>Ga0153954_1000002_pt1 | contig 415380 bp, 331 predicted proteins | sample TSFL038MetaG_FD_102277 | JGI IMG/M metagenome (GOLD analysis project Ga0153954, IMG submission 102277) | Attine ant fungus gardens microbial communities from Florida, USA - TSFL038 MetaG | ecosystem: Host-associated > Fungi > Mycelium > Unclassified | place: USA: Florida, Wekiwa Springs State...
TAGTCCCTAGTCCCTAGTCCCTAGTCCCTAGTCCCTAGTCCCTAGTCCCTAGTCCCTAGTCCCTAGTCCCTAGTCCCTAGTCCCTAGTCCCTAGTCCCTAGTCCCTAGTCCCTAGTCCCTAGTCCTCGTGCTACCATCCGGGGCATGACCTTCCGAACCTGCGCCCTTTCCGCCGCGCTTGCTTCCGTGTGCCTTGTTTCCTCCGCGCAAGCTCCTCAACAGCAGCCCGCCGCTCCCAGCATGATGGACCGCCTCAACGCCTTCCTTGGTATCGGCGGCAAGTCCGCTTGGACAGACGAGCAGCTAGCCACCATGGAGAAGCTCCGCGACGCAGCCATGAAAGACCCCTACGCCTACACCGAGCTGCACCATCTCACCGACAACATCGGCCCCCGTCTCAGCGGCTCCCCGCAGGCGCAGCATGCCGTCGAGTGGGTCGCCGCGGAGATGCGCTCCCTCGGCGCGGAAGTCACACTTGAAAAAGCCATGGTCCCCCACTGGGTCCGCGGAACAGAAGCCGGCCAGCTCGTCTCCTGGCCGGGAATGACCTCTGGAACTACGCAGAAGATCGTCCTCACCGCGCTCGGCGGCTCCGTCGCTACGCCCGCCGACGGTATTACAGCAGAAGTCCTCGTAGTCGATAACTTCGCCCAGCTCAAAGCTCTTCCCACTGGCGCAGCCAAGGGCAAAATTCTTCTCTTCAATCACAAGTTCGACAAGGATCTCGCCGCTGTTGGTAACGGCGAAATGGCTTATGGCAACGCAGTCGTCTATCGCGGAGCAGGCCCTTCAGCGGCCGCCGCCGCCGGCGCAGTCGCTGTTCTAGTCCGCTCTGTTGGCGGAGCCGACTACCGCATTCCCCACACCGGCATGACCGACTATGCCCCCGGCGTCCAGAAAATTCCTGCTGCCGCCGTTACCGCGGAAGATGCCGATACCCTCAAGTACCTCACCAGCCAGGGCCCGGTAAAGATGCACCTCACGCTTACACCGCAGACCTTCCCTGACGCACAGAGCTACAACGTCATCGCCGACTGGAAGGGAACCGAACACCCCGAGCAGGTTGTCATCGTCTCCGGCCACCTCGACTCCTGGGACCTCGGCACCGGAGCCATCGATGACGGCGCAGGAATCGTCGTCGCCATGCAGGCCATCCACCTCCTGCACGATCTCAACATCCATCCCAAGCGCACCGTCCGCTTCGTAGCATGGATGGCCGAAGAGGAAGGCTCGCAAGGCGAAGCCGCCTACGTGCCCGATCACAAGGCAGATTTCGCCAACCACATCGGCGCCATTGAAGCCGACCTCGGCGCTGACCATCCCACCGGCCTCGTCTACGCAGGCAAGCCCGCACTCATGCAATATCTGCGCCCCGTTGCCAACGTACTCGAACCCATCGGCGCCAACATCCTGCAAAGCTTCCCGGAAGCCGGTTCCGACCTCGGCAGCCTCAGCGAAGCTGGCATACCGACCTTCGCGCCCATCCAGGACAGTCGCTTCTACTTTAACTACCACCACACCCCCGCCGACACCTTCGACAAGGTGGACTTCAAACACCTGAACGAAAATGCCGCCGTGATGACGGTGTATGCGTACGCGATGGCGGATTCGACGGAGACGGCGCCGAGATAGATGCAAGTTACAGCGGATGGTGGACAGGATTGCAACGAGCTATGCTGTCCACTGCCAATTCCATCGCACTAAATTATTGGATCGATGTCACGATTTCCGATATCGGCGACTCCGAATCGTCGGTCGTCAAATCTTTCCGCATCACCAGGTTCACAGACGGGCAGAAGTGGTCCACCACATGGGTGACAGTTTCCGCGCCTTTCGTGGTGTGTCCCTGAATGGTCATGTCACCGGAATTTTCCTTCATGTCATAGCGGACCGGCCAGCAGTCAAGTTTGCCCGCGACCGTATCCAGAGTCTCCTGTGGCCCCACAGTTCTTTCCGTCGTCTCCAGTGTCCTGTTGGCGATAGACATTTGTCGTGTGGATTCGCCAACGGTGGCGCTGTTGTTGAGCGACGCGTTGCTGTTTGTTGCGGGTAATTTTTGCCCCGCCTGCTGAATCTCACCGGCATAGGAGAAAAATATATTCAATTGCTGTAAACCCTGCGCCTGGAGCGTGCCCACCCCTGCTGTTCCGGGCACGTTGCTGTCCGTGTTCTGCTGCAACTTCAAGTCGGCAATGCCTTTTGAAATTGCCATTAGGAGCATGTTGTGGCTCTGCATGCTCTGTCCATGGAAGTTGAACACCGTCGTCATGCGGATAGTGCCGTTGCAGTGGTCGTTGTCTTTCTTGTCAAAGCTGAGCACATCAAAAGTGAATTTGTGCGTGCTGGAGGACGACTCAATAACAAACTGTCCTCCTGGGTGCATCCACGGAGCACCGCACGGGACTGCGGCATGAGCGATAGCCGCCATGGCAATGCTGGCAGCCGAAGAGAACGCACATCGAAGCAAAGAGCGAGAAAAAAGAGAGAAACATGAATTCGTAAGTACTTTTGTCTCATATGTCCTGCTATTGCTTCAGTAGCGCAACGCAGATTCCGTCCGGTTTTTTCTACTCTCTATTCCTTGCCTTTTCACTTACCCAGCGTCTCATCCTTCCAAAGCATTACGCCGCCAAGCAGCCCCTCTTCGTTCGAAACAACCGACACATTCTTCGGCAGCTCAAACTCAATCTTCTTCGTATTCCCGCCGCCAAGGTAGAGATGGTCCCAGTTGAAGGTGTGCAGCGTCTGCTCAATCACTTCCTGCAGACGCTTGTTCCACTTCTCCTTGCCGTACTTGTCGAGGCCGCGACGGCCGATGTAGTCCTCGTAAGTATGATTCCGCCACGGATGATGCCCCAGCTCAAGCCCAGGACAAAGCCGCCCGCTGGTATAGAGCGACGAGCCCATTCCCGTGCCCAGCGTAATCACCATCTCCACGCCCTGGCCCTTGATGGCGCCATAGCCTTGCACCGCTGCATCATTGGCCACGCGTACCGGCTTCTTCCAGCGTTTTTCGAGCTCGGCCTGCAGCGGAAACTCCGCCCATTCTGGATGCAGATTCACTGCCGTATACACCACGCCGCGCTTAATCACGCCCGGAAAGCCCGCAGACACGCGATCAAACCCCGGCAGAGCCTCCGCCAGCTTCTCCAGCTCTGCCAGCACGGCAGCAGGAGTAGGCTCATCCGGCGTAGGAATTCGCTGCCGGTCGCTGACTGCATTGCCCACTGCATCCAGCAGCATGGCTTTCAGTCCCGAGCCGCCAATATCAATCGCCAGCGTAATTGGGCCTTTGGGTTTCGTGGTGGACGTCGGTTTCGAAGATGCGGGAGAAGTAGTGGCTGCGCTCATCAGCAACAGATTGTACCTGTGCTCACAAGCCTCTGTACAAGGTCAAATCGCCTTTTCGGCCATCTGTAGTAAAGTCACGTACTCCTTCGTTGCCACACCGCTAAACTTGCCTTCAATCAATTCGCGCAGCCGCGCAAAGAGCTGCTCCCGAACATCCGCCGCCATCATCCGGTGGTCTGAGTGCGTATTCAGCATTTGCACGTACTCTTCGGCGCTTTGCTTGCTCTGCCAGCGGTAGGTTCTGGTTTGTGCGTTGTGGAAGAGGCCCGACGATTCCCACTCATGCGCGTCGATGGGAAAAATCTCTTCGGCACGAGGTATGCCTTCCTGTGCCAGCGCGGGAACAAGCTCGGCATAAATACGCTGCGTAGCTTCGAGGAATGCTGCGATAGCATCGCTCTGCACATGAATGTTGCGCAGCGTGGCGATGCGGCCCTGGTGTGCGAGCAACTCTGCGATGCGCGGCGTGCGCGTAGCGGGGTTGAGCCAGTGCCAGGCGCTGGCGGAAAGGGCAAGATCGTAGCGTGCTTCGCTGTGCCAGTTGTCGAAATCGGCTACGGTGATGGTGACGCGCGGAAAGGCTGCCAGCTTGGCGCGTGCAACGAAAGCCATCTCTTCGCCGAGCTCGATGCAGTCGATGTGAAAGCCGTGCTCAGCAAGCGGCAGCGTAGCATGGCCGGTGCCGGAGCCGATTTCCAAGAGATGCGACCCCGAAGTGAGTTTGGTGAGAGTGACGAGATCATCAAAGGCTTGGTGTGGATAGCCGGGGCGCGCTTCGTCATACAGAGCGGCGACGGAGTGAAAGCTGGCGCGCGCGGTTTCGCGGTGGGCTGCAGGAGGTGTACTTGGATTGATCCAGCGGCTCATATTGCAACTATGGCATAACGCTGCCGCACATCCCGGTACACTGGGATTTGCCCCATGCCCGTCTACTGCGAAGTCGCACTCCCCGTTCCGCTCGACCGCACCTTTACCTACGCCTTGCGTGACGGCCAGAATCCTATCCGCGGATCCCGCGTTATCGCGCCCTTTCGCAATGAAAAGCTCATCGGCATCGTTCTGAGCACAGGAAACAAACCCAACGCCGACTACGAAATCCGTGCTCTCGAAGCCATTCTCGATGAAGACGAGCCCATCCTCAGCGAAGAGTTACTCATACTAGCCGAGTGGATGGCCGGCTACTATCTCGCGCCCGTAGGAGAAGTCCTACGCGGCATGTTGCCCCTAGTGGCAGAGGTTCGCCGCACCGTCTATTACCGCATCACCGACCTTGGCCGCGACATTCTCGCCAAGCTCGCTGACGGCGAGCCCAACCTCCTGCGCTCTGCCGCAAAGAAAGCCAGGCAACCGCGCATCGGCACCGCGGAAACCGATCCCGCCGAGCTTCAGCATCGCGTTCTCCATCGCCTTGCCGATGGGGAGCCCGTCAAGCTCTCCACGCTGCGTACTTCGACAGGCATCTCACAACCGGCACTAGCCGCCATGCTGCGCAAAAAATGGATTGCCCGCGAAACAAGCGCCGTTGAGCGCGATGCCCGCCGCATGGAGCGCTTCGCTGTCTTGATTCCGGAATCACGTCTGCCCTCGCTTACGCAAAAACAGCAGGCGATTCTCGCGGAACTCGCAGCTTGCGGCGGAGAAGTTCCTCTCGCCGTGCTCCGCGCCAAGGAGCTTCCCCATTCCACGCTGCAAACTCTCGTCCGCCGCGGCCTCGTCCGCATTGACGAGCGCCCGATGGCTTTCCGCCTTGGCGGCATTGAGCGCTCCGCTTTGCCCGTACGTCTGAATGAGCCGCAGACGGAGGCGCTTGCTGCGATCGCCTCCTCGCTCGGCGCATTCAAGCCATTCCTGTTGCACGGCGTCACCGGCTCCGGCAAAACAGCCGTGTATCTCGCAGCTATGCAACGCGCGCTCGATCGCGGCCAGTCCGCAATTCTGCTGGTGCCGGAGATAGGGCTTACGCCCCAAATGGCAGGCATTCTCGACGCCGGCTTCGGCCAGAAGGTCGCGCTGTTGCATTCCGCGCTCACACCGGAAGAGCGCAGCGAGCAGTGGCGTCGTATTCATAGCGGCGACGCTCCTATCATCGTTGGTACACGCTCCGCTGTCTTCGCTCCCGCGACCAACCTTGGCCTCATCCTTGTCGATGAAGAGCACGACCAGAGCTACAAGCAGGAGGAGACACCGCGGTACAACGCCCGCGATGTAGCTGTAATGCGCGCACGCAACGCCGGTGCTGTCGTAGTCCTCGGCTCTGCTACGCCTTCGCTCGAAACATGGCAGAATGCCGTGGCAGGCAAGTACACACGCATCACGATGAGTGAGCGTGTGAACCAGCGTCCGCTGCCCGCTGTTGAGCTCATCGACATGCGCAATGAGTTCAAAGATACTGGCCGCGAAAGCCTCTTCTCCCGCGCACTGATTGAGAAGACACAAGCAGCGCTTGATCGCGGCGAGCAGGCAATGATTCTGCTCAACCGCCGCGGCTACTCCTTTGCCGTGATGTGCCGCTCCTGCGGCGCAAAACTTGAGTGTATCAATTGCGCCATCGCGCTCACGCACCACAAGCCGCACAACGGCGACGACCTTGCTCGCGAAGGCCAGCGCCTCGAATGCCACTACTGTGGTTACCGCCGCACAGTTCCCCCGCGCTGTCCGCAGTGTGACTCCGAGCATCTCTACTATCTCGGCGCAGGCTCGCAGCAGGGCGAAGAACGCCTCGCCGAAATCTTCCCCTCGGCCCGCATCGGCCGCATGGACCGCGACACCGTGCGCGGCCGTCACGATCTCGAACGCCTGCTCGCTCGCCTCCACTCCGGCGAAATCAACCTGCTGGTCGGCACGCAGATGATTGCGAAAGGTCACGACATCCACGGCGTCACGCTTGTCGGCGTCGTTGGCTGCGACCACTCGCTCTCCATGCCTGACTTCCGCGCCGCCGAGCGCGTCTTCCAGCTCATGACGCAGGTCTCAGGCCGCGCTGGCCGTGGCGAGCTCCCTGGCCGCGTCGTTGTGCAAACCTACTACCCCGACCACTACGCCATCCTCGCTGCATCCGCGCATGATTACGGAGCATTTGTCCAAAAGGAAGAAAAATATCGCCGCTGGATGCACTACCCGCCTTTCGGCGTGCTCGCAAATGTGCTCATCCAATCGCCAAAGCTGGAAGAAGCCGCAGGCTGGTCCGCAATCTTAGGCAAATGGTTCGAACAGGCAAAGCCGGAAGGCGTGCGCGTCCTCGGCCCTTGCACCGCGCCGGTCGCGCGCATCAAGGGTATCTACCGCTTCCACATGATTCTGAAAGCCGCCTCGCGCAAATCGCTCAACGCCGCATTGCGCGGCATGTTGGCGCATGCGGACTCCGCAAATGTTCCGCGCAGAAATGTGACGGTGGATGTGGATGCTCAGCGGCTGATGTGAACTAGGGACGAGTGACGAACTCTACGTGGGAATCGTCCTTCGTCCCTCGTCCCTAAGACTATTCCGTCTTCAGCTCGTGCAAATCCTTGCCCGGCTTAAAGCGCACGGCCTTGCCGGGAGCAATGGTCACTTCCGTGCCCGTGCGCGGATTGCGCCCAATGCCGGTTTTGCGCGCACGCACGCTGAAGACGCCAAAGCCACGCAGCTCGATGCGGTCGCCCGCAGCCAGAGCCTCTTTGAGTCCTTCAAAGACCGTATCCACTGCCGCCTCAGCCTTGGTGCGCGGCAGTCCCGTGCGCTCAATCACATGATGTACGATGTCCTGCTTAATCAAGGTAGACCTCTCGTGCTGCCGGTTTGAACGCCCTACCGCGTTTTCAGAAGTGATGCCCTTGAAGCTGCATATTTCCGAAAACGGCGTACGTCACAGATGCTACAGGTTTTGCGGGATTTAGGGAATGGGGCAGTTTTCCCCGCGTGGTGCAAAACTGTCCAAAGCCCTTATAAATCCCTTACAGCTTACCCCAAAAAGCAAACGCCACGGCCGCCAGGATGCAGAGAAACGACAACGCGTAATTCCACTTCAGCCCTTCGCCGAAATAGAGCCACGCAAAGACAAGAAAGACCGTCAGCGTGATGACTTCCTGGATGATTTTGAGCTGGAAGGCAGAAAACTGCCCATAACCAAACCGGTTCGCCGGAACCTGGAAGCAGTATTCGAAAAAGGCAATCCCCCAGCTGGCCAGGATCGCCACAATGAGCGGATAGTTGCGGAACTTCAGGTGGCCATACCAGGCGAAGGTCATGAAGATGTTGGAGCAAAGTAGGAGGAGAATGGTCTTCATAACTGCAACAGTAATCGATTCCGCGCACCTGCTTTTGCACTGCACTCAGAATTTCCGTCCTGATTTGCACAATTGTCACACCTAAGCCTGCTCTCGTAACATGAGCCTCAACCAGTCCGCGCAGTGGCGCAATTCCACCGCAAAAGCAAACGTACAGGAGACGCATGTCCATCAAGAGCGACCGTTGGATTCGGGAACAGGCAATCAACCACAAAATGATTGAACCCTTCAGCGAAAAGCAGGTTCGCGAAGGCGTCATCTCCTACGGTCTGTCCTCCTACGGCTACGACTTGCGCGTCTCCGACGAGTTCAAGATTTTTACCAACGTCAACTCGGCCGTCATCGATCCCAAGGCTTTTGACGAGCGCTCTTTCGTCTCCGTGCAGGCGGACTCGGTTATCGTTCCGCCGAACTCCTTCGCACTGGCGCGGTCCATCGAGTACTTCCGGATTCCCCGCGACGTACTGACGATCTGCGTCGGCAAGTCCACCTATGCGCGCTGCGGCATCATCGTCAACGTCACACCGTTTGAGCCCGAGTGGGAGGGCTATGTGACGCTCGAAATCTCCAACACCACGCCACTGCCGGCCAAGGTCTACGCCAACGAAGGCCTCTGCCAGATTCTTTTCTTCCAGGGTGATGAGCCTTGTGAAGTGAGTTACGCCGACCGCAAAGGCAAGTACCAGAAGCAGCAGGGAATCGTTCTGCCGAAGTTGTAATTCACGCATCCGGCAGGATGTCATTTCCTTTCGCCCTTTTTCGCGTGCGCATTTTGTGGAACGCGAAATTGGTATTGCACGCTGTACGATTTCTTGCATCAGTGGGAGTAGTCCATGCCCAGGTCTGGCCCGGCGCGCACCGCACCGGAAAATACAGCAGAAGCTCTCGAACCGGTCCGCATCGGCATCGTTGCCGGGGAGCCCATCCGAGTGGAAGGCCTGCGCTCGATCTTTGACCAGCCCGCCACGCCAGGTCGTCCGCCGCTGGTGCCGATTGTCGGCAGCCTTCCGGAGCTGCTCGCCCACAAGCAGCTGGAATACCTCGTTATCGACCTGAACGCTTCTGAACGTGGCCTGGAAACACTGCAGACCGTCCGCCGTGCCCGTTCCTCCATCAAGCAAATCGTCATTGGCGCGGAAAACGATGACGAACTGGTTCTTGATTCCATTGTTGCCGGCGCACGCGGTTTTCTGGACTCGTCGGCAAGCCCGGAAACCGTTCGCGCGGCCATCGATATTGTCGTCAGCGGCTCTATCTGGGCGCCGCGCCGTTTGCTCTCCCGCTTGATTGACCGGCTCCTCGGCATTCCGCGCAGCATGGTGCAAACCTCGTCCATGCACCTTACCGACCGCGAGCGCCAGGTGCTCGAACTGATCCTGCTGGCGCGTTCCAATCGCGAAATTGCCCGTCAGCTTGGCATTGAGGAGCGCACGGTGAAGGCCCATGTGGGCCGCCTGATGAAGAAAACCGGCTCGGAAAACCGTATCGAGCTCTCCATGCGGGCCCTGAACCGTTCTCTTGTCACCGGTAAATCCGGGTCTGAGTAAAGCAATTCGTCCGGCAGGCGAGAGTCAGGTCCCAAAAATTAGGCAGATTTACGTTACTCATGAGTAAATGCGTAGGTTACTAAAATCCATTGTCCTTCCGTACTCTTGTTACTTTCTTAGAGCACCCTCAGACTGTGTACAGAAACAACGCAGATCTGGGGAAAGGCGTTCCCTGACCGCATGTTGACATGTAGCCATGGAACGCCTCTTTTTTCGGTCTTTTAGAACTAAATAGCAGCATCCCCTTTCTTTGCATTTGCCCTCCCGCCCGGTCGAAAAATCCTGTTAACTCAACAAGTTCCTTTTCTGCCGCAGAGCGCGGAATGCGATAGCCTCGTCTTTAGGGCATTGGCATGCGCCCAACTAATCCGGCTTTTGCCCGTCTCATGAATGAATTGCCGCCCGGTGAAGCATAGAAGCCGGAGCGGCGGATAAATAGAAAGGAATTACCCCAAAATGATGAAGAAGCTGATTCGCTCCGCCGGCCTGTGCGCCGTACTCAGCCTTGCAGCCAGCACCAGCTTTGCCGCAGCCTCGCGCCAGGATATCCAGGACCGCGTCGACTCGGCCAAGAGTGTGCTTGAGCAGATCATGAACGCCGGGGATAACAGCATTCCGCTGAATATTCTCAAGCAGGCCACCTGCGTGGGTGTTGTTCCGGGCATGATCAAGGGCGCCTTCATCTTTGGCGCGCAGTACGGCCAGGGAGTTGTTACCTGCCGCACCGGCCACGGTTGGTCCGCGCCGGTCTTTATCCGCCTTGCGGGCGGCAGCTGGGGCCTGCAGATTGGCGGCCAGGCCACCGATCTTGTGCTGATTGCGGTGAATGACAACGGCTTCCAGGACCTGCTGAAGAGCAAGTTCAAGATTGGTGCGAATGCCTCGGCAGCCGCTGGCCCGGTTGGCCGCAACACGGAAGCCTCCACTGACTGGAAGCTCTCCGCTGAACTGCTCACCTACTCGCGCTCCAAGGGCCTCTTCGCCGGAATCGACCTCGATGGAACCTCGATCAGCCAGAACCGCGACGACACCACGACTTACTACAACGGCCAGGAACAAAGCTTCCAGTCCATCCTGAAGGGCAACGTCGGCGTGCCGCAGGAAGCTGTTCCTTTCGTTCAGTCCGTGGCCCATTACTTCGTCGAATCCAAGAACCAGTAAAGACAGATCACAGATGACAGTGCGCAGTGCGGCTACCCGCATTCTGTGCACTGTCATCTGCAACCTGTCAGCAATTACACTTAACCTTTGCCCACATGAAGCAAAGGTTTGAGTACTGGCTGGTTGTCAGCATAGCAAGCATTCTTGGATCGCTTCCGCGCCCCATCGCACGCGGTGCTGTGCGGCTGCTTACCTCTACGGCCTATCTCGCCTTGGGACGCCTGCGCAAAACCGGTCAGCGCAATCTGCAAATCGCTCTACCTGAGCTCTCGTCCGAAGCCAGGGGGGAAATTCTCAGCAAGCTCTTCCGCAACCTTGGCTGGCAGATGGTCGAGTTTGCCCGTATGCCCCGCCATACTTCGCAAAACACCCAGGGCTGGCTCCGTACCGAGGGCCTTGAGCATTTTCTCGCGGCGCAGAGCCGCGGCAAAGGTGTTCTCGTTCTCACAGGCCATCTTGGCGCATGGGAGCTGTCGAGTTTTTACCACTCCCTCATGGGGCACCCTATGGGCATCGTGATCCGCCGCCTCGACAATACGCTCCTCGACGCCTACGTCAATCGCATTCGCACGCTTCACGGCAACCGCGTTCTGCATAAGGATGACTTTGCCCGAGGCTTGCTGAAGGCCATGCATGAGGGCGGCACTGTCGGCATCCTCATGGACACCAACATGACGCCTCCGCAAGGTGTCTTTGCAGATTTTTTCGGCGTCTCCGCCTGCACCGGTTCGGGGCTGGCCCGCGTAGCTCTCAAGACAGGCGCAGCCGTCCTGCCCGGCTTTTGCGTGTGGGAGCAGACGGAACAGCAATACGTTCTCCACTTCGGCCCCGAGCTGCATTTCACGCAGACAGACGACCCGGAAGCCGATATTCTTGCCGCGACGCAGCAGTGCAATGATGTTCTTGAGTCGTGGATTCGCCGCTACCCTGACCAGTGGCTGTGGATCCACCGCCGCTGGAAGACCCGCCCCGCAGGCGAGCCTGCCATCTACTAGAGCAAAATCCAAGAAGGTGTGTCCTTTGGAGGTCTTCAAGGTTGCCGCTCCCTGGCGGTCGCGTCAACTTAGCTGTTGTGGCTTCGGGGTACAGCATCCCGGATTTTGCTGTGAAGGAGAACGATGAAGCTCGGCGAATTAATCGAACAACTTGGCGGCACACTCACGAATGGCGGCGAGGAGATTTCCATTGAGGCCGTCAGCACCTCCTCCCGAGCCACGGCAACCGATTTAGTCTTCGCCGAAGACAGCACCAGCGCCGCCATCGCTCTGGCGAGCGCCGCAGCTGCTGTTATCCTCCGTCCCGGCGCATATCTTTCCGGCAAGCCCATCATTGAAACGCCGAATCCGCGTCTCTGGTTTGCGCGAGCTGCGCAGCTTCTCAAGCCTGTGCCCGTTGCATCCGGCGTGCATCCCACGGCCGTTGTCGCAGCAACCGCGAAGCTTGCCGCGAATACCACCATCGGTCCCGGTGCAGTTGTAGAAGAAAACGCCATCATCGGCGAAAACACCCGCGTCGATGCTGGTGCAGTCATCGGCGCTGGTGTGCAAATCGGCGCCAGCTGCCACATCTATCCCCACGCTGTTCTTTACGCGGGCACAACTCTCGGAGACCGCGTAGTTATCCACGCAGGCGTTGTCCTCGGCGCAGATGGCTTCGGCTACGTCCGCGACCACTCAACCGGTACCTACACACAATTTCCGCAGCAAGGAACACTCGTCCTCGAAGACGGTGTAGAAATTGGCGCCAACTCGACCATCGACCGCGGCGCTCTTGCTGAAACCCGCATCTGCCGCGGCACAAAGATCGACAATCTTGTTCACATCGGCCACAACTGCGACATCGGTGAAGATGTAGTCATCGCCGCGCTCACCGGCATCTCCGGCTCCAGCTCCGTTGGCAAGGGAGCTGTCATTGCCGGCCAGGTTGGCATCGGCGACCACGCCCACGTAGGCCCCGGCGTCATCCTCGGCGGGCAAGCCGGCGTCCTCAGTGGCAAAACTGTCACCAATGAAGGTCTGAAGCCCGGCACCGTGCTCTGGGGAACACCGGCACGCCCCCTTATGCAGGTTCTTCGCGAACTGGCCACACTCGCGCGCCTGATCAGGCACCGCTCCAAAGATAGCCAGTAGTCCCGCATCCCTCGACTTCAACCTGTAGCAATTCAAGCCACAATTTTGGGCAGAAAGATTAAAGCCATTGCCTTGTTAGTCGATATGCCAAGCAGGAGGGAGTTTCCATGGACATTATCCCTATCCAAAGCCTTCCCGTTTTGAGCTCTGCTGCCCCGGCAGCTGCTCGCGTTGGCCTCGTCACTACACGCGCCATCGAGTTCAATCAGCAGCAGGATGCCACGTACACTCCCAGCGGAAACGAAGAAAGCAGCAGGCAAAATCGCGAGGATAAAGCTCTCAAAGCCGCTGTCGAACCGGCGCAGGGAGACTTTGGGGAAGACTCCCCGGGCGAAAACAGCATCAGTCTCTTTGCCTGATCATCCGGACTAACTTACATTCCAGCAATCACATCCGGCTATTTTGAGCAGCCTTGGAGGCTTATTCTCAAAAATTTACTTGCACTCTTACCGGAGTCGAATTAAATTTACTAACCAGTTAGTTAAAAATGACAGCGCTACCCAATTCCGCTCTTACCGAACGCTCCGCCGAAACCCGCGCCCGCATTCTGGACGCCGCTCTCCGCGAGTTTGCCGCGCACGGCCTTGCCGGTGCCCGTACCGAGCGCATCGCCGAAGCCGCCGGCGTCAACAAGGCACTCCTCTACTACTACTTCGAGGGTAAGGAAAAGCTCTACGTCGCTGCGCTCGAAACAATCGCCACGCGCATCCGCGAATCCAATATGGCCATTTTTCAGTCGCAGGCCAGCCCCGGCGAGCAGATGCTCCGCATGGCGCTCAACCACTTCGATCGCATCTGGACACAGCGCGAATTCCAGAGCTTGATGCAGCAGGAGATGATGCGCATTAAGGAAGGCCAGCCCGGCCACATTGAAGTCCTCGCCGAAAAAGCATTCAAGCCCATGCTGAGCCTCTACCAGGCCCAGGCCCGGGAAGGCATCGCAAACGGTGAGCTCATCGATGTCGACTGGATGCAATTCATGCTGGCCGGTTTCGGAGCGAACGTCTTTTACTTCCTCAGCGCCCCGGTGTGGCGGCTCATCTCGGGTGAAGACCTGCTTACGCCTGATGCACTCGCCCATCGCCGCAAGACGCTTCTCGACTTTCTTGGCCAGACAATCTTTCGCGACCGCCAACATGGCGCAGAGCTCGCAGCTCGCGTCTATGCCGACACACCTATGCCCGCCGCCGGGCCAGGGCCAAACAATTTCTTTTCCGGGAGGTAACGCGTGAGTGCACGCAATCGTGTTTTTATGATTCTCGGCCTTCTGCTCATAGGCTCGTTGATCTGGTACTTCTTCACTGCCAGGACGTCGGGCGATCTTCATCTCATCGGCACCGTCGACGCCAATGAAGTGCTTGTGAGTGCCAAAATTCCCGGCCGCATCCAGACACTCACCGTGCAGGAAGGCCAGGACGTGCAGGCCGGTGAGCTTATCGCTGTGATTGAAAGCGATGATCTTGCCGCCGCGCGCAATGCAGCCACAGCCACCGTTACCAGCCAGCAGCAAAAGCTGAATGAAACCGAAGAAACGGAGCGGCAAACGCGCGGCGAAGTCACCAGTGCCACTGTTAACTCCGAAGCACAGCTTCGTTCTGCACAGGCAACGCTAGCGCAGGCACAGGCAAATCTGCTCAAGCAGCAGGCCGACACACCGCGCACCGTGGCGCTCGCCAAACAGGGAATCATGAGCACTCAGTCGAGTGACGAGGCAGTCGCCGCACTCGCCGCAGACCAGGCCGCTGTCGATGCGGCAAAACAGAACGTTGCCGCTGCGGAAGCTTCTCTCCGCCAGGCCCGCGCACATGAGATTTCAGCCATAGCAGCGGAAAAGACCGTTGCTTCCACCCGCGCACAGGTTGCCAACGCACAAGCCCTGGCCAACCAGGCTGACGTACAACTCGGATACGCCAAGGTCTTTGCGCCGGTCACCGGCAAGGTCAATGTGTGGGCCGCGCGCCAGGGAGAAGTTGTTGCCGCAGGCACGGCCATCGTCACCATCATGGATCTCTCGCAAACCTGGGTGTACGCGCCGCTGCCGGAAACGCAGGCAGACGCGGTGCAACTTGGCGACTCACTAAAAGTCGTGCTGCCTAGCGGAGCCAGCGTGCAGGGCAAAGTCATCGCCAAGTCCGCGGAGGCAGACTTCGCCACGCAGCGCGACATCAACGGAGGCCGCAAACGCGATATCCGCACCGTGCGCCTCAAGCTGCTCATCGACAACCCCAGTGAAAAGTTTGTTCCCGGCATGACCGCCGATGTTTACGTACCCAAAGCCAAGCTGGTGAAACAATGAGCGCGCCAGGGACACAAAACGGCTCGGCAATCGCAGCCATCAAGGTCGAAAAGATCGTCAAGCGCTATGGCGACTTTGAAGCTGTGAAGGGAGTTGACTTCGAAGTTGCCAATGGTGAAATCTTCGGCCTGCTAGGTCCCAACGGCGCCGGAAAAAGCACGCTCATTCGCATGATGACTACGCTGATTCCCGTCACTTCCGGCCGCGCAATCATTGGCGGGCACGACGTCAGCAAGGAGCCCAACGCCGTCCGCAACATGATCGGTGTCATTCCGCAGGCGCTCACCAGCGATCAAGACCTCACCGTTGAAGAAAACCTTAGCATCTACGCTAAGCTCTACTCCGTTCCCCGTGCCCAGCGCGAAAAGAATATCGCCGAAGTTCTGGAAGCCGTGGACCTGACCAAGTGGCGCAAGGCTGAGACCAAAACTCTCTCCGGAGGCATGCGCCGCCGTTTAGAAATTGCGCGCGGCCTCGTGCACAATCCGCGCATCTTTTTCCTCGACGAGCCAACAACGGGCCTCGATCCCGTCAGTCGCATCGCCGTGTGGGAGATGCTGAACAATTTGAAGAAAACACGCAGTCTCACCATGTTGCTCACCACGCATTACATGGAAGAGGCCGATCGTCTCTGCGACCGCATCGCCATTGTGGATCACGGCACGCTTGTTGCTCTCGGAACTCCTGTAGAGCTCAAGCAGTCCGTCCCTGGTTCAGACGTTGTAGAAGTGCAATTCAACCGCGAAGACGACGCGTGGAAGGAACGCCTCAACGCACTCCCTAATGTTACGGAAGTACAATCGCAATCCGCCGGTGTCTATCGCATCCTCACCAGCAATGGCTCGCAGACTACCACGCAGCTTGTCGAGATGACCCACTCTCTCGGCGAGCAACTCACCAGCCTCAGCGTGCAGAACACCTCGCTCGACGATGTCTTCGTGCACTACACCGGCCGCCAGCTTCGTGACGAGCAGGTGAAAGCCGTCTTCCGCATGCCAACCAAAGGAGGCATGTAGCCATGAATCGCTTCCTTGCCATCGTCGAGCGCGAAATGCGCAAGTTCTTCCGCTCGCCTGTGCTCATGATCATGTCGATGATGCTGCCGCTGGTGCAGCTCGTCATTCTCGGCAACGCATTCGGCGGCAAGATCCGCAATACGCGTGTCGCAGTGGTCGATTATGACCACGGTCCGCAGGCTGTTAAGCTCCGCGAAGCCTTCGACTCCATCGCTGCCAACATCCGCACCTTCACCACCGTCAACTACGACAACGAAAGTCTCGCTCGCGAAGATGTGCGCGAAGGCAAGATCGATGCAGCGGTCGTCATCCCCGCGCAGTTCTCACGCCGCGTGTATTCGAGTGATGCCCCGCGCGTTGGTCTTGTCGTCGATAACACCGACCAGTTTGTCAGTGGCGCGATTGAAAGCCAGATGCAGTTAGTCGTCGATGCGCTCAACCAGCCTGTAATTACGCCGCGCATCGCCAATCAGATGGCGCTCGAAATCGTTGAGCTTTACCCCTACATCGAATACATGAAGTTCCTGCTCTCCGGCTCCATCGCGTTGGCGATGTACATCTCCGTCATGATCGGCGGAGGCATGTTGTACATCGACGACAAGGCGCGCGGCGTGCACGAGGGCTATCTTGTTACGCCCATCAGCAAGCTCGAGCTTGTAATGGGCCTTAACATTGCCGGAGCCATCAAAGCCGTGCTCAGCGGCATCTCACTCACCATCATTGGCTCTCTCATGGCCGGGCTCGGCGTTATCTTTCATCCCGTCGCCCTCCTCAATCTCTTTCTGCTGATCCTCGGCACATCCATCGCCTTCAACGGCATGATGTTCCTGATGATGGTGCGCGTGGATGACCCGCTGGTGCCCCGTGCCATGTTCGGCGTGCTGAACACGCTGCTCTTCTTCCCGTCCGGTGCCATTTATCCCATCTCGGCATTTCCCCCGTGGCTGCGTGCCATCGCCATCGTGGACCCCTTCACCTACGCGATTCACGGCTTCCAGTCGATTCTGCTCAGGGAAGGCAGTTTCGTTTCCATCGAGCGCGACCTGCTCTTTCTCTTCGCCTTCGGAATCGGTGCGCTGCTTATCGCTACGCCGCTCTTTAAGCGAACGCTCTAAAGGCAGCTCTTAGTTGTTAGCTCTTAGCTTGTTCGTGCCGGATATGTGCTTTAGGTTTCTGGAGAAGAAGTCTCTCTGGAAAGCAAACGAGGCGATCCGTTCCTTGTGGGAGGATGGATCGCCTCGCTGCATCTTGCATATCAAGAATAATGCCATCACGCCAGATTGAGCCGAGCACTGCGGCCACAATCTGCACATCGCGCTAAAGGCTAAGAGCTAACAGCTGCTTCTATATCGATTGCACCGGCAGCAGCGTTAAATCATCCACCAGCCCAACCTCTTTCTGTACAAACGGCTCGCCGTATTTCACGCCCGCCAATAACCCATAATGCCGGGCCTCGGCAAACGTCCGCTCGCGAATCTCTTCCTCTGCCACAAACAGCCCACCACCCGCGGCCTGGTTTGCATACTGCGAGCGGTACGCCATCAGTGACGAATGCCGCTGCTCAATGAACGGCGTAATGTCCACCACGAAGCTGGGCCGAACATCGGCATACAAGCTTGCATAGACAATTTTGAATGGCCGATGCGGCTCTGTGCCCGTGTCGATCTTCGCAAGACCCGACAGAAAACAAGCCTCGTAGCCCAGCGAAGCCACAATCGCATGATCCGGATGGCGCGCCTGCCAGTAGGGAAGTATCACCACGCGCGGCCGCACCTCGCGTAGCACGCGCACAATCTTCAGCCGGTTTTCGAGCGTATTCGCAATCGCTCCGTCCGGAAGATCCAGCGCCTGCCGCCAGCGCACGCCAAGAATCTTGGCCGCATCCGTTGCTTCGCGCGCACGATCCTCTGCCGTGCCGCGCGTCCCTGCCTCACCTTGCGTCAAATCCAGAATCGCCGTCCGCAGTCCGCGCGACGCGGACCGCAGCAGCGTTCCGCCACAAGTCTGCTCAACGTCATCGCGATGCGCCGCAATCGCCAGAATATCCGCAATCATCAAGAACAGCTCCTAGCTTTTAGCTTCTAGCTACTAGCTTATTTTGCCAGAGAGTAGCTGATGTGATTTTCAGCAAATGAAAAGCTCCTAGCTTTGAGACAACGCTGCGATTTCGCAACGAGCTAAAAGCTAGGAGCTAGAGGCTAGAAGCTGCCTTTAGTACACAGTATTATTCGCGTCGGTGAGGCCATCCATGTAGGCCACGTCATATGCCGTGCCGGTCACGGTTACATACTGGTTATTCAGTTCGCTAAGGTCGGTCGTGGTATAGATGTGAATCTGTCCGCCCACCGCCGTATATACCTTGTGCAGGCCCGTTACTGCGGCCACGCCGGTTGCATCGCCCAGATAAGGCAGAATCGACTTCACAGCGCCAGCCGAGGTGTCATACACCGTCAGGCACCCGTAAGAAAGCCCATTCGCATACCGTGCGCCGTTTGTGCACTGCGTCGTGGCAATCCACAGCGTATTGTCATCGGCTTCCAGCATGCGTGTTGGCCCATTCGGTGTGCCGTCGCTAATCGAAGTTCGCGCACCTGCCGTAACCGTTGCACCCGAGCCCGGCGCAAGATTCAGCACCGTCAGGCTGCCGGTGAACAGGCCACTCGATGAGCTCGATCCTGCACACTGCGGGGAACCACCCGAAACCGCGCTCGACGCCATGCATTGTCCGATCACGTACATCGTCGTCGAGTCAATCAGCGCATTGCTTGCGCCACCCGGAACCGAAATCGTGCACGCGCTCAGGTTTGCCGCCGAGCCGCAGCTTTGCGCCAGCGCCGCCGTCTTTGGCAGCAACCCCGAGCCCTGGTTAGGCACGTAAATCATTCCGCCCGTCGGCAGCAGGGAGACAGACGAAGCCGTTCCGCCACACTCCGGTCCGCAACTCAGCACATACGCCGTCGAGCCATCACTCGAAAACAAAGCCTTCATTGGGCGGTCAAAGCTAAGTGCAGCGCCATACGGCGTCCCTGTCGCGTCTGTCTGGTCCGGGCTCTGCGCCTGGAAGAGGCACCACGTCGGCTGGTTCTGCGGCTCGCAGTCCACTGCTGCCTTCGGCCAGTTTGTCGGCCCACCCGCATACGCCAGCGTTTGCGACGAATTCAGCTTCTTCGGGTAATACACGTAATTCGAGTTCTGCACAAACACCAGCGCCACCGAGCCGCCCGGATTCACACTCACGCGGTACGCTCCCGGAAGGCTCAGTTGTGTCGACACGCCGGCTGAGCTCACCGTTTTGTCAATCACGGTAAGGACCTGGCTGCTCTGGCTCACAGCAAAAACATAGCTTTGGGCGCGAGTCACAAAAATGCTCGACGAGCCGCTGGACGAAACCCCTGCCTGCGTACCGCTTGAGGACTCTTTCTGATAGTTGATGTACGTATACGAACCGTCGCCGGAGCCGTACACCGCACCCAGCTGCTCTTCCGGCATATTCTGGATCGTAGTCGGGAGCGCGCCAGAGAAGCCCGAGATGCTGAAAGTCTTGCTCTGGCTGTTGTAGGCGAAACGCGTGTCGTAATAGGCGTCCAGAATCTGCAGCGCACCTTTGCTGAGCGCCGAGGGGTTCTGAATTGCGACCAGAACGCGGTTGGTAAGCCCGCTGGGCGGCAAGGTGCGACCGGCAAAGTAGGTGGTCTGTCCACATCCGGCCAGCACCACAGCCAAGCCAAGCGCCGCGGCGGCGCAGATCCAAAAACTGCTTTTCTTCAAAACTTTTTCCCTCGATCTAAACTCGTCCCAAGCTCAACACAAAGAGCTCTATGCGTCTCTTCTTGACACGCTTAAACATTCGTCAAACGGCCAGTTTCAGCACACGCTCTGATAATCCTTTTGACTCCCGAAGTATAACAAAGCAACCCATCGTCTTTCCGGGCCGCCAGGGTGCCCATATCTGTGTTTTCCAACGCGGGAGAGACGCGCCAACTGCGATAGCATGGAAGTTGCATGGCCTCTTTCGTCGACATCTTCGGTCCGCGCCCCGTCCTTGCCGACGGCGCCATGGGCACCGTCCTGAACAGTCGCGGTGTCCTCATCAGCCGCAGTTATGACGAGCTCAACCTGACTGACCCTTCGCTCATCCTGGCCATTCACGAGGAGTACCTGCAGGCCGGCGCGGAAATTCTCGAAACGAATACCTTCGGCGCCAACCGTTTTCGCCTGGCCCGCCACGGTCTTGCCGGCAAGGTTGCGGAAATCAATGCCGCAGGCGTTCGCCTGGCCCGGCAGGCTGTTGAGCATCTCCGCGAGCGCCAGGCCGGCGAAGCTTGGGTCTCCGGTACCATTGGCCCCCTCGGCGTCCGTCTCGAACCCCTCGGCAAAACCGGTCTCGATGAAGCCCGCCTTGCCTTCATTGAGCAAGTTCGTGCCCTCGCCGCCGCTGGAGCCGACATGCTCACCATCGAAACCATGCCTGCGCTCAATGAGGTCCGCGAAGCCCTGCTCGCCGCGCATGAAGCGGCCCCCGACCTGCCCGTGCTGGCCATGGTCACGGTGGACGATGAAAGCAACTGCCTCGACGGTTCCTCCGCTGCACAAGCCGCCGCGCTCATCACCGAGTGGGGTGCCGATGCCGTAGGCGTCAACTGCTCCACCGGCCCCGCCAGCGTGCTTACCGCCATTGAAGCCATGCGCGGCGCAACCACGCTGCCCATCGCCGCCATGCCCAACGCCGGACTGCCGCGCGCCATCGGCGACCGCAACATTTACCTCATCTCCCCCGAGTACATGGCCAGCTTTGCCCGCAAGGCCATCGCTGCCGGAGCCCAGATCGTAGGCGGCTGCTGCGGAACCACCCCGCACCATATTCGTGCCATGCGCACCGCTGTTCGCGCTATCGAGTCGCAAGGCATCGTCGCCCATGGAGAAGCCGTCGTAGAAGCCGTCCGTGAAACGCCTCCCGCGCCGCTTGCTGAGCGCTCTCGCGTAGGCGAGCTTCTCGCGCACGGAACCTTCGTCACCATGGCGGAGATCGTTCCTCCGCGCGGCATTGACTGCTCGCATGAGATTGACGGTGCACGCGCACTCGCAAAAATCGGTGTCCACGCTATCAATGTGCCCGATGCGCCTTCTGCCGCCGCCCGCCTCAGCGCGGAAAGCCTCTGCATCCAGATTCAGCAGCACACCACGATTGACACGGTCTTGCACTACACCTGCCGCGACCGCAACGCGCTCCGCATCCAGTCGGACCTGCTCGGCGCTTCGTCCATCGGTCTGCGCAACATTCTCTGCCTCACCGGCGACCCGCCGAAGCAGGGCACCTATACCGACGCAACCGCCGTCATTGAGGTCGATTCCATCGGTCTCGTCAACATGGCGCGCCGGCTGAACCACGGCCTCGACCTCGGGTCTAATTCGATTGGATCAAGCACCAATTTCGCCATTGGTGTTGCCGCCAACCCCGGCGCACCCGACATCGAAAATGAGCTGCGCCGCTTCAAGTACAAAGTCGAAGCGGGCGCGGAGTACGTCATTACCAATCCCGTCTTCGACCTGCGCCTGCTTGAAGATTTCCTTGCGAATATCGAGGGCTACCGCATCCCCGTCATCGCCGGTATTCTGCCGCTGACGAGCCTCCGCAGCGCCGAGTTCCTCAAGAACGACCTCCGCGTTTCGATGCCCGAGGAAATCATGCTTCGCATGGCACAGGCCAACACGCCGGAAGCTGCCAGCAAAGAAGGCGTCCTCATTGCGAAGGAGATGCTGGCAGCCGTCCGTCCCTACGTGCAGGGCGTACAGGTCAGCGTTCCCGCCGGCAACTATGCCGCCGCAGCAGACATCCTCAGCGGAGCAACAGTTCCCGCGCAGCCCGCGGAAGCTATACGCTAAGCTTCCACGGCCCGCGATACTCCCGCGTCAGCAGCGCAGTGGCTTCGGGATCGTTGAGAATCTGCTCTTTCTTCACATCCCAGTGCAGCTTGCGGCCCACCATCATGGAAATCAATCCCAGGTGTCCCGGAATCGCCGAGTGATGCGCCACTTCTGCCGGCGCAATCGTCGGCTTACGGGACTTGATGCAGTCGAGGAAGTTTCCCTGGTGATGCGCAGATTCATACAGCTTGATCTTCCGCTGGTCTTCCGGTAAAACAAGGGTCTTCACCCATTCCGGATTCGAAGCGTCAAAGCCACCGCGGTCCACCCATACCCAGCCGTCCGTGCCTATCCACTTTGTTCCAGAAGAAATTCCCCCTGAGCCGCCCGCAATCGTAAATTTCACGTCATTCGCATAGCCTGTGACTTCCTTGCGATAAAGGCACTCGATGTTGTATCTGCCAGCCGTGTTCCAGATTGCGTTGGCGGGAGGAAACTTGCCCCAGCCTTCGATCTCAGATGGACCCGTCAGGTCAAATCCCAGCCCCCAGTGCGCAATGTCGCCGTGGTGCCCGATCCAGTCCAGCAACTGGCCGCCACCGGTGTTATAGTTCCACCGCCAGTTCTGGTAGACACGCACGTCGATATATGGCTCTTTCTTTGAAGGGCCAAGCCACAGGTCATAGTCAAAGTCCGCAGGCGGATCAGTCACCGCAAGATCCCATTCCTTCGTTCCGGGCACAATCTGGTCCGGTGCCGGCGGCTCTCCGCCAAGTACCGCGAGCCGCTTATTGAAGGCGGGCAGGGCATTGGGAAAATCATGGTGTCCGGCGGGCAGACCTATTTCTACGCGGGTCACGTTGCCGATCAATCCGTTGCGCACAATCTCCGCGGCATGGTGAAAGCTTTTCACCGAACGCTGCCACGATCCCGTCTGCCAGATCACTTTGTTTTCCTGCACAGCGCGCACAATCGCCTGCTGTTCGGCAATCGTCTTGGCCAGCGGCTTCTCGCCATAGATATCTTTCTTCCGCTTCGCAGCCTCGGTGGCCACAAGCGCATGCCAGTGGTCTGGGATGGCAAACATGATGGCGTCGATATCATCGCGGGCAATCATCTCGCGGAAATCTTTGTAGCCCTTGCAGTCCTTGTTGCCATAGTGGTCATTAATGGTATTCAAGGCCAGTTCCCGTTTCTTCGGGTCCAGGTCGCAGGCGGCCACAACCTGGCAATCCGGCTGTCCCATCAGCCCCTGTGTATTGTTCGGCCCCTGCATGCCCCAGCCAATCACGCCAACCGTGATCCGCTCTGAAGGTGCAACCCGTGCGGCCCTCGCAAAAGGTCCAGTCGCCATCATTGCCGCTGCTCCCGTTGTCTTAAGAAAACTCCGCCGCGAAACCCCTGAAGAAAATCGATACATCTCCACACTCCATTTGGAAATCAGCGAAAGTCTAGCACGCATCCTTGGGGTTCGTCGTTATGGCATACTCGGACATGCTTCTTCGTCCGGCTGAACCCGCGGATGCCGTGGCTGTAGCCCGCGTGCATGTGTATTCATGGCAGGTTGCTTATCGCGATTTATTACCCGCGGAATATTTGAATCAGCTCAATCCTGAAGATCGCGCGCAGCGGTACGACTTTTCGCATCAGGACTCTCACAAGCCCTACACCATCGTCGCAGCCGAAGGATCGGAGATATACGGTTTCGCCACTACCGCGCCATCACGCGACAGCGATCTGCCGCAACATGGAGAGCTGCAAGCCCTGTATGTAGATCCCGAACACTGGGGCTGCCGAATCGGTGCTGCTCTTATTGCTGCCTCCCGCGCCCGCCTCGTGCAGCAGGGTTTTCGAAGCGCGTTGCTTTGGCTTCTCGTTGGCAATCGACGCGCTGCGCGCTTTTACGAAATCGATCAGTGGCATCCGGACGGCCAGCAACGCTCGGATACGATATGGGGCATTACGATTGAGGAAGTTCGCTATTGTACGGAACTCGATAGAAACGAGAGGTAATCCGGCTCCATAAACGCCGTAGACTTACAATAGAAGAGAATTTTGGAGCAAGCCCCATGCCCACGTTTGAAGACTCCCTCAAAAAACTCGAAACCATCGTCGAGCAGCTCGAAAAAGGCGATCTCCCGCTCGAAGACTCGCTCAAGCTCTTCGAGCAGGGCGTAGATCTTTCCGCAATCTGTAAGAAGGAGCTCGACGAAGCCGAGGGCAAGATTCAAATCCTGATCAAGCAGCGTGACGGTTCTCTAAAAACCGCACCTTTCCCACCGGAAAAATAATCGCGCTGCGAATGTTTAGCGGGTAACTAATCCAGCCTGTGATACGCGAGCCGTCGTTGCAGGCTCTTCCAATACATGCAGTCCCTGCGCTATGTTCATCGACGCCGGCACGGCCACAAACCCGCCGCGCACCTCGCTCGTCTCCCGCGCAATTGTCTTGAAGAGCATCGCGCGGCCATTCATATGCACTTCCAGCCGCTCGGTCTTCCAGTCTGTGCCATTCACCTGCACACGCTTCAGCTCAAACCACCCGCCCTTGTAGAGCCGCCCCAGGATTCCATACCCAAAATCAACATTCTCTTCCAGGTGTCCATTGAGCCGTGCCATGCGTTTCATCCGCGCATCAACCCACAGGTCGCCGCTCATTGCATGAAAGATGCGCGCTTCAATCGAGTGCGGCGGATAATTCGGATTCGGCCGGAACTTCAGATGCCGCAGCCCATGGTCCTCGCCTTCGTCTTCGTACAGGAACGCTTCCGGCAGCAGAGCTACAATCCGCCCAATTCGCTTCTCATCGTCCAGGTAAGCCTGCTTGTGGTTTGCCAGCTCGCTCGGTGAATTCATCAGCGCATGCAGCTTTTCGGCTTCCTGCTCCTGTCCCCGTGCGTCCAGCGGATGCCCATTCAGCAGCACTGTCCGTGTCACCGGCCCATCCTCGGTCTCCACCTGCTCCTCAACCCGGGTCTCCCTCGCCGCATGCTTTTCAATCCAGTACCGCCACCACCCATGCCGTTCGTGGTCATGCAGCTCGTTGTACACAACCTCGCGCACCAGGGTTGTAGCAGCAGCGGAGCCTTGTGTCTGGGGTTGGGTAGGAGAGGTAGCCTGTTGCCCATGTCCTGCGTGTGTTACGGCGGCAAGAAATCCAGTCAGGATACAGACCACGTGAGTGGGGAACTGGTGCGGCTGGGATCGCAGCTTGACTCTCGTCGGAACTTGCATCGGGCCTCCTCTCGGCTTTCCTGTGGGGGATGGAGGATTACCGTCTCCGCCGACAGTATCGGCGGACTGAGATAAACGAGTGACAAGGGCAGCATGAATATTCCATGAAACACAGAGCAAACCCAAAGAAACCCGAAAAAACGCGAACCCTGGTAATTACCCCCTCGCATTCTCCTTGCTACACTGGCTTCATGATCGACGAACAGGATTTCCGCCGCGCCGCCGAGAGCGCGATTGACGCATTGAAGAAGCATCTGATCACCCGCGAAGAGGAAGACGAAGCCGGCTTTGAAGTCGAGGAGCAGAACGGCGTCCTGAATGTGGTCTTCGAGGAGCCGCCGGGGAAATTCGTCGTCACGCCGAATACGCCTGTCCGCCAGATCTGGATTTCCGCTCTTGCTACCAGCTTTAAGCTCGACTGGGACGCTGCTGCAAACGCATTTATCCTGCCCCGCACAGGAGAGCAGCTCATCCCGCTCCTCGATCGCCTCATCGAACAGAATCAGGCTGGCTGAAGCGCGCCGCATGCGATGGAGAAAAGCTACCGCAACCCCATCTTCGAACTCTTGTTCATGTACATTGCAGCGTCTGCGGCATTGAGCAGTGCGTCTTTTGTGTTGCCGTCGTCAGGATACAAAGCGATTCCAAGGCTGGCGCCACCCTTGATCGTGTAAGGGCCAATCGAGAAGATCTCGTTGAAGCAGTCCGTGAGTTGGTTGGCGATTCTTTGTACATCTTTACGGCTGGAAATTCCGGCAACAAGCACCGTAAATTCGTCGCCTCCGATACGCGCCAACAAGTCTGTTGGACGCACCCGGTTCTTCAATCTCGCAACACAAGCCTGCAAATAAAGGTCGCCGACATGGTGGCCATATTGATCGTTAATCTGCTTGAAGTTGTCCAGGTCTATATAGATGAGCCCAAAGACGCGTCCGAAGCCATAGAAATCCACCAGCATACGGTCCAGTTCCTTCTCAAAGGAGAAGCGGTTATGCACTTCCGTAAGCATGTCGAACTCTGAGCGGTGAATCAGCTCGGAATAAAGCCGGCTCGTTTCCAGCTTAAGAGCCACTAATCCTGCCGCCATGGGCAGCATAGTTTTTTCCGCCGGGCTTGGTGAGGATGCGCTCAGAAACGCTACACGCAGAACTCCGAGCTTGTTTCGTCTTGAACCATTCACCGGAGCTTCAACGATCCGGTACACCTGCAGGGCATTTTCCGGCGGGTTGCCGAATTTCGTGCCATCGGCAAGCTCAATCCAGCAGAAGGCTCCAGGCAGCCGGAACAAAACCATGTCGATAATGCGGCCCAGCACATCCGGCATTGGCTGCGCGCTGTTAATGTCTTCGAGAATGCCGCTTCTCCGCCTCTCCATTTCTGCTTGCCGGGCAGTCTGTTGGCGCATTTTGCGCTCGATCAGCCACTGGCGCGCCGCCACTGCAATCACCGCGAAGAGCAGCAAAATCACCACGGCAATCAGGTTGCGGACGCTCAGGATGGATGGGCCGCGCAGCACGGCGATGTCATTCGTGGAGCGCAACAATACTTCAAAAGCCACGTGTCCCAGGTAGCGATCGCCGTTCTCCACCACGCAGACGCCTGTCACGCGAACTGTCGAGCCAATCTCAACCCGCCGAAAGGGCTGCAACGTATTTTCCAGCGCCCTTTCTGGGTGACGCAGGATGGCTGAGAAAAGATGTCCGTCCGGAGAAACCAGTACATACTGGTCCTGCCCGGAGCCGCGAACCGACATCAGCAGTTTGGCTTCCACGCTCACCAGGTCAAAGGCATGCGTGCCATCATTGAGCTCTGCCGCGCTTAGCAAAGCAGGCGCAAGCGGCGCATTGGCTCCAGTGTCCTGGATTTCGCCGCGTGCCAGTGCCAGGGAGCCATTGCGAACCGAGGGGAAACCCGTTACATAAATCTGCTGGCCTATTGCCAGCGGCTGCTCATATTTCGTACTCACCCACAGGCTCTTCGGGCCCTTCTGCAGCACCAGTGCGGCCCCCGGCTGGTAGTAGGTCACCGTGCCCTGAATGCGGACGCGCCGAAGACGTCCCTGCGTGTCATATCCGCGCAGGATTTCGTCCATTGGCGTAATGGGCAACTCGGATGAGCGCACCTCGGCCGGTTTCAGAATCCGTATCCCGGCCAGGGTTGGCATTTGCAGCAAAACTCCGGTCAGTTGAATCTTGTAATCAAACTCGCCAGCAACTGAGCCGGTAAGCTCAACATCCTCGTCCAGCAGATCGGCCGGATGGATTGAGCCGTCATACGAGCCCTCCGCGTCAATCGCGCCGTCCTTCATCAGCACATGCATGTAGAGCTTTTGACTGCCCGCGTCCATCACTACATCCGCGCTCTCGACTTTCCCGTTCACAGTCACGCGTCGCGTATCCAGATCTCCACGAATCATCTGCCGGTAGGTTGCGGGAATCGGCGGCGGCGGCGTGTCATGGCGGAGGAACTGGACGGACTCTGCCGCTATCTCAGGGCGGAAGCTCGCACGCGTTGTGCCCTTTACAAGCACGCGGTCGCCAAAAGAGATGTTCAGGTTAGGGGAAACTTCCGCGTAGATGGAGTTTTCCCCATCCTGCACAAAAAGGTCCGCGTTGCCGCGGCGGTAATAAGTAACTACGCCTTCAAAGGCCACGCGGAGCGAACGGTTTGCCTGTTCGTTGGTCAGGGAATGGAGAACGGAGAGCGAGGTAATCGGTTGCGCAGGCAACGCTGCATCATCAGCCAGGCACACGGGTAATGTTGCAAAAAGAAACAGCGCGAGGGCGGCAAAGCATCTCTTCATTCAGGTTCCGTCGGAAGCTTCCCGTTGACGGAAGTTTTCGCCGTATTGTTCATCGGCAACTTATTCATGAACTCGATCTTGCTGAAAAACAGCTCGCATAGCTGCCGCAGCATGGAGATATCCTGAGGCAAATGACTGCGATTGTAAAACTTTCTGCTGAGGAATGCCTCGCAAATTCATAGACATCCGTCATTATGGCGCAGTTGCACGAGACTGGAATTTGAGCGAACTTGCTGTGTGTACCAGCCGTAATCGCGATTGATAAAGAAAAGGGCCCGGCAATTGCCGGGCCCTTTTCCGCTGTGTTCTTTCGCGCTTACTGCAGCGAGTAGATCGTCTTCAGCACCTTCTCCGCCAGGTCATTCGGCAGCGGCGCATACGACAGGGAGGAAACCTCGCCCTCGCCGGACTTCACAATCCAGCTCAGCATGTCCTTCAGCACCTTGCCGTTGTTCGCGTCCTTGGCCTTCACCGGAATCAGCAGGTAGGTAAAGCTCGAAATCGGATACGCGTTCGCGCCCGGAGCGTTGGTGATCGACACGCGGTAGTCGGCTGGAATCTTCGCGCCGGCAGCAGCAGCCGTTACGCCTTCAATCGAGGCCTTCACCCAGTTGCCTGAAGCGTTCTTCACCGCACCAAAGCTGATGTGGTTCTGCAGAGCATAAATCAGCTCCACGTAGCCAATCGCGCCCGGAAGCTGGCGCACCAGGCCGGCAACGCCTTCATTGCCCTTGCCGCCCACGCCCACAGGCCAGTTCGGCGAGGTGCCCTTGCCGGGGCCGTCATTCCAGTTCTTGCTCACCTTGCTCAGGTAGTCCGTCCAGATGAAGCTCGTGCCCGAGCCATCCGAGCGGTGCACCACGATAATCTTCTGGTCCGGCAGCTTCACACCCGGATTGTCCTGGGCAAGGCGGGCATCGTTCCAGTTGCTGATCTTGCCGGAGAAGATATCCGCCAGCACTTCGCCGGAGAACTTGATATCCGGAGCGCCCGGCACGTTGTACACAGGAACCACCGCGCCCAGCACCGTGGGAATGTGCACCAGCTTCACTTGCGAAGCCGCAAGCTGTGCATCCTGCATCGGCATATCAGAGGCGCCAAAGTCCACCAGGCCCTTGGTCACCTGGGTAATACCGCCGCCCGAACCAATCGACTGGTAGTTCACTTCCACGCCCGGATGAGCAGCGCTGTATTCAGAGAACCATTTGGAATAGATGGGGAAGGGGAAAGTTGCGCCCGCACCTGTGAGCTTCTGGGCATGGGCCGCGCCCATCGCCATCATCAATAAACCTACGGCAATGCCAATTTTTTTCACGTTTCGCTCCTTGCAGATCTGGCGTTCCAAGGCTGATGCTCTCCAGAATCGCTCTTGACTGCCGTATAGATTTTCTAAGGGTCATGTTACGGAGAGTTGAATAATTCATGGAAGTCCTATGTCTCCGTGGTTTTTCGCCTGCAAGATCAGATTGTGGCACAGCCCTTGCTCCGCGTGAACCCGCGCCTCGCAGGACGCCAAATGATACCGTTTACATTTTCCACCCAAACCGCGTATTGTTATCCCTCGCAACACAAAAAAGGAAAATTCGCATGCGCCGCGCCCTTCTGCTTGCACTCGGTTTCAGTGTCTCGCTTTCCGCCCAAAACGCCATCCGCCCCCTGCCCGGCGGCAAAGCATGGATCCTCGACGCGGGCCAGACCAGCTACGCCATCGGCGTCAATGAGCACAGCATGGTGCAGTCTCTCTACTGGGGCAGCCGCCTTCCCGCTGACGCTGCGCTCCCCGCCGCCCATAGCAGCCCGGACCGCGCCTCTTTTGACCCCTCCATCGCCACCACGCCGCTCGAATACCCCGCATGGGGTGCAGGGCTCTTCACCGAGCCTGCTTTGAAAGTCGATTCCTCCAACGGCGACCGCACGCTCATTCTTGAATTTCAAAAAGCCGAAGTCAAAGACTCCATTCTCGACATCACTCTCCGCGACCAGTCGCAGCCCATCCTCGTGCATCTCTACTACCAGCCCTACGCGGAAGGCATCGTAGCCCGTTGGTCGCGCATTGAAAACACCGGCTCCGCTCCCATCCAGATTGAGCAAGCCGCCTCAGCCACATGGAATCTCCCCGCAGGAACGGACTACCGCCTGAGCTGGCTAACGGGGCAATGGGCAGGCGAGTTTCAACTCCACTCGGCTCCCATCCAAACCGGCATGCAGGTTCTTGAAAGCCGCCGCGGCTCAACCGGTCACCAGGCCAACCCATGGTTCAGCATTGGACGCCAGAATCAGACCACGGAAACCTCCGGCCCCGTCTGGTTCGGTGAACTCGGTTGGTCCGGCTCGTGGCGCATCACGCTCGAGTCCACCTCGCTCAACAAAATCCGTATCACCGGCGGCTTCAACCCCTACGACTTCCGCTATCCGCTAGCCCCCGGCTCGGCGCTCGAAACCCCGCGCTTCTATGCCGGTTACACCAGCCACGGTGAAGGCGAAGCCTCGCGCATCCTGCACCGCTTCCAACTCGCGGAAATCCTCCCCACGCACCCCAACCCCAAACCGCGCCCCATCATTTACAACTCGTGGGAAGCCACCGAATTCAACGTCAGCGAAGAAGGCCAGGCCGCTCTCGCCGAGCGCGCCGCCAAGCTTGGCATCGAGCGCTTCGTGATTGACGATGGCTGGTTCGGCCAGCGCAAGGACGACCACGCAGGTCTTGGTGACTGGTACGTCAACCCGCAGAAATTCCCCCACGGCCTCAAGCCCGTCATCGACAAGGTTCACTCTCTCGGCATGGATTTCGGCATCTGGGTCGAGCCGGAAATGATCAACCCCGATAGCGACCTCTACCGCAAGCATCCCGACTGGGCCATGCAGATGCCCGGCCGCCAGCACACCGAAATGCGCAACCAGCTCATGCTCAACCTTGCCCGCGAAGATGTGAAGGAATACGTCTACCACTGGCTCGATGAGCTGGTCAGCAACAACGACATTGCCTTCCTCAAATGGGATTACAACCGCAACTGGGCTGAGCCCGGTTGGAGCACTGCGCCCGGAAGCTCACCCGACCACCCCAACTCTGACGCAGAAAAGCAGATATACATCCGCTTCGTGCAAAACGTCTACGATATCCTCTCCCGCCTGCGCCAGAAACATCCCAAGCTCGAAATCGAATCCTGCTCCGGTGGCGGAGGCCGTGTTGATCTTGGCATCCTTCGCTACACGGATGAAGTCTGGCCTTCCGACAACACCGACGCCCTCGACCGCCTCAACATTCAATACGGCTTCACCCACGCATACACGCCGGAGACCATGGTTGCCTGGGTGACGGACGTGCCCAACTTCGCCGACGGCCGCAGCATCCCACTCGAATTCCGTTTCCTCGTCATGATGCAGGGCGCGCTGGGCATCGGCGGCAACCTCAACAAGTGGACCGACGAAGATCTCGCCACCGCCACACGCCTCACCGCCTTCTACAAGCAGATTCGCGAAACCGTGCAGCATGGCAATCTCTACCGCCTCGTCTCGCCGCTAGAAGGTGACGCCTCGCAAGTCGAATACGTTTCTCAAAACGGAAGCGAGGCCGTAGTCTTCGCCTATCTCCACTCACAGCGCTACGGCATGGACTATCCGGCAGTCGAACTGCAAGGCCTCGACCCCAACGCCATCTACAAAATCATGCCGCTCGACGCACAGAAGTACAGAGGTCCGGAAACTGCTACCGGCGCATGGCTTATGAGCTCCGGTCTACAACTCAACCTGTCCGGCGACTACGCCGCCACAGCAATACGCATGGAAAAGCAGTAAGAGAAGGGAACTGAAACCACCGTAAAACTCGCGTGTCCCATCCTTTCGGCGCATTTTTGCCGAAAGGGCGGGATACCACTACTACGCGTTCTCCACGGGAAAAAGCCCCGCCATCACCTCGCCAGCCTTCCCCTCCACAATCGCCGTAAACGCATCCGCATTGAGAGGCTGCTCCGGTCCCACATACACAGTACGAGCCCCCTGCTGCCGCGCCCAGTGCACAAAATTCGCCGCCGGATACACTGAGCCCGAAGTCCCAATCACCACCATCAGCGAAGCGCGCCCAATCTCCTGCTGAATCCGTCGCATCTCCAGCGGCATTTCACCAAAGAAGACAATGTGCGGCCGCAACCGCGTCCCGCACTCCGTGCACCGACCTACTTCGCTCAGGCTCGTGTAAACGCGATGATCCTCAACTGGAGCAGCTCCGCACTCCTGTTCGCACCGCGACTTCGCCAGCTCTCCATGCATGTGCACCAGCCGCGTAGAGCCAGCCCGTTCATGCAGATCATCCACATTCTGCGTACAAAGAAAGAACCGCTCACCAAGCAGCTTCTCCAACTCAGCCAGCGCAATGTGAGCAGCATTCGGCAAAGCTTTCCCACAATCTGCCCGCCGCTTCGAATAAAACTCCCAGACCAACGCAGGATTCCGCTCCAGCGCCTCCGGCGTGCAGATATCTTCCACACGATGCCCTGCCCAAAGCCCATCCGAAGCCCGAAACGTAGGCAGCCCGCTCTCCGCGCTGATGCCAGCGCCCGTCAGCACAAAGACGCGATCATGAGGATGAATCAAAATCGAGTTCATAAAAAATGAAGCTGCCTTCAAGGTTCTAAAAGAATCTTCCCCGTAGTCTTCCGCCCTTCCATATCCGCATGTGCTTTTGAAGCCTCTTCCAGCGCATACACATGCTCCATCCGCAACTTCAGTGAGCCATCTGCGGCCCACTTCAACACATCGCCCGCGCGCCACTCCAGCTCTTCGCGTGTCTGGATGTAGTGCCACAGCGTAGGCCGCGTCAAAAACAACGATCCCTTGCTGCTCAACTGAATCGGATCAAACGGCGGCACGGCGCCGCTCGATCCTCCAAACAACGCCAGCATTCCTCGCGGTCGCAGACAGTTCAAGCTGCCTTCAAAAGTAGTCTTGCCAACGGAGTCATACACCACATCCACACCGCGTCCGTTTGTAAGCCTTTTCACCTCTGCGACAAAATCCTGCTCGGTGTAGAGAATCACATCCGAAGCGCCAGCCTCATGCGAAATCTCCGCCTTCTCTGCAGTCGAAGTGGTTGTGATAACCCGTGCCCCAATCCGCACGGCCATCTGCGTCAGCAGCAGACCCACGCCACCCGCACCCGCATGCACCAGGCACGTCTGACCTTTCTGCAGCGGCCAAGTCGAGTAGACCAGATAGTGCGCGGTCATCCCCTGCAGCATCACAGCTGCTGCTTTCTCCGGCGTCAGCCCATCCGGAACCTTTATCAACTGTGTCGCCGGCGCCAGCGCATACTCTGCATAGCTTCCCATTACGGAAGTTGTAGCCACAAGATCGCCGACTGCAAAGCCGGTCTCGCTTGAGTTATCTACGCCTGGCCCAATCTCTTCAATCACGCCCGCAGCCTCGCTGCCCGGCACAAGCGGAAGCGTCGCCTTGTACTGCCCCTTGCGAAAGTACGCTTCAATGAAGTTCACGCCAATCGCTTCAATCCGCAGCAGCACTTGCCCCGGCCCCGGCTCAGGAATAGGCAACTCGGCAAGAACCAGCTTCTCCGGTCCGCCCGTCTCTTGAATCTGGATTGCTTTCATAGCTGGAAGAATGCACTGCAACGCCTTTGGGTTGCAAGGAACAACGCAACAGACGAGTGACAAAGGATAAGAAATGCGAGTAACCAAGCAGAAGTGACAAGCCCAGATGAAAAGGAAAAGCCCCGCTCAGCATCAAGCTAAGCGGGGCCGTCTTTCTCGTCTCTCGTCTCTAGAACGATCCGTCTCGTCCACTCAACATGCTCGGCTCTTCCGGTGCGCGCAACCGCACCAGGCGATCAATCGCATACGGCGTCCGCTGCTGCGTGGTGTAGTAATGCCGCACCTGCAACTCGCCCAGCAGGCCAATCGCCAGCATCTGGATGCCCGCAACAATCAGCACGCCCGCAATCACAAACAGCGGCCCATGCTGGTCCATCACGTTCTGGTGCGGGTTAAGAACCTTCAGCGCCAGCAGCAGGAACGAGAAGAACGTGCCAAGCACAATACCCAGTGCGCCAAACGTGCCGAAGAAGTGCAGCGGCCGGCTCATATACTTGAGCAGGAAGCGAATCGTCAACAGATCAAAGAACACGCGGAAAGTGCGCCCAATGCCATAGTGGCTCTTGCCGCGCAGCCGGTTCACGTTCTTGATCGAAATCTCGCAGATCGACGCGCCATACCAGCTCGCCAGCGCCGGAATAAACCGGTGCATCTCGCCATAAAGCGGAATGTTCGTAATCACCTCGCGGCGATACGCCTTGAACGTGGTGCCGAAGTCATGAATATCCACGCCCGAGAGCTTCGCCATCAGCCAGTTCGCAATGCGCGAAGGAATCCGCCGCATCACAAAGCTGTCGATGCGCTTTTCGCGCCAGCCGGACACAACATCGTAGCCCTCTTCAAGCTTCTCGATGAAGTTCGGAATCTCGTTCGGATCGTGCTGCAGATCGCCGTCCATCGAAATAATGAAGTCGCCCGACGCGTGGTCAAAGCCCGCGGCCAAAGCCGGAGTCTGGCCAAAGTTGCGGCGCAGCTTCACCACCAGCACGCGGCTATCCACCGCGGCAATCTCTTCGAGCAGCTTGTAGGTGCGGTCGCTCGAGCCATCATCGATCAGGACCAGCTCAAAGCTGTCTCCAATCTGCTCCATCACCTGTTTCAGCCGCGCATAGAGGGCGGTTACATTTTCTTCTTCGTTGTGGAAAGGGACTACGATCGAATACTTCGGCATATCACCAGTATAGATGTGGAGTAACTAACAAAAGATGACAAAAATCACTGCGTATCACGCGGGATAAGAGCCCCCGTACTCCCAGTTAGACGACAATTTCACCCAAAAGAGAAAGCCGCGCATACTAGCGCGGCCTCAACAATCTCACGGTGTTTCTGATATCTAGCGATCCAGCTCATCCAGCATCCCCTGCATCTCACTCAGCGCATGGCGGTTACCCGTCCGCGCGGCGCAGCTGATGCCGTCCTTCAATCTCACAATTGCCTCCGGCGTCCGCCCGGCCTTGGCCAGCGTCTGGGCCGACATGAAGTAGCCGGCCGTGTAATCCGGATCATTCTTCAGCAGCTGGTTAAACTCAGCCATCGCCTCATCAACCTCGCCGCGGCCCGCCAGCTCTACGGCAATTCCGTACCGCGCAAAGCTGTTTTTCGGGTCCAGAGAGAGGATTTCCTTCAATCCTGCGATCTTGTCAGTGGTGCTCATTGGGGAGTTCAGATTACCTTGCTGGGGAGAATTTGCCTAAATTGCGTGGATTGCTGAAACTGGAAGAGTACTTCCTGCTCTGCTTGGCCCCCGCCTGAACCATTGTATCTGGTCAGCAGCCAATCCAGAGTAACACTGAAGTTTCCACCCCTCCGCTCAAAGGTCAGGGGGAAAAGGAAACCCGACGCGCGAGCAAGGGAAGTCAGTTCCGGAAGTACTGGAGAAAGCAAGAGATGAGTTCCAACGAAATCCTCCCCACCGCGCGTCTTGTTTCGGATTCGCAATCCGAGATGACCGAAATTATCCTGCCCAATGACACCAATACCCTGGGCAATCTTCTCGGCGGACGCCTCATGCATTTCATCGACATCACCGGCGCCATGGCCGCCTATCGCCACACGCGCACCCACGTTGTCACCGCGTCCATGGACCACATCGACTTCATCCATCCGGTTCACGTCGGCGACCTGCTGATTCTCAAATCCAGTGTCAACCGCGCCTTCCGCACCTCGCTTGAAGTCGGTGTAAAGGCATGGGTGGAAAACACCTTCACCAGCACGCGCCTTCACGTAGCCAGCGCTTATCTCGTTTTCGTGGCCATCGATAATAACGGTCGCCGCATGACGGTTCCGGAACTCGCTCCCGCCACCGCCGATGAGCAGCGCCGTTACGCCGACGCGCTCCTCCGCCGCCAGCACCGCGAAGCAGAAGCCGCTCGCCGCAAAGAGGGCCGCAAAGCCACCGCAGCGCTCGCCAACGCATCTTCCTGAGCTAAGCGAAGGATCTGCTTTTCATTTTTTGAATGTTTGAATCACGGGGCATGGCCCCTGAAGGAGTTGAAACTATGGCACACGGCCACGCAGCACCCGCCCCTGTCGCCCTTCCGGGCGTTTCCAAAATCATCGCCGTAGGTTCCGGCAAAGGCGGAGTAGGCAAGACCACCACCGCCGTCAATCTCGCCATCGCGCTCAGCCGCCTCGGTCAGCGCGTCGGCCTTGTGGATGCCGACATCTACGGCCCCAACGTGCCGCTCATGATGGGCTCCACGCAGCAGCCGAAGATTACCGAGGGCAACATCATCGTGCCGAACCTCACGCACGGCATCAAGACCATCTCCATCGGCTACATCTCGCCCGGCGACAAGCCGCTCGTCATGCGCGGACCAATGCTACACCAGATCATCCGCCAGTTCCTGCAGCAGGTCGATTGGGGAGAGCTCGACTACCTCATCGTCGATCTCCCACCGGGAACCGGCGACGTAGTCATCTCCCTCGTGCAGACCGTCCCGCTAACCGGCGCAGTAGTAGTCTCCACACCGTCAGACGTGTCCTTGCAAGACGCCCGCAAGGCGCTCGAAATGTTCGCACAGGTCAACGTGGAAGTCCTCGGCATCATCGAGAACATGAGTCACTTCACCTGCCCGCACTGCGGAGAAGTCATCGACATCTTCTCGAAAGGCGGCGCAGAGCGCACCGCGCAGCAATTCGGCATTCCGTTCCTTGGCTCCATCGAGCTGGTTCCCGCCATCCGCGAAGGCGGCGACAAGGGCCTGCCCATCGCGTTAGCCGGCCCCAAGAGCCCCGCAGCCGAGCCGTTCTACAACGCCGCGCAAAAGCTCATGGAACAAGCCGAAGCCGCAGCGGCAAAGAATACAGACGTCCTGGAAATCAGCTAGAAACGCATACCCGCAGTACAATGGCAGAAGCAGGCCCTTGCATCACAGGCTTGCTTCTGCAGCCCTTCTCAGCAGCCGCAGGCCAATCGGAACGCATCCCGTAAACCACTTGATTTCCTTTTGGTTCGTTTGGAACAGCATCGGATTTGTAATAGCATGCGGAGTAGTATTCTTGGTGGTTTGTTCGGGCCTATGCTGAATCTGTCCAAGCCGATCAGACAATCCTATTCTGCCGTTACCACGCTGGTAGCGTGTGCGGTCGGAGCTGTGCTGGTCACCGTCGTCACCGGCGCACTTGTCTACAACAACACCCAGCGTCAGGCGTCGGCCTCTGCCTGGGTACAGCACACGCAGGATGTTCTCAGTGCCTTGCAGCGCATCTCGCTTCTCGTGGAGCGCGTGGACTATCGCAGCCACCTCTATCTCGCCACTGGCGATGAAGACCAGCTCAGCCGTGCGCGTGCCAGCAACAGCCAGCTGGCCGCCGCTCTTTCACGCCTCAACCTGCTGATTGCCGATAACTCGGATCAGGTTGGCAACCTCCAGAATCTCACCTCCAGTATTGACAGCCTCAGCAAAACACTCAACACTTTCAATCGCCAGTCACAAATTCTTGAGCCGCAGACTCAGCGCTGTCAGCAGGTCATCAGCTTAATGATGGACCGCGAGCAATGGCTCTTGAAGGAGCGTGATCAGGGCTCACAGAAGAGCTTCTTAACTTCCGTCACCACGGAGTTGATTGCTGTCGGCCTCTGGCTTTTAACCTCCGCCGTTTTGCTCGCATTTCTGCTGCGCGATGCGCTGCGCCGCGAGCGCGTGGAGAAGCGCAACGCGCTCACAAACGAGCATCTCGCCAAAAGCGTCAAAGCTCTCGAAGACCGTGCGCATGAATCCGCGCTGCTCACTGGCGCACGCGATGAATTGCAGCTCTGCATGGATCTGCCGCAGCTCTATCGCTCCTCCGCGCGCCAGTTTTCGTTGCTTTTGCCATCAACTTCGGGCTGCCTGGCGATGATTGACAACTCGCGCCACATCGTCGAAGTAGTTGCAGGATGGGGCGATTTCGCGACGGATGATTTCAGTCCGCCGGAAGCCTGTTGCGGCCTCCGCTCCGGGCAAGCGCGCTGGCGCAGGCCTGGCCTCTCAGAGATTCACTGCGCGCATTTCGCAGAGGATGCTCCGGATCGATACCTTTGCAATCCCATCGTGGCGCACGGCAATGCCCTCGGCGTGCTCTTTGTGCAGTGCCCGGATGATGACACAGTGCAGGCCGTCAACCATCGTATGGACGGCCTCAATCAGCTCGTGCAGATTACGGCCATTACCGTGGCCACGCTCAATCTGCAGAGCAGGCTTGAAAACCAATCCATTCGCGATTCGCTCACCGGTCTCTTCAACCGCTATTTCATGCAGGTCTCTCTCGAGCGCGAGCTTGCACGCGCCGCACGCAGAAAGCATGGGCTGGCTGTGCTGATGCTGGATGTGGATCACTTCAAGCGATTCAACGATACGTACGGCCACGCCGCTGGAGACGCGGCCCTCCAAGGTATCGCGAATGTTTTGAAGTCCAATACCCGGCCGGAAGACATCGTTTGCCGTTATGGCGGAGAAGAGTTCACCATCCTGCTTCCTGACGTTACGGTTGAAACCGCCGTCGAGCGTGCAGAAAAAATCCTGCTTGCCGTTTCATGCCTTACCGTCAACTCTGTTTCACAAACCTATAACGACTTTTCCGTTTCCATTGGAATTGCTTTGTATCCCACCGACGGAGAAACTCTCGACCTGTTGCTCAGGCGTGCCGATGAAGCCCTCTATCGCTCCAAGCACCAGGGACGTAATCAGGTAACGCTCTATGCGTCTGCTAGCCTCCTGAGCTGAGGTGCGGCAAAAGGAAGCCGCAGGCGCGGTGCTCTTCCTGCACCATGTAACAACACGGCTGCAATACTTCTTTACCAGCGCTGTAATATCATTCCCCCGTACACATTCCCGGAGGTTCCTTTATGCGTACTCGAACTCTTACAGCATTGCTGCTCTGCTTCACCGCGGCCACGGTTGCACACGCAGCTTCCAAATCCGCCCACGCCGACATCGTGAATGCGCAAGGCACCACCATCGGCCAGGCAAAATTCAAATCCACCGCTGACGGCGTAGCCATCTCCGTCAAGGTCTCGCAACTCCCCGCGGGCGAACATGGCATCCACATTCACAACGTAGGCAAGTGCGACGGCCCCGCCTTCACCACTGCAGGCGGCCACTTCAATCCGACAAGCGCGCACCACGGCATCCACAACGCCGCAACGCCCAACCCACACATCGGCGACCTGCCCAACCTCACCGTAGGCGACAACGGCAAAGGCAAGCTCACCTTCGTAGCTAAAGGCGCAACCCTCACTGACGGCCCCAACTCGCTCTTCCACGATGGCGGCACAGCGTTGGTGATCCACGCCAAACCAGACGACCTCGCCAGCGACCCTTCCGGCAACTCCGGCGACCGCATCGCCTGCGGCATCATCCAGCAGTAAAGACATCACAGCCAGCGTTAGAAAAAGGCACGGCCGCAGCCGTGCCTTTTTCTACATGCAAATACCACTACGCGCGGACACACAATTGGCCGTGAGCAGGTGGGTCGGAGATTGATCTCCGGCAATCAAAGCCCAACCCAAAACACTGGGCTTCAGCCCCTGAATTTCAAAAAAAAACAACGGCTTCCGCGCAAAGCACGGAAGCCCGTTGTCCCACCACACAGCTAAAAGCTAATAGCTGGCAGCTAAAAACTAGTTCCCAGGCGCCGCCGGGTGATCGTGATCATGGTCATGATCACCGTCCGCATCCGGTTTAAACGGCTGCGGCCCAAGATGCCCGCGATGGCAAGTCCCGCAAGTCACCGGATCCCCCGAGTTCTCAATCTTCGAGATGTACTGCGTATTGATCATCTCGGTCATCTGGTACATCTTCCGCGCCGTCGCCTTCTCCGGCTTCGAGTCGTCTGCATAATTCAGTCGCGGCCGCCCATTCGGCCCAACATTCTTCGGATCTGCCGCATGGCAGGTCGAACAGTTTGCGCCCAGCTCGTCCTCCCACTTGTGCATAATCTCGTGCACCTGTTCGCCCGTCAGGTTCTTCGGCAAAACCTGCAGGTTCGTCGGTGCCGGAGCAGGCCTGTGCGCTGGAGCCTGTCCTGCGGCAGGCTGCTGAGCCGCATTCACCTGCGCGGTCGTGGAAGCAAGAATCGCCGTTGCGGTCACCACCACGGCGGCTGCGGGAAGCAGATACGAAGTCAGTTTCAAGGTGGAAATTCCTCGCGGAGAAGTCTGGAGAGTACCTGATATTGCTTGACGAAATTCTACGCGATGCGGCGTAGCATGCAACCATCGAAAAAATCCTTTTTATATGGCCACAACATTTTTGCTTCTTCGCGCCGCAACGCGAGCCCCCAAACGCGGCCCCGAGACAAACTCAGACTCCGCCAGGCAAAACCGCAGCGGCCAATCCACGGCTGCATTTGCAGGGTTAATCCCAATCCGCGCCGTCACCTGCACATCGCCCCTGTCAAAACCATCGTCCACAATAGCCAGCCGCGAATCCACATCCGTCAAATCCAGCCCATTATGCGCGGCCCGCTCAATCCCCAGCGCCATGCACAACCGGCTCGGCCCCGAAGTTAGCCCGCGCAACGCCTTCAGACTTCCATCCATCGCAATCCCGCGTCGGCGCGCCATCGCCTCAACCCCATCCAGCGGCTCCAGCGCCCGCAGCAGCACGCACCCCGCCTGTCCCTCGGGCTCGCAGTTCACATTCATGCAAAAATACTGCCCATAAATTGAATAAACATAAGCATGCCCCGCCGGCCCAAACAGCACGCGGTTCCGCGCCGTGGGCCCGCGGTGCGAATGCGCCGCCGCATCGGGCGTAGCATGGTGCGGCCCCAGGTAAGCCTCCACCTCCACAATCCGCCCCGCCATCACCGCACGGCCCACACGCGAAACCAGTAACTTACCCAGCAGCTCCGGCGCAACCACCTCCGGTGGCCGCTCATAAAACAACCGAGGCACCGCAACCATTGAGGTTAGTCCTTATGCTCTTTATGCCATTCCTTCAGTAAAGCCAGCACCTCATCCGCATGCCCTTCCGGCTTCACATTCTCAAAGACATGAATCAGCTTCTGATCCGGCCCAATCAGGTATGTCGTTCGCGCCACCTTCTTTACCGGCTTGCCGTACATCGTCGCATCCCGCATCAGACCAAACTGATTGATAACTTTCTCGTCTGAATCAGCAAGGAGTGTATACGGCAGATCGTACTTCGCCTTAAACTTCGCCTGCGCCTTCACCGTGTCCCGTGAGATGCCCAGAACTACGGCTCCAGCTTTCTCGAGCTTCTTGAACTGGTCACGAAACCCGCAGGCCTCAATCGTGCAGCCCGGCGTATCCGCGCGCGGATAAAAGAACAGCACCACCGGCGAGCCCTTGTAATCCGACAAGCTTACCGTCTTGTCCTCGTCGGTCTGCAAAGTAAAATCGGGAACTTTTTGGTTGATCTCCATAGGACCTTGCCTCTCGGTATGATGAAAAACGTGAACCTCAGAACATTTTCCGAATTACTGCGACCTTTTGAAATTCGAGCGAGCGGATTTTTCTTGAGAAAAAATCCGCAGCAATATCGTGGCTTCGATCCGCATCGATTCGGAAAATGCTTCTCCCTGCATTATTCCCGAGCCGCGAGCATGCTGTCATGCGCCGCCCTTCTCGGTTCCCTTGTTGCCCACGCCCAATCCCCCGCCCAGGCCGCAAAAAGGGCGCAGGACGCCCCTACCCTCCGTGCCATAGCCGTCCTCGAGTGGACTGGCGACGACGAAGCACATCCCAAAAAATCCCGACTCGTTCCCATCAGCATCTACAACGGCGACACCCTTGAAGACGCCGGCCTCTACCTCGCCCGTCCCGAGCCCATCTCCATTTCCAGTGAAGTCGAGTACCAGCTTAAGCAGAACGGCAAAACCGTAGGCCTCTTCGACGTCAAAAACGCCGGCCAGGAACAAGGCTCCTGGGTCGGCTACGGCGAGTGGAAACCCGCACCCGCTCCCAAGCAGCCAGCCTACGCCGCCGTCTCCAAAGAGGACGAAAACAACGAAGACGACGACAAGCCCGTCCTGCACCGCAAGCACCACGACGACGATAGCAACACCAGCGGCAACTCGGGTAGTAAACCAGGCAACGACTCCGACCGTCCCCAGCTCCACAAGAAAGACGACAGCGGCAACAGCAGCAGCGGCTCCGACAGCGATCGCCCCACCCTGCACCGCAAAGACGATTCGAGCGACAACAGTACCAGCACAACCAGCACCACAAGCAAACCCGCCGACGATTCCGACCGTCCTGTCATGAAGAAGCCCAAAGCCAAGTCACAGGACGACGACACCGCCCACGTCAGCTCGCTCCCGCAAATCAGCGACCCCGACCGCCCGCGCCTCCAGCGCGGCAAAGACAACTCGCAAAGCCTCCAGGTGCTCCCCAGCCTCATGGGCATGCCCGCCGATCTGCACCAGACCGTTGGCGTCTCGGACGCCAAGGACCGCCCCGACCACCCCTGGACCTACAACTGGTCCAACCCAGCCGACGAAGCCCGCATGAAGTCACTTCTCGAAGACCAGGCCCGCCTCGTCCTCGGCCTCACCACGCCACAACCGGCCACGCCTGCGCCTACTCACCACACCACCACAACAACCCGCAAAACCACCCAGTCGAAAGCCTCACAAGCCAAACCTGCCCCAGCCCCCGAACCTGTCCCCCTCGAAGGCGAACAATTCCGGGTCTTTGAGCTGGCCTACGGCTCCGGCGCAACCTTCGTCTTCTCCGCGCACACCACCAACCCTGACCCGAAGCAGCAAAAATACGTAACCCTCATCGCCCAGCCTGACCTCTACGGCAACCTCGCCATCCTCCACAAAAACGTGACCGACGGCGCGCACCTCGACGAAACTCCGCGCATGATCCTCATCGATGCTGTAGAAGCCATGACCGACAACCGTGGCGAGCTCCTCTTCGAGCTCCGCGGCGCCACGCAGCGCCAGTTCGCCCTCTACCGCGTCCTCCGCGGCACCGCCGAGCAAATCTTCCAAACCAACACCACTGACATAGGCACCCTGGTTGCCCAATAGGACTGGCCGTCCAGGCATCTGCGCACCATTCATGCCACAATCAGCCAGGCATCCTACACCTGGCTTTTGAGATGTGGGAGCGAAGCCCGCTCACTGGTCACACCAACACAGGCAGGAAGCGCCAGTCCACAACTGGCAGGCCGGGGATTGGTCCCCAGCAATCAAAACCCAGCCAAAAGCGCTGGGCTTTAGCCCTTGAGGTATGCTTGTTCCAATCGATCCACCCGGGATGCAAGCAGGGAAAGCAAAAACCAGTCCCTTAGTCCCTCAGTCCCCCTGGTCCCTTATTCAACATTCCAAGGAAACCTCATGAAACGTTTCGCGTCTCTGGCTGCCCTGTTCCTGAGCTCAACGGCCCTTCTCGCGCAGTTCGCCTCTGTCCCCGGACAGGCGCGCTCAATGGTCGTTTCCAAATTCGGCATCGTCTCCACGCCGCAGTTCCTAGCCTCGCAGGCCGGAGCCCACATCCTCGAACAAGGCGGCAACGCCATCGACGCGGCCATCGCAGCCAACGCCGTCATGGGCGTCGTGCAGCCATACGTCAACGGCATCGGCGGAGACCTCTTCATGCTTTACTACGAGGCCAAAACCGGCAAGCTCTACGGCCTCAACTCCAGCGGCTGGACCCCCAAAGCCCTCACCATTGACTACCTGAAATCGAAGGGCGTCACCGCCATCAATCCCATCGGCGTAGAAACCATCGACGTGCCCGGCGCCGTTGCCGGCTGGGACGCCATGCGTAGCCGGTTCGGCTCCTTGCCTTTCAGTCAGATCCTCGCCCCCGCCATCTACTACGCTGACAACGGATTTCCCCTCGCCGAGCGCAACGCACGCTACTGGGTCGCAAAACGTCTCCTCACCCAGCCCGGCTACAAGGAAACCTTCGTCCCCTGGTCCACACCACCCAAGCCCGGTGACCTCTTCAAGAACCCCGCACTCGCCAACTCGCTCAAGCAGATCGCCGCGCACGGCCGCGACGCCTATTACAACGGCCCCATGACCGAAACCATGGTCAAGTTCCTCAATGCGCAAGGCGGCGTCCACACGCTTGAAGACTTCCGCGACTTTCAACCCGAGTGGGTCGAGCCCGTCTCCACCACCTACCACGGCTGGACCGTCTATGAGCTCCCACCCAACGGCCAGGGAATCGCCGCACTCTCCATGCTCAACATCATGGAGCACTTCCCGCTCGCGCAATACGGCCACAACTCTGTCGATGCCCTGCACGTCATGATCGAAGCCAAGAAGCTGGCCTACGCCGATATGTACAAATACGTCGGCGACCCGCGCTTCACCCCCATGCCGACGAAGCAACTCATCTCCAGGGATCTCTCCGATAAGCGCGCCAAGCTCATCGACCCCAACAAGGCATCCTGCCAGGTCGTCCCGTCAGATATCGAAGCCGAGCTCGACAAGCACGGCAACTCGACGATCTATCTTTCCACCATCGACAAGGACGGCAACATCGTCTCGCTCATCCAGAGCAACTTTGCCGGCTACGGCACCGGCATGGTCGCGCCGGGCCTCGGCTTCTCCTTCCACGACCGCGGTGCAGGCTTCCAGCTCACTCCCGGCCTGCCCAACTCGCTCGCCGGACACAAGCGCCCGCTCCACACCATCATTCCGGCCTTCATGGAAAAGGGTGACATGCACATCGGCTTCGGCATCATGGGCGGATGGAACCAGGCACAGGCCCACGCACAGTTTGTCTCCAACATCGTGGACTTTGGCATGAACGTACAGGCTGCTCTCGAACAGCCCCGCTTCACCAAGGAAACCTTCGACGGTTGCGATGTCTTAATGGAGCCCATGATCCCCGAAGACATCCGCAACGGCCTGACGCAGCGCGGCCACAAAATTCAGCTTATCGACCCGTTCTCGTTCACCGTAGGCCAGGGAGCAGCCGTAGTCCGCGACAGCGCCCGACAGGTCAACTTCGCAGCAGGCGACCCCCGCTCCGACGGCGCCGCCATCCCCCAGGAACCCCCAACAAAATAACTTGAAAAGCGCTAAATGATGCAGATACACAAAAGGTAGGCCGGGGATTGATCCCCGGCAATCAAAGGCTAACCAACAGCACAACAGCACTGGGCTTTAGCCCCTGAGGCATGCTTTTCCCCTCAAATCGATGCTTTACGCATCAGGCGATAGTTGCGTTGCAAAGAAAAGAGGGACGCGCAAAGCGTCCCTCTTTTTTTCGTCCCTTGTCCCTAAGTCTACCGCCAGTGTCCTTCCACCATCACCCAGCCGCCATGCCGATGTTCCCAGCGATGCGGAACCCACACAGCATGCGGACGCGGCGGACGATCATAGTGGCCCGGAACCCACACATACCGTCCACCATCCCAGCGGTGGTATCCGGCAACCCATACAAAACCGGGTCCCGGGGGCGGTCCGGGGTGTTCCACTATGGCCACAGGCGGCCGTACATTCACATATACCTGCGCATTGGCCGCCACAGGCAGAAGAGCAAGGCTGATTAAGGCTGCAAAAGCGAGTTTTTTTATCATTAAAAGTCCTCCTGTAGTTCTAGGTCGTACGCTACCTAAAACGCACATTCGGACATTAAGTTGCGCGCCTCTGTGGATTTCTCCGCACTGCCGCTAAACGCTAGCTGTAGCAAGAGTTGCCAACGCCGTTTCCAGCGCTGCAATCGCCGTTTCGCAGTCCTCGCGGCTCACATCGTGGTGCGTCACCATGCGAACGGCATCCGGCGCAAACGCACTGCACAAAACCCCCTGTGCATTCAGCTTCGCAGCCAGCACTGCAGCCTTCACCGCACCCGTAAGCCGGAAGATAACGATGTTGGTTTCCACGGTCGCCGGATCAATCGCTACACCATCCATCGCAGCCAATGCATTTGCAAGCAGCTTTGCGTTGGCATGATCCTCGCCAAGCCGCCTCGGCATCTCCTCAAGCGCAATCAACCCCGCAGCCGCCAGCACGCCCGCCTGCCGCATTCCGCCACCCAGCGCCTTGCGATACAGCCGCGCCTGTTCCATCAACTCTACTGAGCCAACAATCATCGATCCCACCGGCGCACACAGCCCCTTCGACAAGCAGAACATCACCGTATCAAACCCGTGTGTCAACTCCTTCACATCCACGCCCAGCGCTGTAGCCGCATTAAAAATCCGCGCCCCATCGAGATGTGTCGGAAGCCCGCGCTCTTTCGCCCCATCCCAAATCTCCTCCAAAACGTCCACACGCGTGCAGCGTCCGCCGGCAAGATTCGCCGTATTCTCAATCTCAATCAATCCCGTAGCCGCGCGAAACCCTCCGCGCTTAAACAGCACCGGCTCAATGTCCTTCCACCGCAAAATCCCATCGCTCGTCGGCACCGCGCGAATCGTCGCACCGGAAAACACCGCCGCCGTCCCCATCTCCCAATCCAGGATGTGCGCCCGTGACTCGCAGACAATCTCCTGCCCCGGCTGCGTATGCAGCTTCAGCGCCACTTGGTTGCCCATCGTTCCCGTAGGCACAAACAGCGCCGCCTCGCGCCCAAAGATCTCCGCCGCCCGCCTCTCCAACAGGTTGACTGTAGGGTCCTCGCCATACACATCATCGCCAACCTCAGCGTTAGCCATCGCCGCACGCATAGCAGCCGTAGGGCGGGTCACAGTATCAGAACGAAGGTCAATCAGATGAGGCAAGGGAAGCGCTCCTTTGAGAATAGGGACGAAGGACGAGTGACGAGTGACGAAGGACGAGACAAACAAAACATACGCAGCGCAATTGCCGAGCGTATCAGTTCGTCCCTCGTCCTTCGTCACTCGTCCCTACGGTATTCGATTCATCGGCAACTCCATAATCGGAGTAATCTTGCCGCCATTCGACGAGTAAGCCCAAAGCCCGTGGAAGCTCCCACGCAGCACCGGCTGCGTCTTCAAAAACGCGCTCATCACCGTCGTAGCCTCTGTGCGCAGCGCAGCCTGGTCGGTTACGCCGGTTGAGTCATACACCACACCAAGGTCTGCCTCGTGCGCTGCCGTATCAAAGTGCACCGAATCAATCTTGAAGGTACGGTCGCCCGCCTGCACGTTGTAGGGAAACGTCGGCGCTCCCGCAATCTGCTCCTGCTCCTGGTTCAGCTTGTCGAGATTTGGCGACGAAAGAAAATCCACCGGCACCAGCAGCGTCCGCGCCGCATCATACGCGTAATAAGCCGCCCACGGAGCACCCGACCGTGCTGCCTCTCTCGCGCGCTGCCAGTAGTAAACGCCGTCATGCCCGCCAAGCTGCCCCGGGCGCACAAACAGCCCGCCCAGCTTCCACGCGCCGCCATCCAGACCAAGCACAAGCCCAATCTGCCCTGCCATCGGCGAGCCGGCCGAATCCGCCAGCACCACCGCATACTTCCCCGGCGGCAGCGACCGCATCGAAATCGTCACCGTCATCGAGCCATTCGTACTCGAGCAAAAAAACTGCGTATCCGTCGGAGCCGTAAGCGAAGTCGCGTCCAGCAGGTACAGATTCCGCAGTTGCGCCTGCCCGCCCTTCACAAAAGCCGCGCTAATCTCCGCCGTATCGCGAATCCCATCCCACTGCCCGGTAACGGATGGCAGCAGCGACGCCTGCAGATTCGCCGTATCACCCTGCACCACGGCCGTCGAAAGCCTCTGCCCCGCCAGCGCCAGCGCATTGCGGTCCGCCGCCGCCAGCCCCGCCTGCGTCGTACAAGTCGCCGCCCAGCCCGCCGCCGGAGCGCAAATCACGCTCAACGTCAGCAAACACCGGGCCATTTTATCGATCGCAACAAACATGAAAAATAACTCCAACCGGAAAGCCCACAAGTGAGCGTTCCGCAACCACTGCTAGTCTAGTACACAGATACGCAGTCGAATGGACGTGCGCGTCCGTCTAAAGAAAGCGGGAAGGGAAGCCAATCGCAGTGCCACACGCACCTCACAATCCGCGAACCGGCAAGCTCCTGCTCCTTACCGCAGCATTTGCGCTGGCCTGCCTTCAGGCCACCGCGCAAGCCACGCCCAAGCCATCTCCCTCCACGCCGGCCAACACATCCACCCCAACTTCCGGCGGCCAGATCGTGCCCACACCGCCTCCAACCCCCAACTGGCCCGTCAATCAGGCTCCTGCCCCTGCGCAGATCAAGTGGGACAGCCAGGGCCTCCAGGTCACCGCCGCCAACTCCAGCCTCCGCCAGATTCTTACGGACATCGCCACCCGCACCGGCGCCAAGCTTGAAGGCATGTCCTCCGACGAGCGCGTCTTCGGCGAGTACGGCCCCGGCCAGGCCCGCGACATCCTCGCGCAGCTCCTCCACGGCTCCAGCTACAACGTTCTTCTCATCGGAGATCAGGGGCAGGGAACCCCCCGGCAGATCGTCCTGAGCCGCCGCGTCGCCTCTTCCAACGCGCCACAGCCCGGCGTACAGAACAACTCGCAAGACTCCGACGAGGATTCCGAGCCCGCACAGCCCCCGCAGGACGAACAGCCCCCGCCGCAACAGCCCCAGCAGCCGCCCGCCCAGCGCACGGACCGCCCCGGTGCCATGGGTCCACGCATGGGCGTTCCCATGCAGCCGGGGCAGCAGCCTAATCAGCAGCAGCAGCCACAATAAGCCTTCTCAATCAAAAGCAGGAGAACCGCACCCATCGTGCGGCTAAAAAGGAACTTTAATTTAATTTAGAGAGCGTTACAGCGCCACTTCCGGCTGCTGCTTTACGGCAACTGCCTGGCTGCGCGGCTTCATCATCGCAAACGCCGCCCAAAACACTCCATACGCCGCAAGAACGCCAAACGCTAAGGCACCTACTGCCGCGCATACCAACATCACCAAATTCAAACTGTCTGTCATCACTAGCCTCAGGGAGAATCACTTCCTGCGTCTTAATTCTTATCGTTGCCTGCCCGGAGAACTTTAGCTCCGGAAGAAGGCCAGTCTGCATTGTCGCAGACTTTGCGCTTCGTTGACCCTCGTCTCTGTTGACAACTAAAATACCTCTGTACTCTTGCAATTCGGCTGCTCTATAGGATGCTTCCGCGTTCCGCCTGCGTTGCCTGATACCACTCTCCCATGGCCATCACACACATTTCCGTACGCGGGGCGCGCCAGCACAACCTCAAAGATATCAGTGTGCGCATCCCCCGCAACACGCTCACCGTGGTAACCGGCCTCTCTGGCTCGGGCAAGTCTTCGCTCGCCTTTGACACCATCTACGCCGAGGGCCAGCGCCGCTACGTGGAGACGCTTTCCGCCTACGCCCGCCAGTTCCTCGACCAGATCGAGCGCCCGGACGTGGACTCCATCGAAGGCCTGAGCCCGGCCATTTCCATCGAGCAGAAAACCACCAGCCGCAGCCCCCGCTCCACCGTCGGCACCATCACCGAGATCTACGACTACCTCCGCCTGCTCTACTCCTCGGTAGGCACGCCGCACTGCCCCAACTGTGGCCGTCCCATCGCCCGCCAGACCGCCGAGCAGATCGTCCAGCGCATTCTGCAGCTAGGTAACGGTGAACGCGTCACCATCATGGCCCCCGTAGTCCGCGGTCGCAAAGGCGAATTCAAAGACCTCCTCGACCAGCTCGACCAGCAGGGCTTCCGTGCCCGCGTTGACGGCGAGATGCGCGACCTCTCCGAGCCCGTCCAGCTCGACCGCCGCAAAAACCACAACATTGAGGCAGTAATCGACCGCATCCTGCTCAAGCCGGATGGAGCAGCCTCAACCTCAAGCTCGTTTCTGCCCGCGGCAACCCAGAAGCTGGCCGCGCAAACTGTCGGCAAGGCCACAGCAGCAACAGGGAAGCAGAATCTCGAAAAGCGCCTCGAAGCCGCCGTCTCCAAGGCACTGCAAATGGCCAACGGCCTCGCCCTCGCGCTTCTCTCCAACGGCGAAGAACAGCTCTTCTCGTCCTCCATGGCCTGCCCCGACTGTGGCCTCGACGTGCCCAAGCTCGAACCGCGCAGCTTCAGCTTCAACTCCACCTTCGGCGCCTGCCCAGAGTGCCACGGCCTCGGCTCGCTCTACGACTTCGACCCTGCCAAGGTCATCACCGACTGGTCGAAACCCCTGCTCGACGGCCTCGGCCCCGGTTCAGCCTCACAGTACCTCCTCAAGCTCATCAACCTGGCCGCAGAAAAATACAGCATCGACCTCAAAACGCCCTTTGAAGACCTGCCCGCGCGCCAGCAGCACATCCTCGTCTACGGCCCACCAAAGAGCGAGGGCCCGCGCACGGGCTTCCATGGCATCCTGGCCTATCTGCGCAACTCGGTCGAAGAGGCCAACTCCGACGGCTACCGCGAGTACATGATGCAGTACATGTCCGCCACGCCCTGCCCGGCCTGCCGCGGCAAGCGCCTGCGCCCGGAGTCGCTCGCCGTCAAAATCAACAACCTCTCCATCGCGGACTTCACCGCGCTCCCGCTCAACCGCGCCTTCACAGCCGCCGCCGAGCTCAAATTCACGGACCGCGAAGCCCTCATCGCCGACCGCATCCGCCGCGAAGTTGTCGAGCGCCTCGAATTCCTCTGCGCCGTAGGCCTCAGCTATCTTTCCCTCGACCGCAGCGCGGCCACACTCTCAGGCGGCGAAGGCCAGCGCATCCGCCTCGCCACACAAATCGGCTCCCGACTCCGCGGCGTCCTTTACGTCCTCGACGAGCCCTCCATCGGCCTGCACCAGCGCGACAACACACGTCTCATCGGAGCGCTCGAACAACTCCGCGATCTAGGCAACACCGTCCTCGTCGTCGAGCACGATGAAGACACCATTCGCCACGCCGACTACGTTCTCGACCTCGGCCCCGGCGCAGGCCGTCTCGGCGGAGCCGTCGTAGCTGAAGGCACCCCCGCGCAAATCATGGCCGCCAAAGACTCCCTCACCGGCCAATATCTCAGCGGCGCCATCGAAATCCTCCAGCGCGAAAAACCCCGCGAGCTCACCGGTAAGTGGCTCACCCTCACCGGCGCCCGCGAGCACAACCTGCAGGAAGTCAAAGTCCACATCCCCCTCGGCGTCATGACGGTTGTCACAGGCGTAAGCGGCAGCGGCAAAAGCACGCTCATCAACGACATCCTCTACCGCTCCCTCGCGCAAAAAATCTACGGCTCCCGCGAAGAGCCCGGCTCACACGACGACCTCACCGGAGCCGAGCAGCTCGACAAGGTCATCCGCATTGACCAGTCGCCCATCGGCCGCACGCCGCGCTCCAACCCGGCCACGTATACACAAGTCTTCGGCCCCATCCGCGACTTGTTCGCCATGCTCCCCGAATCCCGCGAGCGCGGCTACAAGCCCGGCCGCTTCAGCTTCAACGTTGCCGGAGGCCGCTGCGAAGCCTGCGAAGGCGATGGCCAGCGCCGCATCGAAATGAACTTCATGCCGGACGTCTATGTCCAGTGCGAAGTCTGCAACGGCCGCCGCTACAACCAGGAAACGCTAGCCGTAAAATTCCACGGCCACTCCATCGCCGACATCCTCGACCTCACCATCGAAGACGCACTCACAATTCTCGCCGACGTCCCGACAGTCAACCAGAAGCTGCAAACACTGGTCGATGTAGGCCTCGGCTACGTCCACCTCGGCCAGAGTGCCACCACGCTTTCCGGTGGCGAAGCCCAGCGCATGAAACTGGCCCGCGAACTCTCGAAGCGTCAGACCGGCCGCACCCTCTACGTCCTCGACGAACCAACCACCGGCCTGCACTTCGACGACGTGCGCAAGCTCCTGGAAGTCCTGCACCGCCTCACCGACCTCGGCAACTCCATCATCATCATCGAGCACAACCTCGACGTCATCCGCAACGCTGACTGGATCGTAGACCTCGGCCCCGAAGGCGGAGAAAACGGTGGCCACCTCGTCGCCGAAGGCCGCCCCGCGCGCGTAGCCACGGTCGAAGCCTCCTTCACCGGCCAGTTCCTCAAGCGCTATTATGCGTCGAGTCATACTGCGGGCAACAACCATCTGGTCGAGCTGCCCAACGACGCCGCCATGATCGCCCTGGCCGATGCCCCGCCAGCACCAGAGCCCGAACCCGCACCCAAAACAGCCGCAAAACGCAGCGCCGGAAAAGCTGCTCCCGCAAAGAAGACAGCCAAAAAATCAACAGCCAAAAAAGCGGTGCGCAAATGATCGGCGACACCAACGAGCACTCCTCTCCGTCCGACTTCTCTATTCAGCCGGTGCCAGAGCCGCAGTTTCTCCCCAGCTTCACCGCCGAGCCGCCGGATCCTCCCATGCGTTTTCCCAACTTCGCGGACGTAGGCCTTGCCGCCATCGTGCTCATCTTTGCCGGAGTACTCTCTGCCGGGCTCACGCAGCTCGCACTCCATCTCCATCTCTTCGGCGTCGTCACAAAAGAACAAGCCACCACGGAAATCCACTACACTCTCGGCAGCCAGACCGCGTGGTACCTGCTTTCGCTCACCGGCTTCCTCTTTCTCTTCCCAAATTTCTGGCACACCAGCTTCTTCTCCGGCGTCGAGTGGAGCTTCGCCGCAGCCTTCCGCATGCGCTGGCATCTCTTCCGGGCCGCAACCTTCTGCGTCGTCCTCGCCATCCTCGACAGCATCGCCATGCCCGGCCCTAAAGACGCGCCCATCGACGAAGTCTTCCGCCGCAAAGACGCCGCATGGCTCATGGCCCTCTTCGGAACCACCTTTGCGCCCTTCTTTGAAGAGCTGATCTTCCGCGGCTTCTTACTCCCCGCCTTCTGCACCGCCTGCGACTGGGCCGCCGAGCGCATGACGCACCGCCCCGCACTGTGGCCAGATGCGGAAGGCCGCACCCAGTGGACCCTCCCCGCAATGGCCGTCGGCTCTGTCCTCACCAGCATCCCGTTCGCACTCATGCACTCCTGGCAGAACGGCGGCTCCATCGGCCCGTTCCTGCTTCTTGTCGGCGTAAGCATGGTCCTCTGCTGGGTCCGCCTCGGCACACGCTCGCTAGCCGCCAGCACCATCGTCCACGCCAGCTACAACCTGCTACTGTTCGCGCTAATGTTCGCCGGCACCGACGGCTTCAAGCACATGGACAAGATGTAAAGCGCGGAATTTATTCCATTCCTTCACAAATTTTGGTGTGTCATCCTGAGCGCACGGGCCCCTGAGCGTTTTTCAGCTCAGGGGTGGTAAGCGAAGGATCTGCTTTTGTTTTTCTCTCCACTGTTTACAATCAAAAACGATGATCACAACCAACGCCACCCAGCTCCTCAAACACCTCGCCCGCCTCAGCTTCCGCCTCGGCAACTTCAAGCTCTCATCCGGCGGCACCAGCGATTACTACATCGACTGCCGCACCACTACGCTCCACGCCGAAGGCGGCCGTCTCACCGGCCACGCCATCCTCGACCTGCTCGCTGCCAACAACATCGAAGTAGACGCCGTAGGCGGTCTCACCATGGGCGCCGACCCCATCGTCTCGAACGTAGCAACAGCCTCAGCCCAGCGCGCAATCGAGAAACCCGGCTCGCCGCTGATTCAAGGCTTCCTTGTCCGCAAAGCAGAGAAAGCCCACGGTACAGGCCGCCGCATCGAAGGCTTCCTGCAGGAAGGCGCCCGCGTCCTCATCGTGGACGACGTCTGCACCACCGGCGCATCCACCATCAACGCCATCGAAGCCGCCCGCGAAGCCGGCATGAAGGTAGCAGCGGTAGTCTGCATCGTAGAGCGCGAAGAAGCCGGTGGCCGCCCCGCCGTAGAAGCTGCTGCACACGGCGCGCCATTCCTCCGCCTCTTCACCGCCAAAGACGTTCGCGCCGAACACGTAGCCCAACTGGAAAAGCAATAGCTTTGAACAGAATCTCCCCAGCCTGAAAAATTCGGGTGCCCCAGGTCCGGGGTCCCCACGAAACGATTTGTGTTTCGTGGGGTGAAGATCCCTCGCATTTGGGGACCTGGGATAGCACTCCCGCCAGTTCTCCCACAACCGAGCTAATAGCTAATAACTAAAAGCCGCCTTCATCCCACCAATCCAGCTTTCCCATCCGCGGATAATAAAGCCCCGCCCGAATCACAATCCCATCCCCATGCAGCAGTCGCAGCACCCGCGCATAAAGCTCCAGTTGCGGCGCAAAAACCTTCCGCAGCTCTTCGAGCGGCATATCTGCATGCGCTGTCTTGTAGTCCACAATCCACCACGCGCCATCCCCATCCGTCATCGGTTCTAAATCCGCACGAAACACCCGGTCTGCCTGCACCGTGCGCAACTTTCCATCCAGCACGCCCGCCCATCGCGTCTCGCTCACAGCATCTACATGTGGCGAAAGAATCCACCGCGCAACAACATCGTCAGCAGCCCGCAAAGCAATCGCCAGCGCCTCCGCGCCCAGCCTCTCAGCCTCAACCTTCTCCATACCTGCCGCACGAACCTGCGCCACAACCCGCGGAACCAGCGCGGCAAGCGAATCCTTCACTTCATCCCACTCCAGCGCCACCCGCAGCCGAGCCATCTCTTCCAGCAGCGTATGCACAGCCGTTCCCAGCGCACGCGATAACAACCCGCCCTCATGCCGCGTATACATCCGCCGATCGCCCAGCCCCACTACATCCGCCTGCCGCGAATCCAGCGCCAGCACCGGAGCCTCATACGAAGCAGGCAACCGCCGCAGCATCGTCACCTTTTCCGCAGCCGCCACTTCTACCTCGTCAACTTCGCCAGGCTCCCACTCTGCAAACCGCGCCGACACTTCCTCGCTTAAAGCTGGCCACGCCGTAGCCAGCAAACTCCCCGAAGGCGCAGCCAGCTCGCGCCCTTCGTCTGTCTCTCTGTACTCAGGTCGCGCAAACAGATGCAGCTCCTCGCGCGCCCGCGTCGCGGCAACATATAAAATCCTTCGCATCTCCTGCAGCTCGCGCGAGCGATACACACCATCCACCCAGCCCTTCGCCAGTTCGCGCTCCTCACCCTTCGACTGTTGCGGCGCAACCAGGAACTCCGTAATCTCTCCCGTCTCATCCACATCCGCAACACCGCGCTCCAGCCATGCCATCATGCGGTTCGTCGTCACCATTCCCCGCGCCTGCAGCTCCGGCACAATCACAACCTCAAACTCCAGCCCCTTCGACTTGTGAATCGTCATCAGGTGTACGCCGCAGTCATTCTCCGCCGCTGGATCAGGCTGTGCCGTCAACTTCGCAATCGCTTCATCCAGCGCGTGCCCCAGCAAATCCGGCTCCCCATCCGGCAGTGCATCCAAACAACTCCACAACAGCTCCAGGTTTTCCCGCGCCGTAGCATCCACGCACTCCGCACCACCCAGCCGCAACCAGATTTGCTGCAACCAAGTCCCCAACGTTGAAACAGGCAATGCCGTACGTATCGCAGGAGCCTCATCGAATACCGCAGCCACTCGCGCAACCGCCCGCTGTCCCTCGTCACTCAGCAAATGCACCCGCTCACGCAATAACTGCGGCACCGCACGTCGCCGAATCTCCGCATCATCCGCACTCGTCAACGCATGTAAATCCGCAAGCGACAATCCACACCACGGCGCACGCAGCACACCCAACCACGCCACGCGATCCTCGCCGTTCATCAGCGCTTTTGCTAGAGCCAGCACATCCAACACCTCAGGCCGTTCGCTCAGCCCCTCCAGATCCACCGCAACAAACCGGATCCCCGCCGTCCGCAACGCCGCCGCAATCGGCCCTAGCGCATTCTTGGTTCGTCCAAGCACAGCAATTCGATATTTCTCTCCTTTGCGCCGCGCCTCATCCATGCGCTCCGCGTGGCTCTCAACCAACTCCACAATCTTTCGAACCTGCGCATCACGCGCTGCCTCTCGCTGCGCGGCAATCGCCTTCTTCTCTTCTGCATCCGCGCCCTTGCGCACAGTCTGAGGCACAAACTCCAGGTGCAAATGCAAACGTGCTGCGCCATCCGCAGCAGTCCGCGCCGGCCGCGCTTCCGAGAACGTCACCCCGCTCCCATCCCGCACGCCAAAGACCTGCGCAAACACGTCATTCAGCTTTTCGACAAGCTCCGGCGCAGTCCGAAAGTTCGAAGCGAGCGGCGCAAAATCAAACAAGTGTGCATCGCCATTCGGCAGCTCCAGTCCCGTCTTCTGCACACGCGGAAACAACTCCGCATCTGCATCACGAAAGAAGTAAATCGACTGCATCGGATCGCCGACAACAAACACCGTCCGCCCCGTCGAATCCGGCCACGCCGCCACCAAACTCGCAATCAGTCGATGTTGCTTCCGGCTCGTATCCTGAAACTCATCCACAAGCAAGTGGTGAATCCCATCCGCAACCGCCAGCGCAGCCTCAGTAGGCAATCCATCCGCATCCTGCAACACGCGCTGCGCCATCTGCGCCACTTCCGTGTAGTCCACCAAGCCCGCTTCAGCAAACGCCACGCGCAACTCCGCCGCCGCATGACGCAATAACGTGAAGCAAGCCCTCACAATCTGCCAGTCTTCTTCCGTATACCGTGCCGGAGGCAGCTCGCGCACATCCGCAAGCGCACCGGCAAACCCTTCCACCTCCCGCAACGCACTCACCAGTGCAGCATGCCTTTGCTTCTCGCCCTTCGCCGTTGCAGGAAACCCATTGCTCACATTCACCGTCTTCCGAAAATCCCCATCCTTTGTCAGCAAAAGCTCCGCCAGATCGAGATAAGCCTGCCGCGCCGCATCCAACGCTTCTGCATCCGCAAACGGCTCCCGCGGCAACTCCGCCAGCTCGGCAACATTCGTATAGAGCTCATAATTCTTCTGCTCGCAGGCAAACCGCGCCAACGCCAGCGCCTCCTCACCCAACCCCGGAGCTGCGCCTGGCAGCCGCGACACACCACGCAAAGCCTCCGCAACCGCATTCGCAAACGGCCGCTCCAGCTTTTCGCGCAACTCTTCCCAATCCTGCTCGCTGGACTGTCTCCGCAACAGCACAAAATCCTGCATCCACCGGTCGCGCTTCGCCAGCATCTCCACCAACTGGTCTTCCACATCCTTCCAGTTGTTGTCGCGCCACATCAGCAGCGTCTCAATTGCCGTCTGCAACTCCGCGCTGCCAACCTCAAGCGCCTCCAACGTATTTCGTGCCGCCCGCCGATACAATTCCTCCGGCTGCTCTGCAATATCCAGTCCGCCGCCCAACCCGGAAAGCAACGGCTGCTGCAACGCCAGCTCTCTACAGAATGAGTCAATCGTAGAAATCCTCAGTTGCGAAGAAAGCTCCAGCAGATTCCACTCCAGCTGTTGCGACCGCTCCAGCGCCCGCGCCGCAAACTCGCTCATCTGCACATCGGCTTCGTTCGCCTTGCCCTCCGCAGCCTTCTCCAGCTCAGCCAGAATGCGATGCCGCATCTCTGCCGCCGCGGCCTTCGTAAAAGTAATCGCAACAATTTCAGCCGGGTCGTTCACTTCACCCAGCAAGCGAAGAAACCGTTTCGTCAGCAGGGAAGTCTTACCCGAGCCCGCCGGCGCCTGCACCAGCACCGACCTATCCGGCGCCAGCGCCTGCTCACGCTGCTCTTGATCCGGCGGCATTTTCGAAAGAGGAGATTTACGCTCAACCAGCGTCATACACTGCCTCCTCCTCGCTCTCACCATGCAACGCCGCATTCTGCTCATACACGCGGCACACCGTCTGCAGTCTGCAGTTCGCACACGTCTTCGGGAAATCCCGCGGATCCACCTCCGCCTTCCCCGCAAGAAAATCCCGCGCCAGCTGCTCAATGTTGTCGCGCCACGCTATCAGCTTCTCAGCTGTCAGCGCGTTTTTCACCAACCCCGACGTGCCTTTCAGCGCCTCGAACAACGTACTCTTCGCATCGCCCACACAACCCGCAAACTCGCTCTGCCCCGCGCGCAGCTTCGCAAACGCAAGGCCCCCAAGCTCACTCCCCTCAGGCAGCGCAAACCCCGCATACAACGGCAACTGCACATCCTCCGCCCGAGGCATCTCCCATTGCTTCGGCGAAACATCACCTGTCTTGTAATCAATCACCAGCAGCGACCCATCCTGCAACTCATCCACACGGTCCAACCGCAACCGCAGCGTCAGTCCCTCGATTGCCACCTGCGAATCCACCTCGGTGTTCTTCACAGAGAAGGGAAGTCGTGCCGCTTCATACTCCATCCACTCGTGCACCAACTGCGTCAGCCGCATCGCCTCCAGTTCGAGATACCGCTCCGGCATCCGCTCTCTCACTCCCGCCGGAACCTTCTCGCGCATCACCCTCCGCACATGCTCCGCAACAAATGCCTCAAGCTCCTTGGCCTGGTCCGCAATCCTCATCAGCTCATCCGAAGTGCGAATCCCGCCCGTTCCCGCTCCGCCCCAGATCGCATGCATCACCTCATGCAGCAAATTTCCACGCATCAGCGCCGTCAATCCCGCCTCAGCCGCATCCCATCTCCGCGCATCCAGCCGAGCCGTAGCAAAAGCCTGAAATGGACACACCGACTGCGCCGTCAACACCGCTGAGCCACCATGCACATCCCCCTGCGTAATCACGCGCAGCGGAATGCAACCAGCATCTCGCACAATCTCCGTACGCAACTCCGCAGCAACCCGCTCCGCAGGCACCGCCCGCGCCTCTCCCGTCAACTGCGTTACCAGCCGCGAAGTCCGCGCTTCCACGCCATCCTTCTGCCGCGCATAACTAAACCGCGCCTTGGCAGCAGAACCAAGCAGCCGATCCGTAATCGTGGCAGCCAGCTCCGCATCCAGCTGCGCCGTTGCATGCGGCATCCCCGCCGTCTTCTGCACGTCCGCAGGAATCAGCGGATGCAGCGCCCCGCGCTGCGGCCACGCATCCTCATCCACACCCGCAAACCAGATCGCATCAGCCGCTAATCCCGCAGACTCCGCAGGCCCCGCAATCAACACCGGCGCCTCTTCTGACTCCGCAGCAAAAAGCGTCGTCTCCGCCGCATTACTCAGCTCCTTCAAAAACTCCCGCCACTCCAAGCGCCGCCCATCAAAGCCCAGCGACCCACACGCATCCAGCGCCTGCTCCCACCGCCGCACTGCCTGATAATCCGCACTCGCTGTCGTCTGCGAACCGGATTGAGCTCCCGGCCAACCCATCGCCTCCAGCAATCGCGGCGTCAGCGCACACCACTCCACCGGAGCCATCCTCTTCGCACTCGCCCGCAGCAGCTCCCGCGCCGCCTCCATCCGCTTCATCCAGCTCTCGGGCACTCCGCGCTCCCGCATCCACGTCGTCAGCGCCCACTCCGTCCGCTCGCGATTCTTTCTCCTCACCTCCCGATGCGCCCTCTGCAACCCGGCTCGCTCTTCCGCTGATCCAACCCAAAGGGAAGAAAACAACCAATCCATCTCGCGCTCTTCCAGCTCCCCATCCAGCCAGCGCAACATCAGCAGCGCACTCCGCACCAGCGCCACGCTGCCCAGCGGCACGCCCAGCGAAAACTCAAATTCCACGCCCTCGCGTAAAAACGCGCGCTCAATCTCCCCGCGCCGCAACTTTACATCCTGCGTAACCACAAGCAGTCGCGCTCCGGCATTCTCCTCAAGCTCTCGCTTACACCAGGCCGCACAAGCCGCCAGCTCCGCCTTCGCATCCTGCGCCGCAAAATAAGCAACGTCCTCCGCAGCCGCAGCGCTTTCAGCAACACTCCACTCACCCCATGCATCCAGCACTTCGCGCTGCACCGGAGTCACCCGGTCAAATCCAACCAGCAGCAGCGGCGCACGTTCTTCCGTATCCGCCTTCAGCAGTTCACGCAGCTCAACGGCAACCCGCGCCGCACTTACTACCTCATGCGCCGCGCAAGCCGCATCCATTTCGCGCAACCAGTCACTGAAAGCCCCTGCATCCTGCTGCCAAGTCCGCCGCGCACCACTCTCCAGAAACCTCGGCGCATACCCACACAGCAGCGCATGCGCCTCCATCGCCAGCCCCGCCAACCTCCGCAGCGGCCCGTCCAGCAACGCGGCCCCATGCCCACTCCGGGCAATCACCCTCACCCACAGCGCCTCTTCCTGCAGCGGATTCAGCACCAACCGCCCGTCCTGACGCTCACCGATGCACCGCCGCAGCCACTCATCCTCAACAAACCTCCCCCACGCCTGCACCGCCGGAGCCACCCATGCCGTCAGCCCTTCCGCCCGCCGCCCGCGGTGATACGCCGCCAGCACAGCCCGCGCCGCGCGGTCACTAGCCGCCACCACCCGGCCACCTTCAAGCAGCCACTTGTCCACCTGTCCCATTCCAGCGTTATACCCCGCCGCCTCACCTCTCTGCATCCGCACACCCGGTAGTACACTGACTAGTGATTCGCCAATTCCTTTCCACCGCGTTCCTGGCCGCCGCACTACCAGTTTCGATACTGCTGGCCGGATGCCACACTGCACCCAACAACCCCGCCGCATCCTCCTCCGACGGCTCCTACAAAACCTACAAACTCCGCGGCAAAGTCATCTCCACAAACCCCGCCACGCAGGAAGTCACCGTCCAGCACAACGCCATCCCCGGCTTCATGGAAGCCATGACCATGCCCTACAAGGTCAAGGACCCCAACATCCTCTCCGAACTGCACCCCGGCGACACCATCACCGCCGACCTCCTCGTCTCACAGCACGACGACGCCACCATCCTCCTCGACCACATTGTCGTCGTTGCGCAATCCCGCCCCGATTACAAACCCACCAGCATCTACCACGTCCCCACCCCCGGCGACCAGGTCCCCGACTTCCAGCTCCGCAACCAGGACGGCCACCTCATCCGCCTCAGCCAGTTCCGCGGCCAGCAGCTTCTCATCACCTTCATCTACACTCGCTGCCCGCTCCCCAACTTCTGCCCCCGCGTCACGCGCAACTTCGCCGCGCTCAACCAGCGCATCACGGCTGATCCAAACCTCACCGGCAAAACCCACCTCCTCTGCGTCACCTTCGACCCGCAAAACGACACACCCCAGCGCCTCCGCGCCTACGGAGCGCAGTACATCGGCAGCGATGCCAAGGAAGCCTTCGCCCACTGGGACTTCGCCGTCCCCACCGAAGACGTGCTCCACAAAATGGCCCTCTTCTTCGACATCGGCCTCACCCCCGAGCCTGACCAGACCATCACGCACACTCTTTCCACCACCCTCATCGGCCCCGACGGCAAAGTCCTCAACTTCTACCCCGGCAATGACTGGACCGTAGACCAGGTCTTCACCGACGTAAAACAATCCGCCCAGCACAGCTAGCTCGCATCCCCACAAATCCAAGCCGGGTGCTCCATATCGCGCTTTTGAGATATGGATACCTAATACAGCCAGTTCTTCTGTTTTCGTTCTCCCACAAAAGTTATGTGTGTCATCCTGAGCGCACGGGGCCCCAGGCGTACTTCAGCTTGGGGGTGGTAAGCGAAGGATCTGCTTCTGCTTTTCGTCCGCACCACCACAAAATCGGGTGCCCCACCCTCGCTTAGGGGTTCCTTGTGAAGGGTCTTCGCCGCTGAGGTGATCGCTGAGTCCTTGTTTTTTGCGCCTAAGATGCGATGGCCGTCATCTGTTTACTAACCACTGTTATTCTGGCGATGCAACCCACGGAGCCCCATTCATGGCAAAAGTCACCATCGTCTTCGCAATTCTCCTGATCGCACTCGGTATTATCGGATTCGTCGGCACCGGCAGCATTCATCCCACCGCACTCATCCCCACATGGTTCGGTCTCGCTCTCGGCCTCTTTGGCTTCCTCTCCATCACCCCCAACGAATCCCGCCGCAAGCTCTTTGCGCACATCAACGTCACCCTCGGCCTGCTCGGCTTCCTCGGAACCATCACCGGCCTCATCCATTTCTTCAGCGGCAACCTAGGCGAAAACCCGCCGGCCACGCAAGCCAAAGCCGCCATGTCCGCGCTCTGTTTGATCTATACCGCGCTTTGCGTGCGCTCGTTCATCGCAGCCCGCCGCACCGGAAAGGTTTAACCCCATGGGTACCATGCGCCACGGAGGTCTCGGCAACATGCGCGCCGAGCGCACAGGCGGCCGCCAGATGCGTGCCGGAGCCTTGGGTGACCCCAAATCCGGCCCCGCCGGCGACGCCCCCAAAAAGCCCAAGCCCAGCCTCAAAAAAATCTGGCCGCAGGCCGTAGCGCTCATCGCCCCGCGCAAAGGTCTGCTCCTCACCGGCCTGCTGCTCATGGTCGTCAACCGCGTAGCCGGCCTGGTCATGCCTTACACCACCAAGCCGCTGCTTGACAAAGCCTTCTCGCCCACCGGCAGCGCCCTGCTCCCGCGCTTCATCTTCCTCGTCTTCGGCGCCATGCTGGTGCAGGCCATCACCTCCTACGCCCTCACGCAGCTACTCTCCAAAGCCGGCCAGCGCCTCATCGCGGAGATGCGCCGCAACGTGCAAAAACACGTAGGCCTGCTCTCCGTCGCGTATTACGACGCCAACCGCACCGGCAACCTCGTTTCGCGTATCATGACCGACGTCGAAGGCGTCCGCAACCTCGTCGGAACCGGCCTCGTCGAGTTCCTCGGCGGCCTGCTCACCGCCATCCTCGCCTTCGTCTTCCTGCTGCACAAATCGGTACAAGTAACGCTGACAGTCTTCGCCGCATTAGGCGTCTTCATCTTCATCCTGCAATACGCCTTCAAAACCATCCGCCCCATCTTCCGCGAGCGCGGCAAAATCAACGCAGAAGTCACTGGCCGCCTCACAGAATCCCTAGGCGGAGTCCGCGTCATCAAGGGCTACCACGCCGAAGCCCGCGAGCACGAAGTCTTTTCGGAAGGCGTCGCCCGCCTGCTCGACAACGTAATGAAGTCGCTCACGCTGACCAGCGTAATGTCCTCCGCATCGACAACCATGATGGGCCTCGTATCGGGCCTGGTCATGTGGCTGGGCGGCCACGCCGTCATCCACGGCCAGTGGACCACCGGCGACTACTTCCAATACAACATGTTCCTCGTCTTCATGGTCGCGCCCATGATCCAGATCACGAACATCGGCACGCAGCTCACCGAAGCCTTCGCCGGGCTCGACCGCACCCAGGAAATCATGTCCGAGCTCGAAGAGAACGCCTCCCCCGAGCGCTCCCTGAAGATGCCGCCCATTGAAGGCCACATCGAATTCCAAAACGTAGAGTTCGCCTACGAGCCCGAAAAGCCCGTCCTCCACGGCATCAGCTTCACCGCCACCCCCGGCTCCGTCACCGCGCTAGTAGGCTCATCCGGCTCCGGAAAATCCACCATCATCAGCCTTCTCTGCGCCTTCCACGTGCCCACCGCAGGCAAAGTCCTCGTAGACAGCTACAACCTCGCAAAAGTTGACCTCAACACCTTCCGCTCGCAGCTAGGTGTAGTCCTCCAGGACTCCTTCCTCTTCGACGGCTCTATCCGCGAGAACATCATGTTCTCCCACCCCGAAGCCACGGAAGAACAGTTCCTCCATGCCTGCCGCACCGCCCGCGTCGACGAATTCGCCGAGCGCTTCCCCGAGCAGTACGAAACCATCGTCGGCGAGCGCGGCGTCAAGCTAAGCGGCGGCCAGCGCCAACGTCTCTCCATCGCCCGCGCATTACTCGCCGAACCCCGCATCCTGATTCTCGACGAAGCCACCAGCTCTCTCGACTCCGAATCCGAAGCCATGATCCAGCAGGGCCTCGCCCAGCTCATGCAGGGCCGGACAACCTTCGTAATTGCCCATCGTCTCTCCACCATCCGCCGCGCCGACCAGATCCTGGTAATAGAGCAGGGCAGAATCGTAGAGCGCGGCAACCACGACGAGCTCTATGCGTTGGGCGGCCGCTACTACGACCTCTACACCCGTCAGCACGGCCTCGAAACCAACCTGTTCCTGGCCCCCGGCGAAGGGGACAAAGTAGAAACCCGTTCCTGACCTTCTCACCAGGCTGCATCCAAGCATCCAGGCAGCCGCATGCATTCGTGCCGCTGACAGAAGAGGGAATGTTGTGGAAAAATCTCCTGTTGAGCTTCAGGCGCGGACTACAAACGACTGGTTCGGAGTGTTCGCAGCTTCCGCATCGAACTGGCTAGGCTCAAAGTGGGCCTTTGCCAGTGCGGTACTCATCATCGTGGTTTGGTCAGTAACGGGTCCGTTCTTCCATTTCTCGGACACATGGCAGCTGGTCATCAATACAGGCACGACGATCGTAACTTTTCTGATGGTATTTCTTATTCAGAACACGCAAAATCGCGACGCAAGAGCAATCAATCTCAAACTCAACGAGCTGATTCGCGCAATCGATAAGGCGCGGGATCAAATGATCGACATCGAGAACCTCAGCGATCTGGAGCTGGATGAGTTACATGGCAGGTACGAGAAAATAAAAGCGGAATATGTTCAGCGCCAGGAGAAGGCCTCCAAGGTATCTCCGCCGGAAAAATAAATATTCTAGTGTGGCCTCGAAACCTACCTCTTCGGCCACGTGGATGAAGCGCAGCGGAAGCCTATATCGCGGTGCCGAAGATCGGAAGGCGCACTGAGCCGCCCGGAGATTCGAATATCCCGCGCAATGTTATAGAACGAACCGCCTTTCAGGATATGCTCGCCGGGCTCTTTACCGGCGTCCTGTACCCATTCCCAGGCATTTCCCAGCATGTCCCACAACCCGTAACCGTTGGGCAGTTTTGTAGCCACAGGATGAGTACTGTCGTTGCTGTTTGCGTCGTACCATGCGATGGCCTCCAGCGGCTCTTTGGGTAGCTCTGCAGCTCCTCCGTAAGCGGCGTATTCCCATTCCGACTCGGTAGGCAGCCGCATGCCAACCCGGCTGCAGAAGGCCGTAGCGTCATCCCAGCCGACACTGTCCACCGGATAGTCTGTGCCTTTGTAGCGCGAAGGATCGGCAGCCATAACGCGTGTGTATGCCGCCTGCGTTACCTCGGTTCGGCTAATCCAGAAGCCCTGCGCAAGGACGATCTTTTCCGGGTGCCGTTCGAGGCCATAGCATTCTGCATCTCCTGGCAGGCAGCCTGTAAGGTAGCTACCGGGTGGTATCCATTGATAGGTCAAACCATCCCGGAGATTCACCTTGAAAGAGCTCCCAGGAGCTGCAGGGAGAATAGCGGCCAAAGCCACCACCATGATCGGCAGGCCTCTGACCCGGCATTTCCCGTTTGAACTCGAAAACGGCATTACTTATAAACGCCTTTCTCGCCGATGCCCCACATCTCGCTTTTGAGATTGTGAGAAAGCACAAACCTATCCATGAGCTTTGTAACAGGGCACGACTGGTAGGCCGGGGATAAATCCCCGGCAATCAAAGTTAAACAGAGAAGCCCCAGGCTTTGGCCCCTGCGCTTTTCCAGCGCCGTCTCCACAAAATAAATCCCAAATCTGTGGAAAAACTTTGCGGTGAATTATCCCCTTTTATGCCACACTAAAAATAAGTAGAAGAAGGGCCCGATTCCACAGGAATCGGGCCCTTCGCTTTTTCACGGCGCAGGAGGGACCCCCTACCCCCCCACCCTCTCCGCAACCCTGTGGAAAAGTGGAAAATTTTGGACAACACGATACGTGTACCCAAAACCTCCCGCTCAATTCCCCATGCGCAGGGCCATCTTCCCTATTCATGGAGCGCGCTCACAGGTTGACACTCTCTACCGCAATCTGGAACACTAAACTCATCCATTAGGCGAAACAGGGGTTCAGAATGCGAGACGCAACCACCCACGGCACCTACAAAGTTCAGGCTCTTGACCGGGCCTTTGCTGTCCTTGATCTCCTTGGTGAAAGCGACACGCCGCTCGGCCTGGCGCAGGTAGCCTCTTCCCTCCAACTTCACAAAAGCACCGCCCATCGCTTTTTGATGGTCCTCGAGCGTCACCACATGGTCGAGCGCACCGGCAACGGCAAATTCCGACTCGGCCTGCGCCTCTTCGACTTCGGCAACCGCGCCATCGAGCAATACGACCTCCGCGACCGCGCCCAGCCGCATCTCCGCCGTCTCGTTACAGAGACAGAAGAAACCGCGCACCTCTGCATCCTCGAGGCCGCCCACGTCATTTACATCGACAAGATCGAGCCCGCGCGCTCGGTCCGCATGATCACCCGCATCGGCGCCAGCAATCCCGTGCACTGTACCTCGGTAGGCAAAGCCATCCTCGCCTTCCTGCCGGAAGAGCGCATCGCCGACGTAATCCGCCGCACCCGTTTCGAGCGCTTCACGCACCGCACCATCGCCACCCCGGAAGCTCTCCGCACCGAAATCGAAAAGACCCGCCGCCGCGGCTACGCCGTAGACGACGAAGAACTGGAAGAAGGCCTCCGCTGCATCGCCGTCCCCGTGCTTGACGCCCAGCGCCAGCCCGTGGCCGCCGTCAGCGTCTCCGGCCCATCTTTTCGAGTCACCGCGCAAAAGCTGCCGTCGATTGCCAACCATCTGTTGCAGTGCGTTCGCGGCATCTCGGCAGACATGGGCTTCATCACCGGTGCCCGCAGCAACCGCGCAGCCTGGTCGGCGTAGTTCAGGCAGCGCCATGGTTTTTGAACTGTCTTGGAAAGGGCACGGCTGGTAGGCCGGGGATTTATCCCCGGCAATAGACGGCAAATGAGAGCACTAAGCTTTAGCCCCTGCGGCAAGCTTTTCTTGCACATCCAAATGCTGAGAAGCTTGCGCAAAGACCGTTAGTTTCTGTTACACTCAATCATGTTGCAGCGATGATTCAGACGCTCCGGCGCACATCGTTGCCAACCCACGCAGTTAGCCGTAAAGCTCCCAAACCGCCAGGTTTGGTTTCGAGCCAACCAATCCGGCAAAACAAGTGGGGACGTAGCTCAGTTGGTTAGAGCGCCGCCCTGTCACGGCGGAGGTCGCGGGTTCGAGCCCCGTCGTCCCCGCCATTGAATCTGGTACGTTAGAGACTCAATGGCAGCCCACAAAATCCCCTGGAAATCTGGATTCTCACCCTGCGAGTAGGTATCCTGCCTTAGTGAACCCAAGAGATCTCATCATGCCGCAAGAGCTAGCGCACCAGCCGGCCCAGGACGATGCCATGACGCCTCTTTGCGTGGATCTGGACGGTACGCTCGTCAAATCCGATACGCTCCACGACTCCCTGCTCGTACTCCTGCGCACGCATCCCTTAAAAGCCTTCCAGCTGCCTCTCCAGGTACTCAAAGGCAAAGCGGCATTCAAGTCTTTCATCACCGATTCTGTTTCTCTCGACGTCGCGCACCTGCCCTACAATCACACGCTGCTCCGCTATCTTCAGGCAGAGCGCGCACGAGGCCGCGAAATTTATCTTGCCACTGGAGCTGATATCCGTCTCGCCCAGCGTGTAGCCAGTTACCTCGGCATCTTCACCGGCGTCTTCGGCAGCGAAGGAGCTGTCAATCTCACCGGAAAAAACAAGCTCGAACGCCTGTACAACGGTTTGAAAACCGATTCCTTCGACTACATCGGCAACGCAACTCCCGACCTGCCGCTCCTCACCCATTCCCAGCATCCCATGGTCGCCAATCCAACCATGCAGCTGCGCATGGCCATGCGCGCGCAGGGAATTACGCCGGCGCAGACCTTCGAGGAGCGCGTCCAGCCCTTCAAAGGATTTCTCAAGGCAATCCGCCTTCACCAGTGGGCCAAGAATGTCCTGATCTTTGTCCCCCTGCTTCTCTCGCACGCGCTTGTCCTGCCACGAATCTCCGCCGCCATCCTCGCCTTCTTCTGCTTCAGCCTTACCGCGTCGGCAACGTACATCGTCAACGATCTTCTCGATATCGAGGCCGACCGCCGCCACGCCCGCAAGCGCAAACGTCCCTTTGCCGCAGGTGATCTCGCCGCATCCTCCGGCATTGTCATTTCGTTGTTGTTCTTATGCGCAGCACTTGCCGGAGCCTTCCGGCTCCCGCGCGAATTTTTCGGCTGGCTTCTGCTCTATCTTGTCACCACGCTCTCGTACTCAACCTACCTCAAGCGCGTGCCCATCGTGGACGTGGTCGTGCTCTCCAGCCTTTACACCTTGCGCCTTCTCGCCGGCGGCGCAGCCTCGCAGACTGAAATCTCCCACTGGCTCGCCGGCTTCTCCATCTTTCTTTTTCTTGCCCTGGCCTTCGTCAAGCGCTTCGCCGAGCTTGAGAATCTCCGCATCCAGGGAGCCTCTCCCAAGAACGGCCGCGGCTACCTCATGACCGACATTGAGCAGTTGCGCAGCTTCGGCACCGCAAGCTCCTACGCCGCCGTAGTCATCTTCGCCATTTACATCAGCCGGCCTGATGTCACCGACCTCTATCGCAAGCCCGGCTACTTATGGCTGATCGTTCCCATCATGATTTTGTGGCTCAGCCGCGTCTGGTTGCTAGCATCTCGCGGCGAACTCGATGAAGACCCGGTCGTCTTTGCCATCACTGATCGCATGAGCCTGCTCATGGGTGTAGCAACCGTAATCGTCGCCATCGTAGCTGCTCTATAGCGAGGCCTATCCCTCAGCAGATTCCATGGCCACATCCGTATCCGCAGCCTGCTCGGCATGAAAATGCCGCCAGATATTCTCCGCAGTTTTCTTTGACACCACCGCCGTCAGCGATTCCACAGAAGCCTGCTGCACATCGCGCAAACTGCCAAAGTGTGTAATCAACCGCTGCCGTGTCAACGTCCCCACTCCCGGAATCGTCAGCAGCTCGCTGTCGCGATCCCGCATCTCCCGCCGCTTGCGGTGATAGTCCACTGCAAACCGATGGCTCTCATCACGAATCATCTGCACAAGATGCAATACAGGTGAGCGCCTGTCCAGCACCACCGGCTCATCCTCATTGCCGTAGAGATAAATAACCTCTTCCTTCTTCGCAATCGAAGCCAGCGGCTGCGTCGTTAATCCAAGCTCTTCAAGAGCCGAAGCCGCCGCCCTCAGTTGTCCCAGTCCGCCGTCAATTAATACCAGCGAAGGCATCGGCTTATCTTCTTCCTTCAATCGCTTATAGCGCCGAAACACCACCTCGCGCATTGAAGCAAAATCATCCACGCCAAGAACGGTCATCACCTTGAATTTCCGGTACTCGCTCTTGTTCATCTTGCCGTCTTCCCACACAACCAGCGAAGCCACGGTCTCAGCACCCTGGATATGCGAAATATCAAAGCACTCAATCCTCCGCGGCAGCTCCGGCAACATCAACGCATCGGCAAGCGATTCCTTAATCGCTTTCTGCGAAGGCTCCAGCACGCGGAACCGCTGCACATACGACTGCTTCGCATTCTGCCCGGCCAGATCAACAAGCGACCGCTTCTCCCCGCGCTGCGGCACAGCAACTTCAATCCGATGCCCCGCCCGCTCACTCAACAGCGCCGCCAGCGACTCACGATCCGCAAAATCCGCTGGAATCAAAATGCTTCGCGGCACATAAGGCTGATCAATGTAGAGCTGCTTCAGTAGAGCAGAGAAGAGTTGCCCAGGATTAAATCCCGTCTCATTCATCACCCACAAATCCGTAGCCGAATATCCCTCAGACTCCGGCATACTCTCCGCCGCAAAGCTCTCCATCAGCTCCGGCAAATCCTCCCAGAAAAACTCGCGCCGGTCCACAATCTTTCCGCGCCGCATGTGAAACAGGTTCACTGCCAGCGCGCCATCCTCAAAGTGATACCCAAACACATCCGCGTCTTCATTCAGTTCCGTCGTAGCAATCCGCTGCTTCTCCTGCAGCTGATGCACCGTCGTCAACTGGTCCCGCAATCGCGCTGCCGCCTCAAACTGCTCTGCCTCGCTCGCCGTCATCATGCGTTCCGTCAGTGCGCGCTCTAGCTCTGCAGCCTTGCCCTCCAGCAGCATCTGCGTATCCCGCACCGCCTGCTTATATGCCTCCGAAGTAGTCAGCCCTTCCACGCAAGGCCCCAGGCACCGGTGAATGTAGTACTGCAAACAAGCCCGCGGATGATACCGCGACAGATCCACCTTGCAGCTCGGAATCAAAAAACTCCGGTGAATCAGTTCCACCACGCGATAAGCCAGGTTCCCCGGAAAATAAGGCCCATAGTAGGCCGCCCCATCCTTGCGCAGTCTCCGCGTCACAAACACCTTCGGAAACCGGTCCGCCATCGTCAGCTTCACATACGGGTACGTCTTGTCATCCCGCAGCAGAATATTGAACCGCGGCTTCCTCTGCTTGATGAGGTTGTTCTCGAGCGCCAGAGCCTCGCTCTCATTGCCCACCAGGATGTAATCAAGATCGACAGCCTCGCGCATCAACGAGCCGGTCTTGGCATTGGCCTGCGCCGCCTCCAGAAAATACGACCGCACCCGCGCCCGCAGGTTCTTCGCCTTGCCGACGTAGATCACCTTGCCCTCGGCGTTCTTGTACAGATACACGCCCGGCTGCGTCGGCAGAGTCCGGATTTTCTCGTAAAGGTCCATTGCAAATCCCAGCGCCAAAACTGGGGCAAAATTCCGCACGCCAGCCCACTTATTAGCTTACCGGTAGAGAGAAGAAAATACGAATCCCGCCATGCATGTGGAACTTTCTGGTTCTATATAAGACCCAAAGTTACCCAGTAGGTAAAGATTACACATGCACAATCTCCCAGATCGTCGCCCGCTCATTGCATAACTCATTGACCATAAATAGCTTGAAGAAAATCCCCGGTTTGGCACGGCAGATGCTAAATACAGGGCAGAACTAGAACACCGCACTGCTGTTTGAGGTGACTGCGGGAGGATAAGAAATGAATCTTCGTACTGGAATCAGCGCAGCGGCGCTTGCATTTATGGCTGTAACCGGCTGCGCAACCAAGAACTACGTACGCACGCAGACCGCACCGATCATCGATAAGACCAACAATCTGGAAGACCGTACCGCAGAAAACAACCGCAACATTCATGACGTGGACGCTCGCGCTACGGCCGGCATCCAGCAGGCGCAAAGCTCCGCCAACTCTGCTAACTCTAACGCGCAGAACGCCACCCTTGCGGCAAACAACGCGTATAACTCTGCCAACGATGCTGTTCATCGCGCCGACACGCTTGACTCCGTAGTTCAGGGCCTCGACAACTACAAGTCGCTCGCCGATGTCTCCGTGAACTTCGCATTCGACAAGGCAAACCTTACTCACGATAGCAAGGACACGCTCGACGGCTTCGCCGCGCAACTCGGCAACGCCAAGAGCTACATCCTCGAAGTCACCGGTGGCACAGACTCCGTTGGCTCCAAGGAATACAACTACGAGCTTAGCAACCGCCGCGCCGACGCCGTGGTGCAGTACCTGGCAGCCAAGTACAACGTGCCCGCGCACAAGTTCTACTTGATCGGCATCGGCAAGGATCAGGAAGTGGCCTCGAACGCAACCGCCGAAGGTCGCCACAAGAATCGCCGTGTGCAGATCCGCCTCCTCAGCAACATGACTGGCGACAATGCACAAACCGCCCCGGCAGCTCCAACCGGCTCGCGGTAACGGCTCAGCTTATATATAACGCAGTTATATATAGCTAAATTACCGCTCTTATTTATCAAGAGATATATATACATAAATTAGACCCCATAAATTACAAGCAGGGAGAAGCAAACAGCCCCGGTCAACAAGCCGGGGCTGTTTGCTGTTTGGAAGAAAATTACGCGGCCAGACTAGTCTGTCGGGTGCGCATTTGGGGACCTGGGACACCCATACCGTTGGTTCTCCCGTTTCTTGTTCTTCCAATAGAGCTAGCAAAAGCAAGAGCTGTCAGGGCACGACTTCAATCATGCCGAAATCGCGCATAAAAAAGCAGGGCTGTAGCCCCTGCTTTTTAAACTGAACCGCAAATCGAAAATCAGCTCCCCGAATTCGCAGCACCAGCCTGCTTGTTATTCGCCTGCACGCTCTTGTGGTGCCGCACATCATCGCCCTGCACCCAGAAGATCACATCTTCCGCAATATTCGTGGCATGGTCCGCCACGCGCTCCAGGCTTCGCGAAATCATCAGCGCATTCAGCGCCTGTGGAGCTACTGAGCTGTTCTCTTCCATCACCTTCGTCAGTGTCTTGTAGGCCATGCGATTCATCGCATCCACCGCATCGTCCATCATCAGCACCGAGCGAGCCATCTCCGCATCCGCTTCAATGAACGACTGCAGGCTCTTGCGCACCATATCCGCAGCCAGCGTCGCCATCCGCGGAATATCCACCGGTAACTCTGTCAGCGGAAGCTGATCCATGCTCCGCACGCGGTCGCTGATCGACTTCGCCGCATCGCCCACACGCTCCAGGTCCGCATTGATCTTGATAACCGAAAGAATAAACCGCAGATCCTTCGCCATCGGCTGCTCCATGGCGAGCAGATCCAGCGCAGCCTGGTCAATATCGCGCTCCATGCGATTAATCGCCACCTCGCTGCGCGTTACCAGCTCAGTGATCGACAAATCCCGCACGCGATACGCCTCAATCGCGCGCTGAATCGCCTGCTCGGCCAACCCAGCCATTACCAGCAGGTTCTCTTTCAAATCCTCAAGGCTTTGTTGGAAACGAATCCGTGTCATCCGAACCTGCCTGTGATGTAATCCTCAGTGCGCTTGTCGCTGGGATTCGTAAAAATCTTATGTGTCGAGTCGAACTCAACCATCCGCCCGTTCAGGAAGAAGCCTGTCTTCTCCGCCACGCGCGCCGCCTGCTGCATATTATGCGTAACGATGACGATCGTGTATTGCGACTTCAACTCGAAAATCAAATCCTCAATCTTCGAAGTAGAAACCGGGTCCAGCGCCGAAGCCGGCTCGTCCATCAGCAACACTTCCGGGTCCACTGCCAGGGCACGCGCAATGCAAAGCCTCTGCTGCTGACCGCCTGACAAGCTCGCGCCCGACTTCTTCTTGAGGTCGTCCTTCACTTCATCCCAAAGCGCCGAGTTCCGTAGCGACTTCTCGACAATCTCATCCAGCACACGCTTGTTGCTGTAGCCATTCAGCTTCAGCCCGCTGGCCACATTGTCATAAATCGACATGGTAGGGAAGGGGTTCGGCCGCTGAAAGACCATCCCGATGCGCCGCCGGATCTCCACCGGCTTCGCATCTTCATAGATGTCCATATCACCGACCTTTACCTGTCCCGTCACGCGCGCAATCGGATTCGTCTCATGCATCCGGTTCAAGCAGCGCACAAACGTGCTCTTGCCGCAGCCGGAAGGCCCAATGAGCGCCGTCGCATGATTGGCCGGGATGTGCAGGTTAATATCCTGCAGCGTGTGATTCGACCCATACCATGCATTCAAATTTGTAACTTCAATTCCAACGCCCATGCTCTTTCAGCTAGCTCCCTTCAGAACACCGCGGCTGGTCACATACCGCACCAGCGAAACCGCCGCCACAATCAACACAATCAAAACCAGCGCGCCCGCCCATGCCAGCCTGTGCCAGTCGTCATAGGGTGAAAGCGCATACACATAAATCTGCAGCGGCAGCGCTGCAATCGGCCTGTTCAGGTCCACGCTCCAGAACGAGTTGCCCAGCGCGGTAAAGATCAGCGGCGCCGTCTCGCCCGCCACGCGGGCAAACGCCAGCATGCAGCCCGTAATCACACCCGGAGAAGCCGTCCGCAGCGTAATCGCAAGCACGCTGCGCCAGTTCGGCACACCCAGTCCCAGCGCCGCCTCGCGCACCGCATGCGGCACCATCAGCAGCATCTCTTCCGTCGTGCGGCACACTGTTGGAATCATCATGATCCCGAGTGCGACGCCGCCCGCGAACGCCGAAAAGTGACCGGTGAAGGGAATCAGCGAGATATGCGTACTGACAATCAGCGCATACGCGGCTACGCCCATCACAATGGAAGGCACACCGTTCAACACATCCGCCGTAAATCGAATCGCATTGGCCAGCTTCGTCCCGCGTCCAAACTCCGCAAGATAAATTCCACCGCCAATCCCAATCGGAATGCCGATCAAGGAGGCAAGCGCCAGCAGCACGGCCGAGCCGACAATCGCATTCGCCATGCCGCCGCCCACTTCGCCCACCGGCTTCGGAATCTTCGTAAAGAAGTCCAGGTTCAGGCTGGCCGCACCCTTATAGATCAGGTAGACAAAGATCGCCACCAGAGGCGCAATCACCAGCACAGTAGCCAGCACAGCCAGCCCCGTAACGGTGTTGTCCGTCACCGCACGAATCTTCGACCGGATTGGATTTCCACTCAAAGGCAACTCAAACTCTCCATGAATCTCATGAGAAAGGAAGAACCTTTTCGTCCCTCGTTCCTCGTCTCTACCTTACCGATTCTCCGCCGGAGCCCCGCGCGTCACAGCCCACACCAGGATCCGCGCCAGCGCATTTACAAGAATCGTCACAATAAACAGCGCCAGGCCCAGCTCCGTCAGCGCGCTGCGGTGCAGATCGCTCGACGCCTCGGCGTATTCATTCGCAATCACCGAAGCCATCGAGCTGCCATTGGCCAGCAGGTTGTGGTGAATCTCCGCGCTGTTGCCGATGACCATCGCCACGGCCATCGTCTCGCCCAGCGCGCGGCCCAGGCCGAGAATCACGGCGCCCACAATCCCGATGCGTGCATTGCGCAGCACGCCCATGCGAATCATCTCCCACCGCGTCGCGCCCAGCGCCAGCACCGCCTCGCGCTGCGAGTGCGGAACTGCGCTCATAACCTCGCGCGTCAGCGAAGAGATAATCGGCAGAATCATGATGGCAAGAATCACGCCTGCCGAAACATAGCCAAGCCCCGTCGGATTGTCATCCACGAACAGCCCGCTCCATCCCAATCCCTTCACCAGCCACGGATTCACATGCTCGCGCAGCAACGGCACCAGGATAAAAAACGCCCACATTCCATAAATCACGGAAGGAATTGCTGCCAGCAGCTCCGTCAAAAATGCCAGTGGCCCGCGCAAAGCCTTCGGGCACATTTCGGTCAGGAAAATTGCCACGCCAATCGCCAGCGGAACCGCCAGCAGCAGCGACAGGAACGAAGAAACCAGCGTGCCGTAGATAAACGGAACCGCGCTGAAGTGCCCATTCACCGGGTCCCAGAACAGCGCATCGCCGCTCACCGGGTCCTTGTCGTAGGTGTAGAAAAATTTCAGCCCGAACTGGTGCCACGCCATGTTCGAGCGCATCATCAGCACAATGGCAATCAACGCCACAATACCGAAAATGCTCAGGGCACAGAGCACCATCAAGATCTGGAACGAGCGGTCTGCCGCCGCCGAATTGCCCCGTTCGCGCAGGAACTTACGAATCTCCGGTCCTGCCGGATGGGGCTGAGGAGGGGAAGCCGGACCCGAAGCCGCACTCGATGCATTCGGCTGCGAAGGCGGAATTTGGGGTTGCAAGGCGCGTATCTCTGACACTGGAACGGTCACCTCTATCAGGCTATCCGGCAAATGTGAATGGAATGTTACAGCCTAGCGAAATCAAGCGCATAGAGCCATGAAAATAGGGCATTTTCCGTCCGGCATCCCATTTTCAGGTAATCTTATCCCGGAAATCTCCGGGGACGAATTCATGCGCGCACTTGTTGCTCTTTTTCTGCTCATTACCAGCCTTTCCGCCCAGCAGCCTAGCCCAAATCCCGACCCGCCCAGTCGCAACTGGCATGCTTCTTGGATTACCCATCCCACAATTCCGTTGCGCGAGCCAGTCGTCCTCCACTTCCGCCGCCAGCTCGGCCTCCCGTCTGTCCCCTCCAGCTATATCGTTCGCGTCAGCGCCGACAACCGTTTCATCCTCTATGTAAACGGCCACCGCGTCGGCGACGGTCCCGCCCGCGGCGATATCGTCCATTGGCGTTACGAGCGCTTCGATCTCTCCCCCTATCTTCAGCAAGGCGATAACACCATTACCGCCACCGTCTGGAACTTCGGCATCTACTCCCCCGTCGCGCAAATGTCCGACCGTACGGCATTCCTCCTCGAAAGCGAAGCTACCGGCGATGCTGGCATCAGCACGCCCAAAGACTGGACCGTAGAAGTCGAGCCCGGCCACATCCCGCTCCCGCACAGTGCCAACGGCATCCATGAATACATGGCCATGGGCCCCGGCGAAGAACTAGACGCCTCCAAATACGACTGGACCTGGAACACCGCTCACGTCTCTACCGGCGCATGGCAGGCGGCTGTCCCCGCCATCCGCGAAAGCCCCGGCAACAGCAACGCCCACTCCGCCACCACCACCGCCGATAACAACTGGGGTCTCGTTCCCGACACCCTCCCTCACATGGCCTACGAGGAAACCACCCCCGGCTCCATCGCCCGTGTCACGGGTATCACAGGTCTCGCCAGCCTCAACGCTTCCATCCTTCCCAACAACCACATCCACATTCTGCTCGACCGCAAAACCCTCACCACTGCCTACCCCGAACTAACCGTCTCCGGCGGCAAAGGCGCAAAAATCCAGCTCACCTACTCCGAAGCTCTCTACGACAAAGACTTCCATAAAGGCGACCGTGACGAAGTAGCCGACCGCCAGGCCCTCGGTCTTTCCGATACCTTCCTCCCCGACGGCGGCCAACACCGCACCTTCGAGCCCCTCTGGTGGCGCACCTGGCGTTATCTCGATCTAGACATCACCACAGCCAACGAGCCCCTGACTCTCGAATCCCTGAAGGCCCACTTCACCGCCTACCCCTTCGAAGAGCGCGCCAAGCTAACCACCCCCGATCCCGAGCTAGCCAAAATCTGGGAGATTTCCTGGCGCACCGCCCGCCTCGACGCCCACGAGACCTACATGGACACGCCCTACTGGGAGCAGCTCCAGTACATCGGCGACACCCGCATCCAGGCCCTCATCTCCTACACCGTCGCCAATGATGACCGCCTCGCCCGCCAGGCCCTCCATGCTTTCGACAACTCCCGTATCCCCGAAGGCATTACCCGCAGCCGCTATCCCAGCTACATCCAGCAGACCATCCCGACGTTTTCGCTCCTCTACATCGGCATGCTTCATGACTGGTGGATGTACCGCCCCGACGCCGACCTCGTCCGCACGCTCTTACCCGGCGAGCGCAGCGTCCTCGGCTGGTTCCAGCAATACGAAACGTCCAATGGTCTGCTGCACAAAGTGCCCTGGTGGAGCTTCATCGATTGGGTCAACAATGGCGAAATACCCAGCTATTCCGCCAGCAACGAATCCTGCGTAACCACGCTCGAATACTTGGGTGCCCTGAACGATGCCGCCGACCTAGAACAAGCCTTAGGCGACCCGCACATAGCCGGGCAGCACCATGCCCGCGCCGAAAAAATCCGCACAGCCATCCACGACCAATGCTGGAGCCTCGACCGCAACCTGCTAGCCGACAACCCTGACAAAAAAGTCTTCAGCCAGCAGGCAAACGTCCTCGCGGTCCTCTACGACGTAATCCCCAAAGCCCAACAGCAAGCCGTCATGGAAAAAATCCTCCCCCTCGAGCCCACCCTCGACGAGGCTGCCTCCAAATCCGGCAACATCCTCCCCGCCTCCTGGTATTTCCGCTTCTACCTCGCAAGAGCCCTCGACCATGCAGGCATGGCCGATAAATACCTTGAAGCCATCAACCCCTGGCGCAAGCTTCTCCCGCTCCACTTCAGCACTTGGCCCGAGCAGCCCGGAAACACCCGTTCCGACTCCCACGCCTGGACCGCGCACCCCATCTACGACCTGCTCACGCTGGTCGCCGGCATCGAGCCATCAAGCCCCGGCTTTGCCACCGTGCGCATCGCCCCGCACCTCGGCAACCTGCCATCACTCCGCGCAACCTTTCCCCACCCGCAAGGCAACATTGAAGTCCAATACACCCGCACCGCCCACGCCTTCGACGCCAACATCCTCCTCCCGCCCAATCTCTCCGGAACCTTTGTTCTAGGCAGCACAATGCACCCCCTCCACCCCGGCGCAAACCATCTCCACATCCAGCAATAAAGTTGGGTGCCCCATCCTTCGCGTTCTTTGTGAAGGGTGGGGGGCATCACTCTCGCCAGCTCTCGCCATTTCAGTTCTCGCAAGAATCGCGGGTGCCCAGGCCCCCAACCCCCGAGAAGCAATTTGTGCTGCGCGTGGGGTGGAGGTCCCTGCTTTTGGGACCTGGGATGCCACCCAAGCCAATCAGCCACGAACCAGCTTTTGCATTTGCAGTTGTTTTTGCTTGTCCCTTATCCCTCTTTCCCTTTGTCCCTTCACCCTGTTACAACTGCACAATGGCAAAGGCAAAAACTCCCAAAGCAGCCAGCCAACCTGCTCAATCTCAACCAGTCAAAACCCGTGCGCTCTCCACGCCATCCGGCCACGTCAATCTGCGCACGCTGGCCGACCACCTCCAGCTCTCTCAAACGACAGTCTCGCTGGTCCTGAATAACTCCCCGTCGGCGAAGTCCATCCCCGAGGAAACCCGCCGTCGCGTCATGGAAGCCGCGCAGCGCCTCAACTACCGTCCCAACTACTTTGCCCGCTCCCTCCGCCAGTCCCGCTCCATGTCCGTAGGAGTCCTCGCCCCCGACCTCAGTGAAGGCTACTTCACCCGCGTCATGAGCGGCGTCGTCGCCGAGCTCACCGCCGCGCATTACTTCTACTTCACCGCCTGCCACGACTGGAACAAGGAGCTCATCGCCCAATACCCGCGCATGCTCGTCGAGCGCGCCGTTGACGGCTTCCTGCTCCTCAACACCCCCGCGGAAGAAATCCAGGTCCCCGTGCCAGTCGTAGCCATCTCCTCGCACTCCGCCGCGCCCAACGTCACCAACATCGTCCTCGATCACGAATCCGCCGTCCGCCAGGCCCTCAAGCATCTCTACGAGCTTGGCCACCGCAACATTGCCTTCATGCGCGGCCCCCGCGCCATCCCCGACTCCGAATTCCGCTGGGAAAGCATTCAGAAAGCCGCCCGCGCCATGGGCCTCAAAATCGATCCCGCGCACGTAGTCCGCATGGACACGGAAAGCTGGTCCATGAAAGCCGGCCAGCACCCCATGGCCCCGGAAATCGGCTACCGCCCCATGAAGGCCCTGCTTGAAAAGAGCCCTACTTTCACCGCCGTCTTCTGCTTCAATGACATTGCCGCCATCGGCGCCATCCGCGCCCTCAAAGACGCCGGCCTCTCCGTCCCCAACGACGTATCCGTAGTAGGCTTCGACGACATCCAATCCGCGGCCTACTCCACGCCATCGCTCACAACCGTCCGCCAGCCGCTAATGGAAATGGGCCGTCGCGGCGCTCAGGTGCTGCTCGAACGCATCACCAACCGCGAACGCGAATACGCCGTAGAAATCACCATGGCTCCGGAATTAATCGTCCGCGAGTCCACCGGCCCTGCGAAGAAGTGAACAGGGAACAGAGACCGGATGCAGTTCCACAAACTTTGGGCGCCCCAGGTCCGGGGTTCCCGCGAAGCGATTTGTGCTTCGTGGGGTGGAGGTCCCTGGTGTTGGGACCTGGGATACCTCTACTGTCCGTTCACCCGATTAAGTTCTCCCACTCAACTTGTGTGTCATCCTGAGCGAACGGGGTGAGTCGAAGGACCTGCTTTTGTCCTTTATAGCCGTTGCCTTATATCTAAAACCCTGTCCCCTGCACCCTGACCCCTATACCCTGCCTTTAAGAACAATTCGCCTCAAACCACCGGCTGATATAAACCTGCGCATGCCGCTCGCCGCAGTAGTGCCGCGCCCCCGGCCGCGTCGCCGCGTCATAAGACCACCGATACACCGTCAAGTGCTGGCTGCTGCAGTCAATCACCACCCAGCGCGTCGGATTATCGCTTTCCTCGCCGCAAATCTCACATCGAAATATTGTGCCTATCGCCATCCACAAGCCTCCCGCGGTCGACTCTATCTACGGGCCCAAAACCCCGTTCCGCCTACTCTAACATCTGCAGTGCTAATGGAGCAGCAATCATGCAATCCATGCAATGAATTCCGCTCAGCGCCCGGTTCAGCGCGCTCGGCTTGCACGGCTCCACCGTCACCACAAACGGCAGCGCATCCGCCGGATAGCCCGCCTTCTGCACAATCGCCCGGATATTGATCTGCTCCTTCGCCAGCGCCGCCGTAATCTCGGCCACAATCCCCGGCTTGTCCTTCACCAGGAAGCGAATGTAATGCGGTACCTCAAACTCCGCGCCAATCGTGGCCTTTTCCACCGGCAGCTCCACCCTCCGCGACCCCGCCGCCAGCGCCAGCAAATCGCTTACCACCGCCACAGCCGTAGGATGCCCGCCCGCGCCATGCCCGGAGAAGACCACGTCTCCGCCATACCGCCCGCCCAGCACCACCATATTCTCCGTGCCGCGCGACCATGCCAGCGGCGACTTCTTATCCACGAGCATCGGCCCCACCGTAGCAGCCACTGCGCCATCCGGCTTATCCGCCCGCGCAATCTGCCGGATCGTGCACCCCAGCTCCCGTGCATACGTGAAGTCAATCGCCGCAATCTCGGTAATCGCCTTCGGAACAATCTGCTCCGGGTCCACATCCACGCGCATGGCCAGCCTCAGCAAAATCGAGAGCTTTGCCCGCGCATCAAACCCGCCCACATCCTCTGTCGGATCGGCCTCGGCATACCCCTTAGCCTGCGCATCCTTCAGCACCTCGGCGTAATCCGCACCCTCTTCCATCTTGCTCAGGATGTAATTACACGTGCCGTTCAAAATCCCTTCCATCCGCTCAATCCGGTCGCCGGCAAGCCCCTGCTCAATCCCCGGAATCACCGGAATCCCGCCCGCCACAGCCGCGCCATACTTCAAATGTCCGCCCTTGGCCGCCGCCAGCGTCTCCAGCTCCACTCCATGAAAAGCAATCAGTTTCTTGTTAGCGGTCACAACAGACTTGCCCGCCTCCAGCGCCTTCCGAACCCACGCCCCTGCAGGATCAAGCCCACCAGCCAGTTCCACAATCACCTCCGCGTCAGAAGCTAACACCGCGTCAGCATCCTCGCTCCAGGTCACATCAGCCGGAACCCAATCCGCCTTCTTCCGCCCCACATTGCGATTGAAGATATGCGTCAGCTTAAGCTGCTCCGGCTTCGATTCCACAAGAATCCGCGCCACGGAACTGCCCACCGTTCCAAATCCAAAAATCGCAATCCGCAGCGGACGGCGCAACTCAGCCTGAATCTCGGACACGTGAAAACTCTCCTCATCTAGATGACTGCGTAGCTATACACCAGATAATACCGCGCCCATGTCTACAGTTCATGAATCACCCTTCATGCTCTTCTGTCATACAATGGGCGAAAGATGCGCCGCATACTCTCCATTCTCCTCATCGCCATCTTCGGCTTCGCTCCGCTCACGGTGCTGGCCGAAGGCAATGGAGAATCGCGGCTCCCCATCTGCTGCCGCCGCAACGGAGCGCACCACTGCGGAATGCCGGAAGACGCCGTCAGCCGCATCGTCACTGCCCTCGCAGGTAGCAGACACACCATCGGCGCCCCCTCGCACTGCCCGCTTTTCCCCGCAGCGCAAAATGCCACACTCTTTCCGCACTTCGCGCCGGCTGAATCGGTCGCAATCCCCGCAGTCAGCACCACCGGGCGCGTCCACACTTCACCCTCTTCACGCGGCTCGCAACCCAACACCAGCCCGCAACCAGTTCGTGGACCTCCCGCTGCCGTTCTCGCCTGACTTCCCCTGCAAATCAAAAAAAAACGAGAACAACCCAACCGGGAGACATCCATCTATGCGGGCCATTCGCTTGCTCGCCATTGCGTTTTTCGCAATGGCCGTTCCTGCTTTTGCTGACGTCTTTGCCACCGTGCACGGCATCGTCCATGACGCACAACACCACCCCATCGCCAACGCGGCCATCACGCTCCACGCCGCCAGCTCGGACTTCACGCTCCACACCACATCCGCCCCTGACGGCTCCTTCACCCTTCCGCAAGCTCCCATCGGCGTTTACACACTCGAAGTCACCGTTCCTGGCTTTGCTTCATTCAGCCAGACCATCACCCTCGCTTCTTCCACCAATCCAGCCTTCCACATTGAGCTGGCCGTCCAGTCCGCCACGGAATCCATAACCGTGCAATCCAGCATCACCTCTGCAGCGGATACAGCCACTCCCACCACCCTCATCACCCGCGCACAAATTGAAGAAACCCCCGGCGCCGACCGCACGCTTTCGATGGCCATGATCACCGACTACGTCCCCGGCGCCTACATGACCCACGACATGCTCCACATGCGCGGCGGCCACCAGACCAGCTGGCTCATCGACGGCGTCGCCATCCCCAACACCAAAATCGCCTCCAACGTTGGCCCGCAAATCGACCCCGGAGATATCGACTCCCTCGAAACCCAGCGCGGCAGCTACGGAGCCGACGTAGGAGATCGCACCTACGGCGTTTTCAACGTCCTCCCCCGCAATGGTTTTGAGCGCAACCGCCAGGGTGAGCTCTTCCTCTCCGGCGGTAACCTCTACACAGGCGAAGTCCAGCTCTCCCTGGGCGATCACTCCGAAAAAACAGCATGGTATGCCAGCGCAACCGGCTCGCGTTCCAACTACGGCCTCGCCACGCCCGTCCCGCAAATCCTCCACGACGCCGCTAACTCCCAAAGCGCTCTCGTCTCCGTCATCCGTAACCAGACTGAAAAAGACCAGCTCCGCCTCGACGGCCAGTACCGTCAGGACTTCTTCCAGATCCCCTACGACCCCAACCCCGACGACTGGGAGCAGTCCAGCGACTACTACGACTCCTACGGCCTCCGCGACGTGCAGCACGAGCGCGACGCCTTCGCCATCGCCAACTGGGTCCATACTCTTTCGCCCAAAGCCCTTTTCACCCTCGCGCCCTTCTATCACTTCAACCAGGCCAACTACGACTCGCCCGCAACCGACTACCCCGTAGCCACCACCTGGCACCAGACCTCGAATTACATCGGCGCGCAAGGTGACACCCGCCTTGAAGCCGGCCCCAACATCTTCTCTGGCGGCTTCTACAGCTTCTACCAGGCGGAAAACGACATCTTCGGCGTGCTCATCAACGACGGCAGCGCTCCCTCTCAACCCAATACCAGCTCCAGCGCTAATGCCGGCCTCGTTGAGTTCTACCTTGCCGACCATCTCCGCCTCGGCAAATATGTAACCCTCCTCGGCGGCGAGCGCTTCTCCATCTACCGCGCCGGCCTCAATGAAACCGCCATCTACCCCCACATCGGCGCTACCGTAGAAATCCCGCGCATCCACTGGGTCTTCCGCGGCTTCTACGGCCATTTCTTCCAGCCCGCCCCGGTGCAAACCGTCTCAAGCGCCGTGCTGAATTACGCCGGCAACCTTCCCGGCGGAGAAAACACCTTCACTCCGCTCCCCTCCGAGCGCGATGAAGAACACCAGTTCGGAGTGCAAATCCCGCTCAAAGGCCCCTCTGGAGAATGGATCCTTGACGTAGACACCTTCAAAACCCGCGTCAACAACTTCCTCGACCACTCCAACATCGGCGAGTCCAACATGTACTTCCCCATTGCCGTTGACGGAGCCCTCGTCCGCGCCTGGGAGACAACTCTTCGCTCCCCGCAGATCGCCCGCTGGGGGCAGTTCCATCTCGCTTACTCCAACCAGATCGCTGAGCAGCGTGGCGACATCATCGGAGGCTTCACCTGCACTCTTCCCAGTGACCCTGCCTGTGAGCTCGGCCCGGACTACACGCCAGTCGATCACGACCAGCGTCACACCCTCAACACCGGCTTCACCGCCCGTCTTCCGCTGCGTTCATGGTTTGCCAGCAACGTTTACTACGGCTCCGGCTTCACCAACGGCCTCGCGGACTCAGGCGTTGGCCCCTACCAGGGAAATTACCTGCCAGCACACACCACCTTCGATGTCTCCGCTGGCAAGTCCTTCGGTGAAAATTGGAAGGGAGCCATCCACGTAGTCAATGCCACCAACCACCGCGTCCTGCTCGACAACTCCGTAACCATCGGGGGGTTCCACTGGAACGACCCAAGAATGATCTCCGGCGAGCTCCGCTACCGCTTCCACTTCTAAAGTGGGCAAGGGAACAGAAAGAACCCGCCTCAAAATAAATGTCCAAACTTGTGGAAAAACTTTGCGGTGAATTACCTCCATTTATGCCACACTCAAAATGAGCAAAGAAAACGGCCCGATTCCTTGGGAATCGGGCCGTGGCATTTTCGGGCGGAAGAGACCCCCCTCCCCCCTCTATAGCCACAGAATCTGTGTTTCTGTGGGCCTCAAGCCCACACATCAATTCAGCCCGGAAGAGCAGGAAAAATATATAAATCGCGATTTCTCAAAACCTTTATACGCTTTTATGATTACCTCCACCCAGGAGTAAACTAAAAATCATCCTGTAAAACATTGCAAATCAACAGCATCACCCAGAAATCGGTAACGTAAAGAAAAACGTGGCTCCTGAGCCCAACTCGCTCTCAGCCCGCACGTGCCCGCCATGCGCATGGACAATCTGGGCCACAATCGAAAGTCCAAGCCCCGTTCCGCCCGTGTCCCGCGACCGGGCCTTGTCCACGCGATAGAACCGCTCAAAGATCCTCTCCAGGTGCTCCGAGGGAATCCCTGGTCCGAAGTCCTGCACAAAAAACTCCACCTCCGAGCCAACCCGCGCCGCTCCTACGCGAATCTTCTGCCCCGGTTCGGCTTTGCCCGCGCCGTACTTCATCGCATTCTCAATCAGGTTCCCAAAGACCTGGGTCATCGCATCCGGGTCCGCCTGCACTGGTGCATCCGGCGCCCCGGCATTCTCGAGATCCACGCCCGAGTCCATCACCAGCCCGCCCAGTGACTCAATCGCGTCCTGCACCAGCGCATTCGCCCGCATCGGCTGCCGCACCAGCTTGTAATCCGGGCTCTCCACGCCGGCCAGTGCCAGTAGGTCCTCGGTCAGCCGGCTCATCCGCCGCGTGTTCTTCTGGATGACAGTAAGAAACTCTCGCACCGTCTCAGGCTTCATCTCCGGAGACTCAATCAATGTCTCCACATACCCCTGCACGGAGGTCAACGGCGTCCGCAGCTCATGGCTGACATTGGCAATAAAATCCCGCCGCGAGCGTTCCGCCGTCTCAATCCGCGTCACGTCATGCAACACGGCAATCGCCCCGCCGGAGCTCAGCGGAGCTGCATTGATCTCAAAGATCCGCCCCGGTGCCAACGAGCTCGACCGTCCCGTTTTCACCGAGCCAGTCTCCAGCGCGCCCTTCACGCAAGCCAGCAGGTCTGGATCGCGAAGAGACTGCACCAGCGCCCGTCCTGCGCGAATCTGCGTTCCCGCAATCCGCTGCATCACAGCATTTGACCACCGCACCTGCCCTTCGGCAGTCACAGCAACCACGCCCTCCTGCATCGAGTCCAGCATGGCCGCCAGCTCCTGCCGCCGATTCTCAATCTCGGCAAAGCTCTGCCCCAGCCGCTCCGCGGTCTGGTTCAGCGCAGTCTCCATGGAAGAGAGCTCGTCGCCCTTGGTATGCAACCGCGCCGTCAGATCGCCTGCAGCCACGCGGTGCGCAAAGTCGACTACCTGCTTCAGCCGCCCGGTAATCGTCAGCGCCACCCACGCAGCCAACGGCAGCGCAGCCGCCAGCGCAATCATCCCGCTTAGCAGAGCTTCACGCGTCAACCGGTGAAAGACCTCAGCCGGCCCGGTAGGCAAAAACTGCCGAAAGACCACAACCATCACCGCCGTGTGAAACACCAGCAGCAGGGCAAAAAGCCCCAGCAGCTTCACAAACACTTTGCGGGTCACTCGGTTCGGCTCCTGTAGCAGAGGTGGCTGCGCCGGTTGCGGTCGCAGCCTCTGCCGCACCGCACCGGCTTATTCCTTGGGAATCTCAAAACGGTATCCGGCTCCACGTACCGTCTTCAAGTACCGCGGATTCTCCGGGTCTACCTCAATCTTTTCACGGATGCGCCGGACGTACACGTCCACTGACCGAGGCGTAACAAACCGCGCATCGCCCCACACCGCATCCAGTAGGTGGTCGCGGCTGTAGACGCGCCCCGGATGCCGCGCCAGGTAGTCGAGCAAACGGAACTCCGTAGCTGTAGTCGTTGTCAGCTCGCCGCGAACCGTAAGCTGCATGGCATTCGCATCAATCACCACTTCCTCAAACCGAATCACCGAAGGGGAAGTGGGCCGCTCAAAGCGTCGCAGCACAGCCTTCACGCGAGCCACCAGCTCCCGCGTCGCAAAGGGCTTGGTGATGTAGTCGTCTGCGCCCAGCTCGAGGCCAAGTACGCGATCGTTCTCACCGGCCCGTGCCGTCAGAAAGATAATCGGAACCGTCGCCAGCGCATGATTGCTGCGCAGTCTGCGGCAAACATCCAGACCATCGCCCCCGGGCACCATAATGTCCAGCAGGAATAGCGAAGGCGGAGTGCGCTCCGCGTCAGGAATCAGGTTGGTGGGGGTTAGGTACGGCCGAACTGTGAACCCCGCAGCTTCCAGGTGATGTTGCACCAGGCGGGAGATATCGGCGTCGTCTTCCAAAACAAATACGGATTGGCTCAAACCGGATGGACCTCAACCGGCGGCCGTTGAATTCAGATGCGGAGGCCGCACGGAATCATGAACAGATTAATGCACGCAGGCAAAGAATTTGCAAACGTTTGATGAATTTGCCCCTGAAATGCTCCGTCCGCCAACCAACATCAACCCGGCATCTCCGCATCCAAAGCCTTTGGGGTTACCTAGGAGGAGCTTGTGAAGAAATATATTGCTGAGCTGATCGGCACGTTCACCCTTGTGCTTTTCGGCTGCGGAACCGCTGTTGTCGCCGGCAATCTAGTTGGCATTGTCGGCATTGCCTTCGCTTTTGGCTTCGGACTCATCGCCGCCGCCTACGGCATTGGGCCCATTTCAGGCTGCCACATCAACCCGGCTGTCAGTCTCGGTGTCTTCACTGCCGGCCGCATGTCGGTCACGGATCTCATCGGTTATTGGGTAGGCCAATTCCTCGGCGGCATCCTCGGCGCGTGGGTGCTTTCCATCATCATCTCCGGCGTTGGCGGCGGTTATGACATTCACGCCAGCGGCCTCGGGCAGGACGGTTGGGGCCCCGGCTACCAGGGCGGCTACTCAATAGGCTCGGCTTTCCTCTTTGAAGTCGTAGCCACCTTCATCTTCCTCGTCGTAATCCTCGGTGCCACGCAGAAGGCTGCTCCGAACGGATTCGCCGGACTGGTGATCGGCATTTCGCTCGTCGTGATCCACATCTTCGGCATTCACATTACCGGCGTCAGCGTAAACCCCGCCCGCAGCTTTGGCCCCGCGTTGCTCGTCGGCGGACAGGCACTTCAACAGGTATGGCTTTTCTTCGTCGCCCCATTCCTCGGCGCCCTGATTGCGGGAATTCTCTTCCGCACCAAGGTTCTCGAGGTTACCGAATAAACCTTTCAACTTTGCGAAAGAAACAATACCCCGGCAAGCGTCCTGCTTGCCGGGGTATTGTTATGGAGAAAAGAATCTCTGCATTGAGGTGAAGGAATTGGCCTGGCTTGCAATCCTGATCGGTGTAGTTGTGGGCGCAGTCTCCGGCGTCGTCGGCATTGGCGGCGGAATCCTATTCGTTCCCGCGCTGGCAGTATTCTTCGGCATGAATCAGCACCGCGCGCAGGGAACCTCGCTCGGCGCGCTGCTCGCTCCCGTGGGTATACTCGCTTTCTATGAGTACTACCGCAAAGGCAATGCCGATCTTCGCATCGCGCTTTTGCTGGCTTTGGGCTTCGTCGCTGGTGCCTATCTCGGAGCCATCGGTGCCCAGCATATTCCCGACCTCTGGCTCCGCCGCATTTTTGCCGTCACTCTCGTGCTGGTCGGCGTCCACATGTGGTTCTCCCGTTAGTTGCGGGCCACAAACCGCAGCCGCACATAATCGGCAACCCAGTTTCCGTCTTCATCGCGTAGTACTGGCTCCAGCAATGCAACACTTTCGTTCACCACTGTATCCTGCAGGGATTCCGGCAATCCTTCCAGCACACCTCGCCGAAACGTGCGCAACCACGCCGCCATTCCGCCTTCCTGCAGTGGAGTAGGCCGCGGTATCAGTTCAATTCGCTCTACGGTAAAGCCGTGCCTGCTCAGGCGCCGGCTATACACCTCAGGTGTTGGGTAGTAATTTATTCCATCCTCGCGGTCCGCATATCCATGCCTCGCCAGTACTGCCATCAGCGCTACGAGAATGGCAGCAACGTTACCATGTCCACCCATCTCTGCAACAAACCGCCCACCCGGTTTCAACACGCGCCGCACTTCGGTCATCATCGCGTCGTGATCACGGACCCAATGCAAGACCGCATTCGAAAACACCGCATCAAAACTCGCGTCCGGGAAGGGAAGTGACTCCGCTTTAGCTTCCAAAGCATCCACACCGCGCTCGCGAGCCGCTACGACCATCTCCGCTGAAGCATCCACGCCTGTAACAACAGCGCCCGTCTCCGTAAGCTGCGCTGTCAGTTGCCCATCCCCGCATCCAAGATCAAGAATTCGTTCTCCCGGTTGTAGAGCAAGCCATTCCACCACGCCACCAGCCATTTGATGAACAAACGATCCAACCTGCCCATACTGTTGCGCATTCCATTTTTGTGTCATACCTGCAGTTTCGAGCCTAGATATGGCATTAGGCAAAGTGATTATGTTTAGTAATTCAATAACGAAAATTTATATTAAGTCGCGCTGCTCAGTCCGGGCGCCGCATCACTTTTCCAGCACGGCCCCCGCCGCCTACAATGAAACGAAAGATTTTTTATCGAGAGGTTAGCCCATGCCGCTTTCCGGAGAAGCAATCCGCCTGATGAACTACATTGATGATGTTTCCGTAACGCTGCGGCGGGTACTCGCTTTTATTCCGTCGCTCACCCCGGAAGAGCGTCTGCGCGTCTACAACCATCTCCGCGCCGCTAAGCCCAGCCTGAATGATGTTTCCCAGGCTCTCGAAGCCGAATAATTGACTGCGGCTGCCCGCGCTGGCTACGGAATTCTGGGAGAAACGCAACTTCGCGCCTCGCATGGAAGCAGCCGCAAGCTAGCGCTCTACTTCGTTTTCGCAAGAATCTCCTCGTAATACTTCACATACTGCGGCACCACCAGTGTGGAGCAGAACTGCGTCTGTGCTGTCTTCCGTGCGGCATCGCGCATTGCCTCGTGCCGCTCGCGATTTCCTAGCAGTGCAATTGCTCCGGCAGCCATAGCTTCCACGTCACCCACATGGAACAGCAATCCATTCACTCGATCTTCAATCAATTCCGGTACGCCACCCACACGAGTCGCAATTGCCGGAGCTTTGCAAGCCATTGCTTCCAATGCTGCCAGTCCAAACGACTCCATCTCACTGGGCATCAGCATTAAGTCCGCCAGAGGAAGCAGCTTATGCACGCGGTCCTGCTTGCCCAAAAAGTGAATGCGATCATGAATCCTCAGATCATGAGCTAGCCATTCTGCTGATGAGCGATCCGGTCCGTCTCCCACCAGCACCAGTCGCGCCGGTAACTCCTGCGCTACCTTCGCAAATATCTTTACCGCGTCCACAACCCGCTTCACAGGCCGGAAATTTGACAAGTGCATTAGCACAAACTCTTCCGGACGAGCAAAACGTGCCCGCGCTTCCGTACGCTTTTCTTCATCGCGGATCGGCTCATACAAATTGCAGTTCACAAAATTCGGAATAACCTCGATCGGTTGTGTCACGCCAAAGTCGGCATTCGTCTTTTCTTTTAGATAAGCTGAGATGCTTGTCACGCCATCGCTCTCGCCAATCGAATAGCGCGTAATTGGCAGATAACTCCGGTCCAGTCCCACAAGCGTAATGTCTGTGCCATGCAGCGTTGTTACAAAGGGAAGTTTCCGTCCACGGCCCGCAAGCATTTGCCGCGCCAGCAGCGCACTCACGGAATGTGGAATCGCATAGTGCACATGCAGCAGGTCGAGGTTGTAAAACTCCGCCACTTCCGCCATGCGCGACGCCAGTGCCAGATCGTAAGGAGGGAACTCAAACAGCGGGTAATTCGAAACTGGCACCTCGTGGTAAAAGATGCCTGTATCGCGTCCCGTCAGCCGGAATGGCTGCGAGTAAGAGATGAAATGAACCTGGTGGCCAAGCGCGGCCAGCTCAATGCCAAGCTCGGTTGCAACAACGCCTGACCCGCCATATGTCGGATAGCAAGTAATGCCAATACGCATGCTGTCTGCTTTCAGAAAAGAACCACTGCAAATTGGACGCTCCGCAGAGGCCCTAAGATGCAGATGCCATATTAATTGCACGTGACGGCAGCGAACGAAACGAGGCTCAGCCCCGGCAGATCTCGCAAGGCCGCGAGCGCTTCCCGCTCCACATCACGAGAGGCCAGCAGTCGCGTATTTGCCTGTGCAAGTTCTGCGTCGTTATAGCCCGGATGTGTTACCAGTTCATATACTGCATCGTCCTTCGGAAGCGCAGCCGCAATCGACCGTATAGATTGAGCATCCAGCGTACCCGTAGCCAACACTCCCAGTGCGCCAGCTGTTGTTGTAAACCCCTCTTCCGCCACGATGCGCCGGAACCGAGCCTCCAGAAGTCGGAGCACATGTACCTGGGTTTTTCGTACAAAGGGCGCATTTGGTGTGGCGTTTACCGACCATGCCGGCTCAAATGGATTCCGCACCTCGCGGATACCGCAGGATCGTGCCGCGCGCAGCACAGGCTGCAACACGCGCGGAAACATGTGCGTGTGTTTATGAGTATCAATGTGCGTCAACGTGAGACCGCGCTGCAGCAACGACGCAATCTGTTGCCGTGTCTCACGCTCAATCTCTTCTGTATGAATGTGTCCCGAATACAGATTTTTCAGAAAAGCGCCCAGGGTAGGAAAGAACTTTCTATCTGCAACAAGCGTCTCAAGACCTTCCGAGACAGGTGTGCCACCTACCAACACCACGTGGCACCCAACACCCAGCGAAGGCGTGGCCTTGGCAATGTCAATCGCCTCATCTGTAGCTGCAGCTCGTGCCATCAGTGTTGCGCTTGTCAACGTACCAGCTGCATGTAGTTCCACAATTGCGCGATTTACACCACTCGTCAGGCCAAAATCATCTGCATTCACAATCAAACGGCTCACTGAGTGAGTGTAACAATCCAGGAAGGATATTCCTGTGGTCACGCCATGCACAATCGATTCAAGGGCATAATGAGGAAATTCGCCATAAATGCTGGTATGATAAGAGAAGGTCGTTTTACGGCCTTCCCATCCCAAAGCGGGCGGTTAGCTCAGCTGGTTAGAGCACTTGCCTTACAAGCAAGGGGTCCGGGGTTCGAATCCCTGACCGCCCACCATTGACAGTACAGCTCCTTAACAATAAAGGGGAGGGTCCATATCTACCCTTCATCCTCTTTTTAGAGCGCTTGCCGCAATGTCCTCATTCTGTCGCTGGGGCATTGGACATCGAGATGCGATCTGTGAAGCCTGACAGGCTTCCAATTTGCTGCGCTTCTTTGCTGCGCTTCCGGTCCAGTAAATCGAGTTACACCTTTTTCATTCCCTTGTAACGCACGGTTTAGAGTGTGGGGCTAAAACGCTAGAGAAGTAAAAAAACAATTGCATTTCCTACGTCTGATTGCAGTAAAATGCGTCCGGCGTATCCTATGTGTTTTTTGCAGTTGGATGAGCTTCGGGCATCTGTGCAGGTGTCTCTATCGAAGCGAGTCAAGTGCTGAACTGGTTGTGATGCCTTGCAAAGCCTGTACCCACAAGGATTTTTTGAACGCAGGCAAAGATAGTAGCAAAGCATAACCCGGGTCCTAGAGATTTTGAATTGCCGATTGACTCAGCCGAGGCCGTGTTGCCATACACATCCTGAAACATTTGTTGTTTGTTCATCGAAGAAGGACCTCGGCGAGGTAGTACAAGCAATGCCGGAGCAGCGAAGGGATGCGGATTGCGGATGTTTCGCTTTTCCGCGGCGCCTTGGGAGTGGAACCATCCGGCTATTTCTGGTGTAACGAAGACCCCGTGCTAGCGGGGCCGTGGCATGAAACACAGTTTGCTTTCCCGATTGCAATTACCCCGGTATCTACAAACGAATTGCGACTCAAGCATGAACAAGACTGGCTTTGCCAGTGCTTCGACTGAAAAATCGCTCGGCTTGGCTGGCTCTGACTGCGCAAAGTTGCGAGGAAAGAGCGGTCGGCTAGATGCGGAAACCCTGTTCTGCCGGAGGCATTATGGATCGTTGTGGAAGTTGGCTCTCCAGAAATTTTTTTCAAAAACTTGGAATCGCTACCATTGCATTCTGCGGCTGCATACTGCTCGCGAATCTATGTGCAAAATCTGCATTCGCACAAAATGATGTGGGTTCAATTGTTGGATTCGTGACGGATCAGTCCGGGGCAGTGATACCGGATGCCAAGATCACTGTCAGCAACGAAGGCACAGGCGAAACTCGCGTTGTGACCTCCGATAGCTCAGGGCATTACACAGTTCCTAACCTTCCACCGGCTCTCTACACAGTGACAGCGGAAGCCAGAAGCTTCAGTCGTTTTGTCAGTGCGAACAATCGGCTGGCCTCCAACAGTACGGTTGAGATTAATGCCAAGCTCAATGTTGGTGCGGAGACACAAACGGTTGAGGTGACAGACACCGCGGTCGTATTGCAGACGCAATCGTCTGCGATTCAGAGTGAGGTTACCGGATCGCAGGTGCAGAAGCAGGAGTTGAATGGAAGAAACCCAATCTACATGACACAGTTGCTACCCGGTGTGGCGAGCACTGCAACGCTTGGCGACTTCAACTTCGGTTTTAACAGTGGCGCAAGTTTTGCTGTCAACGGTGCTCGCACCAACGACACGCGTTACATCATTGATGGTGCAATGGCAACTCGCACACGCGGCGACAGCCAGATCATTGCCGGTGCAAACGTGGATTCAGTACAAGAGATGCAGGTGCTCACTGGTGACTATTCTGCGGAATACGGCAGTGCATCCGGAGCACAGGTCCGCATCATCACCAAAAGCGGCACGCACAATTTCCACGGCGCTGGTTACGAGTATCTTCGCAACTCAGCGATGAACGCCAACACGTGGGTCCGCAACCTGACCCCGTCGACACAATTTGCTTCGCCATTTGTCTACAACAACTTTGGTTTTGCAATTGGCGGGCCGGCATGGATTCCTCCGCTGCCGAACGGTTTGCGTGACCGGCTCTTCTTCTTTGTAAATGAGGACTGGATTCGCTATCGTTTTGCACAGCCGCAGACCATGTCTGTACCCACGGCACTGATGCGGACGGGTAACTTCAGCGAACTATTGAGCACGTCGAACCCGTGGTACAAGGGCGGGGTACAGCTCTACGATCCGACTACCTGTCCTTCAACTGGCTCCGCAGGTTGTGTACCTATTCCCAATAACGACTTGAGCACATATAAAGGTGGAGCGCTGTTGAGCGCCAATGGACTCGGCATTCTCAAGTCCTATCCGGATCCGACGCCCGGGTTCCTTAACGGGACGTCGAACTACAATGGCTCGCTGCCTGATCCGGAAAACCAGCGCAAGGGGCAAATCAATATTGACTGGTTGATCCACAAGTCGCACCACATTGAGTTCCGACGCTCGGATGACTCATTCTATCAATACCAGCCATTCAACCAGAGCAATCCGCAGGTACCGCTGGTATGGCATCGTCCTAACCAGGCGAACTCGCTTGGGTGGACATGGTCAATCAGCCCGACGATGATTAATGAACTGCGCGCCAGTGTCAGCGTTGATGATGTTTATATCGGCGCGGCGCCGGATGGCGCGGGCTATAACCGCAGCCAGTTCGGCATCAACTTTGCTTACATCCTTCCGGGGCAGAAAGCTTCTGAGAATAAGATTCCGACAGCCAGCGTGCCGGTCTTCTCCAGCATTGCCGGGGGCCCGTATCCCTCACAGTCTTCGGGTATTATCTCTGCTCTTTCCGACAGCTTCACCAAGGTTCTAGGGAATCACAATCTCAAGGCTGGTATCTTCATCACCGATTCTGGTGAAAACGATAATGACCAGATCAACGTGAGCACCGTGCCCGGTGGCGCCAGCAATCAGAACGGTACGTTTATCTTCACTGACGGCCACTCGGGCGGTACGGGCACCACCGGTGTCGGACTTGCCAACCTTGCTACCGGACTTGCCGACAGCTACACGGAGATTGGCCCCAAAGCCTACACCAAATGGCGCGGATGGACCTACGAGTACTTTGTGCAGGACAACTGGCAGATTACTCCCAAGCTGCACTTTGACTATGGAGTTCGCATTACCACGGCGTTGCCGGTGGAGGCGGCATGGGGCAACGCGGACTTCTTTGACCCGGCTTCATATGATTCGAGCAAAGCGCCGGTCGTGAATCCGCAAACCGGCAACATCACGCTGGGCACGGGCGATGCTTATAACGGCGTGGTGATTCCGGGGCTCAGCAGCTTCCCTAGTGGAGCCACGCAGAACAATCGCGTGCCGGCGGCGAATCCGAGTAACAATGCCTGCGCAGGCCAGCCATGCACGGGACTCTTTGCGCCGAACCTGTCACGCAGATATGTGCACAACACTACGCAGGCGCAGCCGCGCATAGGCTTTGCTTACCAGGTATTGCCCAAGACTGTAGTTCGTGCTGGGCTGGGGCGTTTTGTGACCAATAAGGGTCTGCTCGACAACATTTTCCCGGGCGGCAACTCACCGTTTCAACCAACAGTAACGGTCAGCAATGTTTCGGTGGATAACCCCGGGGCACATCTCACCACTGGAGTTGAACCGGCCATTACGTTGACAACGCTTAATTCGCACCTGGTGCCACCTTCGCGTTGGAACTGGAACCTGGCGGTGGAGCAAGAGTTCACTTCGCTGCACTCTGTCTTCCAGATTAGTTATGTAGGAGCGAAGGGGTTACATAACTGGGAGGTTATCGACATCAATCAGGCACCGGTTGGTGCACTACAGGCTGCGCCGGCAGGTACAAGCATTCAGTATCTGCGTCCGTACAAGGGCTTTGCTTCCATTCAGCAGGAACAGAGCGGCGTGAACTCTACCTACCACTCGCTGCAAACTTCCTGGAATACCACCCTCGCTTCCGGAACCAGTGTGGGCATCTCTTATACATGGGCAAGGGCGATGGACGGCAGTTCTAATTATCGCGACATCGTTCCTGACAGCTACAGTGACAACAAATATCTCTGGGGACCATCCGAGTACGATGTTCGTCATACCTTCATCGCCAACTTTCTTTACGCGCTGCCGTTCTTCGCGGAGAAGCACAATCTTGCAGGAGAGTTGCTGGGTGGCTGGCAGCTCAGTGGCAACGTGCAAGCACAAACCGGCACTCCCTGCGGTATAGGAACCAGCAACGAATATGCTGGCGTCGGTGAAGTGGGAAGCTTTGGCTGCGGTACAGAAGGGCAATTCTGGGTAAAGAATGCCCAGCCATCTATGCAGAAGAAGTTCGGTGGCGCCACCGGCACTGGTGGCAAGTGGTTCTCCACTACGTACGGCAACAACGAGCCGATCTATACACAACCCGCAGCCGGCACTTTCTTCGAGCAGCGTGGTGTGCGTGACAACATCTACGGGCCAGGTTTGCAGAACTGGAATCTCGCGCTCATCAAGTCGTTCCCCATCAGGGAGAGTATTGGATTTGAGTTCCGAGCCGAGGCGTATAACTTTATCAATCACCCCAATCTTGCTAATCCCAACTTCACGCCGACAGCCTCAAGCTTCGGCCAGGTGACGAGCAAGACCACCAGCAACCCACGTACGCTTCAGGTTGGTGCGCGCGTTCATTTCTAGCCTGAAAAGTCTTTTTTGCTCCCGCGCAGCTAAATGCTGCACGGGAGCTTGTTTCGTACGGGAACGAGAAACGCTCAGGAGCTGAGAAACTCGAATGATCCGTCCCATCTACCGGCCATCGCTCTCCTGGTCGCGCTGCCGTTTGCTGTTGTACATGCGCAGACCATGCAGTCGCCCGACATTACGAAAACTCCGACGCTTTACGTGGTGCCTTATGCGCATCTCGATACACAATGGCGATGGGAGTTTCCACAGTCGATCAGCGAATACCTGCTGAAAACCATGCGCGTCAACTTCGACTACATCGAGAAGTATCCGCACTATGTTTTCAACTGGACGGGAGCGAACAGGTATCGGCTGATGAAGGAGTATTTTCCTCAGGATTACGCCAGGATGAAACAGTACGTGGCTTCCGGCCGTTGGTTTCCTGCGGGCTCATCCGTGGAAGAAGGCGATGTAAATCTACCGAGCGCCGAAGGGATTTTTCGCCAGATCCTTTACAGCAATACATATTTCCGGCATGAATTTGGAAAGGCCAGCAATGAGTATATGCTACCTGACTGCTTCGGATTTCCTGCTTCCTTGCCAAGCATTCTTGCGCATTCCGGTGTTAAAGGGTTTTCGACGCAGAAGCTAGCCGCGAACTGGCAGCCGGCACCAATAGTAGGCGGTCCGGATTCTCCTGAGCAGACTCCCGAAGGCATTCCCTTCAACGTGGGCGTTTGGATTGGTCCTGACGGCAAACATGTACTTGCTGCATTGAATCCTGGCGGTTATGGAAGCAACGTCTACACGGATCTAAGCAAGGAGCCCGGACCGCGTCCACCTTGGCCGGCTACCTCGGAACAGCAAATGATGACACTCACGCCACAACAAAAATCCATGCTCGATCATCCCCGTACATGGGAGCAGGATTGGAACAAGAGAATCGAGATCAATGGCAAGCTTACCGGAGTCTTTGCCGACTATCATTACGTTGGAACCGGAGACATTGGTGGTGCTACCCAGGAGTCTACCGTCAAGCTTCTTGAAGCCATCGTGACAAAGAGCACCACAGCCATGCCTCCACTTCCTCTGCCGAATTTTCTCCGTACGGCGGAGGTCACGAACTCGCCTTCAGCCGTGCCTGTCCAGGTAGGTGACGGTCCAGTCCACGTGCTTGAAGCTACAGCCGACCAGATGTTCAACGACATCACGCCAGCGATGGCAGAACGGATGCCAACCTATAAAGGCGATCTTGAGCTTATCAACCACTCGGCCGGTTCGCTCACTTCGCAGACATTTCACAAGTGCATGGTTATGCGTAATGAAAACCTTGCGGATGCAGTGGAGAAGGCGTCGCTTGCTGCGGCATGGCTGGGAGGGCAAAGTTACCCGGAGCAACGCCTCAATGATGCGTGGTTCCTTGAGCTGGATGGTCACTTCCACGACACAGGCGCAGGAACAGCAACACCGCATGCTTATCAATTGGCATGGAACTACGATTTTATCGCGGCAAACCAGTTTGCCGCTGTGCTCACCGATGCCAGTGCTGCCGTCGCCTCAGGTCTCAACACACAAACACAGGGAACTCCTGTCGTTGTTTTCAACTCTTTGAACATTGCAAGAGAAGACCTCGTTACGGCATCTATCCAATTCCCAGGTAATATGCCTAAAGCAGTGCGTGTCGTTGGCCCTGATGGTAAGAAAGTTCCTGCACAACTGGAAGACGGAAAGGTTCTCTTCCTCGCGAAAGTCGGACCAGTTGGTTATGCCGTGTATGATGTACGCCCTGCCGCGCAGCCCGGCCGTGGCGGAGCTTCATGTCAGCGAGCGCTCATTGGAGAACATGCGTTATCGAGTGCAGATTGACGTGAACGGCGATGTTGCCAGTATTTATGACAAGCAATTAGGCAAAGAGTTGTTATTGGCTCCGATGCGGCTTGCCCTTACCACGGACGATCCTCGTCAATATCCCGCTTGGAATATGGATTATGACCAGGCCAGTGCTCCTCCACGAGCCTATATAGGTGATCCTGCGCAGGTTCACATCGTGGAGAACGGACTGGCTCGCGTAGCGATCGAAGTAGCGCGGGAAACTGAAGGCTCAAAGTACGTACAAACAATCAGCTTGGCAGCAGGCGATGCCGGCAACCGTGTCGAGTTCTCCTACTCCATTGACTGGCGTACAACCAAGGCCAATCTCAAGCAGGCTTTCCCGCTCAGTGCAGCCAATTCTAATGCGACATATAGTTGGGATATTGGTACAGTGGAACGTCCTAAGGCATTCGATCGACAATTTGAAGTTGCCTCGCATCGCTGGATTGACCTGACTGACAAAAGCGGAAGTTACGGCGTGACTATCCTGACCGATTGCAAGAACGGCTCTGACAAAACAGATGACAACACTCTGCGCGTTACGCTTGTGCGTTCGCCCGGAACGGATAAAGCGCATGCCTATACGGATCAGGGGAATCAAGACTGGGGGCATCACGACTTCACTCTCGGCCTAGCTGGCCACTCGAACGATTGGCGGCAATTGCAGACCGTGTGGCAGGCACATCGGCTCAATAATCGGCTAGCCGCGTTCGTTTCCGCCAAGCATTCTGGTTCGTTAGGCAAGACCTTCTCCTTCCTGCATCTCAACAATCCGAATATCCGCGTGCTTGCACTAAAAAAAAGCGGAAGACAGTGATGAGATTGTTCTTCGTATGGTGGAACTGTCCGGTGCGCCTGCGCACGGTGTACAAGTTTCTTTCGCAACACCCGTTACCAGCGCACGCGAGGTCAATGCGCAAGAGCAACCGATTAGTCCGGCTGAAGTGAACAATGGGACGCTTGTGACATCATTTGCTGCATACCAGCCACGCACATTTGCTTTGCGTATTGGCTCACCTTCCGTGCATCTGGCTCCGTTTCATTCTGAGCCGATAACTTTGCAATACGATCTTGCTGCGGCAACTAACGACGATGACAAAACCAGCGATGGTGGTTTTGACGGAAAGGGCAATGCCATACCAGCGGAAATGCTACCTTCACAAATTAATTTAGATAGAGTGCGTTTTGAACTTGCCCCCGCAAAGACCGGTGCGTATAACGCAGTCATTGCGAAGGGGCAGACTCTTGCTCTACCTGTAGGTCACCACAATCGGCTCTATATTCTGGGTGCATCCTCGGAAGGTGATCAGCAAGCTGTATTCCGCGTCGATAAGCAGCCTGCGACTCTGAAGATTCAATCCTGGAACGGGTGGATTGGCCAATGGGATACGCGCCTCTGGAAGAGTCAGCAAGAGGAACGTGACTGGGCCATCTCGGCAAATCATGCACCGTGGCCTCCGCCGGATTTTGAGCAGCGTGAAGCCCGGCCGCGCGCCCCGCGCTTTCCTGAAGATTATGCCGGACTTCAACCAGGTTACGTGAAACCAGCAACTCTGGCCTGGTATGCCTCACACCATCACACGGCTGATGAGCTTAATCAGCCTTACCAGTATTCGTATCTCTTTGCACACTCCATTGATTTGCCAGCCGGAGCGCACACGCTTACGCTTCCTGACAATGACAAAGTACGTATCCTGGCAGTGTCCGTCGCGGAGGATTACCCAAGACTGACTCCTGCTGTTCCGCTTTATGACATGCTGAATCGCACGGAGTCTGTGACGCCGTGATTTCTTTTTGCAGGGAAATCACGGTTGAGTCGAGAGCAAGCTGGAAGTGGCCACATTATGCGAACAATCACAGCTTGCTCTCGTAGTTCGAATTAGTCTGCATGGCTCACTATTTCTGCATCAGTAGGAGCCGAGCGGGGCAAACTCCTTGAGTTTGCTTCTTAGGTATGACTGTCGCGGCAACTTTTCATGCAGTAACAACTCCGTGGCCTGCACAGCAGGGTTTGCGTGAAACCACTGTTGTACAACGTTGCTATGCAACGCATTTACAATCGCTAATAGTGACATCCCCTGATGATGTGCCATCCACTCTCGCACCAAGGTAGGCTTTCGCCGCGATTCTGTATAGTCAGCGGCCTCATAGAAGCCGAACGCACCAACCCATTTTGCGGAATCCATCTTGCGCAAATTGTGCAGTGCCGTTGGACCATCTATGCTCAGTGCCAGGAGTGTTGAATAAGGCGAGATAATCGGGCCAGCATTCGCCTCATGCCATAGTGAGAGTTGCGGAATCCCATATGCTTGGTAGTGATAATCTCCGGCATCATTCTTGCGTGCCGCACCGGACTCCGAGATGCCCCACGGAAGGCGCATTTCCGAAGCAAATCCATCCTGTACACGAACAACCGCTGTCTGTGTATTCGCTAGCAGCGTTCCCTGGTAGCTTCGCATCCATAACGATGGCATCAAATACTCAAACATCGTACCGCTCCACGAAAGTAACACAAAGCGTCCGTAAGCATGGACATGATCACGTGCCAGCTTCAACCAACTCTGCCGCGGTAGGTCTCCTCGTGCAATTGCCAGGAACGTGGCAATGCGTGCCTCGGAGGCCATCATGTCGTAGCAGGCCTCATGCACACGCTGCCGCTGCATATCGTAACCAATCGATAGTATCTGCCGCCCTGGATCCACAAGGAAGGCAAACTCCATCTCCCCCGCCAGCTTTACAGCACTATGTGCAATATCCCGTAAGTTTCCTAGCAGAGTGTTCATTCTATGGATGGCCGGCGTCAGCAGTGCATGAAGCTCGCGGCTCAGAGTGATCATCTCTGGTGCGACTCCAATAGAGTTGCCCACTTGTGAAAGCCGAATCTTCAATGCCTCAGCAAAGACGATCGCATCTTCCAGAGAAAGCGTGCCTGCATCATCATCCAAGCCAAGCTCCCGCAGTGCACGCAACAGCAAGTAGTCCGGTAGCGTCCATGGCATGTAATCACGTATCAGAGACTGGATGCGTCCAACTCTTGTCCGCGTTTCGGCGAGCAGCCATGCTGAGCTGCCAGATGCAGGATAGGCAGCCATGGCACTTTTCAAGGCATCTTCGGCAATCGTCAGCCATTTTATCCATTGATCGCGTGTTGCAGCGCGGCTCGGAATCGGTGCTTTTGCAAGGCCAGTCGATGAACCAGCTTCTGCACATAGCAATTTCCAGAACGTAGCAAATCCCGCAAAGAGCTTTTGCCCAAGCAAAGACTTCTTCGCAATCTCCAGTGCGCCGGCGTGTAGCGTGTAAAGCGAAGCAGCAAAGTTTCCGCTATCAACTGAAGAGACGAACGGCGATGAACCTAGCGTCTTTAGTGTTTCTGTGTCATACCAGTTGTACAAATGTCCGCGGAACTTCTCGAGACGCGCAATCGTTCCCAGGCTGCGAGATGTTAGTTCCACGAACTCCGGAGCGGTCAGAAATCCAAGCTGATGTGCCGCCTGCCGTGCATTCAAAAGCAAGCCGATATTCGTAGGGGAAACACGGGCAGCTTCAACAAGTCCATCTTCTGCAACATTGTCAGGAATTAGGAAGTGGTGCCGCTCCGTGCTGAACTGATGAAAATACCTCCACGTGCGAAGTGCATGCCCAAGCAGAAATTCTTCATCCTTTACGCGTGGCCGTCTATTTCGGCGTGGAGTCCGGTTCAGCCATGAAGTTGCAGGAACACCCAGCAGCCACAGAAGAAGAAGCGGCGCGGCACACAGTAGCGTGCTGTATTGCGGCACAAACAGCCACAGTGCCACGGCAAGGCAAATCGGCAATAACGGAGCAAGTACAAGATACCGATCTGTCGGAGCGCGGCCGCGCGTCAGAGACTCCGCCTGATCCGCGGTCTCCCATTCCAGCAGGCGCTTGCCTGTAATCAGGCTCCGTATCAGCGAGCGAATTACCGCATCACATACCAGTAACGTAGTGTGCGGTAACAGTACTACACGGAAGAGGGCAATGAGAAGTGTCCCTCCAAAATCCGAGAATGCTTCTACCAGACTTCCTTTGCGACCGCTTGTCCATCCATGTGTCAGGTTGAATATAAGCTGCATGGTTAGTGGAAGAAGCAGCAGTACAATTGGCGCCAAGGTCCAGTAGAGTGCGCCCCCTGGCAACCCCAACCATGCGGCAACAAACAGACTGAAGAGAGCCGGATCTACAAGGGAACGGCGCAGATTATCAAAAATCTTCCAGCGGTTAATAGTGGAGACGGGGTTCAAGGTCATGCGCCCCTGCTCATTCGGGACGTGTTTGAATATCCATCGCGCAATTTGCCAGTCGCCGCGAACCCAACGATGTTGCCTCCGGCAATACGCGCTATAGTGCGAGGGATAGTCTTCAATCAACTCCACGTCTGAGATCAGGCCGGCGCGCGCGTACGACCCTTCAATCAAGTCATGGCTCAGCAGAGCATTGCGAGGGAACCTGTTATTTAATACCGCATGGAGCGTCGAAGCTTCATAGATGCCCTTGCCAGTGAAGATTCCTTCTCCAAAAAGATCCTGATATGCGTCGGAAGTCGCGTGTGTGTAGATATCAAAGCCTGTTTGGCCAGAAAAAATAGCAGCCAGCCGAGAACGCGCAACAGATTGGACGGTGATGCCAATACGAGGCTGCAGGATTCCGTAGCCGGCGGTTACGATGCGCTTCTTCGGATCGAGTATTGCTTGATTCAAAGGATGTGCAATTGTTCCTGTGAGCTGTGCAGCTGCGCCGCGCGGTAGTTGTGTGTCCGCATCCAGCGTTAGTACGTAACGAACCTGCCTCAGTACATCTGTTCTCCCGGCCTTAATGGGAAATGCATCGAATTCGCCGGCTAGCAGCTTATTCAAATCCAATAGCTTTCCACGCTTACGCTCCCATCCCATCCACACATCTTGCCGCACGTTAAACTGTCGCCGCCGGTGCAACAGTAGAAATCCTCCGGCCCCTTGTGACGCATATTTAGCATTCAGGCCGTTAATGAGTTCCACTGCAAGGTCGATTAATGGATGGGCATCCTGGTTATGAGGCTTGCTGAAGGAGTCGGCAAGATCTGTCAGCAACACAAAATGCAAATTGCGATCGCGATTTGCCAGATGGCGCACTTCGAGATCTGCTGCGAGCTTGCGAACCTGTTTCTCATTGAGCAGCAGCGAAGGCACGGCTACCAGCGTTGTATACGCCTCAGGGATGCCTTTGCTGAAATCTAGCCGTGGCATCGGCTCGGGATCAAATAATGTCGTTACTGCATAGTTCACAAGATCCACAGCTGTTTGTGTGGCAGGAAGAACCACGAAAGCGATGGCTGTGAGAACGGATAAAAACATGGAGAAATGCGCCAGCACAGGAAAAATGAGCACGGCGGTTAAAAGAACGGTAAAGAGCACAATTCCTTCAATGTAGAATTCATCCGCATGGAAGCGGATGAGCTGCCGTGCACGAAAAGATAAGGGAGGATGAAAACTGCTCTTTTCTGCCAGCTGAGAAAAACCTTTATCAATAAAATAGTAGCCAACATGGCTGCGCCGCATCTGCTCGCGTGGATTTTCCCAGTGGATTGCGCCTGACTGCCGCGCAAGTTCCAGTGCCAACTCAGCGACCTGCAGCTCCGTGTAATCGGAATAGCGCGCGATATAAGCAACACGCTTGCAGTATATTTCGCGGCTCGTGAGTTCCATTGCCGGATAAGCACCGGCAATGTCCTTTAGCAAAATGCGATTGACCTCCAGCAGAGGTTCAACCTGTGTATGCCACTCCGTGTTTGTAATCGTGCGCAAGCTTTTTAGCTCCGTCAGGATGAGCGCTGCCCCTCCTGCGCCTTGCGTACGGAGAAGGACGCGTGCCTCATCAATCATGCTTTCAAGCAGCAGAAAACGTAGAAAGTTTCCTGCGGTCCATAACTCATTCACCGTAAAAGCTTCGTGCGATTGAATAATCTCAATAAATCTACGAAAGCTATCTGCTGTAAAGGCATAATCTACTGCATGCAGGTAGCGCTGCATGGCAACAGCAATACGTGGAACGCCGGATTGAGGGCCTTGGATAACTCGCGGCAGACGCGCCAGCTCTTTCTGGCGGCCCATTATGCTCATAACCGCAAAGCGGAGATGGCGATATTCAGTCGACAACTCGGATAATGCAATTTGGGACGGCGAAGGAACCGGGCTATTTTTCTCCCGCATTTCCACGAGCGCTCTCTCCAACTGCTGCAGTGCGTGCTGCGCGGAATGAATACGCGAGGGAAAATCGCAAGGGGTCGTCGGCCGTAGTGTAACGTCGAGTATTGCGACTTCGCGGGCAGCAGAGTTGAGGCGTTCATCGGCCTGGCTGGCCAGCATTGGTTGTGTATCAATCACGGTATCCATCTCAATTCTGGTTCCTTATCGATAACTTGCGGCTTGCAATTCAAACATTTCGGCGTAACGTCCGGATCTTTCCATTAGTTGCGAGTGATTGCCTTCCTCGACAATCTTTCCATCTTCAAGAACGACAATTCTGTCCGCCAGGCGTACTGTAGAAAAGCGATGTGAAATCAGCAGTGCCATCTTGCCGAATGCGAGCTCAGAAAAGCGTTCAAAGACCTCAAACTCACTGCGTGCATCCAGCGATGCTGTTGGCTCATCCAGAATGAGTAGTTGCGCATCACGCAAATAAGCACGAGCCAGTGCTAGCTTTTGCCATTCACCGCCGGAGAGATCCACTCCACCCTCAAAACGCCGGCCTAGCATCTGTTCATAACCTTCTGGCAGCCTCGAAATTACGTCGCTTGCAAGGCTCTTTCGTGCTGCAAAGTTAATTTCCTCTTCTGTATGTGGAACCTCGATGCGGCCTACGGCTATGTTTTCTTTCGCCGTCATTTCATATCGCATGAAATCCTGAAAGATGACTCCGATCTCCGCATGGAGTGAGGCGAGATCGTATTCGCGTAGGTCTATGCCGTCGAGCAGGATTTCTCCTTCTGTCGGGTCGTAGAGTCGTGTAATCAGCTTTACGATGGTTGTTTTGCCCTGGCCGTTTTCGCCGATCAGAGCTACTCGCTCGCCGGGATACAGAGTGAAATTAAAGTTGCTGAGGATGCGTCGTGTTGTGCCCGGATAAACAAAGGAGACGTTGCGGAATTCAAAGCCGCGTTGAATGGGGAGCGGAGCCGGGAGGCCGTTTTGCTTTTGCTCCACTCGTGGCTTCATCTCAAAGAACGCGATCAGGTCGGTGAGGAAGAGCGCCTGGTCAGCTACGCCGGATGCAGTGGAAAACGCCTGCTGCAGATTTCCCATTGCCTGCATGATTGCGGTCGTAATCAGGGCGAGGTCGCCGATGCTGTAGCTGCCCTGGATTGTGCGGAAGATGCAGTAGGCATACGCGCTGTAATAACCGCACTGCCCGAGAATCGATAGCACTCCGCCCCAGAAAAGGCGCCGTCGGCTTAGGCTGACATTCTCTTCATAAATTTGTTCAGATAACGCAGCAAAGCGTGCTGTCAGATGATCGCTTAGATTAAAGAGCTTCAGCTCCTTTGCCGCCTCTTTGCTTCCGCCGACCTGCCGCAAGTAGTCCATCAACCGCCGCACAGGTGTCTGTCGAAAGTTCTTTGCATAGCTAAGAAATGCGAAATGGCTTTCGCCAAGAAATGCCGGGAGGATTCCTGCAACCAGCAGGAGTAACAGGATAGGAGAATACTTGACCAGTACAGCAGAGAATGCCAACGCTGTCGCAGTCTGCTGAATCAGCCTTCCCATCTGCTGAATCATTGCGAGCCTGTCTGTTGCCTGTACGCGAGCCCGTTCAAGCCGGTCATAAAAGACCGGATCTTCGTATGCGGTTACATCCAGCGCTGCTGCCTTGCGCATTACTTCCACGCTTATATGGTGCGTATATCGGTCAGCCAGCAAGCTGTCAAAGTAATCCACCATGCGCGAGAGCACACCCAGTGCAATTGCAAGCACCATCTCGGACGCGACAAGGATCCAGAATTCGCGCGTCACCGGTGCATGGTCGCGTATGCGGATTACGCCATCAATAATGAACCGGGCAATTATGCCGATGCCAACTGGCAAAAAAGCAACCACGAATCGGATAACAATATTCCAGAAGACGATATGGGGTCCTGACTCCCATACAAAACGAAGCACAGGCGGAATGTTGCGCAGAGCGTGAATGCGCTCCGCCCAGGCATTGCTGGAAAGCGCGTGAGGGGCCGAGAGTGGTTGGCCGTTCAAGCCGGCCTTCTTTGCATTATTCATGAATGGCAAGAACATCAACTACCGGTGCACGCGAAAATAATTAAGCTTATGCGTAGTGCTAATGTGTTCATTACCAAGGCGTTTGTAAGATCTTTTAAAAAATTTGCGACATTCTTAAGTTATGGCAGATACAGCAATATCCTAAGTATATAAAAAAGTTGTATGTGCACATTATGATGCAGTTTTATTGTCAGGTGTTGCTTTGAGGCTCAATATCGATTATCAGCTCAGGAACTTGTTGGTGTATAAGGCTTAAAGCCAGCATTTGCCATGCCGCGCTGTGCCTCAATATTTTTCATGAATGTTTCCCATACAAACCCCGTTCGAGCATTTTCCGCCATCAGCATCGTAATACCCGTATCTATACCGATGACATCCGTGTCGTACCAGTTGCTCAAAGGGTTGAACGCGTTAACAAATCCATAACGGCACCATGCATTTGGATAATGGTCGTGAATCGTATGTAAAACTCGCATTGTGGCTGCTGGGAGAAAGGGAATGGAACCCCCAGTGGCTGACGGCACAATTGTGCCGTCAATCGGACCCATTGCTGGTGGTCCTCCCCACACCACATACCCTCGTGCTGAATCGGATGCAGTGATGCCCCAAAGCGCGTTGGTGTAATCAGGAAACTCCATATTTAGGTCCAGGCAAAAGCGCCGGTGAACATCGGTGGCAATTGTAGAATTGATAAAGTAGTCCGCATATTTATCGCGCTTGTTGCGAAAATCAAACCACGCCTGCGAGTACTGATGCACGAATAGCGGCGCGAATGAGCCGATATAGTGTTCGCCATCGTATTCGAATAGATTGCGTTTCCATGCAAACCAGGTCTCGCTCGGTAATATATGCGACGAAGAGCCCATGCCTAGCAGATACATCATCATCAACTCGCTATAGAAGTCCCAGCGTGAGGGGATGAAGCCGAGTTCTGGTGTCCAGCCATGCGACAACAGAGAAGTGTCTTCTGAAAGCCATGTCCAGTCCACACGGTCAAAAATAGCATGAGCCAGATCCCGGATGTCTTTGTCAGCAAAATGCTGCTTGCACGTAAGCACGCCACACAGCAACATCGCTGTGTCGACAGAAGATACCTCAGAGTCCCAGATGCGTTCCCCTGTGTCAATGTGAGCAAAGTGATAGAAGAATCCACGATGCGTGGGAAGTTTATGCCACAGGAAAGAGAGAGTGCGCAGCACACGCAGGCGTGCGTCAGCGTGGCTGACAAAACCGCGTTTCTCCGCAATGCATATTGCAGTAAGGCCAAATCCAGTGGAAGCGATGCTCGCTGCTGCACTCGTATCCTTCGCGCGAACATTGCAGCGATCTTTAATTAGGCCAGTCTGTGGATTTGCCTGCTCCCAGAAGAAAAGAAAGTTTGCATGTTCCAGTTCGTCTAGAAACTGGTCGTCCTGCGGCGAAAGGGATGTGAGTGCTGCATCGGGTTTTGGCTGTTCGTTACGCTTCTGCTCCTCTCCTACGGCAAGCATTGGCATCAAGTATCTGTGCTGCAGCGGCAGACCAACCGCGAGCCCGGCAAGCCCTTGCAGCAATTTGCGACGGGAGCGGCGGTTCGACCAAGCGCCAGGTAATTGTTCGTGTCTTGGCAGCATCATGTATTCATAGGTACAAATGCATCAAGATATCTTGACGCTTTGGCGTTGCCGAGAGTCTCATAATAGCTGAATATTTAGAGTCCAGCTCGTGTACATAAGTAAGCATCGTTCTCACTGAAATTGCCATCTAATTCCTACTCGGATGCGTCCAATGCCCGTAAAGGTTGGTAGAGGAACCGTGAGTCGAGGGAAAGTTATACTTTACATCGGGATTGCTGCTGCCGTAAGCGTGACAGCGTGGCTTCTGATACGGCACCATACCTGGCGCCAGAGGTTAAGTGTCATTCAGGGCGCTGTAATCCGCCTTGATCAGGACACACGCAAGGAGCTTCCCATCGCGGATGTGATGGTCACTGCATCCAATGGCACAGCTACTGTTACCGCCAGTACTGATCCCTCTGGATATTTTCGTATCGAATTTCCTCAAGTCATATGGCCCGGGCAAGTCATCAATCTCAAGTTTCGCAATGCGGACTACCGTCCGCTTGACTTACATCTCAATATGGCGTTCCGCTCTACTCCGCGACGACTGGTAATTGCCACAATGGAGCCGCTACCCTCGCAGTCTGCAGCTGCATCTGGGGAAACTCCCGTAGTAGTCTCCAACATCAGGGTACGTTATACAGTGAATAGCGAAACCGAAGATAACATCGGTAGCGCCGTTCAGACTTTTCAGGTTGTGAACCAGGCAAATGTTCCATGTAGACACAAGGGACCGTGCTCGCCTGATGGTGATTGGAAAGCATCCAGCAATTCCGTCACACTCGACGCAGGAACGGGGAACAGATTTCAGAATGCGCGTGCCTCCTGCATTGCAGGCCCATGTCCATTCACGCGAATCGAGCCTATTAGTTTTGCGCAGGAGGGGCGCACCATGACGGCTTCAGCGCTGAACTGGTCAGACACTACAACTTTCCTTGTCGAAGCGGAAGTGTTTCATGCTGCTGTTACCTCAAGCGTGCGCCAATCGTACCCGGTTATTTATGGCCGCACGCTTAACTTCACCCTGCCTGCTACGGAAGAAGGGGCAAGCATCGAAGCGGATGTCAATGGAGTGTCCATGGTCTTTCCGCTTGGTCCTGAGCCGTCTATGAGCTGGGCTTCCTGTTCCTCCAGAGCAAGCGAACATGGTAAAGATTCCATGGTGTACAGGTGCGAGCTCAAGCCTGGGTATCGCTTCTAAATCAGTGGCCATAGCCCGAAGGACAAGAGAACTCTTCCGTGATTTCCCCATTGACCGCTACATCACCATCGTTGCAAGCGAAGGAATTCATTCCGTTTAAGTCATGTACAAATTACAACGATTGCCAGTTTGGTCGTGACTGCTGTCTTATCCGCAGCAGTCACGTTTTCATTTATACGGGCAATAAAACACAGTATGTTCTATTGACTTTGATGTGCGCCTTTACTAGCATCTGCTACCAATACGCAGCCTATCCACAAGCTAGCTGATGGAAGATTTCTGCCGGTTGGTTTAATAACTGGAACTGTTGAGTTGTATCTTTCCCATTCTTCCTTAGGTGTTTTCCTCAATCTGCTTGAATCTGCCTGACTCTTGCGGGGCGCGAGGCAGGTGAGTACTACGCATTTTCTCCTGCGGTTGTATTCGCGTCAGTCGGTCGTATTCACGCCACTGTTTCTGCGTTTTCTTTTAGAGATCTTTCCGGCCCTTCTGCATTTCTGCATGCGCAGAGTGCGTTCCAGTAGTGTCCCCCGCTGCCTGCGAGTCCTGATCTCGCAAGAGTACCGCTGTATTCCTGCTGTTCCAAGCAAGCGAAGCCATTGAGCTGTCCCTAATTTCTGGAGGATTTGCCGTATGCGTTTACGCTGGACCGTAGTGTTATTCTTTGCGATGATTGTCACCATCGCATCTGCTCAAACTGCTCGCAGCACAATATCGGGTGTTGTTGCCGATGCCCAGGGAGCCGTAATTGCCAATGCCACGGTCCTCCTCAAGAACCCAGCCACCAATACAACAGTTAACGGCCAATCTAACGGAGTGGGGGAATTTCAGTTTCCTGAGCTCGTCCCCGGAACCTACTCTCTTATCGTAAGCGCGCCCGGCTTCCAGACACAGCAGATCGACAACATCGTTCTTGAAGTTTCCAAGGTTCTCACAGAAAAAGTCCAACTCAACATAGGCGCAAGCAACCAGGTGGTTAACGTAGTTGCCAGCACCGTGCAGGTGGACACGCAGTCGTCCGCTCTGGTCGCCGTTATTGACTCCAAGTCCGTGGCCGATATGCCGATGAATGGCCGCGACTTCACCAAGATGACCCACTTCGCCGCAGGCGCGAGCGTCCTCTCAAATTCAGTGAACGGTTCGCGTACCGCCAGCATCAACTTCCAGCTTGACGGCGCAGACAACGTGGATCCCTGGCTTGGCATTGTTTCTTCGAACCAGGCCGGGATTGCTGGTATCGCTGGAGGCCTCATTCCAATTGAAGCCATCGACCAGTTTTCGATGCAGGCAGGTGGCGAAGCTGACCAGGGCCGCAACGCTGGCGCAAACTCCAATATGGCCATCAAGTCCGGCACCAATCAAATCCATGGCGACGTGTTTTACTTCGACCGCAACGAGTTCTTTGCGGCGCTCTCGCCTATTGCTGTGCCTAACAGCCATAAGCCTCTCATCAGAAATCACCAGGGCGGCTTTACTCTAGGTGGCCCGCTTTGGAAGGACCACACCTTTCTCTTCCTCGCTGGCGAATTTCAGATTGCCAAGATCAACACGGCATTGCAGGACACCGTATTAACCAATCCCTGGCTGGCAGACGCAAATGCCTTGCTCGCTGACTACGGCATCAATAACAACAGCACAAGCACGGTTGCTCCGCGAGCGAACCAGTTGTCTATGAACCTCTACAACTTGCTTTTTCCAGCCAATACGCTGGGATATTCGGCAACAACTGAGAACTGGTTTGCGAATGGAACAGCCAACTACAACAGCTACAACTATCTGATTAAGCTGGATCATCACTTCAGTGAAAAGCAGGCTCTTTCGATTCATGCTCTGATGACCACCGGCACGCAGACCGCGCCTACCGGTTCGTATTACTCGCAATACTTTCAAACTGCGCCGATGCACATTTTCAATTTCAACATTGTGCACAGTTACATCTTCAATTCGCATCTCCTGAACACGGTCAACGCGGCTACTAACTACTTTCTGCAGACCTTCAATGATGCCGATCAGGATTACTATCCTGCGAAAAATGCCGGCTTGAACCTGGGCCCACAAGGAGCCACCATCGCTGATGGAGCGCCAACCATCGCGGTGTCGGGTTTTGATGAAACCGGAGCTACGCAGCCCTCAGGCCGTACCGATGTTACCGGCCACATTACCGATAACCTTCACTGGACCGTTGGCCGGCATGAGCTGAAGTTTGGCGGCGAGTATCGCCACTCCAATGTCGATCAGCTCTACTTCTCGAACTCCCGCGGCTCCTTCAGTTTCGATGGTAGTAGAGGCCCCTGGTCAGGGAACTCCGAGGCCGACGCAGAGAACTGCGCCAACCTGCCCGTGCCTCAGATAATAGAGAAAATAATAATCGTAAATGGTATCCAAACAAGCGTCACTGCTTGCAACAACAACATTCTCGCTCTCGCAGACTACCTCAATGGCATGCCGACCAACTCCTCCGGCGCAAGGCTTCTGCAAGGTTCAGCCGAGCGCGTGTGGACGCTCGACACGAAGGATGCCTGGGCTCAGGACGACTTCAAAGTCACCAAAAATCTGAATCTGAATTTTGGCGTTCGCTATACAGTTCCGGGTGTAATTCAAGCTGCCAAGAAGGACATTTACATGTTCGTTCCTGGCGAAACTCCCGGCTTCAAGAAGGGCTATTACCCCGAATACTGGACAGGCTTTGCGCCGCGCGTTGCGATTGCATACTCACCCTTCGACAACAACAGGACCGTCATCCACGCCTCGTACGGGCTCTTCTACGATTTCCCAGCCATGAGCAGCTGGATTACCGGCACCTCTACCAACGGCGGTGCTTCGTATGCGCAGAACAACCCCGCCGGCCCAGACGCAGCTGCCACATACGTTGCTTCGAACGTGCAATGGCAAGTAGGCGTCAATCCTTTCACAACGGCAACTCCTCCTCAGGTCGGTGCATTCGGCGTCAATCAGAGCTTCAAGATGCCCCGCGCCAGCGTCTACACTCTCAACGTGGAACAACAGCTCACCTCAAAGACCCTGTTCACCCTCGGATATGTTGGATCAGCAGGCCGGCACCTCGAGATTCTCTACGACCTGAATCAGCCCATTGCCAGCGGAACATCCACCTCGAATCCCAGACCTTATGCTGGCTACTACACAGGCGGGCCGAATGGCGCTTTCGTCAACGAGAATACGCAATTTTCTACTCGGCCGCTCCTTGGCATTAACCAGCTGAACTTCGGCGCAGGCTCCAACTACAACTCGATGCAGGTTACGCTGAAGCAGGGAGAGTGGAAGGGACTCCAGGGCACCATCTATTACACGTGGTCCCGGTCCATGGACAATGCTTCCAGTAGCACCACGCCGATGAACAGCTATGACCCGCAGGCGGATTATGGTGCCAGCACCTTCGATGCTCGTCATGTAATCAGTGCATTTATCTACTACAACATGCCGCAAATCGGCCACGCGCTGCCGATCCTCACCAAAGGCTGGCAGTTCAATGCTATCTATAGCTTCTCGACAGGTCTCCCTCTCACGCCGCAATTCTCTACCAATGTGGATGGAACAGGTGAGTTGAAAGATCGTCCGGACTATACGGGTGTAAGCCCCTACACCGGTTTGCAACTTGCCAGCAGCACCGCAAGCGGTCGTACCTATCGTTTCCTCACCAACGCCAACGGATCTTTCACACTTCCGAATCCCTCGGGAGTATCCGGTACGGTTACTGGCGCCTATGGCAACGAAAAGCGCGACAGCTTCTACGGGCCGGACTTCAAGACGGTTGATTTCTCCCTGTTTAAGCACTTCTCCTTTACGGAGCGCATTAACTCGGAGCTTCGCTTCGAACTCTTCAATATCTTCAACTTTGCCAACTTTGCCAGCCCATCCGTTTCCAATCCCACCACGAGCACAACCTTTGGCACCATCACCCAGACTCGTAATGGTGCCAGCGCTCCCGGCATCGGCAACGGAGAACCCTTCAACATTCAATTGGCTTATAAAATCACCTTCTAACCGGAATGCTCACCTCAAACCCGGCGTCGCAAATGACGCCGGGTTTAGACTTGTTGTGGCTTTCCCCTTGCAAATTTGCTCAACGAAGCGAAACGAGGACCCAGTATGGGAACGAAATCATTTGCCGGAAAAATGTTTACCGCCTGCTTGCTGGCGGCTGTTCCAGTGACAGCTCAACAGGCCGCACAGGAGAACATCGACCTGGGCGCTTTGACCCAGATCAAAAATGAGGCCTTTCAGCATTCGCAGGTCATGGAGAACCTCTTTTATATCTCCGAAGTCTATGGGCCGCGTGTCAACAACAGCCGCAATCACCGTGCTGCCGCCGAATGGGCGATGAAGCAGATGAAAGAGTGGGGTCTGCAGAACGTGCATCTTGAGAAATGGGGGCCGTTCGGCGACGGGTGGCAGATCAAGAAGTACTATGGCGCTCTTGAGACGCCGGCCTACGCCTCGTTGATCGGGTTCCCCCTGGCATGGACGCCCGGCACCAATGGGCCGGTAACAGCGGAAGCTGTCCTGGCGCCACTGCATTCCGAGGAAGATTTTGCCAAGTACAAGGGAAAGCTCAAGGGAAAAATTGTGTTGATCTTCGATCCGCGCGAGCTTGAGTTGCATACGGAGCCGGAAGCGCATCGGCTGACCGATGCGGAGATTGAGGCGCGCACAAAGACGCCGGATCCATCGCGCAATGGTTTTGGCGGAGGTGGCGGCCGACCGGGAGCTGCAGCGCCTCGGCCGGGAGAATTCACTCCCATGTCACTTTCTACGGCGGCTCCCAGCGGTCGCATCCTGCGCAACAAGGTGAACGCCTTCCTGAAGGAAGAGGGCGTGGCCGTGGCGCTGACGCCGGGCTACAACGGCGACGGTGGCACGATCTTTGCCTCCTATGGCGGATCGCAGGACCCGAAAGATCCGGTCGGCCCGCCGATGGCTGCCATTGCGCCGGAGCAGTACAACCGCATCGCCCGCCTGCTCCAGCACGGCATCACACCTAAGCTGACCTTCGACATCGAAACCGAATACCAGAAGGACGATGAGTATGGCTTCAACGTGGTGGGCGAGATTCCCGGCACGACCAAGGCAGATGAGGTTGTGATGGTTGGCGGCCACTTCGACAGCTGGCAGGGCGGCACGGGAGCAACTGACAACGGCACGGGCTCGGCTGTTGCTATGGAAGCTGTGCGCATCCTGGCCACGCTGCACAAGCCGATGGCTCGCACTGTCCGCGTGGCCCTGTGGGGCGGCGAGGAAGAAGGGCTCTACGGTTCGCTCGCTTATGTGCAATCGCACTTTGCTCCGCGCGACACCATGAAGAAGACTCCGGAGTATGACAAGCTCGATGTTTATTTCAATGACGACTCGGGCTCGGGCAAATTCCGCGGCGTATCGGCATTGGGCAACGCGCAGCTTGCCGCGATCTTTGATGCGTGGATTGCACCCATCAAGGACCTTGGCATTGAGGCTGTTACCGGACTGACGGCTGGCCCCACTGTGCAGCCCGGCGGTACGGACTCAACCAGTTTCTCGTGGATCGGCCTGGACGGCATCGGCTTCATGCAGGATCCGCTGGAGTACGGGACGCGAACCCACCACTCCAATATGGATCTCTATGACCGCGTGCAGAAGGGCGACGTGATGCAGGGTGCCATGGTCGAGGCGTGGTTCGCCTACAACGCGGCAACCCGACCGGAGATGCTTCCGCGCATCGATACTCCCGCTCCGCTGAAAAAGGCGGAGTAGTCCCTATTTAATCGCGGTGACGGGCCGCTATCGTCATCGCACGATGAGAGGATAGCGGCCTTCGCTTTATGAGGCCAATGCTGCGAGATGGACTGAGCGGTCCACAGAATTACAGATTCTGTGGCTATAGAGGGGGGAGGGGGTGCCTCTTCCGCTTTCCGTTGGCTGTGTTTACTACTTAATTAACTGCAAAGGTTACTGAAGATTTATTGGGCATGTTTGCGCAATTTTTTCCTAAGCACGCAACCCCTAACTGCATTGTTTGCAAGAACAACAACTTTCTCGTATCCCGCGGCGAGCAGTTTGGCGAAAAGATTTCCACGGTTTTGGCCTTGACAAAAATTGAGCGTGGAAAGGGGCAGCCTATTGCGGCTGCCCCTTGTTCTGCCTGGATGATTCTATGGTGGCATAAATGGGCATAATTCCCCGCAAAGTTTTTTCGCAGATTTGGAATTTATTTTCGGGGTGAAGAGCTGCAGAGTCTCAAGAGCTGCGCTCTCGATGCTGTCCATGGGGAGATGCTGCATTACCGTATTGTGTAGTCAAGGAAAGGGTGCGGATGCAATACGAAATTCAACTGCTCAAGATGGGGCAGTGCGAGGTTCCGGGGCCGGAAGTTTATTGGATGAGCAAATGGAACACCTGGGAGACGCTACACTTCTGGATGGTTCTGATTCGCGGCGGTGGGAAGAATATTCTCATTAACACGGGACCGCCGCGCGACCTGGCTCCGATGAATGCTGTGTGGAGCGAGGCGATTGATCCCCGGTCGCAGTTTGTTCGCGAAGATGCGGAGCGGCCAGAGAATGCACTGAAGACCGCTGGACTGACGCCAGCAGAGATTGATCATGTGCTGATTACTCCGCTGCAGGCGTATGCGACGGGCAATATTGCGCTGTTTACGAATGCACAGATTTGCATTTCGCGGCGCGGGTGGATTGAGGATTTTCATGCGCCGAAGTTTGACATGCACATTCCGCGCAAGCTGCGCATTCCGGATGAGCCGTTGAAGTACCTGGTGATGGATGCGCCGGAGAAGCTGCGGTTGCTGGAGGATGAGGACGAGATTCTTCCGGGACTGCGCTGTTTCTGGACGGGCACGCATCATCGTTCGTCGATGGCGTATGTGATCGATACGGTGCGCGGCACGGTGATTGCTTCGGACTGCTTTTTCAAATATCGGAACGTGGAAGAGAGGATTCCGCTGGGAATTATGGAGAGCCTGGAGGAATGCATGCTTGCTTACAAACGCATCCGCAAAGAGGCCGATATTCTTCTTCCGCTGTATGATCCAGCGGTGATTGAGCGAATTGGGTAGGAATGCAAGGGGAAAATCATGCAGGATGGGGCTTCAAGAAACCGCTTTGCGGGCAAGGTTGCGATTGTTACCGGGGGTGCTTCCGGAATTGGCCAGGCTACCGTTGAGGCATTTTGCGCGGAGGGCGGCTCTGTTGTTTTTCTTGACATGGACCGAGAGAAAGGCGCAGAGCTGGAAGCGCAGTTAAATGCTGCGAAGTCGCAAACGCTGTTTTTGCAGGGCGATGTGGGGGATTTTGCATTGACTGCATCTGTGGTTGAGAAAACGCTGGCGAAGTTTGGAAGGCTCGATTGCCTGTTGAACAATGCGTTTTCCTTTGTGGCTGAGGGTATGGATGCGACGCTTGAAGACTGGCGGCGCGTGTTTGAAGTGGGGCCAGTGGCTTACGCCAGCCTGGGGACTACCGCTGCCAAGGCGATGCGTAAAACCGGCGGCGGCGCGATTGTGAATGTGTCGAGCATCTCCGCATTCATTGCGCAACCGGGGCGCTGGACTTACAACACTGCCAAGGGGGCTGTGCACACGCTGACGAAGTGCATGGCGCTGGATTTTGCACCTTATGGTGTACGTGTGAACAGCGTGAGTCCGGGATGGATATGGACGCAGGAAGTGTTGAAGGCGGCGGGTGGCGATCAAGAGAAATGGGGTTCGGTGTGGGGGAAGTTTCATATGCTTCGGCGCCTTGGCGAGCCCAGCGAGGTGGCGGCCGCGATTTTGTTTTTGTTCAGCGAAGATGCTTCATTTATTACGGCTGCGGATTTGCCCGTGGATGGCGGATATCAGGGGCTGGGTAGCGAAGGGCTTGGCGAATCCAGTACATTTGCGGGGTCGAATTAATTCTGGAAGTTGTAAGCATTCTGTGCGTTTGAGATGCGACGAGATAGTCCTGCTGTGCAAGCGGATTGGCTGGGGAGACGGAATGGTTCGGTTTGGCAGTGTTGTATGCAGGATTCCGGCGGGGAGTGATTCGTTGCAAGTGCAGTTGTTGTCGATGTAGTGGTGCCAATCTATTGCGGAGAAGTTCAGATGCGTTCCTGGAAGCGAATTAGATGTGCGATTGGGATTTGCATGATGGCGGTAACTGTGTCGGCGCAGAGCGGCGGCGATGCGCTGAAGAGCGGATTTGAGAATCCTCCGATGAGCGCGCGACCGCGGGTCTGGTGGCATTGGATGAATGGCAATATCACGAAGGACGGCATCAAGCAGGATCTGGATTGGATGCACCGCGTGGGAATTGTGGGGTTCCAGAATTTTGACGCGGCGCTGGAGACTCCACAGGTGGTGCAGAAGCGGCTGGCTTACATGACGCCGGAGTGGAAGGATGCGTTCCGGTACGCGATCCAGGTGGGCGACCAGTACGGCATGGATATGGGGATTGCCGGCTCACCGGGGTGGAGTGAGAGCGGTGGGCCGTGGGTGCCGGCACAGGCTGGGATGAAGAAGTATGTGTGGAGCGAGACGCTGGTGCAGGGCGGAAAGCCGTTTCACGGCGTGCTGACGCATCCGCCGTCGAATACCGGAGCGTTTCAAAGCGAGACGGCGCACGATCATCCCGGCGTCGGGAATGACGGAAAGCTGCCGGAGTTTTATGCGGATACCGCGGTAGTGGCTTACCGGCGGCCAGTGGGTGACGCGACGGTGGAAGAGCTGGGCGCGAAGATTACGTGGAGCGGTGGGCCGCTTGATTTGGCGAAGCTGACGGACGGGGATTTGGAAACACCGACGGGCGTGGCGATTCCGTCAGAGGGACAGGTGGCGTGGATTCAATATGCGTTTCCGCAGGCGGTGACGATGCACGCGGTGACGTTTGTGCAGAAGCGCATGGGAACGCTGGAGACGATTGCGGCGGGAACTGGAATGCCCAAGAAGACACTGGAGGCCAGCGACGACGGCACCAACTGGCGGGAGGTCGTGGACATCGAAGGATCGGGAGCGCTGGAGCACACGGTGGTGTTTCCGGCGGCGACAGCGAAGTATTTCCGCGTGACATTTGCGAGGACGCAGCCGGACGCAATGCCGGCCTGGGCGAAGGACGCGAAGATGCCGAAGGCGCCGAAGACGTTTGATGTGGAGGAGCTGGTGCTGCATCCGGGTGCGAGGGTGAATCGCTGGCAGGAGAAGGCGGCGTTTGTGACGGAAGGTGATTTGTATCGGTTTGCCACGGCGCATGTGGCGCAGGCGGATGCGATCGCCAAGAGTGATGTGATCGACCTGACGGGGAAGATGAGCGCAGATGGAACGCTGGACTGGACTCCACCGCCGGGCGACTGGGTGGTGCTGCGGTTCGGGTATTCGCTACTGGGAATTTTGAATCATCCTGCGACGAAAGAGGCGACCGGGCTGGAAGTGGACAAGATGGACCGGCGGTATGTGCGGGACTATTTTGAGAAGTACCTGGACAGCTACAAGGAGACGGTTGGCGCGGATGAGATGGGTAAGAAGGGCATTCAGAATGTCGTCAACGACAGCTGGGAGGCCGGTGCACAGAATTGGACTGACAAGATGATTGAGCAGTTCAAGCAGCTACGTGGGTACGATCCGAAGCCGTGGCTGCCGGTGCTTACGGGGCGCGTGGTAGGGAGCGCGGAGGCGAGCGACCGGTTCCTGTGGGATTTTCGGAAGACGATCGAGGACCTGACTGCTACGGAGCACTACGGCGAGCTTGAAAGGATTATGCATGAGCGTGGGCTCGTGCATTATGGCGAGTCACATGAAGGCGGGCGCGCACTGATTGCCGACGGCATGGAAGTGAAGAAGATGAACGAGGTTCCGATGTCGGCCATGTGGGTTCGAGAGTATGGCGCACAGCCTCCTCAGTATGGACTGAATGCGGATGACCGCGAGTCGGCATCGGTGGCTCATATCTATGGGCAGAACATTGCTGCAGCGGAGTCGATGACGTCGTCGGGTCATCCGTGGGGATGGTGGCCGGGTGCGCTGAAACCTACGGCGGACCAGGAGTTTTTAAACGGTATCAACCGTTTCATGATTCATGAGTCGGCGCATCAGCCGCTGACGGACCCGAAGAAGGTTCCTGGGTTGTCGCTGGGAATCTATGGACAGTGGTTCAATCGCAATGAAACATGGGCTGAGCAGGCAGGGCCGTGGATTGATTACCTGTCGCGCACAAGCTACATGCTGCAGCAGGGGCGATTCAGCGCGGATTTTGTTTACTTCTATGGCGAGGACTCGAACCTTACGGCGATTTATTCGGGGAAGGCGCCGGAGGTTCCGGCAGGATATGCGTTTGATTACATCAATGCAGATGGGTTGATTCATGAGCTTAGCGTGCAGGATGGCGTGATCACGACGAAGAGCGGCATGAAGTACAAGGTGCTGGGGCTTGCTCCTTACAGCCAGCACATGTCGTTGCCGGTGCTGAAGGCGATTCATACGCTGGTGGAGGATGGTGCGGTTGTTGTGGGTGCGAAGCCCGCGGATGATCCAAGCCTTGCCGACGATCAGGCAGAGTTTGCGCGGCTGAATAATGAACTGTTTGGCGATGGGACGGGTACGCATACGGCTGGCAAAGGGAAGGTGTATGCGGGGCAGACGCTGGGAGATGTTGTTGCATCGCTCAATTTAGCTCCGGATTTTGATGCAAGCAGTACAGATGCTCATGTGGAGTTTGTGCATCGGAAGCTGACGGATGGAGATATTTATTTTGTAGATAATCGCAGCGAGCAGACAAAGACGATCGATGCACGTTTCCGCGTGACGGGTAAGGCTCCGGAGCTTTGGTATGCGGAGCGAGGCACAACGAAAGCCACTTCGTTCACGATTGCCGATGGGCGTACTACGGTTCCGTTGACGCTGGGACCGTGGGGAACGGTCTTTGTGGTCTTCCGCAAATCGACTGCGGAGACTTCGCATGTAGAGCCGGCGGTTACGGAGACGCGGGTAGCTACGCTGGATGGACCGTGGACGGTGGCCTTCCAGGCAGATCGCGGTGCGCCGGCGTCTGTCACGTTGGACAAGTTGACTTCGTGGACGGACAGCGCGGATGCAGGCGTGAAGTACTTCTCCGGCATTGGCACTTATACGAAGACTGTGGATGCACATACGGATTGGTTTACGAAGGGTGCAAAACTGTATCTCGACCTTGGTGAGGTGAAGAACCTTGCCGTGGTTACGGTCAATGACAAGGACCTTGGCGTGGTGTGGCATGCACCGTATCGCGTGGATGTGACTGGAGTGTTGAAGCCAGGAGCGAATAAGGTTGAGGTCAAGGTAATTAACGCATGGGTCAATCGCCTCATTGGTGATTTGCAGCCAGGTGCGACAAAGTACACCTTTACAGTGATTAAGCGTTACGATGCGAATTCATCGCTGCTGCCTTCGGGCCTGTTGGGACCGGTGGAAGTGGTGCGGGCGGAGGCGAAGAAGTAAGCAGTTGGGTTGTGGCGAGGAGTTTACGCATGTCTGGCCATGGCTGTGGCACAAATGTTGTTCTGGCAGTGTCGAAATGACTGGCCAATGTGCCAGCTACGAGCCCTATACTGCTAAGGGTTTTACCCATGAAACGCAGGATGAGCATAGCTGGAAAGACTGATTCGATTTCACTAACGGAGTTCGATAAGTTTTGGATATGAGCACTTCAGCGCTTGGACTAGGATCTGGATCGAGCCCCGAGGGCCTCCTTCTGGTGAAGGACAATCTTGCGGCCTACTTTCGTGAAGAGATTATCAGCGGCCGTATGGCTCCCGGCGAGAAGATAGTCGAAGTTCGCTGGGCGAAGACCCTGAAGATCTCGCAGACTTCCGTGCGCGAAGCGCTGAATATCCTATCGGCGGAAGGGTTTGTGCAGAAGGGCTCAGGCCGCACGGCACGTGTAACGCAGTTGAGCGAGGAAGAGATTCGGCACAGCTATGAGCTGCGTGCTGTGCTCGAAAGCTATGCGGCGCGGATTGTTGCGCAGAAGAAGCCGGATCTTTCCGAGTTGGATCATGCGCTGGCGGATATGGGGTCGGCGATTGAATGCAATAACGTGCGTGCGTTTTATGAGCGCGATATCCAGTTCCACCTGGTGCTGGCAGAAAAGACTGGAAACTACATACTGGTGCGGGCAATTAAGCGGATTATTCTGCCGCTGTTCGCCTTTGTGGTGATGCGTGTGCAGGATTCGGGTGCAGATTTGTCGCATTGGAACCACAGCTTGGAGCAGCATAAGAGGATTGTTGATGCGCTGAAGACCGGCGACCCGGTATTTGCGGAGCGGATAGTTGCGCAGACGATTAGCCAGTTCCTGAACGAGACAGCGGATGTGGCTAACTTTTCGTAGGAAATAAGTTCGAGGAGCGTTGGAAATTCGCTCAGTTCGCAGCTTATTTGTGCGAATTGCAGGATTCCGGCGGGCGTGAACATGCTTTTTCGAACCTAGCCATCCGCTACGAAATCTTCTGTATTTCCCGTTCTTCTTGCGCAAGGATAGAGTCTTCTTGCTAGCCTAGATGAGAGGCTAAACTCGTGCGTATATTAGTGGTGGAAGACGAGACTCGGTTAGCGCAAAACATAGCGGCGGCACTTCGCGAAGGGCGAGGGTACGCGGTCGATATATGCCATGACGGCGAAGAAGCGCTGCTGATCTGTGAAACGGCCAGTTATGATTTGGTCATTCTCGACCTGATGCTCCCCAAGCTGCAGGGAGAGGAAGTGCTTCGCAGGCTTCGCCGCCGTGATGGCGATACGCCAGTACTGGTGCTCACCGCGGTTGCAGAAAAACAAAGCACAATCCATCTGCTTAACCTGGGAGCGGATGATTACATGACGAAGCCTTTCGACCTGGGAGAGCTTATCGCCAGGGCACAGGCGCTGATTCGACGCGGTAAGGGCGTCAAACAGGTTCAGCTCCGCGTGGGGAACATCGAGTTGAACCCGGCAGACCAAACAGTGCGGGTGCATGATCGGATCCTCGATTTATCACCCACTGAGTACCGCATCCTCGAATACCTCATGCACCATCCCCGCGCCATTGTTTCCAAGCGTGAATTGCTGGAGCACCTCTACGACTTCACATGGGAGCATCATTCGAACGTAATTGAGGCCCACATTTCCAATCTCCGCCGCAAGCTTCGGAACGCGTCGGAACTGACTGTTCTTGAAAATCGGCGTGGACGTGGCTACCTGCTCGTCACGCAGTCCGAGGCAGGAGCATGAAAACGGCTTCACTGATTCGGCGCGCAATGATTGCAGTGCTTCTCATCGAGCTCTGCTGCGCGCTGACCTTTGCCGGCACGTCGATTTGGCATGAGTGGCGAGTCCGGCTCCGTGCCCTGGATATTACCATCAATGGGCGCTCGGATTCCCTGATAGGAGCCGTGCAGGACAAGGAGGATCCTGCAGCTCATGTCATGGTGGATCCGCAGGAATTCAACCCCTCACCGAACGATGTCTATGCGGTATATAACCAGGATGGCCAGTTGGTTGGAGAATCGGAGAATGCGTCTGCAAGCCTGATTTCCCTCGGCAGCGATGGTTTTCGCAATGCATCGATCGGCGATCACCGTTACCGGGTGATGCAGAAAAATGCTCTGCGGATTATTGATCGCGATGAGACGAACGGGGTTGGCCGAAAACGACCGGTCATCGTTGTTTATGCTGCAACCGCCGACTATGTATGGCATGAAGTGGGCGAAGCCGCGGGTTTCTATATTCTGGTGAGCCTTGTTCTGTTGTTCCTCACCGCAGCTATCCTCATTTATTTCCTGCGTCGCCTCTTAGCACCGCTGCGTGATCTGGCTTTGCACGCTGCTGCAATCCGTGCCGATTCGCTTACCTTCGAGCCACCGTCCTCCGTGCTGCGCATACACGAGCTCACACCCCTGGCGGATGCACTTTCTAAAACAATCACTCGCCTGCGCCTTGCATTTGAAAAAGAACAACGCTTTATCAATGATGCCGCACATGAATTAAAAACAGCCGTCGCCGTGGTCCGCTCCACCATTCAATTACTCAGCATGCGCAGCCGTACGCCTGAGGAATACCAGCAGGGTCTTGAGCAGGCGCTCAACGACAATCAGCGTGTGGAAGAACTCGTCGCGCAGATGCTCACGCTTGCCCGCGCAAGTGAGCGTGCAGAAGAAATGTTGGTTAATGTTGACCTGGGCCGGGAAGTGGCTTCCACGTTGAAGGCAATCGGGAGTATTGCAGAGCATAAAGGCATCCAGATTGTTCCATCGCTTGCGCACGATGTAAAAGTACAGTTGCCGCAGAATGCTGTACAAATACTGGTCTCAAATTTTGTCATGAACGCAGTGCAGCACAGCGCGAGAGGCTCGGAAGTACGGGTCGCAGTGCGGCAAGGGCAAGAGGATGAGAAGAAAGCAGTTCTTGAGGTAGAAGACTTCGGTTCCGGCATTGCCCCTCAGAACCTGCCCCATGTATTTGATCGATTTTTCCGCGAAGACCCATCCCGCTCGCGTGAGACAGGCGGTATCGGGCTCGGGCTCGCCATCTGCAAAAGCATCGTGGAATCTGCGGGCGGCGTAATCGAACTCGAAAGCACGCAAGGCAAGGGAACCACGGTTATAGCGCGTTTCAGGCCTGTGTAAGTATCGTGCCGACCTGCCTGGATTACAGCGCTTCGGTTTGCGCATCTCGATTGCGCGTAAGCAGGAAGTAGACAACCGGCGTAACAACTAGGCTGAGTACCATGGAGATGACAAGGCCGCCAATCACGGCGATTGCAAGTGGCTGCAGCATCTGTGACCCGGCGCCAAGTGCAAATGCCAGCGGCAGCATTCCGCAAACCGCGGCAATCGCCGTCATCATGATAGGCCGCAGACGCCGCTGTGCAGCGTGCATCATGGCCTCTGCCGCTGATGCACCTTCGGTGCGGAAACGCTCATCCGCATCCAGCAGCAGAATGCCGTTTTTCGCCACAATGCCAATCACCATGATGAGTCCCATGAAGGACGCTACGTTGAACGTTGTGCGAGTCACCAGGAGCGCGAGAATCACACCCGAGATCGACAGCACGGATGAGGTGAGAATCGCAATCGGGGCAGGGAAGTTACGGAATTCCGTAAGCAGTACGCCAAAGACCAATGCCAGCGCTAGCAGCAACACGCGCAGCAAGTCATGGAAAGACTTCTGCTGTTCCTCATAAGTCCCGCCGTATGTTACACGCACGGACGGCGGCAAATGCAGGCTTTCCACTGTGCGCCGCACATGCGCAATTCCGGTTCCAAGGTCGGCGCCTTCCAACCTGCCTGTTACCACAACCAATCGTTGCAGGTTTTCGCGACGAATCTCATTTTGCGGTGGAAGCTGTTCAACATCGGCCAATGAGCCAAGAGTCGCCGTATGACCGGAAGCGCTGTTGAACACGGTGTTCTGAATTGCGTCGAGCGAAGAACGATGCTCATCCCCAAGGCGCACGCGAATCGTATACGGCCTTCCATTCGTAATCAGCGGATCGGTGGCAGGCAGGCCATCGAGAATTGCCGTTGCGTCCTGGGAGATTTCCGTTGGAGTAAAACCGAATCGTGCGGCGACGATGGGATTTACATGGAAACTTGTCGCCGGGCCGCTGATTGTGTTCTCAATGCCGTTCTCCACATCTACCACGCCGGGGATTTTGCCGATGGCATCTCCAATGCGCGGTCCAAGCTGCGCCAGCAGTTCTGCGTCAGGAGAATATAACTTGATTTGGATTGGTTCAGGCGCATTGGACAGGTCACCAATCATATCCTGCAGAACCTGTGTGAACTCTACATCAAGCTCCGGTTCGGTAGCTCGAATCTGAGCGCGCACGTCGGCCATTACGTCATCAATCGCGCGGCTGCGTTTTGTTTTCAGCTTTACAGTGAAGTCGCCATAGTTGGCCTCTGTTACAGCTGCGAGCCCCATTTGCAGGCCAGTGCGGCGCGATGTGCTTTCCACTTCCGGCGTGGATTGCAGGATATGCTCTACGTGTGCAAGCACGCGATTGGTTTCCGTGAGCGAGCTGCCCGCCGGCATGATGTAGTCAAGGATGAAGCCTCCCTCATCCATTTCCGGAAGCAGATCGCTGCCAAGCGCCTGGTATCCCGCCCATGTTCCAATGACGAGCAGAAGGCAAACCACGCCTAGCCATGCAGGCCGTGCCAGTGACCACTCGAGCACACGATGATGCACGCGCAAAATGCGCTGCATGAATTGGCCGGCACTGTGTGTATGTTGTGGTTCACCGTCTTTCTTCTCGCGCAGCAGGACAAAGCTGAGCCCCGGAGTCCAGGTAAGCGCCAGCAATAGCGAGGTAAGCAGCGCAGCTGTCATGGTGACGGCAAGCGCACGGAAGAAGCTACCGATTACCCCGCTGGTCGATACTAGTGGAAGAAAGACAACAACTGGAGTAATCGTAGAACCGATAAGCGGAACAGTAATCTCACGCAGCGCCTTGCGCACAGCTTCCACGCGTCCCTCGCCATTGTCGCGGTGCATGACGATATTCTCGACAACCACGATTGCGTCGTCGATCACCAGGCCAATCGCTGCGGCCAGTCCGCCCAGCGTCATCAGATTAAAGCTCTGCCCAAGCAGCCACAGTGTCACTACCGTTCCTGCTATCGTTACCGGGATTACCAGCCCCGCAATGAGAGAAGACGTCCAGTCCCGCAGAAAGAGAAACAGGATGATGCACGCAAGCAACAGCCCGATCATAATTGCATCGCGCACGCTGGAAATACTGTCGCGCACAAGCTGCGACTGATCGTAAAAAGGTTCGAGTTTGACTCCTGACGGTAAAGCGCGCCGCAACTCTTTCACTTGTGCCGCTACGCCGTCGGCCACGGCCACTGTGTTGCTGGAGGGCTGACGCGTAATGGTGATGAGGACGGCTTGTTTTCCATTCGCTGTGACGGTTGTGTAGACAGGCATCGTAGCCTGCTCCACGGTGGCCACATCGGCAATGCGCACGGGCGCACCGGAAGCTGTGGTCTTTACCACAAGCTGCTTGAGCTGATCGGCATCATGTACCTGCGCGCCCACAAGGCCCAGAATCAACTGGTGGTTGGTTTCATAGAGCCCTGGCGAATCAATAATGTTCGAGTTATCGACTGTGTTCAGCAGGTCGGTAACTGTGACGCCTGAGGATGCCAGCAGCGCCATGTTTGGCACAACGTGATATTCAGGAACTTTTCCGCCCTGTACCAGCACCGTGCTGACGCCCGGTACGCGGTTCAAGGATGGCTTCAGTTGATACGTCGCAAGTTCCCAGAGCTGCGTTTGCGGTACGGTATCCGAAGTCAGGCTGTAACCAAGAATTGGAAACGTTGCAAATGTCAGGCGGTTGGTCGTAATGCGCGCTGTAGAGGGCAGCGTCTGCTCTACCTTGGCCAGCGCGGCGTCCACAAGCTGCAACTGCCGCACCATATCTACGTTCCAGTCGAAGAACAGGCTCACTTCCGCCGAGCCGCGGCTCGTGATTGAGCGGACAGTCTGTAGTCCTGGCACGGAATTGACAGCATTCTCAATGGGTCGCGTGATGGTGACTTCCATCTGCTCCACCGGCATTACGCCATTGTCCACGCCAATTACCACACGCGGAAAATTCGTATCCGGGAAGACAGAAATCGGAACCTGAAAGGCCAGGTATACGCCTGCCAGCGTAAGAATCGCCGCGAAGAAAAAGATGGTACGCGTAGAGCGAGCCAGCCAGAACGGAGTGGCCTCTGCCTTAGCGGACGAAACAGTGGCCATTAGTTATCGCCTCCGGCTTTGCCCGCCTTCGGCTTGTCATCGTCGTCTGCTGCACCTACTTTGATCTTCGTGCCCTCCTCAAGCCCATATGCGCCGCCCGTAATCACCTGGTCGGATGCGGAAAGCCCGCTCAGCACCTGCACATCGTCGCCATCACTTATGCCCAGTGTTACAGCCTTGCGATGCGCCGCGCCATCCTGCCCAACCAGCATTACCGATTTGCTTCCATCTTGCGCGGTCAGCACTGCAGCGCTGGGAATCTTCCATGCCTGTGCAACAGTCTTACCCGTAATCACAACCTTGACAGGCGTTCCAACTTTGAGCGTGTTCGCCTTGTTATCAATCTTCAGCCACACTTCTACCGTTGTGCTTCCCGGATCGAGTGCTGGGCTAATGAGCGATACCTTCGCCGTCACGGGACCGTCGACGCCAGGCACACGCACCTCTGCTTCATCGCCAATCTTCATTTGCTGCACTATGCTCTGCGACAAATGTGTTTTGGCCAGCAGCGCGGATGTGTCCATCACCGTTAACAGCGGAGCACCGGCAGCGGCGGTTTCGCCTGCGAACAAAGGACGGTCCGTCACCACGCCATTGATAGGGCTGCGAATCTCTGAATAACTTACCTGTGCATCCGCGCCTTTCATCTTGCCTTCCGCGGAGGTCAACTGCCCCTGTGCAGCTTTCAGCGCAGCCTCGTGGCTTACCTTCTGGACCGACTGCAAATGTGTCGCAGCCGCATCATATGCGGCCTGCGCTTGTACTAGAGCAGCCTGCGCCGTATCCAGATCGCGCCCCGGAATCGCCCCTTGTGCAAACAGTTCCTTGCGGCTCTTCACAATGCTCTGGTTCAGCTCCAGGTTTGCTTTCGCCTGCGCAAAGTCCAGCTCTGCGCGCTGTGCGTCCTCAGGAACCTGGGCCTTGGTTGCTGTTGCATATGCGGCTTCCGCGGCAAGATAGGAACCTTTGTTGTCCAATGCTGCCGCCGTCAGGTCCGCATTCTCCAGCGTAGCCAGCAACTGGCCTTCCTTCACCTTTGCCCCGCGCTGCACATAGAACTTGTGCACAGGCGCGCTGATCTTTGGCGCAATGGCGGCCTGTGCCAGCGGAGCCAGGATTGCGTCCGCAGTGATGTGCTCGGCGATTGAACCCTGTTCCGGCTTTTCAGCCTGTACCGTCACTTCTACTTCAGGCTCGGCTTCCTTCTTGCATCCGGCCACAAACAGCAATGGCAGAGCGGAAGCAGCAACAGCAGAAGCCGTGAGCCATACTGCCATTCGCATACGTCGTTGAACAGCAAACCTTGTCATCGTTTTCAGTGCGTTCATTGGTTCACATTGTTCCCGTAAGAATTTGCAAATTCGCAAGGGCCGTCTGGTAGCGCACGCGCCCATCTTCGCGCGCATTTTCCGCGCCTACAAAAGCTGTTTGTGCATCCACCACTTCCAGCACGGTGGCTTCGCCGCCCGTGTAGCGCAGCTTGGTCAGGCGCAAGCTTTCCGCGGCCGTCTGCACACTGGCATCAAGAGAAGTGAGCTGGTCACGGGCTCCGGCAGCCTCCGCATAGGCTTCATCCAATTGCGCAATCAAGCGCCGCTGCGTTGCCGTAAGAGTAGTCTTCGCAACATCGCGTCGAATCTCGCTCTGCTTAACCTTGTGCTGCGTTGCCAGCCAGTCCCATACAGGAATATCCACCGTGACGCTTGCCGAGTAGCCAAGGTTCCGCACATGATCCGGTCCTGTGGAGTCAAACTGCGGCGCATCAATACCGTATGTGTAATTCAATCCCAGCGAAGGAAGATAGGCAGCGCGCGCAGCCAACACATCTGCATCGCTCACTTTTACGGCTGCAAGCGCGCTTTTCATCTCCGGATTGTTCTTCCCAGCAGCCTGTTCCACATCCGCACGCGAAGCCAAGGGCCCCGGCTCATCCGGTGTGGCCAGCGTGTACGGCGTGCGCGGATCAGGAAACATCAGCACACCCAGTTCCAGCCGGGCTTTATCCGCAGCCAGCTTTGCATCGGACACCTCCCGTCCACGCTGCTGTTCTTCCAATTGTGCTTTCACCACATCCGCATGGGCAGCCTCGCGCTGTTGCTCGCGTTGTCCTGTTAGACGAAGAAAGTCTTCTGCCTCGGCATGCGCCCGCATCGCAATGGCAGCCTTGTGCTCCGCTGCCGACACACCGTAATAAAGTCCGGTCACAGTCGCAACCAGCCCACGGCGCGCAATCTCCAGCTCGGCTGCAGCCAGCGCCGATGCAGCATCTGCACGCTTCACGTCGGCCACCTGCGCCAGGCCAAGCGTCTCATTCACCACGCCCTGGCTGGCATACTCGCGCACGGCATTGTTTGCAATAAACCGCGGCGACGGCTGTGCTCCCGCGCCCTGTCCAGCCTGGTTCACTGACCCGTTCGGCTGCGTATACAGCCCTTGATTGTGAAACGTCAGATCCGGCAGTAAACCCGTCCGGGCAATCGAGCGGTCCAGATTCGCAATCCGGCTTTCCGCCACTGCCGCGGCATAAGTAGGCTCATTCACTTTCGCCCGCCGGATTGCTTCATCCAGGGTCAGCAGGGGATTTGGCTGCGCGGTAGTGGGGGCTTGCCCCACTATTCCTGCACAGGAACAAAGTAGAAGAAGAGGAATTGTCCACACCCGCTCGCGAGTCAACATTGACAATAAAATTAGCAGTTTACCCTTAAGAAAAGGTGAAGATTCGTGGCTTGTGGCACATTGGAAGGCAGCCGGTTTACGCAGAATCTGAGTCGTGGCAGGAGTGTGCTCGCAGACGTCTGAAACAAATCATGCAGGACCGTCCAGAGCGCTCTGAAATGGAAGCCGGATAAACAGATATGAATATGGCGACAAGAACAAGGCCTCAGCCGCTATTGACTGAGGCCTTGTTCTTGCAACGGCACAACTGCTGACTAGTGCTGTTGTTGCTGCGGTACAGCTCTAACCTTGACTGCAGTGTTTACATCGTTCTGGTTAAAGGCGTCTGCGCGATTCAAATCCATGCCTGATAGTTCCAGCAAGTTTACGGTGCCGGCCAAGCGCAGAACATGGGCCTGCGAATTTGGATTGACCGCGCCAAGATTTCCTTCATTTACCTTGCTAAAGGAAACGTTGCGTATCGCCAATGAGCCGCCGCCGGCAACGTTGCTCAGCAGGTATATATTGCCCGGTACATTGCTCCAATAATCAGCTGTAATGCCATCAAAGGTAATGGATGCATTCTCTGCCGCGATAATAGGCAGATTCGCAACGGTCATCTTGTGAAGCTCAATGTGGATACCACGAACACTAAATGCATGATTGCTCGTAAAGTTGATGCTCGTGTTCAGGCCGTTATTATCTTCAATATTGTCGGCTGTTCCGCCGGCGCAGTAGTTCAGCACAATCTGCGGCTCAGCAATTGACTGCGATGAGTAGATATTGCGTAGCTGGCAACGGGTCTGTCCTCCTGCTGGAACTGGCTTCAGATAGAGTGTTGCACCACTCATATCTCGCTCTGCCACAAGATCCTCTAAACGAAAACCCCACAGCAATAACGGACTGCCCATACCGGGGCCAAGGTTAATGCCGCGGAAGCCATTGTGAAAGTCAATGTTGTGAATCGAAAAGTTAAAGATGCCACCGCCGTTGGTCTTTGTTGTTGGGCTGAAAAGGATGGCAGATGCTTTGGTGTTGCTGGCTGGTTGCGGCTTCGTCCACTCCATCTGTAGATAGCCGATCTCCCAGCCATGTGTCAGTTCCTGCGAGATCACAAAAATTGGAGTATTGTCCGTCTGTTGACGCAGGATGGTTCCTGTCTCACTCTCGCCCAGGATGCGCCAGCCATACGAGAGAGGAATCTGGATAGGCCGAGTCAGCAGATAGCAGCCGCTGGGAATAAGGAGTGTATGGCCGTTGATTTTATCGACCGCAGTTTGAAATGCAGAAGTATCGTCATGCCTGCAATCACCTACTGCACCGAAGTCACGTATGTTAAGGCCATACGGCGCTGGCTGACCTCCCTGCGCATGTGCATACATGGGGCTCAGTGAAAAAGACATGGAGAGTATCAGCAACAACGACTTCCCGTTGCGTATGGAAGGAATCCACTGTGAGAACGCCCTCATAAAAGTGTTGTACCTCATGGCGACTCAAGCTCCTCTCGATAGTGTAGATATGCAGAGATTGCCTTAATGGTTTTCTAGAGAGTTCATGCAGGGGGAATGCTTCTGACGGTGCTCCCAAGAGGCTCTCTACTTATTTTTATGGCAAGCCGCATATGGTGGATTTTGCTCGCTCTAAAAGCAGCGTATGCCTTTAATTTCCCTTCTTAGGTTAACTCATCGTACAGAAGGCTGAGACTGCATATAATTAAGTTCCTGACGGTATGTCACTTCGTTGTATGCGTCTTTGTTCTTTAGAGAGAGACATGCCTGATCATTACTGACATGCCATGAAATCATATGCGGCCCTTCAATAACCAGTTCCGTATCCATCAAGAATAAGTATCTTACCTCTGCAGTATGCTTCGCCTAAGTAGATAGGATTTATCTGGTTTCTCTGTGACCGGTTAACGCCGCTTAATGCATTGTCAGAACGTTTTGATAGCAAGACAACGAGAGAAAATTAAGCATTTCGCATATGCGACATAATTGCAGTTTAAGGTCTAGACAGTATATTATTTTACTACTTGCTTTGGTTTTCCCCGATATATCAAGGTGCTGCATCGCATCAGACCGATAAGTATGGACAAAAAAATATTCACGGCCCAAGAAAAATATCAGTGACCTTTCCCATATCAGCGTTTGATGCAAGATGATTGCCATATTTTGGCGTTGTGCATATCCACCATCCATATGTTTTTAGCCTTCAAATAAAACTGCGCGACGCCCGGCACAGGGCAGAGCGGTAATTCACTAATACGTGTAAAGGATAAGGATCTCACTTACCTAATTATGAAGACTGATGACTTCCAGGCACAAGATCCAAAACCGGCTTTTCTGCCCACTTTAGAAGAAGACCCCGGCGCGCAGTTGCAAGCCGACTTTAGCTCAGAGTCCTCGTTGCTTTATGATGCCTGGACTATATTGCTGCGCAGACGTTACTGGGCGATTGGGGCTTTGGTAGCGTCGGTACTGATTGCCCTTGGTCTGGTCTTCATCATGCATCCGAAATATGACGCTGTTTCCGCCATTCGCATCCAGGAGAACAGCTCGGGCGATGTTCAGTTGGGAGATGCACCAGCGGCCCAGTTGCTTGGTGGCGAAACCATGGAAGCCAAGGTTCAGACCGAGATCACGGTGCTCTCAAGCCCAACGTTGGCGATACGTGTGGCCGATGCTCTAAACCTTTACACAAATACCACTCTCTCCGTGTCTTCCAAGAAAGAAGGTACGCCCAGCGCACATAACCCGGTGTCAGTGCATCGCGTGATTGCAGCCTTGCAGAGGGCGGAAACCATCAAGATGATTCCGCATACCGATGCCATCTCCATCACGGTGCGGACACATTCCCCTGAGCTTTCGGCGCAGATCGCCAACACGCTGGTCGACCAGTATATTGAGCGCGGTTTCCAGGTTCGCTATCAGTCCCAGCAGGTTGTTTCTGACTGGTTAGCCAAGCAGCTGGATGATCTCCGTAAGCAGACCGAGACAGCGCAAAGCAAAACACTTGAGCTTGGCAAGAAGCTCGATCTGTTGAACGCCATGGCCATGAGTCAGGCGCCCGTCTCCATGGGTAGTAGTCAAGGCGGCATGGCGGCAGCAATGCCGCCCAGCCCAGAGCCGCTTGAGGCACAGCGCCTTGTTGGGTTGCAGCAGACACTGGTTGCGGCTGAGTCAGACATGCTTGTTAAGGATGCGCAGTATCACGTCCTGCTAAGCTCCGATTACAACGCCATCCAGCCTGTACAAGATCCGGTGCTCACCGCAATTCTTGCGGATCGCGCCTCTACCATGGCGCAATACAACGCCTACGCTTCGAAATACGGACCGAATAATTCGGAGATGAAGCAGCTGAAGAACCGCATCGGGGAACTGGACAAGCAAATCGACGGTCAGCTTTCTGGTGCGCGTGCGCGTGCGCTTGGCGATTTAACGGCAGCCCGCGCTTCGGTTAAGTCTCTCCAGGCTCAGATCGATGGTGCCAAGCAGAAACTGCACGAGAATGACGATGACATCGTGCAGTACACCATTGCGGAACGTGATTTCGAATCATCCTATGCGCTTTATCAGGGACTGCTTCAGAAGCTGAAGGAAGCCGGAGTGCTAGCTGGTCTGCACGCTAACGACATCGAAATCATTGACCGCGCATTGGTCCCGCTCACTCCATCTGTTCCAGAGCCACTCCTGTTCATTGCGGGCGGACTCGCCGCTGGTCTTGTCCTGGGTTGCCTGCTGGCGCTCATAGTGGAATCGATGGATAAGTCGATTCTCGACGGTGACAAGCTGGAACAGGCTACGGGATGCCCGACGCTCGGTACCATTCCTAAGGTCAAGTCTGCCGATGCCATTTTGCTGCGAGCTCTCGCAAACAAAGAAGACATGAAGGCGAGTGCAAGGCAGAGCACCGAAGCCTACTGGGCGCTTCGTACTGCGTTGCTGCTGTCGAATCCCGGCCAGCATCCACGCGTAATCGCTATCACCAGCTCCGTGCCCGCCGAAGGTAAGAGCACTACATCACTGAACCTTGCTTATATCCTCGCGCAGGGTGAATACAAGGTGCTGTTGATGGAATGCGATTTGCGACGCCCCTCGTTTGGGCCATTCCTGGGGATGCGTTCGCTTGCCGGGCTCAGCCAGGTACTGGTCGGCATGAAAACGATGGAGGAATGCATCCAGAGCATTCCTGGAGTAGACAATCTCTCTGTTCTATTGGCTGGCATTCAGCCTCCCAATCCTGCGGAACTGCTCGGGTCACACCATTTTGCGCAGTTGCTGAATCAGTTACGCAATACTTATGACTTCGTCATCCTGGACGCTCCGCCGACTTTATCCGTTTCCGATTCTCGCATTATTGCGGCTCAAGCAGATGGTGTGCTCTTTGTAGTCAAATCGGGTGACACCGCACGGCACATGGTAAACCGATCCTGCCAGATGCTTCGCCGTTCCGGAGCTCGGTTGTTGGGCGGCGTTCTGAATGCAATCGACTATCGGTCCGCCACTTATGGGTACTACGGCTATTACGACTACTACACTACTGGCAGGTCTGAGTCCGAGTCGAAGGAGAAAAAATAATGGCGGTTTATAAGAAACACTTCGCGACTGCTGTTTTCGTCTTCGTGATGGCAGTGGGAATGCCACTTGTTGTGCAAGGGCAGGGAAGCTCTGACATTTCGGCCAATCCGTTCAATACGCCGGGGATGGAAAAGACCACCTCTGGCAAGCAGCTCAAACTGCCGTCTTCCAATAACGGTGCGGCCTCAGCCATCACACCTGCGGCTACTGGTCGCCTCTATCCCACAGATGGCTCCTTGTTGATTGGTCAGGGCGATATGTTGCACATCTCCGTCCTCGGAGAGTCCGATTACGACGATAGCGTTCGTGTAGATCCGTCGGGGAAAGTGGACATCTTCGACCTCAGACGGCTGCCCGTTGAAAACATGAAGCCGTCAGATGTAGCCATTGAAATCGAAAAGCATCTGAAGAACGACGGCATCATGGTTGAGCCCAAAGTGAACGTCGAGATCACGGACTATATTTCCCACGGTGCCGCGCTGCAAGGGGAAGTCCGCAATCCTGGTATTTATCCGATTCTCGGCCAGCGCCGTCTTTCGGACCTGCTTGCTGCAGCCGGCGGACGCACAGAGATGTCCACAGGTGTCGCATATGTTCGCCATCCTTCCTCACCTGAGCCGGAGAGGATTGTGCTGGATAAAGTAGAAAACAGCTACATCATTGTTCCCGGAGACACAGTCACGCTGCAGCGTGCACCGCTCGTATATATCCTTGGCAACGTACGCCATGCAGGTGGCTTTCCGTTGGTACAGCCCACTTCTGTTAGCCAGGGACTTTCCCTTGCCCAGGGGCTTGCGCCTTCGGCCAAGGATAAGAAGTGCTACCTCTTTCGCGCAAGGGGAGATGGCACGCGCGTGGTCATCGACGTGAATGTCAATGCTATTCTGCGCGGCAAGCAAGCAGATATGGCACTTCTGCCGGATGATGTATTGTTCATCCCGAACAGTGCGATCGCAGACGTAGGCAAGGCAATCGCAGCGGCGGCGCCAAGCCTGGGATACGCCTTCATCGTAACCAGGTAGCTTGGCCAGTCTGTCAGGTCGTTTGGATGAACCAAGGTGGTCTTGCATAGTATGAACGGGAACAATCAGGCTTTTCAACACGCCGGCAGGCAGTTCGTACGCCCAGTCGAAGACAGCCGCACGCAAATAAGTCGCGGGCTCTTTGTCTTCTTCTGTTCTGTTACTTCCGTCGATTTCAAAAGCCTCACTGCCGGATCCGGTTCGGCCTTTCAGATCGCTCTTGGTATCTTAACGACCTTCACGTTTATCCTGTTCGTCATTAATGCTGCTCGTCCGAAGTATCGCTCGAAGGTGTTGTCTTCCGTCACGTGGCTCTGGTGGGTATTTCTCATCAGCACGCCATTCGTTGCCGTTTACCGGAATGTACCAATGGCGCATTTTGTGCGCACAGTGCTTCCGCAGTTCATGATGGGCGAAAGTCTGGCCATGTGCCTGATCTTGTTTGGTCAGGATGAGCGAAACAAGGATTTTGTTTTTAAGTGTCTGTTTTATGCCTCGGCTGTATCGGCTGTGGTGAATGCGGTCAACGGCTTTTCTTCCGGGAAATCCATTGATGTCATTCGCTATTTCATTCTCAGCCCCGTGCTGACGGTAAACTTTGGCATGGCGCTCTGCCGCCTTCTTGTCGAGGGGCGCAAGGCTGGCGTGATTAACATCATGAGTTTACTCGGCGGCCTGGTCCTCTTGTATCTCTCTCAGACTCGTTCTTACATTGGGGTAATTGGCGCCATTCTGCTCGGCATTATGATTATGCTCTTGCGTCCGCCCACATGGCTTTCCCGCAGAGTGCGGAACAACGTTTGGAAGAACCTGACAGTAGCCGCCGTTATGTTGGTCGTGGCTTCTGTCAGCGTTATTATTATCTTCCCTACCGTTCTTACGGGATGGCAAAGCAGAACCTCTACACTCGGTTCGCAAGACCCTACGGCGCTGACACGTATCGCTGAAGCTGCGGGTGAAATTGAAGCAATGGAGGCGGACCTGGATCATCTGGTCATAGGCTCCGGCTTTGGTTCAGACCATATTTACGACGCGACCTTCCTTATTGGCGTCCCGGCAGACGATCGCGAGGCTGGCCGCAACGAACCCACCGATTATCCAGGGCACATCGTATGGCCGTATCAGTTTTATGCGGCAGGCCTGTTGTTCGGCTGGGCGGTACCCTTGATCATAGCCATCACCATTTGGTGTGGATATTCTCGCTTCTCTTCATACACTTCCCGTATAGCAACAATTGTTCTGGGGGGTGTTCTAATACAAATGAGTTTCGGCAATATTTTGGGCGATAGGTCAGGCGGAATGACCTTAGGTTTGCTGATTGCACTTGCCCTGCATAAAACACCGCTTGAGAAGCGCCAGGAGCAACTCTACAAAAGCTCAAGGAAACTGGTCCGGAACAAGACGCGTAGAGCGCGGTTTAGGGGGCGTCCTAGCCCCTCCTTTACATCATCAGATGCCTAACATGCGAAGGCCGCTCTGTATCTGTGGCAGAAGGCTTTCATTATTGTCAAACGCATGCGCATCGCACTCCTGGTGCGTCGTAAGACTGCAATCCCCTTAAGGGGCAGTGAGCAGCACTCCATATCGACAGACCAACTATCGCAATTTTGACGCAAGAGGAGCCATGCAAGAGCAATTGTCAATAATGCACGTCGTTCTGGAGCCACGATATTCAGGTGCGGAAACGCTCGTGCGCGACCTGGCGGAGGCTCAGATTCGTCAAGGCCACAGGGCTTCGATCACCGCATTTAATCCGTCGCAACAGAGCTTCTCCGCCGAGATGAAAAATCTCGAAGAGCTAGGATGCAAGCTATTCGTGCCACAGCGGCCGTTGAAGCGATGGGGAAGGGTGCAATGGATCAATGCAGCGGTACGTGCGGCAAAACCGGATATCATCTTTGCGCATTCCATATTGCCAAGTCTATATACCCGGCTAGCCTTCTTCTTCACATCTCATCCCGTGATTGTTACTGTGCTGCATACGGACGATGACTTTGGCAATTCTCGACTTCGCGGAGTAGAGCGCCTGGTGTGGCGTCGACACGCTACTGTCGTTGGTGTCAGCTTAAAGAGCATAGAGAACTACCGCCGAAGGATTACAGAACGAGTTCCGCTCCGGGTAATCCAAAACGGCATTCGCGTAGCGCACTTTGCCGACACTGCCAAACAGCCGAATGAATGGCGTGAGAAGCTCTACCGGCCCCTGCCTGAGGAAATCATTATTGCCCAAGTTGGCCGCATATCGCTGCAAAAGCAACAGCATGTCACTATCGAGGCCTTGGGGAAGTTAAAGGAGCGCGGTATCGACAATGTTCGGATAGTATTTGTAGGGCTTACTGAGAGTGAGGAGTATTACGGCAAAGTGGTAGCCCTTGCAAATCAATGCGGGGTTGCGGAGCATATTCAGATACTTGGCCCTCGCGCGGATATAGCAGAGCTGCTTGCAGGAGCCGATTTGTATCTCATGCCCTCAGGTTGGGAGGCGCACAGCATTGCAGCGCTGGAAGCGTTAGCTTCAGGAATATACTGCATCTTCAGCGGCATCGATGCGTTCGCTGATCTGCGGCGCTTTACCGGTGTTTCCATGCTCAGTGGAGCACCGAACGGAGAAGACTTGGCATCGTGCCTCGAACAAGTTCTCGTCCAAGGTGAGTGGAAGCATCGTTACGAGAGAGACTTGACTCAATATTCATCGGACCGGTGTGCCGAGGAATATCTTACGCTCACCAGGCAATTACTTAATTGATATCGGCCTGCGTCTCTATTTTGCCCGTAGCGCGATGCCTGGCTCTGGCAAGGGTTCCGGATGGTTCTGCATAATTTGTTTCATACGGCGAGCGAGCACGCGTGGGAGATACCAGGCGGGTAGCATGAGGCTTGCAAGCAGATACGCGAGACCCATTCCTGAGGCGCCGAGGCGAGGAATGGCTACTGCCCCCAAACCGAGCATACTCAGATTTTCAATTACTACGAGGCTGGATACAGTCCACATCCGGTCAAGTCCCATGAGGAGAACGTAGTGATAGTGTGTCCAGAGATTTGAAAGAAGGTAGACTCCGAGGACGATTGTGAGTGCGTGATATCCCGTAATGTCAACGTGTAGTATGTGCTGGATACCCCAATTGCCAACGGTGCACATCAGGAATGCAAGCACGAAGGCGATGGAGAGCACAACACGAGCGGCACGCCGAGCGGCGCGGGAAATCCATTCAGAGTCTTTTCGAGTAACGGCATCAGTCAGGGCGGGCCACAAGGGTTGGGTGATGATGCCGACCGTCGAACTGACAAGAGCAACCACCCTGTAGACAGCTCCGAAGATTGCCGTTGCACTTGGGGTGGCAAAATGTGCCATCAGGTAAGTGCCGCCGTACTGCTCCAGCATGCCCGTGATAGAAATGAGCCAGAATGCCGAGCCGGTATGCATCATCAAGCCGAAGTTACGGCGGTTCATGTGCGCAAGTCCATTGAGAAGATATGGCCTTTTGATAAGCAACATGATGAGATTGACAATGCGGCTGAGGCGAGAGACGCCATAGAGCACGATAATGATCTGTGCAATCGACGGATGGTAATAACGGCACAGCACAATGAGCACAATGGTGGTAACACAGTTGGAAATGCAGATGCCGAGGTTGGTGGCAACCTGTTCCTGATATCCAGCCAGGGCGGAATCCACCACGCCGAGAATCATGTAAGCGAACATGATGAGGACGGCAATGTCAGTGGTGTGAATGATTTCCGCTTGATCCACGCTGTAACTCGATCCAAAGAGAACAGCCGCTGGGACTATGCGCACCACCACATCGCAGAGTATGCAGCCCAGGGTTGCAGTAATCGTGACAAAAGTAAAAGCGGCAGCCATCACGCCGCTCTCTTCAGAGTGCTGTTCCAGTGCGTTCGCTCTGGCAATGGCTTGCGTGAGGCCAGGACCGGCGCCAAGCTGCATAAGCGTGATAGTGGCCAGTGCAGCTGTTAGAAGCAAGTATAGAGCGTATTGGTGTGGGCCGAGCGTGTGATAGACAACTGGAATCGCCAGCCCCTGCAAACCAACTGCGGTGACCTTGCTGAGGCCGCTACTGAGCATAGCAAGCTGCAACAGCTTACTGCGCCGCGCACCATGATCGCGGTGTTGCATGCCCAACAGATTTTGCAGCCGCTGCTTCAGACCCAATGCTTCCTCCAAATTTCCACTCTTATCTGCATGCTTATCGACGACCTGCCGATGCAGAGATTCTGTATCAGCCGATGCTGCTGTCCTTCATCTGGCGCATGCCAACTACACGTGCCGGCGAGCCTATGCTGATGGTTGCAGGTGGCACATCCTTAAACACGGAACTCCGTGCTCCGATGACTGCTCCGCGCCCAATGCGTAATCCGGGAGCCACAAAAACATCGGTGGCAATCCATACCTCGGGCTCGATGACAATTTTCTTTGCATAGATATCGAAGGTGGGGCTGGTGTGATCGTGTGAGCCAGTGCAGATGTAGGAGCGCTGCGAGACAACGGAGCGGGTCCCGATTTCGATTTCTCCCAGCGTGTATAGCTCGGCGTAATCACCAATCTGGCAGTAGTCTCCCACGGTGAGCTTCCACGGATTTGTGATTCTGACCGAAGAGCGGATAATGACGCCGGCGCCGATCTTTGCGCCAAACAAACGCAGCAGCCATCGCCGCCATCCATATAGAAACTGCGGAGACATGGCAAAGAGCGTTGCCTGTACAATCCACCAGAGCTGCACAAACCAGGCTGGCCGGCCGCGAAAGCCTGCAGGAAGGCGGAAGTCCTCCAGCCGCTGGTACCGATATGTTTGTGTCGCGGTGCTATCCGGCTCCATCGTTCCTCCTGCTTACTCTCCGGCGAAACTCAATCCGAAAACGCGATCAATATTCTTCGACGAACGTACAGATTCCCGTTCGAAACGTTCACGGGCTTCCTGCGAAGAACGGCGAAAATCTTCAGCGGATCCCAGCCATTCTTCAATTCTGGCAGCAGCATTGCTTGCAAAGGAAGACTGGCGCGGAATTGCCGCGAGGCCCGTCACCGGGCGGTTAACGGCCATTGCGCCGATGCATCCACGGTCCCACGCAATTACCGGGATGCCGGCCGATAATGCCTCCCATATGACCAGCGGTTCCGCCTCATTCCTGTACGAGGTCGGGAAGAGTAAAAGATCGAGGGAGTTCAAAAACTCAAGCTTCTTCTCGCCGTAGACGGGTCCAACATATTCTAGGCTGGGATTGTCACGGCAAGCGCTTTCTACGCGCTCGCGTATGGCAGCGTCGTGGCATGGACCGGCAATGGTGAAACGCAAATCCGGGTGCCGTTGTGCAAGCAGGCTGCTGACTTCCAGAAATTCCAACGCTCCCTTCTCAACAGATACGGCGCTCAGGTATCCAATGTAGCGAATACTATCGCGCTGCCGGAATGCCGTATCGACTGAGCGCAGGCCTGAGTTGGAAACAACCTCAACCTTTTGCGCGCTGGGATACTGCTTCTGCAAGGCATTCTTCATGCCGTCACACAGTGTCAGGTGCACAGCAGAGAGGCCTGCTGCTGCGATGCAAAGCTTTGCAGAAAGATTTGGTTTGTCCAGATAAGCAAAGCTGTGGTGATGCACGAAGATTGGCGCTCCGCCAAGGCGTGCCGCTGTTAGAAAGACGAGATCGACAAGCTGCCGCATACCCCCTGACAATGCAAGATACACAGGTGAGCCAGCACGAATGCCGCGCATCATGGTGCGCAGTTGCGAAAGCCGCCTGGCTATGGCCGCGGCATAACCGAGTTCCGGGTGTGCAGGCCGCAGATCAAGCCGTATCACCCCAACGCCTTTGCGCTCCAGAAGGCTCGCAACATCCGCTGTTGCCTGCGCAAAACCGTGTACCGGTGGGGGAAAAGGCCCAATGATGACTAAGTTTCGCATGGGCATGAGAGGTACATTTTTATCGTCGGCCTTTGCCTGGAATTCCATAAGAATCGGTCGGCTGCTGGAGAGCTTGAGAAGCGGCTATGTGTTAGCCGCTTCCTTATGCGAGTAATGTCACAGGCTCAGGCGCCTTCCAGCTCCGAGCGCACTGCCTGGTAGGTTTTGCGAATACCATCCTCCAGGCTTGTCTTTGCCTGCCAGCCAAGTGCATTGATGCGGCTGACGTCGAGCAGCTTACGTGGAGTGCCGTCCTGCTTTGTAGTATCGAAGACAAGCTTGCCGTCGTACTCAAGCACCTTTGCCACCAGCTCGGCCAGGTCACGAATGGTCAGGTCTTCACCGGTGCCGATGTTGATGAGGGGCGGCTCTTCCGTGGAGAGTAGTTTATCGAACTCGTTATCCGGAAGGCTCATCAGGTGGATACAGGCAGCGGCCAGATCCTGGCTGTAAAGCAGCTCCCGGCGCGGTGTTCCTGTGCCCCACACCGTAATCTCAGGATCGCCCGCTTTCTTTGCCTCAACCACTTTGCGGATCAGCGCAGGAAGAACGTGCGACTTCTGAAGATCGAAGTTATCTCCTGGGCCGTAGAGATTGGTCGGCATGGCGGAGAGAAATTTTGTGCCGTATTGCCGGTTGTAACTCCAGCACATCTCAATGCCGGCAATCTTGGCCAGTGCGTACGGGCGGTTGGTTGGTTCAAGTGGACCGGTAAGAAGATACTCTTCTTTAATCGGCTGCGGAGCCATCTTGGGATAAATGCAGCTTGAGCCCAGGAACAGCAGGCGCTTAACGCCATGGCGATAACTGGAGTCAATCACATTGGTCTGGATGACGAGGTTGTCGTGGATAAACTCCGCCGGATATGTGTCATTGGCAAGGATGCCTCCGACCTTGGCGGCCGCCAGGAAGACATATTCCGGCTTGTTCTCCTTGAAGAATGCCTCCACGGCATCTTCATCCGCGAGATCAAGCTCTGCATGCGTGCGGAGCAGAAGATTGGTGTAGCCCTGCTCTTCCAGCCCATGCCGGATCGCGGAGCCAACCAGCCCGCGATGTCCGGCGACGAAGATCCTGCTATCTTTTTGCATTTTGCCAATCTTCTCCAGGGCTAGCGTTCAAAGTAGTTCGGCACAGCATAGCCGTGCTGCTTGATCAGGGCATCCTTCTGCGCGGCCTTGTAGTCCTCGGTGATCATCTCGCTGACCAGTTCGTGGAAGGTGGTCTTTGCCTGCCAGCCAAGATCCTTCTTTGCCTTGGTGGCATCGCCAAGCAGTGTTTCCACTTCTGTCGGGCGATAGTAGCGCGGGTCAACGGCAACAATGACATTTCCATTCTTGTCGTATCCCTTTTCTTCGGCGCCAGCGCCTTCCCAGCGGATATCGATATCGAGCAATCCAGCGGCGATAGTGGTAAATTCACGCACGCTATGCTGCTCGCCGGTGGCAATCACATAGTCCTTGGCCGTAGGTTGCTGCAGCATTAACCACTGCATCTCAACGTAATCACGTGCATGACCCCAGTCACGCAGAGAATCGAGATTGCCAAGGTAGAGCCGATCCTGCAGCCCCACCTTGATGCGGGCCAGGGCGCGAGTGATCTTGCGCGTAACGAAGGTCTCGCCACGCAGCGGAGACTCGTGGTTGAACAAGATGCCGTTGCAGGCGTAGATGCCGTAGGCTTCGCGATAGTTGACCGTAATCCAGTAGGCGTAAAGCTTGGCCACAGCATAAGGAGAGCGCGGATAAAACGGCGTGGTCTCCTTCTGCGGAATCTCCTGCACAAGGCCGTAGAGCTCCGAGGTGGACGCCTGATAGAAGCGCGTCTTCTTTTCGAGACCCGCCGAGCGAATCGCTTCCAGCAGGCGCAGCGCGCCAAGCGCGTCAGAGTTCGCTGTGTATTCCGGCTCTTCAAAAGAGACCTGCACGTGGCTTTGTGCAGCGAGGTTGTAGATCTCGTCCGGCTGAACTTTCTGCACAATATGGAACAGGCCACTTGAATCGGTGAGATCGCCGTAATGCAGAATCAACCGCCGGTGGGGCTGGTGCGGATCCTCATAAAGGTGATCAATACGGCCGGTATTGAAGAGCGAAGCACGGCGCTTAATGCCATGCACTTCATATCCCTTGGCGAGCAGCAGCTCGGCGAGATATGCGCCATCTTGTCCAGTAATACCCGTGATCAATGCCCGTTTCAAGGTTCCTATTCTCCTTATTTACCTATAGTTGTCGTGCACTCTGCAGCATTGTGCGGTCAGGTGGTTTTTTGAAGTGATTCCGTCTGCAGAAAAAAGGGAAATGTACTTTGATGCCCAAAAGCTAAGCGTTTGATAGGGAAATTGGTTGATTTTTTTGTGTATCTATCCATTTCGAGATTACCATGCAAATGCAGTAGCTCTGCAACCAGTTCCTGCGTTGCTGCGACAGCACTGTCATTCGCATGTCTATCTCCTTCCGTCGCTTAAGCAAAATCAGGGTGTCACCACCAGCTCTGCCAGGTTCTCCACCTGGAAGAGCGGAAACATGTGCGTCGAACGTTCCCGCCGCGCGATATGACTTTCTGCCGCCGCCGCCGCAAGCGCGTTCTGCAGGCCTTGCAGAAACTGCTGCTCATCCCACTCGCCAACCACAGTTGCTACGTGCGGGTCTTGCAGAAACTCCACCACATCACTGGTTGGGGAAGTGATGGCCAGAATATGCGCACCGGTTGCAAGCAGATTCGGCAGCTTCGAGGGCAGGGAACCGCTCTCCGATCCTGGAGCTTGCGGAATAAGCTGCACGCTCGAACGCGCGTACAATTCCCCCAGGTTTTCTTCTGGAAGCAAATCATGAAACTGCAGACGGCCCTTTGCTTCATGCTCACGCCGGATCGCCTCAAACTTGGGCCCTGCAGAGAAGATATGAAATTGCACGTTGGGCATCGATTCCGCAGCAGCTGCCATGAAGCGTGCGAGCAGCTCGGGATTCTGCTTCAATCCGAGCGCGCCAGAGTAGACGACATGCTGCACGCCGGAAGGCATGATGGATTCCAATGCATTGGTCGGCGCAGACGTCATATCCATGGTGATAAACGGATACTGCACGACGACTCGCTTGTCATCCAGATCGAAGCTGTTCTTCGCCACCTTGGCGATGTCTTTCGAGAAAAAGATGCAGCGATGCGACCCCTGGAAGCAGCGTTTTTCTACCCAGTGGATAAGGCGCGTCAACAAGCCTCCGCCTGAGCTGTATCCCTGCTGCGCGTAGACGCCTTGCAGATCATGTACAAGTGCCACGCGGCGGATATGTTTCGGTAGTATGGCGTTCAGAAAGAGAGCAAACAGGCTGGGAGGATATACGCTGAGCGCGACATCAATCTTTCCTGAAATGCCAAGCGCGGTCTTTACGCTGTGCCACGCGAACCACAGCTCAAGCAGCGCGCGGCGCAGCGCAGGCTTGGCTGGATAACGAAGCAATCCGCCACCGCGAAAGAACTTGGTTCCGGGCAAGGTTGCGTCGCTATGGGTGGGGACCCAATTGGGATACACCGGGTGTGAGCAGACAACATCAACATTCCATCCAAGTCGCACCAATTCATTACCAAGAGCAGTATTAGCCTTCCCGGTTGAAATCAACTCCGGATAATAAAACGGAGAGAAAAGCGCGACTCGTCCGCGCGAAGTTGTGCCTTGATCCGCCATACCAGTTCTTTCTTAAGTCCAGTAGATACACTTACAGCGATGCAGAGAGTCGAGGTCGACACACCGCAATCGGGTGAGAGACAAAATGGGAGATACTACTTGCTGGCATCTGCGGGCATTTCGCGTAGCCAATCCTGAAATGCAGCCTTAGGTGTGTACTTATATTGATATCCAAGCTTGCGCAAATTAAAAGGGTCGATATTAGTAGACCGGTAGAGCTTTCGCACACGCACCGGATTCAGAGGGGTGTTCACACCGACCAGCTTGGTTGCGCCATAGATTACTCGCGCCGTTCCCATGAGAACAAAGCGGGGAATGGAAAACGGAGTCCGTGTTACTCCCGTGACCTCGCGAATCGTGTCAACGAATTGCTCCATGGTCATCGGTGGGTCGGTCGAGAAGTTGAGAATGAGCGAAGGCTCATCCTGCTGCTCTAGCTGCTGCAGACCGAAGTAGATAACATTGCACAGTTCTTTTACATAGCCGCCCGCCTTGGACGTGGACTGGTTGCCCATGTAAACAAAGTAGCCCTTCACAATGCTTCTCACCAGGCGGGTGACATTGCCGCCCTCGCCAGGCCCAAAGACAACGCCGGGGCGAAGGGTAAGCAGCTTTCTTTGCTTATCCACACGCTGCCATCCCAGGTGAATGCGTTCCGCAACCAGCTTGGATCCGCCATACGGAGTTTCCGGCACAGGAAGCGAGCTTTCAGTCTTCAGATCTTCCGTAGGCCCATATGGCGAAATGCTGCTGGTAAAGACAATGCGCTTGCAGCCAATCTCCGTGGCATATTCGCACACGTTCTCGGCGCCGAGCACGTTGGTCTCGTAGTATTCATGGGCTGCATGGCCCGGTTCGCGGTGCACGGCCGCAAGATTGAAGATGATGTCGGCGGAGTCCGCAATCTCACCGGGCGCAATTTCCCTGCGCACATCGTGGTGGACAAAACGGACGCTACCGGATGCCAATCCTTCCTGCAGCAATGTGGTGTACGGTGCGACACGGGGGGGCTTGATGTCGACGAGGATAATCTCATCTGCAAGCCTATGCTGAAGAATATGCTGCGAAAGATGGGTTCCAATAAAGCCCGTGCCACCAAAAATAATGGCCCTCTGATGTTTTTTCATATATTCGGCCCCATGTAGTTGTATTCAAGGCGTAGATGTCGCAGAACTAGGGGTAAAGTAAAGAAATTAAAACTTGTTCTGGAACAAACCTTTTTATTTCTTTGTCATATTTTCGAATTGCAATCTGAATACGCATCCGGCCAAATACCGAATACAGCTTTTATCTTCATCTTACTGCGAAAAAAAAGGTGAGGCAACTCATACGGGCATTGGAAAGGCCTGAGATTGCTTCCGCGCTCCCTCAAAATTTTCAAATCTCGTGTATCTCCCACACATTCTGCCCTTTACACGCCTGCGCAACGGAGTCAAGGGGCCCTCTTTCCGGCGATATTCGCGTTGCCCTTGAGGCGAGGAGACAGCGCCTGCATGATTGTTTGATGCTTTCTGAGCACCAGCGTATGGAGATAAAGGGGAGAATTCATGCACACCCTCTGATTCGGAACGCGCTTTTTAAGAAGTGTTTTCTTCACAATTGCCTGTTGTGTCAGCAAATGTAATTTGTGCGCAGCGTATATAACTTGATTTTTGCCCGACGGAGAAAATAGGCATACTGAGTCTTCTCGTGTGTCGGAACCAGCGCCAGCCGGCGAGCCTGCCATCTGGCCTGTAGTGACCCCAGGCTACCAATTCTGAGATTAGCTTCCTTTGGTAATCTGATCAGGAGTACGCCGATTGATAAGCCTATCCCGCAAATCGCGGATTACCTCGGAAGAATAATGAAGAGAATTCTCTTATTAGAAATAAGTCATACAGGACATCACCCGGGATATGCGCGGCACATTCTGGAGTCCGGCATTCCGGAGGATGCACAGATATTTGTGGCGGGTACGCAGGAACTGCTCTCGCACCAGGAGTTGAGTGCGGTGCGTTCCCGCATTACGCCAATTATTCTTCAATTCTCAGCAGAAGAACAGAAACGGCTGGCGGATTTCTCTTTTATAGGTCTCATGCGCCGGGAGTTTACGATACGCGGAATCTATGCGCGTGCATGGCAGCAGGCGTGCAGCGCTGGCGCAATTGATATGGTGATCATTCCCTTTCTGGATAACTGCGCTCAGGCATTCGCGATCGCGGGAGCTCCGTTTGCAGCAACACCGTGGATTGCGATCACCATGCGCACGCAGATTCATTTCGCAAGCATGGGCGTGATTGCGCCGCCACCGTCTTTAGTTGGAGTGCGCCGATGGCTGTTTCAACGCCTGCTGAAGCAAAAGAACCTGAAAGAGCTCCTGACAATTGATGCAACGCTGGCGGAGTTTGCCACGCAACAATCTGCTGCAGGATACACAAAGGTGAGCTATCTGCCGGACCCCAGCGAGTTGTATCCGCTTGTGCCAAAGCAGGAAGCGCGTCAGCAACTCAACCTTCCGCAGAATTGCCAATTGATTCTGGCTTATGGCGCCCTCAGCGAGCGTAAAGGCATCTTCCGATTGATGCAGGCAATGGCCGATCCCGAGTGTCCATCATCGGTCCATGTATTGCTTGCCGGAGGCCAGGATCGCGGCGTGCGCGAGTTTCTCAACGGCCCAATTGCGTCGAGCCTGCAGTCGGCCGGCCGGCTGCATCTTCTGCCGGGCTATGTACCGGAGAGCCTGGTACCGACTCTGATTAGCGCAAGCGACGCAATGTGGATTGGCTACATCCATTTCTACATGATGAGTGGAGTGCTGGTTCTTGCAGCGCGGCACGGCTTGCCTGCCATCACATCGCAGGAAGGTGTGATCGGTTACCTGGTAAAGAAATACGGCATAGGCGTTGGCGTAGATTCGAAAGAGAACCACACTGTTCTGAATGCTCTGCAACAAGTTGCTTCCGGGAGTGTGGATCTATCTTTCACTGTGGAGCGTGCTCGTAATTTTTTTGCCGGTAACAGCTGGGAGGAGTTCGGGCATCGGATTCGCATGGCTGCAACTGCCGCAATGGGCGGGACAACAGCAAGCACACAGGCTATCAAAACAATTGCGCAATAGATTTGACTCTTCAAAAGATACGAGAGAGACGCGAATATGGCAGGGAAGCGGGTTCTATTCCTGATTAGCAACATCGGTGACTATCATGCCCCGCGGTTGCTGCAATTGCAGGAACAGCTTCGCCGGAACGGCGACCAGTTCCTCGCAGTGGAAACAGCGAGTACCTCGGCTTTCTACAATCACAGCCAGACGCGCGCTCCGCTGCTGAAGAGGCAGCTTTCCTATGTGGCAATTCATGCGGCCGGTGCAGCGCAAGTGGCGCGGAAAACAGCTCGTGAGATTCTGCGATTTCGCCCGCATGTTGTGTTCGTACTCGGCTACACGGATGCGCTTTCGATGACCGGGCTGACATTAGGCCTTGCTGTTCGCGCGCGTGTAGTGTTTCTTTCCGACAGCAAGGCAGACGACCAGCCGCGCACACAGTCCAGCGAACGCATCAAGTCCCTGCTGGTGCGGCGCTTCTATGGTGCGCAGGTTGCGGGGGAACGCCACAAGGCATACTTTGCCAGCCTTGGCCTGCGCGCAGACCGCATCCGCGTTGGCTATGACGTGATTGACAACGATTATTTTGCCTTCCGCGCAAATCAGTTTCGGCACAAAGCTGGCCTTATCCGCAAACTGCAAATCATCCCGGAGCGTTATGTACTGTTGGTGAGCCGCTTCATTGCGCGAAAACGGATTGACCGCGCATTGCGTATCTACGCAGCTTCCCGGCTTCGTGCAGAAGGTGTGCAACTGGTGATTATTGGCCAGGGGCCGGAAGAGTCGCGACTGAAAGAGCTAATCCGCGATCTTGGCATTGCGAACAACGTAACCATCCGGCACAATGTGCGGAACGCCAGCATGCCATTGTTCTATGCCTTTGCCGAAGCTCTTATGCTGACCTCCGAGTATGACCAGTGGGGCTTGTCTGTGAATGAGTCCATGGTCTGCGGTACTCCTGCGCTTGTAACGCAGCGTTGCGGATGCGCAGGCGAAATTGTGCTGCATGGCAAGAACGGATTTGTATGGGACGGAGAAGACGTTCCCGCCGGCACGGAGATGCTGGAGCAACTGGTGCTCGATGCGCCCACTCACAAACGTATGAGCGAGGAAGGAGTGGAAACAATGCGGCATTGGGGACTGAGGCGGTTTGCCGACACCGCAATGACATTTATTCTGTAAGCGTGCAGGGCTGCAGGAAACGCTGCTGCAATATTCGACTGATATCCTACCCAGAGAACGTAAATATCAAGCAGCGATCCGTAATTTATCCCTATTCTGCAAGAAAAAATACGAGATTCATAGGATTATTCGATTGAACAATACACGAAAGCGGATTGTTATCTTCAATGTCTTCGGTCATGGCAACTCCGGAGACGCTGTGCTTCTTGAAACTCTCGTCCAGGTTCTCATCGAGGTGTGGCCGGATGGAGAGCTTCGCGGAGTCGCCTTTGATCCTGTTTCGCAGCAGCGCTGGATGCCAAATGTGGAATGGGCGGAGCGTGTAGGCAATGCGCAGCGTGGTTCTACCGCAGCACGGCTCTTGCAAATCCTCTTTCTGTTGATCGCGCTCTTGATCAGCTGCAGCAGAATTTTTCTCTTTCTGCGTTTTCTTCTGCCGCAGAAACAGCAAAAGGCGCTCGAGATGTTTCAGCAGGCCGACTATGCAATCTCATGCCCAGGCGGTTATCTGGAGGATTCGAACGCGGCATATCTGATCAACGTGCTGGGCGTTCTGCTTGCGCATAGATTGTCAAAGCAGGTGATTCTGGCGCCGCAGAGTGTCGGTCCTGTATCCAGCGGTCTTGGCCGCTGGGCAATCCGCAAGGCGCTGCTTGCCTCAGACCGCATCTTTGTCCGCGAGCTGAAAGCACAGCAGTTTGTCAATGAACTGCTGGATACGCCGCAATATCGGGATGCGCTAAAAAAGGTCGAGTTGGCTGGCGACATGGCATTCTGGTTCGCGCCTGAGCACGACTCTCCCGTAGTCAGCGAGAACGACAAGCTCGTAATCGGAAACGACCGTAAGCTGTTCGGACTTACGGTTGTGGACTGGGGATTTCCGCATGTCCCTGACCCTGCTGCAGCAAAGAAGAATTATGTGGACAGCATCTCCACTCTGATTCGTCATGTTGAGGCCAAGGGGGATTACAACATTGCCATCTTTAACCAGGTCGCGCATGATCTTGAACTCGGCAAAGCCATCGGACGTCTGCATCCGAATGTCATTGTCGATGTATGGGAGCGCGATGCGGTCAGCTTCCTCAATCTGATCAGTCGCTGCGATGTTTTTATCGGCACACGATTCCACTCCTGCATCTTCGCGCTGCTTGGTAATGTGCCTACAGCTGCAATCGCCTACCTGCCCAAGACCAGTGGACTGATGCACGATCTCGATCTAAGCGATCTGGTAGTAGGCATTGATACCGTCACCGGGCAACAGTTGATTGCTTTGTTTGAACGGTTGCTATCCGAAAGGGATGTGCTCCGTCAACGCATCGCAGAGAACCTGGAGCGCTATCGTCACGCGAATGGCAGGTTCATAGAGTATTTGAAGAGGGAGAGTCTTGAATCGCACGCAAAAACAGTAGCAGAGGTGACGAATTAGGATTCGCCGGCGTGCCGTCGCTGCCTGGCGGTCCTGCATTACTGGATGAGCCGCAGGCGCATCCAGAGCTGAGAGCGAGAACAAGAAAGCGCGGAAACAAACTTTCCTGAGGATGCTACGTGATTCGACAGTGCCGCCAAGCACCTTATTCTGTCGTCATCAAAGGATGATAAATATGGGCAGTTGAATTGCGTGAAGGACTGATTTCAGGTTTGCGGCGAGTCGTAGTGCACTCGCCGGGTCACCAGCAATTAACTGCGGCTATTTGGTTACCACGTCCTTAATGCCTTCTCCAGTTTTCTCTGTCCCGGTTTTGGCACCTTTTCCAGTGCCTTTGGCTATGGTCTTGGTTCCATGGCCAACATCTTTGGCGCCCTTCTTCGTGGCACTGCCGACTTTCTTGGCCGCATGCTTCACAACATGACTGGTCTTCGCTGCGGCCTTGTCCATGTCATGACCAGCATCCTGGCCAAACGCAATCCCTGCACAGAGAACCAGCAATGCGGGAATCCTTCCAATTCTTAGTACCTTCATCGTTTCTCCTTTCACTTACGGGGTGTGGTTTAAGTAGTTCGCGATAGCCGGTTTTCAGGAAACGATGTATTACGCTATCGCTCGCGGGACAACTCTTCAAGCGCATATAAGAAGGACTCATAAGGAGCATGAGTAGCGTGCTCCATCCCGACTTCACAGGTTCGGTTGGCACACAGGTAGAGATCGAGATTCTTGCCTGCCACCTCCCCAGCTTCTTCGCGCGTTGCAGAGCGGGTTAGCTCTTCATGAAGCAACCCACGATCTCCGGCAAATGCGCAGCAGGTGCTGGTAAGGGGGTAGAAAGGCTTCTCGGAAAGTTTGCCCGCAATCCTCCTGAGTGTCGTATCGATGCCAAGGGTATGCATCGAGCACGTTGGATGGACCGTCGCGGTTCGGGCTTTCCGGGTTACTTTCAGCTTCGGAAGAAGCATCTTGTCAGCCCAGGTGATCGAGTCATAGATTGTGAGAGCCTTGTGACGCTCGCGATTCTCTGGCGTGAGGTAATCAAGCACTTCCCGTTTGAGGCCGAGGGTGCAAGAGCTGGCATCGCAAACAATAGGGAGGGCTCCCTCTTTGCTCCAGCGCCACATATTTTCGACGACGCGATTCGCCATCAAAATATTTCCGGCGTTATATCCCTTCGAGTGCCAGACAGTCGCGCAGCAGTTGCCGACAACATCGGGAGGTATAAACAGGGGATATCCGGCTCGCTCGGAGACGGCAACAAAGGCTGCTGGAAGCGACTCTTTGTGTTGGGACAACTTAGAGCCGCCGAATATCCGATTGATGCACGCAGGAAAATAAATAGCAGTTGCACCTTCTTGTTTCGTTCCGGGTAACTTTGAAGGCGCAGGCATCGGCAAGGATTCGATCCAGCTCGGGAGCAACTCTGAGCTGATCACCTTGCGAGCCATGTTCAGAATGCCGCGGACACCCCTGTCTCCCAATACCTTCGCAGCAACATTCCCAGCGAACATTGACGCGCGAGCTATTGGTTCAAGCAGACCCCAGCTATGCGCGATTCTCTCTGCTACCCATTCATGTCCTTGACTGTGTTCGAGATGACGGAACTGCTTCATCATGACGCCAGTATTGATCCGAACAGGGCAAGCGTGTTCACAAGAACTGTCTCCAGCGCAGGTCTGTACTGCGTCATATTCGTATTCCCTGAGCAGGGCTTTCTGAATAGGGGACCCCGGCTCATGCCGCATCATCTCCCGGCGCAGTGCTATTCTTTGCCGTGGGGTAGTGGTGAGATGACGGCTTGGGCAGACCGGTTCGCAATAGCCACATTCGATGCAGGCATTGGCGACGTGCTCGATTTCGGGGAAGGTATGCGTGTTCTTGACGTGCCCAAGCGGATCCTTATTGAGCATCACACCGGGAGCAAGGAGGCCTCTGGGATCGAAGAGCTTCTTGATTCGCCACATCAAGGCAGTTGCCTTTGGCCCCCACTCCTTCTCCAGGAATGGAGCGATATTGCGCCCTGTTCCGTGCTCGGCTTTTAAGGAGCCGTCATATTTGCTGACAATCAGTGTTGTCATCTCCTCCATGAAGGCGGCATACTTGTCGACATCCGATGGAATGCCAAAATTCACACCTACGAGGAAGTGCAAATTTCCTGCCGATGCGTGGCCAGCTATATTCACGAGGTAATGGAACTTACGTTGCAGATCGATGATGTCGTTCGCCGCGTCACCGACTTGATCCTGAGGAACGCAGACATCCTCAATGATCAAACTGGTCCCTTGGGCTCTTGCAGACGCGACGATAGGATAGAGCCCTTCTCTAACTTTCCAAAGGATGGCTGCCGCCTTCGCGTCTCGGCTAAATTCGGCAGGCTCATGAAGGTCGAGCGATGAAGCAAACTTGAGTCCAGCCTCCTCCATCCTGGCCAATTCATCATCCTGGGAGGCACGGAACTCCACCAGTAGCGCTCCTGAATCCTCGCTTACTAAATTCCAGCTTTGCGGAACTCCAGGGATCGACGTAGCAATGTGAAGACATCTTCCATCCATCAATTCAGCAGCCATGGCACCCATTTCGATAAAATGCGGGGCTGCCGCCGCTGCATCGTGAAGACTCGAGAAGATAAGCAGGCCGGTGGAGCGTAGAGGTTTTAGTGGAAGTGTTTCGAAGGTGACTTCAGCGATATAGCCAAGCGTTCCCTCCGAACCGACCATCAGCTTTTGAAGGATGGGCCCTGGAGTGCTGCAGTCAAGGAATGCGTCCAGTCGGTATCCATTGGTGTTTTTAATGGAGAATTTCTTCTTGATCCAGGCGGCAAAGGCTTCATCCCGGAGAATCTCTTCGCGGATCTCTAGAAGCCCGTCGTGGAGCTCACGTTCGTGCTTGAGGAGTTGCTCATCTACCGCCTTACTTTCCGTATCGATGAGAGTCCCGGAAGGCAAGAGCACCTTCATGGAGGCAACTGTGTGGTAGCTGTTTAATTTTGTTCCGGCTGTCATACCACTAGCGTTATTGGCCACGACCCCACCGATGGTTGCAATGCTACTGCTTGCTGGATCGGGTCCTAGAACACGGCTGTATGGCAGAAGTGCGCGATTGGCAGCGCTAATAATAGTTCCGGGCTTGATGCGCACATAGCAACCGCCATCCAGAATCTCCAATCCGGTAAAACAGTTGCGAACGTCGATCAGGATGTCGTCGCCTTGAGACTGACCGTTCAGGCTCGAACCAGATGCGCGAAACGTGACTGTACGGTGATTCTGTTTTGCGTATTGCAAAGTCTTCGCGATCTGTTCAACGGATTCAGCAACGATCACAACTTGCGGGAAGAGGCGGTAGGGACTCGCGTCTGTGGCGTACTTAACCAAGTCAGTGACACGAGCGCGGACAGCAGTCGGCCCAAGAAGTGAGATCAGGTCATCACGGAGTGCAGCAGGGGTTCCATCTACAAGGTGATCAGGGGCGCGATCCGCCGTTGCCTGGGAGCGCAGTGGCGTCAGAGCGTCTGTATTTGGAGAAAAAAAGCACATGATTCAACTCCGCGGGCAATACAGGTCAAGCGATTTGAAATAAGAGTCGAGGCGCTATTCATGCCCGACTGCTTGCATAATCTGGCCCATTTCCATGGCATTGCTAGATGGGATTTCCTGAAGAGAGAGCGCGAGTTGATCAGTAGCGATCCCGGTCAGGCGCTGAAACATTGCCCAAAGCTGCTGGAGCATGTCTGTTTTTTCTTCCACTGTGTGGCCATTTCGCAGCACGCAATTGAGCGCAGCAGTAGCAGCTCGCTCTCCGCCGGTAAACCCGAACCCTTTCGGGTACGAGAGGAAAACCACACGGACGAAGTTCTTTGGTACCTTCATCACAGTTGAATGGATTCGTGTGATCTCTTCTGCAATTGTCGCTTTGGTCTCGATAGAGACAGTATCCTCTTCGATAATTGCGGTGTAGAGCGGCATCTGTATGACTCCTATGAGATCGACTATGGATATGAAATGGGGCTCTGCCGGTCATGAGGGTCGACTGTTCATGTCACAGGCCAAGCTTTTCGTGATAATAGCCATCGTTTTAAGAGCCGCCAATTACATAAAGCTGGTAGCTGAAGGTCATATTCCGTTCAGGCCAGACTTATAGGAATATGTAATATCCGATGGTCAGCCGGGTTGCTACGATTTCCGGGTCAGTGGAACTCCACTGATAAGAGAGGCTGCAACAACCCGTCTCTGCCAATATTTATGGGAAGGTGCAGACTATACTCCGTTACATGACATCGAAGCACTAGCATGCGAAAGCTAGCAACAGCTGGCAACATGCCATCTGGTTCGACATCGTTGCGTATTTGACCCACCAGAGCAGGAACCGGAGAAAGCCGGTCTTACACAAGACCTATTCCTGTCGGCGGTGCACATCAATTGAATTTATTGTTTGATGTTAGGCTCGGGTAACTTCAATGCCAAGTTTTTCGAAAGGAGCGACTTCTGAAGCAGATGCGCCCGTATCAGTAATTAGTTTGTCTATTCCCTTTGTTGGACAGAGCAGATACTTGCTCACAGAACCGAGCTTGCTATGGTCAGCCACCACGACTTTCATTTTGGCGTGCTGCACAAATTTACGCAGGACCTCGGCTTCGGCAGGGTTTGTGCAGGTCAACCCTTGTTTTGCGTCGATACCGTCAACACCGATGAACATGATATCGGAGAAGAGCATCTCAGCCGCGGCAGTTGCGAGCGGACCCACGAGGGTGAACCAAGTTCCGCGGAGATGGCCTCCCGTCACTATGACTTCGATGTCCTTCGTATTACTTAGTTCCATTGCCATGTTCACGGTGTTGGTGATGATGGAAATACCGCTGAGCACTTTAAGGCTTCGAACTACTTCGGTTGTCGTGGTGCCGCCGGTCAATGCAATGGTTTGACCTGTGCTGACGAGTTTAGACGCAACGAGGGCGATGCGACGCTTTTCTTCGGCAAAACTGCTCACCTTGTCTTGGAAAGAGCTGTCATTTCGAAACGGTTCGTAGAAGAGTGGTCCTATTTGTACCGCGCCACCACGCGTACGCCTGAGCAATGCTCGGCTTTCGAGGTCTTCCAAATCTCGGCGAATGGTGGCAATGGATGCGCCCAGCGTCGTGCAAAGTTCGTCAATAGCGACGGTACCTGTTTCCTGCAGGCGCTGAAGGATGTAATCGTGACGTGCAATTAGGTTGTCGCTCTTTGGGGGCATTTGCAAACCAAACAGAATGATTCGTATAGCTGCGCTTTACAATACCATGTCTATGCGCGAAACGTCGTTAGACATGGTCGAAAGAATCGAAAAGTATCATAACGAGGATCAGAAAAAGGATGGTCAGAGTCACAAGACTTTGAGATCTGAGTCTCCCACCTACGAATGTTGCCCAATATGCGAACTTCTTTAGTTTGGTTGGCATAAAAAATTCTGTCAGTTGCAATGGGAGGCAAGAAATGAATCAATACGATTGTTAAATCATATTTAATGATCGAATATCCAAATTAAATCTATTTTATGTGATAAAAATATAGGAAAAATATCAGTACCTCCGATTGCTGTTGAAGCCTTCTTGACGTGAAATCGTAATCTCGTCAGCTGCTCTGGCTTGATCACCAATGCAGGGTTCACATCTGTAGCAACTCAAGCGGAATGGAAGGAAGCCAATTATGAGCAGTACGTTGTGTGGGATCGCGACTCTCATCATTGCGAGTGTTGCGAACGCCAGCTTCACAATGCCCATGAAGTACGCTCGCAAATGGGCATGGGAGAATACCTGGCTCGCCTGGACGATTTTTGCGCTTGTGGTTCTACCGTTTGCAGCCGCATTCGTGACTATTCCAAATCTGTTGATGATCTACAACTCAGTTTCGCCGAACGTCATTCTTGAAGTTAGTGGCTTCGGTGCGGGTTGGGGGGTGGCACAGGTTTTTTTCGGCATTGCTGTGGACATGATCGGGATTACACTCGCATTTTCTATCGTCTTAGGAACATCAGCGGCCGTAGGCAGCCTGATTCCGATGGTGTCTTTGCATCGGAGATCCCTCGACAGTGCCGCAGGGCACGCGGTGCTCGGCTCAATTGTACTCATCCTGTTGGGCGTGATGCTTTGCGCTGCCGCAGGAAAGATGCAAGAGAAATCGGCTGCGCAATTGACTGGTTCGCAAAAACGGAATTCGCGGGGTCTGCTGCTTGCGATCCTATGCGGTCTCTGCGCATCCTTCATGAATCTCGGTGTTGCCTTTGGTGCACCGTTAGTCGAAGCAGCTCATTCCTTTGGTGCAAACCGGCTGTACGCAGTCAATGTGGTTTGGTTGCCACTGTTGCTGGCCGGTGCGGTTCCGAATGTCGTCTATTGTGCTTGGTTGTTGAAACGGAATAGTTCCGGATCTCGGTATCGAGCCGGGCGCTCACATTGGGTATTAGCAGCACTGATGGCCGTCTTCTGGTTTGGAAGCACTTTGCTGTACGGAGTAGCGGCTGGTCAATTGGGAGCGTGGGGCCCCGTTCTCGGATGGCCGTTGTTTATGTCGCTGATCGTGATCACCGCGACGATGTTAGGCATGTTAACCGGTGAGTGGAAAGATTGCGGAGGATTTCCAATCCGCATTCAGTGGGCGGGTGTAACAGTGCTCGTACTAGCAATTTTTATTCTGGCAAACGCAACCCGTTATTTGCGCTAATTCCAAAGCAGGAGTCTAAACAGGTGTTGGCTCTGTCGTTTGAAATCGGTGGCACACATTGGCTGCGGTGTCGTTAGAGACTAAGGCGGTGGAAGAATCGCTCTCGTCGCGATTCTTAGTTGCACTGTCAATTCGTCGACGTTCACAGTGCCAGGCAATGATCTTCGACAGACTGCACATGCCAAGTCATACTTTCAACCTGAGGATGCCGACTGTTCGGAATGTGACCATTCATTGCGAACAAATGCTTTGATCGTTGCACAGGTTTTTCCGATCGAATGTCCGGTTGGCGAGATTTGATATTTGCCAATTGCAGCCGGGACAATGAAAGTCTCTGCATAGTGGACAACAAATGGATCGAAGGCTCCCGTGGGGCTTTCGACGATGGCCTCGTCTCCCTCAACGAGGTTGAGAACATTAACTGTCCCAAGAGTATCGTGAGGCGTTGAACTGTTGAACCAATGCCGACGGGTTTCAATAAACTCCAATTCGTGGAGTCCTGTGCGCTCTTCGCGCCAACCCGGGCCCATGCCCAAATGTTCAATCCGATTGACCAGGTTTTTCTCAACCCATTCCGTTTCACGGTGCCAAACAATGTTTGTCAAACCGTGTTCAAGATGAATCGGTCTGGGCAAACCATCGAGGCCAACTCGGCCCCAATCCCACAACTTGAAGGTGAAAATGTACGGAGTTGCACTGATCTCAAGGACCATACTGTTTCTACCCGAGCAATGGATGGTTCCCGCAGGAATGAGGAAATGGTCATGTTTTCTGGCGGGGAAGCGGTTCACGTATGTATCAGCGTTGAACGACACAGAGTCGTTAAGGGCTTTCTTCAATTCCCGAATCATGGCCTCTTGGTCGATATGAGTCTTAAGGCCGAGGTATACACTTCCATCGTTGCCGGCATCGAGTAAATAGTAGCTCTCATCTTGTGTGTATTGCATGCCGAAGTGCTCACGGATGAATTGCGTTTTAGGATGAACCTGTAACGAAAGGTTTCCGCCTCCCATTGTGTCGAGAAAATCGAAGCGAATGGGGAATTCGGTGCCGAACCGAGAAAACACTGCGTCGCCCAATAACTCGCGTGGGTAAAGAAGGATTAGGTTCATGGCTGGAATCTCGACATTTGTCCTTCCGAAGGAAAGCAATAGACTGTTTTCTTCAGGCACACAGTCGAAACACCATGCATAGTTAGGCTTTCCCGGTGGAAGGCCACAAACCTCTTCCATCCAATGGCCACCCCATGGCCCGGGATCAAAAAAGGGAACCACACGAAAGGGACGACGGGAAACCTGCTTCAATCCATCCCGCACGGCGCGGCCGGTCACCAGTTTTGGAATCTCTCCATTGGTGTCGAGCCAGAAATCAATCTTGTGTAACAGTGATTTTTTAAGATGGTCAGCGGCACGCCAATCGACAAAAAACGCTCGCTTATATTTCTGTCCAGGACTGTCCTGGGAGTTGTCGGCGCCAAGATTCCCTACCATGTTTTTTCGTTGGCGTTGCTGGATTTCCCAGCGCGACATATCAGCGTAGATAAGGCTATCCGGTTCGGGGGCAACTAGGGTGGCACCAGCACCAATGATCAGCAGTAGGCCATGCTGCCATTTCGTCGTTAGATCGCGAGCATTGCCGAGTTTTCGTTCGTCAAAAAAATCCTCAATTTGAATCCCATTCATTCGGCCGAACACAGGGTCATCGCCCAACACATCTCCTACCATTTGTTCGATTGCCTCGGAACACTTCAGAAGGTCGATTGTCATGATGACGGCCGCGGGTTTCAAGCCTTTTTCGAGAGTCTTCCTTAGTTCGAGCTCCAATACCCCCGGATAGCACTCAATACAGATCACAGATTTTGATTGAGTGGTGTAGGTCCTCAATCGATCAAGAATTACGGGCCAATTCTCCCAGCAATCTGCCCCAGACGGGCAAACAGAGATGGCAGGGAATTTATCGTAATTCGATTTTCGCGGCACTTGTCCTCGACTCATTTCGATGTTCATTAAAATCTCAACCTAACAACAAGTGTTCTCTGCCCAAAGAAATCAGTGCACTTCTGTTCCTGGATAATGCAAGAGCGAAGAGACGAAGCGACCAGATGGCACTCAGTTCATTCTGCTTTTTTGGAATCAATCTCAATTTTTGCACCAGATCCGGAAAACAATTCACAGTATACGATTTTTATATGCGTTATCAATCATTTATTATGATTGACAGATCATATTGTACACAGCTATGATCGCGCAAGACTGATAGGTCTTTGTTCCCCGTTTGACGGGGAAATCTTCATGTTTTCAGCCCATTGGAAATGTAAAGTTCGACTCTCTCGAACAGAGGATTTTCATGGAAAGGACTTTTTTCTCCATTGGGACCCACCCCACCACGAAGACGGGCTGATCACTCATGAGAAGGGTGTGATGAATAGCGATAAATGCAATGCGAAAAATTATTCGAAGGAGCGCAAGCAATATTTCTAAGATGCCGCTGATCCGTCCTTCGTTCTATCAATCTGTTCTTGTTCAAGGTGTTACTGAGCCATCATCTTGAACCAACGAATAGGAAACTGGCTGAGGGAAAAATAATGACAAATGATCCAATTGTCCCCGGGGGCATCAGCCGGCGCAGGTTCTTGGGTACAACTCTTGCGGCGCTCTCAACCAGTTTCGCGGCGAAAAAAGGATTTGCCGATGGAACCGAGCATGGCGCCAATCCGGAAGCTAGCAGGATTCCCACACTGGACGAACTCGCAACCGGATGGCTGGATTGCGGCCAGTTAGCTCATATGCCCTCCCTTCACAACTTTCATGAGATGGCAGCTTGCGCGCCTGACTTGGTGGGCGTCAATTTTCTTCCCGGCGGCCAGCTCTACAAGGATTCCGGCCCGCGCTGGTACATCTACAACACATTGCCGCTCTGCCGCCTGCTTGTCGATGGTCGGCAGTACGACAGTTCGAGTTGCCGCTGGTATGCGTATCAGACGGAGCGGCGGGCCAAGACTGGCGATCTAGAGGTACTGTCTACGAATCGGCTGGTGATGGAGGACACGATCGTTCTTTGGCGTCTCAGGCTGACCAATACTGGATCGACGGAGAAGAGCTTTCATATCGGTGTGGCCGCTGACGGCGAATTGAACCGTACAGCCACCTCCCTTGAAATTCAAACGGTGGCACTGTTGGAAGAAGTCGTTAATGATTTCGCAGGGGGAGGCGATCGTTCGCGCGTTGTAAACAGCAACTCACCCGGTGCCCAAGATGTGAAGCGGAAGATCACCGCGATCTACCGCTTTCTGGATGGGGCCGAGGGAAAAGCGGTCGAGCCGGAGGCGCAATGGACGATACTTCTGCAACCCGGTGAGAGCCGCGAAATTCGCTTTCTGATGTGCGCGAGCGATCTGAATGGCCAGCACAGTGCTGAAGCGGATCGAGCGACCTCGATTGCCTGGTTTGAGATTGAGTGGGAACGCGCAAAGAGAGTGTGGGAAGACAGATGGAATGCTGCCTTCACGCCGGGCAATTCGTTCTTCTCAGGCAATGCGCCTATTTTGGTTACAGATGACCGCGCAGTTCACGAAATCTACTATCGCAGTGTGCTGACGCTTCTGGTATTGCTGCGCACCAATCTGTGGAGCAATCGCACCTTTATCACCAGTGGAGAGCGGGCCAAGGGTACCGTATTTTATTGGGATACCTCGCTGTTTTCGACGCTCTTTGCGATGCTGGAGCCGAAGCAGATGAAGGAGCAACTCAGGCTATTTCTGGAACAGGATCCTCATGCGAATGCAGTGATCATCTTCAAGGCTCAACGGCCTCCTTCGCCGGACAAAATACGCGTACCGGCCGGATGGGATCTGCGCGGATACGCGGCCAATGATTTGTCCATCTTCCGGCTGACATGGTCCTATCTCTGCGTGACGCAGGATATGGATTTTCTGCGGGAGAGAGTCGCCGATCAGACGGTGCTTGAACGGCTGCGCGTGCTTGCGACGGACTGGAAGAAGCTACTGCGCGTGCCCACGGACACTTTGGCCGATTATGGAGAGGCGCCGAACCTGCTGGAGTGTGTGCCGACCTACATTCACAGGGTGCCATCGTTCAATGCAGCCGATGTTTGGATGATGCGCGAGTTTGCCGGCATTTTGCAGGCGGTTGGCGAGCCGGACGAGGCACGCCAAATGCGTGCCGAAGCGGATACGATGGCAAAAGCGGTGATGAGTTTATATGTGCCGGGAAAGGGCGTCTGGGTAAGCCTTCACCGGGACGGAAGCCGTGTGGAGATGCGTCATTGCTATGACTTTGCAACGGTGGGCCGCTTCATGGCGAACGATCTTCCAGCCAATGTGCGAAGGGAAATGGTCGGCTTCGTGAAGCGGGAGTTATTGGCCGAGAAATGGATGCGTGCGCAGTCGATGCTCGACGTAGCCGCTGCTAGCTCCGACCGTCCCGATCATGGATCGATGGGGGCATACGATGCGTGGCCGGCTGTGACCGTGGATGCAATGTGCGCATTGGGTTACTGGGAGGATGCGGTTCCGTTTCTACGACGAACACAGGTTGCGATCTACGAAGGCGTCTACGCGCAGGCGCGTGAATTCTATGGACCAACCAGGCGGGAATTTGATGCGCCCGTGCGGATTGCTCAGAGGGACGGCTGTATGCGTGAGTGCACTGGAGGAGGTGCTTTTGCCGAAACCGTTATTTGCACGCTCTTTGGTTTTGCCGCTAAGCCAGGTGGCAAACTTGTGTTGATGGACGCTGAGGTTCGACGCGGATTCAGCGGAGAGCTACATCATGTGCGGTACGGAAGCGAGTTGTTTCGCTTTCGATCCGGAGAGACCGGGGTCGATTTACGGAAAGAAACCTAAGCGAGGTGATGCACAGAAAGGACGATAAGACGATGACTGTCTCCTGGGGGGGCAACAATCGCTTTTGTCCTTGCTGTTGGAGCTTTCTTATGCGCCACTTCATAGGTTGCCTGATATACCGTCAGGCTCGTTTGCTTACTACTCATTAATTGCTCCAGCTCTAATAAGACATCTTGTTTTAGGTATGGCCTTCCGCAGGAATGTTGGGAACAAGCACCAGCTTCTTGTTCACAAATTCCTCAAGTCCCAGATTAGAAAGTTCCTTGCCATATCCAGACCTCTTGACGCCGCCGAATGGAAGATCAGGCCAGCTCACATCCGGATAGTTGATGAAGACCATACCTGTCTCGACACGGCTGGCGACGCGCTTGGCCCTTTCGATATCTGTTGAGTAGACCGAACCACCGAGTCCGAACGGCGAATCGTTTGCGATTGCAATGGCTTCTGCTTCATCCTTCGCAGGAAAGATAAGAGCAACGGGGCCAAAGAATTCCTGTTTGTATGCCGGGTTGCTTGGGGTGATACTGGTAAGGATGGTGGGCTCGAGGAACGCTCCCACTGTTCCAGCACGGTTTCCACCGAGTAAAACTTTAGCGCCGTGGCTTGTTGCGTCATTGATCTGCCGCAAGATCAGCTGCAGTGCACTGTCAGATGAGAGCGGCCCTAAGGTCACACTTTCATCGAGCGGATCTCCGAGCTTCAAATCCTTCGCTGCGGCAATGAAGCGGGGGAGGAACTTGTCGAGGATGGATTCGACAACGATGAATCGCTTTGCGCCGATGCAGGTTTGCCCGTTATTTCCGAATCGTCCGAGGATAGCCATGGCAACGGTATGATCGAGGTCGGCGTCATCGAGGACAATAAACGCATCGCTCCCACCCAACTCCATCGTGGATTTCTTGAGGTTCTTGCCGGCCCTGGACGCCAGGGCTTCTCCTGCACGCTCCGACCCGGTGAGCGCAATCGCCTTGACGCGAGGATCATCGATCAGAGCGCCTGCTTGATCGTTGCTTAGGAAGAGATTGGTGTAGACGCCAACTGGCATGCCTGCGTCCCTTAGAACCTGTTCGAACGCAACCGCGCACTGGGGTACGCCGGGGGCGTGTTTCAACAGCATCACATTGCCCGACATGAGGTGTGGTCCGACAAATCGTGACAACTGGTAATAGGGGTAGTTCCAGGGCTGGATGCTCAACAGGACGCCCAGGGGAGAAAATTCAAGATGCGCATCTCCCATCGCGGATTTGATGGATTTCGGTGCAAGAAACTCTGCGGCATGCTCTGCAAAATATTGAAGGATCGCGGCGCTTAACTCAACTTCACCGCGGCTCTCTGCAATGCGCTTGCCCATTTCAAGGGTTGCGAGGTTAGCCAGCTCGCTCTTTCGTTCAAGCAGGAGCTGGGCAGCGCGGGAAATGATCTTTGCGCGCTCCTCGATTGTGCGGCCCGCCCAGGACACAAATGCCTCGTCCGCGGTGGCCAAGGCATCCATCATTTCCTGATCGGTATGCTCGGTAAAGACCTTGAGGACTTCTCCAGTAGCTGGATTTACGCTGCGATATGACACGGTGAGCTCCTTTGCGGTTCGTCTGAGGGTCGACCACAAAACCGCGTCTCGCGGTATACGTCGTGGAAGACGTTGAGTCGGCCACAATAAATCTTCCCAGCAGTTGAACAGCGTGATGGTAGCAATCCATCAGAGCTCGATAAATTACATATTCCTTGTAGATGAATTTTCGTCTGCGTTGGTCAACAGGATTCGTAACGGTCGCTGATCGACTCTAGTGACCTTGCGCGAAACGGAAGCGCCATCTCGTAGTGAAAATATGTAATGTTCTGTCGGGCGGGAACACACCTTAAGCTACCGTGGCACGAAGTCTTGTAGATGTCCGAGATCGGACCGAGATGAAATCGTCATTTGCATTCATGCTACCTTACCGACATTTTCAAAGACGAGTGATCTCTACCAGAAATATGTAATAGCGACCACCTGAGCCTGACTCATACGATAGAGCCCGTATCAGCTTTATTCGAGTTACTTCATGTTCTCCAAAATCGTTGTCGCATTGAATGAACTGCCCGAGTCGCAGCGTGCGCTCCGCACGGCGGTCGAACTCGCGCGCGCCAGTAATGCGGAACTCGCAACCGTCTCTATCCTGGGAGATCTTCCCGCATACACTTCGTTTGCCGTTGTTGTCGATTCAAGCGCACCCAGCGCGATCAAGGACGCCCGCCGCCAGGTCCACAGTGAATTGCATGAAAGAGCGTCGCGGTTGGCGCAGGAACGTGGTGTTCGCTCAAAAGGCTCAATCGTAGAGGGACGAGAGGTACAGGCGGTACTTCAATTTCTTAAAGAGGAACGTGCCGATCTGCTTGTTATCGGCCTTCATCAGCACGACTTCTATTTATCCCGTCTTTGGAGTTCCGTATATGACCTCGCACAAGAAGCTCCCTGCAGCGTGCTCGGTGTGCATTGAACTCACCGGTGAAGAGCAGTGAGTTATTTCAATCGAAATTGATTTAGGCTTGGAGGTTTTACGGCATGAGTAAAAAATCGTGGATCATACCGCTGATCGTCTTGCTCGCTGCTGCGGGTCTTCTCTTCGGTATTGGCGGACACTTAACGGGATGGCAAGGAAACCGTCCCGACCAGGTAACGGATGACGCCTATTTGAGAGCGGATATGACGCCTTTGAGCACGCGTATCTCCGGAACGGTTCGCAAGGTGAACGTCAATGATTATCAGAACGTCAAGGCGGGTCAGACTCTTATCGAGCTTGATGATGACGACTATAGAGCGGCTTTAAACCAGGCCCAGGCCGCATTGGCTGCATCGGAAGCCTCGCTTGCGGATAATCAAGCGGCAAAAAGAATACAGGATGCTCAAATCGATGCGGCTAAGGCCGGAATTCTGCAGGCAGAGGCTTCCATCGACGCCGCCAAAGCTGGCATTACCTCGGCCTCACCCGAACTCGATCGCGCTTTGGCCGAATTGCATCGTCAGCAGGCCTTGTTTGATTCGAAGGCGGCAACACACCAACAGTTGGAGACGGCCACCGCACAGCAGGGGCAGCTCAGCGGCGTGGTAGACGCGCGTAAGGCAGACCTCGCGCGTGCAGAGGGAGCTCTGGCCACAAGCCAGAGTCAACTCGAAGCAGCAAGGCGCCAGCGGGAGGCGCTGAACACAAAAGATGATGTTTACAAGGCCGACATACAGGCGAAGAAGGCTGCCATTGTCGTTGCTCAGGTGAATTTGGCCTACACGCAAATTGCGGCACCTACCGATGGGACGGTTGGGGAGCGGCACGCCCTCGTCGGCCAACTGGTTGCCCCTGGAACACAGGTGATCAGTCTGGTTCAGAGTGAAGTCTGGGTTCAGGCTAATTTCAAAGAGACTCAACTAACGAATATGCGTATCGGAGACGTGGCAGACGTCCGGATCGATACGTTTCCAAATCGGGTGTTTCACGGCAAAGTCGAACAGCTTTCTCCGGCAAGCGGTTCTCAATTCGCGCTCTTGCCACCGGACAATGCTACTGGCAACTTTACCAAGGTCGTTCAGCGCGTACCTGTCAAGATTGTGTTTTTTCCAGGACAGTCTTATCTTGATCGGCTGCGGCCTGGATTCTCAGCAGTTGTGACCGTTCATACCGGGAACGCTGGAGAACGATCAGGCGGTAGCCAATGACAGGTCCTGATGCCACCACTCAAGACACTCACCCGGTGGTAACAACACATCCGTTGCTGGGTGTCGCAGGTGTGCTCCTCGGTGCACTTATCGCGACATGTACGGGCCGGTTGATGAGTGTGGGTCTAGCCGACATACGCGGCGCATTGCATCTCGGGGTCGATGAAGCATCTTGGATTAATACCTCGTTCAACGCTTCCATGATGTTTATCGGACCCTTTTCCGTATACCTGGGAGGCCTCCTGGGACCCAGGAGAGTACTTTTGGTCTGTGCGTGGATCTTCACCGCGGCAAGTTTTTTGATCCCTTTTTGCCATTCGCTCGAAGTTGTGATCGCTCTGCTCATCATCGCCGGCCTTAGCGCGGGGACGTTCTATCCATTGACGCTATCCTTCGTTCTCAGGAACCTGCCAATGCGTTTTGTGTTGTTGGGAATTGCGATGTATGCAACTGACATTATCTTCACGACAGATATGGCACATGCGTGGGAATCTTTTTTCATCGAACACTTCTCCTGGCATTGGATTTTTTGGAACGGCACTGTCCTGACTCCAATCATGATTGCGCTAGTTCACTTTGGTATTCCATGGCAGCCGCTTCCAAAACCGCAGCCGGGACATCCCACTCCGAACTGGAGGGGCTTTCTGTATGCGAGTCTCGGCGCCGCGCTTCTCTATACTGCGCTCGATCAAGGACAACGACTGGACTGGTTTCATTCGTCGCTCATCATAGGATTGATGGCCGCAGGAACTCTGCTCATAGTAGCAGCGATCATTCGCCATTTCCTCTTACCCAATCCGCTGATCAATTATCGATTCCTCATGCGCAGAAACACTCTGTTGCTGGCTCCAGTCCTTGTCAGCTTCCGATTCATCATGCTCGCTACAGTTGTGAGCATTCCCAGTTTTCTCGGTTCGGTCCGAGGGTTCCTTCCTTTACAGGAAGCATCCGTACTGACCTGGGTGGCGCTCCCGCAATTTGTGCTTGGCATAGCCGCGATGGCTTTGATGCGCAGAATTGACCCTCGACTGATCCTTACCGCAGGATTCGGCCTGGTAGGGATTGCATGTTTGCTCGATGCGCATGTCACTTCCGTGTGGGCGGGGCCTAATTTTGGATTCCCTCAGGCAGTCATGGCCATAGGGTTGGCTCTAGCTTTTAATTCGATGGTTGGCGCTATCGTGCTCGAAATTCTTGATACCGGCGCGTTGAAACGGCCCGCTGACGTGCTGACCTTTGCGGGCTTCTTCCAGGTTGCCCGATTATTTGGAGGCGAGATGGGCTCAACATTTATGGGGCATTTCATCGCTATTCGTGAGCAATTTCATTCGAACATGCTTGGGCTGAATGTCCAACTGGGAAACAGTCTCACCGATTACAGGCTCCTCGGTCTTCAACATGCTTTCGCTCCACACTCAACCGGCCTGACCGCTACGGGCCGCGCCGCGGAGGTTCTGGGGCTGCAGGTTCGCCAGCAAGCCTTTACGCTGGCAATCTCTGACAGTTTTCTTCTTCTGGCTACATGCTGTGTGGCCTGCCTCGTCGTGGTTTCCTTCATGTCCACAGTGCCAACCCAGTATAGGCAGGTCACTGCTGCACCCATGGAGGCTAAATGAGAAGCATACTCCGTAAAAGAGAAAAGATAATGACGTCGGTCTTCTCAGCGCGCCGAGAGCTTTGCGCAGCAGCCAGGCTGTGCTTGCCGCTCGCATTCCTGAGTTCGACATTCATCGCGACTTCTGTCGCGCAACAATCTTCCGCGAGTCCGATGCAATTAACACTCGATCAGGCGATTAACCTTGCCCTGAAGCAAAATCACTCGATTCACCTCCGCAGCCTTTCTGTAGATCAGATGCAAAGCAAAAAAGACGAGGCCAGATCCGAATATCTGCCTCAAATGAAGACAAGCGGCAGCCTACTCCACGTGACCGAAGTAGAAGGTATTGAAATACCAGCAGGAGCATTCGGGAACTATTCATCAACTGGACCTGTACCGTCGAAGTCTCTCATTATCGGCCAAGGCTCTGAAACCTGGTACACAGGAGGAGTGGGCTTGGAGCAGCCTCTCACACAGTTGTTCCGCATCCATCAGGCGAATGTTGCGGCAAAGGAAGATGTCCTCGTCGCGAAAACACAGCTTGATCAAACGCAGGATGCGATTGCACTACAAGTCCGCCAGCTCTACTACAACATATTGATCAATCAACAAAAGCTGAAGGCATCCCAGGAGCAGTTGACTGCAGCCCAGATTAAAGATGAAGAGAGCCGGAACGACGTGGCTAGGGGTAACGCTCTTGAAATATCGGCTCTTCAGAGCAAAGCAGCCATCTTGCAGGCGCAGCAGGAGAGCCTGACTTTACGTCTGCAAGGAAACGATTTGCGGCGCCAACTCGCCGATGCTCTTGGACTCCCCGTCGAGACGCCAATCGATCTCGATCCAGCAGCGGCTGCGGTTGCGGTTGACATCCCGTCGCGGGTTGACGCGATCCGGATCGCGCTCGACCAGAACCAGGAACTCAAAACGGTTCGACAGACCCTTGTTAAGGCCCAGGCGGGCTTGGCCGCAGCCAGGGATGCTTACATCCCCGATGTCACTGCGCTCTCCCGCTACAGCTATCAAAGTGGCGTGCCATTGTTAGCCCGCAATTTCGGAACACTCGGATTTTCGCTCAATTACGATCTCTTCGACGGCGGGCGGCGCGAAGCTAAAGTCCGGGAAGCCAGAACTGAAGTACATTCTGCGGAAGTTGCTGTGGACAAGTTGCAGTCTGAAATTGAGGTTCAGGTGCAAGGCATTTACGACAGAATTGATGAACTCAGGCAGATGGTTGATGTTGCAGGACAGGTTTTGAATGTCCGGACAGAAGCGGCCAGGATTGCTGATCGTCAGTTTGAGCAAACTGCGGCGCTCAGCTCCGCCCGCAGTCAGAGTCATGCTGACCTAGCGAGCGCGACTGCATCCCTGCTGGAAGCAAATTGCGACCTTTCATTGACAGAGGCAGACTTGAAGAGAGCAATCGGCCAGATGCCGCAGTAGAGAAGGCAGGTAGGAACTCCATGGATAACACTCTAACCAGTGTTCTGGCAGCGCTCGGCGGTTCTGTAATTGGAGCTACAACTCCAGTCATCAGCAATTTCGTTCTCCAACGGAGCCTGACGCAACGAGAGCTGACCACCCGAGAGCTTGCGCAACGTGAGGAACTCTACGCAGAGTTCATACGACAGGGAACATTGGTTTATGCCAAGTCGCTTTCACAGAGTCTGGACAATCTCGATGAGATCGTCGCGATGTACGCGCTGGTGAACAGAATCAGGCTCTTCGCCTCTGCCAGTGTGCTCGAGGCCGCAGAAGCATTTGTAAAAAAGCTGGTTGTGAGGTTCGGAGAGAAGAACATGAGCCTTGATCAGATCAAATCCGTTGCTCTGGAACAGCACGCAGACCCCTTAAACGATTTCGCACTAAGGTGCAGAGCCGAACTTCGCACCGTCTACTCACGCGCTAGTTGGAGGGGCGATTAGTTTGACTTATTCAGTTCTAATGGGATTCTTGCAAACTCTCTTGATCAAGTCCGCTAAAGCATCCCCGTCGACCGGCTTGCGGAAGAAGCCCACTGCTCCCTTATCGAGATAGAACGATTCGGAATTCTCTGAAGGTTTTCCAGTGATGATCACGACCGGCAACCGAGTTTCAGTATTGTTGATGTGGTGAAGCAATGCCAGCCCACTCATCTGTCGCATCTCTACGTCAGTGACGACGCATGAACTCTTTTGCGGTCCGTCTGATTCGAGGAACTGTTCTGCAGAGCAATAGCCTTCAGCTTGATATCCGTAGGATGCCAGCAGGTTTATCAGCGACTCCAGAACTCGGAGATCGTCATCAATAACTGCAATCGGGCGGGCCTGGATGCCCATTGATACCTCCGCCACTCCCGTACACCTTATAGGAAATCATCCTCTGCACTCTAGGATGCTTCGGAAGGCTCAAGGTTAAGCTTGCTGGCAAGCTTAACCAGAGTCGCGAAGGAATCTGCTTCCATTTTGCGCATGATGTGGCCACGGTGTATCTGTACTGTGTACTCCGTGATCCCTAATTCGCCGGCTGCCTGCTTGTTCAGAAGGCCACGTGCCAGTAGAGGCAACACCTGTTGTTCTCTTGGGGTCAGCGATCGGTAACGGGCAAGTAGGCTTTCCCGCTCTAACGTTGCCGACCGAAGCTTCCGATCATGCTCGAGTGCCTTTTCGATGCAGGCAAGTAGCGCCGACTCGTCAATAGGTTTCGTGAGGAAGTCAATCGCGCCGCCTTTCATCGCCGTGACAGTGGATGGAACATCGCCGCGGCCAGTAACGAAGATTACTGGTATTGTCATTTGGGCAGCAATCGACTCTTGCACTTGCAGTCCGTTCATTCCAGGCATTCGCAAATCTAGAATAAGACACGCACACGAATCCTCTCGCGGGAAGCTGAGGAAGTCTTGTCCGGAAGTGAACAATTGAACATGCTTGCCATTAGCGCGCAGAAGCGAGGAAAGAGCTTCTCTAACGCTGGCTTCATCATCGACGACATAGACGACTTCGTTCGGCGGCACCATTCACCCCCGAGGTGAGCAATTGGCAATTGTGCGTGTCATTATCGACAAGCTTCGAAAGCGCCGGGCACGCTGCTCGAACGAGACCAAAATGCACCTTATGGGCGATTATATTGAGAAGACACGGCAAAGTCACAGAATGTCATTCAAATCAGGGTTACATAAATATGTAATTGCAGAGATGACAATATTGCGGAACGCAGCTTCGGAAAGCCGAAGAAAATCACCCCCTCATCGGCAACTGAGGGGCTTTCCTCCTGCCCTTATCACCTACCAACGGTGATGAGTTATTTTTCCGTCCGAACAGGCGTGGCTGCGTTGATCCAAACAGGACCATGCGGAGAGTCAGCAACAGTATCATCGCTACATCGAACCAAATCATGGACTCCTCCTGCCGTCTGTGTATTCAAGAACGGATACAGGCAGCGATGGGACCTGAGAACGCATCAAAAACTCCAGTTACGAGAGATCGCAAATCTTGCTCTGAACTTGATCGTCCTCGCGATCATAGGTCGGTTTGCGCTCGCAATGCCATTACATGTTTGTGTATTGCTCAAGCTTGAGCATCGCTGAAAAGGCGTGTTGTACGCCTCCGAGGTCAGTATTGTGAAGGAAGGATAGGAAGGTTGAGTTTGAGTCGACCCCAAATCAGACACCTTAATTTTACTGCTGGCGTTCCTCGGTGCGAAAGCGCAATCGAATGGGTAATAGCGTCCTCTAGCCGGGACTGCGACCTACTGTGAAGTGAAGCGAGGGAGCTCAATCCTAATGCATGTTGCTCCCTCCTCCAGTCGGATTGCCTCGAGTTTGCCCCCTTGCGCCTCGATGATCGAACGACTGATGGCCAGGGCTATGACCGTTCCACGAGATCCCTCAGCAACAATCGTCTCTAGGAGATCTTCTAAATCGGTGACGCAACACCCGTTATCCTGAACTTCTAGGCACACGCTGTTGGCGAAAAAGCTGGTTTTGATTGTTAGTTCCTTTGGCTTTCCAGGTCGAGAGATGGTTTCGGACGCGTCCACTATCAAATTAAAGAGCACCTGGTGAATCTGGGCTTTATCAGCGAAGGCGAGCGGCAGGTCCGGATTCAGTTCGCGATTGATTACGATTCGCTTGTCGCGAAGATCCGGGGCTTGAAGTGCAATCACTTGATCAAGCAGTGTATGCAGGTCGATGGCTTGCGGAGTGGGTCGGCGATGATCGAAATGCTGGCGCATTTCGTGAACAACATCGCCAACGAACATTCCATCTCGAATCACTCCTTCCAATGCAGCATTTGCCCTTAAAATGTTGATGTTCTTCGACGAGAGCCAATTGAGGGCTGCTCGTGCATTGGCTACGACAGCCGCTAACGGCTGCACAATCTTGTGCGAGAGGGATGCAGATATCTCGGCTATTGCCGCTGACTGTGTAGCGCGGCCGATTTGTTCTCGCATTGCATCGAGAGTTTCGCTCGCACGTTTTCCCTCATCTATGTCGATGTTTACGCCAACCCAATACAAGATTTGCCCCTCTGAATTCCGAAGGGGTTCCGCGTGCGAAAGGAACCAACGGTACTCCCCGTTGGCTCCCAATATACGAAACTCATCTTCTCGGCACTTGCCAGATCGAATAGTTTCTCCCCAATTCCTGTTTGAGTGAACCCGATCGTCAGGATGGAGGAAAACCCCATGGGCGTCCCATGGGGCTTCGAATTCGCCAGCAAGCCTGAGCGGATGATCTGGTGGCAGCCCCAGGTATTTTGCGGCAGCTTGGTTGACGAAAGTCAGAGCCCCCGACGCACGGGTGTACCATGCCTGAATCGGAAGAGCGTTAAGGGTGGTTTGAAGATCCGCCTCGATGGGTGGATATGTTTTATCTGAAGATTCTGAGGCTATCGCAGTGAAGAGCCACACTTCGGCACCATCGGGAGACACATGTCCTGTGCCAACAACATCTACCGTGTTTCCTCTCGCGGAGTTCTTGTCAGTGAGAAGGAAACGAGCACGATACGGTTGATGGTGAACCTTCGCTGCTTGCCATAGAGCAGAAGACACATTTCTGTCTTCATCTGCGACAAGCTCCAACCAACTTAAAGTGCGGAGCTTGTCTGCGCTGATGGCTGAAATCTTTTTCAGCGCTCTATTCGCATAAACACAGCGACCATCTGAATCTGCCAACCAGGTGGGATTCGGAGAGTATTCAAGAAACGAAGCTACGACTGTCGTATCCATCATCGCCCGCTACGCGTGTGGCTGAATCGTAGGCAGAACCACACGGCTAAATTCGCCAAAATAGTTCGTATCTGTGTCTTCCATGTTGTTTAGTTGAGCGTATTACGGTTTGGAATAAAGAGGCATTACATGTTTCTGGTAGCGGCGTATTTCGATATCTGGGGCCCAAACTTATCCGCATTAAAGATGCGACAGCCTGATCTGGAGAGCTTGGATATTCGCCAGCGACATAGCACTCCTTTGTCTTCAGCGATCCGGTCTGCAGAAATCTCTTAAGCTCCCTTCTAAATCTTCGACAACCTAGTAGGAATATGTAATTTCGACGATTTCCCCCGATTGCTACCCTAACTCTGTCAGGTGCCACACATTGGCAGAAAGATCGACGCTCGCGTTGGAGCATGCAGATCCATAGATGCCTATTCGGGTCTTTCGCATTCATTGTTTTTCGCAATCTACTTGGCCATCCGGCTCCTGGCGAACGGTCGTCTCATGAGCGAGAAGACAGGAATAGAGAGGGCACGTGCACTTGCTCAGTAAGATATTTGAGTTCGTTGGAAAGGCAGGCCTGTTCAGTCTGCGGGTTATCCTCGATTCTTTCAGGCCCCCGTTTGAATTTGCCCAGCTTTCCCGACAGATCGCAGAGGTGGGGAACAAATCTCTCGCTCTCATATTGGTGTCCGGCTTCGCTTTGGGAGCCGTCATGACTCTCCATACAAGGAGCACTTTGGTGATGTTCGGCGCCACGGCGATGATCCCTGCCGTGCAGGCAGTATCCTTCTTCGTCGAAATTGGTCCATTGGTCGCAGGATTGTTGCTTGCAGGTCGAGTCGGCTCCGGTATCGGGGCAGTCCTTGCAAACATGAGGGCTTCTGAACAGATCGACGCCATCGAATCGCTGTCGATTGACTCATTCAAATTTCTAGTTGTTCCTCGCGTCCTGGCCTGTGTGATCGCTCTTCCTTTCCTGACACTTTTTATGGATTTTGCGGGGCTGCTGGGAGGTTTCCTTTCGGAAGAGTTCGCCTCGCACATAGCGCCGACACTCTACTTCGATCGCGCCTTCGACTATCTCCAGTGGTCGAACTTCATTGCGCCAACTCTGAAAACCACTGTATTCGGTTTCATTATCGGCTCGGTTTCTTCCTACTTTGGATATACGACGGACAAGGGCGCTCAGGGTGTCGGTGAAGCCGCCACCAACAGTGTTGTTCTGTCTTCTCTATTGATCATTATCGCGGACGTACTGCTGATCAAGTGCATTTTCTTCCTCTTTCCGGATACGGCCATATGAGCGAGCCACAGACCATCGCGGTGGAATTCAGGAATGTGATGAAGTCGTTCGGCGCAAAACACGTGTTGAATGATGTTTCTTTTCACGTCGGTCAGGGGCAGGCCTTATGTCTGCTCGGTCGTAGCGGCACAGGCAAAAGCGTCACTCTCAAACTGATCATGGCTCTCATGCGTCCCGACTCAGGAGAAGTCTGGGTTGATCACGATAATGTCGTCGGCATGGGCGAGAAAAGACTGTCTTTTGTTCGCAAAAAGCTAGGATATCTGTTTCAGGACGCAGCTCTCTTCGACTCTCTAACCCTTTATGAAAATCTCGCACTGCCTCTTGCCAGATTGACTCTAAAAACCAAGCCCGAGATAGACGATGTAGTGCTCCGTGTCCTTACCGATGTCGGCCTCGGAGCGGATGGTGCGAAATATCCATCGGCACTCTCAGGCGGAATGAAAAAGAGGGCTGGCCTCGCCAGAGCGTTGGTACTTGAGCCGAAGATTCTCCTGGCTGACGAGCCGAGCAGTGGCCTGGATCGAATTACCGCCTCTGAGATCGATGAGCTTCTCATGCGGTGCAAGACAGAACGCGGCACAGCTCTAATCATCGTGACCCACGATGTACACGGTGCGCGCAGAGTAGCTGACCGAATTGCGGTGCTCGACAAAGGAAACCTTGTCGCCTTCGGATCGGTTGACGAGGTAAGCCAGAGCGAAAATGAAGTCGCTCGCAAACTGATTACGGAGTGAAGCAATGTCCAGACGATATCTTGCTGTAGGAGTCTTCATCATTGCCGGTGTGACCTTGTTCGCTCTCGGGATCTTCCTCGTGGGGAGTCGTCATGAGGCTTTCTCGCGCCATGTTCTGTTGTATACGGAGTTTGCCGATCTCGACGGCATAGCCAAGGGTTCGAAGGTGCAAGTAGCGGGCATGGATGCAGGCCAGGTCACCAAAATCGGCATCCCTCGTTCGCCGAGCGATCACTTCCGCGTCGAGATGAAGGTTAACGAATCGCTTCATGGCCTGATTCGGACCGACTCGTTCGTCACGGTCGATACAGAGGGTGTGGTGGGAAACACTTTTCTGACGATTCATTCTGGGTCTCCCAACGCGGCAATCGCGAAAGCTGACTCGGTACTGCAAAGCAAATCTCCGGTAAGCATGTCCGACCTGCTGACCCATGGCCTCGGGATCATGAATGATGCCGACGCAACGATAAAACAGCTTGGCGGCAAACTGAACGTGGCGCTGGACGGCGTCAATGGCGCGGTGGGTAACGCGAATGATCTGCTCGTAGGGTTAAAAGAGGGCCGAGGACCGGCCGGAATGCTGCTGCGGGATGAGAAGATGGCGGGCCAGATCCGAGAGACCATGTCGAACGTACAGGCAACAACCTCGAATCTCAACCAGGCGTCAGGCCGGGTCAATAGTCTCGTCGCAGATGTTCAACAGCGCCAGATACCGCAGAAGCTTGACGACACAATGACGCAGATTCGTTCCGCATCGACTCAGGCCAATGAGACCATTCAACAGGTCCACCAGAGCCTGACCCAGGCGCTGGGACCCGATGTAAATGGAGTCACAGCGGGTCAAAATATCAATGAAGCACTGACCAATGTCAACGTCGCGACTGGGAACATGGCTGAGGATACCGAGGCTCTGAAGCATAACGTCTTCTTTAAGGGCTTCTTCAATCATCGCGGCTACTACACACTTAACAGCCTTACCCCTCAGGAATACAGGCGCAGTAAGCTCTTCGCAAACACTCAGAGCCCGCGAGTCTGGCTGCAGTCTGTCGCGCTATTTCAGCATGGGCCGCATGGCACAGAGGAATTGAGTGCCGACGGGAAGTATGCAATCGATGCTGCCGTTGAGTCATTGGGAGATGCAATCTTCACGCACCCGATTGTGATCGAGGGATATTCTGATGCCGCAGTGTCAGCCGATGCTCTTTCCTGGTCCTATGCTCGTGCACAGCTCGTTCGGAACTATCTCGAAGCAAGATACCCATTCACTGCTAAGAATGTAGGCGTGATGCCTTTGAGTGCAACTCCGCCGCCGAGGCTGGGGCATGATCGTTGGTCCGGAGTGTGCATCCTGGTTGCCAAGAAGAAGTAGCGACTTATGCGCCCTTGAGAGCAACCTGACAATACATAAAAATCTCGATGGTCGCGAGTTTGCGAAAAACTTGTACCCCTGTCGGAGGCTGAGATGGAGACAAATAGAGCCCGGATGCGCACCCCCAGCGAATTACCCCTGCCTCAAACTGCCCCACTTGAAATCGGCTCGAATCACCGCACCTTTGATAGCCAGGTGATGCGCGCTCTCCACACAGATGATGATCTCATTCAGGCGGCACAATCAGGAGACAACGAAGCCTTTGCTGAGCTCTGCCGACGGCATGCTCATTCGGCAAGACAAAGGATTCTTGGTATTGTGCGTCATCAAGAAGATGCTGAAGACGCTCTGCAAGAAACCTTGCTCTGCGCATATGTGAATATTGGAAGATTCCGTCAATCCTCTAGATTCTCCACATGGATCACTGCAATCGGTATCAATGCTGCGTTGGGTGTGCTTCGAAGGAGGAAATCTCGGCGAGAATTGGATATCGAATCCTCGAATCCTGAAGAACCAGCTTGGGACATCGCTGACCAAGCGCCTGATCCGGAGCGCCGAGCCGCAAAAAGGCAGATGCTACTCCTTCTTCAGGCCGAGCTTCAGACTCTCCCGTCAAAGATGCGGGAGGTCGTGACCAGCTACTATGGCCAGGATTATTCCTTGCAGGAGACAGCTGACAAACTGGGCCTTTCAGTCCCAACAGTCAAAGCTCGACTTTTTCGGGGGCGGCGTAGCTTGCGATCATCCTTCGAACAAAAAGGTCTGTTAAGTTCGAACCTCCAGTGATCGCACTGGTAGACGGACGCTTGCCATCCGTTATCAGGAAAGGTTCGCAAGTTTGACGGCATTGAGACAAGTGGCTCGGAGTATGGAAGGCCTATACATAAACATCAAATGTGGCCTTGCGGGCCCGGGATGAGAATTTCTAAGCGACTGTCAGTAGTACGTCGATGTTGCCGCGCGTTGCGTTTGAATACGGGCATACCTGATGAGCCTGATGCACCAATTCCTCTGCAGTGGCTCTTTCGATCCCAGGCAGGTGAATCGTCATAGCCACAGCGATGCCGAATCCTTCAGCCTCTCCCTTCAAAGGGCCAAAGGATACCGCTGAGTCAATTGTTACATCCTCTGGTATCCGGATGTGGCGCTTTCCCGCAACAACTCTTAGAGCTCCAATGAAACAAGCTGCATAGCCGACGGCGAACAGTTGTTCCGGGTTGGTGCCATTCCCTCTACCGCCCATTTCAACTGGACGATCCAGTTTGAGATCAATTTGTTCGTCATCTGATCTCGCAGTTCCAACTCGTCCACCCATTACCTTTGCCCTGGCGGTGTAAATGACTTTCTCGATTGACATAGCATGCTCCTGTGGCTAGTCGTACAACTTTACTTAATTGTCCGACCGCTGGCGAATGATGAGCCGGGCACCGCGCTTACCACTCAGATAGGTCAATGCCCATTGCAGAAAAACGCTGAACCGCAAGCTATTCTCAGCCAGAAATTGAATATGGATGAGAGCCCAGACGAGCCAGGCCATAAAGCCGCTGAGCTGAACTCCTGCGCTCTGCAGTACTGCAAAATTCTTGCCGACAACAGCTAGATTGCCTTTGTCGAAATAGCGAAACGGCGGCAATGCTGGATGTCCGATCACTTTGCGGAAGATAGATTTTGCTGCATACTTGCCCTGTTGCATCGCGACCTGCGCGACCCCCGGCAGCGGCTTGCCGTCTTGATCAAGCGATGCCGTGTCTCCAACAACAAATATGTCCGGATGGCCAGGAACGGAAAGGTCCGGCTGAATTCGAACGCGGCCTGCTCGGTCGACTGTACATCCTAGCCATTTTCCGGCAGGTGAGGGAACAACGCCGGCTGTCCATACCACCGTCCTGGCTTGAATGCGCTCCTCACCGATGACTACTCCATCTGCGTCGATTGACTGAACGGGCTTCCCAAGACGAACATCAACTCCCAGCGACATCAGTCTCTGTCGTGCGGCTTCAGAGAGTTTGTCTGAGAATGTGGCGAGTGGACGTGTGCCCATGTCCGCAAGGATGATATTGACTGATTTTGGGTCGATTCGACGGAAGTCTTTGCGGAATGTGGTTTGCGTCATGACAGCAATCGCACTCGCCATCTCGACTCCAGTGGGTCCCGCGCCCACCATCACAAAAGTCATCAACGCCTTCCGCCGCTCCGGATTGTCCTCGATCTCAGCTTTCTCAAAGGCCTCCAGCAAGTGATTTCGAAGGAATTCAGCATCAGACAGGCTTTTGAGTCCAGGGGCGAAAGCGGCAAACTCATTATGGCCGAAATAGCTGTGGGTGGCCCCAGTTGCAAGAATCAGGTAGTCGTAGTTGATCCGGATGTCAGTTTTATCGTCGGCATCTACAATCACTTGCTTTGAGACTGCATCGACCCCGGTAACGCTGCCCAGCATCACAGATGTATTGGACTGGCCAGCCAGGAGACTGCGGATAGGCGATGCAATCTGGCCAGGCGCTAACACTGAGGTTGCAACCTGGTATAGAAGGGGCTGAAACACGTGGTGATTTGAGCGGTCGATGAGCAAAACGTCGACCGGAGAGCGTTTCAATCCCTTAGCCGCGGCTAGTCCACCAAATCCACCACCGACAATTACCACGAGAGGAGCTTTCGTCGTCATCTATTTGCTCTCAAATCTGCGATTTTGGAACGGTACTCCGCTTTAGATCACGCAGAATTGATGCATGACCGCGTAGCCGCTCGGTCGCTCCCTGGTTTATCAAGTCGTGAGAGTACGAGCTTTCAGCCAGAGAGTAGCAATCGCATCGCGCGGAAACAATCACATGTTCCTGTAATACGATTGCCTGATGCTAGGTGTGTCCCGATCAGCCCGCTCTTCATGATTTGCCGTCATGAGGGGAGCCGTACGAACTGGTGCAGAATCAAAGCAAAGCCTTCAAATCGCCGTTCGGCGGTACCTAGTTGTGCCTTACGTGTGGGGTATTTCCATTCGCGACAGGGCTGACGGGCCGGTTTAAATACCAAGAACATGTAATTTATTCAGGATTTCTCGCAAACTAAGATTATGCTTATTGTTTTTCGGGTATAAACGACAGATGCTTTCTAGCAGGCTTGTGCAATGAGGCGATCAAGACACATGTCACTCGAGGTTGCCATTCGCTTTGTAATTTCCATTGCTCTGGCCCTTAGCGCTTTGCCAACGATAGCCCAGGTGTCTATGAGTCGTGTGGAGAATATGCCAAATGATGGTGAAGCCATTGAGGACTCGGTATGCGGAAAAACTCAAACGAGCAGCGGGGCTTTGGGCGCAATGCAACTCGTCTGCCAGCACGCAATTGCGGATCAAAGACCATCAACAGCTATATCGTTTGAAACTATCGTAATCGGCTTCGTTGGAGGATTTGTCAAATCCGATGATCCACGTCATCCGGAAGTGCTATTCGCGTCCTATTTGCGGAAGCGCTATGGGAACAATGTAGATGTTAAGGTTTTTTCGAACCATGATGGAAAAGCAGCAACGGCTTACGTGACGCGGTGTCTCGACAAGAATCATGATGGGATCACATCGAATGAAGAGAAGAGGCAAGCAAGAATTATTATTTACGGACACAGCTGGGGGGCGACGGAAACAGTTGCATTAGCCAGAAAGCTGCAACGGTTGGGTATACCAATTCTGCTCACGATTCAACTTGACATCATTTCCAAATTTGGTCAAAATCCAGCCCTGATTCCGCCGAATGTCGCCAAAGCAATCAACTTCTATCAATCCAAAGGACCTCTCCACGGACGGGCGAATATCGTAGCTGCCGATCCTACACTGACTGCGATCCTCGGGAACTTTCATGTGGAATACAGCTCAAGATCTGTCAACTGCGACAATTACAACTGGTTCGCCCGGACGTTCAATAAGCCTCATCATGAAATTGAGAATGATCCACTCATATGGATCCAAATCGCTGAACTCATAGACGCAACTATACTGCCCGTAAAGGTTCAAGTGGCAGGTATGGGTTCGCAAAATGAAAGGTAGCGGACGGGTTGGGATGGTTCTCAATAGTGGGAAAGTGCCTACAGATGCCCACAATGTGGCCACCTTATCAACCTGGAGGGCGTAGACCTTCCCGTTATCGCAACGGTAATAGTCTCCAGCCCAAATGTGAATGGCCGGGAGCAGTGAAGATCGATGTGGCCGAGACAGGTGAATCAGAGAACTACATTAAGATCGAGCTCGGCATAGCGAATCCACCAGATATCGGAACTTAGCTCTCTTTCGTACGGCCCGCGATATTTCCTCGCTATCTTCCTCGCAGCGAGCAGGACTCCTGAGCCGAAAATAGCAAATGGAGGAACAGACCGGTACTGGACGTTATGCTGTGACGGGATAATGAAAGAAATGCCTTATAAGTGGTGGATTTTATGATGTCGGGAGGGCGCGGAGCCCATGACCGCAAGGGTAGGCGGATTTTGTTCTACTCACCCTATGTTAGGCAGAGTGAAATGAAAAACCGCACCTCTTCCGTCATTGGATGTAGCCCATAAACGGCCACCATGCGATTCTACGATGGAACGGCTGATCGTCAAGCCCATTCCGCTGCCCTGAGGTTTAGTAGTAAAAAAGGCATTGAAGATTTCGTCCGTTATTCCGGCCGGCAATCCTGTTCCGTTGTCGCTGACTGAGATCAGTACTTGCCTATTCTCGCCTCGTCCTGTCCTGACCGTAAGCACTCCGCCGGTATTCTTCATCGCCTCGATGCCGTTGAGCATAAGGTTCATCAATACCTGCTGGAGCTGCACCCGGTCTGCTGTGATTTTGGGAAGGTCAGCGGCAAGGTCTGTACGAATCGAAACAGCGTGGTCGTTTGCTTCGCTGCGCAGAAGCGATACCATCTCGCCGATGATTTCATCCACGTCGACCGGCTCTCTCTGTGGAGACGTCTTCTTATACAACGATCGCAAACGATCAATGATGTCGACTGCACGTGCTCCGTCTTTTACGATCGCAGTTGTTGCCCGGCGCACCTCGTCTAGATCCGGCTGGTCGCGATTCAGCCATCGCAAGCTGGCCTGCGCATCCATTACGGCTGCGCTAATCGGCTGCTTTAGCTCGTGAGAGATTGAGGCAGCCAGTTCTCCGAGCATGCTGACCCGATTCATATGAGCCAGGTCTGCCTGTAGCTGTTCTGCGTGTTTGCGATCTTCAATGTCAGTTGCCACTGCGCACCACTTCACAATCTTCCCCCGGTTATCACACACAGGCCGGGCACGCGTCTGGAACCAGCGATAGACTCCGTCTGATCCGCGCCGCAGCCGTGCCTCATACTCCAGCGGCTCGCCAGTCGTCTGCGACATGTGCCATCGTTCCGTGACGCGCTTGAGATCGTCGGGGTGAACCGCCATCTCCCATCCTGAACCGGAGGCCTGTTCCGAGCTTAAGCCGGTGTATTCAAGCCATCCCCTGTTAAAGAACGTGCGATTGCCTCTGGGGTCGGCAACGAAAGCCAGAGCTGGCATGGTTTCCACCGCGTCGCGGAATTTCTTTTCCTGCTCCTGCAACTGGTGAACACGTAGTTGATAAGTGGCCCAGACTATCGCGATGAAAGCGAGTATGTAAAGCCCTCGGAACCAGATCGTCTGGTACCAGGCGGGCGCGATGGCGAAGTTCAGCCGCGCACCCTCCTCATTCCAGACTCCGTCGCTATTACAGGCTATGACTCGAAAATGGTATTTGCCCGGACCAAGCCTCGTATAAAAAGCTTCGCGGCGAGTGCCCGCATCCTGCCAGTCCTTATCCACTCCTTCCAGCCTGTACCGAAAACGCACCTTTTCCGGCACAGTTAGGCTCAAAGCCGTATAGCTGATTTGCAGTTCGGTTGTTCCCGGGGCCAGGATCAGATTCGTCAGCGTGCCAGCTTGTCTGCCATCCGCGCTCACCGACCGAATAGAAACAGGAGGTGGAAGTGCATTCGTGGAGATGTTGGCAGGATCAACCCACACGATTCCCTTTGACGCAAGAAACCAAAGTCTGCCGTCAGTTCCCTGAATTGCATTTGAATTGGATACGGTGCCCTCAATTGTGCCTTGAAGGCCATCGAAAGAATCGAAGATACGATACTTCACGCGATAGGAGGAATCACTGAGAAATTTTTGAATCTCTCCAGCTTCGATCTCGATGATACCCCTCCTCTCAGTCAACCACACGCTGCCGTTGGAGTCCTCTTCAACTGCCCTGACAGGTCCGAATGTTTCGGCATATGGGGGGATGATTCTCCGAAAGCGATTCCCGTCGAAGAAAGCCAATCCCAATTGTCCCGCGACCCAGATATGATCTCCCCGGCCCTCGATTGCAGTCACGCTTCCCGCTGGAGAATCAGCCGCGGGGAAAACTCTCTGGATGTTTTCGTCTTTCAGTTGGATGATTGTGCCGCCCTCATATCCGAACCATGCGCGGCCCATCCAATCCGTAAAGGCGGCCATGGGGGTCAATGCTGCGAACTCTGACGCGCTTTCGAGTCGATGCCATACTCCGTTTTTCCGGTAGAACATACCCGCTTTTTTCGCACTCAGCCACAGCGTGCCGGAACCGTCTTCCGTTGCCTGTATCCGGTCCTGCAGATTAGGCTTCGGATACGACGGCGGTAGTGCAAGCTTGGTGTATCTTCCCGCGTCATTGCGATAGATAGCACGAGAGCCAAACCACCAGATCGCGCCAGAGGGGTCACGATACGCAAATCTGGCTGCGTCAGTGGGAAACGGAAGACTTCGAACCATGTCTTGCCCGTGAATCCGGATCATAGCTCCCGTGACTTCTACCCACACGTCTCCAGCGTCGCCAGCAACCCAAACCGGTGGATAGAGCTTGAAGGGAAAAGGGACCGGCACCAGGTTCGTTTTATGAAAGCGATCCAGGCCGCTGTTGCTTCCAACCCAGATATTTCCTTCACGGTCTTGAAGAATGGGGCGGATGACATCGTCGCTTAATCCATCCTTCGCAGTGAACGACTCTATCTCAGTACCGGGACTGAGTTCATTGATCTGCCCCTTTAACATTTCTGGAGCCGCAGAACGACGAAGACCGTCGCCCAGGCTGGTGATCCACAAAGCGCCATCGCGATCAAAAAGAAGCCCCTGGGAACCGACCTTCACTTCGGTTTCCTCAGGAGGCTGCCGCTTATCGGATAGAGGGATGGGCCGGACAGATCTCGTCGTTTCTGCCATCCACAATTTCCCATTTGGCGCCGTGGCAATTTGCATTACCAGGCCGGTTCGTATGCCCGTCGGTTGAAATCTATTCGCGCCCAAAGGGAGAAAAACCAGCGTGTCCTCGGTAGAAGCCCAGAGTGTGCCCTGGTCATCGAGAAAAACTGTATAGGCGGACTTCCCTGGGAAATTCCAGTCCTTGCCCACGAGTTTCCATCTGTTACCCTCAAGCCGCAACAGCCCGTTGACGGTTGCAGCCCAGATCGTCCCCTCTCGATCCTGCGCAAAGCTCCATATCACTCCATTCGGCATTCCTTCATGCACGCTATAGTTCGAAGCGGTTCCATGCCGCAGAAGGCTGACTCCTCCGGATGAAAAGCCAATCCAAAGATCTCCATTGGGAAGGGCCAAAAGTGAACTCACTGTATGGGCCGGAAATGGATCGCCTGCCTCAGGCTTGTAGTGCTCAAAGACTACGCCGTCAAATCGATAGAGGCCGTCGGGACTTCCCAGCCAAAGATAACCATCCGAGGTTTGCGCCAACGCTATAACTACGGTCGGTGCGCCATCTTTCGGACCCCACGCGGTATGCGCGAATTGCGCAATCGTCCGATCGCTTCCAGGCGCGGCAGAACACGAGCATGCAAGCGCGAAGAAAAGGCAGACCAGCAGCCTCCGAACAACGTATCGCGGGCTGGCGATAGATACCTGGAATAGTCCCAAGCCACAGAAATCGGTCCGTCGTCTGCGCAAGAGCATAAACATTATCTAGGGCACCATCCTGCGTCGGGCAGTTCGTATGCACGAACTGGCAAATCGGGCATGATTCGACGCCGAGCGCCGCCAGCTATTACAGCAAAATGGGATTGTTTCGACGCAAAGCGCTTGTTACTCTCCGGCTGGAAGTTCGTATTATATCGCCCTGATAAACCGGGAAGCGGCCACGCACGTTCCTGAATTTAGGCCATCGTGGCGCTCACATGAGAAAGCGGTAAAGCCACGTTGAAGGTTGCACCGCCTGTCTTGTTGTTCTCAGCCCAAAGCCGTCCCCCATGGGCTTCAACGATAGAACGTGACACGGCCAGACCTATTCCCATGCCTTTCTCTTTTGTTGTCACAAAGGAGTCAAAGATTCGGTCAGTGTCATCGACTCCAGGTCCGTTATCGATTACCTGGATTAACATCTCATTTGCGTGCGCCGCTGCCCGGAGTACGACTAGATGGGCCATTTGCTGTCCTTCCAGAGCCTCAATGGCATTCACGATTAGATTAATGAAGACCTGCTGAATCTGGATCCGGTCGATGAAAATTAGAGGGAGGGGCTCTTCGAAGCGGCATTCGATGGGTACGTCACGTTTTTTGGGATCTTCCTGGACAATTCGGACTACTTCACGAAGTATGTCAGGAATTTGAACGTCTTTCTTCTCGAAGGATTGCTGCTTGAAGAGTGCTCGAATGTGTTGCATAGTCTCGTCAGCTGCTCGAGCATCTCGTATAACCCGTGCAATCGACGAATTCATCTCAGCTACATTCGGTGGAGTTGCATTCAACCACCGGTTCGCAGCCTGCGCGTTTGCAAGTATCGACATGAGCGGCTGATTTAGTTCGTGAGCAATCGAGCCTGCGAGTTCAGCGACTGTCGCCAATCGCGAAGTCTTTGCGAGTTTGATGCGTGTGTCACGCAAGTGATCTTCTGCCCGTTTCCCCTCATCGATATCAATTGAGAGCCCATACCATTGAACGATCTTCCCATTCGAATCACGTAAAGCTTCTGCTCTTGTGTGCTGCCATCTGTAATCTCCGTCTGCGCGTTGAATGCGATGCGTTATGTCGCATGACTCTCCATTTTCGATGGATCGAGTAAATGCCTTCGCTGACATTTCTCGATCATCAGGGTGAAGAAAACTCAACCACCCGCGATGGTTGTACTCTTCAAAGGTAACCCCGCAATAATCGAGCACTTTTTGATTGAGATGTGTGATTTCACCGGTCGGTGACGTTGACCAGAACATGGAAGGAATGGTTTCGATAATGCCAAGCAACTCATGCTCTCGCATTTGAAGAGCGCTTTCAGTCTCCTTCAATGAATGGATATCGAAGAAAATTCCATACCATTTCACAATCTTTCCATCATCATTACGAAGAGGAAGGCTGCGGTGCAAAAACCAGCGATAGACTCCGTCGGCGCGGCGGCAACGCATTTCCTGATCAACTGACTCTCCAGCGATCCGTCCCGCCTCCATGTGTGCCAAGGATTCATCCACATCGTCGGGGTGAACAGTAGCAGCCCATCCCCGCCCCATCGCTTCTTCCCTGGTTTGGCCTGAGTAGTCCAACCAGCGTTGGCTTATGAAATCGACTGAGCCGTCCGGCAAAGCGGTCCCAACGTAGGCCGGGACTATATCAATAAGGGTTCGAAGCTCTCTCTCATTTTTCCGTAGCGTCTCCTCCGCTCGTTTCTGGTCATCAATATCGATGCTCGAGCCATTCCACTTGATAAGGTTTCCACCTCTATCAAATATCGGAACTTTGAGGTGCAGCATCCACCTATAGACACCATCGGCTCTTCGCACTCGCGATATCTCCTGAAAGGGCTTTCCTTTGGCAAAAGACTCTCGCATCTTCTGCACAAAAGCTTCCACATCTTCGGGATGAATGCAGGAAATCCAGCCCCATCCCAACAGTTTCTCCAGCGGCTCACCTGCAAAATCAAGCCACGTCTGATTAAAGAAATCAAGGTAGCCATCTGGGCGCGCCGTGTGGAGCAGTGCTGGTGACGAGCCAATGATTTGGCGAAGACTTAAGCTCTGATCCGTAACCGGAATGTGATCGTTTTCCGACATTGTAGAAATCGTACACCGAAGAATGAGCATGCTGAACTTACTTGCTATCATTCTCCAGATCCTCATGCCGAGATAGTGATGATAAAGATGTCTCAATGCATTGGCATTGAGACATCTCGAAATCTAGCTAGTTGAGGAGATGCTCGTGTACTTTATCGAAGAGCTTGTGGTTGTCTCGGTAATCTACCTGAATGCCAATCAGGACAGGGCCGGGGATCTCAAATGCCTTCTTGAGTATTGGTCCAATCTGGTCGGGCGTCTCAATCATGAAGCCGATAGCTCCAAAGGCCTCGGCATATTTGACGACATTGATTGGCCCAAAATCAACTCCCGATGTGCGTTTGTATTTCGATTGCTCCTGAACGGCGACCATGTCATAGGTGTCGTCGATCCAAACCATATGGACAAGGTTCAGTTTCAATCTCACTGCAGTCTCAAGCTCCATTGAGGAAAACAGGAATCCGCCGTCACCTGAAATCGACAGCGTCTTTTCGTTTGGTCTTACCAGGCACGATGCAATGCCCCAGGGAAGTGCAACACCTAGAGTCTGTTGACCATTGCTGATCAGGATCTGCCGAGCTCGGAAGCTGAACAGAAAATGCGCAATCCACAAATGGAATGAGCCCATATCAAGGCAGAGAGTCACGTCATCGGCAAACCACTTCTGAAGTTCCGCCACGATCCTCAGGGGATGGATAGGATTCTCGGTATATCGATCTGCGTCTTCAATCCTCAGAGCTCTCTTCGAAGCAAGAGTTGAGAGGAAGCGTTCTACGTCCGGTGCAAGGACGAGAGGGGTGACTAGGTCGGTAAGACTGGCGACACTGGCTGCAATATCTCCTAGAACCTCGACCACGGGCGAATAGAAGTTATCGATATCTGCTCGCGTCGAATCGATATGGATAATCCGTGCGGATCGAGCATGGTTCCAGATTGAGGGATCATACTCAACGGGATCGTAGCCCACTGTGATGATGACATCCGCTATAGTCAGCAGCTCATCTCCCGGCGTATTGTCCAACTGTCCGATACGCCCGGCAAAGTTCTTGAAGAGATCAGCGGAGACAGTTCCTGCTGCCTGAAAAGTGCCTACAACGGGTAGTCCGGTTTTGCGAAGGAATGCTCGGATGGCGTCTGCGTTTTCCGGCCTGCTGGCCAGCAGGCCCAACAGAAGCACAGGTCGCTGTGCACCGTTGAGGATCTTCGCAGCCTCTCCCAGAGACTCGTGGCTTCCGGCCCCGAATTTGGGGTCGGCAGGAATATCAAGTACCTCGCATCTGGCTTCTCCCTCCATGATGTCCTTCGGCAAGTTCACATATGCCGCTCCTGGACGGTCAGACTCTGCCGACCGAAAGGCATTCGCCATTACCTCGCCAATCGATTCCGGCGAAGCCACCTCGGCGCAAAACTTTGTCACAGGCTTCAGAGCCGCAACCGCTTGGAGGGTCTGGTGAATCTGCTTAAGGCTCTGGGAGGTAGCGACGGATCCGCCGAGGGCGACCATCGGATCACCTTCGCTGTTTGCGGTGGCGAGTCCGGTCGTGAGATTGCTGACTCCGGGTCCAGACGTAGCGATTGCCACTCCGGCTTTGCCAGTTAGTCGTCCGATTCCTCCAGCGATGAAAGCCGCATTTTGCTCATGCCGGCACACGATCGTCTTGATCGAAGAAGACTTCAGCGTATCGAAGACCTTATCGACCTTTGCGCCGGGAATGCCGAATACGTGCGTGACTCCGTGCCGTTCCAGCGATTCCACAACAATCTGTGCACCTGACTTGGAAGTATTCGAACTCATAGCGTCCTCTCGGTATTTGAATTGGTTATGACTCGTGATTCCGTTCCGCACTCATCAGGTCATCATTTGGATCACGACTGAGATCGGCTTTGAGAAATTCGGCAGTCTCTGGCAAAGACACATGCATCTCGTGCATCGCGCATCCCCCAATCGTTACATCGGCCGCGCTGCATTCCAGCACATGGCCTCCTCTCTTTCGATCCGAGGACAAGAAATGGAAATGGTATCCGGGAACGCTAAACGAGCCTGCAAATCCCGGCGACCAAAGACCAACGAGAGTGCCTTCCTGCTCTTTGAAGGTGAATTCCTCTTGTTCTGACGAAGCGGCCTTGAGACCAGTCCCGTGGGGGACAGCTTTCATGACTCTTGTCTTCACACAGGCAAACTTGCCCTCGACACGAAAGGCATAGAACACGTTCCCGGATAAGCGAAGTGAGTCGCATATCGCAACGAGTTCAGTGAAGCTTGTAAACTGCTGCGATGGCCTGGCGAACTCGGTGCTGAATCGAGTCACCACTGCGTATGGGATAAAGCAATCTCCCTCAACCGTATTGACTCTGCCATCGGACGAGATCCTATAACAAACGCCTTCCAGCACGACCATCTCACCATCAAGGTCGATAAATGTGCCGAGCCCGAAATCGCCATGCTGCAGCAGCCGCGAGACACGGACCGCCCCCTCATAGAGGCCTTCAACGAGAGCTGCGGATGTCGACACTTGAAACAACGTGTGAAGCGGTTTGCTGAGACATTGTGACAAGGCAGTCGACACGACATGATCGCAGCTTGTCTTGTCTGCCTGTATTCGCTTCATGAGTGCGTCATAGAGCGAATCAGGCAGATTGCATTCGATTCTCTTCATCCGGTACTCCGTATCGTTGGGGTGTGTTTTGAAATTTCTTGTTTGTTATCTCATCGATAAAACAGGTCGCGTCACCTATTGTGCTTATCCCCATATAGTGCTCAGTCATAACTGGTGCCCATCGCTTATTTCTTTGGAAAGAGAAGTTGCACCTGCAGCCTCGCAGACCAATCCGTCGTGCCATCCGGGCTTTTTACATTCCGAAATAACTGCCCATAGATATTTAAGGGCAGCTTCTCAACGCGGACTATCTTTCCTACTCCGCCACCGACCGGTACCGTCCATCTGTCACTGCGTATTTTCTCCCAGTTTGCAGTGACATAGGGAGACGATGTTAGATACCACTTGCGTCGCAAGTTGTAATTTACGAATGGCTGTGTCAACATCTGGTTTACATCGGCTCGGCTCGATGGTCCCCCTACGGAAAATAAGTTGTACACCAATGCTCCATACAACCAGTGTCCCTGACTTCTGAGTGCAACTACAGTAGGGCCGGCACTAACTTTGCCTGAGCCAAGAATGTCGTCTGAAGCTGTAGGAAAAGAAACGATGGGCCCGGCGCCCCAAATGATGCGACCGACCTTTGCTGGTGACAAGAACAGCGACAGGTTGATATCACCCAACCCCGCTGCTCCGTTGATTCCTATAGCCGGATCAGGCGTTTGGATTATCGGAATGATCGCCCGCGTAATCAGGTTCCAATCTTTTGACAAGCTGACGGGAATAACTGGCTTCATCTGCAGAACGTAGCTGTCTTCTTTATAGGGACCAGTGTTCGGATTGAAGTCATTCTCGATCGGTACCGAAATTAGCCGGGCAATTGGATTCTGGGCCTGTTTGGCTATATCTGATTCTTGCGACCAAGCTGGCGCAGTTCCTAGGCAAAGAGCGTTAAGCCCCATCAATAAGATCCCAAATCTTGCATGCAATCCGTGTTGCCGCGCCGGTGACTTCATTGAGGCGATCACCCTTTCCGCTTTACTTATGAGTTCGCTAGTCCGGACTTTAGATTTCTCTTCAAATCGCGGAAGAGTTGTTCTTTTCGTTATTTGCTTCATGGCTTCCTTGTTTATGAATGAAAGGCGGACTTGGATGATGTGAATTTGAGCCTTGATAAAAGAAGAGACAGCGCTCTGCTGAGCGCTGTCCTTTGGCATTACTTCGTCAGGTCTTTTAATGTTTTGAGATCATCTACGATGTAGGCCATTGAGGCACGAATACCCCTACCGCAGCGAACAGGAGCGAGATCCGACATCTCTTCTCCATCTACAACCGGCAACGTAAGCAGTCCGTCGCCGATCCACGCCTGCTCGATCTTGAGATCGCGCGGCACGTTTTCGACGAGTTCGTGAACGGCCGGCTTGTCACGTTTACCCGCAGCCAGCCGGGGCGTATGCAGCAGATTGACGACTGGCTTTTGCTTGAGAACGGACAGGTCAGTGATCGGCTCCTTCAGCGTAACCAGGGCTTGAGCCAGCCGCCCGCCACTTGTGATCAGCGAGCCGGCGAACTTCGACCCTGGCGCCAATGCGGGCCCAGCCTTGCCTGTTGCCGCGTGGTAACGGGTCTGAAAGACCTTGCCAAGGCGCTTCGGGTAACCCTGCGTCCACCCGCGAGCGATTGCCGCATCATTGTCGACGAAGATGTACGGGCAATACGCCACCGGCCTACCTTCAAACAGGGCATCGAAGAGAAGGAAGAATTCACGATACTGGTAACGAGCTGGGTCTAGATATTCGTCATTATCGCCAGTGAATTGCCAGTCATAAAAAAGAGCATTGCCATGTCCTTTGGCGGCTGGATCGGGGTCCAGTCCAGGAGGAAGTAGAGCAGCTACTGCAGCTGGATCAGACCAGAATTCAATGTTGAGGAAGTCGGATGAATAATGCCAGGGCGGCGGTGGATTGAGCGTCGACTTTCCTTTCGGTGTGAGCGGATAGTTGAAACCTTTCAACATCGATATTCTCCTTTGCACTGTCATTGCACCGGGATTCGTTCAACGGTTCGTCATGATCGCTTTGGTCATCCATGCGGAAACTTTAGGGATGCTCCCCGAAGACATCAGCTGGATTGAGACCCAGCACAGCGCAAATACTATCGATACATCGCTGCCGAGAAAATTACATGTTCCTAGTACTCATCAACATGTCTTTTCTCGAGGTTCATCCAGAAATAGTCCAGGAAATCCGGACAGTGATTTAAGTGGGGAGTGCCTGCGCGTCTGCGCCTCGGTGGCCGAAGCACATACCTCTCTGGGCCGGTACCTGGAGTTCTATAACTGCCTGAGTCCCAACTCCAGTTGGGAGGAAAACTCTCGACCAAATACACTTCAACCGCCCGCCAGAAGCCTTGGCGGCCCAGTCAAAAGAACAGATTGCCACTTAAGAAATTGGAAAATCTATTCGTAAGAACCGGGATCACTTCTTTAATAGGAACATGTAATTTACATTCCGAAATCGCAGGTATAGCCTCGGCCTGTGCAGAGAGTGGATCATACGCCATTTTGTGTCCATGTCTCAGAAGCACACTGCGAGATTGTACGTGTGGGGTTGCCTATAAAGGCAAATCAGATTTGGAGAGAGGTTCGAATGAAACAGACAATCGGAGATTTCTTATTGCGACGCTTTGAAGAGGCCGGAGTCAAACACATCTTCGGTGTGCCTGGGGACTACAATCTCGAACTCATGCAGCAGTTGGAAGATCATGGCAATCTTGCGTGGATTGGAAATTGCAACGAACTTAATGCTTCGTATGCGACAGATGCATACGCGCGCTTGCGCGGCTTGGGTGCTCTCATAGTGACCAACGGCGTGGGAGCCCTCAGCGCAATGAATGGAATCGCAGGTGCATTCAGCGAACACGTTCCTGTTATATGTATCTGCGGATCGATTCCATTAAGGGCTGTTCAACGCGGAGATCTAATGCACCACACCCTCGCTGATCGTGAAAAGGGAAATTTCTACCGCGCTTTTGCCGAGGTTACCACTGCGCAAACTCAGCTTACTCTCGAAAACGCAGCCGCGGAAATCGATCGGCTTATCATAACTGCATGGCAGCGAAAACTCCCAGTTTATATGGAACTTCCCTCGGATATTGCATACCTCGAAGTTGAGGTTTCTGAGGAGAAGCTTGTTCTTGAAATGCCTCCGAGCGATGCGGAACGAGTCCACTCGTGCGCAGAAGCGATATTGACAAGATTATTGGCTGCTAAGTCACCTGCATTTCTGCTTGATCTTGATGCGGACCGCTTTCATGTCGCTGCCTCGATCGCAGAATTGGCGGAAAACTTTCAGATGAACGTTGCGGTCATGAGCACTTCGAAGGGGGTGTTTTCTGAAGCTTCACCCTTGTTTGTAGGCACCTATGCAGGTCTCGGGAGCTCTCCCAACGCGCGTGAAGCTATCGAGGAAAGCGACTGCCTTTTAACGGTCGGCTATCGTCGTGTGGAATCAACTGTTGGCTTTTTCACTGACAAATTACCAGCTTCGGCAATCCACCTAAACTCAACTTACGTTGACACGCCAGATCAAAACTTCCAAGGTGTAAATCTTTCCGAACTCCTCAGCTTCCTGGCCACCCAATCAAACAAAAACAAGAGTAGAAAGCATTTGAAGTCAGCTGGGGCAACACCGGTATACGTTCCCTCCGACCTTCCACTGACTCAAGAGACATATTGGCAAGCGATGCAAACCTTTCTGCGTCCTGGCGACGTGATTATTGCTGAAGACGGCACGTCGATTGTCGGAGCCGGCCAACTAGTACTTCCAGAAAACTGCAAGACCATCATGCAGGCAGTTTGGGGGTCAATCGGATACTCCACTGCTGCCCTCCTTGGATCACTGATCGCTCTGCCTGAACGTCGCCATATTTTGTTCACCGGAGAGGGTTCCTTACAGTTGACTGTGCAAGAGATCTCAACAATTCTGAGGCACAATCTCAAACCTTTCATTTTTTTGATTAACAACAGGGGATACACGATTGAGCGGACCATTTTAGGCAAAGATGCGAAATACAATGACGTTGCGAATTGGCGCTATTCGGAGTTGCCGAAGGTCTTCACACGAGATAGAACCCCTGAGACCTACGTTGTGCGGACTGGCAAAGAACTGCAACAAATCCTTGACTCGCCCCATTCGGAGTTGGTGTTTGTCGAGGCAATTCTGGACAAGTACGACTCGCCAATCGACCTGATTAGGGCTGGCCATGCATTCGCCGAAACCGATTATGGACCTCGTGGCCCGCAATCGAGACAGGGTTCGCAAATTCCCTTGCCAAATAAATAACAGATTCCACACGGAACGTATCTTTGTCTTAGCTAATCGTGAAAATCCTGGCCTAACAGCGTGTTCAAAAAACGAACTTCTCGATAGTTGGGTGTCAGTTTTCTTGTACTTTGATAACGAAGTAGAGGATTTGCTCGCCTTCCGATACGAGCATTTGATACGGAACACCCGCCGGAATATGTACGAAATCTCCTTTGCGTAGGGAGGTTTTGCGTTCCGTCTTTTACCGCTGTACCTCGCACTTCGCCTGGGGTGTTTTTTTTGGGGTTGGAGTGGAGCCCCCACTTACCAGCGTCGCAGTGCCCTTTGGGATGTAGAAAAAATCCGCGAGATGACGATGCATTTCTGCGCCACCATTTTTAGTCCGCAGCGTGAGCATGGTGTAGTGGTTGGGATATTTTGCGAGCGTTCTTTCTCCAGTTCCGGTTGCTGCAGCGGTCTGCTTGAACGCTTTCCCCTTTTCGAGCAGGTCGGCTTGAGAGAAATGATCAACAGTTGTAACTGGAGCTGCTGGCGGGGGCGGTGACTGCACTGCACTTGCCAACGGCATACGGAGCGCTGCCGCAACCGCTGCAAATAGAATCTGTTTCTTCATTTCCGTCCTTAGAAAAGATTTTGCGCATGAGTAAAAACGCGCGGATGAGAAGGGAAACGATAGTTCGTCTCATGCGGTATCCAAAAGGAATGCGGGCATGTGCGTGATGACCAGCAGGGATAGCATCAGTGCGTGGGGGCTGGATTGGCCGGGCTAAATTTGCCGGCCAGCTCCGGCGTCGAGTCAATCTCGGCGGCGTTGGGATTCTGCGTTTTTTCAACCTCCACTCCGAAGACATAACTGCGACCGAACATGTTGCTGGTGAAGATGACGAGTTTCTTGTCTGGCGTGAAGCGCACGTTTGGCTCAAGCCTGTAATTGTGGTGGGACATGTTTACGAGGCGCTCCGAATGGAAGATGCCGGGCTGCCAGAAGTCGGAATTATTTTTGACATCTGAGCCAAAGGAAAGTTTCTGCGGATGAAAGAGTTCGATCCACTCTCCATCCGGCGCTTTGGCCACCTGGCCTGGATCGCCGCCGTCGCCGGTGAAGAGCGTCTCATCCGGGGTGATGTTGAAGTGGATGGACCACTCGTTGCGCTGCATGTGATAGGCCGTGCGCTGATGCGTCTCCAGGTTGTAACCAGCAAGGAAGAAGTCGTCTCCCTTGGGGTACTGCCAGTCGTACCAGATGGTTTTCCCATCCCATCCCCAGAACTCGTGGCCGGCAATCTCCATCGCCATTGTCCGTTTATGAATCAGCGTGTTGTGCGTACCATCGGTGTGAATCATCCAGATGCGATCAACCTTTTGCCACGGGCCCTCGTGGCAATACATCAGCAGCGTGGGATCGGAGGGCGAGAAGAGCATGTGGCCAATCCAATCAGTTGAGTGGAGCAGCGCGTTGACTTTGCCTGTCTTCAGATCGATTTCATACAGCACAACGGGAATACGTGCGGCCAGGCGGCGTTCCATCATGGCGCCTTTGCTTTCCGGCTGAACGAGCGGAGCGCGCTCCTGATTGGCTGCAGCGGCAGTATTGCCTGCCTGTTGAGACAGGTTCTGGCCATACTGCTGATTGGTGGGCATCTCCTGCGCGTCATAGGTGCCCACGCCTAATGTCTCATCGGCATTGATGGTGGCGATGTTGGCACGCGGGGGAAGCACCACTAGTTTTGTGACTGCGCCTGTGTACACATCCGCCTTGTAGACAATGTTCTGCTTTGCATCTGGATCGAGTTTCGTAAAGAAGACTGAGTTGGTTTTTCTGCCTACAACAATGGTGTGCGCATTGTTTCGAAATGCGCCGGGTCCGGCATCGGCAGGGCGCGGCGGATTGGCAACCAGCAACCTGGTCTTGCGCGTTTCGAGATCGAGAACATGAATACCGTCGGGAGCGTTGTAGACCATCTGCTTTCCGTCCGGCGTGAACTCATTGACGTTGAAGTAAAAGGCGGAGGAGTTGGGCTCATCACTAAGGCGAATGACACGATGCCCTGTGTCTTTGTCGATCCAGGTCCTGGGCAGCGGCTCACTTTGGGAATGAGTAATGGGAACGATGGCGGCAAGCAAGGCAAGAAGCGGGAATGCGGCGCGCCTCATGGGAAAGACTCCTGGTGTTGGGATGGAACTGGTGATTTGGTTCGGGCGTGCCAGGTTAGACCACAAACCACCGCGCAAGATTTATACACCGGCAAAAATCCAAATGGCAATATTATTCTCATTTGAATTTTTTATGAAGACTCGCGCTACTCGCCATGTCTACTTTTCTTTTGATCGAACGAAGACCACGAGATTGCCGTCGGGGTCGTTGATTGCCAACGTCCCACGATGTTTTTCTGCGGGAATCTGCAATTTCTTGAGCTGGGTCGTGGTCTGGCGAAGATCGGTGACGGTAAAGAAAAGCTCAAAGGCTGCGGTTGTGCTTGAAGATTGCTGAATGATTTCAAGCTGCTGGCTTGTTGCACCCGGAAGAGCAAGGCCGATATGGCCAGGCTCGATTGGCGTGGCTGGCGCAAAGGTCAATTTGTCGAGGTAAAAGGCGCGCGCGGAGGCCGGATCTTGCATAGCAAGGCTGACGGCGAAGATGCTCTGCGCAATGCGATGCAGGCCAAGGTGCTGGCCGCGGTCATTGGTGTGCCGGGAGCCGGGCATGTACTGCGTGTACTCAATGTTCTGCTTCTCCGGGCCTTCCATGGTGAAGAGCAGGTTGCCTGCGCCTGCGCGGCGGACAGCGGTGGGAGCAAGCCCGTGCTGAATGTAAAAATCGTGAAGGCCGTTGAGATTATCGGACTCGAAGCAGACGTGCATAAAGCCAATCGTCTGGTTGGGCTGGCGCTGAGGATACAGCTCGATAAACTGGCGGTCGTTGACTTTGAGAAAAGCCTCAGTGGGCGCGCCGTCCTGGTCGAGAGCAAAGGCCTCTTCAAAGCCGAGCTTCTTGTAAAATGCGCGGGACTTCAGCAGATCGGAGACCCGAATGGCAACGTGCGCAATGCCGGCAAGTTCTGGCGTTTGCGTTGCAGACTGGCCGTAAGAGCAAGGGAGGGGAAGCGCTGCCGCAAGCAGGATGGCAACTCTAGAAATGAGGCATTTCAAGACGCTACGCAAAACACACTCCTAAGCCGGCTGTTGCAACTGGCGGTTGCGAAAATTTCTGCGGGTTTCCATTGGAGGATGAATTCCAATAAGGGAGGAGTGTACCATGCAGAGTGCCGGTGTGATGGCGTGGAGGCGAAGAGGCTTCGACGGCCGATTGCGCACGGGGCCCTGGAGGGATTTTTTATTTATGTTGCCCAGTATGCGTGTGGCAGGATTTCTTTTTCTCATATCCAGTTGCGCTGCGGCCACAGCACAGCAGAACTGGCAACATTTGCAAATGCCGACCTCATCGCAGGTTGCCGCGCAGTGGAAATCTCCGCCTTCGGAATATGGCCCTGAGCCCTATTACGGGCTGAATGGCAACATCAGCATCGCGCAGGTTGAGCGTGATCTCGATACGTTGCATGGCCTTGGCTTCCAGGCCGTCACCGTGCAGGCTGGCTTTGGGATGCCGTTTCCGTATCTCTCACCGGACTACTTTGCCTTCTTCCGTAAGTTCACCGCCGAGGCGAAGCAGCGCAATATGCGCATCTGGATTGTGGATGATGCTGGTTATCCGAGCGGCTTTGCCGGAGGAAAGTTCAGCTCTGAAAAACCGGAGCTACGGATGCAGGCGCTTGAGGTTGCGGAAAAGATTCCCGTCGCAGGTGGAACAACAATTCATCGTGAGCTTGCGCCGAACATCGTAAGTGTGGCGGCTGTTGATGCGAGTGGTGCGGCGATTCCTCTGCCTGTTCACGGCAATGTGCTTGACTGGGCAGCGCCGGCAGGCAATTGGATGGTGCTGATTGTGGATCACGAGTTTCGCACTTCGCCCACACGCTCTGACACCAATCCGCGCCGCGTGAAAGACGGCACGCAGTCGCTTGAAGATTATCTTGATCCCGCAGCGACAGAACAGTACCTGCGCTGGACGCATGAGCAATATAAGCAGGCTGTTGGAGACGAGTTTGGCAAAACGATTATGGGTTTTCGTGGGGATGAACCGGATTACTCTATCAGCGGCCTGCCATGGACACCGAAGTTCTTCGAGCGTTTCCGCGCGCTCAAGGGATACGATGTGCAGCCGTATGTTGCGCTGTTTACGCAGACCCCTTCGCGGCGCGATCCCGGCGTCACGATTTACCTGACACCGGAGCAGTTCCGCATCAAAGGCGATTACTACGATGTCTTCTCGCAGATGTTTGCCGCGGGCTTCTTTGCTCCGCAGGCGGAGTGGTGTGCGGCAAATCATCTTGAGTACCAGGTCCATCTGAATCACGAAGAGATGGAGATGGACCTGGTGCGCAGCGAGGGTTCCTTCTTCCGCGATATGCGCTCTGTCCAGGTTCCGGGCATTGATGCAATATGGCACCAGATATGGACGGACACAATTTCGGATTACCCGCGGCTGGCCAGCTCTGTTGCACATGTCTACGGGCGGTCGCGTGCGTTTACGGAGAGCTTTGCGGCCTATCGTCCGGAGCCTGATGTAGAGATGGCGCGTTACATCCTGAATGAGCAGTTTGTTCGCGGGGTCAATCTGGTGGAGACCATGTATTTTCCTGCGACATCCTCAGGGCCTAGGCCACCGCCATCCTATATGGGCCAGCCGGGCTTTCCGGAACTGCTTACCTATGTGCGACGGATGAGCTACCTGATGTCGATGGGAAGACCGGATGCGACGGTTGCGCTCTATCTTTCGTCCAGCTCGATGTGGCTTGGTAACGAAGTTTCCGATACTGCATTTGTATCGACAGAACGACTGTTGAGCGAGCATCAGATCGACTTCGACATTGTGGATGAGGATGCGCTGGGGCATGACCTGAAGGCGCTGCCGGGCAGCCTGGAAACGGCGAGCGGCAATCGTTATCGAACGGTGATTCTGCCCGCGCCGATAGTGCTTTCGAGCGCGATTGTGCAACGCCTGAAGTCCTTTGCGCATGGCGGCGGCAAGGTGGTGTTCCTTGGGGGAACGCCCGCGCTGATTGCAGGCCGCACGATGCGGGAATCAGCTGACGCAAGTGCGAAGGATTTTGCGTGGGCCACGGTTGTTGCGGCACGGTTATCGCCGACGCCAACACCTCCTGCAAACCGGCCATCCGCGCCGCCTGCAGTGCAGGAAGTTCCAGCCGATGTACTGACAGCGGTCGAATCTGCGACAGTGGCGCCGGCAATAAAGCTGGACGCAGTGGACACATCTCTGCGCGTGATGAAGCGGAGATGGAAGGACGCGGATGTGTATCTGTTCTTCAATGAAGGTGCGCAAGCCTGCAGTCATGCCGTTACATTGATGAGCACGGGGCGCATGGTAGAGGCATGGGATCCGCAGACGGCAACTGTGCAGCATGTGTCAATCACAACCAGCCACGGAAACCCGGTGGTGGCGATGAAACTGGCTGCGTATGAAACGCGCGTGCTGGTTGTGCGCTAGTGCGGAACCATGAGTTCATGATTCCGCACATGAGTTACAGTGTTTTACCATCTGCCTCAGGGAGTGTTGCATCTGCGGCAGCGCGGCTCCAGCCGATGCGAAAATCTTTTACGCCGTGCAGCGCGAAAGCTCCATTGGCGCCGCGCGGAGCGGTTACGGCAAAAAAATCGGCACGCTCCACGCTCGTGAGGTAGAAGGCCGGGCGCGCGTCCGGTGTCGAGTTGGCAATCTCAATGTGGCTCATCTCTACATTTTTTACATGGCGTAGGAAGAAGCCGGATGCCGGCATGGCTCCAAACATTCCCGGCTCTGGATATTTATCCTCCAGCTCTGGCGGCTGGATTTGCGCAGCTTCCGCGGTTGCTCCTCCAACCGTCTCGACGTAGATATTCGAGAACTTTACATCTTCAATTGCATAACCGGGAATGCCGCTGAGGATTGAGCTGACCTTTTGCGGAGCGTTGTAGCAGGTGAGATTGTCAATCAGGACGCGTTTGAGCGTTCCGGCCTTGGTGCTTTCCTTCGGGCCGCGCAGGCGCGCTCCAAGCCGCATGAACACAGGCCCTGAAACCAGGTCGCGCATGGTGGTGTTGGTGATGGTGAAGTCTTCGAGCAGCGCTCCGTCCACCGTTTCGAGCGCATAACCCTGGCAGCCTTCCAAGATGCAATTCGAGATGGTGACGTTGATGAAGCCGCCGTTTGATTCCGTGCCGAACTTGATGCGGCCGGTGCGGGGCACATGCACGTCAGGAGCAAACTTTTTGAATGTGCCATCGAAGACGGAGCCAAGCTCATAGTAGCCAGTAACCCAGCAGTTCGCGATGGTGAGATTTCTGGTAGGCCGGGCATAGCCCAATGCGAAGCTCGATTTCGGGCAGATGCCATCATCCCATGGTGAGTTGACGGTGCAGTTGGAGACGCGCACATTCTGGCAGCAGTCAATGTCCATTCCGTCGCGGTCGGTATCGATGAGCAGATTGTCGATGGTGAGATTGTCGACACCGGTGAGAAGCAAGCCAAAATGGCCGCCCTTCAAAATCGTAAAATCACGTAAAAGAACATTGTGGCAGTTTTTGAGCGCGATGGCCTTGTTGCCTACACCGGACTGCTCGGCAACGTAAATCGGATAATTGCCGCGAGCTGTACGGTTGGCGCCGAAACTGAGCCCTTTGCCGTAAATCAGTCCACTTCCGGTAATGCTGAAGTCGTGAATATCCTCGCCCCATATCAGCGAGTTGTGCCAGTGATTGTGACCGTAGTCCTGGTAAGCGTCCCATGTCGTTTTGGGCTCTGCCGCATCGTACACGCCGCCGTTGTAGCCGGTTGTCTGGCCGGGAAGGGGTGAGTCTGCCGCAAGAATCACGCTGCCATGCTCCAGGCGTAAGTGAACCAGGCTTTTCAAGTGAATGGAGAAACAGAGATAAGTTCCGGCTGGAAAGACAACTACTCCGCCGCCTGCCGTTGAGGCTGCTTCAATTGCGCGGTTGATGGCTGGTGTGTCGAGCGTCTTGCCGTCTCCGGTTGCGCCATATTTGCGCACATCAAAGATGCCTTGCGCGGCGGAGGGTATGTCTCTTTGCTGTGTCGAAGCTGCATGCGATAAGTCCGGCAACACCACGCCCACTGTGCCCAATCCTCCCGCACGCAGAAAATCCCGGCGCATTCCGTTGAATGATCTCACGCTCCAAAGCCTCCTTCTTTTTCTGCCGCCATTTCAGGCTGACTTAATCCAGGTGGAAGATCTCTTCAATCATCCGCATCGCGTCATCAGGCCCCGCTCCATCCAGAGATTCAAAGAGCGGAGCCATCTCTTCCTGCCAGCGTGCGTTCACCTCGTGCTCTTTCATTGCGGCGCGGCACTCGTCAAAATTGTCGGTTTCAAGATAGCCGATAAGCAGGCCGCCCTCCTGAAGGAAGAGCGAATAATTGCGCCAGCCAGTTTCGCGCAACGCCTCCTGCATCTCTGGCCACACTTGCCTGTGGCGTGCCTTATACTCCTCAACTTTTTCCGGTCGTACTTTCAGCAGAAAACAAACACGCATGATTCTTTCCTATGTAATTCCAGTCCACAATGATTCGAAAGGGGATTATATTGCCTATTGAAATAAGTTTGCTATGTTTAAACGGCATTCCGTGGCTGGAGATTTTTCATGAGGCGCCAAAGCCGTTTTTCGAAGCTCAGACCGCTCCGGAGCGTAACCGTATGAAGTGTGGCAAGCTGGCTCTCACAATTGCGTTGGGACTCGCGTTCTGGATGATCTTTCCATGGGTAATGCAGACGTAGCCTACCATACGCGGGATTGTGGATTTCAATGATGGATGGAAGTTCCTTGAGGACGATGTGCACGGGGCGGAGCAGCCGGCTCTGGATGATTCTTCCTGGCACATCGTCCGCGTGCCGCACGACTGGAGCATTGCGGGCCAAGTAAGCGAGAAAAATCCGAGCGGAGGAGGGGGAGGATTTTTTCCAACCGGCATTGCTTGGTACCGCAAAAGCTTTTCGCTTCCAGCGGCCGACACCAACCGGCACGTGTATTTCGTTTTTCCCCAGCGAATTTTCGAAGGTATGCGGGCCTAAGTGCGTACAGATGTGCCCCGTCGTTCTTTTCCGTATAAAAAATAAATTTCCTATTGACACTCGCCTAATTGCTCCCTTAACGTCTTGCGGTGGTCTGACTACAGCACTTTTCCTGCACCTAAAGAGGTCAGACCTCAAGAAGTAAATTTTGGGAGGCTCCCGCAAGGGATGGTTTTATGAAAAAAATGAAGATGGTCGGTCTGATCTTCAGAGCCGGACTCAGGGGACGTCTCGGACTTTCGGCATGTTTCTCGCTGATTGTCGCTGCTTATTTCATATGCATTGCTTCAGCCGCCAATGCGCAGACCGCAGGTGAAGGCGCGATCCAGGGTATTCTGACTGATCCGACCGGTGCCGTTGTTCCACACGCTGCCGTCACGGCAACCAATAATGCAACTGGTGTTCCCGCTACGCGGCAGACCACCGGCGAGGGCATTTACCTTATCTCGCCGCTTCTTCCGGGCACCTACACCGTCACCGTTACGGCCTCAGGATTTCAGGACTTCCGCCAGGAAAAGCTGGTTGTGACAGCGATGAGCACGTACACGCTCAACATCAAGCTTAGCGTCGGTTCTTCCAGCCAGCAGATCACCGTCACAGAGGCTCCCCCTGCGATTGATACAACCAGCGCCACGCTCGGCGCCACGATCAGCAGCGACGTCTATCTTCAATTGCCAATCCTGGCGAACAATCAACAACGCGACATCACCGCCGTTTCGAACCTTCTTCCCGGGGCGCAGCCGGGCGCGCGTTCCTCCCTGTTTGGTGGAACCGCCAGCCGCGTCGAGGAAGTTTATCTGGATGGAATTCCGCTCACGACGATCAGCCAGATCGGCGATAACCGGCCCATCCTGAACCTTGTGCCCGCCGAATCCATCGATCAGATCAACGTTGTGACCAACTCCGCATCGGCTGAGTACCAGGGCGCCGGCATGGTGAATTACACAACCAAATCGGGTGGCAACAAGTATCACGGCACAGTTGCCGACTACATTCGGAATACGGCCTTCGACACCTGGGGATTCACAGCTATTGCCAATACGACCAAGAAACTGGTCAATGGTGTGATTACGACAGTGCCGGCCGGCAAGCCAATCGATCATCAAAACGAATTGGCCGCTTCGATTGGTGGCCCCATCATCATTCCGCATCTTTTCAACGGTCGTAACAAGCTCTTCTTCTTTGCATCGTATGACCGTTTCCACTCGCGCTCCGGCGCCAATCCGGGCACTGTGACGATTCCGACGACCGGGTTCCAGAACGGCGATTTTTCCGCCCTGCTGGCCTCGAATGGCGGCCCGGGCTACGCAATCTACGATCCGACATCGTTGAGTGCCTGTACCGTAAACAGCACGACCGGTCCCTGCCGCTATCAGTTTGGCTATGGGCCCGGAACGGGACCTGGCCCGGCAGGCAATCCAACACCCAATGGTTCGCCCGTCAACGTAATCCCATCGGGCCTGATTTCGCCTATTGCCCAGTACCTTCAGAAGTTCTTGCCCGCACCCACTACCTCGGCAATCACCAATAACTATCTGTATGGGCCGCCCTCCGGTTATGACAACTGGCTCTATTCCGGCCGCATCGATTATGACATTTCCGAGAAGCAACGCATCTCTGGCGTTGTGAGCGGAGGCAACCGCCAGGCATATCCATTCACGGCCGCTTCCCCTTTCAACAACAGCTCGATCAATCTCCCACTGCCGTACACCGGTTCCGATTACTCCACCATTGCCGGCCATTGGGCTGATATTGAGGACGCTTATACCATCAATCAGAACTTGGTAAACCAGTTTCGCTTTGGCTGGAGCAACTTTGGCGGGCCGCCGCTCAGGAACCTGACCCAGGGAATTCATGATTATGAGGCCACGACCGCAGGCATCAGCTTCTCCGGCGTTCCAGCTGATGGCCAGGCGCTTACGGAGTTTCCCACTATCCAGTTCAACGGGAGCAATGCGCCTAACACGTGGGGCTTTGGGAGTGACGGTGTAACGGCCACCACGGTCAGCCAGACCTACACCACGCTCGACAACCTGCTCTGGATCAAAGGGAAACATGCCTATACCTTCGGCTTCCAGATGCAAAAGCTCCAGGAAAATGCTTCTGTATATGATGGACCAACTTCCGCGCTGACCATGGCGTTCAGCACTTCGGAGACAGCTTCGATTGTGCCCAACGGCTCCAGTTATGCGTATGGCGGCAACACCGGTTTTGCCTATGCGAGCTTCCTTCTCGGCGCGGTCAACAGCACCGGAATTACCCTGCAGCCTTTCTCAGTTCTGGGAGGCCGCTACAGCACTTATGCGCCTTATTTTCAGGATGTGTGGAAGGTCAATGACAAGTTGACCGTCAACATTGGGATTCGCTGGGATTATCTGCCGCCGTATCATGAAGTGCTGAATCGCTACTCCTTCCTGAATCCCAACATCACCAATCCTGTAACTGGAAACAACGGTGCGCTGCAGTTTGCCGCCTCCTGGGGCGGCTCTGGAGTGTCCTGTAACTGCAAAACGCCGGTTAACACCTACTGGAAGAACTGGCAGCCGCGCTTCGGCATCAACTATGCGATCAACGACAAGACAGTTATCAGCGCCGGCTTCGCCACCGTGTACTCGCACGCTGGAGGCACAGGCGGCGCGGGCGGCGCGTACAACGGAACCGGTCAGCTTGGCTTTACCAGCTCGCCCAATTTTGCGGACAACGCTGCCGGGGCGAATGCAGGTCCGGCCTTCTATCTCAATAACAGCACAGGCTTCCAGTCCCTGGGCCTTGCGAACAGCAACTTTGGCGGTCCGGGATATACTGTCCCGCCCATTACGGCGCCTGGTGCCGTCAGCCAGACGCTCAACGTGGGCAACACTGTGAGCAGTGCGGGCAAGTTTGTTACCGCAAGCAGCTCGCCCGGCTTTGCCGATTCTTATATTTCCGGCCGCGCGCCGCAGTTCAACTTCTGGAACTTCGCGGTGCAGCGCGCCTTCACCAACAACATCACCATTTCCGTTGCCTATGCGGGCACGGAGAGCCACTTTATTGCGGGCGCAAGCAACATGCGCGGCCTGTATTCGAACCAGATCAATCCGCAATACTGGGCGCTGGGCGGCCTGCTGAACTCACCCGCAACTGCCGCGAACGTTGCTGCCGCCCAGGCCATCATGCCGGGGATTCAGGTGCCCTATGCCAGTTTTGAGCAGGCTGCCAACCTGAACGGTGGTCAGGCCACCATCGGTCAGATGCTCAAGTGGATGCCGCAGTTCTCCAGCGTCAGCGATACATGGGGTAGCTCCTCTGCCAACGCCTCGTATCACGCGCTGCAAATCTCGGCCCACAAGCGCATGTCCAACGGCCTTGACCTCACGGTCAACTACACCTACTCCAAAAATATTGACGACGCAGGCACGCAGCGCAGCGGCTTTGCCATTCCGGCTGCCATGATTGCCACCAGCAAGGCATGGGCACAGAACCGCATCGACCGCTCGCTCAGCGCCAACAGTGTTCCGCAGGACTTGAATATTTATGGCGTCTACAACCTGCCATTCGGCAGGCAAGGCTGGAGCGGCTCCAATCCGGTGGTCCGTACAGTTGTGAAAGGCTGGAATCTCTCCGGACTCTTCACATACAGTTCCGGAACGCCGCTGTTGGTCACCTCTTCGGCTTGCAACTCGTCAACCCATCCCGGCGCAGGCACTTGCATGCCTGACCTCAATCCGGCCTTCAACTCAAAAAACATTCGCCAGAATGGCAGCTGGGGCAAAGGCACAAATGCTACCAACTTCGGCACCATTCACTATCTTCAAGGCTACGTCCCCAGCACAGCCGACGGCACGGGCGTAGCTGCGGATGGGGCTACTGCTGTAGCCTGCGGCAGCAGCGCTGGCCCGTTTTGCAACGCTAATGCCTTCATGTTCGGAGATGCCGCGCGTGTGATGCCCTTTGATGGGCTGCGCAACCCCGGCTCCTACAACCTGAGCGGCAGCGTCTACCGTACCTTTGACCTCACGGAGCGGCTGAAGTTTATCTTCCGTGCCGACTGCCAGAACATCACCAACAAGGTGACCTTTGGCGGGATTCAGGCCAGCATGAACAATGCAGCCTTTGGCACGGTCAGCAGCGCAACCGGCAATACCGGAAGCCGCGATTTCCAGTTCTCCGGAAGAATCAACTTCTAACCACTGCCTCTCACCAGTCCATGGGCCGGATGCGTTATACGCACGTACGGCCTATGAGCATACGTAGAATTTGAAACAAAGGTGGAAACATGTTCTTTCGACGATTCACACCGACAGCCGCCGCATTGGCGGCCTTTTTAATGTCCGGCGCTTTCTCGCAAAGTACGTTTGCACAACACCAGCCCACGCCGCAACAACTGGCTGGCATTGCGAAAGACGCATCGCGACACTTCGGAGACGATCCGGATAGCGCTGGCCCGATTGCAACCGGCCTTAGCTATTCCATCCATCCGGATGCTGTTGCCAAAGCTATGCGCAAGGTAGCGGATTGGCAGCTCGAACGCGCGCAACCGTACTTTGATCGTATATGGACGTGGAGCGTGCTGTACTCCGGCTTCATCGCTGCCTCAGACTCACTCGGCGATCCGAAGTATCGCGATGCCATGCAGGCAATGGGGCATAAATTCGATTGGAAGCTGCGCTCTGACCTGCCGAATGCCGACGACCAGAGCATTGGGCAGACGTATCTTGAGCTGTATCTGCAGAAGAAAGATCCTGCCATGCTCAAGCCCACACAGGAAGCGTTGGACGCGATTCTAGCCGCGCCGGCGAAGGCTACCATTCCCGCGGGCAAGGAGATGACATGGTGGTGGTGCGATGCGCTCTTTATGGCTCCCCCGGTATGGGCGCGCATGTACGCCGCAACCGGAGATAGAAAGTACATCGACTATCTTGACCAGGAGTGGGACAAGACCTTCAGCCTGCTCTACAACACGCAGGAACACCTGTATGCTCGTGACTCCAGCTACCTGGCGAAGACCGAGGCGAATGGGAAAAAGATGTTCTGGTCGCGTGGCAATGGTTGGGTGATGGGCGGCATAGTGCGCACACTGGAGTATTTGCCCAAGGACGACCCCGCACGCGGCAAATACATCGCACAACTCAAAGAGATGGCGGCCCGCGTGGCGCAGCTGCAAGGACCGGATGGATTGTGGAGAGCAGGCCTGCTTGATCCAGCTGATTATGACCAGCCTGAAGTTTCGGGCTCAGCTCTCTTTACCTTTGCAATCGCTGCAGGAGTCAACAGCGGCTATCTGGATACAAAGACCTACCGCCCAGTGATTGAAAAAGCATGGGCGGGCATGCTGCACCACGTTTATGCGGATGGTCGCCTAGGCGACATTCAGCAGACCGGCGCAGAGCCCGCACCCTACAAGCCAACTGCAAGCTACACCTACGGCGTCGGCGCATTTCTATTGGCGGGGAGCGAGATTCGCAAGATGGATCATCACAAGCGGCACATAAATCATCATGGAATGTAATTCAAAAAATGCCCGGCAGCGAATAAAGCCGCCGGGCATTTATCTTTTGCTTCGCAATCTATCTCAGTGCCCGGAATCCGGCGCGACGGCTTGCCCTTTCTCCGAAAAGAACTTTGCTACAGGATCGTCCTTGAGAGCCTTGAGCCCGGCTACCACGCATTCTGCGTTCAGCTCTGCTCCGGCCCGGCTCGTATGCGTATGCGGATCGGCAAAGAGTGGTTCTACCTTTGCTTCACCCAGCGCGTCATAGCGGCGGGCAATAATCTCGTTCAGATCGATGAAATCGATGTGTTCCTGTGCCGCCACCTGCTGCGCCCAGCCGCCATAATCGCCAGCGTTGCGCACAACCTTGCTATCCTTCCATATCTTGCGCGGAATCGGCGAACAGAAAATCGGAATTGCGCCCTTGGCCAGCGTGTCGGTTACATACTTGCGCATATACCAGCCGTAGGTGTGCACCACTTCGTGCTTCTTCGTAATCGGATTATCAATCTCCTGGCTCTCCTCGCCCACTCCGCGAATTGTTCCACGTGCACGGGCGGTATCGTCCAGCGGTCCTGAGTCGTTGTGTCCAAACTGAAAGAGCACCACATCTCCCGGCTTGAGAATCGCCAGCAACTCGTCCCACCTTCCCTCGGTAATGTAAGTGCGGCTGCTGCGCCCGCCAAGCGCGCGATTGACCACGTTAATCTTGCTCGCATCGAAATAATCCACCAGCGGCTCGCCCCATCCCCACTGGCCGTTTCCGCCATCGCCTTTGCCGTTGCGCACAGTGGAGTCTCCTACCAGAAAGAGCGTTGGCAGGTTCGGATTTTTGGGTGCGGGCAACGGAGGGCGTGCGCTTACTCCGGGGTCCGTGCTCGGAACGGCTTGCGTTGCCGATGTGCTTGGGTTTGGAGGTACAGTTTGGCTGGGCAAAGTCTGCGCTCGTGTTTGAGCACACATCTGCCACGCAAGCAACAGGTTCAGAGCCAGCATCCATCGGTTCATCGCACAGTTCTCCTCAATAGCAGCGTTATTTCGGCTCGCCGAACGGCACATCCTTGCTGTCTTCTGCATTCGCGCCAGTAAAAGCAAGCTTGCTTCCGTCCGCCGTGCGGATTTTGTTCTCCGTCATCGTCCAGTTGCGGGCATTGGCGATGGTTCCCGCTGTTGCCGCTTCAATTTCCAGATGGTCAAACCTGAAATCCTCAAGCGGCGCGTTGGGATAGGCACTCACCAGGAATGCTGTCCTGGCGCCCGTTGCCTTGATGTTCCAGATGTGTATGTCATGGAAGTGAGGCAGGCCCTTTTCTTCCGGCACGTGTGTCGTGAGAGCGGTCCAATGCGGCGGCACATCCTTGATGCCGGCGGGAATCGTCGCGTAGCTGTAACTCGGGTTCCAGTTCATCGTGATATGAATGGGAACAGCAACACCATCGAGCGTCAGATCATGGATGCGGATATCACGCGCAAGGCCTCCGCGTGTATGCGCCGACTTGAACAGAACTCCTGACGGCACTCCGCTGAGCGCAGTTATCCCATACGCCTCAATATTGCGAAAGCCCCCCGAGGTCTCACTGCCAATCGTCACAGCGGCAGCGCCCCTGCGCACAATCGAGTCGCGAAGCACAATATCTTCCGTGGGACGATTTACGCGCAGCCCATCCGCATCGCGGCCCGCCTTCAGGCAAAGCGCATCGTCATTCACATCAATGTCTGCGTGCTCCACCAGCACTCTGCGCGAGGAATCAATATCAATGCCGTCCGTGCTCGGTCCCTTGCCGCCTTCGTTGTTGCGAATTGTCACCTGATTCACGTGGACATCGTGCGAGTAGAGAATCTGCACAGTCCAGAATCCCGAGCGTTTCAACAGCAGGCCACCGCCCAGCCGCACATCGGAAGAATTTTGAATCAGAATCAGTCGCGGCCTCTGCGCATCGTAGTCTGAGGCCCAGCGCAGACCCCTGGGCTCATACACCGCGCGCAAATCCCAGTAGGACTTCCACCAGATTGCCCCATCGCCATCAATCGTCCCCGCGCCAGTGATGGTGACATCCTGCTGATCGCGCACATTGATAAGCGCAGCCGGCCAGCTCATCTCAATACCTGCAATGCGCGTGGGAAGTACCGGATAGTCCTCACGCCTTTCCGATCCAATCAGCGTGACCCCCTCGGGCACATTGAAAGTAACGCCGGATTTCAAAAACAGCGATCCGGTCAAGTATGTTCCCGCTCTCAGCGATACCGTGCCATGCGCTGCAGATGCCGCATCAATCGCCTTCTGGATGGACGCGGTCTCAAGCGCCACCCCATCGCCTTTGGCTCCATAATCGTTGGCAAAGAAAACCTTCGATTCCGCAGGCGCCCTGGCAGCCAGAGCCAGCACGAATGCAGTAATCATGGAGAAGCATCGCTTATTCATCGACCAGTCTCCTCCAACAAACGAATCGTCCCGAAGAGCCCAGACGGAACAGGCTGTAGATTGTCCATATCCTGCGGATCAAAGCGGCGTCCATACATGGCACGCAGTGCCGTGTAGTCGTGCGGCGGTTGGCCGGAGAGCAGGTTAATGGCTGTGTTGTACACATGCACCTCGACAGCATTCTCGCCACTATGCACGAACTCAGAAATATCGATGCGGTACGGCGGGTGCCACAGCGAACCGACGCGCCGCCCATTTACAAATACAACTGCAGCTTCGCGAATCGGCGGATCGAGCAGCGCCCGAATTCCATTAGATCCCGGCGGCCGTGGATCCACAGTCGGAGTCCCGGCTCCAAAATCAAGTAACCAATGCGAATGAGAATTCGGCGTGCGATGCAGCGTGATGCTGCGCGAATAAACACCCTCGCCCGAGTAGTATTTCTTCTCCGGCAGATTCGTCCATGAGGTCAACGACGAAAGCATTTGAGGCTTATCACCGGGGAAACGAAGCTGCCATCCGCCACTCAATTCCGCAACTTGTTTGTCCTGCACCGCAGCGTCCATTCGCTTCTGTTGCGATGAGGGATCAAGGTGATCCTTTAAGACAAAGATGCGGGATTCATAGGGCGCCAGCGTCAGCTTGATGCGGGAATCCGCATGGAGTTCCTGCTTCTCCAGAACTCTGCCGCCATCGGGATCCCATGCTTCCAGACTCGTGCGAGCCGCGCGAAAATGAACGCTGGTATCCATGGGATGGTTCTCTGTGTTCACGACAAAATAAATATCGCTCTGCGCCAGCTTGCGATGAAGAAAGCCCAACCCCGCAGCCTGTCCCGTTGCATCCAGATCCGGCGCAAGCGCGTTGTGCAGCGCCTCGCGAAGACCATCAACTGACGCCACATGTACAGCCTTCGAAGCATCATCCTCAAGTAGCTTCTTCGATAGCGAAGCAATCTCTGCGCTCTCGTTCTGCTCCTTCAGACCCGGCGCAAGAGAAGGGAGCTTTCCAACTGTAATCACCTTGCCGCCTGCAGCCGCAAAGCGCTCGATCTTTCTATACGTGGCAAGCGGAATCCGGTCTGTTGGAGGAATCACCAGCACGGGGTAGGGAATCTTACTTAGCTTGTCAATCGTAGAAGCATCAATATAGTCGATGTTGTAGCCTGCATCGAGAATCACCGACATCAATTCCGGTGTAATCAGCCTGCGCATCTCCACCGTTACAGACACATGCCCTGGCATGTATGCGGCCTGCGCGTCATCCTCCGGCAGCAAAAGCGCAACATCGTTGGCCGGCTTACCCTGGCGCAACAGCCAGCTCACGCGCTGGAGATATTTCGTCACATCCGGCATAACCGCAAACCATGGATTGTGGTCATTCAAGGCAGCCGCCGCATAGAATGCCCATCCCGGCTCACCGGCTGATGGGGGCGAATATGGATAGCCATGCCCGATGAGCTGGTTCACTCCCAGCAGAAACATGCGATCCGCTTCCACTTTCATATCCAGCGGCGTCGCGCGAAAGGCAGGTGAGTGCAGCCATGTCCACGTTTCAGCGGAAGTCACGTTGCGATCGTAAAGATGGCTCGCCGAGCTCGCCCATCGCGTAAAGGAAAACGCTCGCCATTGCGGCCCTTCACCTTCTGGCAGATTCGGCGCTGCCTCATCGGCGAATGTCACAGCGGGCTCACCATACGTTTGAGAACGGAACCGCGTGTGATGTTCTTCCGCAAACTGCGTCAGGGGCACCAGGTAGTTCTCGCGAATCAGTTCAGAGAGCGTCAAGCCCCAGTCATGGCGAATCGCTTCAGCCTTCAGTGTGCCGCCTGCCACAAGCTCCGGCAGATGCGGAACCAGATCATAGTCGCGGCGCTTGAGAAACTCGGCGGGAAGATTCGGCGTCCAGTCCGCTCCATAGACTTCCAGCGAATCAGAGAAGACAGAATACGGCGGCTGATCACCAAAGGCCTTGAGCAGCGGAGTTGCTACATCGGCAATATGCTCGTTAATGGCCGCGCGCGCAAAGTGGTCGAGCACATAACCCTCTGCACTCGCCGCAGGCCGTTTGACCATTTGCCGCGTGTGGCTGGCAAGAAAAAACAAAGCTGTTTCGCCCACAAGCGAAGCCGGCACTGCCTTCGTATCAAGGTCGAGGCGTGTTGCGGAGGCAGCGTCAAACGATTTCGCATTCCCTTTCACAGCGAATGCCGCAATCAGTTTGTCACCTTCGGCAAGCTCCGGCAGGGCAAGCTTTCCCGCCGCAATCGTCGCCGAAGCCACCTTCAGCCGCCCGGCTGCCAACTCCAGGGAAGTATGCGGGCCGCCGTAAGGCCATCCGCTGCCCAGCGTAATATCCACCCGCATTCCCAGCGACCGCGCCGTTGTGTTCGCAAAGCTTACGTCGTCAAGAAACTCCGGCGAGAGATACGGCAAATTGCGAATCCCCTTCGCCGCATTATCCAGTTCCAGTGGATAGACCGGCTGAATCTCCACGCCGCCAATACCCGCGCCGCGCATGGTCTCCAGCTCTCTCTTCAGCTCCGGTTTGGTTACGGATGAGCCAAACCACCACCAGCGCATCACCGGCCGCGTGTCTACCGGCGGATTCAGAAAGCCCTCGTGCAGATTGCTCGTCGGTACCTGCGCGCCTAGCGCCATTACAGATGCAGTTGCCAGAGCCAGGAGCGCTGCGCCGCGCATCCCACGCAACACCTTCGATTGATACAAGTCATTCCTGCTGCGGTGTTGCACTGCCATGCCCCTCGTTCCGGCGCGCAAAAGCGCAACCAGTCGTGTCCCCTGCCGACTCCCAACATTCCACGGTTATTCCCACCGAGCGTGTTCCAACACCCGACAAGACTATGACAGCAAGCTAGATAATTCAATGGAAGAATTTTTTACAAATAGAAGTTCTCGCGTGTTTGGCCCTCCGTGGCAGCTGAGTCCGGCCCAGCGCCATGCTCATTTCGTAGCCGATTCCGTTGCAGTCATGCAAGCATGGTGTCCGTTAAGACTGATTCGTCTGTTCCATCCGTCTCTATTCAAGCAAGTTACTGTATATCAATATGTTATATACATTCGAATAATCCATCCGCCGCAGTTGCTCACCGTATCTCTTCGCCAAACTACAAATGAAATCTCAGAAGGCAGTGCTTGCCGGATAGGCCCACTTTTCTCTCCTGCTCCTTCCTCGGTGCAAAAGAATTCTATTGAGAGTTTCATCTTTCCTTGACTAGCTTTATTCCAAAGTAAAAATAAATTCTCTATCGAATGTTTCTTCGCCTGTGCTCAATCACTCAGGGGGAATGTATGCTGTTGACCTTGCCGGGATTGGGCTCTCGCCACAAAGGGCCACGCCTCAAACTCATTCCACTCATGCTTCTCACTGCTAGCCGCGCTGATGTTTGCCCTGTCCTAGCGTGCCCAAAGTTTTGTGTCGATGGTTATGTTTGAATGTACGGGGCTGGCGCTTGGGGAGCAAACAGACCAACTCATTCAGTTCTTCAATGTCTCCCGCCATAAACGCAGCATCATTGATTACAGTGGAGTCCAGATCGCGATGACAACCGAGGCCGCCGAGGTCTCGGAACAGGCCAAGCAGTTGCTTGCTATAGTCGAAACCCGGATCAAGAGTAAGCACGCTCTCTTGAGCTGGATCACGGATTCTGAAAGCAGGAAAGTTGAGAACTGTCTCGGCGCAGTATAATAAGGTTCGAAGCGGGAGTAGTTCAGTGGTAGAACGTCAGCTTCCCAAGCTGAATGTCGGCGGTTCGATCCCGCTCTCCCGCTCCAACCCAATCAATAATTTACGGGGTACAGCTTGGTAGCGCGCTCCATTTGTGCTCCATTCATATGGTGAGCAGCTTCTCCTCCAGTTGATTGACCACAGGCAACCGGCTTGCGACCGGCGTCTGACGGTAAACGTTCTGGGTGACATCGAGCGTGTGACCGCACCGGTCGGCCACCAACTTCCCGTCAATCCCCAAATCGCCCATCAACGTCGAGTACGTCCGCCGCATCACCTGGAAGTTAGCCCAGCCAAGTCCGATCTCGGCGAGCTTGAGTTTGATGTTGCGATTCAAAGAATCCTCGAAAATACCTGCCAATGGAAGCGCGTAGGGAATTTTTGGCCAACTGGTTTGCCTGCGTTTGCTGCAAAATCAGCATGTTTCCCTGCAAAACTGTCATCCTCTGTGCGGATTTGCGGGAATCTGCCAAGGGGGCAAAATGGCACAGTTCACTTTGGACGTAAACGGTCAAAGACGCGCGTTTGAGGCAGATGGCGAAATGCCTTTGTTGTGGGCCTTGCGCGACTTGCTTGAGCTCACGGGCACGAAGTATGGCTGCGGCATTGGCATGTGCGGTGCGTGTACGGTGCATCTCGACGGCGCCTCGGTGCGATCATGCCAAACAACGGTCGCCGATGTTGGAAGTCGCAGGATAACCACGATCGAGGGACTGGGCAGAGACCATTTGCACCCGGTACAGGAGGCGTGGATTGCCGAACAGGCGCCGCAGTGCGGCTATTGCCAGTCAGGCCAGATTATGTCGGCAGCGGCGCTGCTCGCAACAATCCCACATCCAACAGATGCGCAGATCGACGACGCCATGGCAGGCAATCTATGCCGTTGCGGTACATATTTTCGTATTCGTAAGGCCATTCATAGGGCAGCCCAGGAGATGAAGTCATGAAGATCAGCCGCAGGAAGTTTTTAGGTACATCGGCTACCATCGCCGGCGGAACATTCGTGGTCGGATTCTCGCTTCGTGGAGTGGCCCAGGAAACTGCAGGCTCCGTGAAGGCTCTGAACCCGTTCGATGCATGGATTCACATCAAGCCTGACAGCAGCGCAGAACTCATACTGGCGCAGTCTGAGATGGGACAAGGCGTCTACACCTCGCTGCCCATGTTGCTGGCTGAGGAAGCTGACCTCGACTGGGATCGCGTCACGATTATGCAGTCGGATTTCTCCCTCAACACAGGCGGAAGCGGCAGCGTTGTCTCGAACTATCTGCCGCTGCGGCGCGCAGGAGCAGTAGTGCGGACCGCGATGGTGTCTGCCGCGGCTCGCAAGTGGAGTGTGCCGGAAAGCGAATGTACAACATCGAAGGGCCAGGTGCTGCATGTCACCTCAGGTCGCAGGGTTCCCTATGGAGAGCTGCTGACCGTAGCACGGAGCCTGCCGCTTCCTGATGTGAAGACAGTAAAGCTGAAAGACCCAAAGCAGTTCACGCTGGTTGGCCGGGCCACTCCGCATCGAGACATTCCGGACAAGTGCACAGGCGCAACATGCTTTGGCCTGGATGTGCGGCTGCCTGGGATGGTCTACGCGATGGTGGAGCGGTGTCCCACATTCGGAGGAACTCCGGCAAAATTCGACGCCTCGCAAGCGCTGACGGTTCCCGGAGTCTTACAGGTGTTCGAAATTCCTGCGCGGGGATATCGTGTCTTTACAGCAGGTGGCGTGGTCGTAGTGGCAAACTCCACATGGGCGGCCATGCAGGGTAGAAAAGCACTCAAGATCATATGGAATCCCGGCCCCAACAAAGCCGAATCCACAGACTCGCTGCGTGCGCAGATGAAGCATGCGCTGGAGAATCCACCCGCGTGGTGCTCGGATGCAGAAGGCACGGACTTTAACAGCCTCCCTGCAACAAAGCGCATCGAGAGTATCTACGAATTCCAGTTTTTAGCACATGCGTGCATGGAGCCGATGAACATCACCATTCATCTGCACGACGGCAAATGCGAAACATGGGCTCCCTCACAGACCGCTGACTCGATGCGCAAAATGATTGCCAAAGAACTGGAAATGCCGGAGACCAGCGTCACGGTACATACCACCTTCATGGGCGGCGGGTTCGGGCGTCGCTATCAGTACGATTTCCCCACGGAAGCCGCACAGATTGCGCGGCATGTCTCTTCGCCGGTGCAGTTGGTGTGGACGCGCGAAGACGACATGACGCATGACTTCTATCGGCCCGCGGGCATGCGTCGTATGCAGGGAGCGCTCGATGCCAAAGGGAACGTGGTGGCATGGTCGGGTCATCTTGCTGATACCGCCCTGGGAGCGCAGTGGGGCGAGCCCGGCAAATGGAAGCCCGACGGATCTGAACAACCGGGCAGGCTCGACTATCCGATTCCGTATTACCGGAGAGCATTCACCCCTATCGGAAGCGCAGTCCCGAGAGCATGGTGGCGCTCAGTGGGGCACTCGTTCAATGGCATGGCGGTGGAATGCTTTATTGACGAACTGGCTCATGCAGCGGGGCAGGATCCATATCTCTTCCGCAAACACTTACTGCAGCTGCCGGAAGCAAGCCAGCCCAATGCAAAAGAAGAGGAAGCGCCACCGGATAGGAATCGGTTGATCGCCGTTCTCGACCTGGCGGTGGAGAAGGCTGGCTGGGATAAGCCTCTGGGAAAAAATCGAGGCCGGGGAATTGCCTGCACCTCCAACTATGCCTATCTTGCGCAGGTGGCCGAGGTTACCGTGGACGGGAGCAACATTCGCGTAGACCGGCTGGTAACGGCTGTCGATTGCGGACAGGTGGTGAATCCCAACGGTGCGCGATCGCAACTTGAAGGCGGGATGCTGTTCACCTTGAGTGCAATCCTGAAGGAAGCGATCACGATTCGCAACGGCGGAGTCGAACAACAGAACTTCGATGATTACAGCGTGTTGCGCATGCCGGAGGCTCCGCCGGTGCTGGAAACGTGGTTTGTTGAGAGCCATGCAGATCCGCATGGACTGGGGGAAGCAGCTGTGGGATTGACCATGCCGGCGGTTGGGAACGCGATTTTTGCAGCCACGGGAAAGCGGCTGCGGCGCATGCCCTTCCGAATGGATGAGAAATCAGAATGAGCCGAAAACCACGGCCTCCTATTGAACGTGGTTCGCAAGACCTATAAGAACTAACTGTTGCCGGGGCCTATGTGCGTACAAGGCCGGCGCGATTATTTCTTACTAGCAGATGGCCAATGTGTTTGCTGTAAAACGGCTTTGTTCATGCTGGTTTATATTTATCGATGGATATGTAATCAGAGCCTCTGAATAGCGGTAACAGGCGTGGTTGTTGAAAAAGTCATCTACGGAAAATCTGTAGAAAATTCATGGTACTAAGATGCCCTGCAAGCGATTTTCTCGAGGTGGGTAGACATTTTCCATCACCTAATTTGGGACTGATTTCTCAGGGGGCAAATTTTTCAACAGTCACGGTCCGATGTACTCATTCACATTCCCGCGATGAGTGCATTGTTGATTTTAGGCTCGTTGAGAATCTGGCCGTAGATAGGCGAAAACAGGATGGTCAAAATTTGCGGAAAACTGTCCAACTCATACTGTTTCCAAACGGTTTGCAGGATCCCTTCAAAATGCCCCTTTTGAGCTCATTCGCGTGAAAGGGAGAAATGCCAGGCTGACACAAATCTTTGGGCAGGCAGCGTGCTGAAGCGCGGAGATATGGAGAGAGAGAAGAACACTCTCCATATCTCCGCGCTTCAACTACAGAGAGGGCCAGATATACCACCCTCAAACTTTGGCCAGGAAACTCCTATCTTATGCAGACTATTTCACCAGTAACCTCGACCGAAGGGTCTCAAGGTCGTTGTCCGAAACTCCCAACGCTTGCCTGCGATAGTTGTCAAACGAGCCGTACTTTTCATCGATCGCCCGCAGTGCGCCTTCAAGGTACTCGCGCTTGGCGGCCATCAATGCTTTTCTCTGCTCCGGCGTCAGGTTTGTCATCATCCGGCTTATGCTCGATGTAGTTTTACCGTTGCCGTGCTGTTGCAGCGAGGCTGCAGTGAGGTACCGGTTCGTCAGTTCATAATCGGTCACTACCGTGTTCTCCGGTACACCCAGCGCCAGCAGCAACAGTGCGCTGAACACGCCGGTTCTGTCTTTGCCTCCTGTACAGTGATACTCAAGCGGAAACTCATTCCGCTTCATCTCCGCGAACACACGCGCATACTCCGGAGCCGAATCGATCACAAAGCTCGCATACCCCTTCGTCATCCATTCCGAGATCTCTGCATCGCTTCGTTTCTGCTCGAGAAACTTCTGCGAGGCGAGTGTCTTGCTCGCATCGGTGCCAATTGGCAAATGCAGGTGCCGCGCATCGGAGCCGGGAATCCATTTCTCCGGCTCGTCCGTATTCTCCTCGTCGGTGCGAAAATCGCACACTACGCGAATGCCGAGCTGGTTCAAATATGCAAAGTCCTTCTCCGTCAAATAGGTCAGCACGCCTGAGCGATAAATCTTGCCCCACCGCACAAAGCGACCATCGTTTGTCTCATATCCGCCAAGGTCGCGAAAGTTCGGAGTGCCTTCCAGTGGAATATGGCGAATCGACACCTCGCGTGTCTCACCATGATCCGGCTCAAGAAAAAAGTAAGCACGTTCGCCGGGCTTTCCTGCCGATACGGTTACATCATTCGATTCCGATTCCTGCACCAGCTTTCGTTCGCGCTTGCCATCAGCGTCCGTGCTCGAAAATATCTTCACCTTGTGCGAATCTCCCGTAAGCGTGAAGGTAATCCGGTACTGATCCGGACCAACCTGTTCGCAAGCAGGCTGCGTCACCTCTGCTTGTGCCAACACACCAGCGGCCATCAGGCCAACCATCGCCAATTTCTTTCTCATTCGCTTTGTCCTGTTCTGGATTGGTTTTTCATCCGCGCGCTCTGCCGGACCAGGCCGGCTGGCCCGGCAAGGCGCTCTTATGCCGTAGCTAGAAGCTCAGCCTCAGGCTGGCCTGAATCTCGCGCGGCGTGTTGGTCTGGTTCAGGAAGATATACCCGAAGCTCGAGGAGCTGATGCTCGCATTGGGCCCGGCAAACTGGACGCGATTGAACATGTTGAAGAACTCCATCTTGAAGTTCAACGCGAACTGTTCATGCAGCGGTATTTGCCGGCCCACGAGCATATCCCAGTTGTTCGTGCCCGGCGCGCGAACGTCGGACAGATAGCGCGGCGCATTGCCGAACTGGAAGGCCGGCGTCGGTGTAAACGCCGCAGGGTTAAAGTATGCCCCGCCGTTAACAATCTTCCTTCCGCCCGGAGCCGAGCGCGAAACCTCCGGCACAATGTTCGGGCGCATCGTTGTGCCGCCGCCAAACGAGTTGGAATTATTGGGCGAAGTCACCTGCACCGGCGCGCCATTGTCAAAGGTGTAGAACGCTCCCACGCTCCAGCCGCCCAGGACCGCCGCGCCCAGCCCATGCTGCGCGAACGGTTTGCCATGTCCCATCGGCAGCTCGTACTCGCCGCTGATGCGCAGCACATGCGTGAGGTCCTGCTGCGAGACGGACCAGTCACAGGCAGAGCAATGCGCGTCCTGAAACTGCGTGGAGATAAGGTAATCGCCGACGTTGTCCATCATCTTTGAGTAGGTGTAAGCGAACAACAGTGCCAGTCCTTGCGAGAAGCGTCGTTCCGCAGAAACCTGCAGCGCGTTGTAGTTGGAATGGCCATACCCCGGCATGTAACCTGTCACGTTCTGGAACTGCGGCATGGGCCTGAGCAACTGGCCATACTGCACCGTCTTTGCCGCCAGCGGCGAAGTCGGATTCGTGATCACGCCATAGAAGGGATTCGCCACAGTAGCCGTCAGCTGCGTCCCCATGGAGAGATCGCTGTCCGGCAACTGGTTGTAGTTGTATGGCACATAGAGATGGATGCCGTTGTTGCCCACATACCCCACGGTCAACGCAATGTTGGCGGGCAGCATGCGTTGCACGTCAAGCGACCACTGCTCGCTGTAGCTCACCTGCTGCTGGCGCGGATAACCGCCAATAGAGAGGCCCACATTGGTCAACAATCCCTGCGAGCTTCCGCTTGGCTGCGTCAGACCATCCGGGAAGGGGTTATCCATGTTGAACTGCGGCGTCACACCATTCGGCTCTGTTGGGTTGGAGTTCGTCAGCGCCGAGTAGCCCTGCGAAGATGATGAGCCAAGGTTAATCATTGCCGGCGCGTGGAAGATGCCGAAACCGCCATGCACCACTGTTTTCTTGTCCAGGCTGTACGCAAAACCAAAACGTGGATCGAAGTTCAGATATTGCGAGTGCTGCAGGCTCGATCCCGCACCGTTTACGCCAACGAACCCCGGTCCACCTTTCAGCGTTCCCGATATATTCACCTTTCCGTTGAGCGGCGAGGTCGAGCTCAGATCCAGGAACTGATTCTGGTTATGCGCTTCCTGATCTGCAAGCTCCAGGTTGTAACGTAGACCGTATGTGATCGTCAGCTTCGGCGTAACGTGATACTCATCCTGCGCAAAGAATGCCCAGTAAGGATGCGTTGTCCGGAAGCCCGGCACAATGCCGCTGCCCACAGTGCCCGTACCCAGCAGCAGGTCAGCAACTCCGCTGCCAGAATCGCCTATGGCAGCCGTTGGATTCGGTCCGCCGGTAAAGTTGCTGCTGGCTGTTACCGTCACCAACTGGTTGATGTGGTAGTCCAAACCAATGAAGCGGTAGTCGAGGCCGGCCTTGATCGCATGCTTGCCCTTCAGCCAGGAAAGCGCGCCGGCATACTGGTACACAGTGCCGCCATCGGCTTCAAGACCGGTCAGCGGCCCAATCGAGCTTAGACGGTTCGTCGAACTCACCGATGGAAACGCCTGCGCCGTCAAACCGGCCGTCACATTGCCGTTAAAGCCCAGCGAGGTCGGATCGAAACCTTCTGAGAGAGGCGTACGGTTCGACTCCTGGTGCGTGTACACGAAGTGATGCTCAAAGACCATCAAGGGGGAGAGAACCCATGTGTGGTCCAGCATTGTGTTATCGCCCGGAAGCCGCTGCGGATTTCCTGTTGGAGACAGATTGTTATGGTATGGATCGCCATAGTTGTTCCACCGCTGGAACCAGTCATAGTGCACAAACACCGAATGGTGGTCATTAAAGCGGTGATCGAATCGGAAGTTCACTGTATTTTGTGTGCTGGAGGTCGGTGACGCTGAAAAGTAGTTGTTCACAGAGCTTGCACCCTGCCCATGCTGGTTCGGCAATGGATAGCTGTTCAGAATCGCCTTGCCTACCGGATCGAGATTGGTGATCTTGTTTCCGGCGAAGGGCGTGCGGCAATAAACTGTCTGTCCAGTGGCAACTGGCGTTGCAGTGCACTGTGTGCTGCCCGGTTGCTGCAGCGTTGTCGTGCTCGGGTCGTAAATCGTAATCAGGTTGCCGTTCGTGTCAAAGGTCTGCGAAAAATCGCCGGTGCGCTCCAGTGCCGTCGGCACGGTATAGGTGCTGTTTCCGGCCTGGCTCTGGCGCAGTCCTTCGTACGTCACAAAAAAGAATGTCTTATGGTCGGAATTCCGCACATGCGGCGGAAAGACGAACGGCCCACCGAGTGCGAATCCAAACTGGTTTCGTTGAAAGTGCGGCTTTTCTTGTCCGGCCGCATCGGCATTAAAGCTGTTGGCATCGATCAGGCTGTTGCGCAGGTACTCAAACGCGCTGCCGTGAAAGTGATCTGTGCCGGCTTTTGTAGCAAAAGTAACAATGCCGCCGCTCGTGCGGCCCCACTCCGCCGCATAGGCTGTCGTTAATACTTTGAATTCCTGGATCGAATCCACCTGCGGAACCGAGGCCACGGCGTTATAGTCATACGGCGTCGTGTTCGCGCCGCCGTCGAGCAGGCTTTCCGTTGTTGCGAGCTTACCGCCGTTGATGCGGAAGGTATTCGTAAAGGCTTCGCTCTGGTCGTTGTTGCCGGACTCCTGGCTATAAGCTGTTACACCTTGAGCAAAGTTCACCATCTGCAACGGGTTCCGGATGTTCAGCGGCATGCTCTGTACAAACTGGCTTTCGATCACGTTGCCGCGATCGGCATGGTCCACCGCAAGCTCCGGTTCGGTTGCTTCGACGGTTACAGTTTCGGCGGCGGAAACCGGCTTCAGTGCCACGTCCACCGTACGGGCAGCTCCCACCTCGAGCCGGATATCCTTCACCACGGACTCGCCGAAGCTTTCCGCCTTTGCGCGTAGCGTATAAGCGCCGGGTTCCAGAGGAGGAGCCAGGTAATATCCATCCGCATTCGTTACTACCTTCGTCACAATTCCGGTGGATACGTTCTCAATCTCCACCGAAGCTCCCGAAATGGCAGCGCCGCTGGTATCGGTAATATGTCCGTTGAAAGCGCTGCTCTGCGCTCTCGCCACCACGCCGGAAAGGAGTAGCAACGCAAAGGCCAGCAGCTCAACCCATTTCCGTCTGCGCAGCAGCATCGGGAAACAGAACTGTAAAAGAAAAGATTTCGTCATATGTGAGTGCTTCATGCCTTGTGTATAGTCCGCACTCGCTTGCCGCAAGGAGTAACGTTCCGATACCCGCACGTTAAGTGTCGGATGTTACCCCCTTCCCAATGTTTCAATCCCATTACAAACAGCTACGATGTTCATCTTCCCGTAATCCCACGCCGTTATTCTGAATTTAGGATGATGGACAATCGAACAGAGGTTCAGGCGCAGCTGGAGAGGATCCTGGCGTCTCCGGGATTTTCCACTTCGACTCGCTCCGCCCAGTTCCTGCGCTATTGTGTTGAGCAAAGCCTCAAAGGAAATCGCGATCAGATTAAAGAATCGACCGTTGCTATTGCTGTCTTCGGTCGTATGCCGGATTACGATTCCAAGTCCGACCCGATCGTGCGCGTGCAGGCCCGTCGGCTGAGAGAAAAGCTCGATTACTATTACACGCACCAGGGCACGAACGACCCTATCCTTATTACTATCCCCAAGGGCAGCTATATTCCGCAGACCACCCGCGTGCTGCCTCAACGCAAACGCGATTTCTCAGACTGGCCCACGCCTCCTGCCGAACCCCAGGCGGCTCCATCTTCCCGTCACACTACCTTATATATAGGTGGCGCAGCGGCCTTGCTTCTCGTCACCATCGCGATCTTTGCAGCAGTCATGAATTGGCGCGCACATCGGAGAGCTTGGGTTCCGCCGCTGCGTCCCGCCTCTGAGCCTGTCCCGCTCAACGCCAACCCCGGTCTTGAGCGCGACCCAGCCTGGTCACCAGACGGAAAATTTATAGCCGTCGCATGGGATCAGGAAATTAATTCAGGCGCAAATGACTCGGAAGCCCGCAAAGCGTCTCACATCTACATTCAACGCGTCGGCGATCCGCAGCCACAGCTACTCAGCGATGGAAAAGCCTCCGCAACGAACCGATCCGAACTACGGCCTGCCTGGTCACCGGACGGAAAATTTATCGCCTTCGTGCGCTATCTCGACATAAGCCATTTCGAGGTTCTCCGTACTAACCGCGAAACCGGCGCAGAAGAGGGCCTCGGCAGATTTTCCTACTACTGGCCGATGCCGGATATCGCCCCAGCTCTCGACTGGTCTCCCGACGGCCGTACACTGCTAGTCTCTGAACAGCTTTCTGTTTCCTCACCGGTACACCTCGTCCAGCTCAATCTTGCAACCGGCGAGCGCCGTCAGATCACTCACCCGGCAAACGGGACCACTGGCGACCTTGAAGCCAAGTATTCTCCCGATGGCACGCAGATCGCCATGCACCGCGGTGGATACGGCGACATCTATCTTGTCTCGGTCTCTGGAGAAACATCTTCCAGTCCCGCGCGTGCTCTCACCATTACCAATCCCGGTGTCCGCGGCCTCACCTGGAGTCGTGATGGACGCTATGTTCTCTTCGGCAGCCGCGGCAATGGCAACGGCTGGGAAATTTGGCAGGTCGATACCAACGGCAAAAACCTGGCACCACTCGTCTCCAACGGCTTCGACGCCACCTCGCCGGCCCTCAGCCCGGACGGACTTACACTGGCCCTCGAACACGACGATCATGTCACCAACCTGACTGCAATTCCGCTAGCTGGCGGTGGAGAGCCGCATCCTTTCGCTCCCTCCAGCCGCCAGGACTACACACCGGCCTGGTCGCCGAACGGCCGCCGCGTCGCCTTTATCAGCACTCGCTCTGGTCCAATGGAAATCTGGCTCGCCAATGCAGACGGCTCTCATATGGAGCAGATCACGCAGATCAACGGCAACGGTTTTCCGCTCAGCCCTACATGGTCGCCGGATGGCCAATGCATTCTCTTTGCCCTGCGCCACGGAGGCACTACCCATCTTGTTGTGGCTGACATCGTTACCCACATTACCCGCCAGCTCACCTTTGGCAATGGCCGCGGCCTCAGTCCCATGTATAGCGCCGACGGCCGCCAGATTTATTACGTCTCGAACGCCGGCGGGCAGGAACGTGTCTGGCACATGAGTGTCCGGGACAGCGAAAGCGATGCCCCCAACGCCCAGCCTGTTAACTGGCCTATATATCTCAGCATCTTCGCCTCCACCCGCCGCGACCCCGCCGGCGACACCATCGTCTATCCGGATACCGATCAGCAGTTGCGCCTCTACCGCCGCCACATAGACACAGGCGTTGTCGACCGCGTCTACCAGACTGATCGTCACCTCACCGCTTTCGATGACATCTGCTTCCAGGGAGATAACCTCTACCTGCTTCTATCTTCCATGCAGGATCCACTTTCTGCCGATCTTGAATCCATCAATATGCGAACCGGACAGATGCACTCCCTGCGCACCTTCTTTCCTGTTCCGGCTAGCATGGAATCCGGCTGCTCCGTATCTCCTGACGGCCGTACCCTGCTCCTCAGCACCATCGAACACGAAAACAGCAACGTCTATCTAACTTCCTTTGGCAGCAGATAAAGCTCAGGAATCCCTCGTCAGAACTGCTTCGCGGCTATCTCCGCACTATGCAGAGCGGAAATAGAAGAGGCTGTGAATGTGGCCAGGGAGCATCTTGCAACAGCAGTACCTTTGGACAAGCCACTGCTGCTCAACGACTACCGGCTGAAAGCCGGTAGTCGTTGAGCTTGCTTTCTTAGGCAGTGCAGGCGTTATGCGGGCTTGAACTATGATATGTTCGCGGCACAACAGGGAGACATCATGCTATTCAGGTGTTACATCGTGGCCTTTGCTTTGCTCCTGCTGTCGCTCTCCGCCATGGGGCAGGGAGCAGTGCCGGCGCCACTGCCGGCCTCGACAGGTGCAACGGTACATATAGCAGTAGATCTCACTAAGCCCGTGGGTCCTTACAAGCCTATCTATAGCTGGTTCGGCTATGACGAAATCAACTACACCACCATGCGCGATGGCAGGAAGCTACTTGGCGAACTGCATGACCTGAGCCCCGTGCCCGTGTACATTCGCGCGCATCACCTGCTGACTTCCGGAGATGGGATACCAGAGCTCAAGTGGAGCTCCACCAACGTATACCGCGAAGATGCGAACGGCAAACCCATATACGACTTCACGATCCTCGACGGCATTTTCGATGCTTACAAAGCGGCGGACGTGCGACCAATGGTGGAGCTTGGCTTTATGCCGAAGGATCTTGCGGCCACGCTGCCTGATCGGAAGGAATATCAGGTTCACTTTCCACAGAACACAATTGCCGGAGCCTCCAACAATCCACCGAAGGACTACGAGAAGTGGGGGGAACTGGTGCGCACAGCAGTCGCCCACCTTGTAGAGCGCTATGGACGGGAAGCTGTGCTGCACTGGTACTTCGAGGTGTGGAATGAGCCCGACATCGACTACTGGCATGGCTCTGCAGAAGACTACTGGAAACTCTATGACTATGCGGTTGCCGGCGTGCGTGCCGCGCTTCCCGGAGCTAAGGTCGGGGGACCGGCGAGCACCAGCCCACGCAGCGATAAGGCGGACAAATTTCTTAAAGAGTTTCTCACGCATGTAGCGACAGGAAGAAGTGCAGCGACAGGCGGCCCCGTCCCTCTGGATTTCATCTCCTTTCATGTCAAGGGACAGCCGCAGATAATTGACGGACAGGTCCGGATGGGTTTGGACAAGGAACTGAAGGATGTAGACCGCGGATTCGCAACAGTGGCATCCTTTGCCGGTTTCCGGAATATCCCCATCATTCTGAGCGAGGCTGACCCCGAGGGCTGCGCTGCCTGCTCAAGCAAGATGAATCCCGCCAACAACTATAGAAATGGAACGTTATATCCGGCCTATATTGCAGCCGCGTACAAAGCGCTCTTTGAACTGCAAAACAAGTATCAGGTGAATCTGATTTCGATGCTGAGCTGGTCTTTTGAATTTGAGAACAGGGACTACTTTGAAGGTTTCCGATCTCTTTCCACGAATGGCGTGGATAAGCCGATTCTGAACTTATTCCGCATGCTGGCTTTGATGCATGACGAGCAGGTCAGCGTACAGAGTGATGGTGCAATCGCACTCAACGAACTCACTGCCAACGGTACGGGCGCGGCATCCGATATTGATGCGATGGTGACGAAAGCGGCAAATGAAACCAGCATCCTGCTATGGAACTATCAGGATGCTGAAGCGCAAGCCGCCTCAGCGGCCGTTATGCTGACAGTCACCGGTATGCCGCAGAAAGCTAGGCGCGTGCTGGTAAAACAATATCGCATCGACAGAAATCACAGCAACGCCTATGCCGTATGGCAGACGATGGGATCACCGCAGCATCCCAGCTCGGAGCAGTATGCGCAATTGCTCGATCGCGCCGGGCTGGAGCTTATTGGATCACCAGACTGGCAGAATGTGAACAATGGACAAATCGAAGTAAAGACAGAGCTGCCAGGCGAATCGGTTGCGCTGGTGCAGATTACTTGGTAACTCCTGAAGGTAAGCTCCACGGGGATTGTGTCTGCTGACTTGCACAATGGCATGGGCCAATGAGGTAAAACCCCATTTCACCGGATATCCCACAATTTAGGGTCCGTTGCAAGTGGCCGTCGATAACGCTAACTTGGTTTATCAAAAGTGATCAGGCGGTCTCGATGAGTAGGTCTGCGAGTACACGAACATCAACCCTCGTCTGTTGCTTCGAGCAATAGTACTGCTGGTAGACTTTCCGGAAATTGAATTCGGGGTGTCTTGTACTGAATCGACGCAACTTTCTGAAATCGGGTATTACGGCAGGAGCGGGAGTGATTCCGCTGACATCCGCGCTGAGATTGACCTGATGAATAGGAAGATCCCAGTGGTTTGTCGTCAATTCCCATCGCCTGTTCTCGTCGCGATGAAAAGTTGTCTGGTCAGGAAAGAGTTGCTGCGCAATCTCATCTTCAGACTGTCCGGCCGGGGCATCATGCGAAGCGCGTGTGATGATGACTCGAATATCCCAGCGCGATTCCTCGCTTGTATGCAAGCTTGGCGCCCAGACGGTGTAATCCTTCACGTAGCCGAGCTGCTTTTGCTTCTGCAGGATAGCGATCTGATATTTCTTGAAGATCTGCAGCCATTCGTCGCGATGGCCATACTGGATGCGATAGACCCACTCGACGGTTTCCGGTTTCGTCGCTGGAGCCGCCTGCGATCCAGAAAATGGGGCTGCAAAGAGAAAGAACAAAGTGAAAACAAACGAGGCTGCAAGATAACGAGAACGCATGGAATCTCCTATTATCGATGGCATTTGGAAAGGAGTGGGCCTCGCAGTCAGGAATGATTGCGAGGTTCAATCATCGGATGAGGAGCAGCCAATGTGAACGTAGGAAAAATCCTGTCGCAGAGATGCCGCTCACCAATGAGATTGCGGGCAGCAGCGACAACAGCCACATGAGGGCAGTTGCGTTATTCGTGGGAAACTCGGTAGAGGATGCATCATAGGAAACCAATCGCGCGTCCTGCCACGCCGACGCCGAGCCAGAGGCCCATGGAGATGGCAGCTGCAATTCTCGACCAGGCCGTGAGCCCGTTGATATCTGCGCGCAGCAAAGCATGCCGGTGAATCGTAAAGTAGAAAAGTACAGCGACTGCAAGCAGAGTCATCTTCCAGCGGAAGGCGGGGCTGAAATAGCACTTGAGCGCTTCTTCAGAGACCATTGCAATGCCGGTGAGGATCAGGATGACGAGGCTACCCAACAGGAGCCGGCTGAGATCGCGGTCCAGCGTGCGTGTTGACTCCTTGCGAAAAATAACACCAAGCAGTCGCAAATCGACGACAAGCACAGAGCCGCCGAGCACGGCGAGCGCAAGCAGGTGAATGGCCTCGACCACCGCGAAGCCCCACACGGAGGTCTGCATGTAGTGGCCGAGCGCGGAGTGGCCGAGTGCGATAAATAAAGGTTGCATTCCTGCTCGTGTTCTCCAGTCTCAGAAATAGGCGATGGCGCGGCCAGCGACAATGATCCCACTCCACAGCGTGAGTGAAACGATGGCCGCGACGCGCGCGCGCCAGGGAGCAGCGGCGGCAAGCTCCCACTCGCGCGCACTGCGGTAGATTCCAGTATGAAAAATGAGAGAATTCAATCCAGCGAGAATCAGCAGCACGAGCTTAATGCGAAAGGCTGGATTACCGTAGTTCTTAGCCGCCTCTGACCAGAAGAGAAGGAATCCGCTCACGAACGAGACGACGAATCCCGACCATGTGAGTGGAAGGACGGAGCCAGCAACGCGCCTGACCGGTGTGGAGCGCAAAATAGCGCCAAGCATCCGCAGGTCGAGCACGGCAATGGTACCGGCCACAAGCGTAATGCTGAGCACATGCACCGATTCGATGATCGGGAAGGCGTTGTCTGACTCGCGGATTGTAGTTCCAATCTGCGAGTCGTAGAACAACTGACAGACGTGTTGAAGAAACGGCTCAAATACGATAGCGGCCACGTTAGTTTTTCTTCGCCCCGGTGGTGTTGGGCAGATTACCCTGATCCGTGCCGTTGTCACCAGGGCCACCGTCGCCGGGCGAACCGCCATAGATGGAACGGCCATCGGGCAGCGTTACGCGGCGCGCGTCAATCAGATGTGAGCCGTCTTTCGCGCGATAGCCGTCCACTACGACGGCATCGCCGATCTTGAGGTCTCCCTTTTTCCATCCGCGGCGCGAAAGCGCACCAGGCCCTGCTCCTTCGCAGCCCCAGTTCTCGGTAGCGCCCGTCTTCGGGTTCACAATATCTACATAGAAGTAAGAGTGAGGATTGGTCCACTCTACGCGCGTAAGCTTGCCTACCAGGCGCACGGGCTTGTTGCCGTCGAACTCAGCCGCAAAGGAGTGGTGGGCAAAGGCAGGCGTAGACCCGATGACGAGTGCGCCGGCAAGCAGGAATGCAAAGACTCGTTTCATAGAAGTGCCTTTCGTGAAAAGTCCGTTCTGGTAAATCGCATAAACTGCACAGCAAGAAAAAGCCCGCTCGAAATCGGAGCGGGCTTTGCTGATCCTGTCGATGGAGCTTACTCTTGCAGACTCACTCTAAGCGGAGCAGAAGAGAGTTTGGAAAGTCCATATCGCGCGACGGATTGTAGCCCATTCTCCAGGGAACGAGTGCTACAACAAAATGTGTACGCGGATGCTGGCATAGATGCAATGTATGGCTCAGCCACGCGAATGTCAAGCAATATGACTTGACCGAACTGAGACGATGATCTATGTTTATGCCCATGCATCCGTCTTGCCTCTGTACCGCCGCATGTTGTTGCACTCGCGTCTCGCGCTGAGTACCTATGCAACCCGCGGTTAGATGGCTGGACTGCTTTCTATCTTTTTCCAAAATTCACATTGCCTCAGTGCAATCTCCAGAGTTCGCGGCTGAATTCCGATAAGGATTTTCTTTCTGCGCTTCCTCTGGGGCTTGCATGCAAAGGAAGAAGCACGTGAAACTTCTTAGACTACCCAACTTGTTGGCATCAGTCAGTCTGCTTCCGGCCCTGCTTACAGCATCACTCGCTGCGCAAAGCTGGACGATCGATCAGGCTATTCCCAAAAAAGAAGCCGACGCCACCGGCCGCGCAAATTCGCCGTTCTCGCGCAGCGAGGATGATCTTCCCAAAGGCCCCGCGCCACGGCTCAACGGTCATCCGGATTTATCCGGCTACTGGATTCCGTCGCGCAAGGATAAGCCTGTAGGCAATCTAGGCAAAGATCTGCCTGGCTATAAGCTGCCCTTCACGCCAGAGGGCGAAGCCGCGCACAAGTACAACGTGGAGCACACGGTCGACCCCGAAGCGCTTTGCATTGTAGGAGGGTTGCCGCGGCATGACGCCAGCGGGCTTCCGTTCCAGCTTCTACAAGGCACGGATCACCTGGTCTTTCTCTACTGGTACACAACGTATCGTCTGGTTCCGTTCGATGGGCGCAAGCATTCCGACGACCCCGATCCGTCGTTCTTCGGAGATGAAATTGGCTCATGGGATGGCGACACCCTTGTTATCGATTCGACTGCCTTCAAGGACCAGCGCACATGGGCAGACGAAAATGCTGATCCGCACAGTGACCAACAACACGTGATCGAGCGGTGGACGCGGCCTGACATTGGCCACATCCACGTGGAGATGGATGTAATCGATCCGAAGTATTACACCAAGCCCGTTCACTATCAGCGCACGTGGCTGCTGGGCAAGCCGGGCGACGAAGTGCGCGAGTATTCCTGCTCGGAAGACAACGTGGATCAACCGCACCTGCAACCAGGGCCGGGAATCATCGGGCCGGACGGCCAGCGCGGCTATGAGAAGCTGACGCCGCTGCCACCTCCACCGGACAAGAATCATCCAGCAACTACTTCTACGGGCATCGATTAATTTGCAGAACACGAAGGAGTCTAAAAGCATCGTGCAAAATACAACGAAAGCAGCATGGAAACTCTCTTTGAGCGCGACAGTCTTTGTCGCGCTCATAATCTCATCAGCCGCGGCGCAGACGCTGGGAAAGAGCGTCATTCCCAATCCCTTGCCTCCCGGTGTTGAGAAGATCGGCTCGATTATCTTTGACAAGGACACCGTGCGCCCTGCGCGTGTTGAGGCCAGCGCGCTTTCTACTATTGAAGAGGCTGTGAAGCGGCTGAAGAATGCGCCGGATAAAAAGCTGGTTCTCGTTGGGCAGGCCGATCTTAAGAAAGACATCTCCGCACAGAACAGAGGCATGGAGCGCGAGGAAGAAGACGCTACCGGCCGCGATGTTCGTTGGGAAGACCTGGCCGCATATCGGGCGCTCAACACCAAGTGGTACATCGCGACCTATTATCACGTTGATCCGTCGCGCATCCTGCCCACCACGGACGATTACATCGACGGGCAGACGGTGACATTTTATCTTGTACCGGATACAGCGGACTATAATCACAATTTTCTGGGCACGACCAAGACGAATGAGAAACCCTGCACCGTCAAGCCATGCTATACGCCGGACGAGGAGACACTCAGTGCGCAGCCGCGCTCGCGGATTTCTACACTGCACAAGACAGCCCAATAGTCGGCGCAGTTATTGAAAAGGCGAGCAAGTTTTCTTGCCCGCCTTTTGTGTTATTGCGCCTTCTTCTCGTTGTTGCTCCGGTCGTCATCCGGAAGTTGATGGTCGGGGTCTACAACAACCGAGGTGATAGGCGTCTTGTTCTCCAATGCCCACACGTACGTGCCCTTGGATAGCCACGTCTCCACGGGAAGCCTCACGTGGGTTTTGGTTCCGTCCTGGAAGGTGACTTCCACCGTAGTCGGCAACACAAGCTGGCCATGATTGCTCAACGTTACTGTTGAGCCGTCGATTTTATCCACGGAGACATCATACTTCCAGTTATTGAGATACCATCCGCGCCAGAACCAGCCCAGGTCTTCGCCGGATTCGTTTTCAATCTCGCGGAAGAAATCCGAAGGCGAAGGATGCTTGTAGGCCCAGTCACGGATGTACTTGCGAAATGCCCAGTCAAAACGCTCCGGCCCAAGAATTTGCTCGCGCAGCAGAACCAATCCGTATGCGCCCTTGAAGTAGCTCACAGGATGGCCCAACGCGAAACCGTAGGAGTCGGCCGGTGCGAGCAGCGTTGGCGCGTCGGGATTGTCGAGCACCTTCAAAATCATATCCGGAGGCTCACCACCAGCCGAATATTCCGAGTCCCGCTTCGGTCCATACTTCCCATTCGCATAAGTCGCCGATTCGTCGATGTCAATGAACGTGTTGAAGCCTTCATCCATAAACGCGTGGCGCCGTTCATTCGAGCCTACGAGCATCGGAAACCAATCGTGACCAATCTCATGCGCTGTGACCCAGAAGAGGAATGAGCCGTGATCAGGAATGCCATCGAAGACGATGCCCGGATATTCCATGCCCGTTGAAAAACCAGCTACGTTAATCGCTGCTGGCCATGGGTATGGGGACCACTGCTTCGAGAAGTGCTCCACCGTGTCTTTCACATACTCCGTAGACTTGTCCCACGCATCCGGCCCCACACTCTCCGGCGGATAGAAGCTCTCTGCAAGTGCTTTCTTCCCATCCGGAAGATTGATCTTTGCTGCATCCCACACAAATACCGGCGAAGCGCTCCAGGAAACATCGCGCGTGTGGTCCATGTGGAAGTGCCAGGTCAGCGTGCCATCATGTTTGGGCCTGCTTGTGGGGTTGGTAACGTCTTCCGGCTTGCGAATGTAAACAGTCGCATCGCTGTTGCGCGCCTGTTCAAGTCGATCCAGTTCCGTTTTTGTCAAAATATCCCTTGCATTGACCAACTCGCCCGAGCCGGCAACAAGGAAATTCGACGGTACGGTCACGAAGTAGTCGAAGTTGCCGTATTCCAGGTAAAACTCGCTGCCAATGTACGGCAACGTATCCCAGCCGCGCAGGTCGTCATATACGGCAAGGCGCGGATACCACTGTGCGATGTCGTAAATCTCACCCTGCTTAGACTGGCCCCATGAAGTGCGGCCGCCCCAGACACCGGGAATTTTGTAGTGATATTGAATGTGAATCTTCAACTGCCCACCATGCGGCTTGAGTGGCTCCGCAAGCCGAATCTGCAAGCGTGTATCGTTCACAATGTAGTCGGCCTTCGTGGTCTGCTTGCCGGATTCAATCTCCACCGAATCGAAGACATAGCCATCGGTGAAGGTATTTTCTTCTTCCGGGGTTGTGGGCACATTCGGCTTGGTTCTGCGACGCGCGCCGCCATTGATAATGTGTGAGCGCGAATCTTTGCGGTACGTGTTCTGCTCCAGGTGAATCCACAGGCTGGGTAGCGTATCCGGACTGTTGTTGGTGTAGGTAATGATCTCCGAGCCGTGCAATTCCTTGGCTGCCGTATCGAGCGTAGCGTGAATCTCGTAGCTTGCAGAGTTTTGCCAGTATCCAGGCCCCGGCGCACCGTTGCTTGAACGATAGGTGTTCACCGGATCGGGCAGAGAGAGCGGTGCGAAGGTCAGGCGCGGATCGTAGCCCGGAGATGCGTTTTGCGCGGATGCGGCAACGGCGCAGGCCATAAGGGAAAGCGCGAAGAAATGCAAGCCGCTCATGCGGCCTGACAAGAATGCCATGGAATTTTCTCCTCTAAACATGTAGGGGAACACAGTTCGAATGGCGCGGCAATTTGCGGCCAATCACGTTCGGCGTGCGAAGGACTGCAGTCTTAGCGGTAACAGGAACATCGATTGTGCGGGACACTTATCATCACTTCGGGGTATGCATGCTCGTGCAGAATGGACTCATTGTAGCAAGCTGCCGCAAACATTCTGCTTGACAGGCAGAATGAGCTCACATATGTTTTCCTTATGCAAAGCCAGCACATTCGCTATTGCCGTTACTCCGCAACGCGTTGTTGTGTCGAGTGTAGTGTGCCGGCTGCAGAACTGAGCCTCTAGAGTTTTTCTCTCCGGTTTCCCCGGCTCAGTTAGCGTTTCCCTCCGGCATCTTAAGCAGAGTGCATTAAAGGCTGAATAGTCTCTTAGGGCCTTAGTTCGCGCATTCCTGCAAGTGTAATCAAGACATATCCACCATCCAGGTCATGCATCAGTGTGGCGCGATTGGCGCATTCCTATGTACGTCTCTGTTTGACGCAGCGCAGCCACCGCAAAAAACAAGCAGTAGTCAGAGTTATTTTCCGTTTCGCGACGGATGAGGAGATTGACGCAATGAAGCTTCATTTGAAAGTTCTCTCTCGCGCACTTCTGTTCTTATTGGCACTTGCAATCCCCATTCTGCTTCCGGCGCAGACCTATCGAGGCGGCATTTCCGGCACTGTCACGGACTCGACGGGCGCCGTTGTCGCCAATGCCAGAGTTACCCTCCTGGGAACCGACACGGGTTTCACCCGTCAAACCGAATCTACCAGTGCCGGCGAATTTGCCTTCCAGGATCTGAACCTTGGCAACTATAGCGTCACGGTCGTTGCTCCCGGCTTCACGCAGGAAAAGGTGGACAGCATCGCAGTACGCCCCGGCCAGGTTTACTCCTTCGTGGTCAAGTTGGGAGTAGCCGCTGCCGCGCAATCAGTTGAGGTGAGCGCGGACGCCATCACGCTGGATACGCAGTCCTCCACCAATAACTCCGTCATCAACGACAAGGCGGTCGCCAACATTCCGCTCAACGGCCGCGACTTCACGCAACTCATCAAGATCGCGCCGGGCTACAACGGAGCGGGCTCTATTAACGGCACACGCATCAACCAGAACAACTACCAGATTGACGGCGCCGACAACAACGACATTTGGCAGAACAACACCGCAGCCAACCAGGGCGGTGTGGCCGGCATTGCTGGTGTCACCATTCCGGTAGATTCCATCGACCAGTTCACCGTACAGACGGAAGGCAATGCGGAGGCGGGTCGCAACCCCGGCGGACTTATCTCGCTTGGCATCAAGACCGGTACCAACAAGTTTCACGGGGCTGCCTACTACTTCAACCGCAATGAGCTCTTCTCTGTGAAGAATCCCTTCACGGCAGAAGCTGCGCGCAAGTCCTTGCTGCGCAACCAGCAGTTCGGTGGCGACGTAGGTGGACCGATCATCAAAGACCGCCTCTTCTTCTTCCTCAACTATGAGCGGCAGCAGTATGCAATCCAGGCTGGCTCCAATGCAACTGAGCCGGTTGCCGCGTACGTTACAGAGGCCGAAAATCTGCTCGCGGCGCATAACGTTACAGTCAATTCGCTCTCGACAAATTTGCTGCAACTCTGGCCTGCGGGCAACGCTACGGGCTATACGGCAGGTCAGGGCAACTACACGGAGACGCATCCCAGCCACGGTTACAGCCACAACACCATCGGCAACATCACCTGGAACCTGAACTCCAAACAGTCTCTGCGGCTGCAGAGCTTCATCGGCACAGGCCGCCAGTTTGCTCCCGTCACCACTCCCTCCACCTACTGGTACTACCAGGTGGCTCCGGACATCACGCAGAACTTTTCAGCCGTTCACAATTGGTCCATCACCGGCCACTTCTCCAACCAGTTACTGGCCGCCGTAGGCATCTTCAACCAGACCTTTAACGACGAAAACCACACCTGGGATATGCCGTCGCTGGGCCTGGCCGATGGCGTAACCAACCCATCGCTCTTTGGCGCGCCAACAATCACGATCAGCGACAGCGTGGCCTTTGACACGGTAGGTGCCACGCAGCCCATCGGCCGCAAGGACTACACTGGCCACATCACCGACACGGCCACCTGGATCCACGGCCGGCATCAGGTTCGCATTGGCGGCGAGTTCCGGCGCAACTACATCGATCTGCAGTACCAGAGCGGCGTACGCGGCAACTTCAGCTTCAGCGGAGCGGCCTCGCCGAACGCCTCTGCAGCGATTACCGCAGCAGGCGGAACTCCATGGGCGACCACCGGCGGTGCATTTCTCGATAGCGGCGACGCGGCCATTGCAGGCAACCACACCGAGGTTCTCGCGCTGGCGGACTTCCTGAGCGGGTACTTTACCAAGGCGTCGTTCATTCAGGGTTACCTGCGCCGCAACCTCTACCAGAAGACCGTATCGTTCTTCGCCCAGGACCAGTACCAGGTGCTCGCCAACCTGACGCTCAACTACGGTATCCGGTATGAGTACATCGGAGCCATTACCACGGACGGCGTTCTTTCGGTCTTCCGTCCCGGAGCTGCAGGCGCGGACGCGAATGGCCTGGTGATCTCGGGCGCAGCCGGAGATCCTCCGATCTTCTCGCCGGGCAAGCTGCACTTCGCGCCGCGTTTTGGATTCGCCTATCAGGCATCTCCCAGGTTGGTGGTTCGCGGCAACTTCGGGCTCTTCTACGATTCGCCCGGATTCAACGGCTTTGGAAACAGCAACGCTGCCAACAGCGATTCGGCCACGGGCTTCCAGGCCAACCCTGTGGGCAATCCTCCCGTGCTGAATGTGAGCCGCACCTACGCGCAGTGGCAGAACAATGTGGATCCTTTCACCGGGGCAGCCGCTTCCGCGGCGACTACCGGGCTGTTCTCCGTAGATCCAAATCTACACGCCGCTTATGCAGAGAACTACACGTTGAACACGGAGTACCAGGTCGCGCGCAACACGGTGCTGACGCTGGGCTATCTCGGAGCGCAGGGCCGCCACCTTTATAGCCTGCTCGACATTAACCAGCCCACACCGGGAACCGTGAGCGGTGAACAAAGCCGTCGTCCGTACTACACCAGCACGCTATTCGCCAACGCTGCCAAGGTGGGCATTATCAATCAGGTGTCGAGTGAAGGCGGTTCAAATTACAACGCGCTGCTTGCCAGTATCAAAACCAGCAACTTCCACCGTGTGAGCGGACAGATTTCCTACACCTTTGGTCACTCGCTCGATACCATTTCCAACTTCCGTAACACGGCGCCGGAAAACTCCAAAAACCTGGCGCAGGACTACGGCTCTTCGGACTTTGACGTGCGCAACACGTTGAATGCATATCTCGTTTATGAGGCTCCGCAGATTGGCCACAGCTTGCCGGTGCTGACTCGCGGCTGGCAGCTCAACGTTTTCACCACGGCCTTTACCGGCACCCCGTTTTCAGTCAAAGCCGGATCGGACTTGAGCGGAACGGCGGAAAACTCCGACCGTGTCAACGTGATTCCGGGAGTCAGCTACAAGTCCTCGACCGGAGGCAATCTAATTCCCGCCTCATCCACGACTGCATCGCGCTATGCGATTTACCTGAACTCCGCAGCCTTCAACAATCCAGTTCAGGGCACCTGGGGTGATTCCGGCCGCAATACCTTCCGCGGGCCCGGCTTTTTTACCTTCGATACCTCTGCGGTCAAGAACACCCGGATTCGCGAAGGTGTTAGCTTCCAGTTCCGCGCAGAAATCTTCAACCTTTTCAATCGGACGAATCTCGCCAACCCCTCGGCCTCGAATCCCGTCGGCAGCGCTAGCTTCGGCCGCATTACCGCCACACGCAACAACGGCAGCGCGCCGGGTATTGGGCCAGGCGAGCCGTTCAACGTGCAGTTTGCTGGGAAGATCATCTTTTAGCGAAGGAGCTGCCAAAGGATATGTTGGTTGATCGGATGTAATTCCATCTATTCGATGAGCCAGTTTTTGAATTCGCATCTATGGAAGGCAAAGTTGCTGTATCACGGGTGAGCATGCTGCGGCTTTATTCCTCTGCACGCAGTGCAGCTCTGGCTTCGCAGCAGATCACGTTTTTCAACCCAACAGACGTAAACCCTGCATCAGATCAGGAGGAGCTTATGAAGCATCAAAACAAAATGTCGATTCGCATCTTGTCAATCGCGCTTGTCTTTTCGTTTCTCTCGTTCGTAGCACAAGCGGCGACCGTTCACCTCAAGGCAAGCCTCAAGTCCTCCGGCGATGCCAACATCACGGGAACCGGCACTCTGACTGCTACGTTGGATACAGTGACAAACGAATTCAAGTATCACATTGAATTCAGCGGGCTGACCGGCGCCGTTGTTGCAGCGCACTTTCATGGTCCAGCCGCTGATGGAGAGAACGCAAAGCCCCAACTTCCTGTCAAGACATCGCCTATTGCCAGCCCAATCGATGGAACTGCAACCCTGACGCCCGAGCAGGCAAAAGATCTTGCAGATGGCAAGTGGTATTTCAATCTCCATACAGCCGCGAATCCCAAAGGAGAAATCCGCGGACAGGTTGTGGCATCGGAGTAACAGTTGGCGTGCGGCATCGCGAGGCTTCCTGTACATGCCGTATTCACAGCTGGTTGATTGAGACGATTGAATGCGAACGGGCGCATGACGCGGCTGACTGCCGTGACATGCGCCGAAAATTACGCAAGGAATTCATAAATGAACATGCGTTACGCGGCAGCCTTGATTTTGAGCTGTGTCACCGTCGGAGTTGCTGTTAGAGCAACGTCACAAGATCCTGTCGCGAAACAGGGTCCCTCGTCTGCTTCTCAAAGTGCTTCCTTCAAGCCGCGCAACCTGAGGGTATTGCCGCGGGATATTAGCGATGAGGAGCTCAAGAAACGGATGCATGAGTACGAGCAAGGCCTGGGTGTGCCATGCGGATATTGCCATGCGCAGGATGCGCAGACAAAAAAGATAGATTATGCGTCCGACGAAAACCCGATCAAGCAGACGGCACGCATGATGATTTCGATGACCAACGACATTAACACGAAATATCTAGCTCAGCTTGGCGATCGTCGGTATGCACAGCCTGTTACTTGCGGACACTGTCATCAAGGACAGGCCGATCCTCCTGACTTTGAGCCTAAGACGCAGAACTGAGGGTCAATACGTTTGAAAACGGAAAGGACGACTTATATGAAGTTTTGTTTGGGTCTTGTTATGGGGTTGTGTTTATCCGGCATGGGCGTGGCGCAGGCTCCTATTCAGTCTGTCCAGTGGTCGGCTTCGTTTTCTCCTGAGGCGCCTGTCAAAAAGGGAAGCAGCATCACGATAGAAGTTGCGGCCAGGATTGAGGAAGGCTGGCATGTTTACGGATTAGTTCAGGCTACCGATGGACCAACGCCTTTGCGCGTCTCGTTGGATGAGAATGCAACAGCAGAGTCTGCGGGAGCTGTGTCGGGTAGTGACCCGGTCAAGAAGCAGGACCCGAGCTTTAATGTTGAAACGCAGTTTTATGAAAAGGCGTTCTCATTGCACATACCAGCGCGGATCAAACGGCAGGCTGGCGCCGGTAAACAGTCGATTCCCGTGAGTGTCCGTTTCCAGTCGTGCAATGACCGCATCTGCCTTCCTCCGAGGACGGTTCACTTGTCCGTGCCTGTTGATGTTCGTACAAATGTGGGTCTGGATGGAAAACCTTAAACGAATTGCTGGTACTGCATCGAACCAGAATGCAGTCATCGTTTTCACCTTGACTGCAGATTCATTGTTTGCTACGTTCTTACCGATGATTACGACACATCGCTTCGGTTGTTGCAGCTGAGCTCTCGTTCTTGAAGAGCAGGCGGTGTTGTGTACGCCATGGATACTGGCAGCCTGATCCAGGTTCAACAGTATTCTGCTGCACTCAAGCGACATAGCCTGACCTTCCAATTCTCCAGACAAGAAGTGTTCTTTCCTGCTGCTTATAGGCTGGAGATGTGTACTATGATTCGCAATCAAGCGATGGAGGAGGTCATCATGTTTCGAATGTTGTCCCCGTATCAAGGGTGTTGCAGGTTCGCACAATCTTTCAGGTGCGGACCGCAAATTGCTTGTTCCTGGCGGATCGGAAGATAAGTTTCGCCCGTAATATTGCATGATGAAAAGGCCCGCGTCCTCAGCCAGGGAGCGGGTCTTCCATTTTGGATGCCATCTCTCCGGTTAGACGAAGCATTGCATACGAATAACGAACTATGGAGAGATACATTGAAGACCATTTCTTTGTGGCAACGCTTATTGTTTGTTTCTTTTGCAGTTGTTCTGATGCTGTTTGTGACACAGGCTGCAAAAGCGCAGACAAACACAGGTAATGTGCGCGGGCAAGTGACCGACGTCCAGAGCTCAGTCATCTCCGGTGCGGACGTGGTGCTGATTAACTCGGCAACCCAGCTTGAACGCGAGACGCGCACCAATGATTCCGGAGATTTTTTCTTCAGCGCGATTGGTCCGGGAAACTACACGCTGGTGATTTCGGCAGACGGGTTTAAGAAAGTTGTTCACAAGGATGTCCATGTTGATCTTCAGCAGACCGCGACAGTGGATGAAAAGCTGGATGTCGGAGTCATCGGCCAAACCGTCAGTGTGAGCGGCGCGACGCCTTTAATCGACACTGCAACCGCATCGGGCGGACAAGTGATTTCGGAACAAGTGATTCAAGAGCTTCCGAATCAGGGCCGGAATCCTTTCACGGTAAACAAACTGGACAATAACGTAACCCCGGTTGGCGATCCGCGCTTTGTGCGCTATGAAGATCAGAATGGGACAGATTCGCAATCTGTGGCGGGAGCTCCACTCGGCGCGAACAGCTACGTTGTCGATGGAATTCCTATCTCCACTTCGACAGGTGGCGTTACATTTGTTCCTGCCATTGAGGCAGTGTCAGAGGTCAAGGTGCAGTCCAACACCTATGACGCGGAGATTGGTAGAACAGGCGGAGGCGTATTCAATACATCGCTGAAATCTGGTTCGGATACCTATCATGGTGAGCTGTTTGGCCTGACCCGTCAGAACGCACTGGTGGCGAACCAATGGTTCTACAACCACAATGGCTACATCGACAGCTCAGGAAATTCACATCCAGCTCCTACTCCGAAGCCCGATTTCACTACCTATCAATATGCCGGCGCATTCGGCGGTCCGCTTCCATTTGGGAAAAGAAGCCGCTATTTGAAGAACACCTTCTTCTGGGCTACGGAAGCGGGCTATCGCCAGGCACAGCCTGCCAATACAGCGAATTACTATGTGCCGAGCCTGGCAGAACGCGAAGGCGACTTCAGCGCCGACGGCGTCACTCTTTATGACCCAACGCAGCCGTTTGTTGTCGGAAAGCGGGAAGCAGTGCTTAGCGGAAATAAAATTCCATCCACCTATATCAATCCGATTGGCCAATCCATCGTGAATGCCTTTCCCAAGCCCGGCTTGGATGAAGGCTACGATAATGGGGCTCCCAACTACTTTGGAATTGCAGACTACAAGACTCGCGGCGATGAATATGTAATCAAGCTGGATCATCAGTTTTCTTCGCTGTGGTCAACCGGAGCGTCTTTCGTTCATTTGGCGATACAGGAGCCGAACGGCGCGGTACTCCAGACATTTGCGCAGGCCAATGGCGTTTTGACTCGCTATATTGATGCCGTAGCTGTGAACAACTCAATTGCGCTGAACCCGACGACCCTGCTGACTGGTGGCTTTGGTTTCAGCCGTTACAGGTCGCTCGTCCCGCAATACAGCAACGGATTTAATCAGGCCAATGGATTTGATGGCGCAGGATTTCCCTCAGGTTATGTCAGTCAGCTTCAGTCGAAATCGTATCCGACGATTGCATTTTCAGGGGTAACGGGAGTAGCCGGGCTTGGCGCAGCCAACACGGCACAAACTGACCAGATCATGTACAGCTATGTCGTGGGAATCACTAGGATCATCGGTAAGCAAACATGGAAGGCGGGCTACCTTTACAGGGGATACGACTATACCTTGTCACCGGAGACGGGAGGGAACGGTTCCTTTACATTTAACGGCCAGTACACCAGCCAAACTGGCGCCGCTGTTTCCAATGGCCCGCAGGCAATCGCGGACCTGCTTCTTGGACTACCTTCGTCGGCGAGCGTTCAGATCAACCCTTCCGGTCTTGATCAAAACCTGCAATACCAGGCCGTGTATCTTCAGGACGATGTGCGCCTGACTCCAAAGCTGACGGCAAACCTGGGACTGCGGTATGAGTATGAACTGGGACAGCGTGAAGCCAACAATCGCTTCAACGTTGGCTTTGATTCCAACGCGACATATCAGTTTCCGGCGGCGAGTGGCGACATCGCTGCCAGGGGCAGCATTGCCTTTGCAGGTGTTGACGGATATCCCACGCGCGCGGGAAATCTGAGTCACACAAAGTTTTCGCCGCGCGTTGGCCTGAGTTACGAAGCGCATCCTGGTACCGTGATTCACGCAGGCTATGGCGTGTTTTATGCGGCGGTTCCGCTACTGACAACAGCGACAACCGGGTTTTCGCAAGTCACAAGCTATGCGCCGGGCAATGCAACGGGGCCTGTTACCGCAGGACCCAACTCCTGGTTCTCCAATCCTTATAACGCGCAGCTTCTTCAGCCGTCGGGAACTTCTTTGGGAAATCTGACGGGGGCTGGAGGCGCAGTTAGCGTTCAAAGTTTCGGATTGCGCTATCCTTTTGTTCAGCAATACTCCGTCAATGTGCAACAGCAGTTTGGCAACAGCATTGTTTTCAAGATTGGATATGTCGGCGCGCATGCGCGCAATCTTGCCGATCCGGTAAATATCAATCAGCTTCCTGATAGCGTGCTCGCGCAGTATGCAGGCGGGACGACAAACCTTTCGTCGAAGATTGCTAATCCGTATTACACGCCAACTACCGGCAGTTATCCTTCCACCGGCACAATTGCGCAGAAGACGGTTGCCCATGGACAGACGTTGCTGCCTTTTCCGCAGTTCACGTCGATTACAGAATCCGAGAGCGTTGGGCATAGTCTCTACAACGCACTGGATGTGAAGCTGGAGAAGCGTTTCAGCAGCGGCCTGGCAGTGCTGATTGCATATACGTGGTCATCCAACTGGGACAATCTTTACAGCTCTCCCGTAGCAGGTTTGGAGACGCTCAACCCGAATGCGGCCGCTCCGCAGGATAACTACAACCCGGAAGGCGAGTATTCCCGCGCGGTCAATAACATTCCGAACCGGCTCAGCGCGGCTGTCACGTACGACTTGCCAATTGGAAAAGGGAAGCCAATTCTGGGAGGTGCGAACCGGTTCGTCAATGCAGCCATTGGAGACTGGATCCTCAGCGACGTAACGATTGTGGAGAATGGTGGCGCTCTGCCAATTGTTCAGACCAATCTGAGCGCTGGAACCTTTGGAACTACCGGAGTTGGTGGTTCAAGCCAGCGTCCGAACCTGATTCCTGGTGTGAACCCATGCTATTCAGGCCGCCCGCAGGATAGGTTGGGTGGCGGCAACGGCGCCAGGCCGTATTTCAATCTTTCTGCATTCACACCGGCTCTCCCTTACACCTACGGCAATGCGCCACGTACGCTCAATTGCTATGGCCCAGGATATACAAATTCAGACATCTCTCTCAGCAAGAACTTTAAGTTCACGGAAAAATTGAACTTTAAGCTCGATGTACAGGCTCTGAATGTCTTCAATACGCCGGAATTCTCGCAACCGAACGTGACTCTCCCCATCGCCTCTGGGGCAACCATCACTTCCGCGTCTTATACCAACCCTTCGACCAACGCCACAACAGGGGCCATCACTTCGCAATTAGGATTCTCCCGTATCGTCCAGGTTGGGGGTCGGATCACCTTCTAACTTTTAGATGGAAATTGGAGGCTGGAAGAATCGCCCCGGCCTGCAATTTTCGATTGACAATCGATTTCACCCATGCAAGGATTCATCTAATGATCTCTCTTCCCAAAACGCATTGTTGTTTGTCTGGCGTCAAGAACTGGCGAGTGGGGGATCGTGCTTTTTGTGTAACTCGTATCTGACAGTTATACAAACCAGCTAGTCATCAGTAGCCCGCTTACCAGTTCGCTGGAGCGGGTTTTCTATTGAAGTGCGCTTCGCCGCGCTTTACGCAAACCCGCTGCCAGCACTGCTGGAGCGGGTTTTCTCGTCTCTGCATATATCAAGCGAAATACATAACGGAATGGGCTCCCACTCCGGCAGTGTAGCTGCACGGGTGCTTCTGGATTAGGTCTCGCAAGGACAGGCTGAGCTTATTGCATGGGTACACTAACGTGACTTACAAAACTGGATCTCGTTTTAGCCGGCGCTTTTCTACGTGGAGAGTGTTCCATATCTCCAAGCCGATAGGAGTTACCGCTCTTGCCGCGGCGGTTATCACTTTGTTTGCCGGTTGGTATCTCGTAAACGCCAATGCTCAGAATGCCGTTCGGGACAAGGACGGACTGGAGCATGGATATGTCCCCTTTGCCGACGCTCCGATCAGCTATCGCACGCATCCGATAGATGACCCCGTTAAGAGATTGCAGGATCGGTTGGACGCGGGCAAGGTAAAGCTCGAGTACGAACCACAGAACGGGTACTTGCGGTCGGTGCTGAAGCTTCTTACCATCCCCGTCGATTCACAGACGCTCGTCTTCTCAAAGACCAGCTTTCAATACAAGAAGATATCTCCGGAATACCCAAGGGCGCTCTACTTCAATGACGATGTTTATATCGGCAAGGTGCACGATGGAGCTGGAATTGAGGTTGTCTCTTTCGACGCTAACCAGGGAGCAATCTTCTATCTCCTTGATGAGCACAAGACGGCCCACCCTACTTTCAAGCGTGTGGATCTGGAGTGCACACAATGCCACATCGCTGCAAACACACGCGGAGTTCCCGGAGTTTTTCTCAGGTCAATCTACACACGAGATTCGGGCGAACAGGAGCCTGCGACCAAATCGTACGTTACCGACCAGGACAGCCCATTCAATGAGCGATGGGGTGGCTGGTATATCACCGGAAAGTACAACGGCTTTCAGAATATGGGCAACGCCGCGACAGAAGAGAACAAAACCGGCGCGGTGGAGAAGGATGTAAATCTTCACATACTAACCCCGAAGTTCAATAGCTCGGAGTATCTGATCCCGGACAGCGATATCGTCGCCCATCTTGTCCTGGCACACCAGACGCAGATGCACAACCTTATCACGCTGGCCAACTACAGGACCCGGCTGGCTCTCTTCGCTCAGCAAAACAACACCTCCGGAGCTGCGCAGAATAATCCATCGGCTGTGATCAACGCTCTGCAGCGCCCCGTAGACCAGTTGCTTCGCTATCTATTGTTCGCGAATGAGACGCCGCTTCCGCAGCCCATTGGGGGTTCCAGTAACTACGAGAAAGATTTCTCCGCACGTGGCCCTCGAGACTCAAAGGGAAGATCGCTGCGTGACTTCGATCTTCAGAAGAGGATCTTCCGCTATCCATGCAGCTATCTCATCTACTCGGAAGATTTCGATGCCATTCCCGAGCCCACAAAAGGTTATATCTACCACCGTCTGTTTGAAATTTTTACCGGAAAGGACCAGGGCGACGAATTCGCCAGGCTATCCGCAGAGGATCGCAGGGCAATTCTTGAGATCTTGCTGGAAACCAAAGCTGGTCTGCCGGAAGAATGGAGGAACTACGCAAAATTCAATCATATCCTTCTTGCTGCCAACCGCCCGCTTGTGTCCCGAAAGGGGTAAGAGGTCACACGAAGTCCAACACCAACCGGAAAGGAAAAACAAAATGATTCGATCAAACAGCAGAAAAATCATTGTCCTTGCGTCCGCAGTGGTCGGTCTTGGGGCCTCCATTGCTGTCGCGCAATCGCCCGCTACCGCAGACTCGCTCGATGGCCGTTGGGATGCGGTTCTCACCAGCCATGGACAGGACATTCCGTTCCGTCTTGACATCTCCGGTTCGGGATCGACCCTGAAGGGCACCTTCTACAACGGCTTCCAACCGTTTGAAAGCACCAGCAGCGCGTCGTTCCAGGAGGGCAAGCTAACCCTCAACCTCGATCACTATCTCACCTCGATCACCGCCAATCTGAAGGACGGCGAACTGGACGGTAATGTGGGGTCGTCGGGCCGTGGAGGTAGCGCCGCATACGGCTTCCATGCATCGCGCCATGTGGATAAACCTGAAGCGACGAATGCGCCGAACATTGCGGGCTCGTGGATTCTCACGCTGCCGGTAGCCTCTGCCAAGGGCGAGCGGGCTTTCCATCTCATCATCGACCAGCGCGAAGCCGAGGTCTCAGCCACAATTCTTCGCGTGGACGGTGACACCGGTGCATACACTGGAACCTATAAGGATGGTAAGTGGGTTCTGAGCCACTATGATGGTTCTCGTCCAGGCGTCATTGAGATTACACCCGGCGCCGATGGCACTCTCAGTGTTCTCCAGAACGTTCGCCGGCATGATGCTGGTGAGGATGCTGGCGGCAGGGCCCGCAGTGCTGTTGCTGACGGCAGTGCTTCGGTGAACGCCAGCACTACCCAGGCAGCATACAAGCCTGCTCCGGCAGCTCCGCCTGCCAACTCGCAGCAGGAGTCAGTGTACGCGCAAAACGGCGTGGCGAATGGCGTGGCTCCTCCGGGAGGTGACAGCCGCTACACTCCTGCTCTGACCGCGTATCGTGAGGAGGTCGCAGTCGCCAAAGGGCTTCCGCTCCCAGAGAACTATCAGACGCACACCCGTCCGAACTCCGTCAATGAGAAGCTCACCTTCAACTTCCCAGATGCAGACGGCAAGCTGGTTTCGCAGGAGGATCCGCGCTTCAAGGGCAAGGTCGTTCTCGCAATCGTGACTGGGACCTGGTGCCCCAACTGCCACGATGAGGCACAGTACCTTGTTGAGCTAGACAAGAAGTACCGCGATAAGGGATTGGCAATCGTTGCTCTGGACTTTGAAGAGAAAACCCAGCAAAGCGGCCTGGAGCGTGAGCGCGCCTTCGTGAAGAAATATGGTGTCAAGTACACGTATCTCATCGCCGGCGAACCTTCCGAGATGTGGGAGAAGGTTCCACAACTCACCAACCTCAACACCTGGCCGGCCACAATCTTCGTCGGCCGTGACGGCGTGATCCGCAGCGTTCACTCTGGGTTCGCCTCTCCTGCCAGTGGTAAGTTCAATGACGAGCTGAAGCAGGAGTTCGAGTCGAAGATCCAGCAGCTCCTTGTAGAAAAATCCACGGAGAACGTGGCGGCCTCCACAACTCCTTCCTCCAAACACGGAGAATAAAAGCAGCGCTGTCCTCGATAACTGGTGATGAGCCAGTATTTGGGGACAGCCTTTTTCCTCTGCCAGCGGTTCGTGCGTGACGGTCCTTGCAGAGTTTCCGGCCTATAATATTTTTCCCTGGGCAGGCTCAATGCAATGGGAGGATCATCCGATGGCTACTGTAAAGCTCTGGACCGATGAGGAAGTCGCATCCGTTCCAGCCGTCAAGGCCGTATTTGACGACATACGCGCCACTCGTAAGTCAGATTTCGTCAATAATTTCTGGCGTGCTCTTGCGAATCAGCCCAGCCTTCTGGAGCGGACGTGGTCAAGCATTAAACAGGTGATGGTTGCGCCTGGCGTGCTCGATCCGCTCACAAAGGAGTTGGTCTATATTGCCGTATCAACAGCGAACAGTTGCAGCTACTGCATCCATTCGCACACAGCCGCGGCGCGTGCCAAAGGGCTTTCTGACGAGCAGTATGCGGAATTCCTGGCAGTTGTGGGCATGGCCGCTGAAACAAACAACCTGGCAAATTCACTGCAGATTCCCGTAGATCGAGAGTTTCTCGTCGGCTAACTATCTCTGCCCGCCACAAACAAAATTCATCCTGCGTTCTGTTGAAGCGTCTCATAAGGTACATGGCTGAATTCGCAAGGCTGCAACGCCAATTCTCTCGAAAGTCAGGAACCGCGATGCCAGCGACCTCATTCTCCGATCAGTTTTCTTCCGCGCTTCGTTATGAGCAGTATCATGCGGCCGGTACCGAGGAACAGCAGCGCCGTTGGATGCGGGTCTACAACATTGCGCAGCTCGATGCGCCACAACAGCAGCTCATCATCGGTTCGATCCCGCTCTCCCGCTCCAATCCTCACGAAGCTTTCTCTCCATCCGCAACTTCTCGGGCGCGCTCAAAAATCTTCAAAAACATTGCCCGTGTCAGCTTTCCTGTATTCGTGTTCTGCAGCGAAGGATGATAGCTCGCAATCACGTGCACACCATTCGGAAGCGTGTACTCCGCCCCATGCGCAAACACATACCCGCTCCGCGACTTCGCCACGCCCGTCCGAACTGCCCACCCCATCAGCCCATCAAACGCAATCTTCCCCAGGCAAACCACTACTCGCAACCGCTTCAGTAGCCGCAGCTCCTCATCCAGCCAAGGCTGGCAATTTCGCAATTCTTCAGGAGTAGGTTTATTCTCCGGCGGCGCACAACGCCCCACGGAAGTAATCCACAAATCCGTCAGCTTCATCCCGTCATCACGAGAAACCGCCTCCGCTTGCGAAGCAAATCCTGCCTCATACAGCACGGGATAAAGGAAATTCCCCGACCCATCCCCCGTAAACGGTCTTCCCGTGCGATTCGACCCATGCGCTCCCGGCGCCAATCCCAACGCCAGCACGCGCGCTCGCGGATCACCAAACGCCGGCACCGGCTTGCCCCAATACTCCCAATCCATATAGGCGCGCCGCTTCGTCTCTGCCACCTGCAGGCAATACTCTCGCAGCCGCAGGCATTTCGTGCATTTCACAATCTCGACATTCAATTCCGCCAAAGACGAAGCCAGTATAGGAAGGGAAGGAGTAGTCGAACGAGCCATACATAGATTGTAGGTTCCGCACCCGCTCAAACCATACTCGCACTCCAACCCAAACTTGCGCAGCCGCATCGCGAGCGCGACAATGGCATCCTGAGCACTGCTACTTCATTCCTCATGGAGAACCCCGCAATGAAATCCGCCAAGCTTCTTCTTCTCGCCGGAGATTTTGTAGAAGACTACGAAATCATGGTCCCGTTCCAGGCCCTGCAAATGGTAGGTCACACCGTCGATGCCGTCTGTCCCGGCAAGAAAGCCGGCGAACAGGTTCGCACCGCCATCCACGACTTTGAGGGCGACCAGACCTACTCTGAAAAGCGCGGCCACAACTTCACCCTCAACGCCACCTTCGACGAAATCAAGCCCGAAGACTACGACGCCCTCGTCGTCCCTGGCGGCCGCGCACCGGAGTACCTCAGACTCAACGACAAGGTGCTCGACATCGTCCGCTATTTCGCCAAAGCCGACAAGCCCATCGCCGCACTCTGCCACGGCCCACAGCTTCTCGCCGCCGCCGGCATCCTCAAAGGCAAAAAGCTCAACTCCTACCCAGCATGCGCCCCTGAAGTGGAACTGGCTGGCGGCACATTCGTGAAAGTAGATTTCTCTGACGCTGTAGTCGATGGCAAGCTGGTCACCGGCCCAGCATGGACCGCACACCCCGCATGGCTCGCAAAGTTTCTCGAAGTTCTGGAAGCTCATATCGCCGACAACAAAGCTGTATTAGCCGCTGCCAACTAACAGAAGCGGATGCCCCAGGTCTCCTGTTTTTGGAGACCTGGGATACCCATACCGCTAGTTCTCCTGTTCCCGCTCTCCCACAAAATCAGAAGGTGTCATCCTGAACGAAGCGCTCTTCAGCAGAGTGAAGGACCTGTGGTTGTTTTTGCACTTGCATTTGTTGTTGTAGTCGTTTTTGCTTATCTTGGTCCCTTCAGCTTCGTCCCTCGTCCCTAAGCTGGCAAAGCCGTACTTCCGCGCCGCAGCCACCACAGCGCAATCCCCACCAGCGCCCAGCAAGTCCCCGCAGTCAACGCCAGCCTTCCTAAATTCATCCACAACCCAAGACAAGTCACAAACCCACCCAGCGAAAGCAGCATCGCAAACCACCGGCTTATCCCGCCCTCACGCCACAACCGCAGCATCGACGCCACATTCACACCCATAAACGCCAGCAGCGCGCCATAGTTCAGCAGCTCCGTCCCCAGCTCATAACTGAAGATCAGCGCACCCACCAAACAAATCGATCCAATCAAAATCACATTGTTCCGCGGAATCCGATTCCTCTTATCCACCGATCCGAAAAACTTCTTCGGCAGCGCGCCATCCTGCCCCATCGCATAGAGCAGACGCGCCGCGCCCAACTGGGAAGCCATCCCCGACCCGATATTCGCCAGCAGCAGGGAACTATTCACAATCAAAAACAGAATCGGCCCACCCATGCGCCCCGAAACATGCACATACGCCGTGTCGAGATCCGGAAACGCCATCCCCCGCGGCCAGACTAGCTGTGCCGCATACACCTCAATGCTCGCCAGCACACCCGTAACAAGACACGTCAACACAATCGCCCGAGGTACATTCCGCGCCGGATCCTTCGCCTCATCCGTCAGCGTAGAAATCCCATCGAATCCGATGTAAGTCAACACCGCAATCGAAGTGCCCCTCAGCAATCCACTTGTCGAGAACGTAGCCGGATCATAAAACGGCGCCAGGAAAAATCCCGCAGTAGGATGCGAAAGAGCCATCAACCATCGCACCGCAGCCACAAGCACCAGCACAATCACCAGCCCCAGCGCCGCCGCCATGCCAGCATTGATCCGCGCCGAAGTCTCCACGCCATTCAGGTTCAGCAGCGTAAAGAAAATCGCAAAGAAAATCGCAATTACCCAATACGGCACGCCCGGCAGAAAATTCATCACAGCCCGGCTGCACCATATCGTGCATATCAACGGATTCAGCACATAATCCATCACCAGGCACCAGCCGGTAATGTACCCAAGGCTCGGATGAATCTCTTTCCCGACATACAAAAACGCTGAGCCCCCATGCGGATAAACGCGCGCCATCCTGCCATAGCTGATCGACGTAAACAGCATCGCTACCATCGCCAGCAAAATCGCCGTCACCACGTGCCCATGCGCCTTGTCGTAAATCACGCCAAAGCTTGGCATCGGTGCCGTCGGCTGAATCAGCACAATTCCGTACAGCACCAGGTCCCGGAAGCGCAAACTCCTTCGCAGCCCTGTATTCTCAGCAGCCGTGCTCATTCGCCTCCTTTATTCACGGCCACACTCGCATGCGGAGTCAGTTCCACCGGAGCCACGTTCCACCCCGTCACCTGCACCTTCACATTCTCCGGAGCATCGCCCGGCAACTCCGCCGTCAACACCGTCGTCTCACCCGGCGCAAGCTCCACCCAGTTGTCATTCCAGTAAGCCGGAGCGATCAACCCGCCGCTCTCCGTCCTCACCGCAGCATGCAGTTGAAACGCAAGCACAGCCTGCGAGTTCTTCAGCCGCACCCGCACCACGCGTCCCTTCGCACTCTTCTCAATTTCTGCTGAAGCCTGTACATCCGCAGCCGGCAAGCCAGTCAGCGCGCTCAGATCCTCATGCTTCAACGCAGGCGTATGCGTAAAGTCCGTCTTCGCCCAATCAAAGCTCGTCAGCGTTCCCGGAACCCAATAAAAATTCCTGCTCACCACGCGCCCCGCAGTATCCTTCAGCGCCAGGTCAACAAACACAATCTTCTCGCCCGCAACATTCTTTGCAGGAATCTCAAACACTCGCTGCACACTATCCGCAGCCGCATTCAAATCTGTCTGCGCAGAATACAGCTCATTCCACTTCAACCCATGCACGCTCACACTCGCATGCAGCCCGCTCGCCGCCGCATACGTGCTGTTTACCACCGCAACCGAGCCATCATCATACGCATACTGAATATGCAGCGGCTCGCAAGCCTTCCGCACCGCAAAGTATCCCGCGTCCGCATCGAGATAGTAGTCATACAAGTGCCAGATCATCGAAGGCCACGCGTTATTCAGCATCCACTGCACCACGCCCGTCGAGCTGTACTTGTTCTTCGAGTACGCCTCATACATTGCGCGCTCCGAGTCATACGCCATCGTCTGCCCAATGCGCTCATAATCCGCCGCGCTCTTCGGCTCCGCATACACCGCGGCCATCGCCTCATTGAAAACCGTCAGCGTCTTGAACTCCCCGCCACCGTTATGAAAACTCCACGCATCGCTCGGAGGCCAGGCATTCGGATCAGCCAGAAACTTCGCGCGACTCGCAGCCGAAGGAATTGCCGGCCCCGGACTCGTCTCCGTATTGAACCCAAACCCACCGCCATTCTGTTTATCCACATACCAGTAGCTTGGCGCAACATAGTCATAAGGCCCGCTCATCTTCACCCCGGTTTGTCCTGCATTCACCGTGCTCGCGCCTGTCGCAGAAGACAGCGTAGGATTCGGCCAGTGCATCGCCGCCTCCACATCGAGATAAGCCCTCTCCACATTCGCAGGCGGAGGATTGTCGCTGCCATTCAACCAGACCAGCAAGCTCGCATGATGCCGCAGCCGCAACATCTGCGACTTCAGCGACTCCGTAGCAATCGTCAAATCCCCCGGCGCCCACTTATCCCAGTGTTCCCAGTGGTCGCAGCAGCACCACCCCAGCATCACAAGAATTCCTTGCTCATCGGCAAGATGGAAAAACTCTTCCGTCTCCAGCTTCCCCTCAAGCCGAATCGTATTCAGATGCATCTCGCGCACCAGCTTGAACTGCTCAGCCAGCCTGTGCGAATCCGTGCGCAGCATCATGTCTTGGCTCCAGCCCGCGCCGCGAATCAAAATCGGCTTCCCATTCACGCGAAACAACCGCGACCCATTCGCCGTCAGCTCACTCGTAACTTCGCGAAACCCAAACTCCACACTCTGCTCATCGCTCTTCACGCCATTCCCAGTAAAGCTCATCGAAAGTTGCTCAAGATGCGCCGCCTTTATCTGATCTGTCCCCATCTGCGCAGGCCACCACGGCGTAACATTCCGCATCTTCAACTGCGCAAACTTCTCCGGCGTAAACACAACCGTCTTATCCTCATGCGCCGCCAGCTCCACAGGCTGCTCAATGCGCACACCCGCAACCGTCCCGCTCACCACGCCCTTCACCGCATGGTCTACCGCATTATGCAGCTCCGCATACACGGTCACATTCGCAACCTTCAGTGATGCATCGTCAAAGTGCGTCACCGCCATCGGCGACCTCAGCGTCACCGGTCCCGTCGAGCCCAGCGTCACATCGCCCCAAAGCCCCATATCTTTATCCGGCGGGCAAGGGCTCCAGTCCACCCAGTTAATGCCAAGGTCTTTCTCCGTAGGCGCAAACGTCTCTACGGCCAAAAAATTCTGCGCACCCGGCTTCACATAATCTGTAATGTCGAAGTCGTAAGTGCGATAAGCCCCGGCAACCGTCTTCCCATCCGCAACAGGCTTCCCATTCACCCAAACTTCGCCGCGATAGTTAATGCCGCCAAAATGAATCCACACGCGCCCATCGCGCTCCGCGGCAGGCGTAACGAACTCCGTGCGATACCACCACCCACACCGATAAGGACTATCCTCCGGCATCGGCAAATTCGAGAAGTTCTTCCCAATCGGGTAGCCCGTCCCCGGAATCGCGCGCAGGTTCATTGCATAAAACGGATCCGGCACCTGCTTATTTGCCACCTGCGCCGCCAGCACCGTGCTCGGCACGCTGACCTTCTGCCAGTCCGTCACCGCAAAGCCCGGAGTAGAAATCGTCTCGCCTCCCGCATGCAGCGAACACGCCGACTGCAATCGCCATCCCTCATGCAGCGGCACAGCATTCTTCGCAACAGCAGGCATAGCCATCGCAGCCATCAATGCCAATCCCAATCCAATCTTCATCGCAGCTCTCCACCAGAATTTGCTAACCTGCTAACTCGCTATGGCGCATCAGCGCCGCTGACTTGCTACTTCCGCACAATGTGTTTTCCCGTTACTGCCGTAGATTTCCGAGCCACAAGCTCCGGCTGTGTTAAATGCAGCTTTGCCTTGCCCGCGCCAGACTTGATCGCCTGCAACACACGCTCCGCCGCCTCCACGCCCATCTCGCGCAGTGGCTGCCGAATCGTAGTCATCGCCGGTGTAGCAACCTCCGCTGGCAGAACATCGTCAAACCCCATCACCGAGCAGTCTTCCGGCACATGCACGCCGCACTCGGTCAATCCGCGCACCACACCTAGCGCCGTCAAATCATCAAACGCCAGCACCGCCGTAAACGGTTTGCCCGTCGCCAGCATCTTCTTCGCAAACTGCAAGCCGCCCTCAAAGCCTGATGCGGGACCCGCCACGCCGCGTAGTTGAAACACAAGCTGCTCATCCAGCTTTATGCCCGTCTCCTGGGCCACGCGCTGAATCCCCGCCCAGCGCGGCTCGCTGTCGCACATCTCTTCCGGTCCGCGAATCACCGCGATCTGCCGGTGTCCCAGCTCATACAGGTGCCGCGCCGCCATCGCGCCGCCCACTTCATTGTCCACAAGAATTGAGCTGATATCCCGCTGCGTCAGGTCGCGTCCCACAATCACAATCGGCACATTGTTCTTGCGAATATCCCCCAGCAGGTTCGTCTCTTCAAATACCCAGCTCGCAATCACAATCACGCCCTCAGCGCGCCGCTCCAGCATCGTATGCAGATAGCTGTCAAACAATTTGCGCTGCGTCTGCGCATCCATCACCAGCGGCATATAGCCTGCCTTGTGCGCGCCCTCCTGGATCCCGCGCATCAGCGGCACGCAAAACGGATCGGACAGATCAAACGCCAGCACGCCAATCGTCATCGTGCTGCGTCGCCGCAGGCTGCGCGCATAGGCGTCCGGATGGTACCCAAGCTGTCGCGCAATCGTGCGAATGTGCGCCCGCGTCTTCTCTGCGACATTCTTCGAGAGCGGAGCCTCGCTCAGCACAATCGAAACGGTAGAGACAGAGAAGCCGCTCTCACGCGCAATATCAAGCAATGTCACGTGACCGGACTTGCGTTGTCCCACCCGTCAGCCTCCCATGAGCGCGTCTTTATAGACGCTCATGAATTTCTTCATTGACACCTTAGCGTTTGCGACCTATATTTCGCTAAATCACTAGTTCAAACGTTTCAATCAATATAATCCCGGAGGCTTGAGATGAGAACTGAAAAAAATCGCGCGATCCACTTCATGCTGCGATTCTTATGCCTGCTGCTCCTGTTCGCCGCACCGCAGCTTATTTTTTCCCAGGCCGGACGCGGCGGTATCAGCGGCATCGTCGCCGACTCGACCGGCGCCATCATCCCCGGTGCATCCGTTACCGCAAAGAACCCTGCCACTGGATCCGTGCTTACCACCAAATCCACATCCTCCGGCCTCTACTCCTTTATTTCTCTCGCGCCCGGCAGTTATGAAATCTCCGTCACCGCGCAGGGCTTCGACACGCTCATTCAAAAGAACGTCAATGTCACCCTCGACCAGACCACCACGCTGAACCTCTCGCTCAAGGTCGGCTCAGTCTCGCAGGTAGTGACTGTCACGGAAACCACCGAGCTCATTGACACCAGCAACACCACCGTAGGCCAGCTCATCAATGCGGAAACCATTGACCGCGTTCCGCTTCTAACGCGCAACGTCTACGACCTCATCCAGCTCAGCTCCGGCGTCACGCCCGCCAACGGCACACCCAACTCGTCCAGTTCCTACGCCATCAACAACATCTCCAGCGGCCGCCCCAACATTGACGTTTCTTCTTACACCGTCAACGGCGCCATCGTTGGCTCGGTCTATTACATGGTGGATGGCAGCCCCATCGGCGTCGCAGAAAACAACGCCGGCGCCATCATGCCATCAACGGATATTCCCGAAGACGCCGTCGATGAAGTTCGTGTAGAAACGCAAAACACGCCGGCCTCCTATCAAAGCGGTGGAGCCGGCGTCATCAGCGTCGCTAGCAAATCCGGCACGGAAAAATTCCACGGCTCCGGCTTCGGCGTCTTCCGCCCGGACGTTCTCGCAGCCAACGAGTACTTCAACAAGCAGAACGACATCATCCAGGGCACAGCCAACACGCCGCCCTCCTTCCACCGCTATCAGGAAGGCGGCTCCATCGGCGGCCCCATCTGGCCCTCGAAGCATCTGTTCTTCTTCGGTGATTTCGAGGCCACGCAGCAGGCGCAGTTCGACGGGTCCAACCTCTTCGTCGTTCCCACCACGGCCGAGCGAAACGGCGACTTCTCCGGCCTCACCGACTCGAGCGGTAATCCCATCAACATCTATGACCCCACGAAGCCTGACAACTCCGACGGAACCCGCCAGGCCGTTCCCGGCAACATCATCGCTACGCCCAACTCCATCGCCACCAAGTTCCTCGCTGAGATGCCCAAGTGCAACCGTAGCAACGTAAATGGCGTCTCCTGCGACTCGCAATCCGACGACCTTGATCCGAACTTCTATCTCCCCGGTCTCGATCCAACCGACTTCAAGAAGTTCGACGTTCGCATCGATTGGGCCAAGAGCGAGCGCCAGCGCATCTTCGGCCGCTTCTCCTTTGACCGCCATACGCAGGCCACCTTCAACTCCTTCGGCAACATGTGGGATCTCAACTACGCGCAGAACGTTACCAATGCGCGCAATATCCTCATCGCCGACGACCTCACCCTCAGCCCTACCATGGTGCTCAACCTGCGCTACTCCTTCACCCGCCACTTTGAGAACCAGGGCGGTGACCCGCGTCAGGACGGCTTCGACATCACCACGCTCGGCTTCCCGTCCTCGCTCGCCGCGCAGCAGGTCTATAAAGGGCTTCCCTTTGTCCTCTTCAATGACAACGGCAGCGGCGTAGGTGGCACAGCAGACTACAACACCTTCCAGTTCGCCAGCGAAAACTCCGACGCCAACGTCACCCTCACCAAGACCTTCGGCAAGCACTCACTTTCCACCGGCTTTGAATACATGAAGCGCTTCATGAACGTAGGCCAGCCGCCCGCGGCCTCCGGCGCTTACGCCTTCGATGTCACCGCCACCAACATCACCACCAACTCCGGGGTCGGCGGCGGCGGTTCTGACTTCGCCTCCTTCCTCTTCGGTGCAGGCACCATTCCCGGCAGCGAGTCCAACGGTTACCCCTCCTTCACCAAGGACCTCTTCGCCGCCGAAGCCAGCCCTTACTACGCCGCCTTCGTCGAAGACACCTGGCGCCCTACGTCAAACCTCACCATTACCGCTGGCCTTCGCTGGGACATCTTCGGCGGCAGAACTGAGCGCTTCAACCGCCTCGAATACTTTGACCCCGACGTCACTTCCTCAGCCAACGGCGTCAACTTCACCGGCGCCGAAGTCTACGTCAACAAGAACAACCGCTCGCCCTTCCAGACCAACATGAAGGACTTCGGCCCGCGCCTCGGCTTCTCATGGCAGCCCACCAGGCACGTCGTCTTCAATGGCGGAGCCGGCTTCTACTACGGCCCCAGCGCCCAGATGGTCGGCAACACCGGCCTCGACTCCGACGGCTTCTCCACGCAGACCTTCTGGAACGCCACGAATTGGAACAACGACCCCAACACCATCAACTATGACTGCACCAATTTCGGCATCTGCGGCGGCCAGGGCAACACTGTGATTAACGCTCCGCTCGACAATCCATTCCCCAACGGAGTTGTCCAGCCCATCGCCAATCCCACCGGCTACAACAACAACCTCGGCGTCACGCTCAGCACCATGCTCCATCATCAGCGCACGCCCACCACCTACAACTTCAACTTTGGCTATCAGGTCGAGTTCCCACACGCCATTGTGCTCTCCGCCGCCTACGTAGGCAGCCGCGGCCTCTTCATTCCGCTCGGCAGCGTCGACATCAACCAGCTCAATCTCCAGACCATTGCCAAGTACGGCTCCTCGCTGCTCACCACTCAGGTGCCCAACCAGTGGGCCGCCATTCAGGACCCCACCAACGCCAACTACGGCTCGCCCACCGTTCCGCTCTGGGTCTCCCTCCAGCGCTTCCCGCAGTTCGGCAACGGCAACTACGGCGCGGGCAATGGCATTGCCGTCCATGGCTATCCCGCTGGTGACTCCGAGTACAGCTCACTCCAGACCAAGCTCCAGAAGCGCCTCACCAAACACTTCACCATGCTCAGCAGCTTTACCTGGGCCAAGCTCATGACAGATGATGGCAACCCGCCGCTCGGCTTCGTTGGCTCTCACAACGGCTCTCCGCAAGACCAGCTCAACCTCGAGTATGAGCACTCCGTCAGCCCGCAGGATGTCAAATACCAGTTCACCGGTGAGGCTTCCTACGACCTGCCCTTCGGCAAAGACCGCGCCGTTGCCCTCAACGGCCTCAGCAATGCCGTCTTCGGCGGCTGGACCCTCAACGGCATCTTCTACTGGTCCACCGGTGTCCCCATTGCCTCGCCCGTTGTCGGCGCGCCAACCTCTTACTTCAACCAGCGTCCTGATCTAAGCTGCAACCCATCGATCGGCGCGCCCCATACTCCCGCCCACTGGTTCAACTACCAGTGCTTTACCTTCCCGTCTTCGCAGTTCGTTGCAGGCAACGCCCCCGCGTACCTCGACATGGTCCGCACCATGGGCGCCAAGAACCTCGACCTCTCCATCTACAAGAACTTCAAGTTCACGGAACGCCTGAACCTTCGCATCGAAGTCTCCTCCTACAACATCTCCAACCGCGCCCAGCTCGGCATGCCCAACGTGCCTGACATTACCTCCACCAATTCGCAGCCGGACGTAGCCAACCTCTTCGGCCAGATCACCTCAACTGTAAACAGTCCACGCCAATTCCAATTCGGCTCCCGCTTCACCTTCTAGCGAAAGAGCAGGGAGCAGCGAATAGGGATAGAGAGTAGAAAACAAAAGCGGCGCTCAAATCATTCGAGCGCCGCTTTCCATTCCCCGCAAAACTTGAATGTGTCATCCTGAGCGCAAGGGGTTCCGAACGTTTTTCAGTTCGGGGGTAAGCGAAGGACCTGCTTTTGTCTTTTATAGCTTTTGTTCTTGATTGCTTTTGCCTTTTATCTATAAATCCCTGGTCCCTTTTCTCTGGTTCCTCGGCCCTGCTTTTCTAAACCTGCACCACCGTCTTAATCCTTCGCACCTGCCTCAACGGCAATCCCGACCCGCCCCCAATCTCTTTCTGAATCTCCGAAAGAATCGAAAGCGCAATCGTAGCCGGGTTCTCTGCACCCAAATCGAGCCCCACCGGCGCATGCAACTCATCGAGCCAAGCATCCACCAGCCGCTCCGTAGCTTCGAGCTTCATCGACCGAGCCACTTCCTCCAGCAGTTCCCGAGTCCGTCTCTGCGGCCCCAGCACACCGATGTACGCAGGTCTTACCGCCGAAGAAATCATCGAAGCGAGCATACGAGAATCCTGTTCAAAGCTATGCGTCATAATCACCACCGCATCGCCGGCCAAAACATCAAGCTCGCAGGGCAACACAAACACGCGGTCAGCCTCACCAAACCGCCCAGCCGTAGCCAGGTGCGACCGCCCATCGGCCACCGCCACAAACCACCCCATCGTCCGCGCCAGTTTTACGAGCGGCTTCGCGTCATCGCCTGCGCCAAACACCCAAAGCCCCGGTCGCGCCGTGCGACTATCCACCCAGACCCGTGCATCCAAATCGCCAAGCTCGGCCCGCGCCTCATCCGCCGTAGTCCCAAACCCGCGCCGCCCAATCTCCTCGCCATCCAGCACCGTAGCAATCGCCAGCGGCACGCGAGCCTCAAACGCCGCGCTCAACTCCCGCATCAACGGCCGCGCAGTCTTACTCCGCTCCAGCAGAATCCAAACCACCCCGCCGCACCCCGACCCATACGGCAACTCGCCATCATCTTCCTTCGTCGAGTAAGGCTGAACCACCGGCCCATCTTCCGTCAACCACCAGGCCTTCTTGGCAACCGCAGCCTCAAGGCATCCACCGCTAACCGTCCCCGCCCGCCGCCCATCGGCAGCCAGCAGCATCTTAGCCCCCGGCTTGCGATAACTTGACCCTTCGACAGCCACAATCGTAGCCAGCACATACTCCGTCCCCGAGCCTTCCAGCTCTCTCCACAGCGGCAAAATGTGCTCAAGGTCTGTCATATGCTTTCAATTCATGGCTCGCATAAGCTGCTAACTTGCTAACTCGCTACTGCGCGAAGCGCAACTAACTTGCGAATCCAATCTCAAACAACCTTCGATTCCAGCAAATCTTCAATGCGAACAGGCAACTCTCTCACCCTTACACCCGTAGCGTGATATACCGCCGCCGTAATCGCCGGCGCAATCCCCGCCAGCCCAATTTCGCCCACGCCTCGCGCCCCATACCCACCCATCACCGGGTCTGGATAATCGAGAAACGTAACATCAATCTCCGGCGCATCCGCACAAGTCGCCACAAGATAATCCGCAAAGCTGCCATTAATCGGTTGTCCCGTGCGATGGTCGTAAACGGTCTCTTCCATCAGTCCCATGCCCACGCCCATCACCACGGCCCCCGCAATCTGGTTCGCCGCAGCCTTCGGATTAATAATCTTCCCGCCATCCATTACACTCACCACGCGGCTCACGCGAAGCCGTGCAATCTCCGGCTCCCACTCCACTTCCAGAAACTGCGCGCCATACGAGTGCATCGAGAACCCCTTCGTCTTCGGATCCTCCCACTGCGCCACCGTCTTACCTTCCGCGCTGATCCGCGCCAGCTTTGCCGCCTTCAGTAGCTCAGCAAAGGAAGCCCCACCTGCAGCCGAACCATCCTTCGCATGCACCCGCCCGCCGGAGTAAGCAATCGTCTCCACCTTGGCGCCGTGCAGCGGCGAGCCATCCGTCTCCGCCGCCAGCGCCTGCAGCTTCTTAATCGCATTCTCCGCGCCATCCACAATCGCATTCAGCACTGAGCCCGTCACCATCGACCCGCCCGACATCGGCCCTTCCGGCAATCCACTATCGCCGAGAAAAATATCGATGTTCTCAAGCGGTACGCCGGTCTTCTCGTGCGCCACCTGCGCAAAAACGGTGTAAGTGCCCGTCCCGATATCCTGCGTCGCGCACCTCACGCACAGTCGTCCGGTGTCACAAAATTCAACGGTAGCTGTGCAAGCCAGCCGCATCGCTACCCAGCTAGCGCCAGCAACGCCCCAGCCCAAAATCTTCCCATCCCTTTTCATCGAGCCAACAGCAGGCGAGTATTTCTCCCAACCAAACTTCTTAGCGCCCGTCTCCAGGCACTCGCGAAAATGCCGTGAAGAGAAGGGAATCCCGCCCTGGCTCTCGTCCTTATCGGTGTCATTCAATAAGCGCAACTTCACCGGATCCATCTGCAACGCAGCAGCCAGCTCATTCATGGCAGCTTCCGTCGCATACAGCCCCGGCACTGCGCCTGGCCCGCGCATATACATCGGCGCGCCCACATTGCGCTTCACCAACCCGCTCGTCACCTCAAGATTCGCAACCGAATACAAGTACGGCGTGGCCTCGCCACACCCCTCATCAAAGTCATCCAGAATCGAAGTGTTGTTCAGATAGTCATGCCGCAGCGCCAGCAGCTTTCCATCTTTCGAAGCTCCCAGCTTCACGCGCTGTTCCGTCCGTGGCCTATACCCCACGGAAGAAAACATCATCCTCCGCGTCAAGCTAAGCTTCACAGGTCGATCAAGCTTCTTCGCAGCAACAGCGCAAAGCGCCGTATGCGGCCAGGGAAACAGCTTCCCTCCAAACCCCGACCCCAGAAACCGTGTCACCACGCGCACATTCTCAACCGGCAGTCCCAAAACCTGTGCCATCACCACGCGATGATTCACCACGCCCTGCGAAGTCTCAAACAGGGTTACGCGATCGCCATCCCACATCGCCACAGAAGCGTGCAGCTCAATCGGATTATGCGTCTCAACCGGGGTAATGTAAGTCTCATCAATCTTCACTGGAGCCGCAGCAAACGCCCCATCCGGATCCCCGCGCTTTGAAACCGACTTCCGCAAGCCCTTGTAATCATCCAGGCTCGCCCGCAACTCCGCCGGCTCCGCCGCATACTCCATCTTCACCGCATGCGCAGCCGCCGTGGCCTGCTCCAGCGTCTCGGCAACCACCACGGCAACATACTGTCCCCAGTGCCGAACAATATCGTCTTCCAGCGCCGCTCTCACTTCCGAGTTCGTAGCATTCTGGTCTCCCGGAACCGTCCGGTACAACTTGCCAACGTTGTTGTGGTCAATCACCATCAACACGCCCGGCATCTGGGTAGCAGCGGTGGCATCAATCCGCACAACCTTCCCGCTGGCCACCGTAGCCGTCACCGGAACAGCATGTGCCATGCGGTCAAAATGAAAATCCGCCGCATACTGCGCCGTGCCCGAAGTCTTCAGTGGCCCATCAATCCGCGGCGTAGCCTTGCCAACAATCGAACTAGAAGCCGTAGTCGTATCCATTCGTTCTCTCGTTCCTTACTAACTGACAAACCGAATAAAAATTTTGAGGTGTCATCCTGAACGAAGCGTTTTTCAGCGGAGTGAAGGATCTGCGGTTGCTTTTGTTGTTGCCTTTCGCCAACTCAGTACAACTTTGGGCGCCCCAGGTCCCTGATTTTGGGACCTGGGATACCACATCAGCCAACTCACCGTCGGGTGCCCCAGGTCTCCTGTTTTTGGAGACCTGGGATAGCACTCCAGCCAACTCACCGCAGACCCGCTTTTCCTAGTCCCTATGTCCCTAGTCCCTACGTCCCTCCTTATGCAATCGAAGATTGCATAAGGTCTTCAATCCGAATCGGCACCTGCCTCATCCTCACACCGGTCGCATGATGCACTGCCGAAGTCACCGCAGGCGCAATCCCAGCCAGCCCAATCTCTCCAATCCCACGCGCCCCATACTCATTCACAATCGGATCCGGCAGATCGAGAAACGTCACATCGATCTCCGGCAAATCCGCGCAAGTTGGCACCAGGTAATCCGCAAAGCTCCCATTGATAGGCTGAGCCGAGCGATGGTCATAAATCGTCTCTTCCATCAGAGACATCCCCACGCCCATCACCGTCGCGCCCTGCATCTGGTTCAGCGCGGCCTTCCTATTGATAATCCTGCCCACGTCATACACGGAGACAATCTTCGAAACCCGCAGCCGCGCAATCTCCGGCTCCCACTCCACCTCGGCAAACTGCGCGCCAAACGAGTGCTGCGAGAATCCCTTATCCTTCGCCGTCTGGCTCGAAGGCACCGTCGAACCCGCGCCCGACACGCCTTCCATATTCGCCATCCTCAAAATCTCCGCAAACGGCACACCACCCGGCGGCGGCGAATTCTTCACAAACGAAACTCCAGCCAAATGCGCCGTCTGCGATTCCTTCGCATGCACTCGCCCATTCGCCACCATCAGCGAGCCCGCATCCATGCCATGAAACGGCGACCCATCCGTCTGCGAAGCCACAGCAAGCAACTTCTCCACAGCATTGTTCACCGCATACAGCGCTGCCGGCAGAAGCGCGCTCGTAGCACGCGAGCCGCCCGAAGTCGGCCCATCGGGAAGGGAAGTGTCACCCAGGTAAACATCAATCTTCTCCAGCGGCACGCCCGTCTTCTCGCTCACCACCTGCGCAAAAATCGTATACGTCCCCGTCCCAATGTCCTGCGTAGCGCACTTGATCGCAATCCGCCCATTCGCCGTCATCTCCACCGCGGCATTGCACCGCTCCCGCGAAGAGCTCCAGCTAGCCACAGCCATCCCCAGCCCAACAATCTTCCCATCGCGCCGAATCGAGCCAACCTCCGGCTTCCACCGCGACCAGCCAATCTTTTTCGCGCCAGTCTCGATGCACTCCTTCAAATACCGCGAAGAAAACGGCAGGTTCGTCCCCTCGTCCATCTTCGCGTCATTCTTCACGCGCAGCTCCACCGGATCCATCTTCAGCTTCCACGCCAGCTCATCCATCGCTGACTCCAGCGCAAAGATCCCCGGCACCGCGCCCGGCCCGCGCATCGGGCAAGGCCGCCCGATATTCCGCTTCGCCAACCCACTCGAAGTCTCCAGGTTCGCGCAGCTATACAAAAACGGCGTCTGCTCCCCGCACCGCTCCACCACGTCATCTGCAATCGAAGTGTGGTTCAGAAAATCATGCCGAACCGCCAGCAGCTTCCCATCCTGTGTAGCCCCCAGCTGAATCCGTTGCTGCGTCCGCGGCCTGTGTCCCACATTCGCAAACATCAGCCGCCGGTCCATGCTCACCTTCACAGGCCTGTTCAGCTTCTTAGCTGCCATCGCTGTCAGCCCCGAGTGCGGCCACGCAAACAGCTTCGACCCAAACCCCGACCCAATGAACCGCGAAATCACGCGGACATTTTCCTTCGGAATCCCCAGCCAGTTCGCCAGCGTATTCTTATGCCCCACCACGCCCTGCGAGCTGTCATACAGCGTTACATGGTCGCCATCCCAAGCTGCAACCAGCGCGTGCATCTCCATCGGGTTGTGCGTCTCCGGAGGAGTCACATACATCTCATCAATCACCACCGGCGCAGTCTTCAGCGCCGCGTCAGGATCGCCCCTCTTCCACGCACTTTTCCAAGCCCCGGAATAATCCTTCCAAAGCTCGGTCTTTACATTCGGCGCCTCCACGTCATATTCCACGCGAACTGCAGCCGCCGCAGCCTTCGCCTGTTCCAGCGTCTCGGCCACAACCAGCGCCACATACTGTCCCCAGGACGTAATCTCACCATCCGCAAATCCCGGGCCCTTATAAGCCGCATCCATATTCCCGTGGTGATAAACCAGCAGCACGCCCGGCATCTTCTCAGCCCGCGAGGCATCCAGCGACTGAATCCGCCCCTTGCCAATTGTGCTCGTCACCGGCACGCCATACACAAGGCCCGGCAAATCGTGATCCACCGCATACCGGGCCACGCCCGTAGTCTTCAGCGGCCCATCAATCCGCGGCACCGCCGCACCAATAATCGCTTCGCCTGTCGGAAGAGTCACCGTAGCCATAGAACCTCCGAGGGACGAATGACGAAGGACGAGGGACGAAAAAACTCGAACTGCCTGCGCGACCTGTCTTGCCATTCACTCCCACATAAACATTCATTCTTGTGAACGAAGGAAAGAGCGCGTCTTTGCTTTTCTCGTCCCTCGTCCTTCGTCACTCGTCCCTAGACAGAATGCGGATACTGCCCTTCAATCTCCGCACCCTTAGTCGTAGCAACCTTCAGCGTCTTCATCACGCATCGCTTCGCCAGCTCCACCTTGAACCCGTTATCCGTCCTCGGCTTCGCATCCTTCAGCGCCGCCTTAGCCGCCTCGCGAAAGTTCTCCTCCGTAGCAGCCTTGCCTTTCAAAACAGCCTCCGCCTCATGCGATCTCCACGGCTTCGTCCCCACGCCGCCCATCGCCACGCGAACATAAGCAATCTTCCCGCCCTCAACACGCGCCACAACCGCAGCAGAAGCCAGCGCAAACTCATAGCTGGCGCGATCCCTCAACTTCAAATATGCAGACTTCGCACCCGCCACAGGCTTAGGCAGCTCAACATACGTCACCAGTTCCCCCGGCTCCAGCGCATTCTCAATATGCGGCGTATCCCCCGGCAGCTTATGAAACTCCCCAACCGGAATCGTGCGCTTACCCTTCGGCCCCTCGACATGCACCACAGCCTCAAGCGCCACCATCGCCACGCACATGTCAGAAGGATGCGTAGCAAAACAATGCTCGCTAGTCCCCAGCACCGCATGCATCCGGTGAAACCCATCCATCGCCGCGCATCCCGAACCCGGCACGCGCTTATTGCACCCATAGCTGCCCGGCTCACCCGCGCTAGGCTCACGGAAATACGCGCACCGCGTCCGCTGCATCAAATTCCCACCGGTCGTAGCCATATTCCGCAACTGCGGCGAAGCGCCAGAAAGAATCGCCTGCGAAAGAACTGTGTAATGCTCCTTCACCGTCTTGTCCCATGCAAGGTCGGAATTCCGAACCAGGGCCCCAATCATCAGCCCGCCTGAAGGCGTAGGCTCAATCTTGTCCAGCGGCAGCAGATTAATGTCCACCAACCCCTGCGGCCTCTCCACCTGCAGCTTCATCAAATCCACCAGCGTTGTGCCGCCTGCAATAAACTTGCCCGTACTCGCTGCCGCCAGTGCTTTCTCCGTGCCCGTAGCCTTCACATAGCTAAAACTCTGCATGGCGTCTCTCCTTTAAGCCCGCGCCCTTACCTGTTTCACCGCCGCCACAATATTCGTGTACGCACCGCACCGGCAGATATTCCCCGCCATCGCGTGCTGAATATCTTCATCCGTATTCGGAATCGGCTCTTTCATCAGCGCAACCGCACTCATAATCTGTCCGCTCGTGCAATATCCGCACTGATAGCCGTCATGCTCCACAAACGCCGCCTGCATCGGATGCAGATTCTCCGGCGTCCCCAGCCCCTCAATGGTGGTAATCTCGTCGCCCTCATGCATCACCGCAAACGAAAGGCAGCTATTCACCCGCCGCCCATTCACATGCACAGTACAGGCCCCGCACTGCCCGTGATCGCAGCCTTTCTTCGTCCCCGTCAAATGAATCCGTTCCCTCAGGGTGTCGAGCAGCGTAGCCCGGGTATCAATCCCTTTCAGGCTGTACTCCTTGCCATTCACGCGCAGCGAAACGTCGGCAACATTCTCAGCCTCGGGAGCCTCCACAGCAGGCTCAACCGCCGGCACAGCCTTCGCAATCGGCGCGGTCCCAGCCACAACACCGGCTGCTCCCAGCCCCGACAAAAACGACCGCCGTGAGAACCTGCCATTCAACTCAGCCGTCACCGGCTCCAGGTCAATCGACTGCCGCTCAGCATCCTCGGCAGAAGGTACAGGCGAAGGAGCCACATTACGAGGCTTCAAATGTTCAAAGCGAATCTTGGAATCTGCCACAGGAGACCTCCTGAAGGATGAGACACGCCGAGTCTCCCGCAGAAGGAAACCCAGGCATAGAACCAAAAACGTTCAAGTAGATAGAACCGGAGAAACGTGCTGTGCCAACCATCCTAACGCATCTTCAGCACAGCCCCGCATAACCATTCAAGCCGTTAATCGCGACAATAAAACTACAATTCGCGATCCGAACAAACCATAACCAGCAACCGTATCGAACCGCATCGTTCCAAACCAAACTAGCGAGCAGGAAAGCCACCAACAATAATGAGGTGTCATCCTGGGCGAACGGGGCCCCGAGCGTTTTTCAGTTCGGGGGGAGTCGAAGGACCTGCTTTTGTTTTTCCTAGTCCCTAATTCCCTGGTCCCTACGTCCCCGCCTTTACTGATTTAACAACGCCATCATCGCCGGCGCATACCGCTCACCCGCCACCGAATCCAGCGGAAACTCCGCACTCAATTTCTCCAGCAGCTCCGCAGAAACATCAGCCGAGACAGCCGCCGCATTCTCCTCCAGGTACTTCCTACGCTTCGTCCCCGGAATCGGCACAACATTCTCACTCTGCGCCAGCACCCACTTGAGCGCCAGCTGGCTCGGCGTCAATCCAACCCCAGCTGCAAACGCCCGTACCTTCTCCACCAGTGCCAGGTTCTTCGCAAAGTTCTCTCCCTGGAACCGCGGCGCATTCCGCCGCCAGTCATCCGCATCAAAGTCATCCGGACTCTTGAATGCGCCCGTAAGGAACCCGCGTCCCAGCGGACTGTAAGCCACAAACCCGGTGCCCAGCTTCTCGCAAAGCGCCAGCAATCCCTCTTCCGGCTCTCGCGACCACAGCGAGTACTCCGTCTGCAACGCCGTAATCTGGTGAACCTTATTAGCCCGCTCCAGTGTCTCCGGAGCAGCCTCGCTCAACCCAAGAAAGCGAATCTTGCCTTCCTCAACCAGCCGGCTCATCTCGCCCACCGTCTCTTCAATCGGAGTCTTCGGGTCAATCCGGTGCTGGTAATAGAGGTCAATCGTCTCCACCCCCAGCCGCTTCAAGCTCCCCTCAACGGAGGTCCTGATATAAGCCGGGCTCCCATCCACCCCGCGCCGCAAAGGGTTCGATGGGTCGCGCACAATCCCGAACTTCGTAGCCACAAAAGCCTGATCGCGCCGGTCCTTGATCGCGCGGCCCACCAGCTCCTCATTCGTATGCGGCCCATACACATCAGAGGTGTCCAGCAAGTTGATGCCCAGCTCCAGCGCCCGGTGAATCGTCGCAATCGATTCCTTCTCATCCCCGGCACCATAGAACTCGCTCATCCCCATACAGCCCAGCCCAATCGCCGAAACCTCAGGCCCCTTCGCTCCCAATCGCCGCTTCTTCATCACCACACCAACTCCCATGCAGGTTGGCCGGGAATTTACCCCGGCAATTTTCGCATGTCCTTAAAAGCCGTTGTTTCCAGCCAAACTAATCCAGGCATGAAGTGTCAGCACCTCGTGCCGCAGAACGCGCGCAGTCCGTTTCCTAACCGAGGCAAGCTTCAGGCAAGAAGTGTCAGGGCACGACTCTAGTCGTGCCGAAGAAACTGGGAGAAGGCACTGGGCTTTAGCCCCTGAGGCAATTGTTTACCCGGAGCCGAGCTAAAAGCCTTCGCTCTTGTCACTACGCCGTCACTGCCACAGGCTCAGCATCCGACACACGCTCCACCACAACCACTTCCGGTTCCGCCGAGCTCAACCCCAGCTTCTCCTCAATCTTCCGGTAGTTCGCAATCTTGTGCGTCAAAATCGCATGTGCCTTTTCAAGCGCCTGGATCTGATCCGCAATCACCGCCTGGTGATCTTCCAGGATCTTCCGCCGCTCAAGGGAAGTGGATTCGCCCTGCTCCCGCAGAGCCGCATACCGCTGCAGGTCGCGAATCGGAATATTCGTTGCCCGCATACAGTGCAAAAAGTTCAACCAGGCAGCATCTGCCTCGGAGTAGCGCCGATGCCCATTTCGGGCACGGCCCACCGGCTGAATCAGTCCCACGCGTTCGTAGTACCGGAGCGTGTGCGTAGTCATCCCGCAACGTTCCGCCATCGTCCGAATCGTATAACCAGAGTTGCGCATACCATCAACGTACTCCTTGAAGCGCGCTCCAAGTCAACAATGCGCCACTCTCTGCCACTCCAGTTTTAATTTCATAAAAACTCATTCTTATCAATCATTTACTGCAGAAATCGCAAGTCAAACTTCACCAGCTTTACATTTCTTAAGGTTGAGATGCCATCTGGCGCTGAGCCCGCTGTCCAAAGCCAGGGAAAATTCTTGTCAAGACCTTCCTTGAAAAATATTTTCTAACTCATTGATTCCAAAGAGTAAAAATCTTCGCCAGTTTTGCGGTGAATTATGCCTGTTTGTGCCACACTAAAAATGAGCAACAACAAAGGCCCGATTCCCGCTGGAATCGGGCCTTTGCTTTTTAGGAGGAAATGGACATGAGCTACTACAACAACATTCGGGCCTGCAGCCACCCACCTTTGTCTCCCACCATCCAGCGTTGCTGCGAGGCTCGCAACAAGGCCATGGCCGCCTGCAAAGAAGCCGAGATCGAACGGCTCTTCCAGGTCGAGTACAACCGCAACCGGAAGCGTGCGGAGATCGAAGCCATTGTCGACAAGGAAAAAGTTCAGCAGGCTGGCGCACATGCCTATACCGGCAATATCCCCGGCCTCGCCAGCCGGCAGGATGTTCTGGACTTCATCGCCTGTGTTGCTCACGGCATGACTGTCGGAGCCATCGACCCCGCTGACGGTCCCAAAATGCTCTATGCCGCACAAGTTGCCCTTAGTGGATATGGCAAGCTACAGCCGTCAAATGGACAGGCAGCTGCTTGACCCCCTACCCCCCCTCCCCCACCTGCAAATCTGTGGAAATGTGGAAAACTTGTCCAAAACTAACCGGAATTTGAATGGAATCCACATCGAAGATTCTCTCTAATCAGTTGAAAATCAAAGAATTGACAAGTATTCTCACCTCGATTGGAGTCCCATGCCGCAACCAGATTACGCAGCCATGCTTCAAGTAGCACTTGAAGAAGCAAAACAGGGCTTTGCCGAAGGCGGCGTTCCCGTAGGCGCCGCTCTTTTCACCCCAACCGGCGAGCTCTTAGGCCGCGGCCACAACCGCCGTGTCCAGCAAAACGACCCCAGCATCCACGGCGAGACGGACGCCTTCCGCGCCGCCGGCCGCCAGCGCACTTACCGCGACAAGATCATGGTGACGACGCTCGCCCCCTGCTGGTACTGCTCCGGCCTGATCCGCCAGTTCAACATCCGCACCGTAGTAGTAGGCGAAAGCCGAACCTTCCAGGGCGGCATCACTTGGCTCCGAGAAAACGGAGTAGAAGTCATCGACCTCGACAACGAAGAGTGCCACACGCTGATGCAGAAGTTCATCGCCGAAAAACCAGAAATTTGGAACGAAGACATAGGAGAAGAATAGGGACCAATAAAAACATCCCGTTCTGCCAAAAGTCTGAGTGTGTTGTCTCAAAAAGTCTGCGGATGTCATCCTGGGCGCACGGAGCCCCGGGCGTTTTTCAGCTTGGGGGTGGTAAGCGAAGGATCTGCGGTTGTTCTTGCCGTTGCTTTTCGCCAGTACCATCACAAAAGCCGGGTGCCCCACATCTCCCGGATTTGGAGATGTGGGATACCTCAGCCATTCGTTCTCCCTGTCCACGTTCTCCCACAAACCAACATATTGTCATCCTGAACGCAGCCGTTTTTCAGTTTGTTCTTGCATTTCTCCTTGCAGTTGTTTTTGCTTCCCTAGTCCCTAGTCCCTAGTCCCTTTGCGTTATGCTTTTCAGCGACATTCAAAACTGAACTTTCGGAGCCTCCAATGCATCGCCGCAAATTCCTGGCAGCCTCACTCGCCGCATCCGCCGCCGCACTCGCCCCTGCGCAACAGAGTCAGGCCCAGCAGGACCACATGACCACCGCCCGCGACTTCTATCTCCTCCGCCGCTACACCATGCAAACCGGCCCGCAGACCGCCCTCGTAGAAAAGTACCTGAGTGAAGCCTTAATCCCTGCGCTGACCCGCCGCAACCTCGGCCCCATCGGAGCCTTCCGTCTAGAAGTAGGCCCGGAAACCCCAGCCTTCTACGTCCTGGTCCCCACACGAACCACCGGCCAGGCCGCCATGCTCGACCAGGACCTCGCCACAGACGCCGACTACGTCAAAGCCGCCGACGCCTTCTGGTCCGCCCCGGCGACAGCCCCGGCTTTCCTCCGTACCGACTCGCAGCTCCTCATCTCCTTCGAAGGCTGGCCCAAAATCACCCCGCCCGCCAAAGCCGCCAGGCGAATCTTCCAGCTACGCACCTACGAGAGCCCCAGCCACCACGCCCATGAAGTAAAAGTAAAAATGTTCCACGCCGGCGAATTCGAAATCTTCAAAGCCGCCGGCTTCCACCCCGTTTTCTTCGGCGACACCCTCATCGGTCCCCGCCAGCCCAACCTGACCTACATGCTGGCCTCCGAAGACCAGGCCACCCTGGAAGCCCAATGGAACACCTTCCGCAACGACCCTAACTGGAAAAAACTTTCCGCCGATCCGAAGTACGCCTACGAACCCATCGTCAGCAACATCACAAACCTCTACCTGAGCCCGCTAGCCGCATCGCAAATCTAGAAGCAGGCTCCTAGCAAGTCCGAGATGTTCTTCGATAGGCCGCCACTGGCAGCGGTTTAGTTGGCAGAAGGCACGGTGATCTGGTCAATGACAATGGTTTCCGTCATACCTTTGGCGGGCCGTAGTTTCAGGCCGAGTTGCTCCTTGAGCACCGTGAAAAGGGATGGGTCGGCCGAATCAGGTGTTTCCTCGGGAGCCCATTGGATCTGGAAGTCGAAATTGCCTGGAAGGTCTGTATGGTCCTCGACGGGACGCCCTGCCTGCCTGCGAAGTGCGGCGGCGATGTCAACCATGGACATCTTCGAGACCTTCATAGCGGTTCTTGAGCCGTTGGAGTTGGTGCTCATGTTGGGCTGCGAGTCGGGAGCGCTTGGCTTGAGGCCGGGGCCGGGCTTTCCAGGCTTCACGAGTTCCAGCCAGTAGAGGGGGGCCTCTACCTGCTCGCGATGGAACTTGAGCTGAAAGCGGTCTTCGAGCAGCGAGAGAATAAGTTGCTGGAATTGCTGCGGAGTGGTCACTTCGGCGTGATCGACCGTGATGGCGTTGATGTCGAAGGTCTCGTTTCCGGTCCAACCAGGCGCGCCGGAAATGCGATTGTCGTCGGTGCCGAAAGCGATGCGGAGGAGTGTGCGGGCAGTGGTGGCGGTAGCAACGAAGCGTCCTCCCGGAAACATCCGGCGGTTGGAAGGCTCGTCGCCGTCGGACTGTCGCGGGCGAACGGAGGCGACTTCAAATCGCAGGGGCGCCAGTGACGCGGTTGGAGATTGAGCCGGGGCTGCAGATTGCGATTGGCCTGAGAGAGACCACAATCCGATGACGACCGGAAGCAGGAGGGGGAGGGCAGTGCGAAACAACTTTGTAGCCGAGGTTGTCATCACCCTTGTTACTACGCAGAGCCGTGTGCAAGGGTTCCGGCCTCTTTTCTGGCCACTGTTTACTGTCCACTAAACTTCAACGAATAAGCCGAAGCAGGATCAAACGAGTTCTGCAAAATCCCCAGCGCCTTCAACTGATCATAACTAGCCTGCCATCGAGCAGCAGTCATCGACCCAACCTCGGCTCCCGAGCCGATAAACCCGCCATCCCTTAGCGCCGCAGCCGTAAACGCCTCCTGCGCCGTATTCAGCGCGGGATTCAACGCCAGCAATTGCTTATTCACCGCATCCGGATTTTTCAAATAGTCCTGCCACCCGCGAATCGAAGCCCGGACAAACTTCGCAACAACATCCGGATGCGCCGCCGCAAACTCCCGCGTAGCAAACTGTACGCGGTAAGGATCATACCCTGACGAGCTGATAAGAATCGTCCTCACATCCACGCCGGCCTGCTTTGTAAAGTACGGCTCGCTGGTAACAAAAATCTGCTGCACATAATTCGGATCGGCCAGAAAGTTCGCTACCGACCGGGTCGAAGGAACTTGCTTCACATCCTTCAATGCGTACTTCATCATCACGTACTTCAACCACGTAGCACCCGTTTGTGCCGCAATCGTATGCCCTTCGAGATCTTTGAAATCATGAATCGGCGAACCTGTATGCACCATAATCGCCTGCGGATCATGTTGCATCGTCGCCGCAACCGCCACCACCGGCAGCCCGTTCTCGTTCCAGTAGAGAACCTCCGCGCTCGTCGCCAGCCCGAAATCCGCCTTACCCGATCCGACAATCTGCCCCGAGTTTCCATACTGCGGCAGCGGCACAATCGTCACGTCCAGCCCTTCGGCCTTGTAGTACCCATTCAGCAGCGCCTCATAAAACCCGCCATGCTCCGGCTGCGGATACCAGTCGAGCTGCAACCGTACGGGCGTCAACCCATTGCCCGTCGCAGCCGGACCAGAACCACGACAACCCGTCAGCACCATCGCCAAAACCAACACCAAGAGAAAGGGGAAGAACCGAATCCGCAAAGCTGACCTCGCATCAATCGATGCTTGCAACCTATCACGCACCTCATAAAGATCACGTCCAAAATCTTGATCTTGTATTCCTCACGCCGTTTTCATCCTCTATAAGGCAAAGTTCAGATATGGCAGTTGCTTCCAGCCGGCGGCGCGACAACGAACACATGATCGCGCTAGCCGCCTTCACCGCACGGTCGCTCGAAACACCCACACCACGTCCCTTCGGCGCCGCCATTGTCCACACCAAAACCGGCAAGCTCCTGCTCCGCGCCCTCAACGACGCGCACCGCCAATCCGACCCATCGCTTCATGCCGAAGTCCGAGCCATCCGTCTTGCCGCACGCCGCCTCAAGTCGCTCTCGCTCGCAGGCTACACGCTCTACACCACCTGCGAACCCTGCCCCATGTGCATGAGCTGCGCCCTCTGGGCCGACCTCGACCGCGTCGTCTACGGCGCGACCATTGAAGACGCCAGCCGCCACGTCAACCAGATCCATATTCCCGCAACCGAAGTATCCAAACGCAGCGATATGCCCATCAAAGTTGAAGGCCCCATCGAGCGCGAAACCTGCTACGCCCTCTTCACGCACCCCAACATGCTCCGCGCCTTCAAAGAATGGGCCAAGCACCGCCGAAAAAAGAGGTCGTAATGCGCGAGCCAATCCTCACCGACCTGCAACAAATCATCGACCCTGCGCGCATCTTCACTGCGCCTGCAGTCCTCGACCGCCTCTCGCACGACTTCTATTGGTACTCGCCCATCCTCCGCCTGCAACTCGCAGACAAGCAAGCCGAAGTAGCCGTCCAGCCCATCACAGTAGATGAAATCCTCGCCATCCTCCGTTACGCCGGCCAGCACGAAATCCCTGTCACCACTCGCGGCGCCGGAACCGGCAATTACGGCCAGTGCGTCCCGCTCCACGGCGGTATCCTTCTCGACCTGTCGCTCATGGACAAGCTCGAATCCATCACACCAGACGGTGTAGCCATCTGCCAGCCCGGCCTCCGCCTCGGCGCACTGGAAACCGAAGCCCGCGCACAAGGCTGGGAACTTCGCATGTACCCATCAACGTTAGTGAAAGCCTCCATCGGCGGCTTCCTCGCTGGAGGTTCCGGCGGCATCGGCTCCGTAACCCACGGCGGCCTCCGAGACTTCGACACAGTCCGCGCCTTTGAAGTCGTAACCATGGAAGAAGAACCTCGCGTCGTCCTTCACGAAGGCTCGGCAGTCCACGAAATCCTCCATGCCTGGGGCACCAACGGCATCCTCACCCGCATCTGGTTCGCACTAACGCCAGCCGTCCAATGGATCCAGGCCACCATCGCCTTCGACACTTGGGAAGCCGCCTTTACCTTCGCCGAATCCATCGCTGTTTCGCCAGAATGGACCAAGCGCCTTGTGACAGTCTTCGAGTGGCCTATCCCATCCTTCTTCGCTCCCATCAAACAAGTCACGCGCGAAGGCAAAGCGCTAGTCCTGTTAATGATTGCCATTAACCAGCTCGACCAACTCCGCGAAGCCGCCCAATCCGCCAACGGCGAGCTAACTTTCACCAGCCCCTACGAAGGTCCGCGCACCCAGCCGCTCCTGAGCGACTACACCTGGAACCACACCACGCTCTGGGCCATGAAATCCAACCCTGACTACACCTATCTCCAATGCGGCTTTTCACCAACAGACTGCCGCAACCAGTTCCAAAAACTCCGCGTCCGCTTCGGTCAGGACTTCCTCTTCCACATCGAGTTCATGAAGAACGGCGAAGGCACAATAATCCCTGGCGCAATTCCCATCGTCCGCTTTACCACGCCCGTCCGCTTGCAGGAGATGATCGATTACTGCCGTGAGATAGGTGTCTTTGTCGCCAACCCGCACGTAAACTACCTCGAAGACGGCGGCCGCTTCCGCCCCGACAACATTCAGTTACAAGCCAAACAGAAGTACGACCCACGCGGCTTCCTTAACCCCGGCAAGATGATCAGCTTCCACAGAGAGACAATCAATCAATGAAGACCTGGATCCCCGATTCCCGCAACTTCGCCTATCTCACCTGGAAGCAGGTCGACGCCCTCCCACGCGAGAGCACTTTGCTGGTCCTTCCCACCGCCGCTATCGAGCAGCACGGCCACCATCTCCCTCTTGCAACCGACACGCTCATCAATAACCTGCTCCTTGGCAAAGCCCTCGAACTCATTCCCGCCGACAAGCCCATCTATGCTCTTCCATCCGTTTGCTACGGCAAAAGCAACGAACATCTAGGTTTTCCCGGCACACTTTCCGTCAGCGCCTCAACCTTCCTCGCCGTAGTGAGAGACATAGGTGCAAGCATTGCCGCCGCTGGCTTCCATAAAGTAGTCCTCTACAACACTCACGGCGGCAACACCTCTCTCGTCGATGTCCTCGCCCGCGACCTCCGCGCCGAATTCAGCCTGCGTACTTTCTCGCTCTTTGGCTCCCCCGGCGCCAGCTTTGAAGGTGTCACTCCGCAGGAGCGCATCTATGGCTTCCATGCTGGTGAAATCGAAACAGCCTATCTCCTCCACGCCACGCCAGAGCTGGTTCACAAAGATGAATACACCTCCAACTACATCGCCCGTGTAGACAACCCGGAGCTGCTGAAACCCGAAGGCTCCTCAGCCAACTTCGCCTGGCTTACGCGCGACATCGCTCCCAGCGGCGTACTCGGCGACCCCACTGCCGCCACCGCTGAAAATGGAGCCAAATGGGCCGCCGAAGCTGCCCAGCGCCTCGCCGAAATACTGACCGCCATGTACAACTTTGTCCCCAAACACGGAGCCTGACCAATGGCGTCTGACTCAAAAAGGCTGGTCGATTGCGGCAACGGAGTCCAATTAGAGCGCGGTATCTCCTGCACCTTGAGCGATGGAACCATCCTCGTCTCCGACCACTACTATCCCGCAGGTTCAGGCCCGTGGCCTACACTCTTCATGCGCCAGCCCTACGGTCGTGACATCGCCTCTACCGTCGTCTACGCTCACCCTGTATGGTTCGCTCGCCACGGCTATCACGTCGTCATTCAGGACGTACGCGGCCGCGGCGGCTCAACCGGCGACTTCTATCCCTTTCGCCACGAAGCTCGCGACGGCGCCGAGTCCATCACCTGGCTCCGCAATCACCCCGCGTGCAACGGCCGCATCGGCATGTACGGCTTCTCCTATCAGGGGGCCACGCAATTGCTAGCTGCGGCCGAACAGCCCGAAGGCCTCGTCTGCATTGCCCCGCACATGACCGCCATAGACCTCTACCACGGCTGGTTCTATCATCAAGGCGCACTTCGTCTCACCTCTACGCTAGGCTGGGGAATCCAGATGCTCCGCGAAGACGCCCGCCGCAAGGAACTCCGCGAAGCCAGCGACAAGCTCGAAGCTGCATGGGCCAACATCCGCACTCAAGCTGCGCACGTTCCGTATGCATCCCACCCTGCCATCACTGACCCCTCACTTCCCGGTTATGTCCGTGACTGGATGAGTCACAACGAGCCCGGAAGCTATTGGACCGATCAAGACGTAAGTCAACGTCTTGACCGCATCACCGTGCCAGCCCTCCACATCTCCGGCTGGTACGACACTTATCTCGAAGGCTCCATTGCTGGCTACCTTGCCTTGCGCAACCACGCCGGAACCCAATTCGCTCGCGACAATCAGTACCTCCTCGCCGGTCCATGGATTCACATCCCATGGGGCGACCGCATCGGCGATGTTAACCTCGGCGAAGCCGCCAATTGCGACACCGACGCAATTCTTCTTCGCTGGTTCGATCACTGGCTCAAAAACGAACCATCCTGGCACATTCAACCCCACATTCGTTACTTCTCTCTAGGAGCCAACGAGTGGTTCTCCGCCAATGAATGGCCCAATGAATCCACTACGCTCTACCTTCATAGCAGCGGCAACGCCAATTCCCGCAAAGGTGATGGCACACTATCTTCGCAAGCTCCAACAACCGAAGAACCCCGCGACGTCTTCGTCTATGACCCTGAGGTTCCCGTCTACGCTCCCGGTGGCCCACAAGCTTTAAGCGGCCCATCCGACCAATCCATGCTCGAGATGGGCAACAACCTTCTCATCTACACCTCAGCTCCCGTCGCCCATGCAACGGAAGTCTTTGGCCAGCCTCGCATCCAGCTCCACGCCGTAACCTCCGCAACCAGCGCCGACTTCACTGCAAAACTCAATCGCATCACTGCAACGGGCCGCGCCGAATTCCTTTGCATTAGCATAGCCCGCAGCACCTGGCTCTTCCGCAACTTCAGCTATACCGCAGATGCCATTCACCAATGGGAGTTCACCCTCGAACCGATAGCCTTTGTGCTAGCTCCCGGTGAGCGTCTGCGCCTCGAAATCGCCAGCTCCGCCTTTCCGCTTTATGACCGCAACCCATCGACAGAAACCTCACCCCGCGAAGCCGACAACTGGAACTGGTCTCGCTCCACGCAACAAATTCTGCACACTACAACGCATGCCTCCGCGCTCTATCTCCCCGTGAAAGGAGAGCCCGGATGGTAAGCGAAACCACAATCCCGGAAATCTCCTTCGCAAGTGTAGCCAAGCACTTCCGCAACGGCTCTGCAGTGCTGCAGGACATCTCGCTCAACATAGAGCGCGGTGAGTTTGTCACGATTCTTGGTCCTTCAGGATGTGGGAAATCTACGCTGCTGCGTCTTGTTTCTGGGCTTAGCCCGGCTAGCGATGGCGCTATTACAGTGAACGGTATGACGCCTGAGAATGCGCGGCAGCTTATGGGGTTCATCTTCCAGGATGCAACGCTGCTGCCCTGGCGTAACGTTGAACAGAACGTTGGTCTTGGTCTTGAGCTGGAACATGCGGCGCGGGCGCTGCGCAAAGAGCGTGTGCTGCAAATGCTGGAGCTGGTGGAACTCGGCCATATGGCGCGCAGGTTTCCGCGGGAGCTTTCAGGTGGTATGAAAATGCGTGTTTCGATTGCACGGGCGCTGGTGAATCGGCCGCGCATTCTTCTGCTGGATGAACCGTTTGCTGCGCTGGATGAGATGACGCGCGACCGGATGAATGAAGAGCTTCTCAGGCTCCATGCTGAGCAGAAATGGACTGTGTTGTTTGTGACGCATTCGGTTGCTGAGGCGGTGTTTCTTTCGACGCGCATTGTGATCCTGGCTCCACATCCGGGGCGTGTTGCGCATGATATCCCGATTGATCTGCCATGGCCACGTACGGCTGAGACCCGTGAGTCTGCTGTATTTGAGGAAGCTGTTATACGCACTTCGCGGCTGTTGAGAGGAGTGCAGCACGCATGACGAAGCGTCTCTGGCTCATGGTCAACAGCGTGATTGTGCTGGTTTGTTTGTTTGGTCTGTGGCAGGTGCTGGTTATCTGGAAGCATCTGCCTGTTTATATGTTGCCCGGGCCGGGTGTGGTGCTTGCGGCTCTCGTACAGAAGCGTGCTTCGTTGCTTAACTCGCTTTGGATTACTACTGAGGAAGCTGCGGGAGGGTTGGTTGTCAGCATTCTTGTTGGGATTGGCGTGGCGCTGGTCTTTGCGCAGTGGCGATGGCTCCGTCAGCTTGTTTATCCGTATACGATTTTGTTGCAGACGGTGCCGATTGTGGCGATTGCGCCGCTCATTATCAACTGGGTTGGGCCGGGGATTACGGCTGTGATGGTTGTGACTTTCATCATCTGCCTCGCGCCCATTATCGCGAATACTACGCAAGGACTCATCAGCGTAGACCGCAATCTTCTGGATCTGTTCCTGATGCACAAGGCTACGTCCGCGCAGATTCTCTTTAAGCTGCGGTTGCCGCATGCGCTGCCGAATATCTTCACCGGGATTCGCATTTCGGCGGGGATTGCGGTGATTGGAGCAATTACCGGAGAGTTGTTTGCCGGCTCCATGCGCGTTGGCGAGGGCGGACTGGGTTACGCGATTATGTATGCGAACAGCCAGTTGGAAACTGCGTATATGTTTGCGCTGGTTGCTGCGGCGACGGTTCTGGGTTTCAGTTTCTTTTTTCTGGTGATGTTTTTTGAGTGGCTGGCGCTGCACAACTGGCATGAATCGAAGCGGCAGGCCGCAAGCGAGTAGGAGATTGTATCGATGTTGCGGATGGAGACGGAGAACGGGTGGCAGTTGATTACGCATCCTGATCATGCGCGGTTGGCTGGTGCGTTTGCTGCGGCGTGGGGCAATGGGCGTTTTCGCAAGCCCGAGCCTCGGGTGCGCGTGTTGCATGGGATTGCTTCGCATGATGACGGATGGGCAGTGCGCGATGCGCGGCCTTCTGTTACGCGGCAGGGGAAGCCTTCTGCCTTTTCCATTGAGCTGGTGGGGAAGTACTCGGCTTTTGAAGAAATCGATATTGCGGATTACCTTGCGGTGCGGGATCGCGCGGTGCGGTTGATTGCTGCCGAGGATGCTTACGCGGGGCTGCTGGTGGCGATGCATACTTACAATCTGCTGACGGAGCATGCGGACCGCTCGACGATTGCGCCGGAGGGGCTGGTGCTGTTGGATGAGTTCCTGGCCCGGCAGCGGGAGTTTCAAGGCGAGCTGCGAGCAAAGATTGCGGCGGATGGTTCGCTGGCTGAGATGGAGAAAGCGGACGAGACGGTTCTTGAACACTTCCGGCTTTTGCAGGCTTGCGACAATCTTTCGCTGCTGACTTGTGTGGCTTATGACAGGCCTGCGCACCTGCTGCATCCACTTCCGTTGAAGGATGGCGGTGTTGCTGAGGTGAAAGTTACGCCACTGGGTGTGCGAGAGTTTCGGTTGGGGCCATGGCCGTTTGATGTGGCGGAGCTGAGTTTCCGGTTTCCGGCTCGGAGTGTGCAGGGGAAGCTGTTTGCTGATTCGGCGGAACTGGCTGCTGCTTTTGAAGCTGCTCCGGTGGAGGAGCTTGTGGTTACGCTGCGGAGTTAGGTGTTCGGTTTTGAACGATGCTACGCGTTCGGCACAGTGGGGTAGATTCCGGGGCTGTTTGTTTTGTGATGGTTGCAGACGATAGCACAGGGACTGTGCAGTTTCTTTATTTTTGATTTGTGCAACTGTGCGAAGGACAGGGTGCAGGGGATAGTGGATTGTGCCGGTAGTCATTTGCATTGCCTGTTCCTTTCTTTGAGGTAAAAACAGAACGGCCCGATTGCTGGCGCAATCGGGCCGTTCTTTCTGCTCATTTTTAGTGTGGCATAAATGAGGGTAATTGACCGCAAAGTTTTTCCACAGATTTGGGATTTATTTGTGGTGAGTTTGCAGGAGTGCTGTCCCATGTCTCCAAAAGAAGGAGACATGGGGCACCCGAGGTTGGAGGAGGACTGGCACAAGGCCCGGGGCTAAAGCTCTCACTCGTTCCTCTTTATGGCTATTTCAGGGGCCTGAAGGCCCCTGCTCCTTCCGATTGAATTCTTTCTTGCTGTGGTGGGTGGGAAGAAAAAAAGGGCGGCTCGATTGAGCCGCCCTTTTGCTTATGCGTGCTGCTGGTTAGAAGGTGAAGCTTAGCGACATCTGGATCTGCCGCGGAGCGCCGATGGTGTGGGTTACTGCGCCTAGAGTGCCGGGGCAGTTGTAGAAGCTGTTGGGGACAGAACCGGTGCCGTCGTTGTTGCAGGTGCCGGGGAGAACTGGGGTTCCTGCTGTTGGGAAGGCGTTGTAGTACTGGTTCTGCGAAACCTCGTTGCCGGGGATGTCGAGCGAGGTGGTGTTGGTCAGGTTGAAGACGTCAAGGGTGTACTTGAAGTTGTACTTTTCATGGAGCGCGAAAGTCTTGACCAGCGAGGCGTCGGCGCGCTTCTGGAAAGACTGACGGAAGATGTTGCGCTGGCCGGTGGTGAAACCGGTTTCGTAGGGGTCCGAGGTGGGGATGGCGCCGTTCAGGCCGCCTGCCGGAAGCACGGGAAGCGTGAAGCACGATGGCTTGAGAGCGATGTCCGTTTCATCGACGGAATAGTAGGCGCCGGAGCGTCCGGTCAGCGCGCTCTTGGCCGTGCAGCCGTTAGCCAGTGGAACGATGGGGTTGGTGATGCCGTCGGCCGTCGAGTAGTAGATGGAGCCGATGGCGCCGGAGAAGTCGATGACGGAGTAGGGTTGGCCGCTTTGGAGAACAGTAAGTCCCTGGAGAGCCCAGCCATCCACAACCTTGCCGAGAAGCGTATTCCGCGGCGCGGTGTCTGGCACCTGGAAGATGTAGCTGAAGTTAAATACATGGGTTCGATCGAAGTCGGCGAGGCCATAACCAGAGCGAAGATCGAGTGCGTTGTTGCCGTTGTAGAAGAGGCCGAGGCCGCTCTGTTCGTCCGTTGCGTGCGAGTAGGTGTAAGAGAAGCCGACCTGGATGCCTTTGCTCATGCGCTTTTCGACGTGAGCCTGCAGTGCGTTGTAGGCGTTGTCGCCGGCTGCAACGTACTCGATGGATTCTGCAGCGTAACCAATGTAGGGAACGCGGAGATCGACGTTGCCGCCTTCATAGGTAGCCAGATAGGGGGAGCCGTCGTTCAGGGTTGCGCCGCCTACGTTGTAGCCGTAGGAGTAGTTCTGCTGATATGAGCCACCAGCGAGGGCGGGGCTGGAAGGTGAAGCGATGTTGGGCTGGTTGAAGGGCACGGGAATGACCTGGTGGCGGCCAAGGTTGCCGACGTAGCCGACTTCAATTGCCAGGTCGTTGCGCGGCTGCCACTGCAGATCGAGAGTGTAGTTCATGCTGTAAGGCAGCTTGTTGTTGCGACCGTAGACGCCGAGCGAGATGGGCTGGCCGTAGTCATTCATGATCTCGTTGGCATTGGGCAGGAACTTGGTGATGTCCGATGCTTTGGGGTTGTTGGGTGCAGGCAGGAGTGAGGTGCCGTAGGGGTTTTCTAGGTTGCCTGCAGCATCTGAGCCGCCGCAGGTGGGGATGTAGCCGTTATAGAGATATTGCGTTGAGACAGGGCACTGGGAGGAATTGACGAAGGGAAGCTGCTGGTTGACGCCGAAGGGACCGCCGGTGACGGTGCCGATGGCGTAGCCGGGCGAGAAGTAGCTGAAGAGCTCGCCACGGTCGTAGTACATGCCGAAGCCGGAGCGGATGACGAGCTTGTTGTGGAAGTAGTCGGGCTGGTAGGCGATGCCGATGCGCGGTGCAAAGCCCCACTGGCGGCCGGTGAGCGTGGTGTTGGAGACGCCGTGGGTTCCGTTGGCGTTGTTGCCGGCGATGATGATGCCGGGATTCTCGATGGTGTCCGAGGATACGTCGTACTGATAGGCCGAGGGATCGAAGTTGAAGATGCGGCCGTATTTTTCGGTGAGGCCGCCATCCCAGTCGTAGCGTAGACCGGCGGTGATGGAGAGATTTGGCGTGGCCTGGAACTTGTCCTGGAAGTAGACGCCGAGCTGGTTGGCGCGGTAGTAGCGGCTGGCGTCGCCCTGCAGGAAAGAGCTGACGTAGAAGCCGGTGCTGGAGCTGCCGGGGGTGACGAGTCCCTGCATCATCTGGCTCCAGTCGTCGGTGGCGATGGTGCCGGTTCCGGGGCGCTTGTCGATGGTGTTGAGCTGGGTGTAGGTGTAGTTGGCGCCGAAGTTGAGGGTGTGCTTGCCGAGCATCCAGATGGCGTTGGCCGAGGGAGCGATGCGGTTCTGGAAGACGCCGGTGTTAGGCGCCTGTCCTTCGGCGTTGGGACCGATGTTGAGGATGCCGGTGACGCCGGAGGGGCTGTAGTTGCCGAGGTCATTGTAGACAGAGACGCCGGGGAAGTAGCTTGAGCCGAACATGTTGATGGAGGCTGTTCCGGCTGCGCCACCGGGGATGGAGCTGGGTCCGAAGGGCTGCTCGTTGGTGCCGTAGATTTTTTCGCGCAGGAAGCCGATGGTCTGCGTGGTGCTCAGGTTTGAGCGGAGGATGAGCGTGTTGATGAGGGAGAAGACCTGCGCGCCGGAGTCGAGATGCTGGGTGAAGCCGGGAACGCTGGAGTACGAGTAGGGCGAGATGATGGGGTCGTGCTGGTAGTAGTACTTGGCAGCCAGCGTGTCTTTGCTTGAAGCGTTGTAGTCGAGTGAGCCGACGATCTGGTCGTTCTTGAGATAAGCGGTGCCGGGAAGGAAGGCATTAGTGGTGTGCGAGACCGTGGGCGGACCGTACTGGTCGTTGGGAATGAGCCACTTGCCGGGCTCTCCGGCAACGGCAGGTGAGTTGAAGAGCGCGAGGGCTACTGGGTCAATGTTGGCGGCGGTGAGGCTGGTGCCGAAGGCATTGTTGACGACGGTGGCAAGAGTACCGGCGGAACGGTCGTCAGAAAGGCCTACGGGAACTTGGATGGCGGTGTCGCCCAGTTCCTGGTCAGAGGTGTGCAGGTGAGAATAAGCGACGTAGCCGAAGAGCTTGTTCTTGATGATGGGACCGCCGAACTCACCGCCGAGCTGCCAGCGATGGAGCTGGGGAACCTTGTTATAGCTGGGGATGTCGGGGTCCTGGTTGAAGAAGAAGGGCGCGGCGTTGAGCCAGTCGGTGGCGCGGCGGAAGTTGACGCTGCCGTGAATGTCGTTGGTGCCGGACTTGGTATTCATGTCGACGTGGGCGCCTGAGGTTGCACCCTGCTGGGCGTCATACATGGAGGCATTGACGCGGAGCTCCGAGAGAGTTTCCGGAGCGGGCGTGGGAAGCGCGTTGCCGATGGAGAGATAGACCGATGCTACAGAGGGAATGACGCCGCCTGCGCCGGTGGAGGACGAAACGCCTGTTGAGTTGATGACGCGGGCGGAGGGAACCTGGCTGGTGGACTTGCCGTTGAAGAGGTTCGAGATATCGACGCCGTTGAGGTTGAAGCTGTTGGAGGTGTCGCGCTGACCGTTGGACCAGATGGGCGCGTTGCCGAGGCCGGAGTTGGCGCCGGTTCCACCGGAGAGCTCAGCGCTGACACCAGGCGACAGAATAGCCGGGGTGGTAAAGCTGCCGGTGGGCATTGGTACGGCGTTGATCTGCGCGGTATCCAGGACATAGCCGACGGTGGTGTCTACGGCGTTCATGAGCGGGGTGGCGTCGACTTCTACGGTTTCGGCTTTGGCAGCGGCGACTTTGAGCGCGGCGCTGAGCGAGGTGGTGCGCTCGGCCTGCACGGCGATGTGTGCGGACTTCTGCACGTCGAAGCCGCTGGCTTCAAAGGTGAGCGTGTAGGTGCCGATGGGCAGGTTGACGAAGCTGTACTCGCCGGTGGAATTGGTTTTGGCTGTGCGCGTCAGAGCGGTCTGCTCATTGACGACAGTGACGGTGGTGTTGGGGATGACGCCGCCGGATGCGTCCGAGACGCTGCCGGTGATGCCGCCGAGTGTTTGCTGGGCAGATGCGAACTGCTGCGAGAAGGTGCTTGAGAGCGCAATGGCTGCGAGAAGCAGGAGCAGCCGGGGAAGCAGGGAAGTAGCAAAACGGATGGAATGTCGCAAAGTCACAGGCCTCGGAATAGAAATTGCCTCAGGCGCCGGCTTGTTTTGCCGTGCGTCTCTGAGGGTGTCGTGGTGCCAGATTGTTCGTTGCCCAACAAAGGAAAGATGCTGAACTGCCGCGAGTGAATCGCTGGTATTGGTCTCGATCAGCTTGACCACGGGATAAAAACAGGATGACTTGGACGACGTGAAATTTCAATGAGGAATGCCGGGATTGCGCCTGCTTATTGCGGGTCTACATGGGATCTTTACGGGGTTCTTTATGGCAATAAAGAAACGTGCGCTGCGACGATGCGCCAGCCTTCAGGGAAACGGACCCAGGTTTGGGATTGGCGGCCGTGGATTGTGGCCTGGTTTACAGCGCGTGTGAATTCGAGGGTGATACTGGCGAAGTCGCGGCCGAAGGAGACGATGTCCAAGCGCTGGATGGTGCGGGCGAGGTTGGCGGCGGGGCGGGATTTGCGGAAGGATTCGATTTCTTCGCGGCCGTAGAGGTTTTCCGTTGCGCCGAAGCGCATGACTTCAGGGGCGCTCCAGAACATGGCGAGGAGGGTGTCTACGTCGTTGGTGACGAGGGCTTGCTCGTACTTCGGGTAGAGGGCTTTGAGTTCGGCGATGACTTCGGGAATGTTGATTTCGGGATCGTGGATGGTCATGTCGGTCACGCGATGGGGAAAAGTTGGCGGGGTGGGAGGATTTGCTTGCTGATGGCTGCGCTTACGGTGTGGATGGGTTCGTTGACGACTTGGCTGAGACGGAGGTGCATAGCTACGGAGCAGAGGATGTAGGCGTGGATTTCGGAGAAGCCCCAGCGGGAGACGAGGAGATCGACCATGCGGCTGGTGGCGGCGCGGGCGGCTTCGGCGAGGTCGGGACCGGTTTCTATGATGACCCAGGAGTCGGTGGTGGCGTCGGGAGCGGCTTTGGTGCTGGATTCGACGATGGGGGCAGTGAGGGGCTGCTGTTTGTGGAGATGAAAGCGGAGGGTTACGTCGAGGGGGCACTCGATGCCGTTGATGCAGACTTCGCCATCGCCTTGCGCGGCGTGGCCGTCGCCGCAACTGAAGAGGGCGCCGGGGACGAAGACGGGGAGATAGAGCGTGGAGCCGGCGCAGAGCTCGCGGACGTCGAGGTTGCCGCCGAAGGGGCCGGGAGGACGCGTGCGGAAGCTGCCGTTGTCGACGCGGGCTATACCCATGACGCCGAGGAAGGGACGGATGGGAACGGTGGCGGGTGCTAAGGATGTGCTCTGGCTGCCGTCGAGTTGCCAGTGGAAGAGGTAGGGGGTGCGGAAGCGGTCTTTGAGGAAGCCGAGGCCTTCCATGATGCTGGACCAGCCCCAGCCGTGGTGATGCGTGTTGAGGATGTCGATCTGGAGGACGTCGCCGGGTTGGGCGTCTTCTACGAAGATGGGGCCGGTTAGGGCGTGGATTTTTGTGCGGTCGATTTGCAGGTACTCTTCCGTGGTCATGCCGGTGCGGACCTGCGCGCCGCTGGCGTCGGTGCATTGGATGGCGACTTCGTTGCCGGGAGAGATGTGGAGACGCGGAGAGAGGGTGCGGTCCCAGACGGAGTGGGTTGGTTCGGCGGTCAGGGTGTGCTTGCTCATTGCTCCGCTAACTCCTTGGCGCGGACGGTCATTTGCAGCTCGACGAGGGCGTTGCGCGGGAGTGCACTGACGCCGACGGCGGCGCGGACGTGGCGGCCGGCTTCGCCGAAGATAGCTACGAGAAGGTCAGAGGCTCCGTTGATTACGGCGGGTGAGTCGGGGAATTCCGCAGGGGCATTGACGTAGCCGTTGACGGTGAGGATTTCGGCGATGGCGTCGAGGGTGCCTAGCTCACGCTTCAAAACGGCGAGTTGTGTGAGTGTGCAGGCGCGTGCGGCGGCGTAGGCTTCTTCGATGGTGCGGTCTACGCTGGCCTGGCCGATGATGACTCCGTCTTTGCCGGTGGAGATGACGCCGGAGAGATAGATGATGTTGCTTACGCGCTTGGCGGAGACATAGTTGCCTCCGGGCGCGGGTGGTGCGGGGAGTTCGAGGCCTAATTCTTTGAGCTTTTCTTCTGCTTGCGAGCTGGTTGTCATCTTGTCTCCGACGATAGCAGGTTGCGCGGAATTGCTATTTGGTTTTTATGCCAGTGCAAGTTAGGATGGGCCATGCGCCTGTTTTTCGCATTGCTCCTGGCATTCATGATGCCAGCAGTGACGCAGACTGCGTCTTCCCCCATTACGTTGCACACGGAACGCTCTTCGCCTGGTGATCTGGAGATCGGCGGGGAGCTTGCGGGTTTGCCGCATGGCGCTACGCGCTACCTGCGCTATGACGATCTGCTGAAGCTTCCGCAGGAAACTTACACGATCAAGGATGATAATTTCCGCGCGCCGACGGAGATCAGCGGGGTTTCGCTTGCTGTGCTTGCGAAGATGCTGGGCGAGCATGCGGATATGATTGTGGCGATCTGTTATGACAGCTATCGCAGCAACTATTCGCCGGAGTATGTGATGGCACATAATCCGCTGCTTGTGATGCGGATTAACGGGAAGCTGCGCGAGAACTGGCAGAAGGCTCCCAATGGCGATGAACTGGGGCCATACCTGATTGCGAATCCGGCATTCAAGCCAACCTTCAAGGTTTTGGCGCATGACGATGAGGAGCAGATTCCTTACGGTGTGACGCGGCTCGAGTTTCGCAATGGGGAGCATATTTACGCTTCGATTCTTCCGGCTCCGCGGTGGCGCAGCAATCAGCAAGTGATGAATGGATACCTGATTGCGCGCGAGGATTGCTTTCGCTGCCATAACTCCGGCGCGGATGGCGGAACGATGGGCGGAAGAGCGTGGCCGCAGATGGCAGAAGACGCAGTGAAGGATCCGGAGCGTTTTCGCACGATCATTCACAGTCCGCAGACGCTGCGGCCGGGGGCGCGGATGCCGGCGGAGCCTAGCTATGATCGCGCTACGCTGGATGCGCTTGTGGCATACTTTCGTACATTTGCGCGGAGAGGCAGCTTATAGCTGTTAGCTCTTAGCCCAATGGAGGGGGCGTGCGGGAGTGCTATCTCAGGTCTCCGAAAGAGGGAGATTCGGGGCACCGGGTTCAAAGCACACCTCAGGGCCTGAAGGCCCAAAGTTCTTTGCTGTCGTAATTGCCGGGGATAAATCCCCGGCCTACCTTTTCAGCCTGGGAGAATACCCATCGATGACGACGCGTATTGCGAAACTGCTTCTGCTTTGTGGCGTTGCGCTGTTTTATACGCTGGTGGTTTTTAACAACCTCACGGATTTTGATTCCAACTATCAGTTTGTGCGGCATGTGCTGATGATGGATTCCACCTTTCCAGGGAATCATGGGATGTGGAGGGCGATCTCGCAGCCTGCCGTGCATCTTGCGTTTTACTTCTCCATCATTGCGTGGGAGATTGTGACGATGGGGCTGCTTTGGCTTGGCGCGTGGAGGTTGTTTCGTGCGCTTAAGCTGACGGCGGCGGAATTTCATGAAGCAAAGCGGCTGGCGATTGCAGGACTTACGCTTTCTATGCTGATGTGGCTGGTGGCGTTTCTGTCTGTTGGTGCGGAGTGGTTTTTGATGTGGCAGTCGAAGACGTGGAATGGGCAGGAAGCGGCATTCCGGATGTTTGCGGTTGTGGGGATTGTGTTCATTCTGCTGGTGCAAAATGAGGGAATAGGAGGTAGGGAATAGAAAACAAATGCAGATTTTTTACCCGTTCAAGGGAAGGATTAGATTGCGTTGGATGATTTGCGGGTAAATAGATAGACGAGCAAACCCAGGACGATATAGCCGAGATAGATTTCCGGAATGAGGCGACCGTGGATTGCGTCGTTAGCCGATTGCAGATCAAAGACAGCGATGAGCAGCATTACGATGACCGTGACGATGCTGACTGCGGCGATGCGCGTGGAGTGCTGGCCGGCGGCGCGGCGGGCGAAGGGCAGCGCTATGGCCATGAGTGCGTAGGCCGTGAGAAAGCCGAAGACAGAGAGCGAGCCGGCGAGGTCGTAGATATCGAGTGCGCTGACGGAACGCAGGCTAAGGATTGCAGTGGAGGCGAGAATGAGGCCTATAACCAGTACAACAGAGGCTCCGGGCGTGCCGTGGCGTTTGCTGGTGTGTTCGAAGAGGCGCGGCATGAGGCGCTCGTGGGCCATCTTCATGAGCAGGCGCGAGGCGGCGTTGGTGCAGGCGAGTACGCAGGCGAACATGCTGACCATGGCGAAGAAGTCGATGGCGATGCCGAGCGGGCCAACGCCAGCGACGCCTGCGAGGAGATGCAGCGGGCTGGTTGAGTCGCTGAGTTTGCTGCCGATGGAGTGGAAGCCGAGCACCTCAGAGTAAGAGCAGAGGATGAAGAACGTGCCGATGAAGAGTGCGCATAACATGACGGCGCGGGGGATGGTGCGGAGCGGATCGCGGGCTTCGGTGCCGAGTGAGCTGGCGCTTTCAAAACCGACGAAGCTGAAGATGGCGAGTACTAATGCCGGGCCAAGTGAGGGGAGCTTTACGTCCTTGAGGCGGAACTGATCCCAGTCGATGCGGAAGCCGAAGTGGAAAAACAGTGCGGCGAGCACAATGACGATGGTGGCGACGCTGAGAGCTTCAATCCAGAGCATGACTTCTGCGGAGAGCTTGACGTCACGCCAGGCGATAAAGCCTGCGATGCTGCAGACGAGGGTGAGGACGAGTAGCGCAGGCGGAGTGAAATGGAAGAACTGCTGTACGAGCAGGACAGCATAGTAGAGTGCTCCGCCGGCGACGGACGCGCCTGTGGCTGTGTAGGCGAGGAGCAGCGCCCATGCGGATACGGCGGCATAGATGGGGCGCAGTGTGGCGGAAGTATAAGTGTAGAGCGAGCCCGGCGAGGCAGACATGCGTGCGAAGCGGCTGACGCAGAAGCCGACCAGCAGGATGGCTGCGGTTGCGAGCGCGTAGACGAGCCATGTGGCGTTGCCGGCGAGCGCGAAGATGATGGGGATGGTGAGCGCGGGAGTGGCGCTGGGCGCGACGGCGGAGACCGATTGCGCGAGTGTTTCCACGGGGCCGAGGACGCCGGTGTGCAGGCCGTAGTTTTTGGCGGGAGATTGTTCGGGATACACGGCGGCACTGCTGGGTTCGGTCACGAATCTTCCTTGGGAGATGCTGGTGGGGCTCGAGAGTTGCTACGGTTGTTTCAAGTTTTGCGCGTTGAGCGGGGATGGTCAAGGTTGGGACGGTTGGATGCATGAGGATGGCGTGAAGAGAGACAAGGGAGCAGGGAATAGGAAGTAGAAAACAAATACCAAATACACTGAGGGGCTATGGGGATTGCGGCAATTGTGTTGGCTGCGGGTGGGAGCCGAAGGCTTGGGCAGGCGAAGCAGCTTGTGGAGTATCGCGGAGAGAAGTTGCTGGCGCGGGTGATGCGTGTTGCGTGCGAAGCGGGTGTGGCGCCGGTGGTTGTGGTGCTGGGCGCGGAAGCCGATGCGATTGCGGCGGCTGTGGACCTGAACGGCGTGCTCGTGGTGCGGAATGAGGATTGGGCGCAGGGGATTGCAAGCTCGATTCATGCGGGGTTGCGGGTGGTGGAGTGGAGCGCGCCGGATGCGGAGGCCGTGATGATTTTGACTTGCGATCAACCGCTGCTAAATGTGGAGCATTTGCGGGCGCTGGTGACGGCGTTTGCTGCGGAGCGGGGTGAGGGGATTGCGGCTTCTGAGTATGCGGGTGTGACTGGCGTGCCGGCGGTCTTTCCGCGCAGTGTGTTTGCAGAGCTGTATGCGCTGGAGGGTGACAAGGGGGCGCGGGCTTTGTTGAAGAATCCGGCGTGCGGGTTGGTGACGGTGGATTTTCCGGGTGGGGAAGTGGATGTGGATACGCCGGAGGATCTGGCTCGATTGGATTAGGGGACCGTGTGAGTGTGGCTTGGGTGCGGTCTTTGTTTACCCTTATAAATAGAGGGCGGAATGACGGTTGGGGCGAATCCTGAATTTTTGCGGCGAGCGATTTTTCTGGCTACTGAAAATGTGACTTCCGGGCATGGCGGCCCGTTTGGCGCGGTGATTGTGCGCGAGGGGAAGATTGTTGGCGAGGGCGTGAACTCGGTGACTGCGACGAATGATCCGACGGCGCATGCGGAGGTGAGTGCGATTCGGGCGGCTTGCCGGGCACTGGGGACGTTTTCGCTTGCAGGGTGCGAGCTTTATACGAGCTGTGAGCCTTGCCCGATGTGTTTGGCGGCGAGTTATTGGGCGCGGCTGGATGTGGTTTATTACGGCGCGTGTGCGACGGATGCGGCGCGGGCCGGGTTTGATGATGCGTTTCTCTATGACGAGTTCAAGAAGGATGGGGCAGAGAGGGCGTTGAAGGCGGTGCAGATGCTGGGAGATGAGGCGTGGGTCAGCTTTGCGGCGTGGATTGCGTTGCCGAATAAGGTCACGTACTGAGTTTCAAATTGGTTCGGAATGAAATTTCGGTCCTGTTTTCAACGGGAATCTTTCGGCTGAGCGTGTAGGGCGGTTTTGACAGGTTAAAATCTGATGTACGGATGAACGTACCTCCTCCAGCGGCTGCCGGCCCGGCTTCCCGCTCTCAGCGGGAACAGGAGTTGCGGGTGCACGGAAATGATGCGCCGGATATTCCGATTGTCCAGGTTCACAATCTAGAGAAAACCTATGTGACGGCTCGCGGGGCGCTGACCCTGTTTCGCAACCTTGAGCTTGAGGTGCGGCAAGGGGAGCTGGTGGCGATTGTGGGGCAGTCGGGCGCAGGAAAAAGTACACTTTTGCACATCCTTGGCGCTCTTGATGCACCTTCCGCAGGGACGGTATACTGCGCGTCAACCAACGTGGCGGAGCTTGGCTCCCGGGAGGCTGCAGCCTTTCGAAATCGCGAGATTGGCTACGTTTGGCAGTTCCACTATCTGTTGCCGGAGTTTACGGCGCAGGAAAACGTAGCCATGCCGCTTTTGGCACGCGGCCTAACCAAGCGAGAGGCCATGACACAGGCGGGGAACTGGCTGCGAGAAGTGGGGCTGGAGGAGCGCGCGGCGCATCGTCCGGGTGAGCTTTCGGGCGGGGAGCAGCAGCGCGTGGCGCTGGCCCGGGCGCTGGTGAATGATCCCCGGTTGCTGTTGGCGGATGAGCCGACGGGCGACCTGGACGAGGCTACGGCAGGACAGATTTTTGATCTCATCAATCGGCTTCATGGTTCCCATGGGCTCACCTCAATCCTTGTCACTCACAATATGGAGTTGGCTGCCCGATGTACGCGGACGTTGCGCCTGGAGGGCGGCCGGCTTGTTACAACTTCAACAAACAGCAGTAACTAGTTGGAACAAAGCAGGTTCCGAAGAATAACGAAACGTTCAGGCGTCGGTACGAGTCTGAATAACAAAACGCGCAGAGGAGTCCGCGAGCCAGTGGCGGGCATCTTAACAAGGCAGGGTGGGCTGAAAGCGGCAGACGCTGGAGGCGGTCAAGAAAACCTTCTGACACCATCCGATTAGCTGTTCCGAGATAGGGAAGGGTTTTCAAGGTTGTCTCGGGCGGCGTTGTTTTTTCACCGGGCAACGGACAAGGGGCTGAGGCTGGTTCACCGGACAGCTACCTGGGCCGATTCGCCTGGCATAAGGGAGAACACCATGTTCGAACGATATACGGAGAAGGCGCGGCGCGTGATCTTCTTCGCGCGATATGAGGCAAGCCAATTCGGGTCGCCTTACATCGAAACGGAACACCTGCTGTTGGGGCTACTGCGCGAGGATAAGGCGTTAACGAATCGTTTTCTGCGCTCGCATGCTTCTGTGGAGTCGATCCGCAAGCAGATTGAGGCGCATACGACGATTCGCGAGAAGGTTTCTACTTCAGTTGATCTGCCACTATCCAATGAATGCAAACGGGTGCTGGCCTATGCGGCGGAAGAGGCCGAGCGGCTGGGGCACAAGCATATCGGTACGGAGCATTTGTTGCTCGGGTTGCTGCGGGAAGAGAAGAGTTTTGCTTCGGAGATTCTGCAGGAGCGCGGGTTGAAGCTGGCGCAGATTCGCGATGAGCTGGCGCGCGTGACGCAGGAGAAGGCTCCGGCACAGAGGCAGCAGCGGGAGTCGAGTTTGCTGGCGGAGTTCAGCCGCGATTTGACGCAGGCCGCGATGGACGCGCAGCTTGATCCGCTGGTTGGGCGCGATGGAGAACTGGAGCGCGTGGTGCAGATTCTCTGCCGGCGCACGAAGAACAATCCGGTACTGATTGGTGAGCCGGGTGTGGGTAAGACTGCGATCGTGGAAGGACTGGCGCAGCGGATTGCTGACGGTGAGGTGCCGACGTTCCTTGCTGATAAGCGGGTGCTGGCGCTGGATCTTTCGCTGATTGTTGCGGGCACGAAGTATCGCGGTCAGTTTGAAGAGCGGTTGAAGACCATTATGAAAGAGTTGATGGAGAATCAGAACTCCATCATCTTTATCGATGAGCTGCATACGCTGGTGGGCGCGGGGTCGGCGGAAGGGTCGCTGGATGCGGCGAACATTCTGAAGCCTGCCTTATCGCGTGGTGAGATTCAGTGCATTGGTGCAACGACGCCTGCTGAGTATCGCAAGTCGATTGAGAAGGACCGTTCGCTGGAGCGGCGCTTCCAGGCTGTGAAGGTTCCGCCGCCGAATGAGACCGACGCAGTGAAGATCATCATGGGCATCAAGGACCGCTATGAGAAGTTTCATGCGGTGAGCTATACGGACCAGGCGATTGAGTTTGCGGTGTCGCATTCGAATCGTTATATTCCGGATCGCTTCCTTCCTGACAAGGCGATTGACTTGATTGACGAGGCTGGCGCGCGGGTGAAGCTGCGGCAGACTTCGCTGCCGGAAGAAATCACTGAAGTTCAGAAGCGGATCAAGTTTATTGTGCACCGCATGGACTCGGCGATTGCGAACCACGAGTTTGAGAAGGCTCGGTTCTACTCCGATGAAGAACGCAAGGAGCGCGAGAATCTGCGGGCTCTGCGCGATAAGTACCATCTCGATGATTCGGCGGCGGGGATTGTGGGCCGCGAGGATATTGAGGATGTGGTGAGCCGGTGGACGGGCGTGCCGGTTACGAGCATCAAGGAAGAAGAGACACAGAAGCTGCTGCGGGTGGAAGAAGAGCTGCACAAGCGCGTGATCTCGCAGGACAAGGCGATTTCGGCGCTGGCGCGTGCGATTCGCCGTTCGCGTGCGGGCCTCAAGTCTCCGCATCGGCCGATTGGGTCGTTCCTCTTCCTTGGGCCTACAGGCGTAGGTAAGACGGAGATGGCGCGCACGCTGGCACAGTTCCTGTTTGGCTCGGACAAGGCGCTGATTCGCTTTGATATGTCGGAGTTCATGGAGAAACATTCGGTGTCGAAGCTGATTGGTTCGCCTCCGGGATATGTGGGCTACGAGGAGGGTGGTCAGCTTACGGAACGCGTGAAGCGGTCGCCGTACTCTGTCGTGTTGCTGGATGAGATTGAGAAGGCGCATCCAGATGTCTTCAATCTGCTGCTGCAGGTGTTTGAAGACGGGCAGTTGACGGATGGGCTTGGCAATACGGTGGACTTCAAGAACACGATTCTCATCATGACGTCGAACATTGGTGCGCGGCACCTGCAGAAGAAGCAGGGGCTCGGGTTCCAGAGTGAGCGTGATGACCTGGTGATGGAGAAGATCGAGGAACTGGTGAAGCAGGAAGTGAAGAAGACCTTCAATCCTGAGTTCCTGAACCGTTTGGATGAGGTGATTCTCTTCCAGTCTCTGTCGGATGCGGACCTGATTCAGATTGTGGAGCTGCTTGTGCAGCAACTCAATGCAAACCTTGCGCAGAAGGCGATTACGATCTCCGTTACCGATGAGGCGAAGAAGTGGATTCTCGACAAGACGCTGACGGATCGCAGCTATGGGGCTCGCCCGCTGCGCCGCGCTCTGCAGCGGTATGTGGAGGACCCACTTTCGGAGGCGCTGATTGCCGGGCAGATTACGGATCGGCCGGCGTTTTTGGAGGTCTATCTCCAGGACAACCAGCTTTTCTATCGGCCGGTCAGCAATGATGAGACAGCGGGTAGTGAAGAGAAGGCTGCAGGGATTTTGCTGTATTCCGCTTAAGACTGTTTCCAAAACTGCGAAAAGCCCCCGGTTTACCGGGGGCTTTTCTTTTTGGTGGCGTGTTGTAGGCTGTTTCTATCCTGAACATTGCCGAACCGCGTGCTCGATGAGGACGGCCCGAGAGAGAGATGAGACGATACGCCATTCTTGCAGTTATTACAGTGGGATGTAGCCTTGCTGCGTTTGCTCAGCAGAACAGTTCGCAGAATGGGCTGCCTGCCGATCAACTGATGCCGGACTTTAAAGCTCCTGAGGTGGAGCGCGATTACGTGAAGCGCGTGGAGATGATTCCGATGCGCGACGGCGTGAAGCTGTATACGGTGATTGTGATTCCGAAGGGCGCGAAGGGTGTGCCGATTGTGATGACGCGCACCTGCTACAACGCTGCGGGACGCGCGGCACGTTCGGAGAGTCCGCGGATGGTTGAGGCGCTGCCGTTGAGCGATGAGGTGTTTGCGAAGGCGGGCTACATCCGCGTGTACCAAGATGTACGCGGCAAATATGGCTCGGAGGGGCCGTATATTATGACGCCGCCCCCGGTGAACTCGGGTTACAACCCGACGGGCGCGGATGACACGACGGATGCGTGGGACACGATCGACTGGCTGGTGAAGAATGTGCCGGAGTCGAATGGGCGCGTGGGTATGATCGGGTCCAGCTATGAGGGATTTACGGTGGTGATGGCGCTGCTGAATCCGCATCCTGCGCTGAAGGTGGCCGCTCCGGAGAGCCCGATGGTGGATGGCTGGATGGGCGATGACTGGTTTCATTATGGTGCATTTCGACAGCCGAACATTGATTACTTCCTGGGGCAGACGACGAAGCGCGCTGGGGGAGCGCATGTGCCGCATCCGAATACGGATGACTATACGGGGTTGCTGGAAGCAGGCTCTGCGGCGGGGCTTGCGCATGAGCTGGGCGCGGATGTGCTACCGTTCTGGAAGGTTGTTGTGGAGCATCCCGCTTATGACGGTTTCTGGCAGAGCCAGGCGCTCGATACGCTGATTGCGAAGAAGAAGCTGACGGTTCCGACGATGTGGGAGCAGGGGCTGTGGGACCAGGAAGATATGTGGGGAGCGAATCATAGCTATCGCGCGTTGAAGGCGAATGGCACAGAGGACAAGTTCAACCACATTGTGATGGGGCCGTGGTTTCATAGCCAGGTGAATAGGGTGGGGCGTTCCATTGGGCCGCTGACGTGGGCGACAGATACGACGGAGTATTGGCGGAGTGAGGTGTTGCTGCCGTTCTTCAACCAGTATCTGAAGCCGGGATCGCCTGCGGTGGATACGCCGAATGCGCTTATCTATGACACGGGGCTGGATAAGTGGGATACCTATAAGGCTTTTCCGGTGAGCTGCGAAAAGGGCTGTCCAGAGGCGTCGAAGCCGCTTTACCTGGAGGCGAATGGGAAGTTGTCATTTACGGCTCCGGCGGCGGGCGATGCGAAGTTTGATGAGTATGTTTCAGATCCGTCGAAGCCGGTGCCGTATCGTCCGCGGCCTGTGGTGGGTGAAGGGCCCGGCTGGCAGACGTGGCTGGTGACGGACCAGCGCTTTGTGGATGGGCGGCCGGACGTGATGACGTATGTGTCGGAACCGCTGAAGGAGCCGATGAAGCTTTCAGGCGAGCCGATGGTGCACCTGGTGGCTTCGACGAGCGGGACGGACTCGGACTGGGTGGTGAAGATTATTGACGTGCAGCCGGAGCGCGTGGCTCCGCCGACGGATATGAATGGCTATGAACTGCCGATTTCGACGGATATCTTCCGCGGGCGTTATCGCACGAGCTTTGAGCATCCGCAGGCGATTGAGCCGAATGTGCCGCTGGAATACAAGTTTGCGCTGCCGAATGTGAACCACACGTTTGAGCCGGGGCATCGCATCATGGTGCAGGTGCAATCCACGCTGTTTCCGCTTTACGATCGCAATCCGCAGAGGTTTGTGCCGAATATTCTTACGGCGCAGCCAGAGGATTACCAAAAGGCGACACAGCAGATCTGGCATACGCCGGGGAAGGCCAGTTACATCAGTCTTCCGGTGGTGGCTGCGGAGAAATAGAGATTTCCATTGGGTGAAAAAACAAAAGGCGCCTTCGGGTGCCTTTTGTTTTGCGTTTAGGATTCCTGTCGCTCAGGCTCCCAGTGGTCCTGATAGTCGCGGTTCACGTGGTCTTCGCGGTCGCGCTGTTTTTCCTGTTCGCGGCGCCACTCCTGTTCTTCACGCTCTTCGCGTCCGTCGCTCACGGTGCTTCTCCTTTTCTTAGTTTAAATCCGCTGCGGATTTTTTTGGGGGGGCTGCTCGCTCTCCTTGGACGAATGGCTTAGCATGAAGGCAACTTCTTGCGAGGTGTGCGATGAGTGATGTGTCGACCTCTGCTGAGCTGACTGCCGAGGAGATTTCCAGTGTTACGCGCCAGACGAATTATGGAACCTGGCGGTTCCAGAAAACGTGGAAGCCGCTGCCTGTGGTGGATGCGGAAGGGTGCTGGTTTACGGATGGCGCGGGAAAGAAGTATCTCGATTTTTCTTCGCAACTGATGTGCGTGAATCTGGGGCATAAGAATCCGCGCGTTGTGGAGTCGATTGCGGAGCAGGCGCGGGAGCTTGCATTTGTGGGGCCGGTATATGCGACGAGGGCGCGGGCGCGGTTGAGCGCGAAGCTGTTGGAGGTGTTGCCGGAGGGACTGGATAAGTTCTTTTTTGCGACGAGTGGGACGGAGGCGAATGAGGCGGCCTTCAAGATTGCTCGCATGTATACGGGGAAGACGAAGATTATTTCGCGGTATCGGTCTTATCACGGATCGACGATGGGGTCGATTGCGGCGACGGGCGATCCGCGGCGGTGGGCGATGGAGCCGGGCGGCAAGGGCGGGGGTGTGATTTTTGCGCCGGAGACGAATTGCTACGATTGCCCGATTAAGCATACGTATCCAAACTGTAATATTGCTTGCGCGGACTACATCGAGCACATGATTCGCAATGAGAGCGATGTGGCAGCGATTATTGTGGAGCCGGTTGTGGGAACAAATGGCGTGCTGGTTCCTCCGCCGGAATATTTCCCGAAGCTGCGGAAGATTTGTGATGAGCATGGCGTGTTGCTGATTGCCGATGAGGTGATGGCGGGTTGGGGACGAACAGGAAAGTGGTTTTCTGTGGATCACTGGAATGTGAAGCCAGATATTCTTGTTACTGCGAAAGGGATTACTTCGGCGTATGTTCCGTTGGGACTTTGTGCCACGACTTCGAAGATTGCAGGCTATTTCGAAGAGCACTATTTTTCACATGGTCATACGTATGAGGCGCATCCGCTGACGCTGGGGCCGGCTGTGGCCACGATTGAGGAGATGCAGCGGTTGAAGCTGGTGGATAGAGCGGCGGAACTTGAGCCGTATGTTCGCGAAAAGCTTGAGGCATTGAAGGAAAAGCATCCTTCGATTGGCGATGTGCGCGGATTGGGGCTGTTTTTTGCGGTGGAACTGGTGAAGAATTGCAAGACGAAGCAGTTGTTCAATACCTATCGCGACAAGATTGAAGGCAAGCCGCTGGTGGTGGACCAGGTTGCAGCGAAGATGATGGCGGATGGTGTGACGATTCAGGCGTGGGTGAGCCATTTTGTGATTGCGCCGCCGCTGATTGTTACGAAGGAAGAGCTGGATCTGGGGATTGACGCGCTGGATCGGCATCTGGCGATTGCGGATGCGCTTGTGGAATAAGTATTTGCGCCAGAGCTGCGTTTCGAAGCATCTCATTGAGGGCGAGATCTGAGTGCACGGTCGGCCCCTCGTACAATGGAAGATGAGAGCTTTTCCCGCTGATGACGGACCAAGCGCAGAAACAAAACGAAGATGCCGCGAAGAAGAAGCCGGCTCGCAAAACCGACGATGATCCTGTAGGTAAGGTCTACGACGGGGCGCTGATGAAGCGGCTGGGCCGTTACCTGCGCCCGTATTGGGTGCAGGCGGTGATTTCGTCGATCTCCGTTACGCTGAAGGCGTTGAGCGATGTGGCCGGGCCTTATTTTGTGAAGGTCGGCATCGATCGCTATATGTCGCACGAGCCTTCGGCGGCTACGACGTGGCTGGGACGGCGGCTTTCGAGCGATCCGTGGACGGGAATTTCGCAATTGGCGTGGCTGTATCTTGCTGCGCTGCTTTCGGCATACTTCTTTGAGTTTGTGCAGACGTACCTGATGCAGTGGGTCGGGCAGCGGGTGATGTTTGATCTGCGGCGCGATATCTTCCGGCACATGCAGAGGCTGCATCCGGGGTTCTTTGATGGGCATGCGGTGGGGCGGCTGGTTACGAGGCTGACTTCAGATGTGGATGCCATCAATGAGATGTTCACGGCAGGCATCCTGGCGATTGTGGATGACTTCTTCACGCTGACCATCATGGGCATTGTGATGTTGAGCATCAACTGGTGGCTGGCGCTGCTGGCGTTTGCTGTGCTGCCGGTGATCCTGGTGGTGACAAGGCTCTTTCAGAAGAGCGTGCGGGAGAGCTACCGACGCGTGCGTGCGGCGATTGCGCGTATCAACAGCTTTACTCAGGAACACATCAGTGGCATGAGTGTGGTGCAGTTGTTTAATCGCGAGCAGAGGGCCTTTACGGACTTTGAGGCGGTGAACCGGCAGCACATGGTTGCATTCAAGGACACGATTTTTGCGTATGCGCTTTACTATCCGGCGGTGGATTTTTTGTCGATGGTGGCGGTGGCGCTGGTGCTGTGGTGCGGTGGGTTCAGCGTGCTCTCGCATGGCGTGGTGACGATTGGCATGCTGGCGATGTTCAACATGTACTCGCAGCGGTTCTGGCGGCCGATTCAGGATTTGAGTGACAAGTTCAATATCCTGCAGGCGGCGATGGCGGCTTGCGAACGCATTTTTAAACTGATGGATGAGAAGCCGGCGATTGTGAGCCCGGAGAAGCCGATTGTTGGTGACGGGTCAAACCGGATTGAGTTCCGGCATGTGTGGTTTACGTATCAGAAGCTTTCTGATGAGCAGAAGGTGCTTGTCGAGAAGGCAGCGAGGGCGCAAGCGAGCGTTGATGAATTGACTGCTCTGAAAGATGTGGAGTGGATTCTGCGCGATGTTTCCTTTGTGGTTGAGCCGGGGCAGACGGTGGCGATTGTGGGCCATACGGGTGCGGGCAAGACGACGCTGACGAGCTTGATGATGCGTTTCTATGACGTGACGGCGGGGCAGGTGCTGCTGGATGGCGTGGATGTGCGCGAGTTGGATTTGACGGTGTTGCGGAAGCACTTTGCGGTGGTGCTGCAGGATCCGTTCCTGTTTACGGGAACGATTGCGGAGAATATCCGGTTGGGGAATGCTGCGATTGATGATGAGGGGTTGCGGCAGGCGGCGCAGGATGTGAATGTGCTGGACTTTATCGAGAGTCTTCCGCATAAGTTTGATGAGCCGGTGCGGGAGCGCGGCAACTCGCTTTCTACGGGGCAGAAGCAGCTCATTAACTTTGCGCGGGCGCTGGCGTTTAATCCGCGGATTTTGATTCTGGATGAAGCGACTTCGAGTGTGGACACCGATACGGAGTTGCGCATTCGCGGGGCGCTGGAGCGGATGGTGGAGGGAAGGACGAGCGTGCTGATTGCGCATCGACTCTCCACGGTGCAACGGGCGGATACGATTCTTGTGATGCACAAGGGGCAGTTGCGTGAGATGGGGTCGCATCAGCAGTTGCTGGCGATGCGCGGGCTTTACTGGAAGCTGTACCAGTTGCAGTATAAGGATCAGGAGGGACTTGCCCTCCATGCGGCTGCGATTGGCGTGGTTGCTCCTTCTACAACGTAAGACGCACACAGCAGTTGTGGTATTTTTCGCATCCAAAGAAATTGCGTGCATGAAAAATACTTCTGAATTTGTGCGGAAATCAGGTTCATGAACTCACCGGAAATTCCTATTGATGCGGCAGAGCCGCCTGCGCTTAGCGATGCGGCACGGGGGCTGTTGCCGTGGCTGGTGGCGGTTGCGTTTTTCATGGAGTCGTTGGATACGACGATTCTGAATACCGCTGTGCCCGCGGTTTCTGAGGCGTTGCGTGTGACTCCGCTGGCGATGAAGGCTGTGCTGGCAAGCTATACGCTGGCGCTGGCTGTGTTTATTCCCATCAGCGGGTGGATGGCGGATAAGTTTGGCACGCGGCGGGTGTTTGCCTCTGCGATCGGACTGTTTACGTTGGGGTCACTGTTGTGCGGGCTTTGCAGCAACATTCATCTCTTGGTGGCATGCCGCGTGATCCAGGGCATGGGCGGGGCGATGATGGTTCCGGTGGGAAGGCTGACGTTGGTGCGAGCTTTTCCCAAGCAGGATTTGTTGCGGGCGATGAGCTTTGTTGCGTTGCCGGCGCAGGTGGCTCCGCTGCTGGGGCCGACGGTGGGCGGGTTGATTGTGGCGTATTTTCACTGGCGGGTGATTTTCTTTCTCAATGTGCCGGTGGGGTTGTTGGGACTGATTCTCGTCTATATGCATTTGCCTGACTATCGTGAAGAGAAGACGCATCCACTGGATTTTGTGGGGCTGGTGCTGTTTGGGTCGGGGATTGCGCTGCTGTCGTATGTGCTGGAGGTGTTTGGCGAACATACATTAAGTGTGAGGGAGATGACGGGGCTGCTAGTGTTGGCGCTGGCGTTATTGACAGCGTATTGGGCGCATGGCCGCGAGAGGAAGTTTCCGCTGCTGAATCTTTCGCTGTTCAATTTGCGAACGTTTCGGGCGTCGGTGATGGGTGGGTTCTTTACGCGGTTGGGGATTGGCGGCGTCCCGTTTCTGTTGCCGTTGCTGTATCAGTCGGGGCTTGGGTTTACGCCGGTGCAGTCGGGATTGTTGATTATGCCGCAGGCTGCCGCTTCAATGGGAATGAAGACGCTGCTGCGCCGGTTGCTGGCGCGGCTGGGCTACAAAGGCGTACTGGTTTCGAACACGATCATTATTGGTGTGCTGCTGGCGCTGTTTGCCACGATTGGCTTGCATACGCCGGTATGGGTGATTGTGCTGATAGGGCTTTTGTATGGGGCTTGCACTTCGCTGCAGTACTCGGCGATGAACACGCTGGTATATGCGGATGTGGAAGAGCATGATACATCGATGGCGAGCTCGATTGCGAGCACGGGGCAGCAGATGGCGATCAGCTTTGGCGTGGCTGCGGCCGGGTTGATGACGGCGTTCTTTTTGCCGAGCGAGGCTCGCGAGAATTCCGGTGTGCTGATTGCCGGGATCCATAAGGCGTTTCTTTGCCTGGGCGCTCTGACTGTGCTTTCTACGCTGGTGTTTGTGGGATTGAAACGCTCGGATGGTGAGACGGTGAATGATCACGGGAGCGAGCATCACGGGGATTGAGAAGGCAGCTTTTAGCTGTTAGCTATTAGCTCGGTTGTGGGAGAACTGGCGGGAGTGTTGTCCCATGCCTGAAAACGCGGACTCTTCGACAGGCTCAGGGCAGGCTGTGGGGCACACGATGCTACTTTGTCAGGTTGTAGATGAGGCCGAAGGGATCGCGAATGTAAGTGCGCGGGAATTGCGGTTTGTCTTTGATGATCTGGCAACCTGCGGTTACGAGTTGTTTCTTTGCTTCTGCTACGTTTTTTGCGGTGACTTCGAGAACAGGGCCCAGCGCCGGCCGGGCCCCGCTCGATGTAGAGGGTGATATGTGGGCCGCGTATCGCGATCAGCTCATCCGACTCGCTTGTAACTTCGAAGCCTAGCTGTTCCGTGTAGAACGCGGCTGCGGCTTTCGGATCTTCGGCTTGAAGTAGGATGTCGGTTCCAAAGCTGTTTGCCATCACGGCCTCCTTTGTTTATGGCAGTTCGCGGGCCCAGATATTGCGGAAGCTGATGGGCTCACTCTTGTCACCGTGGGCCTGCAGCTTGATGGGTGCGGTGTCGTACTTCTTGTAGAACGGCTTGCCGATGTAGAGTGTCTGGCCCTTCAGCTCGAAGTGGTTTTCTACCAGGACTCCATTCCAGAAGACGGTGGCGTAGGCTGGCGTTTTGACGGAGTCGTCGTCATTGAAGGTTGGCGCGGTCCAGATTACGTCGTAGGTTTGCCACTCGCCGGGCTTGCGGGCAGCGTTGGCCAGCGGGATGGCTTGCTTGTAGAGGCTGCCGGCCATGCCGTTGACGTAGGTTTCGTTCTGGTAGTTGTCGAGGACCTGGAGTTCGTAGCCGTCGTCACCGGGGCCGGTGGACGCCAGGAAGACGCCGCTGTTGCCGCGGGCCTGGCCAGAGCCGGTGATGGATTCTGGAATGCACCACTCGATGTGGAGCTGGTAGTTCTTGAAGCGGTGCTTGGTTTCAATGTTGCCGCCGCCGTTTTTGTTTACCGTCATTACGCCGTCGTGGACGTTCCATTTTGCGGGGGATTGGTCTTTGACTGTGACCCATTGGTCGATGTTGGTGCCGTCGAAGAGGACGATGGCGTCAGAGGGCGGCACTCCGTAGGTCGTGCCGGGTGTGACTACGGGAGGAACAGGCTTCCATACTTCGGTGTCTTCGGGTTTGGGTTTGGGGGCGGTTGTCTGCGCGAAGGCTGCCAGACTTGCTGCGCTGAACAGGGCAAAAGTAGAAAGCTGAAAAAGTCGCATGTTGGTCACCGGGGCGAGTTTACCATTTGAGGCCTGTCAGGGGAGGAAGCGGGTTTCGGTCCCTGGGAGGTAGGCGCAGGTGGCGTTGCGGCTGGGCAGAAGGGAGTGGCGGTGACGGGCTACGAGGGAATAAATGAGGTCGCGGTGTCGCTGTGGGATTTTTAGGAGCAGGCGGGCAAGGGTGCAGTAGCCGGGGAGCTGGCTGGCGATTCTGAGGACAGCCGTAGAGCGGGTGAAGGCGCCTTGCGGGGTGAGGAGAATGAGGGTTGAACCATCGCGCTGAGCTGGGTTGGGCAGGCGGGCGCGGGTGGTTTCGGAGTTGAGGGTGGCGAATTGGAATTTGCCTTCAGGGTCGCGGCGGAGGACGAAGACTATCCAGCGATTGCAGAGGTGGCAGTCGCCATCGTAGATGATGATTTGCTGAGAGTCGGCCACATGGATAGTTTCTCGCTTTCCCATCCTTCAAGCAAAGAGCGCTGAAGGATGGGGCACCTGTCAATATGCGCTTGCTTAGATGTCTGCTACGCGCAGTGTGGCGGCGAAGATGTGTTCGGCGCCGGAGGCGACTTCGACGGCGGAACGCAGAATGTTTGAGGCTTCGACGCAGACCATTTCGCGCCATTCTTCATCGCCCAGATCCGACATGGATGCGGCGGCTTGCTGCCAGGGATTCCAGGCGATGGTTGTGGTGGAATTTGTTTTTTCTGTAATCAGCTTGCGCTTGAGTACAGGATCAATGACCGTGGCGCTGGAATGGGTGTTCATGTAGGCGTTGTCGGTGGGGCCGGTCATCACCAGTTCGCCCTGCTGCGTTTGCTCGATGTTGTTGCGAACGTTGTCGAGGAAGAGAACGCCATCCAGGCCGGAGACGGAGGTCTTTTCGATGTCGGCTACATGGAAGTATGTGTGCAGAGCTTCTTCGATGCGGAAGGTTTCTGAGCCGGTGTTGCGGGTGATGAGTTCGAGCTTGAGCTCCGCTCCTACGGTGATGCGGTGCGTGAGGTGAAAATCATACGGCCAGAGCTTGCGCGTGACATCGTTGCTCGTGAAGACGAGAGAGAGGACGATATTGCCGGCCTGGTGCGTGACGGATTCGATTTGCCATGCGGTGGTGCGGACGAAGCCGTGCGAAGGTGCCTTCGGATCATCGGCTTTTGCGCGGAACCAGGGGTAGCAGATGGGAATGCCGCCGCGGATGGCTTTGCCTTCTTTCCAGTTTGAATATTTGGAGAGAAAGAGAACTTCTGAGGTGCCTGCGGGAATCCACGATGTGACTTGTGCGCCGTGAAGGTAAATCTCTGTTGATGATGCGGGAGTGGTGACGCGGATTTTTGGGAGTCCGTTCTCGTCTTCGATGATTTCCGCTATACCGGGGATGGCAAATTTCTGGTTCAGCTCCGCTGCTGTCATTTCTCTTATACGCTCCGTGCTTGTGGATACTTTTGTAGTATTCCATAGCGCGATTGGGCCGCCTGCCAATACCTCAGGGGCTAAAGTTCAGTGCTGTTCCTGGGCTTGATTGCCAGGGATAAATCCCCGGCCTACCAGTTGTGCTCTGACACTTCTTGCTCGCGCTGGCTTGATTGGGAGAACGGTAGATGGAAGAGCTAACGGTTGAGATATCCCACCCATGCGCAAAAAAGCTGCGCATGAGTGGGGCACCCGGCTAATTCGCTGAAGGCTGTTCGATGTGGTCGATGATGAGGCTCTGGATGGGGCCATGGCTGCGCTTGAGCTTGAGTCCAAGACGATCTACCACGTTGAGAACGCCGATCATCATGTCCTTGTTATCGGGATCATCGGGCGGTAGATAGTAGTCGTAGGAGCCGGTGATTCCTGTCTGGTTCAGGACGGGAAGCTGGAGATAGCTGCTGAACTTCTGGGCCATGTAATCGGTGGTGGTGTTGGTGCCTTCCGCTTCTCCATCGACGATGCCGCCCTGATTCAGGTACACAATGGCGCGTGGATCGGATGCAGGGTCTTTGGGCGGCTTGAGCTGGAGCGGCTTGGTGCCGCGGGTGAGGATGTAGACTTCGCCTTCTTTGGTCGCGGTATGGAACTTGAAGCCGAAGCGGTCGACGAGCAGGCTCTGGAGCATGAGCCGCTGCTCAGGAGTGGGTTCTACGTTCTGCACGGGGATGCTGCGCGATGGGGAGTTTTCCGGGGGAACGGCACGTATTTCAAACTGTTGCGAGTTGATCCATGCGGGGCCTCCTTCGAGCTGGTAGGCCCGAAGGTTGAAGGCAACCTCAATGAGCATCTTGATGTTTCCGCCAAAGAAGATGCGCCCGCCTGGGTCTCCGTTAAAGCCGAGTATGTGATAGTGGGCCGCCGGATCGGGCGGCTTGATGGTGGCGGCTTCAAAGGCGGGTTGATTGGCGGGAGTAGATTGTGGAGATGCGGCCAGTGAGGCAAGTGCGAGGGAGCAAGAGAGAAAAATGCGGGCGCGGCTTTGAGCATCGGGTTATTTTTTACGGAGAAATGATACCGCGTAGGGGTGGGAACCAACTTTGGTGAAAGAACAAAGGCCGCTCCACTTGGAGCGGCCTTTGTTCTTTGGCGCGTAGCGCGGTGGCTGCATGCAATGCCTATTTGGCTGCTGTCAGCGAGGGACGGGTGTCGAGGCTGCCGTCGGCGTAGCCCTTGATGAAGTAGTCGAGCGGGAGGGGCTTGTAGTCGCTGCCATGGCCGGCCTGACCGAACTGGGTCATGCGCGTGGCTACGAGCTTCTTCATGGCTTCGCGGGCGGGCTTCAGGTAGTCGCGGGGGTCGAACTTCTCGGGAGTCTCCGCGAAGACCTTGCGGATGGCGCCGGTGATGGCTAGGCGCGAGTCCGTATCGACGTTGATTTTGCGGACGCCGTTCTTGATGCCGAGCTGGATTTCTTCAACCGGCACGCCCCATGTCGGTTTCAGGTGGCCGCCGTACTCGTTCACGATGTCCTGCAGGTCCTTGGGCACGGAGCTGGAGCCGTGCATAACGAGGTGAGTTTTCGGAAGGTGCTGGTGGATCTTGATGAGCAGGTCCATCTTGAGGACGGAGCCGTCTGGCTTCTTCGAAAACTTGTAGGCGCCGTGGCTGGTGCCGATGGCGATGGCGAGCGCGTCGACGCCGGTGCGCTCGGCGAATTCTACGGCCTGGTCAGGGTCAGTGAGGTGCTCGAGGCCCGTGCCGCCTGCGCCGTGCCCGTCTTCCACGCCGCCGAGGACGCCGATTTCGCCTTCGACGGTGACGCCGCGCTCATGGGCGTATTCGACGACGCGGCGGGTGACTTCGACGTTCTGCTCAAAGGTGTTGGGGGTCTTGCCGTCTTCCTGGAGCGAGCCGTCCATCATTACTGATGTGAAGCCGAGGGCGATGGCCGACTTGCAGGTCTCGAAGCTGTTGCCGTGGTCCTGATGCATGGCGATGAGGACTTCGGGATGCAGCTCGTTTGCGGCGAGGATGAGGTGATAAAGGTACTTGTCCTCTGCGTACTGGCGGGCGCCGCGGCTGGCCTGGATGATGACCGGGGAGTTGGTCTCGATGGCCGCGCCTACTATGGCCTGAATCTGCTCCATGTTGTTGACGTTGAATGCGCCGACGCCGTAGCCGCCCTTGGCGGCTTCGTCGAGGAGTTGCCGCATGGATACGAGAGGCATGATGAATCTCCTTTGCGAATTGCTCTAGTATGATCAGCCGCCTCTGAGGGAAATGTTGCGTAAGCCCGAGGGGCGCTTGCTTATGTCGCCTTAATGTTAGCAGAGGATTGAGAAGGTTGGTTTGTGAGATGGGATACAGAAAAGCAGGGACTATGGGGACTAAGGGACTGGAGAAACGATTGCGTGGTGCTTTGTGGTTACTTGACATGGTAGTAGGGCATTGGGAGGATGGGGGCATGTTGGCATGCTCTTCTTTTTTGCGCTTTGCTTTCAGACGGATGGCGGCGGGATGTTTGTTAGCCGCAGGTGCGGTTTGCGGGTGGGCGCAGGGGACTGCTCCTGCGGCACCGTTGCAGCAGGATGCTTACAGCTCGCTGGGCGATGAGTTGACGCATATGGCGGGGCATGAGGTCCACCTCTTTTTTATTCACGGGATTGGAGCGGATGGGCCGGGGATGCATGATTCGCTGGCGCTGCGCAAAAGCATTTGCTCGTATTTGAAGGACTGCACGAGCGAGGCGGGAGAGCAGGTTGGTAATTATGACTATGCGGACCGGAGGAACTTTGCTCCGGATGGTCCGCTGCCTACGCTGCGGTACATGGGCAAGCCGATTTGGAATACCGCGGAGGAGTGGCGGGCTGCGGCTCCGTTTGCGGTGCATTACAAGTTGTCGCGGACGCATGGGGCGCCGGTGTTTGTAGATGAGCTGAACTGGTGGCCGCTGGCGATGGCGCTGAAGTGCAGGGAGATTATTGCTTCCGATGCGCGGCTGGCAGGCCCGGCGGCGGAGAGGATCAAGACCTGCTCGACGCGCGAGGCGGACCCGCATGTGGCGGGGCGGTTTGTTTCCTATGACTGGATTGGGGCGGAGGATGCGAAGAGGCTGCTGGCGTTGCCGCGGAGGAGCGCGCGGTTGAACCGGGTACTGAAGACGAATCTTTCGGACTGGGGTTTTGCGGATGCGGTCCTGGCGCTGGGGCCGCTGCATACGTGGATGGTGGATGGAATTCGGCAACTGATTTTGAAGTCGGTGGCGGCGTCCGAGGCGACGGGGACGGATGAGTCGGCGATTTTTCCGGCGGCGAACCAGGAGTTTGTGCTGGTGGCGCACTCGCTGGGGAGCTACCTGATTTTTTCTGCGCTGAATGTCGAGGACGTGACGGCGCGGGCCGAGAGCGGGCATAGGTCGGCGCAGGCTTATTTGCAGGTGCTGCGGCAGACTTCGCTGGTGTACTTTTTTGCGAACCAGGTACCGCTGTTGGAGCTAGCGAACCTGGATGAGTCGCCGGGGAATGAGTTTGCGGCGGACCAGTTTGCGAAAAATCTAGAGGCGTGGGGGAAGTTGCATTGCGACTATGAGTTGTCGCTGGCTGGAGCGGGTGTGTCTTGCGCGAAGCCGAAGATTATTGCGCTGAATGATCCGAGCGATCTGCTGACGTGGCGGGTTCCGCCGTTGCAGACGGTGGATGTGCAGAATCTGCAGGTGAAGAATGCGCTGCACTGGTTCTGGCTGATTGAGAACCCGACGCGGGCGCATGACAACTATCCGAATGATAAGCGGACGATTGAGCAGATGCTGCATGGGCCGAAGGGGGATGCGGCTAAGGAGTAGCGGTTGTGGCAAGCGCTTATTCTGGCGAGTGGCTGGAAATTTTGATAGGGCGAATGAGATTTTCGTGAGGTGAATATTTTTCTCTTTTATAAAAAGAATTCTTCTTTTGTGAGAGAGTTTCCCGACGGAATACGCATATATAGATGAAACGGATTATTTCTTCTGCTCACTACCCCGGTGTAACCCGATGGATGGGATACGCGAGCGGGCATCCTGGGATATTGTCGGGATGCTTTGGCTGAAGTTACGCGTGAGTTCCCATGTCGGGGGTGCAGGATGACGGCTGCAACCTCGCCGGCGTTTGAGTAGGAAGTGTGCTGGGCGCAAGTGGCGCCAGGTACGCAGGGTTCTGGGCCATTTCTTCAGGCTGCGCACGCGTCTTGAAGGACAGCCCCAGAACACAGACGGGGCTCGCTTTTCGGAGGAGCGGGCTCCGTCTGTGATACTTCTCTCCTTTCTCCACGCCTGATGCTGCAAAAGTCGCCTACAGGAATTTGAGGCAGCGTGAGGCTTTCCCCGTACATTTCCGGACTTTTTGCGCAGGCTGAGGTTGGCGTGCGCTTGAGGTTCAGCCCGATGATGCTGGTGCAGTGGTGCTTGTTGCCGCTGACGCTGCTGATGGCGGGTGGATGGGCGGGGCTGCTTACGAGCTTTCCAATTTTGCCAGTGACAGGTGGTTTGCGAGACCTGGAGCTGGAACCTGTTGGTGGTAACTCGGGAGGCTCCGGGTTGGGAGGCTCCTGTGCATCGTGACACTCAGTTTGCGGGGAAGAGCGCGGAGTGATCCGCGTCCGCGAACTGCATGGAGCAGGGCTATGAGTTTCTTTCCTACGGTAGCGATCCCGGAACGTGGCGGCAGATTTGCGGCGGGCCGGGGTGCAAGTTCGGGGGCCAGCCTCGGACCGCGGACTCGCGGAGTTCGTTCGGCATTTAAAGACGCGGTGCTATACTCGTCTCCTTCCCCCGGAACGAGGAGAACGTTGCAATTTCATTCTTTTGATGCGAGTTACGTGGAAAATCTTTGCGCCGGTGACGTGGCGACGCAGGATCATTTTGTCGCGTACTTCTCGTCGCTGTTGCAGATCAAACTGCGGTCGCGGCTGAGGTCGGCGCAGAGAATTGAGGATGTTTGCCAGGAGACCTTTGCGCGGGTGTTTGCGACCCTGCGCAGGGATGGCGGGCTGCGCCAGCCGGAGCGGCTGGGCGCGTTTGTGAATTCGACCTGTAACAACATTCTTTTTGAGGAGTACCGCGCGATGGGGCGTAACGATTCTCTGGATGACGAGAACAGCCCGGAACCGGTGGACAACAAGAGCCGGAATGCGCTGGAGATTGCCGCGAGCCGGCAGGAGGCTGACAAGGTTCGCGAGATCTTGCGGGAGCTTCCGCAGAGGGATCGCGATCTGTTGAAGGCGGTGTTCCTGGAAGAGCGCGACCGCGATGAGGTTTGCGCGAAGTTCGGCGTCGACCGCGAGTATTTGCGTGTTTTGCTGCACCGTGCGAAGCAGGGATTCAAGACAGAGTACGTTAAGCGCCTGGGCAACCCCACGATGATGGGAGCAAGGGCGTGAGCAATAGAACGGAAGGAAGTTTGGAACGCGAGATGAGTTGTTGGGTTGTAAGCGGTTTGGTTGTGCCCTGGGACTGCAGGGAGGAAATGCGATGAATCATAGCGAAGCACTAAAACAGATGGCCGTGGAGCGTTACCTGCTCGATGAGATGGGCCCCGATGCTCGCAATGAGTTCGAAGAGCATATGTTTGACTGCACGGAGTGTGCGCTGGACGTGCGCACCGGTGTGGTGTTCATCGACGAAGCGAAGAAACAGTTGCCGAAGATGGCGGTGGTGATGGATGCCGGGCCGGAACTCGCGGAGAAAGCTGCGAAGGCTCGGCGCGACTGGTTTGCGTGGCTTAGGCCTGTGTACATGGCTCCAGTGATGGCTGCGTTGTTGCTCGTGGTGGGATACCAGAACCTTGTGGTTCTACCCGGGCTTCGGACGGCGGCGAATGAGCCTAGCCTGGCACCCTCAACGCCACTGCGTGGTGCTACGCGAGGCGACGGCGACCACCAGAAGCTGACGACGACTGTGGTGCAGGGGCTTTCCATTCCGGATGTGCTGCCTGCGGATGGGACTGGCTATGTCTCGTATGTGGTTGAGCTGGTGAATCCGCAAGGGAAGACGGCCTGGAGCAAGACAGTGGTTGTTCCGCAGGCGGGTGAGCCGGGGCTGACACTGACGATTCCGGGACGGGTTCTGGAGAACGGGACGTACATGTTGAAGGTGGCTGGCGTGGATGCGCAAGGGGCGCGGACGCCGGTGGCTACGTCCACATTTGATTTGACGGTGACGAAGTAGGGACGAAGGACGAGTGACGAAGGACGAGAGTGTTGTTTCCACGTCCCAAAAGCGGGACGTGGGGTACCCGGTGCGAGGGTAGAACAAACTGTTCGTTAACCACTGCTCCTTGTTTCCTCGGTCCCTGCTTTTGAAATTTTTCGTAAACGCAACCTGCGTTGGGTACAATTCCCACGAAAATCAGGGAATGAGTTTATCGGGCCCCTGGCATTCCCCATTGGGCGAAAGCTCCTGCGTTGTTCCAAACTCTGCGTGGCGAAAGCCTGTGCTTTTTTTCCGAATCAATTTCAATTGCTGAAAGGATGGGTCCGTATATGGCAAGAATGCATGATGAGAGCGAGATTAAAACCAGGAAGCACGAATACCACGCAGAGGCCGAGGTTCTTTCCGGCGAGCTCCACATGCCGCTGAAACAGAAGATTGAGCCGCAGACCACGGCGCATCTTTATCACAGGGGTGGCTATATAGCGGAGCACTCGGATTTGTACCGGGTGGAGGGCGTTCTTTCGTTTAACCGCGCTTATACGCAGGTGGCGGGAAATCGCGGCAAGAAGACGGGGCATGGTTGGGCGACGCTGGTGACGACGGTGATCGAAGGGCTGAACGTGCTGGAGATTCTGACCTGTGACCGCGTGGTAGGACAGATTATTACGGAACATCCGCAGGAAGGATATGTTCCGGAGATCAGCTTCCTGGGGACACGGTTTGAGAATCTCAGGGTTGCCGGGCATCCGCTGAAGGTGGATGTGGACCTGAAGCTGATTGGGGACAAGCCTGTCAAGGATGCTGGGTATGCGAAGCATCCTGCGCTTATGGAGCGCTTGAAGAAGCAGTACGCGGGGATTCATGACCGGGAGGATGCGCCGGCTGAATTGCGGAAAGCGTACAATCAACTTTCTTCCACTCTTGAGACCGCGGAGAAGATTGAGTGCTCGCTGGTGCATCATGTGACCGGTTCCTTCCCTGGAATTGCTTTCGGGAATATCTTGAAAATTCCCGACTTTGGCACCGTGGAACTGGCGAAGCTGAAGATTTGCCACGAAGAGTACGAGAAGGGGATTCCCCAGACAACGACAATCACACTGACGATGATGGATCTGAACCTGGGTTGCGCGATCGACGGGACGGTGCCGCTGGGGACGACCTCGTCAGGCGGAAAGACGCGTCCATAGGGTCGGGAAAAAGACAGAGCAAGCGGGGCCAGTGGCTATGGTACGTGTTGCCGCTGGCCCTGCTGCTTTTGTTGCTGCTTCCTTTAAAAGATGAACGCCCGGATGCCGCAGAGGCTGCTTATCAGCATGCCTTGCGGCTTTTTCAGCAGGGGCATATTGCGGATGCACACGGGGAGGCTACTGCGGGATGGGCACGGTATGGCGAATCTGAGCCGGCGTGGGCAGGGAAGTTTCAGCTGCTGGATGCGCAGGCGTTGATTTATCTGGAGAAGGAAGAGACGTATAAGCAGGCGCTGAATGTGCTTGCAGGGTATTCCGCGCCGCAGACGGACACAGTGGGCGGGCAGGTGGAGAAGCTGACATATGAAGCCTCCGCATTGATGAATCTCGGAAAGATGCATGCGGATATCAGCGAGCTGAAGGCTGCAAACCAGAAGCTGGACGATGCAGAGGCGCTTTGCGGCAAGGCGCAGCTGGTTGCCTGCGGGGGCATGTGGTTGGCGCGCGGGTCGCTGGCTTACAAACTGGGACGGCCGGAGAGAGCGCTGATGTTTCATCGGCGGGCGCTTGATTTTGCGCGCGCCCACAAGGACGTGTGGCGGCAGGCGAATGCGCTGATGCAATTAGGATTTGTGACGCTGGAAGTTGAGCGGTTGGATGAGTCGGTGGACTGGTCTCGCGCGGGAAATGCGTTGGCGACTCAACATGGGTACTACGATTTGGACCAGCTGACGGCAGGGAACCTTGGGCTTGCGTGGTGGAAGCTGGGCGATGTGGAGCGTGCGCAGGAATGGCTCGAAGCGGCGCAAAAGATTGCAGCGGGGTTGGGCGACCTGGACGATGAGCAGTACTGGTTGTCGAAAGAGGTGGCTGTCTTCCGTGACCTCGGGGGACTGAATCATGACCACTCGCAGCTGCTGCACGCGGTGGACCTCGACGAAAAATCTCTGGAGCTGGCGAGGAAGATCGGAGATCCACAAGGGATTGTGGATGCGCTGAATGAGCTGGCCGTGGTCGAGCTGTATACGGACAAAGTGGATAAGGCGGATGCTCATCTGAAAGAAGCGCAGCAGAGGGTGCAGGCAGCTAAGCTCGCGCCAAGTCCATTCATGGTTCTGATTGATGGCGAAATAAGTACGAAGAAACAGGACTACGCGAAGAGCGAGGAGGATTATCGTTCGCTGATTGCGGATGCTTCTGCCCCGATGGAGGTTCGGCTGAATGCAGGGAATGATCTGGGCAGGCTTTATGAGGCCCAGGGGAAGTTTGCGCCGGCAGAGCGCACGTACAAAGACACGATTGCGATGTGGGCTGAGGCACGGGCGCAGTTGAAGCATGAAGAGGCTGCACTTGCGTTTGGCACGAACGCCACGCTGGTTTATCGAAACTATGTGCGGTTCCTGATTGATCGCGGCAGAACGGGCGAGGCGCTGGAGCTGGCGGACCAGATTCGTGCGCGGACGCTGGCCGCGGGGCTGGGTGTGGATGGGAAAGCGGTGGCGCTGAATCCGCAACAGATTGCGCGCAAGACGGGAGCGACGCTGCTGTTCTATTGGCTGGAAGAGGTGAACCATACATCATTTCTGTGGGTGGTGACGCCGGAAAAGACGGCGTTGTTCAAGCTGCCGGGTGAGAGCGAGATTGCGGCGCATGTGAAGAGTTATCGCAGCGCGATTATGGATTTGCGCGACCCGGTGGCGACAGCGAATGCCGATGGAGTGTTTTTGTATCACGCGCTGGTGGAGCCGACGCGGGACATGGTGGACGCGAAGAAGCCGGTGATTGTGCTGGCGGATGGGGCGTTGAATGAGCTGAACTTTGAGACGCTGCCTGTGCCGGAGGCAGCGGGGAAGGCGCATGCGCTGATTGAGGATTGGGAGCTGGAGTCGGCGCCTTCGCTGGATCTGCTGGCGCATGGCGAGGATGCGAAGGCAGCAGGAGAGCAGAAGATGCTGCTGGTGGGGAATCCGGTAACGGAGGATCCGAAGTATCCGGCGCTCGGATATTTTGGCACGGAGATGAAGCGCGTGGCGGGGCACTTTGATGCGGGCTCGGTAGAGGTGATCTCCGGCGCGAAGGCGACTCCGGCGGCGTATGTGAGCGCGAATCCGGCGGGGTATGAGTTTATCCACTTTGTCTCGCATGCGACGGCGAGCAGGACGAGTCCGCTGGATTCGGCGATTTTGCTTTCGCGGCCTGATTCAAAACAGGTGACGGCTTCGGCGGCGAATGCGGGAGATGGTGCGGGTACATATCGACTATATGCGCGGGAGATTGTGGCGCATCCGCTGAATGCGCGGCTGGTGACGATTTCGGCGTGTGATGGGGCGGGGAAGCGGGCGTATGTGGGCGAGGGGCTGGTGGGGTTGTCGTGGGCGTTTTTGCGCGCTGGAGCACGGCAGGTGGTGGCGGCGTTGTGGGAGGTGAGTGATGACTCCACGCCGGCGCTAATGGATGCGCTGTATGCGGGGATTGCGGCGGGGAAGACGCCGGCCGAAGCGTTGCGCGAGGCGAAGCTGGGGCTGCTGCATACGAAGGGGAAGTTTCGGCAGCCGTATTACTGGGCGGCGTTTCAGATTTATAGCAGGGAATAGGGACGAGCGACGAGGGACGAACGACGAGAAAGCTGCTTACGACAAAGCCCTGAGATTTTGGCGGAGGTCTTCTGGGGTGCCGGCGGGGATTAGCTTTTCGATTTCCTCGTGGGTGGATTGCCATACCGGCATGGCTTGAGCGAGGAGTTTTTTGCCCTTCATTGTCAGTGTCAGGATGCGGCTGCGGCGATCGTTGGGGTCGGGAGTAATTTTGACCAGGCCTCGGCGTTCCAGGGGCTTGAGGGCTGCGGTGAGCGTGGTGCGGTCCATAGCGAGGAGCGAGGCTACGGGAGCCATCGACGGCGGCTCGGGGCGGTTGAGGCTCATCAATAAAGAGAACTGGCCGTTGGTGAGGCCGAAGGGGCGCAGGGCTTCGTCGAATATGCGGGCGAGGGTGCGTGCGGCGCGTTGGACGTGCAGGCAAAGGCAGCAGTCGCGGACGAGAAGGGTTGTGGCGAAGGGGAGAATACCGCCGGGAACATCCTGATTGGTGAGCAGGCTGGCGGTGGATTTTGACGAGGGCGATTTTTTCGCCGTATTTTTTTTCATGTGCAAGACCATTTTAGTCGTTGACACAGGCATTTTAGAGCTTGACACACGGATAGATTGGTTGATACCAACGTAAATGTCAAATGATTTCCCTCCCCCGGAGGTTCTGAATGTCTTTTCTGCGTGATTTGAGGTTTGCTGTCCGGTCACTGGCGCGAGTGCCTGCACTTTGGATTACCGTGGCGCTGACGCTGGCGCTGGGGATTGGCGCGAATGCGGCGATCTTCAGTGTGGTGCGGTCCGTACTGCTGAAGCCGTTGCAGAACCAGGACGAAAGCAGGCTGCTGTATATCAGGCAGAGCGCGCAGGGGCTTGGCGTGGAGAATACGACGTTTTCAGTCCCGGAGATTGCAGATCTGAGCACGGGGCTGAAGTCGATCAGCGAGATCGGCACCTTTTCGCAGGTGGACTTTACGCTGGTGGGGCTGGGGACGCCGCGTACGGTGACGGCCGGAGTTGTGGATGGGAATTACTTCCAGGTAATGGGTCTGCGTCCGGTGCTGGGGCGGTTGCTGGGGCCTGGGGATGACGGGCGCAATGCGGCGGGAGCGATTGTGCTGACGTACAACTTCTGGCGCGACTCGTTGCACTCGGACCCGAATGTGCTGGGTAAAGTGGTGCGTATCGAGGTGTACAACGGGCCGACTTCAGGCACTGTGGTGGGAGTGCTGGAGCCATCGGCACCCTTTCCGGCTGAGACGCAGATCTTTGCGAACCTGGTGACGAGTCCGCATCATCTTTCGGCAACGATGGTGACGGGCCGTTCGCACCGCATGACGGAGGTCTTTGGGCGGCTTGCGCCGGGGGCGACGCTTGAAGCGGCGAGGGCGGAGCTGAACAAGTCGTATGCGACGATGACGGGGGCGCATGGGGAGGAATATCATCCGACGGACCATTATGCGATCAGCGTGACGCGGATGCACGACCAGATCAACGCGAAGGCCGATGCGATCTTGTGGATTCTGTTTGCTGCTGCTGCGTTGCTGTTTGTCATTGCAAGCTCGAATGTGGCGAACCTTGTGCTGGCGCGGACGGTAAGACGCGAGAGTGAGCTTGCGGTGAGGGCGGCGTTGGGTGCGACGACGTCGGCTTTAAGAAGGACGTTGCTGGCCGAGAGCCTTGTGCTGTGCGTGTCGGGCGCGATTGCGGCGGTGCTGCTGGCGATTCCGATGGTGCATGAGCTGGCGCGGTATGCAGCGCGGTTCAGCGTGCGGGCGAGCGAGATTACGCTCGACTTTACGCTGGTGTGGGTGGGCATTGCGCTGGCCTTTCTGGCTGCGGTGTTTCTTGCGTATGTTCCGAGGTTGCCTTCTCCGGATGCGGCACAGGGCGGTCTTGCCGGACGCGGCGTGCGCGTGACGGGCGGGAGCAGCAGGCGGTTGAGAATCTTTGCGATTACGCAGATTGCGGCTTCGTTCTTGCTGCTGGTGGGCGCGGTGGTGCTGATGAAGACGCTGTTTGTGCTCGAAAGCACGCGTCCACCGTTTGATACCTCGCCTGTGCTGGCGATTAATTTGCCGCAGATGACCTTTCACAAGACGCCGGAACAGGTGCGGGAGTTTTATCACGAGGTGGTGCGGAATGTGTCGGCGCTTCCCGGCGTGGAGCATGTGGCGCAGGGATTCAGCGTGCCGTGGCGCGATGCGCGGGAAGGAAGCATTGCGCTGAGCTTTGCTGCAGCGGGCGCGCGGAGGGCAGACGGGCAGGATTACCGCGCGAAGTTCCGTGGGGTAGGCCCAGGATTTTTTGCCACGATGGGCCTGCCGATTCTGGAGGGACGTGACTTTAATGACGGTGACAAGGACGGCAACGAGCGCGTGGTGATTATTTCGAAGAGCCTGGCAGACCGGCTCTTTCCGGGGCAGGATGCTCTGAACCGCACGCTGCAGTGGACCGACCCTGTGATCAAGTTCATTGGCATAAGCCCGGAGCCGCGCAGGATTGTGGCCGTGGTGCCGGATCTAGATGACGAGAACATCATTCCCGCTCCGGCAATGACGATCTATCAGCCGATTGATCAGGAATGGGCGGGAGGAAGGCTGTTTGTGCGGGCGCACCAGGATGCGTATTCCCTGCTGCCGGCGATTACGAAGACGATTCATGATATGTCGGGCGATCAGCCGATTGAGAAACCGACGACGCTGGGCGATGTTCGCGCAGAGATACTTTCCCCGGACAAGTTGAATGCGATTGTTTTTGGCGGGTTTGCTGTGGTGGCGTTACTGATTTCCGTTGTGGGCGTGGCGGGCGTGCTGGCGTTCTCCGTCTCAAGCAGGACGCGTGAGTTTGGGATTCGGATGGCGCTGGGGGCGCATCCAAATACGATCCTGGCGAGCGTGCTGCGCGATGGCGTGTGGATGGCAGGGCTGGGGGTTGCGGCTGGGATTGTGCTGGGCTTTGTGGCGGTGCGCGTGGCGGGGAGCTATATTGCGCAGATTGACCAGCCCGGTGTGCTGGCCTTTGCCGGGGCTGCTGTCGTGATTCTTGCGGCGGCGGCGATTGCTGCCGCTGTGCCTGCGATCCGGGCTTCGCGAGTGAATGCCGTGGAGGCGTTGAGGGCGGAGTGAAAAAGCAGGGAATAGGGAGTAGGGTTTTAAATAAAAGTCAAAAGCTATAAAAGGACTAAAGGCTATAAAAAGCAACCGCAGATCCTTCCCTTACCGCCCCCCGAGCTGAAAAACGCCCGGGGCCTCGTGCGCTCAGGATGACACTGCCTAGTTTTGTGGAAGAGTGAAAAGTGGGAGAACTGGCGGGAGTGTTGTCCCACCCTTCGAGCAAAAGACGCTTGAAGGATGGGGCACCCGTGATTTTGCTTCCTTACTTCTTGGAGTGGCCGGTCGTGGCTACGGCTTCGTCCAGCATGGTGTAGAGTTTGCTGAAGTCTTTTACCTCTACGTAGGGCGCGGCGCCTCCGGTTTTGTCGGTGACAATCCACACGGTCGGCGTCTGGTGGACGCCGATGCTTTGTGCGAGTGCGACGTCTGCCTTGATGGCGTTGCTGATGGTGCCTTGCGGGTCAACCGCGAAGGGAAAGGCGACGCCGTGCTGGTTGGCGAACTTCGAAGTGAATTGGCTAAGGTCGCTGACCGTTTCAATGCTGTTTTGATTGGCGAAGACAGCGTCGCGGTAGTCGTTGCCGAGGTGCTTAGGCTGGGAGTCGAACCAGCGTGCGTTGACTGCGGCCTGGAAGCTCCAGATGTGCTGCGGCAGAGGGAAGTCGTGCCGGAGCCAGGGGACGTGGTACTTGGCAGCGGCATCCTTCAACAGCTGATTTTCGCGGGCGCACATCGGGCATTCGAGGTCGGCAAATTCAAAGATGGCGACATGGGAGCCTGGCGGGGGCTTGAGAGCGGCGAGGCCCTGCTGTGCGTGGCTTGTTGCTGCGGTGCCTAGTAGCGCGACTGTAAGCATGACCAGGGTGGTGCGTAAGGTAAGCTTGGGGAGATAGTTCCAAAAATTCTGCATAGATGTGTGTGGATTTAGACGAAGGAGTGGCATTTTCATGCGATTTGTTATCGCCTCTCTGGCAATACTGGGTCTGATTGTATCAATCCTTGCATTGCGGGTGCATTACTCCAACGACGTGGAGCCTTGCGACATTAACTCCCACTGGGACTGCGGCGTGGTGAATCACAGCAGGTATGCGGAGGTGCAGCATATTCCAGTTGCGGCAATTGGAATTGTTGGATATCTTGGTCTCGCCCTGCTTGCGGTGCAGGGACGGCGCGTGCTGACGCTGCTGGCTTCTGCGGCCGGATGCGCGTTTGCGCTTTACCTCACTTCGATTGAGGCATTTCATTTGCAGGTCTGGTGCCTGTATTGCGTCATTTCGCAGATTACAATTGCGCTGATTACAATTTTTTCCGTGATATGGATATTGCTGAAACGGAATCGATTGCAATCTGTCTGACAGACAGGCCGCGACTCAGCCGGCGGCTCTGCTGATGGGTAATCAGACCAAACCACTCAATTCCTGATGCTCTCGTGTGTGCGGAGGGGTTCTGCTTGCCGGGTCATTACGATCTTTGGACGGTCTTCTGCTCGTTTGTCATCGCATTCCTGGCGGGCTTCGTCGCCTTTGAATCGGTGGATCATTCGCGCGTCCATGGAGCGAACCGCGGGGCTGTTTTCTTTGGCGGTGTGACGCTGGGGCTGGGCATCTGGTCGATGCACTTTATCGGGATGCAGGCGTGGCGGCCGCCGTATCCGCTCTATTATGCGGTGGACCGTACGGTGCTGTCGGTGGTGGTAGCGGTTTGTGCGTCGTGGCTGGCGCTTTATCTTGTCGCGCGGAACCAGATGTCGTGGGATGCGCCACGGTCCTCGTTATGGATCCGCGGGGTGGGCGCGGTGCTAGTGGGCACGGGCATTTGCGCGATGCACTACATCGGTATGAGCGCGCTCAAGTTTTCCGGGCCGGTGATGTGGGATCCATTCTGGATTACCTACTCGTTTTTGATTGCTGTGTCCGCTTCCTGGGCGGCGATGGAGATGCTGGACCGAAGCGGGGACGGCATCAAGGACCTGCGGCCGCGCGTCCTGGCTTCGGCAGTGATTGCCGTGGCGATCTGCGGGATGCACTACGCGGGGATGTGTGCCTTTATGCCGGCGCAGGGAGCGGTGAGCTTGCCGTCGCGGATTTCCCTGAGGGGAGAGACGCTGGCACAGATTGGCGTGGGGAATGCGATGCTGTTTCTCTTTGCGCTGCTGGTGGTTTCCTATCGCGACAAGGCGCAGTGGGTACAGGCGGCGATGGAGGCGCAGCTCGAAAACGCGGAGAGTGTGCGCAAGCTGGAGGGCCTTGCGACGGCGGGCAAGATTGCGGCCTCGGTGGCGCATGAGATCAATAATCCGCTGGAGGCGGTGACGAACCTGCTGTTCCTGGTGCAGATGGGGCAGATTGGCGAGAACGAGAAGCAGTACCTGGAGATGGCGCAGAAGGAACTGGAGCGGATCGGGTCGATTACGACGCATACGCTGCGCTTTTACCGGCAGCAGAGCTCGGCTGCCCCGGTGTCGATTCCGGAGCTGCTGGAGTCGGCGCTGACTCTGTTTCAATCGCCGCTGATGGTCAACAAGGTGACGGTGGTGCGCGAGTGGCCGGAGTGGGTTCCGCAGGTGGTGTGCCGCGAGGGCGAGATCCGGCAGGTGGTGGCGAACCTGATCAGCAATGCGATTGACGCAATGCCGCATGGAGGAACGCTGCGGCTTGCAATTCTGCCAGAGCTGGAGGGCCTGCTGCTGGAGATTGCGGATACGGGAAAGGGGATTCCGGCCGAGGTGCGGGGGAAGATCCTGGAGCCATTCTTTACTACGAAGGGACACAAGGGTACGGGGCTGGGATTGTCGATCAGTGCCGAGATTATTGCGCGGCATGGCGGTACGCTGCGCTTTGATTCGACAACGGGAGGCGCGGCTGGAACGGGTAGCTGCTTCCGGATCTACCTGCCGTATTCGCAGGATCAGACCGCAGCGGCGGAGGAGCCGCTGCGGGATGGCTTAGGGCTCCAGCACGGCGCGCTGGGCGGCGAAGATTTCTCTCAGGCCTGATTCTGCGAGATCGATGAGCGCGTTGAGTTGCTGGCGCGAGTAGCTGCCCTTTTCCGCCGTGGCCTGCGTTTCCACGAGGCCGCCGTTGGCGGTCATTACCACATTCATATCGACTTCAGCCTGCGAGTCCTCTTCATAGCAGAGGTCGAGGAGCAGATTGCCTTCCACGATGCCGACCGAGGTTGCGGCGACTAGCTGCTTGAGCGGCGACTGCTTGAGCGCGCCGGTTTTGACGAGGGCGTTCAAGGCGAGGGCCAGCGCGACCGCTGCGCCGGTGATCGCCGCGGTGCGCGTGCCGCCGTCGGCTTGGATTACGTCGCAGTCGAGGATGACGGTGCGCTCGCCGAGAGCCTGCATGTCGACGACCGAGCGGAGGCTCCGGCCGATGAGGCGCTGGATTTCATGCGTGCGGCCGCCGATCTTGCCGCGTTCGCTTTCGCGAGGCGTTCGGGTGACGGTGGAGCGGGGGAGCATGGCGTACTCGGCCGTGACCCAGCCGCGGCCAGAGTTGCGGAGCCAGCCGGGGACGCCCTGCTCGATGGTGGCGTTGGTGAGCACGCGGGTGTTGCCGAAGGAGACGAGGACGGAGCCTTCAGCAGTCTGGACGAAGTTTGGGGTGAGAGTGAGGGGACGGAGTTGGGAGGGAGTGCGTCCGCCGGGGCGGAAGAAGGTGGGCGTCGAGCTCATATCGGCATTGTAGCGGGCTGAGATTGGGACGGATTGGGAATAGGCGTTCCAGCGTGGGAGGGGATGGTTCCCGGAATGGGACCAATTTGGGAATAGTGCGGAAATGGGATTTCCGAGGCTGATGGAAGGTAAATATATTTTTCTCTATGGTTTGCGGTGATTTATGAAACCAATCTGTTCCATTCTGGAACTGGCCTGGTTGCCAGCATGTACGGCATGGGGGCGTGAGATTTTCTGGTTATCCCTTTTCTAATGAGCTCCTTAGCGGGGTTGTACGAGTTTGGCACGCTACGTGTATATAAGCGGGACAGAACGGTGCTTCGGGAACGGATTCGGAACGCCGGCGGACACAGGAAAAGAGGGGGATTCCGGGATGCAGACGGCGCATACAACATATGGGGCGGGGTCGGCGCGGGGACGGGTACAGGCCTTTGCCGAGACCTTGTCGTACGCGGGCGGCAAGGCGGAGACGGTCTCTGGGCTGGCGCATGACGCGCGCAACATGGTGCAGGCGCTCGCGCTCTACTGCGACCTGCTGGAGGAGCCGGGGGTGCTTTCGATTGCCTGCCGGCACTATGCAAGCGAGCTTCGTCTGGTGACAGCCTCTTGCCGGCGGATGGTGGAGAAGCTGGCGCTGCTGGGCAAACGCGAGGCGGCTGGTGCCACGCATCCCGTGGCACTTGCTCTGGCGGTGCCGGAGCATCCGATTGAGGACCTGCGCGAGGAGCTGTTGGGGGTAAGCAATCTGCTGAGCGCGCTGGCCGGGCCTGCGGTGAAGGTGACGGTTGCGGCGACGGAGGGGATGCTCCCGGTCTGGATGACGGTGGAGGACCTGACGCGGGTGCTGGTGAACCTGGTGAAGAACGCGACGGAAGCGATGCAAGGCTCGGCGAAGCGGCGCTCTGCTACGCAGGGCGTGGGTGGTATCCAAATTACGTTACGTGAGCGTGCGGCGAGCGCCGATGCGCCGCGGACACTACTGCTCTCGGTCGAGGACTCGGGGCCGGGGATTGATCCGGCACAGCTGGAGGCGGTCTTTGAGCCGGGCTTTACCACGAATGGGACGACGAGTGCACATGCATCGGGATCTGGTCTGGCGCCGTGGCCTGCTGCGCACCGTGGGCTGGGGCTTTTCATCTGCCGCTCGATTGTGGAGGCGGCGGGGGGAAGGATGCTGGCCGGCAACCGCGGCGAGAACGGGGTTGGGGGCGGTGCGCGCATCGAGATGGAGCTTCCGATTCGCATCTCCTGAGAGGGACCGGGAGAACGGACCAGGTATTTAACCGCAATACACACAAAAACACGCGAGGCGATTACAATGTTGGCAACAGTCTTCCACACACGTTCCATGGAGTTTTTCCCTCAAGCAGCGGAGCCTGCAGCACGACTTCATTTGCTGGTCGTGGATGTAGACCCGGCAATCCGCTCGGCGTGCGCCGAGATTGCGTCGGGGCTTGGCTATGCGGTCGAAACCACCGCCGACTTTGCGCAGGCGCGCAGCCTGCTGCGAGGCCGCGCGGCGGATATCCTGTTGGTGAACCTGCCTGCGGCGGCCGGCAGCCAGGGACTTGAATTGATTTCCGAGGTAAGGCTGCTCTATCCGCAGATTGCGATTATCGCGATGACCTCGTCGGGGCTGGTCAACACAGCTGTGGAGGCGATGCGCTGCGGAGCAACCGATTACCTGACCAAGCCGTTTGCCGTGGATGAGCTTTCCTCGGTGCTTGAGCGTGCGGCTTCGACGCTCTCGACCGACACGGCGGCGCGGCAGTTGCGTGAGCAGCTTCGCGCCTCGCAGGGACTGGGTGCGATGATTGGCCGCTCGGCAGAGATGGAGAAGATGTATCGCATCCTGTCGAAGGTGGCGCAGAGCACGCATCCGGTGCTGATCCTCGGCGAGAGCGGCACGGGCAAGGAACTGGTGGCGCGCACGATTCACGCCTACGGGCAAAACGCTACAAAACCGTTTCTGCCGGTGGATTGCGGCTCGATTGTGCCGACGCTGATTGAAAGCGAGCTCTTTGGCTACGTGAAGGGTGCGTTTACAGGCGCGAATCGCTCGAAGGATGGATTGCTGGTTTCGGCCGAGAGTGGCACCGTGTTTCTCGACGAGATTGGCGAGCTGCCGCTTGACCTGCAGGCGAAGCTTTTGCGCGCGCTGCAGGAGCGCGAGGTGCGGCCGGTCGGTGCGACGCATCGCGTGCCGATGAAAGCGCGCATTGTGGCGGCGACCAATCGCGATCTGGCTGCGATGGTGGCGCAGGGAACCTTTCGCAAGGATCTCTTCTACCGCCTGAACGTGGTGAACCTGCGGCTGCCTTCTCTGCGCGACCGGCGCGAGGATATTCCGCTGCTTGCCGCTCACTTCCTGGACCGCATCAGCCGCGAGCACGGGGCGAAGTTCACGCTGAGCGACGAAGCGCTGCGCACAATGATGCGCTACGAGTGGCCGGGCAATGTACGCGAGCTTGAGAACTCTGTGGAGCGCGCCTGCGCGTTGTCTTCAGGGCCCATTCTGCACCTGGGCGATCTGCCGACGCAGCTGCAGAACAACGGGCTCGAAGCCCGGAAGGCGACGTTGGTGGCTGGGCAGATGACGGAGACCGCGGCAATGGCAGAAGTGATGACGCTGGCGGAGATGGAGAAGCAGGCGATTCTTTCGGCCATCCGTACGCTGAACGGCGACAAGCTGCAGGCCGCGAAGCTGCTGGGCATCGGCAAGACGACACTCTACCGCAAGCTGAAGGAATACGGCATTGCGGATCCGCTTTCAGAATGAGTCAAGACAGCTATTAGCTTTTAGCTGTTAGCTCGTCCGTGCAGAGGTGGCTGCTGCGGTTGCGTCCAACCGAACTGCCTCATCGAATTCAACGACAAATTTTGTTAACCCTGCTTCGAAGCTAATAGCTAACAGCTAAAGCTAAGAGCTGCTTTCAGGAGACTTCTTATGAGCATTCTTCTCGTTACCGGAATGGAAGGGGCGCGCAACTGCGCCGATGTGATTGCGAAGCAACTCGGCATGGAAGTAGAAGTGGCCGAGGGGCGCAAGGTTGCTCTGATTGCGCTGCGCCGTGGGGAGTTTGCCGCCGTGGTGGTGGATGAAACGATTGCCGAGTGCGACCCGGCAGCTGCGGAAGCGATCTGGGAGCGCTCCGGCCTCGCGATTCCTGTGCAGGTGAACTTTGCGCTCACAGGCGCAGCGCGGCTGATTCGCGAGCTGCGCTCGGCGTTGCACCGTCGCGAGCGGGAGCAGGAGCTGGCGCGCCGTGCGGCTGCGGCGGCAATTGAAGCGGAGCTCAAGAGCACAGTCGCTGGCCTTGTGCTGCATTCGGAGCTGGCGCTTTCGGGGTCGGATGCAGGGTCACCTGTGGCCGAGAGGCTGCGCACTCTGGCGGAGCTGGCTGGGAGCCTGCGGCAAAAGTTGAGTGCGCCGGTTGTTACGCAGGCGCGGGCGGCTTCGGCGCATTGATTTTGAGAAAGTGTTGCACGCGCAAAGGCCGGGGCAGACGGGATTCGCCCCGGCTTCTTTTCTTGGGAGTTTGAGCAGTTGCCCGTGGAAATAGCGTGGGATGTATCGCGTACTCTGAATGGAATGGAGTCATCGGCGGTTTTATTGATTCATTGCCAGGACCGGAGGGGGCTGGTGGCGCGTGTGGCGTCACTGCTCTATGCGCATGGAGCGAATATTCTCCATGCGGACCAGCACGAGGATCATGAGCTGGGCATGTTCTTTATGCGCGTGGAGTTTGCGCTGGATGGAGATGCAGAGTTGGTGGCCCCGTCTTTGCAGGCTGTCGAGCGGGCCTTTGTGCCGCTGGCCGCGGAATTACAGATGAACTGGAGCCTGGTTTCGCGTGCGGTGCGGCCGCGTGTGGCGCTCTTTTGCTCGCAGTATCTGCACTGCATGGCGGACTTGCTGGAGCGGTGGCGGTCCGGGGAACTCCAGTGCGAGATTCCGTTGATTGTTTCGAATCATGGCGAAGTGGAAGGGCTGGCGCGATTTTATGGGATTCGCTTTGAGCATGTACCGGTGACGGCGGCCACGCGTGTTGAAGGGGAGGCGCGGCAGTTGGCGTTGCTGGAAGAGGCCGGCGTCGATCTTGTCGTGCTGGCGCGGTATATGCAGATACTCACGCCTGCTTTTGTGGCGAAGTTTCCGGCGCGAATTATCAATGTGCATCACTCGTTTCTGCCGGCGTTCATTGGGGCGAGGCCGTATCACGCGGCGCATGCGCGTGGGGTGAAGCTGATTGGCGCAACGAGCCATTATGTGACGGAAGTGCTCGACGACGGGCCGATTATTGAGCAGGATGTGGTGCGGATTTCGCACCGCGACCAGGTGGAGGACCTTGTCGCACGCGGCCGCGACCTGGAGCGCATTGTCCTCTCACGCGCAGTCCGCTGGCACATTGACCGGCGGATTCTCTGCTACGGAAACAAGACGGTGGTGTTTGATTAAAGGCCAAGCGCTGGCATTTGGGATTACGGACCTTTTCCCCAGAATTTTCTGTCTGCGAAGTTGAGGTTCGTGATGTTGGATTTGGTTTGAAAATCGAGACCGCTGATAGCGCCCGTGTTGTGTACGAACTGGGCTATTTCATTATTGAAGCGCACGCCCACATCCTCACGGTTGCGCGCTTCGAGGAACACATCCTGCTGCCCATGCACGTGCTCGTGCACTTCGTTGATGGCATCTGGCGCAGGTCGGAGTGATTGAGGATGGGATCGTGCAGATCGAACCAGCGCACATCGGCGCGGGCCAGCCGCACTTTCTCTTCCTGTGTCATGGCCGCAAATTTGGCCGGCAGTTCACGGATGTAGGCAGCGCGGCTGTCTGCCGTGCTCAGAGGCAGACCAGCTGTCCTGGCTACCCAGTCATTGTCGGCGAAGAGGCCATTCAGTTGTATGTGCGTGACCACCAGGTTACCGCTCTGCGCGATGATCGGATTATGGCAGCGTACTAGATCAAGCCACCACTTTACGGTTGGATCTACCTGCGCCTTGTTGTTCCAGCCGCACTAGAGTTGCATTGCCAATGCGGTGCGGTCGGCGAGCGAGCCATGGCGGAACACTTCCGTGATCTGCTGAGTGGCCGGTCTTGCCTTGGTAAATTCAGCGGGAGATTTTTGAAACTGGCGGATGATGTTCTGCCGCGCTTGTTCCTGCTCGGCAGGGGAAAGCGGTGTGTCGAGCACGCTGGCATCAATTACACGCAGGTCTTCCATATCCTGGACGGTAAGCACGTTGTTTCCAGAGCTGGATACAGCCTGCGAGGCAGGTGCAGGGGCTTGACCAACTGCTATGGCTGGGCTGGCGGCACATGCAAAGGCAACAGGAAGCAATGCATGCCCAAAGCATATAAGAAGGGGGCGGGCACAGGGGAGATTGCTGCTCATGTGTCCTCCAACGCGTATCAGGTTACACCGTATTTTTGATATTTGAGGTTAACAACTGCGCTGGTCGTTTTTTTGATTCCGTCACGATTGCCCCTTTAAGACAACCGTGACGGCATGGGGGCCAAGGATGTTTTAACAGTTGGTCTTACTAAGTTCCTGCCTTTACGCACTCGCGGGCGGCGATGGCGGCCCTCCGGGTCCGCGCATACGGTCGGCAGGCGCGGGCGTTGCCGTTGGGTCCACAGCCGCCACCAGTTCTGCGTGCAGGCCGGCGCTCCAGTCTCCCGGTTTGACCGGCTTCAGCGTGGCAATGGATGCATCGCCGTGCTGGCCGGTGAATACCATGTCTTCCGCTTGCGTGGTGCGGTGAATCGTGTGCTTCGTGTACGGCTCGTGCTGCATGAGCTGGACGGCGACATCTTCCGGAAGAAAGACCTGGCCGGTGTGCGAGGTGTGGCCTGCTTCATAAGTGGAATTACTGGTTTGGCCGCCGAGGCGCACCTTGAAGTGGATGTGATTGGTGCGGCCGGGATAGAAGCCGGGAACGATGGTGCGGAAGAAGACGGAGCCGTCCGTGCCGGTGAGCTGGATGCCGCGCAGAAAGGTGAGCTTGTCTGTGGTGTGCATCTGCGGTGGTGTTCCCATGGGGCCGCCTTGTGGTCCGCTGGCGAAATCGGGCGGCGGGCCTGGTGGCGGACCTCCTGCCGGACCTCCGCTGGGTGGCGGGCCACCGGGGCCCATCGGATTCGCTTTCGTGTAGCCGGAGTAGACGCCGAGGGCGTCGCAGTGCCAGATATCAATGGCCGCGCCGGGCAACGGTTTGCAGGTGTGTGCGTCCAGAATGGCGATGCGCAGGGTGAGCGGGACGCCGGGTTTGCTCTCCGCAATGTCGGAGCGCAGGAGCTCGCCGGCTACGTAGTAGGGGCCGACTTCCTGCTCCGGCATGAGGTGGCAGACGGAGGAATCCGCAGAGAGGCCGAGCGCAAAAGCGGCGCGCCGCAGTTCCAATGCGGTTGCGATGGTGAGAGAAGTGGAAAGAAAACGGCGGCGGGTGAAAGGGGGCATCGAGCGTGTTCACTCCCGGAGGTCGAGATAGCTACTAATTAATTAGACGGCAAGTTGGGTTTTGTTATTACATTGTGGAAGATTTCGCTGTATACAGTGCGAGCAACCTGGTGAGCGTGGTGCTTTGACACATTGGGTGCTCCCGTCTGGAGCGGATAATTCTCTGCTATGGGAATAAAACGGTAATGTTTGATTAGGGGCGAGTGACGAAGGACAATGGACGAGAAAACGCCGTGAATCTATTGAGGATTCGCGGCGTTTATTTCGGGAGGAGAGATTAGCGCAAAAGCGGGGCTTTGGCCCGTTGGCTTTTGTAGTACCCCACGTCCGAAAACACGGACCTGGGCACCCGGCCCGCTACTCTGCAGTTGAGCAGATGATTAGTAAACAGAAGCCGACTTCCCGTTACCAATCCTTGTGCTTGATGGAGCGCAAGCGAGGCCGCACTGCGGGACGTGCGTTATTAGTGAGGCTTAAAGAAAGCGACAAGCAGAGCGAAGTACGCTAGGGAGAGAGCGCTGCCGCCTGCAAACTTCCACCACTTCCCGTTCTCCGTATTGAGACGGGATGCCGCCAGAATCGTGGCGAAGATCAAAATAAAATGCCCGATTCCGCCTAGTGCCACCGTCATTGGTACCAGTTGCTCTGCGTGTCCCGTACGCAGCAGCAACCAGAAGGCTATCGCACCCGCCTGTATGAGATGCGTGATGAAGAGTCCCATCGCGTTCCACAGGATCGCAATAGAAAAACCAGCTCCATATCCCCATGCACTGTTGCGGCGCGCAAGAACGATCACAGCAACATAGATCAACGCCTGTAAAGAGTGGAGAATGCGCAGATCGGGAACAAGAATCGCCGAAAGAAGAAGCGCTAAAAGAAAAAGTACCGTTCCGATGTATATCCACACTTGTGTCGGATGAAAACCATTGGGACGAGCATCTTGCACACGCATGATCTCACTTACGATTGCGCTGCCTCATTTGTTCCCGGCTCCGTAATACCAGACCAACCAACCGTCGAGATGATCGAGCCAGCCTCGACGAGAACATTGGTCCCGATAAACGGGCATCTCGTGAGCAATTTTGTTTTCTCGACGAGCGATAAATCGCCAATGCACTCGTCGATAAGGTGCTGGGCGTGTAATCGGAAACCGCCAATTTTTGCTCCGCTAGCATGCACGGAGGATGGTACAAATGAAAGCCGCGAATCCATTAAGGATTCGCGGCTCTTTTCGTCCTTCGTCCCTGACGATTGCGCTAGAGCGCAATCGTCACGGCTTTGGTTTCGAGGTAATTGTTCAGCACCTCTTCGCCCATTTCGCGGCCCCAGCCGGATTGCTTGTAGCCGCCGAAGGGTAAGGATGCGTCGAAGACGTTGTGGCAGTTGACCCAGACCGTTCCGGCGCGGAGGCCGCGGGAGACCTTGTGCGCGATGCTCAGGTCTTGCGTCCATACCGATGCGGCCAAGCCGTAGATGGTGTCGTTGGCGCGTTTGAGGATGGCGTCAAGGTCCTTGTCTGAGAACGGCACGGCGCAGACTACAGGGCCGAAGATTTCTTCCTGTACCACTTTCATCTTCGGGTTGGTGTTGGTGAGCACGGTGGGACGCACGAAGTAGCCGCGTTCCACTCCGCTGACCGGGCCACCTGCGGCGACTTTTGCACCTTCGGAGATGCCAGACTCAATGTAGCCGATGACTTTTCTGTACTGCTCGTCGCTGACGAGCGGGCCCATCTGGCACGACGGGTCGAGGCCCGGCGCAACCTTGATGTCATCGGCGACGTGGCTTACACCTTCGACGACCTGGTCGAAGATTTTCTCGTGGATATAGAGGCGCGAGCCGGCGCAGCAGCATTGGCCGTGGTTGAAGAAAATGGCCGAGGCTGTGCCTTGGATAGCTGTGTCGACGTGCGCATCCGGAAAGACGAGGGCAGGCGACTTGCCGCCGAGCTCGAGGGTGACTTTTTTGAGGTTGCCTGCTGCGGCCTTCACGATGAGCTTGCCGACTTCCGTGGAGCCGGTGAAGGCGACCTTGTCGACATCGTCATGCGCGGCGAGCGGTGCGCCGGCGCCTTCGCCGAAGCCGGTGAGGACGTTGATGACGCCGTCGGGCAGGCCGGCTTCCTGGAAGATTTGCGCGAGACGCAGACCGGAGAGCGGGGTCTGCTCGGCGAGCTTGAGGACGACGGTGCATCCGGCGGCGAGAGCGGGCGCCGTTTTCCATGCGGCCATCAGCAGCGGGAAGTTCCAGGGGATGATCTGCGCGACGACACCGATGGGCTCGCGCAGCGTGTAGGAGTGAAAGTCTCCCGGGAAGGAGATGGGGAAGGTTTTGCCGGTGATCTTCGTTGTCCAGCCACCCATGTAGCGGAACATATCGATGGTGAGCGGCACATCAGCGACGCGGGCGATGGAGAAGGGCTTGCCGTTGTCGAGCGATTCGAGCTCAGCGAACTCGTCGTTATGCTGTTCGATCAGCTCGGCGACCTTCCAGAGAATGCGGCCGCGTTCGGACGGCGACATCTTGGTCCAGGGGCCTTCATCAAAGGCCTTGCGGGCGGCAGCTACGGCGCGGTTGACGTCTTCGGCCTCGGCTTCGGGGACGTGTGTGATGACGTCTCCAGTGGCGGGATTGTAGACGGGGAAGGTTTTGCCGGAGGCGGCGGAGACAAACTTTCCGCCGATGAGCATTTTGTGGTCGGAAGAGACGAAGTCCGCGGTGTGGCTGCTGACGCGGGGATCGAGTGCGATAGTTGCCATGAGAAGAACCTCCGTGCACCGGTGAGGGTGCGTTTGCGTTTTGGACGGACGTTTCTGAAAAACGACAGGGCCGAAAATTTCTACGCAGGAACACTACCACCGGCCGCGAAGAGTTGGCCAGAGTGGGTGGGGAATTTGTTGAAATGTTGTCGAAAGTTTGGGGGAATGATGCTATCTTGAGTTGGGCCGATAAGGCGGCCCACGGTCCGCGTAAAGGGTTCAGCCCACCTTCCAGATAAGTTGCTTTTGAGACCCTGACTTCCAGCCCGAGATACGCGGACACCGGGCAAATCTGGAAGGAAGGTGTCTATGCTAAGCTCTAAGCTCCCTGAGCGTCCCTCGCTCGAACACCTCAAAAAACTAGCCAAGACTCGTCTGCAGGAACTGCGCCGCGCAGATCCAGAGGCAAAGCTGACCACCGCGCAATTGGTCGTAGCGCGCGAGTACGGATTCCCAAGCTGGCGCGCTCTGAAGGCTCAGCTCGATAATCACCGCGCGAAAAAGATCACCAGCCCCGTCATGCGCATCCTGCCGGTCTCCAACTTCAGTCGTAGTCTCGCCTTTTACCGCAACGTGCTCGGCTTCGAAATCCGCGAAGAAGAGGACGGCGTGGAAGCTGTGATGGGCCCTGCGCTCATCCGTTTCGGCAAGGAAGGCTATGCGCCAACCGACTCGAATACGCCCAAGCAGCCTGGCTCAGCAATCCTGTTCTTACAAAGCGAAGACGTGGAGGCTCTGCACTGCGCCATCCGTACACGCGGCGGCAAGCCCGGCGCAATCGAAAAGGTGAACTGGATCAAGATGCGGATGTTCGAGATTCGCGATCCCGATAGCAACGTGCTGTGGTTTGGTCAGAGCTACCACAAGCACCAGGATTCCCCGAGCCGCGGCGCGGGACAGCCGCAGGGCATGCAGCAGGCGCTGCCGGAACTGCCCTGCAGCGACGTAGCCGCCGCCGTGGCATGGTATCGCGACGTGCTCGGCTTCCGTATCAACTACCAACAGCACGATCTCGGCGTGATGGATCGCGACACCATCACCGTGCTCCTTATCGCGCGCACGGACCAGCACAAGGGCATCGGCTCTTGTGAAGTGTATGTAGCAGACGCAGACTTGTTATACGAGGAACTGCAGGCCAAAGGCGCCCGCATCTTAGGCCCGCCCGTAAGCCATCCTTGGGGCTTGCGCGATTTTCGAGTGATCGATCCTGAAGGCAACCGAATCACATTCGCACAGAGATTTGAATAATGCTGATGAGTGTGCGCGTTCAAGGTGCGCTTTGCCGGTTCTTTCTATGCAACGGGCAAGTTGGAGAATGAATGATTGTATTGCCATCTTTCGAGAATGGTGGGGTGCAAGGATGCAGCATTCAACATCCTTTGCTATGGAAGGAGGGTACCAGTAATTCGGCTACAATCAGGGCCTATGAAACTCGCATTGCTGTCTAGTTTTGTATTCATCCTTGCCGCAACATCAGCCATGTTGCAGGCCGCGCCGATTTCTCCGTCAACCCCGGAGGAGCATGCGGTTCTTGCTCCTATTCACAAACTGTTTGAGGGGATGTCGCGGCGGGATGCAGTTGCAATCAAGGATCAGGTGCTGCCGGGCGGCGGATTGGTGCTGATGCGTGACGGGAAGCCCGTGCAGATGAGCTTTGATGACTTTGCCGACCGCGTGAGCAAGCCGGGAAACACGCAGACGGAAGAGCGCATTTACGACCCCGTCATCCGCATCGATAACGACCTGGCGGTGGTGTGGGCGCCGTTCAGCTTCTTCGTCAATGGCAAGGTCGATCATTGCGGAACGGACCTCTTCAGTCTTGTTCGTGTAAGCGGGCAATGGTTGATTGCCAGCGTGGCGGACACGGGGCGTAAGGTTTGCCCGGTTCAGTGACGTGGGGCTTTTGTCGCATGCGGGCGGCTCTTCTACACTGGATGCGTGGGCTTTAGTGAGTTTCTTGGCAATACGGCGACGGTGACGCGGCTGCGCGAGGCGGTGCGCTCGGGGCATGTTCCGCAGGCGATGATCCTGGCCGGTGCGCGCGGGTCAGGCAAGTACACGCTGGCGTTGATGCTGGCGCGTGCGGTGAACTGCCTGCAGCCGACGGAGAGCGATGGGCTGCCGGACTATTGCGGCGTGTGCCAGAACTGCGTCCAGATTGGCGCGGCGGCGAATCTTGAGGAAAAGGTTGCCGAGGCGGTTGAGGCGCGCGAAGAGATGCGCGAGGTGGACAAGAAAGAGACGCGCATCCTGATCCAGACGCATCCGGATGTGCTGGTGATTCCACCGGATCCGCCGCAGCTGCTCATTAAACTGGGACAGGTGCGGCAGGTGATTCACGCAGCCTGGTATCGTCCACCGGTGGAGGCGAAGCGCGCATTCTTTATCTTTACGAGCGCTGCGTTTATGAAAGAAGCCGCCAATAGTTTGCTCAAAGTTCTAGAAGAGCCGCCGGAACACGCCTCGCTGATTTTGCTGGCTGAGAATCCCCAGGAATTGCTGCCGACGATTCGGTCACGAGCGATTGTGCACCGGCTGGGTGCGTTGCCAGTGGTGGAGTTGGAAGAGCTGCTGGCGAAGCGCAGGCCGGAGCTGCGCGCGGCGGAGCGCACGCTGGTGGCGCGGCTGGCGGAGGGCGCAGTAGGCCGGGCGCTGTCGTTGGATTTAAGCGTTTGGCAGGCGAGCCGGCAGGATGCGCTAGTGATTTTGCGAGGGGCACTGAAGCAGCCGGATTACTCGGCACTCTTTCGTTCCACAGAAAGCTACCGCGCCGGTGCCGAGGGGCAGGAGAAGACGGTAAACCTGTTGCGTGCCATGGGGAGCCTGTTGGAAGACCTGCTGCTGGTGCATGCAGGCACACCGCAGTTTGTTCGCAATTCGGATATAGCTGCGGAGCTGGCGCAACTGGCGCAGCAAGTGACGCTGGACTGGATTGACGGCGCGGCGCAAGCGCTTGCGCAGGTGGAGTCCGGTATGCGGCGCAATCTGCTGCGCTCGCTCTCGCTGGATGCGATGGCGGTGAGTCTCGAGTCGAGTACGGCTGCGCGCTGAAATTTTGCGCTCCGTTGGGTTAAAGCTGTGGAAACAAATTTCTGCGCTGTCCACGCAACCCGGCTGTATGCGCGGGCATCTTTATATCCAGTAACAAGCTTTCCATCGACGTGTTGGAGCAACACGAAAATTTTTCGTGTGATGCCAGGGATTTTTGTCTTTAGTTTTCGTCGAAGGAAAGAGCTATCAATATAGGAAACTCTTTGATTTTTGAATACGAGCGTGTAGTTGCCTGCTCACGTCGGTTGTGCCGTAGATAGAAAGGACTGTAAATATGAGTGGACAAGCAATTCTCCCTGATCTTGCCCCGGAAAGTGTGGAAACGCCGGAAGTTCCCGTCCAGCAGAAGCGGCATCATGCGCGCGTGCATGCACCGACCTTTCACGCTCCTGTATATGAGGAGCAGGCTGCGGTGCACCAGGCGGAGTTGTTTTATTTACAAAAGCAGATTCAGTCACAGACGCCGATGGTGATTGTGATGGAAGATGGTGAGACGATCTCCGGCGCGATCGAATGGTATGACCGCTATTCCCTGAAGGTGAGGGGGCGCTCGCGGATGCTGGTGTATAAGTCGGCGATTAAATATATGTATAAGCAGGGCGAGAACGGCTAGAGTTTACGCGCCCTGCTTGTTCTCGCCCTTCCATGCTGCTTTATAAAGCCGGTCGCGGAGCGCGGCGCCGATGCCGTCAGCGGCGGGAAGTGGGCAGAGAATGATGGTGCAGCCTGCTGCATCCAGTTCGCGCAGTCCGGCATAGAGGCGTGAGGCCAGCTCTTCGGGATTTTTCCAGCTTCCCCACCGATAGACACGCACTTGGGCTGGCGCATCGTCATAAAGTTTATTCGACCATAGAGTGAATTCCTTCGGCCATAAAACTCCCACGGGTTCGAGGGGAAAGGCTTTGGCGGCTTTTGTCAGCGCTGCAGTTAGATCCTGCTCGGACGTTTCAACCAGGATGAGCCGCGCATGCGGTGCGTAATGACGAATGCCGACGCCGGGTGAGGGGAGCGATTCTGGTGAGGTTTCCTGAATGGGGGACTCATACAGGGCGGCATTGCCGACGGTGGTTCGGATTTCTTCGAGGGTAACTGCGCCGGGACGATAGATGACTACCGGGTTTTGCGTTGGGTCGAGTACTGTGGATTCCACGCCGTGGCGTGTTGGGCCTGCGTCCACAATGGCATCGATGCAGCCGTCCAGGTCTTCCAAAACATGTTCGGCCGTGGTGGGGCTGGTATGGCCAAAGAGGTTAGCGCTGGGCGCGGCGATGGGTACGCCGGCAAGGTGAATCAGCTCAAAGGCAACAGGATGTGCGGGCATGCGCACGCCGACAAGCGGGCGTCCCGCTGTTACAGAGTCCGGCACGGCACCGGTGCGGGGAAGCAGCAGCGTAAGCGGGCCGGGCCAGAAGGCGGTCATCAAGTCATGGGCAGCTGCCGGAATATCTGTCGCGATTTGAGACAGCATCGCATTGTTTGCAACGGGGTTTTCCTGCGGGCCGGCGATGTGTACGATCACGGGGTCCCAGGAAGGCCGCTGCTTGGCAGTAAAAATGCTGGCGACGGCGGCGGGGTCGAGCGCATTGGCACCCAGGCCGTAGACGGTTTCCGTGGGCAGGGCAACAAGTCCGCCGCTGCGGAGGATTTCCGCGGCTCGCGCCAGGTCTTGCGGAGTTGTGCCGAGCCGTAAGGTCTTCATTTTTCTATCTTCGCCGTTCGTACCGGGTCTGCGCTAGACTTCCGTAACGTGCGGAGCGCTTGGATTTCCAGAAGATGTCTTGTTAGGCTTCACAAATAACGGGTAGTAACCGCCCCGGTTTTTACTTGAGTGCCGTATAGGGAAAGATAGTGGTGCCGATATATCCGGTGAGGAGAGATACCGTGGTGATACGGAACGATATCAATACACTGAATTCGATTGCTAATGCGAGCCCTGCGAGCAGCCAGCCTGGAGGCTCGTCGAATGGAAAGCCTGCGGACAATTCCGTGCAGGCAGTGGACCGTGCGACGTTGAGCACGGCGGGAACGGGAATTTCGCAGTCGGCCGGCGAGATGGATGTGCGCTGGGACAAGGTTGCGGCCGTGCAGCAGGCGCTGGCGAATGGAACATATAACGTTCCGACGTCGGCAGTTGCTTCGACCATGGTGGATGCCATGCTGGGCGAGCGCTCGTAAAGATAGATTGAATTGGCTTGAGGTCCGCCCACTGTGGTGGACCTTTTGCTTTTTGTGGTAAGCCACGCTGTCGGCTGTGCGATGATGGGTGGCGAATTTCATCTCCTCCGGAAAGAGTGTGGAAGAAATGACTCTTCGCTTACGGCGATATTTGCGTTTTTCTGCTGTGTGGTTCGTGTTTGTGGCCTGCTGCTTATTGGCGGCGGCGCAGTCACGTGTTGAAGATGTGACGGTTCACTCAGCCGGGCTGGAGCACAATCTGCTTGGCGATCCTGCAGATCAACCGGTTTCCATTTATCTGCCGGCGGCGTATGCCGGTGAGCCTCAGAAAAAGTTTCCCGTGCTCTATTTTCTGCATGGCTACTCGGATACAACTCCACGGCATGTGGCGGCGGAAGCCGCGCAAAAGGTGATGGATGCGCTGATTACGAAGGGCGCAGCGCAGCCCATGATTCTTGTTTTTCCGAATGGCCTGAATAAATATAAGGGCGCGTTCTATGCGAATTCCGCCTCGACGGGCAACTGGGCTGACTACGTTGTGAAAGATGTGGTGGGTTATGTGGACAGCCACTACCGCACGATGGCAGTGCCACAGCATCGCGCGATTGTGGGGCACTCAATGGGCGGGTATGGAGCGCTGACGTTGGCCTTTGAACATCCTGATGTCTTCGGTTCGGTGTATGCGATGAGTCCCTGCTGCACGGACCTGGTGGCCGATGGAGGGCCGAGCAACGGGGCATGGGTGGATGCGGCAAAGCTGCAGTCGCCGGAGGAAGTGCCTGCGGCACTGGCGAAGGGGCAGTTTTTTGCTGCGGCATTTTCCGCCATGTGTGCTGCGCTTGCGCCGGATGCTTCCGCAAAGACCTTCGGGGACCTGCCCTTTGTGATGGAGAAAGACGCGCTGAAGACGAACCATGAAGTGTATGCACGCATTACGTCGAAGATGCCCGCGAATATGGTGATCTCGCATCTGACGAAGATTGCACAACTGCGAGGAATCTTCATCGAGTACGGCGCGCAGGAGAATTTCTCGCATATTGTTGCCGGCGCGCAAGAGCTTTCGGCGCGGCTTTCGCAGGCGGGCGTGCCGCATGTACTGGAGGTTTTTGAAGGCGACCACGGGAACCATTTCAATGAGCGGTTCAGCGAACATATGCTGCCGTGGGTTTCGCGGCAGATTGCGCAGTGACACAGCATTGACGCGGCTTCCGGCAGTATACTGCCTTCATGATTGCTGTTGAGACCGAGGTGAAATTTCGCGTGGCGGATGCGGAGGAGTTCAGCCGCAGGCTTGGCGCGGCGGGATTTCATTGCGACACGCCGCGATCCTTTGAGAGCAATGTGCTCTATGACACGCCGGATCGGCAGATGCGCGCGCGGACGGAGATTCTGCGCATCCGCAACTATGCCGGCAAATCCGTGCTGACGCATAAACGGCTTCCGGATGTTGGGCCGGGCGAGGATACGCATAAGCATCGTATTGAGACGGAGACGGAAGTGGCCGACGGCAAGGCGTTGGCGGAGGTCTTTCGTTCGCTGGGGCTGGTGGCTGCGTTTCGCTATGAGAAGTGGCGCAGCGAGTGGAGCGATGGCGAAGGCCATTGCGTTCTGGATGAGACGCCGATTGGAACTTTCGCGGAGCTGGAAGGCGCGGCGGACTGGATTGATCGCGCGGCGGCGCGGTTGGGCGTAGCCGCTGCGGATTACATCACGGCGAGTTACGGACGGCTGTTTGAGCAGTGGAAGGCCGAGCACAATTCTCCAGCCAACGATCTGACATTTGATGCGGTGAAGCAGTAAGAATCTGGAACAGGCTGAAAAGCAGAACGGCGGACTGCAAGGTCCGCCGTTCTCGTTTTCAGTGTGGCTTACGCTGCTTCGTTGGCGCCATGGCACTTTTTGTACTTCTTGCCGGAGCCGCAGGGGCAGGGATCATTGCGGCCAACCTTCTCGCCTGTTTTGCGCTGGCTGGGTTGGCTTGCTGCGGAGCCACCGGCCATCTGCGCGACCTTGAGCTCACGCTCCTTACGGCGGGCAAACTCCTTTTCGAGTTGGTCAATGGTGGTTTGCGGCGCGCGTGTGGGCACGGGGATCTGTTGCGGAAGAATCTCGCGCGGAACGGTGTCGATAACCGGGGCGCTGGGAGGCGGCAATTCCGCACTGGCGACCGGCGGCGCAAGCGGAACTTCCTGGCGTGGTTGCGGAGCTGCCTGCACAGGTCGGCCATCTTCGCCGATGATCTGCATGCGGAAAAGGAAGCGGCAGGTGTCTTCCTGGAAGCGCTGCATCATGGCTTCGAACATGTCGAAGGACTCACGCTTGTAAGCAACCAGCGGATCCTGCTGCGCGTAGCCGCGCAGGCCGATGCCTTCCTTCAGATGATCCATCGCGAGCAGGTGGTCCTTCCACAGGCCATCGATGACTGAGAGCATCACCATACGCTCGTGATAGCGCATGGTATCGGAGCCGAGGATGCTTTCCTTAGCTGCGTACTCTTCCTTGAGGCGGTCGTAGATTGCGTCGCCAAGCTCGTGGCGGTTGAGCTCATTGACGTTGATGCCCGCTGCGGTCAAGTTCAAGCCAAACTGGCCGAAGAGGCGTTCTTCGAGGCCCTTGATATTCCATTGATCGGGATGCACCTTCTCCGGGCAGAACTCATCGAGTGCGATCGAGAGAATGCCGCCGACGTAATCTTCGAGAATCAGCTCGCGTTGCTCGACGCCTTCAAGAAGCTGGCGACGCAGGCCGTAGACGGCTTCGCGCTGCTTGTTCATTACGTCGTCGTACTCCAGCAGGTGTTTACGCGACTCGAAGTTCTGCGCTTCGACGGCCTTCTGCGCGCCTTCAATGCGCTTGGAGATCATGCGCGACTCGATGGGCACGCCTTCTTCCATGCCGAGGCGCTCCAGCAGCACACTCACCCACTGCTTGGCGAAGATGCGCATCAGGTCATCTTCGAGCGAGAGAAAGAAACGCGAAGCGCCGGGGTCACCCTGGCGGCCAGCACGGCCACGAAGCTGGTTGTCGATGCGGCGCGATTCATGGCGCTCAGTACCGAGGATGAAGAGGCCGCCGGCTTCCTTGACGCGTTCGCGTTCGGCGTCAGCTGCAGCTGCGTGGTTCGCATTGATCTCGGCCCAGTCGGCTTCCGAGACTTCGAACTCCTGTCCCTGGTAGTAGAAGCGCAAGAAGCCGGCAGGCGCCATGGGATTGATGAAGCCTTCGCCTGTCGAGAGAGCGCGAGCAAATCCGCGTCGCACCAGCTCCTGGCGCGTCATAAAGTCAGCGTTGCCGCCGAGCAGAATGTCCGTGCCGCGGCCCGCCATGTTGGTGGCAATGGTGACCATGCCAAGGCGGCCAGCCTGCGCGACGATTTCCGCTTCACGCTCGTGGAACTTGGCGTTGAGAACAACGTGGCGCACGCCTTTGCGCTGCAGGATTGCGGAAAGGCGTTCCGACTTCTCAATTGACGTGGTGCCGACGAGTACCGGCTGACCATTTTCATGCAGTTCGGCAATGCTGTCCGCAACGGCGTTGTATTTTTCTTTCTCCGTGCGGTAGACAACGTCGGCATTTTCAATGCGCAGCAATGGCTTGTTCGTGGGGATGACGACGATTTCGAGCTTGTAGATTTTCTCGAACTCGGCGGCTTCGGTTTCTGCCGTGCCGGTCATGCCGCTTAGCTTGTTGTAGAGGCGGAAATAGTTCTGGAAGGTAATGGTCGCGAGCGTCTGGTCTTCCTTGCGGATGTTGACGCCTTCCTTGGCTTCGATGGACTGGTGCAGGCCATCGGACCAGCGTCGGCCCGGCATCAGGCGGCCTGTGAAAGTGTCTACGATGATGACTTCGCCGTCCTTCACCACGTAATCCACGTCGCGCTTATAGAGCGCGTGCGCCTTGATGGCGGTTTCGACGTAGTGCTTGAGATCCCAGTTTTCGGCGTCGGCAATGTTGTCGATGCCGAGCAGCTTTTCAATGGTGATCCAGCCGTCGTCGGTGACGCCGATGGTGCGCTGCTTTTCATCGACGATGTAATCGCCGCTGAAATACTTCTCGCCTTCCGAGAGGCTGATGCCAAGCTCTTTCTGCCGCTTGTGATCGCTCCATTCCACTTCTTCGCCGAGCTTGAGCTGGGGGATGATCTTGCGGACCTTCGCGTACTTGTCGGTTGTCTGGTCCGTGGGACCGGAGATGATGAGCGGCGTACGCGCTTCGTCGATGAGGATCGAATCGACTTCGTCGACGATGGCGTAATAGTGCCCGCGCTGCACGCAGTCCTTAATGTCGAACTTCATGTTGTCGCGCAGGTAGTCAAAGCCGAACTCGTTGTTAGTGCCGTAGGTGATGTCGGCGGCGTATGCAGCCTGGCGCTCGGCGTCGTTGAGATCATGCACGATGACGCCGACGGTGAGGCCGAGGAACTCGTAGATCTTGCCCATCCACTCGGCGTCGCGCTTGGCCAGGTAGTCGTTGACGGTGACGACGTGGACGCCCTTGCCGGCGAGCGCGTTGAGGTAGCAGGCGAGCGTGGCGACGAGGGTTTTGCCTTCGCCGGTCTTCATCTCAGAAATCTTGCCGGAGTGCAGAACCATGGCACCGATGAGCTGCACGTCAAAGTGGCGCATCTTGACGGAGCGCCGGCCGGCTTCGCGGACGACAGCGAAGGCTTCGGGAAGGACTTCATCGAGAGCGGCCTTTTCGGCGGACTTGATGGCTTCGGCGTCGGTGAGCCCGGCGATGCGCGAGGCAATGCGGGATTTGAATTCGAAGGTCTTGTCGCGCAACTGCTCGTCGGAGAGGCGTTGCACGCTCTCTTCAAGTGCGTTGATCTGCGCGACGATGGGCAACAGGCGCTTGACGATTCGCTCGTTGGCCGTGCCAAAAACTTTTGTGAGTGCTTTATCGAAAACCACGTAATTCTCCGTGAACCAGTAGATGTTTGCGCGTGGAAAGGGCCGCGGAATCAGCAGTGTTTCAACTTGCTGGAAGTTCCGCAGGGGCGGAATGCGCTAGGCGAGGTGAGCGGGCGGAGGACGCTGGAATGCGGAGGGGAGCGCAGGAGATGCGGGGATTTGGAACGTGGACGTGGTCGATTTGTATGCAACAAGGCTCAGCGGTGCAACAAGGCCGATGAAGAGCACCGGCAGCATTGCCTGCCAGACGCCTGCGTTGCGGGAGTGCGTGGCTGCGCCAGTCTTGCGTGCGGCCCAGTCAGATGACCAATCCTTGAAAAGCTGGGGAACGTCGCGCGGTGTCAGCGAGCAGGCGTTGGAGTGGTGGGACAGGAACTCGAAGACAGGATGCGCGTAGGCGGCGGAGCGTGTGCTGCCGGCTTCAGCGCGCGCAGCTGTGGCGATCACCATGACGGCGACTGCCAACAGTACCCATGCGCTCCTGTTTCGAGTGGATTTCATGCTTATTTCACGCCTATCCGGGCCGGCGCGATGCGTCTTCTTACTATTGTGCCATATCGGCTTAGGCGGAATCAGCGCTGTCTCGCTTTAATGACCTCCAGAAGGGCCTCCGCCGATACGGAAGGCCCTGGTGAGCAGCACCAGCGGCGCGGCGCAAAGCGTCAGGATGCCGATGATGCGGAAGACGTCCATGAAGGCGAGCATCTGCGTTTGATTGTGCAACTCGTTGTAGACGCGGCCATAGGCCATGTTGAGCGAGTCGGCATGGGAAAAGCCGTGAGCCTCGAGGAAGCTGGAGGTCTGTTGGACTTGCTGCTGCAGCCACGGCGTGGGCGCAGCAAGGTCGCCCCCGGTTACAGACTGGTGGAAGGCCTGGCGGCGGTCGGTAACTGTGTTCATAAAGGCGATGCCGAAGCTGCCGCCCCAGTTACGAAAGAAGTTGGTGAGCGAAGATGCCTTGTTGTTTTCGCCAGGCTTGAGCTGCGAGTAGGCGATGACAGAGAGCGGCACGAAGAAGAAGGCATAGCCGAGGCCCTGCAGCGCGCGCGCCCAGGCATAATGCGCGTAATCGGTTTGCAGCGTGAAATGGCTGTAATGCAGGAACGAAATTCCGACGACGACTACGGCGATGGTAAGCAGGTAACGCGGGGCGATAATGCCGCGCTGGACAAGCTGTGCGCCGACCGGAGCGAGCATGGTGATGACGAAGGCTCCGGGACCCAGGACGAGTCCTGCATCGATGGCTCGATAGCCGTAAAGCGATTGCAGGATCTGCGGAATCATCGTGGTGGAAGCGAACAAGCCAACGCCGAAGACGAAGTAGAAGAGATTCGCCAGTGCGAAGTTGCGTGAGCGCAGCAGTCGAAACTCGATGACGGGGTCTTTCTGATTGAGTTCCCAGAAGACGGCCGTGCCCAGACAGACGACGGCGACGGCAAACAGCCACGAGATGGTGCGCGAGCCAAACCAGTCATCAATCTGGCCGCGGTCGAGCACGACTTCAAGTGCGGCCGAGCCGATGCCTAGCAGTGCGATGCCGACGGCGTCTACGCGCAGGCGGCCGTTTTCATCGCGCACAAACTTACGCTCTGCGGTGAACTCCGGCGTGTCATGCACGAATCGGCTGGTGAGAAACAACGAAAGGAAACCGATGGGGATGTTGATAAGGAAGACCCAGCGCCAGTTGTAGTTGTCGGTGATCCAGCCGCCGAGCACAGGGCCGATGGCCGGCGCGGTGACGATGGCGATGGTGTAAAGCGCAAAGGCTGAGGCGCGCTGAGCGGGCGGAAAGGTATCGACGAGGATGGCCTGCTCGACGGGCGCAAGGCCGCCGCCGCCAATGCCCTGCAGCACGCGGGCAAGCAGCATGATTTCAAGGCTCGGAGCAACGCCACACATAAACGATGTGACGGTGAAGAGCGCCACGCAGAGCATGTAGTAGTTTTTGCGACCAAAGATGCGGGAGAGCCATGCAGAGAGCGGAAGGATGACGGCGTTGGCTACGAGATAGCTGGTCAGAATCCAGGTGACTTCGTCATAGGAGCGGCCGAGTCCGCCCGCTATATAAGGAAGCGAAACGTTGGCGATGGAGGTATCGAGCAGCTCCATGAAGGTGGCCAGCGTGACGGTGAGCGCGATGACCCAAGGATTGATGGCCGGACGCGCGATGGCTTTGAGTGGTGCGACGGGGGCGGGGGAAGCGACGGTTGCAGCCATGCGGGGTCCGGAAAGTAGTGGAAATTGAGACCGTTCGGTCTCATAATGAATCAGATTCAGTAGCAGGGCTGCGGATTCGAATTTTTGTTCCGGAGTCTTGATTTAGATTGGTTGCGGCATTTTTCTTGAAGTGTAGGCGAAGATGAAAAAAGGCGAGATAACCCGGCAGAACATTCTTGCGAAGGCTGCTCCGCTCTTTAATCAGCGCGGATATGATGGCTGCTCCATGCAGGATGTAATGGCGGCGACAGGGCTCGAAAAGGGTGGGCTCTACCGGCATTTTTCCAGCAAAGAGGAGCTGGCAGCGGAGGCTTTTCGCTATGCGCTCGAGCAGGCTGCCAAGTTGCGCACGGACATGGTGGACAGCGAGCATGGAACGGTGCAGCTGTTGCAGTCGCTGGTGAAGCGCTTTGTGGAAACGCGCCCGAGTTTGCCCGGGGGGTGTCCGCTGATGAACACGGCGATTGACGCCGATGACGGCAACCCGGTTTTGCGCAAGATAGCGCAGGAAACGATACGCGACTGGCGGAAGCGCTTGAGCGCGATTGTGGAGGCGGGAATCCGCACTGGCGAGATTCGTACGGATACCGTGCCGCGGACGATTGCGAACTCGATGATTGCCACGCTCGAAGGCGCGCTGATGATCAGCCGGCTGGAGGGAACGCGCACCGCGCTGGAAGATGCGCAACGGACCTTGCGGGGAATGATTCAGCAGATTGCAACGAAAGGAACTTCTGGGCGCACTATAACGTAGAATTCTTGCATCGCGCGTCAGGGGGAATCTGCTGTTAGGCGACAGACGTCTGTCCGCGTGCAATTTATCCGCTTCAACCGGAGCCTTCATGCGACTGCCTGATGTTGTCTGCCGCGTTTCTTTGCTTGCGGTTTTCTGCCTTGTTTCCATCACGACAATCTTTGCAACCGGACCTGACAACGGAGCGGAGAGCACGCATCGCGGCTACTATCGCTGGCCCGCGCTGCATGGCGAGACGATTGTCTTTTCGTCCGAAGGTGATCTGTGGACGGCGAGCATCCACGGGGGCGCGGCGCATCGGCTGACCACGGCTCCGGGAACGGAATCGATGGCGACGATCTCTCCGGATGGCAAGACGGTTGCGTTTTACGCGGATTATGAAGGCCCCAGCGAGGTCTACACTATGCCTCTCACGGGCGGGCTGCCGCAGCGCAGAACGTGGGAGGGTGGTGTCGAGCCGGCGGGATGGGGAGCAGACGGGCGGCTGATGATTGCCACCTCGCGCTATGCTACGCTGCCCGGCGATCAGCTTGCGCTCGTCGATGAGCAAGGCAAGCGCGAGATTGTTCCGCTAGCGGAGGCTGCGGAGGGCACTTACGGCGAAGATGGCAAGACGCTCTTCTTTACGCGCTGGGGCAGGCAATGGAGCGAGACGAAGCGCTACAAGGGCGGATGGGCGCAGAATATCTGGCGCTTTGACGGAACGCATGAAGCAACGCTGCTGACCGGCGACTACAGCGGCACCTCGGCGCACCCGATGTACTGGAAGGGGCGCATCTATTTCCTTTCTGACCGCGACGGCATTATGAATGTCTGGTCGATGGATAAGAACGGCAAGGGACTGAAACAGGAGAGCCATCAGAAGGTCTTTGATGTGCAGTCGGCGTCGATCTCCGATGGAAAGATTGTGTATGCGTCGGCTGCGGATCTGTGGCTGCTCGATCCGGCGAGCGGGCATGAACAGGTGATTCCGATTACGCTGCAGTCGGACTTTGACCAGATGCGCGAGCACTGGGTGAAGAAGCCGATGGACTATCTGACGGATGTGCATCTTTCGCCGGATGGATCGAGCGCGGTCTTTACGGCGCGTGGTGAAGTGTTTGTAATGCCGGCGAAACCGGGACGCGTTGTGAAGGTGGCTTCGAATAATGCCGTTCGATACCGCGGGGCGTTCTTTCTGCCGGATGGGAAGTCCGTCGTGACGCTTTCGACGGAGAGCGGTGAGACGGAGTTCTGGAAGTATCCGGCGAATGGCGTAGGCAAGGGCGAGCAGTGGACGCACGATGCGAAGGTGCTGCGCTGGGGCGGGGTGGTTTCTCCCGATGGGAAGTGGATTGCGCATTGGAATAAGGACCAGGAGCTTTGGATATTCGACATCAATGCGAAGCAGGACAAGCGCATTGCTGTCTCGGCGAATGGCGACTTTGGTGATATCACGTGGTCGCCGGATTCAAAGTGGCTTGCTTACTCTGACACTGCGGACAACCAGTTCCAGCAGATCAAGATTTACAGCGTGAACTCAGGGAAGATCGAGACGATTACTTCCGACCGCTACAACAGCGGCAGCCCGGCGTGGTCGAGCGATGGCAAGTGGCTTTACTTTCTCTCCGACCGCTCGCTGCAGACGACCGTAATGGCGCCATGGGGGCCGCGTGAGCCGGAGCCGCATTTTGACCGCACGCTGAAGGTGTATGAGCTTGCACTGACGACAGGTTTGCGCTCGCCATTTTTGCCAGACAATGAGCTGTATCGCGACGGCAAGGATTTGACCAAGCCGGATGAAAAGAAACCGGACGAAAAGAAGTCTGACGACAAGACGGATGCGGATAAGAAGGACGATAAAAAATCCGACGAAAAGAAGGATGAGAAAAAAGACGATAAGGACAAGAAAGATGAGAAGAAGGTTGAGGTCAAGATTGATTTCAATGATTTGGCTTCGCGTGTGACGGAGGTTCCGGTTCCGCCGGGGAATTACGGGAATCTTTCGGCAACGGAGAAGCGGCTTTGCTGGACAAATGCGACCGATGATCGCGGTGAACATACTGCGCTGCAGTGCCTTGATGTTGCCAACAAGGGCGATAAGCCTGACACAGTGCTGAACGACGTGAAGGGATACGAGATTTCGCAGGACCGCAAGAAGATTCTTGTGTCGCAGGATGACAGCTTCTACGTCTTTGACGCGGATGTGAAGGACGGTAACGGCGCGAAGGAGAAAGCCGGTATCGACCTCTCGCGCTGGAGCATGATGACGAATCCGCGCGAGGAATTTCGCGGGTTGTTTGTGGATGCATGGCGATTGGAGCGTGACTACTTCTATGACCGCAACATGCATGGTATCAACTGGACTGCGATGCGCGATCGCTATCTGCCGTTGGTGGATCGCGTGGCGGACCGCGATGAGTTGAACGATGTAATTGCGCAGATGGTTTCGGAGCTTTCTGCTCTGCATACCTTTGTTGCCGGCGGCGATGCGCGCCGGTCGAGTGATCACATTGGCGTGGCCACGCTGGGTGCACAACTGCAGCGGAATACGCAGGCGGGCGGATTTGTGGTGGAGCATGTCTATGAACATGATCCGGATCTGCCGAATGAGGCTCCACCGCTTGCGAAGCCGGAGTCTGCGGTGAAGGAAGGCGAAGTCATCACGAGCATCGACGGCACGGACGCGTTGAGCGTGCCGGATGAGCGAGTGCTGCTCAACGGCAAAGCCGGAGCGCAGGTGCTTCTGCATGTGAAGGACGCGAAAGGTGCAGGGCGCGACGTGATTGCCGTGCCGATCTCGTCGGGTGCGGATGAGCAGATGCGTTACAACGAGTGGGAGTATACGCGGCGCGTCACAGTTGATAAGCAGTCGAACGGCACGATTGGCTATGTGCATCTGCGCGCCATGGGGCCGAATGACATTAACCAGTGGGCGCGAGACTTTTATCCCGTTTTTAACCGGCAGGGGCTGATCATTGACGTGCGGCATAACCACGGCGGCAACATCGATTCGTGGCTGCTGGAGCGGCTTTTGCGGCAGGCGTGGTTTTACTTCCAGCCGCGCGTCGGCAATCCGAGCTGGAATATGCAGTACGCCTTCCGCGGGCATATCGTAGTGCTGTGTGATCACGAAACGGCCTCCGATGGCGAGGCCTTCAGCGAGGGCTTCAAGCGGCTCAAGTTGGGCGAGCTGATCGGCATGCGCACATGGGGCGGCGAGATATGGTTGAGCGGCAGCAATGTGCAGGCGGATAACGGTGTGGCTACTGCTGCTGAAACGGGTGTATATGCGGATGGCAAGTGGCTGATTGAAGGTCACGGCGTGGAACCGGACATGACAGTGGACAATCTGCCGCATGCGACGCAGGGCGGTGAAGATGCGCAACTGGATGCCGCGCTGAAGGAGCTGGAGAAGGAGATCAAGGCCGATCCGCGGCCAGTTCCAGCAGCGCCGGAGCATCCGAACAAGTCATTTAAGAACACGCATTAAAGGAGGGCTCATGGATTACGATGCAGCATTGCGCAGGCAGCTATCGAAGCTGCTCATCAGCGGAGAGGCACACGCGGAGTTTGAAGATACCATTCGTGATTTTCCTGTAGAGCTGCGCGGCAAGCGGCCGGAGGGTTCTCCGCATTCGCCGTGGCAGCTTCTGGAGCACATGCGCCTTGCGCAATGGGACATCCTGGAGTTCAGCCGCGATCCGAAGCATGAGTCGCCGAAGTTTCCCGATGGCTATTGGCCGTCGACACCGGAGCCTCCGGATGCGAAGGCGTGGGATGAGTCTGTGCGTTCGTTTCTTGCGGACCGGAATGCTTTATCAGAGTTGGTATTGGATTCCTCGACCGATCTTTTCAAGCGGATTCCGCATGGCTCGGGACAGACGCTGCTACGCGAAGCATTGTTGACTGCAGATCACAACGCGTATCACCTGGGACAGTTGCTGCTGTTGCGGCGCATGCTGGGCGCGTGGCCTGTTGCTTAGCGCTTATCGTTGAAGCTGGGTGAGGCGTATCGCAACTGCTTCCACAATTTGCTCGTGGACTTCCTCGATGGGCAGGTCGCCTTCAATCACAACAACGCGATGTGCCTCGCGTGCGGCGATTTCGCGGTACTTCTCCCATACGCGGCGATAGAAGGCATCCTTCTCCTGCTCAAAGCGGCCTTCGTCCTTGCCTTCGTTGGCCTGCACGCGATCATTGCGGCGGCGAGCGCGTTCCAAGCTTTTTTCCAGCGAGGGAAGCAGCAGAAGTGTCAGGTCGGGCTGCAGGTTTCCGCAGACGATGCGGTGCATGGCTAGCACGACCTCCGAGCCAAGCTCGCGGCCGCCGCCCTGGTAGGCCTCGGTGGAATCGGTAAAGCGATCGCAGAGAACGGTCTTGCCTGCGAGCAGCGCTGGCTCAATCACTTCCGCAATGGCCTGCGCACGGTCTGCGAACATGAGTGACATTTCCGTCAGCGGAGCCAAGCCCTCGGAGCGAGAATCGAGCAGCAAGGCACGGATGTGGTCGCCAATCTCCGTGCCGCCAGGCTGGCGCGTGACCACAGGCTCCACGCCTCGCTTCTGCATCCATGCGGCAAGGCGCTTGAGCTGCGTTGTTTTTCCTGATCCGTCCAGACCTTCCAGTGTGATGAACAAGCCCCTTGGCATGGCGTGAGTCTAACATTTCACTGCACCTATGGCCCAAGGATGGTTCGGAGTAGTCAATGGGTACTTCCGTGAGGCGCAATAAAAAATCACCGCGACTGTGGCAGGGGCGTTGTGCTACAAGAGTGAGGTTCACATGAAAGGAATGTGAACAACCACCCCCATGGAGTCAGCAGTGAAGTTCGTTCGTCCTATCCTCCTTGCCTTCTGCGCAGTGCTTGCGCTTGTTCCCTCCCATCACCTCCAGGCGCAGAGTCTCACCGTCGAAGGTCAGACGGGAGGATTCGTAACGCCAACGGCTTATGTGGTTCCGTCCGTGAAGAAGCAGATCTTCTCGGACCCCGTTGTGGGCTACTACTTTCTCAATACGGATAAGGTGATTGGCGACATTTACAACTTCAGCATTGAAGAGGGCATTGCCAACCGCGCCGAGTTTGGCTACACGCGCAACGTGCATGTAACGGGCGACTCCGCGGCCTTTAGCAGCCTGTGGCACTTTGCGGGCATGAATGTTTTTAACGGCAAAGTAGTGGTGGTAAAAGACGGGCAGGGAACTCCGCTTACTCCCGGCCTGGCCGCGGGTTTTGTGGTGCGCACGGGAGATAAATATGTCTCCGGAGCAATTGGCCAGGCGCTTGGCGGTCCACTCAAGTCCTACACTAACGAAGATTTTTATGTAGTGGCCACCAAGACATGGCTGCACAAGCCCATTCCGTTTATCGCGAACCTGGGCTTCAAGGCGACAGATGCCTCCATTCTTGGCATTGGCGGCCAGTCCACGCGCTACCAGGGGCGGCTTTTTGGCGGGCTTGGAATTCCGCTACCCGGACCGCTGCATACAGCCATTGTTCCCGCAGTGGGCTTTCTGCAGCAGCCTCCGCACTCGGTTAATCTCGGATATCTGCTTGCAGGTGGCGGCGGACGGCTGCCCACTACCCTGGACTACGCTGTGCGCATCACGCAGCGCGAGAATCCGCACTTCAGTATTGGGGCAGGCGTGGGGCAGGTGGCCGGCATGATCGGCGAAACCGAGGTGCTGACAGCGCAGGGACCGGCGCTGGTTCCTGTCAACCTGGAGGCGCGCAAGATCTTTGGCCTCAGCCTGGGACTGCGGTACTGATGCACGCCGTATCGCTGGTGTTATCGTTCTAAAAGAGTTGTATCCCGCACGATTTACAAGTTTTTTGTCTTAGATTGCAACTTCCCGCGGGTGCTGGGGTTCTAACCCAGTAGCCTGTGGATACATGCGGGCTTACATGTAAGGAGGACCATAGACCTATGAAAATTTTCCGTTCTGCACGTTGGCTCCTGCTGGCGCTGCTGCTCCCCTTGATTCCCGCAACGCAGGCACATGCGGGTGTGTTTATCAGCGTGGGTTTTGCGCCTCCTGTGCTGCCCGTTTACGTACAGCCCGTTTGCCCTCAACCTAATCTGATGTGGACGCCAGGTTATTGGGCCTATGGTCCGGATGGCTACTACTGGGTTCCCGGCGCATGGGTTCCGGCGCCTTATGTTGGCGCCCTCTGGACTCCGCCGTACTGGGGCTTTGAAGGCGGCGCGTACATCTTCCACGCTGGCTATTGGGGTCCACACGTGGGCTACTACGGCGGCGTGAACTACGGCTTCGGCTACATGGGCGTGGGCTTTGTCGGCGGCATGTGGGCCGGCGGTGGGTTCCGCTACAACACAGCCGTGGTGAACGTGAACCGCACCTATATTCATAATGTGTACGAGGACCGCACGATTGTGCAGCGCAATACGATCGTGAATGATCGCCGCGTTGCTTACAGCGGTGGCCCCGGTGGCATCAACCATGCGCCCTCAGCTGAGGAGCGCTCTTACATGAACGAGCGTCACATTGCCGCAACCAGCTTCCAGTCGCAGCATGAACAGGCAGCTCGTGCCGACCGCATGTCTTATGCACGTGCTAACAACGGCCGTCCACAGAACCTCGTGGCGAATCGTCCGTTGCAGGCGGAAAACCACGCGGCTCCTGCAGAGGCGAGGCCCGGCTTCAACGGTGCGCGTCCGGGCAACAACTCAGTTCCATCCAACCGCCCGGCATTTAACAACAATGAGCGGCCCGGCAACACGACCGCTGGCCGTCCGGCGTTCAACCAACCCGCGCAGCGTCCGGCTGAGCAGCGGCCCAGCTTCAATCAGTCACAGCCGCGGGAGAACGTCAGCCGCCCTGCCGCTCCGCAGCAGAACTATAGCCGTCCGGCCGCACAGCCGCGGGAGAATGTTAGCCGCCCAGCTGCTCCCCAGCAGCACGCGGCTCCGCAGCAACGTGCACCGCAGGAGCACTCAGCTCCGCACGGACCGCACGGAAGGTAAGTTCTTCCTCTAACGAGCAAGATACAAAGGCCCACGGAATTTCGTGGGCCTTTGTACGTTTGCGTGGAATTTATTTTTCGTTCCTGTCTTCGGCGTTGCGGATTCCGAGCATCTCCATCTCGATTCCACCATACTCAGGATGCTCATTCTCGCGGATGCGATAGGCAACATCCACCAGGCTGCCTTCACGCACGTTCTTCTCCGCGCAGCGTGCGGCCCAGTCCCAACCTACGCATTTCATCGCGCCCGCAGCGGACGCATGTTCTGACAGTTCCAGCCGGATGTGCCGTTCCTTCATAATGCGCGGCGAAGAGCACACGCGCACGCCGCACGCCAGAAAAGCAGGCTCAGGATTGCCATGCCCCAGAGGCTCAAGCTTGTGCAACCATCCGGCGAGTACAGGCGTAATGCGGTCCAGCGGAAGCTCCGCATGAATGCGCAGAAGCTGCTCCGGCTCGCGTCCAGCGAGCTTTTCGCTGGCATGGGCGACAAGCCGCCGCTTCAGTTCGGGAAGCTTCTCTGCAGGTAATGCGAATCCCACCGCAAAGGCGTGACCTCCGAATCGCGAGAAGAGGTCCGCACAGGTTTCAATCGCTTCAAGCAGCGGAAAGCCATCTACCGAGCGGCCCGAGCCATGCGCCACGCCGTCTTCCACACTCACAACAATTGCCGGCTTGGCTGTGCGTTCAACGACACGCGAGGCAAGAATGCCAATTACGCCGCGATGCCAGTCTTCGCCATCGATGACGAGTAACGGGGCCTCGCGCAACTCTACATCTTCCGCAAGCCTGCGCTCAATTTCCGCAAGCGCGGCAGCCTCGGCGTCGCGGCGTTGCTTGTTCAGCGACTCCAGCTTGTCTGCGAGTTCGCGAGCGCGTTTTTCATCGCGAGTGGTGAACAGCTCCACCACTTCCGAAGCAATATCCATGCGCCCTGCAGCGTTGATGCGCGGTCCAATGCGAAAGCCGACATCAAAGCCTGTGAGCGCCTTGGAAGCCGGATCAAGTTTTGCAACATTGAACAGCGCCCGCAGCCCCGCGCCAACCGGCCGCCGCAGCTCACGCAGGCCCAGCGAAGCAATCACGCGGTTTTCTCCGCGCAAAGGAACGGCATCGGCAATCGTTGCAATCGCAGCCATCTTCAGAAAGCTGGGCAGAATCTTTTCCCGCGTACGCGCCACATCGCGCCGCTCCAGCAGAGCCTGCGCAAGCTTAAAGGCAATCGCCGCGCCGCAAAGCGACTTTTCGGGATAAGGGCAATTCGGCTGATTGGGATTGAGAATTGCCACCGCATGGGGCAGGGGATCGCTCGCGCTTGGCAGGTGATGGTCCGTGATGATGAGGTCCAATCCAAGCCGTTTCGCTGTTTCCGCTTCCGCAACGGCGCGCATGCCCGTATCGACCGTGATGACAAGCCGCACACCGTCCGCATACGCAGTTTCGAGTACGCTCGACTGCAGGCCGTATCCCTCGCGAATGCGATGCGGCACATGAAAACTCACCACCCCGCCAAGCATTTCCACCGCGGTCTTGAGCAGAACCACGGCTGTTGTGCCGTCCACATCGTAATCGCCGTAGAGCAGGATAGGCTCGCTTTGGGCGATGGCTTGTTCGACACGTGCAACAGCCTCATTCATGCCGAGCATGAGCAGTGGATCGTGCAACTGGTCTGTCGAGGGATTCAGGTAGGCATGTGAGGAGGCCGCATTGGAAATACCGCGAGCGAGAAGCAGCTCCGCAAGTACCAGCGGCAGATGCGCTGACTTTGCCAGAGCCTCTGCATCCTGCGTACGCGAAGGCTCCATTACCCATCGCTGCCGAATCGTCATAATGCTGCCAGTGTCATATTAAGTTTCGGCCAGCTTGCATATTATGCAATAGCCCACCCGCTGCGGAATCCAGCAACGACGCTATTCTCGACCAACGGAAGGACCACAAAAGCTGCGTGGCGCGCGAAGCGCACAGTCGTCCGGACGACTAGTCCTCGTCGTCGTGGTGATGGTCGTCGATGACGATGTCGTGGAAGCTTTCGATGTCTTCGAGCAGTGCCTGGTAGCGCTCGTACCACTCGGTGGTGGTTTCATGCAGAAACACCAGACCCTGGTAAACAAAGCCAAGCTGAATGTAGCCGAGCTGTCCTGCGTACTTGCGCAGCATCTCCGCCTCGACAAGCTCGGTGGCTTCTTCGTCGGGGTAGTTCATCTCCCCGGCCTCTTCCACCAGCGCGTCCAGCTCTTCGCGCTCCAGCGTCACTTCGCTGAAGGTCACAAATGGAGCGCCAACATGCTTGGCCATCTCCACAAAGTCCTTCCACGAGTCCGGATTGTCTTTGCCGTCCCACAGCACGGTGGACACTTCTTCGGTGACAAAGCCGGGAACCCGGAGCAGTCCGTGACCTTCAATGAAGGCCACCATATCGTCTTTCAGGGCAAGCAGATTATCTTTACTCATACTCAGGCCTTCATTTTCGCAGATGGACCCCCACCCGTGCGCAAGCACGTTATGTGCAATTCTGTGGAAAGGTGCACCGGAGCAGTTGCATTACCCTGAAATCAGGAGGATTTCCTTTGCCCGTTTTCGAGCGTCATGTCTTTGTCTGTACCAATCAGCGTCCCGCCGGTGCTCCACGCCCATCCTGCACTGTGGATGGTACGAGCGAACTTCTTACGCAGCTGCAGCAGAATGTGAAGGCCGCCAATCTCGGCCCTCGCGTACGCATCAACAAATCTGGCTGTCTGGATCAGTGCGAGCATGGCCACACGGTTGTTGTGTATCCCGAAGCCGTCTGGTACGGCCACGTTACACCTGCCGATGCAGCAGAAATCGTGCAGGAACATCTCATCAACGGCCGCCCCGTTGAGCGCCTACGCCTCGCCGATGAATGCATCAACACCAAGTCCTGCCCTCACCGTAGTTAGAGGGCAGGCGCTGCTTCTCAAAAGTTGTACATCCCGCGCCCCGATGCGCTATCCTGAACCTTAACCCATGATTTTTTCCCGCGAATATATCGGCTACCTGGGCAAGCGTACGGTCAAGCACCTCATCGAAGCCAAGTTCATCACCACCAGCAACTTGGCTGCGACAGAGGAGCGCGTAACCAATGCGCTGACTGAAGAAATTGCGCTTGAAGACCGCATCAATGAAGAGGTTCGCGTGATTCTTGAAGCGTACTCGGAAGAGATGCGCAAATCCGGCGCGCAATACGCTGAGATGTTCAAGAAGGTGAAGAACGAGCTCGCGCGCAAGTACAAGGCGGTGCTATAAGCCATGAGAATTAGCCGCGACAAGTTGAACAAGCTCGCCCACACCGTTGCCGACACACTGGCCGAAATCGACGAAGTAGGTTTCAACGAAGACCGCAACACGATCCGCCAGGAAGCGCGCAAGGCTCTCGAAGCTCTGCTGAACGAAGAATCTCGCATCGACGCCGCCGCCCGCGCCAAAATCACCTCCCAGCGCAAAATCATCCTGGAAGGTACGCAGGAGTGGGATATCCTCTACCGCAAGTACTACAACGAGGAAGTGCGCAAGCTGGGTATCTAGTTGTTGGCATGGCCCATTGGCTGAAAGCCTGATTTTTGATAAAGTAATCAGAGTGGCCAAACGGTTCCGTTTCCGGCCATCCCCGCACAGTGTGGCGCTATCGTCTAGGGGTTAGGACGTGAGATTCTCAATCTTAAAACACGGGTTCGATTCCCGTTAGCGCTACCAAAAGATTCTTCCGAGCCCGCCTGATTGGCGGGCTTTCGCTTTCATAGCCGGAAATGACAGCGGATTGGGCCCGATATGTGTCGGAGTCCTGACAAGGCATAATTGCCTCGATGGAGAAATAAGGATTCCGAATGACATCAGGGCAGCGTTTTACCCGCCGTGAAGTGATGGCGGGCGCAGTTACAACTTTGTTTGCGTCAAGCGTTCTGCCTGCATTTGGCAAGGCAGCAATCAATTCCTCTGTGTCCATACGCAGCATCAACATCATGAACTTCATCCGCGCAGAAGAGCCGCGCGAACCGATGGATCTGATGCGCCCGGTGAAGGAGCAGATGGCTCTCATCTGCAAGCATGGGTTTGCTGCCACATGGCTGTTGCAATATGACGCGCTTGTCGAGGGGCCGTTCGTGGAGTTTCTCAAAGCCGAGATGCCCTCGAACCACGAGGCCGGTATTTGGTTTGAGATGAACCGAAAAATCTGTGACGACGCAGGCATTGCCTGGCGCGGCAATCCGGCATGGGAGTGGGATTATCATGTTCCGGTTGCTTACTCCATCGGTTATCCGCCAGAGGAACGCAAGAAACTTGCAGACACGGCGATGGCAACTTTCCGGCGCATCTTTGGAAAGGACGCAAAGTCCGTAGCCTCATGGAACCTCGATGCAGTAAGCGTTGCGTACTTCTCTGACGTGCATAAGATCGAAGCCTTCGGAAACTGCCGCGATCAGCTTGCTACTGATGGCTTCACAATATGGGGCGCGCCGATTGCGGGCTATTATCCCAGCCGCCAGAATGCATGGAGCCCAGCCGTAGACCGCAGCAACCAGATATCCACGCCGATCTTTCGTCTGCTCGGGCAGGACCCGGTCTACTACTACGACAAAACGTTTCCGTATCCGGACACAATGGAACCAGTATGGCCTTCCGGACGGTCGGAAGTCTTCATGGATCGATTCCTGGAGATGATTGCGCATGGGCCAACGCAATCTTTCAGCTATGCGCAGCTTGGACAGGAGAACAGCTTCGAATGGCCGCAGATGCAGCAGGCATTTCCGCAACAGATGGATAAGCTCGCGGCAATCTCAAAGAAAGATAATCTCATTGTTGAAACCATGTCGGAGACAGGACGGCGTTTTCAGCGTAACTTTGCCGTTACACCTGCCCAGGCGCAGGTAATGTTGCAGGACCCTTTTGGCAAAGACGATGCACCGGAGCGCACCGTCTGGTATCAGAGCCGATTCTTTCGTGCCAATCTTCACTTCCATGCGAACGAGTTTTATCTTCGCGATCTGCACGTCTACAACGACAACTTTCCGCAGCCGTATCTGCATGATGTAGTCCACGAGCACGGCATTGAGCAGCGCATGCTTGCCGTATTAGATGGCTATCATTGGAGCGATACCAGCGTGCGCGCTATGGGCAATTTTTCCTTGCTCGATGCAGATGGCAAAGAGACTCAGCTCCGCATGCAAGGCTTGCCCAGTGTGAGCGAAACGCACACAGCGCTGCAAACGAATGTACCCCTTGCCGATGGAATCATGCTCAAGGTCGCTTTCAACAAGCGTGAAATAGAACTGCGCGTAAGCAGCGCACCAAAACACACGCGATTAGTTTTGAGCTTTCAATGGGCAACGGAGCGCAGCGCTCTCACTACAGTTTTTTCCGGCCGGATGCAATACCGCTTCCGCAATTTTGATTACCAGATGAAGATTACAAACGGTATTGCTTCCAGAACAGAGCATGGAGCGAAAATCATCGCAGAAGGAACTACACTGCGATTGTTGATGTCTCAGGAAGACTGAGCAGAGCCAGCAGGCAGAATCTCGTAAGGCCGCATCATCTCGTTGTCTTCATGCTCTAGCACATGGCAGTGCCACACATAGCGCCCTGCATAGCCGGTGAAGGGGACAATGATGCGCGTCACCGTGTGTGAGTTCACGCGCACCGTGTCCTTCCAACCCAGCTCGTTTTCATCCAGCGGAATTGGTGCGCTCGTATAGCGCAGCTTGTCATTGTATGTGTAGTCGAAGGCATCAAACCGCCGACGGTCGAGAATCTGAAAGCGCACAAGGTGCAGATGAATCGGATGCGTGTCATCGGTCAGGTTCACCAGCTCCCAAATCTCGGTCGTATTCAGCACAGGCTTTTCCGTAACTGGTGCATGCCACGGAGTCTTATTGAGCAGCATGCCCATCGACTCGGCAATCAGGTTCAGGTTTTCATCCAGCGTCAGCCGCCGCGTACGCACAGCTGTTGATTCCGCAATGCGCGGCACTGCGCGCAGCGTTGCCGGAACCGTGCTCGCGTCTAAAACAGCCGCGGCACTGACGCGAAACTCCATCAGCCCAAACGGCTCACTCTGTAACTGAATCTTCGCGCCGCGGCTCTGCGAAAAATCAATTACCAGGTCCGCGCGTTCTCCCGGAGCCAGCTGCACCGACTTCACCGTTACCGGAGCAGCCAGCAGCCCCTGGTCGCTGCCAATCTGCTGCATCGTTCCGCCGCCCGAAAGCGAAAGCCGGTAAAACCGCCCATTCGCCGCATTCAGCACGCGAAAGCGATACTTCCGTGGCTCCACTTCGAGATAAGGAAAGAGTTTCCCATTGACCATGTGCAATTCGCCAAAGGCCTCCGGCACCCACGGCCGTTCAGGATCGGGCGAAACCGGATAACTCAATCGTCCATCCGGTTTCAAATCGCGATCCGTCAGCACCAGCGGAATCTCGTACGGTCCCTTCGGCAGATTCAGCGCATCCTCAACGGCATCACGCACAAGGTAGAGCCCAAACATCCCGGCATAAATATTCAGCCGGTTAATGCCCATTGCATGATCGTGATACCACAGCAGCGCCGCGTCCTGCTGATTCGGATAGAAGTACGTGCGTGATTTGCCAGGCACATACCAGTCTTCTGGATAGCCGTCGCTTTTCGCCGGTGTCCGTCCACCATGCAGATGTACTACGCCGCGCGCTTCCGGCAGCTCTTTCTCCGCGCCATGCAGATTATGATCGATCGGCAGAAAATGTTTTTGCGGCAGCTCGTTGGTCCACTCAATCAGTTGTCCCTCGCCGCTACGCGTATCAAAAAGAACCCCCGGCACTGACCCGCCATAAGTCCACATCCGCGTCGGCGGCAGGTCGCGATGCAGCTTGGCCGCAATCTCCCGCATTGCTACGCGATAGTAGGGGACCCGCGCACCACCACTAGGCGCTGCGCGATGCTCCAGCGGCTTCGCAACCACCGGCAGCGGCAACGGATCAACAAACCGCGTCAGCTTGCTTGGATCAAGATTCGGTACATCCGAAGCCTGGCGCATGTCCGGATGCGCAAAGAGGGAAGGCGCGCAAGCGCCTGCGGCAGCAAGTGTAGACCGGCCTAAAAAACTGCGGCGTGTAATCATGGATTTCAACAAGCTATCAGTGCTTTGTTACGCCCACATGACAAGAGCGGGAGCATTGCGCCCCCGCTCTCTCCAGTCGCGCACTTGCGTACGCAGCCAGCTTACCAGCCGTGCCCTTCGCCGCCACCAAATCCACCACCGAAGCCTTGCCCATTGGAGAGCACAAGCCCGGTGTTCGGATCCAGGATGTACGGTCCGGCATTCGACTCGCGGCGCGCGAAGTCGAACAGGTTGGTGAGTGGGTTGGCAATTGCATCAAACGAGCCCTGTCCAATGCGCTCACCGCCCAACCAGTTGTCTTCCACAAAGCGAAGGATCGAGGTCTGGTCGGTCATCGTGTGGTCAACAAAGTTGCTCTTCGCCCAGGGCGAAATCACGAGCAGCGGCAGACGCGGACCATAACCGCAGCGGCCCTGCGCATGCGCCGTGTTGATGCCCGCCAGCGCAGTTTCCGTGCCGTTGCCGCAGGAGGGTTTGCCGCTCACCATGTCCGCCGCGCTGGTGGACTGATTCACAATCTGCCCAAGCTGGTGATCATACCAACCGTCGGAGTCGTCATAAGCGATGATCACGGCAGTCGAGTTCCATTCCGGCGACTTCTGCAGGAAGTTGATCACGTTCACCACGAAGGTCTGCTCGTCCAGTGGGCTCGAGTAGCCAGCATGGCCGTCCTGGATGCCGATAGCCTTCAGGTACGAAACGGCAGGGAAATTTCCGGCGCTGACCGCGTCGTAGAAGTCCTGCAGATCGTACTGGTGGTTGGCTGGGTCGCCCTGCTCGCCGATGGTGTGCACCGACGCAGGACGCGTGTGGTTCAGGTTGGCCGTCGAGGTGTAGTACTGGAACGGCTGGTGGTGCGGAACGTAATCTGCCTTGTTTGCGCCCGTAATCGACGAAGTACTGTTGCGCTTGCACCCCGTGCTCTTGTTGGGGGCGTTCACCGTGCTCAGATTGAAGCCGCCCGAGAAGAAGCCCCAGCTGATGCCGCGAGCGTTCAGCAGGTCGCCAATGTTCTTGCCGCCAAACCGCACCGTTTCACCGGTCGTTGTCGAGCAGACATCGCCCGCCGGGTCCGCGTCGCTGATGAGCGTCAATCCGCCGTTGCCGTCGTCAATCGTCGCGCCGCCTGGATTGTTGTCCTCCGTCACGCCGTTCAGCTGGCCGGAGATCAGGTTCACCGCGCCGTCGGTCGAGGGGCCAAAGTTCGTGTCATACGAGTTGTCGTTGAGCGCATAGCGCTGCGCATAGTTCCAGTAGGCCGTAACGGTGTTGCCGTCGTAATAGCCCATTGTCAGGCCCTGCGTGGAGGTGATATTCGAATTTGGGCCAGAGGTCGGCGGCGGGCCGGCGGTGCCGACCGAGAGCGGAAAGGCGTCCATCAGGCCGAAGTCAAAAGCTGCCTGCTCCGGTGTGTAGTCATGATCCTGGTCCGCGGTAAAGGCCTGCGAGCGGTCCAGGCGGAAGGGATTCGTCGCGCCGTTTTTATTGGCAGAGTTGCTCGCGTTCGGATTGGCCGTTAGCAGGGTTCCCGTCAAACCGTTGACGGAAGGTGTGTCCGGCTTGGCGATGAAGCGCGGCTCGCCCTTGGGGTTCAGCGCGTTGGGATACGTCGCGAAATAATGGTCAAAGGAGACGTTCTCCTGGAAGATAACAACCAGATGCTTGATGGGGGTAGCTGTGGGTTCCTGGCCGCCGGATGCAAAACCCGGGGTCGGCAAGGTAGCCGTTGTAAGCAAAGTTGATAGTGAGGCGGCTATAAGCTTTTTCAATGTAACCTCCAAAAAATCGCCGGGAAGGCGCTTGGCAATTCTCTAGGGGCGCTCATGAAAAAGTGGTCAATAATCTGCAACAGCCAGAAGAATTGATGGGAGGATAATCCTCTGATTTCTTAGATGGTTGCTTTACCTGTTCAAGGGGAACGGGCAGCAAAGCCCGCTCTGTAAAGCAGGCTTTGCGGTTCCGCAGGCTCCATCCCTATTACTCGGCAGTTGTAGGGTCAATCACCGTCCGCACCTGCGCTACGGAGTTGGCCGGAAAGCCGCCCTGCTTCGCGTGTTCCAGTACCGAAGCCTCATCCGGCGCAATGTAGATGCAGTAAACCTTGTTGTCCGTCACGTAGCTCTGAAGCCACTGAATCTGCGGTCCCATTCCTTGAAGAACTCCGCAGGATTTTTGCGAGATGGCCTGCAGCATTTCCGGCGTAAGCTGGCCCGCACCTGGAATCTCCCTCTCAATCACGAACTTTGGCACAGTGCTCTCCTTTTTCTCTGTCCCTGGGATGGAATGAAGGATAATGGTGTGTTTTACAGAGGGCAAGGCTATAACTTTTTTATGAAAAACCTTATGCAGAAATTAAACAATTAATTACAAAAAACAAGAGTATTTTTGGTCGCGCCAGGCAGAATTCTGCAAAAAGGCGTCATTTTTGCAGTTTTGAGTTTGGCTGCAAAATTGCCTAGGTAATTAGTAAATAAGTAATACGTTCTACCCTTTCTTTGTTTCACCCCTGTTGCTTTATCCCTGTTGCTTTACACCTGCACTACATTTTGCAAACAAGACTAGTACGAATTTTGCAGTCACATTGAGGAGTGTGATGTTCATGAAGGTGCATCGCGGAAAATTTCTTGTTCCCATTTTCGCCGCGGCTTTGATGTTAGCTGCCCCAGCAATGAAACTGAGCGGCCAGGCAGCCGGTTCAACGTCGGCCATTACTGGTATCGTTACCGATGCTTCCGGAGCGGTAGTTCCGGGAGCATCCGTCGTACTGACCAACCCGGCCACTGGCGCTACTTATAAGGCTGTGACCAACTCGGAAGGTTCCTATACGATTCCTGACGTACCTCCCGGCCCCGGCTACAAGGAAACAATCACTCGTGACGGCTTCCAGACGACTGTGTTGACCGGGCTCTATCTGAACATCTCAGTGACCCGTACACAGAACGTCAAGCTGTTGGTAGGCTCGGTCTCCGAGACCGTCGCCGTATCGGCCTCCAATCAGGATGTAACCCTCAATACGACAGACGCCGCAGTCGGCAACAACTTCCAGGTGCAGTACATGAACGAGCTGCCAGTCTCATTGCGCGACTCTCCACTGGCTCTCTTCACGCAGCAGCCGGGCATGACAATGTCAGGTGCGGCCACAGGGTCGCGCACGGACCAGAACCGCATTACGTTGGACGGCCTGGACGTGAGCGACATGGCCTTAGGCGCCTTTAATTGCTCCGGTACCGGCGGCATTTGCACTACGATTACCGCCAACGCCCCGGTGGACGCGGTACAGGAGATGCGCGGCACGACGGCCGGCATGCTTGCCAGCAATGGCAACGGCGGCGGCGGCCAGTTCGATATGGTCACCAAGTCCGGTACCAACAAATTCCACGGCAACATCAACGAATATCACCGCGACACAGATCTTGAAGCCAACGAGTGGTTCAACAACTTTGAGGGGGTAGCGCGCTCTCCGCTTATCCGCAACCAGTTCGGCGGCAACATCGGCGGCCCCATCTGGAGAAACAAGATCTTCTTCTTCTTTGACTACAACGGCCGCCGCGACACGATTGCCGGTCAGGCGGAGCGCACTGTTCCGACGGACAGCTTCCTCAAAGACCAGACCGTCACGTACTACACCAACATCACATCCGGAACGACGAGCAACATCAACGCGGCCCAGGTAGCCGGCTTTGACCCGCAGGGCAACGGCTTCAACCAGGCGATGATGCAGGTTCTTGGCGGCCGTTATCCCTCGCCGAACGACTTTACCGGCGACAAGGGTGACCTGCTGAACACGGCAGGCTTCCGCTTCAACTCGCCCACGCCCTACAAGGAAAACAATTACGTTGGCAGGATGGATGTCAACCCCTGGCAGAATCACCACCTCTTCGGTCGCGTTACTTACAATCGCGTCAACGCGGTCCGCGCCGCTCCTCAGTATCCCTCGGATGGCGAGACATACCCGTACCTCGATAACAGCCATGCCTGGGTGGTTGGCTGGGACTGGACAATCGGCACAAACAAGACGAACAGCCTCATATGGGGCAGCACAATTGCTAAGATATCCCAGCTGATTAACAGCAACAGCCCATCAGGCGTGAATACATACTCATGGGATGGTGATCCGACCGGCGGTACCTTCCTTGATGCTATTTATGCCAGCCCGTCGGGAGGCACACAGCGTTACTTCCCGATTCCCGTGGTGCGCGACGACTTCCACTGGTCGAAGGGGCGCCATGAGCTCTCGTTTGGTGGCACCTTCAAGTACCCAACCCCGAATTACGGCATTTATTCGGACTACAACGGTGCAACTGTCGGATTAGGCGGAGGCATTACCGGCCTGCCTACTAACGGCAGTGTTCCAGGAGAGACGTGGAAGTTTGATCCGAGTGACTTGGACCTCAGCCAGACCAGTAGGACGGTCTATGACTCGGCTCTAGTTCTTGCGCTCGGCCGCTTTGCATCCGCTGGCGCAACTTGGAACTATGACGCCTCGGCTGCCGTGACGCCTCAGGGTACCGGCCTACAGACCAAATATCGCTATTATGAGACGGAAGTTTATTTTGCGGATACTTGGAAAGTGACGCCGTCCTTCACCGTTACTTACGGCCTGCGTTACCAGAACTACACCGTACCCTATGAAGTCCATGGCATCGAGTCGGTACAGAGCGAGAGCTTCTGGAACTTTATGCATGCCCGCATTGCGCAGAGCGGAGCAGGCGTCGGCGGCGCGGCTTCGCTGCCGGGTGCCGGCTCGAATACCGTGCCGTACATTAGCTACAACCTGGGTGGTAAAGCGAACAACGGTCCTGCCTTTTTCTCTCCCAGCAACCTGAACCTTGCTCCGCGCGTAGCCTTTGCATGGACTCCTTATAAGAACAGCAGCAAGCTTGTCGTCAATGGTGGCGCCGGCGTCGTCTATGACCAGACGATTGTCAACGCCATCTTGCAGGAGGAGGCGCGCTATTCCTATCTTTTCCAAAGCGCGGGAACTTTGAACTATGGCTTGCCTGGTGATAAGGTCCATTCGGCGGCGTATTACTCACTGTTGAACAACCCACGCTTTACGTCACTTGATTCTTTTCCCGCGGGACCCACTGCGCCGGCTATCACCAAACCCTATACACCTTTTGTAGGCCCTGGGGACCCGAACTGCCTTGGCGGAACTGGACCTTGCGGCCTGGCCAACGGTGGCGCATTTAACGTCTCTGTCGATAAGAATCTACCCACGCCGTACAACATTATGTACAACCTCGGCATTCAGCAGGAGTTCAGGGGCGGCTTCATACTCAAGCTCGGCTATGTGGGCCGTCTGGGACGACGTTTACTGGCTCAGGCCGATGCTGAGCAGCTCATCGACTTCCCGGATAAACAATCCGGCCAGATGCTAAGTCAGGCCATGGCTAACATGACCAGTTGGCTTCGTCAAAATCCAAATAGCAGTGTTAGTAACATACCGGCGCAGCCGTGGTTTGAAAATGTGCTGAATAAGGCAGTAGCGAATCAGTCCAATACGAGCTATGTAGCGAACCAATGTTCTCCTTACCCGGCTCGCGGCGACGTTGCCGATGCCGTGCAGTGCATGTCCTTGTATGGCTTGCTACCCGCCAACGTCGGCATGGCCGCACAGCTTTCGGAGAATACCTTCTTTACGGACATGGGCTTCTCCGCCTACAACGGTATGCTGGCCACGCTGCACAAGAACCTCAGCCACGGCCTGCAGTTCGATATCAACTATACTTGGTCCCACTCTGTCGACAACGTCTCGCTGATTGCCAATTCCTACGCCTACAATGGTACTGGCTTCATCTGCGACGTCCTCCGTCCGCGTCTCTGCCGCGGCAACTCGGACTTCGACATCACCAGCTACGTCAATGGAAACTTCCTCTATCAGCTACCGTTCGGCCGCGGCCGAGACTTCGCGAACCAGACTCCACGCTGGCTCGACGAGGTTATCGGCGGATGGGAGTTGAGCGGTTTGCCCACTTGGCACACCGGCACTCCTTACATGGCCAACTCGGTCGCCTTCCTGATGAGCTACTCGAATGAAGACCCCGCTATCCTCACCGGTTCGCTGGCTCCCATGAAGGCCCATGTGACGGTGCAGAATGGCCAAGTTTACTCCTTCAAAGACCCCACGCTGGCATTCAACCAATACAGGGCTCCTCTGGGCTTTGAGATGGGTTCTCGCAACAACCTGCGTGGCCCAGGCTTCTTCCTTCTCGACCTCGGACTCGGCAAGACTTTCCCGGTCTACAAAGAACGCTGGAACCTGAAGTTCCGTGTGGATGCCTTCAATGCCCTCAACCACCCGAACTTTCAGTCGCCCAGTTTCACAGGCAATATGAGCCTGGTTGCTCCGCAGAATGAGTTCGGCGTCATTCCGGGTACTGTCATCCCCAACGGCAGCGATCTCTCAGCCCGCGTGCTGCAAGGTGCGCTCCGGCTCGAATTCTAACCCCCAGCGGAACCCTCCCGGTTCCGCTCCGGCAAAACAAAAGGCTCCTTCCGAAAGGCCACTTTGGCCCGACGGAAGGAGCTTTTGCTTTTAGATTTCTGCAACGCGCATCGTTTCCTGGCGTCTAACCGAGCGAAGCTATAAAGCCAACCATTGCTATGCGCATTCTGCCTTTGGTCAGCGTGCTGTGGCGGAATTACTCAGTGGGGAGAGCGGTAACTTCCGCGTCAGCCTTTGTCTCGATGTTTGTGGGCAAGCTTCCTTCAGTGAGATCGCGCTGTGTCCCTGCGTCAATACCACGAATCTCCCTCATCCCCTCGATTCGCTTGAGCACTGCTTTGCCGGCCGTAATGCCAGGCTTTTCAATCACGTGGTAAAGCAAAAACGATGTAGGAAGGATGATGGCTGCGTTAACTGCAAGGAACAACATGAAACGCAAAGCTCCCGGCATTGTGGCGATGCCCGGGATGCGCAAAAGCGCAGCGCTGACAGGGATGACGATAAGAAGATGAACCAGGTAAAGCGAGTAAGAAATATCTCCGAGAAGCTGGCAAATCCGAAGATTCAAAAGCCTGCGTACATATTGCACTCCGCTGCGGAGCCGTGAGTAGTCCATCACTACCAGCAGGAGTCCGATCGCAAGGCAAATATCACATGCAATCCATCCTGGGCTCGATTGTGATTTCACTCGCAATGCATATAGCGGAAGTAGCGCCGCGAAGACCACTGGGGCTCGCAATTTTTGATGATATGCCGCGGCAATAACCATGCCGAGAAGAAACATGTGAATCTTCAACGGCAGGAATGACGGCATCGGAAAACTTGAAAAGAAGTGTGTGGCAAACGTGTGTGCGATCAAGTTGAGAATGACCGTTGAGCATACCATTGCGATGTAGCCGAATCGTAAAACGACGAGCATCAATAACGGGAACACAAGGTAAAACTGCATCTCCAATCCGATACTCCAGTCCGGCAGTGCGGTATGGAAGGAGAAGTGTGGAAGGAATCCGAAAGCGAAACTGATATGGGTCAAAAGATTAGCTAAGGAGTGGTCTGTGTAGCGAGCTGGATCACTCTCAGAAAAGGGAAAGTAGCTGGCAATTGTCTGCCTTGCACTGAATAAGATTGAGCCAAGACCGAAGCTGACGATAAGTAGGAAATAATAGAGTGGGGCAATTCGAAAGAAACGCCGTAACCAGAACCTGAAGATGGTTTTTGTATCAGACCACGGCTGCGTCTGCCTCCTCTGTTCGTAGTTATGAACCATGAGGAAACCCGAAAGCAAAATGAACAAATCCACACCCAACGCGCCTTGGCTGATAACAGGTATGCTAGCTCCGCACAAAATGGAAACGTGCATGGCAAATACCCATATGGATGCGAGACCTCTTAAACCTTCTAATTCCTTTAACCATTGCATGTTGAGTGAGGTCCTTTCTATATAGCCACAGAGCCCGGAGGATAATGTAGGTTCCTAAATTCTATAATGCCCCTTTTATGTTTGCAGGGGTAAAGCTCCGGTAAATAAATTTACGGCGCATATTGAACTTGTGAACTGTCTATAAAATCCATTCGGATGGAAAATATTTTGGCTTAGCGGTTAGAGAGGATCTTTCTGGGTTCTGAATTGTGCGTTTTGAGGAACTCTGTAGCTATTGAGCCAGAAAAAATGAATACCGTCGGAAAAATCCGTCATCTCAACCTTTGAAGTCAACATTCGTCTAAAAAGACATTCACAATGGTAGATGGAATTCAAAAGAGAATTCGGATTCTGGGGCGATTAGACCTAGTACTTTTGGGGTGTGCAATCGCCTTCCCGGGCTTTTCCGCGGATAGCTTCGCTCAGAACGAGGCAAACCCTGCTCAGTCACCAACCGTACTGCACCTCAATGCCCGCGAAGTGGTTCTCCCCGTCACCGTCCGCGACAAGCATGGCGCGCTCATCACCACGCTCCAGAAATCCGATTTCACGCTCACCGAAGACGGCCGCCCGCAGGTCATCAAGAGCTTCGCGCATGAGACCAACCTGCCCTTCCGCATTGGCCTGCTGGTGGACACAAGCCGCAGCATGAGCAACGTGATGCAGTCGGTCCGCACGGCCACGGGCAGTTTCATTGACCTCATGCTGCCCGCGCCGCCCGCAACCAGCAAAGACCAGGCCTTCCTGCTCCACTTTGACCGTGAAGTGGAGCTGCTGCAGGATTTCACCAACTCCCGCGACAAGCTGCACCACGAGCTGGACGACATGAGCGCCTCGCGCCAGGAGCAGTATGAAGGCACGGACTCCGGCAGCAGTGGCAGCGACGACCGCCAGCAGCACCGCAGCCGTGCCGGTACGCAGCTTTACGACGCCATCTATCTCGCATCCGATGAGCTGATGAAATCGAAAGACGGCCGCAAGGCCCTCGTAGTCTTTTCCGACGGCGGCGACCGCGGCAGCAAAGAGACGCTCAATGAAGCCGTAGACGCAGCCGACCGCGCCAACGTGGTCATCTACACCATCTACTTCAAAGGCGAGCAGGACCACAGCAACAACGGCGGAGGCTTCCCCGGCGGCGGCCATCGCGGAGGTGGCTATCCCGGCAGCGGTAGTGGCTGGCCCGGTGGCGGCGGCGGTCGTCGCACTCCCACTCCAACCGGAGCCAACGGTGTTGACGGCAAGAAAATCATGCAGGAGATTGCCGACCGCACCGGTGGCCACGCCTTCGAAGCGAAGAAGAAGGAAGACCTTGGTGCCATCTACAAGCTCATCGAAGCGGAGCTGCGCAACCAGTACCTGCTTACCTACACGCCTGACAAGGTGGACAACGAAGGCGGTTTCCACAAGATCGTCCTCAAGGCCAACAAAGACGACCTGACCGTATCCACCCGCGAAGGCTACTACGCGCCGGAAGGGAAGTAGCGGAGAGCATCAGGCATTATCTGGTGAAATCTCAAACAGAATTGTTTTGAAAAGGCATGGCTTTAGCTATGCCGAAAACATCAAAAAGCATCTGGGCTTTAGCCCCTGAGGTATGCTTTTTGCCTGCAAATTGCAGCTTTGTACATCAGAATCGTAAGAGAAGGCGGCAGGAGCATCAGTCCGATTTGCCCCTGCCGCTTTGCCGGTTTGCTGATTAACGAGAGCCGTTATACAGGTCTAGCCCCGCTAATTTTTCCTGGAGTGCCGCCTGTGCTGCAGCCAGCCTCGCTGTCAACAACCGGAAGGGCGAACACGATACATAGTTGAGTCCGATCCTGTGGCAGAACTTCACGGTCTCCGGATCGCCACCATGTTCGCCGCAGATGCCCACCTCAAGATGTGCTCGCGTAGTGCGCCCTTTCGCAATCGCCGTCTTCAGCAGCGCACCCACTCCTGCCTGGTCGAGTGTCGCAAATGGGTCCTGCTTAAAAACCCCATGCTCCACATACGAAGGCAAAAACTGGTTGATATCATCCCGCGAGATGCCAAAGGTGGTCTGCGTCAGATCATTCGTGCCAAAGCTGAAGAACTCAGTCTCCTCCGCAATCTGGTCCGCGACAATTGCCGCACGCGGCAGCTCAATCATCGTGCCTACCTTGTAATTGAGCCGGATGCCCTCAGTCTTGAAGACTTCCCGCGCTACGCTCCGGATAATCTCCGACTGGTTGCGCATCTCCTCCACCGTAGCAATCAGCGGTACCATGATTTCCAGCTTCGGATTGCCGCCATGCTGCTTCACATTCACCGCGGCCTCAAAGATGGCCCGGGCCTGCGTCTCCGTAATCTCCGGATACACAATGCCCAGCCTGCAACCGCGCAAGCCCAGCATGGGATTCATCTCATGTAGTTCTTCCACGCGTTCCAGCAGCGCATGCAGCTCCTTCAGCTTCGGAGAATGCGGCTTCGTATCCATCAGGTGCGCAATCTCCAGCTTCAGATCCTCTCGCTGCGGTAGGAACTCATGCAGCGGCGGATCAAGCAGCCGAATCACAACCGGAAGCGCCCCCATGCTCTTGAATAGCCCGATGAAATCCGAGCGCTGCATCGGCAGCAGTTTATCCAACGCTTCCCGCCGCTGCGTTTCATTGCTCGCCAGGATCATCGCGCGCATGTGCCCAATGCGATCCGGCGCAAAGAACATGTGCTCTGTGCGGCACAGCCCAATGCCTTCCGCGCCAAACACACGAGCCTGCTCCGCATCGCGAGGAATATCCGCATTCGCCATCACCTTCAGCCTGCGATTGCAATCCGCCCAGCGCATAAAGCGCACCAGGTCCGCATCATCTGGCCGTGCGGGGATCGTCCTCAACTGTCCCGCAATCACGCGCCCCGTCGTTCCATCGAGCGAAATCCAATCGCCCTGCTTGAAGGCTTTGCCCTTCGCATGGAACTCTTTCTTCTTCTCATCAACAGCAATGCCGCCCGCGCCCGCAACGCAGCACTTGCCCATGCCGCGTGTAACAACAGCCGCATGGCTCGTCATTCCGCCGCGTGAAGTCAAAATCGCCGCCGCCACTTCCATGCCGCCAATATCTTCCGGCGTAGTCTCATCGCGAACAAGAATGATGGATTTGTAATCACCCTTCTTCGCGTGTTTCACCGCATCTTCCGCCGTAAACACAATCTGCCCCACAGCCGCGCCCGGCGAGGCAGGCAATCCAATCGCAATCACATCAACCTCGGCGCCCTTCTCATCCAGTGTCGGAACAAGAAAGTCATACAACTGGTTCGGCTCCACGCGCAGAATCGCTTCTTCCTCGGTAATCAGTCCCTCGCGCACCATGTCGATCGCAATGCGCACAGCCGCCGGCCCGGTCCGCTTGCCGTTACGCGTCTGCAGCATATAGAGCCTGCCATCCTGGATGGTGAATTCAAAGTCCTGCATGTCGCGATAGTGTTTTTCCATCTTGCGGGTAATCGCGCACAGCTCGTCATACACATGCGGCATGGCCTTTTGCAGTTCACGAATCGGCTGCGGCGTCCTCACGCCGCTCACCACATCCTCTCCCTGCGCATTCATCAGGTACTCGCCAAAGAACGTGTGCTCGCCCGTAGCAGGATTCCGCGTAAACCCCACGCCTGTCCCCGAACTCTCGCCCATGTTGCCAAAGACCATCGCCTGCACATTCACGGCCGTTCCAAGCCACTCGTCAATTTGATGAATGCGCCGGTAAATCTTCGCGCGCTCATTGTTCCAGCTGTGAAACACAGCATCCCGCGCCTGCACCAACTGATCCAGCGGATTCTGCGGAAACTCCTTGCCCGTCTCCTGTTTCACCAGCTTCTTGTACTCGGCAACAATCTCTTTCAGCGCCGGCGTCTCCAGCTCATAATCAAACCTCACGCCTTCGCGCTTCTTCACACCATCAAAAACGATCTCAAACTTTTTCTTCGGAATCTCTAGCACCACATCGCCGAACATCTGGATCAACCGGCGATACGAGTCATACGCAAAGCGTGCATCATTCGTGCGCTTCGCCAGCGCCTCAACAGACTTGTCATTGAGCCCAAGATTCAGAATTGTATCCATCATGCCGGGCATGGAGAACTTCGCACCCGAGCGCACGGAAACCAGCAGCGGATTCTCTCCCGCGCCCAGCTTCTGCCCCTGCAATGTCTCCAGCCGCCGTAGCGCTGCAAGCATCTCCGCTTCCATGCGCGGAGAAATCACACTATGCATAAACTCGCGGCAGGCCTCGGTCTGAATTGTGAATCCCGGCGGAACGGGCAGGCCTGCGTTCGTCATCTCGGCAAGCCCTGATCCCTTGCCCCCGAGCGCATCCTTCATACGTCCGTTGCCATCGGCAACGCCCTTGCCAAAAAAGTACACATACCGGGTTGTTGTCCCGGATGCGGATCCAGATGTTATTCCAGATGCGACTGCGCCTGTATCAGTAACAGGCGGATGTTCCAGTACGCCGTGTGCCATAAAAGGATGCCTCCGTGCGAATTTCGCGCGGAGCCAGTCGCATGAAGAGTGAGGGGCTTTCGAGCTCAGCCTCCAGCACGGCAGAACATTTGAGGCTGGGCGTGTGCGAATCATCCTGCAAGGCAGGCCACGCCACGCGATGCCTACGTAATAGTCGCATGCTGGCGCGATTGGCTGTGTTGCGGGTCACAGCATTGCGTTTGTTTCAGGATCAGTAAAAAGCCGCATAAAAAGCCTGTATGCGCGCAAAGAAGAGGGCCGCGCGCAAGGCCCTGCGCCGCCTTACGCAGCCGTCTGCGCAAAGTCGGGGCAGGGATACTCGTCGCGGCAGTTCTCCCGCGAAACAAGAATACGGTCGAGTCCAACTAAAACCAGGATCTCCTCCACATGCGTCTTCAGATTGCACACGCGAAACGTGTGTCCGCTCTCCTGCGCAATGCTGTACAGCGTAATCAACGCTGCAATGCCCGCTGCATCCACGCGCTCAATCGCCTTGCAGTCCAGCGTCACATGGTTCGAGCGCACCAGAGGCTCCACGCACGCAACCAGAGCCAGATCGCAGCCGCGAACCAACTCGGTAACCTGTTCGGGTGTCTTCACCTGTACGTTGCCGTCCCCAGTCCTAACGGTATACATCTCAAATCTCCTTTCCGGTTATGCGCCTCACCTGCCTGGCAACTGCGCACGCCCAATGTTGTGCACTTCGGCTGCCAAACGTATCTCACGGCAAATATGCTCAAATTAAAGGGAATACGCGCATCCTGGTGTTTTCTGGATTTCATTCGGCCTGTACGCTGCCGTCCGAACTGTCCGCTGCCGAACACTTGGTATCTACTACGCAACGAGAAGGGAATCAGTTCCATCCCGCAGCCTTCTGCCAATCCGGACGCCAACGCCTCGCGCCTCAGCCCCGAGTCCGCTCGTTCGCTCGCACTCGAGGCCGGATTCACGGAAGCCGGCCTTGTCGCCCTGCCGCACGCACAGGAGCAGCGCGACGCAACCCGTTTTGAACAATGGCTTTCCGAAGGCCGCGCCGGAACCATGCACTATCTCGCCCGCCAGAACGAGGCAGGCAAGCCCGTCCGCTCCCGTGTCAGCATCCCATTTCCATGGGTGCGTTCCGCCATCGTCTGCAGCGCAAGCTACAACAGCGCGCAACCGCGCTCCACAGACCCTGCACCTGGCGATGCTGCATGGATAGCCCGTTATTCATGGACCAGCCAGACCGATGAAGAAGGGCAACTCCGCGGAGTAACCCGCCCCAGTGACTATCACAAAGTATTGTTAAAACGCCTGCGAGCCATCGAAACCCGCCTGCAGGAAGAGCACGGCAAATTCGAATCCCGCGCCTACGTCGATACAGGCCCGGTCGTCGAGCGTTCTCTCGCCGTTGCTGCAGGCCTCGGATGGCAGGCAAAGAACACCTGCCTCATCCATCCCCAACACGGCTCCTACACATTTCTCGCCGTGCTGCTGACATCTCTCGAAGTTGCTCCAGAAGATCCGCCGACTGCGCAGATCCCGGTTCCAGACCGCTGTGGCACATGCCGCCGCTGCATTGAAGCCTGCCCGACCAACGCCCTCGTCGCGCCCTACGCCATGGATGCCACGCGCTGCATCTCCTATCTCACCATCGAGCACAAAGGCCCCATCGCCCCCGCGCTCATGGAGCAAACAGGCCGTCAGGTATTCGGCTGCGATATCTGCCAGGATGTCTGTCCCTGGAACTTCAAACTCTCGCGCCAAGGCCCTATCGTCGCCGATCCCAGCCTCACCCCGCGCACAGAGCTTGTAAACCCCACACTGGACTGGCTGGCCTCCCTCGACGAATCCGCCTTCGAGCGCACCTTCAATGGCTCACCCATCCGTCGCGCAGGCTTCCTCGGCCTTCGCCGCAACACCGCCATCGCCATGGGCAATAGCGGACAAACCCGTTTTGCAGATCAGCTCCGCCTCTGGGCGCAGGAGACAGACGCAGGACTTCGCGCCGCCGCAGAATGGGCGTTAGCAAAACTCAGCAATCGTTCGGAGGGTCGATCTGGAGAGGAAAAACTTACAGAAAATAGTTAAGCAATGCAGCCTTCTACATTGGAAGGCCGCTGTCTTTACGACGCGCGCAGGACGTTTGCGGCGCTTAACCCCTTCGGGCCCTGCTGGCACTCAAACTCCACGGCTTCACCCTCGTTCAGCGTCTTGTAGCCCTTTTCCTGGATCGCGGAAAAATGCACAAACACGTCTTCACCAGTGGAGCGTTGAATAAAGCCATAACCTTTTGCGCCGTTAAACCACTTCACAACACCTTGTTCCTTCATCCTGCTTCTCCTCGTAGACTGACACAGATCTGGCACATCTCTAAATTGCGCATTCCCGCCGGAAGCCCGGAGAGAAAAGGTCCTGCATAGGGGGAGATACACGCCAGCCTTCTACAATTTTGTCTGCTTATTTTTTGGGGTGCTTGTTGGCGCGCGTGTGCTCCATTTATGGCAGCATTTTGCGAGAGATGCAAGTGGAAAATGCTTCGATGGCACGTCTAAGCGCTTATATGCGCTATCAATAGCCGTCCCACAAAGTATTCTTAAAATAACCTTCCGCATTTGAAGTGCGCTGTTTGCGCAGATTTCGGCATTGCCCCGGCGGAAGGGCAGCCCGAAATGGAGAAGGACCTTCGAATGGACGATGTCTCAAATTCCGGTATGTCCCCCCATGAGGAAGCCGAACCGGAAATCCGCACAGCAGACGTAATCGACGCCATCGATGCGCCCCCCGCACCTGCGGAGGTAGCACCGCAGCTTTCCAAGTGGTATCGCTTGCGCCACGACGGCGCCGCGTTGATCAATTACCTGCTCGACAGTGAAGTTCACACCTTCGCTTTTTCCGTTGCCGCCAACGCCATCCTGTCCTTCGTCCCGTTCGTCGTACTGCTCTACACCCTTTCGCTCGCCGTCTTCCACTCGCAGCCCATGGCTGGGGTCGTCAGCGATCTCGTCGATAACTATTTCCCCTCACAGGCCTCGGCCGGCTTCAAAGCCGGTCTCCGCATCGCTGCGCCGCGCCACGTGCAGTTTTTATCGCTGCTGCCCATCCTTATCTCCTGCACCGGAATCTTCCTCCCGCTCGAAGTCGCGCTCAACCAGGCCTGGGGAGTAGCTAAAAGCCGCAACTACCTCATGAACCAGGTAGTCGCCTTCGGCCTCGCCATCTGGATGGTCGTCCTCGGCATGGCCTCCATTGCGCTCGGAACCGCGCAGCGCGCCGTGCTCGCATTCCTCATGTTTCACAAGGTCGATAACTGGTTCTACAACACCGTCAGTTACGCATGGCTCGGCGTTTGCAGCGGAGCGGCATGCATCCTCTTCTTCTTTTCCATTTATTGGCTGCTACCAAATCGCAAAGTGCCCTGGCGTCCCGTGCTGCGCACAGCAGTTGTCACGGGCCTCATCTGGCTCGGAGCCAAATACATCTTTGCCCTGGTGCTGCCGCATCTGGACCTGCCGCACATCTATGGCCCGTTCTTCGTTTCGGTAGGTTTGCTCTTCTGGGCCTATGTTTCGGGGCTGATCCTCTTCGCCGGCGCGCAATTCAGCGTCGCCCGCATCGGCAACGGAGATTCCAAGTAAGCGTTACTGCACCCGGAACGACTTCACCGCAATCGCATTCGGCCCGCGTCCCGCAGGCAGCAAGGTAAACAGTGACGGTAATGGCCGCGTAGCCGTGCGAATAGCCGCCACATCCCCTGAGCCAGCATCTACCACAAACAACAGATGCCCAGTCTCAGAAAACGCCATCGCCGAAGGTCCATCGCCCACATGCACCGAGCCGATGCGCTTGCCGTCATCAATCGAATAGACCGTCACATACTGCGAATTAGCATTCGCCACGTAGAGCAGGGAATTATCCTTCGTAACAACGCCATCTTTCGGAGCAGCACCAATCAGGTACGTTGAACCAACTTCGTCGGTAGTGTTGTAAATCTCGGAAACAGAATTCGAAAGCGAGTTCAACACAAAGGTCTCGCCGCCATCCGGCTTCAGCGTCAAATGCTCCGGCGCACGTCCCACGTCGAGCAGCGCTTCCAGCTTGTCCTGCCGTGCAGGCTTATCCGGCTGCGCTTCAGATGCCAGGGCAATCGCCATCACCTGGTGCCCGTCAGCGCAGGCCACAAGCGCCTTGGAAGAATCCGGCAGAATCACCACATCATTCGCACCCGGGCAGCCTTCAAAAATCGCCCGCACACGCAGCGATTTTGCATCAATCACACTTACGGAGTGGCCCTTGCGATTGGCAACTACCAGCGTCTTGTCATCTCGAGAAACGCGAGCCACACGCGGCTCTTCCCCTACACCAATCGTGGCAACCAGACGTCGCGTCGTCAGATCCACAACGGAGACAGTATTCGACCCCGCATTCGCGACATACGCAAACTTCCCGTCACTGTCCAGGTGAATCGAAACCGGCTGCTTATGCACGGGAATCGTAGCTGCAACAGCATTCCGGGTCGCATCAATCACCGAGACCGAACCCGAGCCCGAATTCACCACATACACCTCCTTGCGCGTAGGGCTGGCCGTAACAGCCACGGGATTCTGCCCCACGGCAATCTCGCGGTCCAGCCGCATGTTCACCACATCCAGCACAGAAACGGTGCCGCTTACGCCATTGGTCACATACGCATATTCCCGATAGTTCGCCGGATATTGCGGAAAATCATGCGGCCGGCATCCTGTGAACGCCAGCGCAATCAATCCGAAAGCGGCACAAAATACGTTCTTACCGCCCATCCGCTCCCGCCGCCATCGACTTCTCTGCCTTCTTCGCCGCGCGCCACTTCATCGCCAGCCACGCTACATAGCTCAGTTGAATAACCCACGTGGCCACGTAAGCCGCAGCCATGAACTGGTGATCGAGAATTGCCTTCGCATCCATAGTCTTCTGTCCTGTCGTTAAGCCCGACTTTTAAGTGCGGCTTTCAAGTGCGCTGACCGATTCCATCTCCGCAACCCGCTGGCGTTTGCGTTCCACCACATAGCGTAGCCCGAGAATCAGCACGCCCCATGCAAACCACGCCAGCATATTCCAGAGAAACGGCCCGATCATTGACTTATCCATCCCCGAGCCTTCCGAACCGCCAAACACCGGAGCCGGATGCTGCGTGCGGAACCAGCGATTGGACATATAAACAATCGGCACATCCAATGCGCCAAAGATGCCAAGCACCGCTGCCAGCGTCTGCACCTGCGGTCCCGCCGCAAAACGCCGCAGCAGCAGGTAGCTCACGTAGATCAGCCAGAGAACAAGCGTCGTTGTAAGCCGCCAATCCCACGTCCACCAGATGCCCCACGCGCGCCGTCCCCAGATCGGCCCCGTCACCAGCACAACCGTGCAGAAGACCACGCCAACCTCGGCCCCGGCCAATGCCCACGCATCGGCCATCTGGGCCAGCGCTTGGTTACTGTTCTTCCACGCAAGGTAGCCAATGGAACCAAGCAGGCTGACCGCAAAGAAAATAAACGCTACCGAAGCCGAAGGTACATGGTAGAAGATGATGCGGAAGATCTCACCCTGCATCGCATCCGTAGGAGCGACGTAGATAGCCTGGTAAAAACCCCAGATCATCAGCGCCACAACAACGGCAGCATAGGTGCCAATAGCAATCTTTTTCATTCGTTCCATCCGCTCCGGCTATGCGTACCGGGCAATCTTTCTTTTCAAGCCGGAAGTATCAGTGTACGTCGCTGCCGGCCTCACAGTCTCCATCCTGTGATGGATGACGTGATTGACATCACGCAGCCTTCTGGCGCGGCTTCACTTTCTGCAGCGACTTGCTTTTTGACGCAATCCATAAATCATGCCCACTCTGCAACCCAATCCAGAACTGTGCCGAGTTGCCAAAGTAGCGGCTCAGCCGCAAAGCTGTATCCGCCGTAACACCGCGTTTGCCGCGTACCAGATCATTTACGCGGGGAGCTGAAATATGTAGTTCCTTGGCTAGCCGATATGCAGTCAGTCCCAGCGGCTCCATAAATTCTGTGCGTAGAATCTCGCCGGGATGAATGGAAAACGCGAAAGGAATTGTCTCCATAATCCGCTCCTAGTGGTAGTCCACAATCTCAACCTCGCTGGCATGCCCATCACGCCACACAAAGCAGAGCCTGTACTGATCGTTGATACGAATACTGTGCTGTCCCTTGCGATCGCCCGTTAGCGCTTCCAGACGATTTCCCGGAGGAACCATCAGATCGGTCAACTGCGTTGCCCAATGCAAAATGGCCAGCTTCTTGAGTGCCGACATGCGAAAGCTCGCTGAAATACGGCGGCTTTTACCCGTCTCCCAAAGCAGCTGCGTGTCGGCGTCTCGAAAGTTCTTAATCATTGGCGATAGTAACGGATTTCGTTATGAACGTCAATCGTTATGTCACTCCGCATGCAGCACCACATCAAACAGCAGCAGGCAAACCGTCGTAAAGATAATGTCGTACCCCACCAGCAGCTTGATCCACAACCCAGGGTCGCTCTCGCCCGTCAAAATCGCCTCGACCGCCCACACCATCCCCACCAGCGCAGGAATGAAGATAGGAAAGAGAATCAGCGGCAGCAGCAGTTCACGATTCCGGCTGCGAATCGACAGCGCCGCAAAGAACGTGCCATTTACCACCAGCGCCCACGTCCCCAGCGGCATCACCAGCACCATCAGCCACGCATTGCCCACAATGTGCAGGTTATAGAAAACCAGGAAAACCGGCGCCAGCAACAACTGCACTATCTCAACAAACAAAAAATTAGCCAGTGCCTTGGCCAGAAACAATGCCGCGCCCGACGAAGGAGCCATCCTCTGCGCATCCAGCACCTGGTGCCGAATCTCCCGCGCCCAGGCCTGGTTCAGAGTGCTGGACGAAGCAAACAGCGTAGCCACGCAAAGCACGCCGCCCGCAATATCCCGTGCGAACGAGCCCCGCGGATCAAACGCCAGCGAAAACACCACCACTACAAGCAATGCAAAGAAGAGCATCGAGTTGATGGCTTCCTTCGACCGCCACTCAATGCGCAGGTCTTTGACGAGATGCGTCCACACGGCGCTCATCATGCCGCACCGCCCGCATTCGCCTTCGTCAAATCGGCAGTCTGCACTTCCACATCCAGCGCCGCCGCCGCCCGCAGATAATCATCCGGCGCAAGAATCAACTGCGTCCCGCGCGCCCCTGCTGAAACGCTGATCTTGTCGAACAGAATCACCGTCTCATCCACATAAACAGGGAAGTTCTTCTTCGCGCCAAAGACCGTCACGCCGCCGCGAATGTACCCCGTCAGCGGCTGCACCTCTTTCAGCGAAACCATTTCAGCTTTGCGCAACCCCGCCGCACGCGCCAGCTTCTTGAAGTCCAGCTCCGCATCTCCCGGAATCACCGCAAAGACAAACACGCCCGGCCCACCCGTCGTCAGCAGCGTCTTAAACACCTGCTCCGCCGGCATCCCAATCTTCTTCGCGACGCTCGTAGCGGAAAGATCCTCCGGATCAACCTCATACTCACGCAGCTCAAACGGAATTTTCAGCGTTTCAAGAAACCGCGCACCATTCGTCTTCATAGCGTCGGCGCTCCCTGCGCAAACCCATCCACGCGCCCCGCCTTCAGCGTCATCACAAAATCCGCAATCGGCGCGGCATGCTCGCGCTGATGTGTCGTCAGCACAATCGTACGGTTCGCCTGCCGAAACCCAGCCAGCAGCTCCACCATCTGCGCCACGGACTCCACATCCATGTTGGAAAACGGCTCATCCAGCAGCAGCAGCTCCGGCTGCGCCAGCAACACCCGAGCCAACGAAGCCCTCTGCCGCATCCCCTGCGAGTACTGCCCCAACGGCCGCGTCAACGCAGGATCAAGCCCCACCTGTCGCAGCGCATCAGCAGGCGATAAACATTCCCGCCCCGCATACAGCTTCGCAAAGTATTGCAGATTCTCTTCGCCCGTAAGCTCGTCATAAAGCATCGGCGCATGGCTCATATATCCAATGCGTTCGCGCACCGCATGCGGCTCGGCCGGATTCTGGTCACTGCCAAACACGCGTACGCTTCCGTGGCTGGGCCGCAGCAGCCCCGCAAGAATCCGCAGCAGCGTGGACTTGCCTGCGCCATTCTCGCCGACAAGTACATAGCACTTGCCCGCCCCCAGCTCCGCGCTTACCTGCCGCAGAGCCGCAAACGAACCAAACAATTTGGAAACATTCTCGAGCCGTGCGCAAAGAGCCGTGCCTGCCGCACTTGCCATGCCGCTAGTTCGCAGCTCCCGATGCAGAAGCAGGCGTTGCAGGCGAAGCAACAGCCGCCCGCGGACTCGCAGCAGCTGGTGCAGAACCGGGTTGAGCCCCCGGCTGCGAAGGCGCATACTTGCTCGCGCACTTAGCCTGCAGCACATTGGCATGGAAGACGCCATCGCGCCCGAACGTGCCCATCGCCAGCGCCTGCGAATCGTCCTTGAACGTATCCGGCGGAGGCTCCGAGCCCTTGTACTCCACCTTCAGCAACCGTCCCTGCGGAGCCTTCGCCATATGGCTCTCAAACTCATTCAGCACAAAGGTCACATGCGTGCCAGCCTGCTCAATCGAGCCCGGTTGCACAAAGCCTTCTACGCGCAGATTGCTCGAGAAGGCCTTATCGCCCATCCCGCGCAGTTCCGGAATCGTCACATAATAGCTCTTGCTCGACCCGTAGCCGGTCCAGGCCAGCCACCCAATTGTGCCTACAATCACGGCCACCGCAAGGCCAATCCGCACGCTGCTCGATGAAAGTTTCATAGAAATCTTCTACTCCTAACGATACGAGCCGCGGCAGGCGGGGTCAACCTTTCAGGCGTGATGCAAATCACACCTGTTTTGCGTGACTAGAGACGAAGGACGAGTGACGAAGGACGAATCTTATAGTCGCGTTACGAACCGCTCGAATAATCAGCAGCCTTTTCGTCCTTCGTTCCTAGTCACTCGTCCGTAGATCACTCCGCCCCGTTCAGTGCCGCCGAAGCCTTGTCCAGCGCTTCGGTCAGCACCTTCAATTGCTCCTCCGCGCGTGGCGCATCCTTAGCCTCAATCGCCTCATTCACGCCCGGAATCACCACTGCCGCATATCCCGTAAACTCGCCTGGCGCATAAATCGTATGCTTGTACCAGGGCCGGTTAGGCAACCCAGCAGGCGAAATAAACGCAACTTCCGCCGCTCGCAGCGCATGATTCAGCTTGCCCAGGTCCGCCGGAGGAGCCGACTGCAACGCCCGCGCCTTCTTCGCCGCATCCTTAAAGCGTTCCGCAGCCTCCAGCGCCGGCCCAAACTCCACGCCGCTCAACTTCGCATCTGCAGCCTTGCGCTTCGCCGACTCCACATACGAAGCAATCTCCCGCGCATAAGCCGGATAGTCATATGGCAGCACATCCGTGTCCGCCATGCGAATCGCCTCCAGCCCAAACACCCGCGCCATCTCCTGCAGATAGACAAAGTGCGGATCCGCATTCATCGTGAACCACGCATAGTTATCAAACACCGAGTGGTACACGCCATAAGGTCCGCCCGAACCGATATCTGTCGAGGGAACACCCACATGCTGCAGAAACGGCGTAAAGTCTGACCCCGATCCCAGGTCGCCCACGCGCACATTATTGTCCACGTCAGGCGCATTCACAGCGTGATGCTCATTATTCTCAACCGCGTGGTTCTTCCAGACTTCGTAAACCGTCCCACCTGAAGGCGAAGGAACATCCTTCGTCACATCGCGCACAAACTGCTTCAGCGAGGGCACAGCCTCGGACGAAAAGTTCGGCCCGGAAACAGCCACGTCCATATTGAAGTAGGCCACAGCATTCGCAAGCGCCTTGTCATGCTGCTCCACCCACTCCGTTGAGCCGATCAGCCCCTCTTCTTCCGCATCCCAGCTGCAAAACACCACTGTGCGCTTCGGCTTCCATCCCTGCTTCAGCAAAGTGCCTACGCCATGCACGGCCTCCAGCATCGCCGCCGTTCCGCTGTTCGGATCAACAGCTCCGTAAACCCACGCATCACGGTGATTACCCGCAACCACCAGCTCATCCGGCAGCTCCGACCCCTTCACCTTGCCAATCACATCCCAAATCACGCGCCGCTGATAATCCTGCACGCTTACCATGTGCACCTTCACGCCGCTCGGCCCCACGTGATAGCGGAAGGGAAGCGCACCCTGCCACGTCTGCGGAACATTCGGTCCTCTCAGCGCCTGCAGAATCGGGGCCGCATCGTGATAGCTGATCGGAATCGAAGGAATCTTTGGCTCATTGCCCTCTGGAGACTTCCGCGCCGAATCCGGCAAGTCCATCGTCGAAGCCACGCCCGGCGTCTCCGCATCTCCCGGGTAGAGCGACAAAAACTGCACCGACCCGCGTTGCACGCCACTCTCCGGCCGCCACGGCCCATTCGGATAAGCATCGCCACGGAAATACCCATCATCCTGTGGATCGCTGTAAATAAGCACGCCCGCCGCGCCTCTTCGCTGCGCAATCATTACCTTCACACCGCGAAAGTTCCCGCCATAACGGCAGATCACAATCTTTCCATGCAGATCCACATGATCGGCGGCCAGCTTGTCATAGTCTTCCAGCCGCCCATAGTTCGCATACACCACTTCGCCCGTCACATCGCCCTGTCCCGACGAGCCATTAAATGGCATTACCACGCGCGGATCGTCTTCAAAGGGATCGCTCCCCGTATGCTCGCGCGCCGGCCCTTGCACCAGCAGCTTGCCGTCCGCGCCATAAGCCTCCATGCGAACTTCCTTCGGCCAGTTCAACCGTACGCGATAAGGAACAATCTCCGTATCCAGCCCCGCTGCACGAAACTTCTCCGCCACATACAGCGCCGTCTCATGGTCCTCCGGAGTGGCAGCAAGATGCGGCTTGGCGGTGAGCGTCTTCAGCTCCTCGCCAGCCAGCCTGGCCTCAGGCACTGCCAGAAAGCTGGACTCAGTTTTGGACTCTTTCGAGAAATCCTTATAGCCAAGAGGAGTAGCCTGCGAGGCAGATTGAGCCGGCACAACACCGGAGAAGAGCGAGCACGAAAGAAGGACTGCGAGCGATCTGCGCATCGTGAGAGAGACCCTTTGCAAATGGAAATAGGGAAGCAACGTGTTGAGAAACAGTCTAACGCCACGCCCCGGCCCGCCCGCGAGCAAATTGTCCTGCGTTATAGGGGGAATTAAAGAAAGACGGAGCCGGAGCACGACTGGTAGGCCGGGAATTTATCCCCGGTAATCACGAAGCAACAAGAAGCCGGGTCTTTAGGCCCTGAGGCATGCCTTGCCTCTTTACTGTTACCTGTCATCCGTAACCTGTCCACTGCTCCCAAAACGAAAAGGCCGCCGGAAATCCGGCGGCCCTGGCATATGGGGAAAGGGGCTTGGTATTTATGCCACCAGTTGAGCGCAGTGTGCGCAGCGCTTCGCCGCCAGCGGAATATCGCTGAGGCACTCGGGGCAGGGCTTGGTCGTGGGGGCGGCGGGTGCTTCGGGCTTATTGAACTTGGCCAGCAGGGTGTTGAGCGGCAGCACGATGAAGAAGTACACCACAGAGGCAACAATGAGGAACGAGATGACTTCGTTTAGGAAGTTGCCGTAATGGACGATGCCCTTGCCGATGGGAAGAACCAGATAACTGAAGTCCGGCTTGCCAACGACTGCAGCAATGAGCGGGTTGAGCACATCTGCGACCAGAGATGAAACGATTTTGCCGAAAGCGCCGCCGATGATGACCGCGACGGCCAGATCCACAACATTGCCGCGAAGAATAAAATCCTTGAAACCCTTAAGCATCGTTCCTCCGAACAATTGAGCCAGTGATGTGAAAGGTGGCGCTGACCAACTGCAAATCTGGGGAAATTCAAGTTCGTCAACGCGAGACGCACTGATTTGCAGCACAACCCACGGCAGCCGGAATCAGTCGCTGTTCCCTAAGATGCTAAAAGTTGTTTTCGGGTGGTTCCGGAACCTATGGATAAACCGCCAAAAATAGAATCATCGCCAAGATCATCAGATCGGTATAAAGAAGAATCAGCACACCCGCGTGGTAAAGGTCCCAACGCCGCCGCAAACACCGTGCCGTTTCTCCCAGCCCCCACATCCCAATGGCCAGAATCAGCCACTGCCACCGCGACCCATGCAGCCGCTGGATATAAGGAAACCCCGCCAGCAACAGGCTCACCCCAAACGCAACCAGCGCAAGCACCGTTCCGCGCACCAGCGAGCGCTCCCGAAGCCGGAAGATAAGGGGAAGTCCGAGCACCCTTACAACTTTAGACTGCCTAAGCGGAGCGTGTACGAATCAGGAGGAAAGCCTGTCCGATTAACGGACAGACCCTTGCAGTTCCATCTCCTTCAGCGACTCCGCAAACGGCGCACGCAGCACGCCCCTCTCCGTAATAATCGCCGTCACATACTTTGCCGGAGTCACATCAAACGCGGGATTGCGAATTCCCACGCCATGCGGCGTCAACTGCTTCCCGCCATGATGCGTCACTTCCTTTGCCGAGCGCTCCTCAATTGGAATCGCATCGCCCGTCGCCGTCTCCATATCAATCGTCGACCACGGAGCCGCGCAGTAAAACGGAATCCCATGCTCCTTCGCCAGGATCGCCACGTTATACGTGCCAATCTTGTTCGCAAAGTCGCCATTCGCCGCAATGCGATCCGCGCCCACCACCACAGCCTGGATCTTCCCGGCCCGCATCAGGCTCGCAGCCATGTTGTCGCAAATAACGGTGGTGTCAATCCCGTCTTCCATCAGCTCCCACGCCGTCAACCGAGCGCCCTGCAAAAACGGCCGCGTCTCATCGGCATACACATGAATCTTCTTGCCACTCTCCACCGCCGAGCGAATCACACCCAGCGCCGTGCCATATCCCGCCGTAGCCAGCGCACCCGCATTGCAGTGTGTCAACACACCGCCTTCTGCGGGCAGTAGCTCGCCGCCAAACGCACCCATCGTCTTGCACGACTCAATATCTTCCTCGTAAGTCTTATGCGCTTCGGCTAGAAATTTTTCGCGGACTTCTTCCATCGAAGCCCCTGTCGAACGAAGCTCGGCAAACAGCTTCTTCATCCGGTCAATCGCCCAGAAAAGATTCACAGCCGTAGGCCGCGTTCCCGCCAGCCGTGCGCAAATCTTCTCAAACTCCGGCGCAAAGCGCCCCGCGCTCTCAGTCTTGGATCGAATGGCCCCAAGTGCGATCCCATAAGCGGCCGAAACACCAATCGCCGGCGCCCCGCGCACCACCATCGTCTCAATCACCACGGCCACATCTTCATACGTCGTGGCCAGCACATAGCTCTCTTCCAGCGGAAGCTTCGTCTGATCAATAAAATTCACGCCATCCGGCGTCCATGCAAGCGTAGGAATCATACTTCTCTAGTGTACCTGTTACGCTCGTGGGAATCGTGTTCAGGCCGCTCCGGACAGTGAGCCAATTTCCGTGACCGCAAGCCACGTAGCACCCTATTTGGAATGAACGAGCCAGACCTCGCCAGCCAGAAGGCCGGTCGAGACACCGACAAATGTTCCGGCGATTATGTCGCTGAGGAAATGCCAATCCCCCAGAATCAGCAGCACTGCCGCAATCAACAACAGCACGGAAAGCAGCAAGGTACTGCTTCGATAGAGCCGCATGAAAACACCCGCGAAGGCGCCGGCGAGAACCATGTGGCCCGAGGGAAAGCTGCTGCCGGAAGAGCCGTTTAAAAGATGGAGAACATGCCGGGCTCCGTGCACAACGTCCGTAGGATTGGGTACCCCGAAGAGAAGCTTCAGCAGGCTGTCGTTGATTGCATAAGCACAGATCGAAGTCAGACACGCAAGCGCGGTTGCCTCGCGAAAAGGCGATAGATGTCCGCGCATTATCCGAATAATAACCAGAACCAGCACAACTGCTGCTTCGAAACCGAGAAGAACGACGCTCGCAAATCCTGTTGCCAGGCTTTTAACCGGCCCGAAAACCCCATAGGTGCGATGGGCTATCGGTACGTCGAAGTACAAGAATGCCACCGCAACGATGAGCGTGCAAATCAGCAGGGACAAAAGCCACATCTGGTTAGGAAAGCGTAGAGTTCTTCCTTCCAACTCACTTCCATCTGGCTGCCCAGAACCACCGGTTCCTTGAAGCAATATAAGCTCTCCTCAGGTGCCATCTTTGACGCACCGTACTCTTTATCTTGGTTCTGCTATGCCTGATACAAGGTTCTTGCTCGCGACTCTCTATAGATTGAATGATACTTGTCGACCAGTACCTTTCATGAATCATCACCATCTCTCGCCATGTGCCCCATTCATGCGCGGTTTTTCGCGCATGGATGGGATAGCACAACTGCCAGACTCATATTCTTTCCCTTACCCATAGAGTTCCCGCCGATCACAGGGAGGCCCACAACTGGACCCCCAGCACGAATGGCGTGAAGCGCGCAGCCGCCCGTGCGGCCAGCACCTGTAAGCGTTTTCATTTTTTGCTGGACGCCCCCACCCCATGCTGCGTAGAGTAGTTTCGGCACCTAAGAAAATTCCCCGCGTCGTTCCCGCCGCAAGGAGTACTGTACTTGGAACTCAAATCCGTTGACTGGCTCATCATGCTGCTGTACTTCGTCTTCGTGTTGGGCATTGGCTTTGCCCTCAAGCGATACATGAAGACCAGCAAGGACTTCTTCCAGGCCGGCCGCGCGCTTCCTGCCTGGATATGTGGCCTCGCCTTCATCAGCGCCAACCTAGGCGCGCAGGAAGTCCTCGGCATGGGCGCGTCCGGCGCCAAGTACGGCCTTGAAACTGCACACTTCTACGGCATCGGTGCCATCCCTGCCATGATCTTCGTCGGCATCTTCATGATGCCGTTCTACTACGGCTCGAAAGCCCGCTCCGTACCTGAGTTTCTGCGTCTAAGATTCGACGAAAAGACCCGCGCCCTCAACGCCTGCACCTTCGCCGTGATGACCGTGTTCTCGTCCGGCATCTCCATGTACGCCATGGCGCGCCTCATTCAGGCGCTGCACGTCTTCGACAGGCTCTTCCTCTCGCTCGGCCTGCCGCAGGAAGGCATCTTCACCTTCTCCATCATCCTCTCGGCCATCATCGTCCTCTGCTACATCTTCCTCGGTGGACTGACGAGCGCCATCTACAACGAAGTCCTGCAATTCTTCCTCATCATCGCCGGCTTCCTCCCGCTCGTTCTGCTTGGCCTCAAAAACATCGGCGGCTGGCAGGGCCTCCGCGCCAGCGTTCCCTACGAATACATGCACGCCTGGCATGGTCTCTCCCACGCCTCCACCAACCCCATGGGCGTGGACATCATCGGCATCGGCATGGGACTCGGCTTCGTCCTCGGTTCCGGCTACTGGTGCACAGACTTCCTCGTCATCCAGACCGCCATGGCGTCAGAAGATATGGACTCCGCCCGCAAAGTTCCCCTCATCGCGGCGCTGCCCAAAATGTTCTTCCCGTTCCTCGTCATTCTCCCCGGTCTGCTTGCCATCGGCCTGCCTACGCCGCACACCACGGAAATGGTCACCCACACCCCCGACGGCGCCATCGTCCATAACATCCAGGTCGTCCCGCAGAATGTCGAGCAGGGCAAGGGCCTCGTCCCCGCCAAAATCAACCCCGTCACCGGCAAGCCCATGCTCACGGCCAGCGGTCAGCCATTGCTCGACTACGACATGGCCACTCCGAACATGCTTCTCCACTTCTTTCCGACAGGCCTCCTCGGTCTCGGCCTGACCGCCCTGCTAGCCAGTTTCATGAGCGGCATGGCAGGCAACGTCACCGCCTTCAACACTGTCTTCACCTACGACCTCTACCAGTCCTACATCCACAAAAACGGCACCGATAAGCACTACCTCATGGTCGGCCGCCTTGCCACCGTCGGCGGCATCCTGTTGTCGATTTGCACTGCCTATGCAGCCATCGCCTTCAACAACATCATGGACACGCTGCAGCTCGTTTTCAGCTTCGTCAACGCGCCGCTCTTCGCCACCTTCCTGCTCGGCATGTTCTGGAAGCGCGCCACTGGCCACGGAGCCTTCGCCGGCCTCATCGCCGGCACCAGCGCGGCCATGCTGCACCACGGCCTCACGCTGCCCATTGAGGCCAACCCCGGCATCCACGGCGGCTGGATCCACGTCATCCATCATTACCCCAGCGATATGGCCCAGAATTTCTACGGCGCCATCTTTGCCTTCGCTACCAACTTCATCGTGACGATCGTAGTGAGCCTTGCAACCAAACCCAAGCCGGAAGCCGAGCTAGTAGGCTTGGTTCATTCGCTAACACCCAAGCCAGAAACCGGCCACCTACCGCTCTGGAAGCGCCCGGAGACCATGGCTATCGGAATCCTCGTCATCCTCGTAGCCCTCAGCATCTTCTTCGCCTAACCAGAAAGGAGAACAACCAATGAATCTCGACCTCCGCATCCCCATGGGACTCATGTTCACGCTGGTAGGCATCATTCTCACCGCCTTCGGAGCCGCCACCAACTCCGATGCCGCCTTCTATGCCAGGAGCCTCGGCATCAACGTGAATCTCTGGTGGGGCCTCGTCCTGCTCGTCTTTGGCCAGGTCATGTTCCATATGGGTCGCCGAACCCAGGCCCGCCTCGCCAAGCTTCCACCCCCGCTGCCACCCGCAGAAGGCACAGTCCGCCGCGGCCATTAACCCACAAAATAAATGCCCAATCTGTGGAAAAACTTTGCGGTGAATTATGCCGCTTTATGCCACACTCAAAATAAGCAAAGAAAAGGCCCGGTTCCAACAGAAACCGGGCCTTCGCATTTCAGGCCGGAGGGTACCCCTCCCCCACCCCCAGAATCTGTAATTCTGTAAGGCAACAAGCAGGAAGCGCGTCGGAGGGAGCAGGGGCCTCCTGGTCCCTGAAATAGGCGAGAAGAAGAAACGGGCTTTAGCCCTGGGTCTTTATCACCCCCTGATCCCCGCGCGGCTACACCGCCAGAGAAATTTTTTCGAGGCATTTTGCCTGAAAAGTAACCATTTTCCCGCGATCTACTAACCAAAGAGTAAACATCATAGACAGCATCTAACAAAATCAATATCAACGATTTACCGATATAATCCGAGAAACCAATTCAATCAAGCCAGGCCACCAAACAAAAAGCGAAACAAACATTTCGCACCAACTGTAACTGCCTCCTCATCCAACCCTCCAAACGGGCCCAAAAGGAAATTATGAGCAAGGTTCTCGTAACAGGCGGTTCCGGTTTTATCGGCGCACACACCATCCTCCAGCTCTTGGCCGCCGGCCATGAGGTCCGCACCACGGTCCGCAACCTCAATCGCGAGCCCGAAGTCCGCGCCATGCTCCAGCAGGCTGGCTCCAACCCCGGCAATCAGCTCACCTTCTTCGCCGCCGACCTGCTCAACGACGCCGGTTGGTCTGAAGCCGTCTCCGGCTGCGAGTTCGTCCACCACATTGCCTCACCCTTTCCATCCACTGTCCCCGCCGATGAAAACGAGCTCATCCGCCCCGCCCGCGAAGGCGCCCTCCGCGTCCTCCGGGCCAGCCGAGATGCCGGTGTCAGCCGCGTCGTGCTCACTTCATCCTTCGCCGCCATCGGCTACGGCCATCCCAACCGGGACGCCTCCTTTACCGAGACCGACTGGACCAATACCGACAGCCCCGACGTCCAGCCCTATCCGAAATCCAAGACACTCGCCGAGCGCGCCGCATGGGACTTCATCCGAACCGAAGGCAACGGGCTTGAACTCGCTGTCGTCAATCCCGTAGGCGTTTTCGGCCCCGTCCTCGGCCCCGACTTCTCTACCTCGATCCTTATTGTGAAAATGATTCTGGAGCGCGCCCTCCCCGGCCTGCCGCGCATCTCCTTCGGCGCCGTCGATGTGCGCGATGTCGCTGACATGCACCTCCGCGCCATGACACACCCCAACGCCAACGGCGAGCGCTTCCTCGCCGTCTCCGGCAACTTTCTATCCATGCGGGAGATTGCCCTGATCCTCAAGCGGAACCTGGGCGAGAAAGCAGCCAAAGCGCCCACAGCCGAGCTGCCGGACTGGTTCCTGCGTCTCGCCTCGCTGGTCGACCGCCGCGTAAGAGGAGTCCTGCCGGAGCTGGGCAAGCAAAAAAACGCCACCAGCGCCAAAGCCTGCCAAGTGTTAGGCTGGCAGCCCCGCACCGTAGAAGAGTCCGTCGTCGCAACAGCTGACAGCCTTCTGGCATTAGGCTTGGTCAAGACGACATGAGATAAGCCAGGTCGAAGCAATCAGCTGCGTTATTGTAGACGAGCTAAAAGCTAATGGCTGCAGCTAAGAGCTGCTTTTCTCACGCCGGATAAGACCCAGTCACGTACCCTTCCAGCTCCTGGATAGCCCGGTCCTGTTTCGAGATGACCCACTTTACAAGGTCGCCAATCGAAACCACACCGGCCACGGATCCATTCGCCACAACCGGCAGATGCCGGAAGCGATTCTCGGTCATGATCGACATGCACTCATCTACCGTATGCTCCGGCGTAACGGAAATCACATGGCTGGTCATCATCTGGCTCACGCGCGTCTCATGCGAGGTATGCCCTTGCAGAATGCCGCGCCGCGCATAGTCGCGCTCGGAGAGAATGCCCACGAGCTCGCCATTGGCCAGCACCAGCAGCGCGCCCACATCATGCTCGGCCATCAGCTTGAGAGCATCGAAGACCGTGTCATCCGGTGCAACCGAGAGAGCCTTGCCAATTCGTTTGCCCTTCAGTACCTGGGCAATGGTGTCTTGAACCTTCATCGTCTCCTCCAGTGAGGGAACCCTAGAGGCCAGCGACTATAACGCACCCGAAAGACAATAGGGAAGGGAAAAAGACGGGGACCAAGGGACCGATAAAAACATCGTTATCCCACAGAGGTGTCATCCTGACCATACCTGTTTTTCAGGCGGAGGGAAGGACCTGCTTTTGCACTTGCATTTGCCGTTGCAGTTGTTTTCACTTCCCCCTGTCCCTACTCTCTATTCTGCACCCGGAACCGCATCGTCCGATAATCAAACGTATAGCTGTGCAGCTGATCCAGCACATCCACGCCCAGCACGCCATACACATCATCAATCGCAGCATCGCCAATCGGCTGCGTAATCACCTGCAGAAAGTGCGCCGGGACCACGGTCCCGCCCACAACCAGCGGCACCGTTTCCGCCGTATAAGCCGGCTGCGGTGGATACCTGTCGCTCCCCGGCACACGGAACAGCTCCGGCTTGCCCGTAAAGCTCCTCACATGCTCATTGAAATAGCGCGAAGTCATATAGCTCTGCTGCCCGCTTGCATCCACCGCAACCATACGCTCATTGCCCGTTGGTCCAACCGCTACAATCAACCGATCGCCATCCAGAAAGAACCTTGCCCCGCCTGCATTCTTAGCCTCCGCATCCAACTCCTTGCCCGGATGCACCGCAATGGTTGCGTCTTCCGAAATGGTCAAACTGCCCAACGCAGAAACCGCCGGAAACCCAAGCACACCCTGCACCTGGAACTTGCTATCAGGAAAGTAGTAGTCCTTGTCCTCAAAGACAAAGGCAGTCATATTGCGCAGTTCCAACCGCCCGCCAATCGTGATGCGCGGAATTACGGTCACATGCACTACGATCGGCTTACCCGTCAGCGTATGAATCGTAGCGCTCTGGTCAGAAACCTTCAGCCCCACCTCATGCGCCACCGAGCGCGCAATCAAGTTGAAAGGAGCCGTTGGATCCAGCATCCACCGATGCGGATGCGCATCCACAAACACCGGCACATCCGTCACACCCAGCGGATTCCGGTTAACCTGCATTGTGAACGGCACGCTTGGCTCAACCGTCATCGCTGGATTCTCTGCAGCCAGCGGCAACAACTTCAGCGGCAACTCAATCTCATCGCGCTCTTCCGCAGTCATCTTGCTGCCCATGCGGGCATCGAGCGCCTGGTAAGCCTTCGCCGCCTTCGCGAGCTCACCCTCGCGCAGATAATCTTCGGCCAGCGTCCTGCGCACCAGCATCTCCTGTGCCGCATCGCCGCTCGCCGCAACCTTCTCTACCAACGGCTCCAGCAGTTCAATTGAAGTCTTCGCATCATTGTTCCGATTGGCAAGAACCCCGCGATAAACCTGCGCCTGCTGCGGCGGCAGTTGATCCAGCTCATCCGCAATCCGGAAATACTCATGAGTCGCCAGCAGGTTCCGAAACCGCGTCTCAACCTCAACGCCGCTTGAAGTGCCCGTCCGAACCTGCGGCTGCTGCTCTTGCGGCGCACTCTGCTGCGCATGCAGCCCGGCAGCCACTGCAAGACCAGCAAGGCTCAACAACATAGAGAAGGGGAGGCGTATCCGAGCCAAGTTCATTTTCAGTACGCAGGTTACCAGATTGGCATTGCATTCTCTCTATCCGCAACGTGCGTCTCTATATTCCACAAGTGCCCCTATACACTAAGAAAGGCCAGCAATGAAGAAGAGGACCATAGAACAATACGAGATTGTCCGGAAACTCGGCGCCGGTGGCAGCGGCGTCGTCTATCTGGCCAACGACACACTCCTCCAGCGTCCCGTTGTGCTCAAAATCCTGCGCACCGGCCTGCTCACCGCCGAGCAGATGCGAAGCACCGTTCTGCGTGAAGCCCGCATGGCATCCGCCATCGAGCATCCTAACGTCTGCGCCATCTATGAAGTCGGCGAAAGCGGCGACGAAGCCTACATCGTCATGCAGTACGTTCCCGGCCAATCGCTCGACCATCTCATTGCCAAGGGTCCTGCCAGCCTGCAGCTCATCCTATCTGTCGGAATCCAGGTAGCAGACGGTCTACAAGCTGCACACTCCATCGGCATCTTCCATCGCGATCTCAAGCCGCAGAACGTCATGCTCACTGACGGTGGCCTAGCCAAGATTCTCGACTTCGGCCTCGCACGCCGCCTGCGTCCGGAAGACGCTGGCTTCGACCCGGCCAAGCCCATGCTCGCCAAGGACGCAACTATGGCCGCCACCTACACTGCACGCGGTGGCACCATCCGCTACATGGCTCCCGAGCAGTTCGTCACCGGCCAATCCAGCGTGCAGTCCGATGTATGGGCACTCGGCGTCATCCTCTATGAACTGGCCTCAGGCCGCCATCCCTTCGCACGTCCCGATGCCGAAGACTTTCAAGCCATCCGCGCCATCCAATTCTCCGATCCGTCGGATCTCAGCGAAATTGTCCCCGGCATTTCCCCGGAGCTGAAGTCCGTAATCGCCGCGTGCCTTGAAAAGAATCCTGCCGCGCGCTATGCGTCGGCAGCAGAAGTACGCGAAGCCCTCAAGACCATCATGAAGGCCGAGCAGATTCAGACCGGCAGCATCCCTGGCGAAGCCGCCGCAAACCTTCCCATTACCGGCTTAGAAGCCGAGAAGCGCGCAACGGGCTTCCTCTCCATGCTCGCCGAGCGTTTCCGCGAATCCTCCAGCGACCGCGCGCAGCAAAACTCATTGGTCGTTCTTCCATTCACCAATCTCGGAGCCACGGAAGTTGCGCCACTCTACGGCTATGCCCTCGCAGATGCCATCGCTGCGCGTCTCGCACGCATCCCTGCACTGATCGTGCGACCATCCAGCACGCTCATGACGCTGCCCATCGCACAGATGGACCCGTTGCAGGTAGGCCAGCGCCTTCTCGTCTCCTTCGTACTAGCGGGAAGCTTCCTGCGCTCTGAGCAGGGATTCGATCTCAACTGGCAGTTGCTCGATGTCGCCTCGCAAAGCGTCCGCTCCGGCGGAGCCATCCGCGTAACTTCACTCGACCTCATCGCCGTGCAGACTGAAATCTCGAACGAAGTCTTCGCCTCGCTTCATGGCCTGGGCTCAGCCGACATGGAAGCCGCTCCAGCCATCACCTCCAGCGAAGCCTCGCTGCCCGGCCTCGTCAGCGAAGAGTACCTGCAGGCCCGCGCACTGCTCAGCTCCTTCATGGTGCGCACCGGCGCCCGTGCCGATCTTGACCGCGCTCACGCGCTCTTTGCGAGCGTCACCTCACGCGATCCAGAGTTTGCCCTTGGCTGGAGCGGCCTCGGCATTGCCGAGTTGCAATATGTTCGTCACGGTTTCGGCGGTCAGATTCATGTGATGCACGCGCGCCGCGCCTTCGATGAAGCGCTGAAACTCGACCCCTCTGCCGCCGAACCCAATCTCTACCGCATTTACATGCTGCTCTCCCGCGGCGAAAAAGAATCCGCTCGCCATGGCGTTGCAAACCTGCTCGCAACAGCCCGTAATGACTGGAACGTACACATGGTTGCTGGCCTCGCGCTGCGCGGTGACGGCATGTACGACGAAGCACTCGCTGAGTTCAACCGCGCACTCAAACTGAATCCTGCCAATGCCGCCATCCTCTACAACCACCGAGCCCGCGTCTACCAGTATCAGAACCAACTGGAACTCGCCGGTGACGAACTCGAAAAAGGCCTCGCGCTCGAACCACGCCATCCACTGTTACGCACGTCCGATGCTTATCAGCAAATGCGCCTCGGCAACGTAAGCACAGCCATTGAAATCCTAGAAAGCGTAATCCGTGACGATGGCCTCATGCGCATCGCCGTGCCCACGCTCGCCATGTGTTACGTCATGGCCGGCGACCGCTCGCATGGTGCGGCGCTTCTCAAAGACGACACACTTGCCGCTGCTGAAGCTGACAGCGAAATGGCCTATCGCCTCGCAACATATTTCGCCGTCGAAGGCGACTCCAGCGAAGCTCTGCACTGGCTCCGCCGCGCCATCTATCTCGGCAACGAAAACTATCCGTGGTTCCAGAAAAATCCCGCATGGAACAACCTGCGCACCAATGCTGACTTCGAACGCATCCTCGAAGACCTCAAGAAAGCCTTCCGCAAAAATCAGAAGACATGGAAGCGCCTTCTCGAGCAACTCCCGCCGGATACAGACTAGGCCTCTGCCTTTTCCGGCGCGGCAACGAATCGTTTCCCGTCGCGCAGCAACAGAAACGGGCGCTCCACGCATAGATGCAGCGCCCCTGCCGTGACAAGGCAGAAGGCCGCATAGACGCCAATCCGTCCCGTCCTGCTCGTCTCGGCCAAGTGAGGGAAGCACAGATCCACAACGTGAATCAGCGCCTTGCTGGTGAGGTAGAGTGCATATGCCAGTGTGGCGATAAGCTGCGTGCCGGGAATCTTCCATCGGCTCAGCAGGCCGTTGTTGCTCATCGCCGATGCAACCAGGCACCCAAGCCCAAGCGAAAGCATAGGAAAGCCAATCACGTCCCCAGCCGCGGCGACACCGGTCGCGGATTCATAGCGGCGATACGTGAGCCACGCGGCAAGAGCCACGAGAGCAAATGCCACAAGCGTGAGCGCATGGCCACGCCGCGCCATCCGCTGCCACCACGCCGGACGAAAGAGACGAATTACCGCAAGTGCAACGCCGGCAACCAGGCCATCCAGTCGGCTGTACGTGGGGTAATAGATGTGAGTCATGTACAGCCAGCCCCACGAGTCTCCGGCACGGTCTGCCGGCCGCAGGGTGTGAACCAGGAAGTAGCTTCGTACGCAGACGCCAAACAGGACGATGCCCACAATCAGCGCAACGGTCTTGCGGAGCGAAGGCTTGCGCATCATGACGGCCACAAGAAGCGGCAACAGAAGATAGAAATGCTCCTCCACGCACAGGCTCCAGACGTGCGAGAAGGTGATAGGGCCGGAGGCGGGAAGAAGAAGATTGAGAGTAAACGTCAGGTACTTCCACGGCCGCGCCATGCCGTCAAACTCCGGCCACTTCGGGATCCAGTAGTAAGCGGCAAGAACCACCAGGTACGCTGGCAGAATGCGATAAATCCGGTTGCGATAGAACTCCCACAGGTCGGATGCTTCTCCACGCGTGTAAGGTTTCAGAAGCTGCGAGCCAATCAAATAGCCGCTCAGCACAAAGAACAGATCCACGCCCATCCAGCCGAATTGTGCGATGTGGTCCATCCAGCCGGGAAGCGCGTTTTCGCCGTCGAAGTCGCTGAAGTGGAAGACGAGAACGGCAAGAATTGCCAAACTGCGCAGAGTATCCAAACCATGCGCGCGGGAAGCAGAATTGTTCAAGGAAAGATCCTCGGAAGGTCGATTCCGCTTCAGACTAGCGCAACTCCCATGTGCATAAAGTCGAGCGCAAAACAAAAGAAAAATCCCGTACCTGCATCGCCAACATCGCGCAACAGGTACGGGATTATCTGCTTTGCAACTACTGCAAGCTGACAGTAGCCTTCAGCGGCAGCTTGTCGCTTGATCCGCCAACGAGGAAGGTATACTCGCCCGGAACCAGCGACCACCCATTCTTTGCCTCATCCCAGATCGACAGATACTTGCGATCGATCTCTACCGTAACTGGCTTCGACTCACCCGGAGCAAGCTCCACCTTGCTAAAGCCCACTAGCCGCTTTGGAGGCTCCTGCGCACTCGCTGGAAGCGCAGCATAAATCTCCGCAATCTCTTTACCCTCACGCGAACCCGTGTTCGCCAGCGTGAACGTCACCTTGACCGTGTCACCGGGTGTCACGGTCAGTCCCGAGTAACCAAACGTCGTGTACGAAAGCCCATAGCCAAACGGGAAGAGCACGGACTTCTTCTCCGCGTCATACCACTTATAGCCAACTTTCAGCCCTTCGTCATAGTTAACCGGGAAGGGAGGCAGTCCCTTCGCCCACTGTTCTGGAACCGACGCGCCATCGAACTTGAACTTCGGCGGCTGTGCCACAGTCGTGCGCGGCAAATCCGCTTCGCTCTTTGGGAAGGTATTCGGCAGTTTGCCGCTCGGGTTCACCGTGCCAAACAGCACGTTGCCCAGCGCATTCGCGCCGTCGCTGCCGCTATACCACGCTTCCAGAATCGCAGCCGGAGAATCAACCCAAGGCATTGTCACCGGGCTGCCTGTCTCCAGCACTACAACCGTATGCGGATTCGCCTTTGCAACCGCCTCAATCACAGCATTCTGGTTCACTTCCGCATCGCCATTCTTATACTTCGGCAGCGAAAGCGAAGGCAGATCCATCCCTTCGCTCTCCCACTGGTAAGCAAACACCACAGCGATGTCTGCATTCTTAGCAGCCGCGGCAGCCGAAGCCGGATCAATGCCCGGATCAAACGTCACATTCGCTTGTGGAGCGCGCGCCTGAATCGCCTTCAGCGGAGAACTCGGGAACCATATCTGCTCCTGCCAATGTGTCGCACCTTGTCCCGGAGGCATAATCGCATTACCGCCAATCGGGTCCACCTGAGCCGATCCACCACCGGAGATCATGCCCACATCCGAGTGCGCGCCAATCACCACAATCGATTTCAGGCTCGAAGCCTGCAGCGGAAGCACGCTGTTGTTCTTGAGCAGCACAATGCCACCCTCTTCAATCTTGCGCGAAGTCTCAAAACCCGCAAACGGATCGATCACGCTGCGCTGCCGCGGATAATCAACTACACCTACCGCGAACATGGAGCGCAGAATGCGGTGGATGTGGTCGTCAAGCTCAGCTTGTGAAATGCGCCCGGCCTGCACAGCTTCCTTGAACTTGTCGCTGTAAAAAATCTTTCCCGGCTGCTCGTGATCAAGCCCCGCCGCGGAGGCTTTCTCTGTCGAGTGCGTCCCGCCCCAGTCCGAAAGCACAAAACCGGGGAACTTCCAGTCCGTCTTCAGAACTTCCTTCAGCAACCACGTATTCTCACAGGCAAAGTCGCCGTTTACACGGTTGTAGCTGCACATCACCGCCGCCGGATGCCCTTTTTCAATGCCAATCTCAAAGGCCAGTAAATCCGACTCATGTGCTGCGCGTTTATCAATCGAGATGTTGACGGAGTTACGCCCGCTCTCCTGGTCGTTGAATGCGTAGTGCTTAATGTCGCCAATCACATGCGCCGACTGCGTGCCCTGGATCAGCCGGGAAACCAGCGTTCCCGCTAGGATAGGGTCTTCGCCAAGATACTCAAAGGTGCGCCCATTGCGCGGCTCGCGAGTAATGTTCGTGCCTCCGCCAAGGGTCATATTGAAGCCCTGCGCGCGCAATTCGCGGCCAATCAGAGCGCCATACTCATACGCCGCATCCGGGTCCCAACTGGCAGCCGCAGCCACGTTGGCCGGCAGCGCCGTGGAGTAGCGCCCATTCACGCCGCTCGAGCGCACACCATAAGCCGCATCACTCATATCAATGCCGGGGATCCCCAACCGCGGAACGCCAACCGCATAGCCCACGCCGCGGTTCGACGGTGCATTTTCCGGCGTCACCGGATCGTCCGTCGGCATACCCACGCCATGCAGCAATGCTATCTTCTCATCCAGTGTCATTTCCTTGAGCACCAGGTCAGCGCGCTCATCCGGAGACAGGCTGGTATTCATCCACGGGCCTTTGGGTGGTGTCGGCCGCTGGGCGGAAAGCGAAAGGGAAGCAGTAGCAGCCATCGCAAGGGCGAAGGTCGCAAGCCGCATAGGGAAGCGAGACGATTTCATACATACCCCATAGCTAAAACGTTTAGGTGGACCGCTCCAATACTAACAACGCGACTGGCAGGGTGGGCAAGTACTGGCCAAAGCGGTTTACAAAACTTAACTCCAGCCAGCCATTTAGGATGGAAGAGAAGAATCATTTGCGGCAAAACACTGCCGGACTAGTTTGTTTTTGAGGAAAGAAAACCAATGGCTGGATTGCTGGACGCGCTGGATATCAAGCGCAAAAAATACTTTGAATTTGAAAATGCGCCGTACCTTTGCCTCGATCGGGAGGTTTCAACCCCGACGGCCCGCGGCGGACAGACGCTGGTGCGGGTGAAGATGCGGAACCTGATCACGCGTGCTGTCTTTGATAAGACCTTCAAGGCGGGTGAGAAGTTCAAGGAGCCGGATCTTGAGTCGGTAGAGGCTTCGTATCTGTACAGCGATGGAGACGGCGCGTACTTCCTGGACCAGGCAACCTTTGAAACTGTGACGCTGACCTCGGACAGGCTCGGCGATGCTCTTGATTTTCTTGTGGAAGGCGCGATGGTGCAGCTCGACAAGTTCAACGGCAGCCCAATTGGTGTACAGCTTCCGCAGCAGGTGGAGCTGAAGGTAGAGTATGCCGAGCCGGGCGTGCGCGGCAATACGGCGAGTGGCGCGGTGACGAAGCCAGCAAAGCTGGAGACCGGGCTTGAGATCCAGGTTCCGGTTCACATCAAGGAAGGCGAGACGATCAAGGTCAACACCGAAACGGGTGAATTTGCAGGTCGAGCTTAATCCGCCGATTCAAACGTAATCAGAAACACCTCGGGGGCCGTTCCCACGCGCATGGGCGGTCCCCACGTTCCTGCCCCCATGGAAGTAAGCACCTGCAGTGTGCCAAAGCTGTTCAGACCGCGGGTGAACCTTCCAAATGCCCGGTGCGCAAACCAGGTGAACGGAAACACCTGTCCGCCATGCGTATGCCCGGAGAGCTGCAGGTTGAATCCAGCCTGCTCCACCAGTGGCAAGCGGTTCGGCACGTGATTGAGCAAAATCGAGGCACGGCTGCGATCGACATGCATCTTCTCCAGGATCCCCCGTAGACGCAGTGGAAAGGTTGTGTCCACGTAACGCACGCCCGCCACCTGCAGCCCGTTCACATCAGCAAGCTCATTATTCAGCACATGGACGCCGCCGGCGCCCAGGGCTGCTTCAAAACCAACCTCGTCGCCAATCTCTTCATGGTTGCCACCGCAGAAATAAATGCTGAGGGGCGGTTGCAGCGCGAGCAAAGGCGCAGCCAGTCGCGAGGGGTCTACTTTCGAGCCGTCGTAAAGATCCCCGGCAATAAAAATCACAGCCGGGTTGAGCCGTTTCGCAATCGCCGCAATCTTCCGCGAAAACCCAACGCGATTCACATGCCCAAGATGCAGGTCGCTCAACAACAGTGCCGTGCGCCCACGCCATGTCTGCGGCAGGTTAGGAAGTGCAACGGTAATCCGCCGTTCACGAATCTGGGTCGCGTTGACTAGTCCATACAGGCCAGCCAGCACGGCCACAGCCAGCAGGGCATCGGCAGTCCAGATGCGGATATGAGTCTCGGCCGCGCCGCCAAGAAAATGGGCAGGAATTGCCACCAGCCAGCACAGGCACGCGCCCCAGAAGAAAAAGTTTAGAAAGCCAAGCCAGACAGAAGCAGCGGTGTAAAAGTACTCGATGACAGGGCTGCGGAAACGATAGCCCAGCAGGGCCACGAAAACAAAGCTGAACGACAGCACAGCCAGCGCAATGCTCAGCCAGTGTTGTGTTACCGTTCCAATCGGCCAAAAGCTGACAGCCGTCGTAAAAAGAAGCCAATGAGCGAGGCAAAGAATAGCCTGAATTACAGCAATGCCAAGAACCGGCCAGACCTTCAAATGAATCTCCTTTTATCAACGGGCCGGTAACATGACAAAAGCCCTCTATTCATAATGCAGGAGCGAATGCAGAGATAGGGTGAATTCTTTCGTCGCATTGACAGCCTGGATTCCGCTCTACACCATGAAACAATAGCTGTATGGCGCAATTATCCAACAACGCGCTCGGTATTTATATCTCGATTCCGTTCTGCCGGTCGAAGTGTACCTATTGCAACTTTGCCTCCGGAGTTTACCCGGCCAGCGAACATGGCCGCTATGTTGACCGCCTCATCGAGGATATGCGGCACTGCGGCGCATGGACCGAAACGATGGGAGTAGAGTTGCCGCGCGATGTAGATACCGTCTATCTGGGCGGCGGAACGCCATCCCTGTTGGAACCTGAACTGATTGCGCGCCTTTTTGCTGTGCTTCGCGAGGAGTTTCACCTCACGCCGGACGCCGAGATTACAGTGGAATGTGCTCCTGCGCAGATAGCCGATGCAACACTCGCCGCGCTTTCTGAGGCGGGCGTCAACCGCGTCAGCCTCGGAGTACAGTCCTTTATCGACAAGGAAGCGCAGAGCAGCGGCCGCCTGCATAATCGTGCCGCCGTGCTGAATGATCTGCAGAGGCTTCGCGCGGCTGGCATCCGAAATCTGAATGTGGACCTGATTGCGGGCCTGGCCGGACAAACCTTTGCTTCATGGGACGAATCGCTTGCTATCCTTCTGGACGCGGACGTACCGCATGCCAGCGTGTACATGCTGGAAGTAGATGAAGACTCGCGTCTGGGCCGTGAGATGCTGGCCGGAGGCGCGCGCTACCACGCGGAACTTGTTCCATCTGACGATGCGATTGCCCGCATGTATGAAACGGCAGTTGAACGCCTGAATGCCGCTGGCCTTGCGCAGTATGAAATCTCAAACTTCGGCATAACGGACCACGCCTCGCGCCACAATCTACGCTATTGGCAGCGCCGTCCTTATCTTGGCCTCGGTCTGGATGCTTCCTCCATGCTGCTGGAACCGGAGTCGGGCTATGTGCTTCGTTCCAAGACGACTGACGATCTCAAAGCATTTCTGGAAAACACGGAATCGGCGGAAACCGCATGGCTCTCACCTGAGAGAAACTACGAAGAAGCGTGGTTCCTGGGCCTTCGTATGAACACCGGCGTCGATATGCGGGCTCTCAAAGCGGAGTTTGGCGCAGAGCGTGTTGCGCGGATGCGCGCAACCGTTAAACGCCTTGCGCAGGATGGCCTGCTCGCCGTGAGTGGAGAGCGCGTTAGCCTTACGCACAGCGGTCGTCTGCTCTCGAATGATGTCTTTCAGGAGTTTCTCGAGCAGGACGTCGAAGGAAGCGAAGAAGCAGAAGAACCACTCACACATTGAAGTGTGCGTTGCAGGCTACCACGCCAGCAGATTGTCGCCTGAAGTCGGAGAGAGAAACGTAACCGGAGGCGCTTCAGTTTCCGCGTCATCCCCAGCGCAGCGAATGCTTTCAGGCCCGTCTTCTTTCGCCAGCCGCAATGCTTCTTCCGCTTCGCGCAGCACGACGACTGGCGAGCGTCCGCCGCTGGTTGCCACTCCAAAGCATGCAGACAGTCGCACGGCGTGCCCGGCAATGTGAAAGGGCGCAGAAAATACCTCGGCGCGAATTCGTTCTGCAAGTATCACGGCATTCACCGCGCTGCATCCCGGCAGCCCCGCCAGAAACTCATCCTTACCTGCTCGGCCAAACAAGTCATATGTGCGCAGCAGACGGGCCGTACGTTGGGTTACCTCTACAAGCAATCGATCGCAGGTTTCCGTACCGAGCCGAGAGTTCCAGTGCCCGAAATCATCCACATCAAACAGGATCGTGCTCAGTTGCGTGTTCATTCGCTGCGAGCGGTCCGTCTCGCGAAAGAGCGCAGCCAGCAGCGCGGCGCGATTATGCACACCCGTCAGTGGGTCAATCTCCGCGGAAAGCGCAACCGTTTCGCGCAACTGCTTCAACTCGCGTTTCTGGCGAAACCAATACGCGGTCCTGTCCGTGCGCAAGCGCAAAAAATCCGGTCCGCAGCTGAAGGGAATCACGTCATCAATCACGCCCTCCGCAAGCCGGTCCGTCCACTCCGGCGATGCCGTGTCTGAAAACAGAACAATCGGAAAGTGCACTCCGCTGGTTTCCGAGCGCGCAGCAGCCAGCAGCCGTGCCAGCGGCATTCCCGGCAGACGAGAGTCCAGGAGCATAAGGTCAAGCACAGGCGACAGCGGTACAGGAGCGGCAATCCGCGCCAGCGCGTCTTCCGCGTTCAAGGCAATCTCCACGTGTACGCCACTGGCTCGCAGAGCCACCTCTACAGGCTTCAGCAAATCAGGCTCGTGTGATGCGAGTAAAAAGACAGATTGTTGTTCAGAGAGCATGCGATACATCCTCAGTGCTGAGTGCATCGGCGAAGATTGGGATTTATTGAGAATTCCAGGAGGAAATAAGTACGCAAAGGAGAGTGACCAATGAGCCGGATTGCAGCCCATTGGTCACCACCATTCTCACGATTCTATTGACAGTTATTCAAAGATTATGGTGACTGAAACCTGTTCAGCCCCAGGTAAAGGTAATCGGAAGCTGCACATCCGGATGCAGGCTCCTGTGTACAGGGCAGGTGTGTGCGGCGCGCTCCAGCTTCAGGCGATTTTCCTCGTTGATCTGCTGCGGTATGTGAATCTTTACTGTGAGCCGCTCAATGCGCCTTGGCGGCGCGCTGGTCATCTCTTTGTCAGTTGTTGCCGTCGCTCCGGTGATATCCACGTCGAGTGTGCGGGCAAGGATGCCCATGGTGGTCAGAATGCAGGTGCCGAGCGCGGTGGCCACTAGGTCTGTCGGTGAGAAGCTTTCGCCGCGTCCCTGGTTATCCTTTGGAGCGTCAGTGGTGAGAGTGGTGCCAGAGGGACCATGCACCGCGCTGCAGTGCAAATCCCCCTGGTATTCCATGTCAATCGAGACCATATGGTCCTCCTAATCGACGAAATCAACCTGCGGCTTCACGGTAATCACGCCGCGTTCATAGCCCAGATCGAGTAGCCTGCGGATTGCCTCGCGTCCATCGGCGCCATAATCAAGCGTGCGCTCGTTGACGTACATGCTGACGAAGCGGCTGGCGAGCGTGGTGTCGAGATCGCGGGCAAACTGCATCGCGTATTCGAGTGCCTGTTCGCGATGATCGAGCGCATGCTGAATGCTGTCGCGCAGTGCCTGCGAGCAGGTCTTGTGCACACCTACGCCGAGCGAGCGGCGAATGGCGTTGCCGCCGAGCGGCAGTACGAGGCCGGTGGTTTCGCGCCACCACACACCGAGGTCGATGACCTTGTGGAGGCCGCTGGTGTGATAGGTGAGCTGGCCCTCGTGAATGATGAGGCCCGCGTCATATTTACCCGCAAGAATCGACGGGATGATCTGGTCGAAGGGAACTACTTCCGTCTCAAGCTCAGGATTGAAGACCTTCAGCGCGAGGAAGGCCGTGGTGAGCGTGCCGGGCACGGCAATCTTGATCTTCTTGAGGTCGTCGGTCGTCAGGTTGCGGCTTGAAACGATCATCGGTCCATAGCCTTCGCCCACGCTACCGCCGCAGCCCATCAGCGTGTAGTTCTCCTGCACGTAGGGGTAGGCGTGGAAGCTGATGGCCGAGATGTCGTAGAAGGCTTCGTTCTGCGCGCGCTGGTTCAGCGTCTCGATATCGGTCAGCGTATGTGTAAAGCGATAGCCTGGGACGCGAATCTTGTTTGTGGCGAGGCCGTAGAACATGAAGGCGTCGTCAGAATCCGGGCTATGCGCGATGGAGATGTTGTGAAGCTCAGGGGAGACAACAGAATCAGACTGCGAAGAACTCACGAAACAATACTTCCTTTCAACGGAAAAACTGGGTCAACGAAAGCTGGAGGGACAAATTCTTTTATGGGATGCGGCGACTAGCCGGGCTGTGATTTAGCTGGTCAGGCGCAGGCGAATGGAACCAATGCCGATGCCGGCTGCGGCAGCTACCTTCAGAGCTTCACCGGGCAGGAAGGGGAGGACTGCCTGCGTAAAGACCATGGCAAGCGAGCCGTGCGTCCAGATTGCCATCCAGACTGCGCCCATGGCGAGAATCAGCGCATCACCTGCGGCGACGGAGACAAGCGCCCAGCCAAAATTGCGGCTGCTGCTGCGCCACAGGGTTGCAATCAATATGGCGGCAAAGGGATAGGCCATCAGGTAGCCGCCGGTGGGGCCAAAAAGGTGCGCGAGGCCGGAGATTCCGAGGGCGGAAGGAACAAAGACGGGCAGACCCATCGCGCCCTCAGCCAAATAAGCGGCCAGCGTGCCGAAGGCCATGCGCGGCCCGAGCAGCATGCCGAGCAGCAGCACACCGAAGGGCTGCAACGTAAGCGGCACGGGCGTAAAGTAGAGCGGCAGCGAGATGTGCGCACAGATTGCCAGGAAGAGCGTGCCAGCAAGTACGATGCCGCCCGTACGCAGCGCATTGGCAGTTGCCGTTCCTTGCGTGTTCAGAGCCAGCTGCATGGGAGCCGGTTTATTCATTGGCCTTCCTCCGAGGGGGTCTCAGTTTCTTCTTCTATTGGCGGAGTCTGTTGCTGCTCCGCTTGCTTGTGAGCACGCCATACGTGCCGCACCATTCCAACTGATACGGCTACCAGTAGTGCCACCGAAACAAACATGGCGATCATGAGCCAACGCATGGGATAAAAAGGCGGCTCTTGCTACGCCGCTTTGACCCCCTGCATATTAGTTTGCTTCTGCAAACGGCTCATGCGCATGGATTTTTCCGGCGCAAAGGTGCTGTCTGCAGAGCCGTAGTGTCGGAGGTTCTGACGGCTTGCCACTGATGCCAAGGATAACAGACGAGGAGTGCCTGTGCAGACAGGGAAAGGCATTGTTATTCCGCCACGCGGGCGCCGAGCACGCTCTGTATCCATGCCAGGTAGCCTGTGCTTCCGGCTTCCACGTTCAGCACAAGGAACTCCGGCGTTTCATAGCTGTGCAGTGCGTGGAGGCGCGTTTCGAGCGCTGCGACCTGCGAGGCATCGGTTTTCAGCAGCAGCAGGGTTTCTGTTGCCATCTCCGTTTTGCCTTCCCACTCGTAGATGGATTCGACGGAAGGAATCATAGTGGCGCATGCGGCAAGGTGCTCTTGAACCAGGATGCGGCCAATGCGGCTGGCCTCGCTGGGGCTGCCGGCTGTGGTGAAGACGATGCGTGCTGTTGTGGGTGATTCCGGCATGATGCGTCGCCTATGTCGGAGTATACGTCGTTCTCCTGTGGAGAACTGCGCTTGCCCTATCGTGGCCTTGAAAGGCAGTATGAATTTGCAGCCCTGCAAAACGGGCGGAAACGGAGCGGAAACGATGAGCGTGATTAAATTCGGCACCTCGGGCTGGCGGTCGATTGTTGCAGGTGACTTTACCTACGCCAATATCCGATTGGCGGTTGCGGGCATTGCATCTTACGTGAAAACGCAGCCCCAGCCACATCGCGTTCTGATTGGCCGCGACCCGCGCTTTCTGGGCGAAAGCTTTGTGGACGAGAGTGCCAAGGTGCTGGCTGGTGCGGGTGTTACACCGATCGTGATTCCGGAGGCTGCTCCTACTCCGGCGATTGCTTACGCGGTGCAGACGCTCAAGACCTCAGGCGCGATCAACTTTACGGCGTCCCACAATCCACCGGAATACAACGGCATCAAGTTCAACACGCACGACGGCGCTCCAGCGCTGCCGGAAGTGACCAAGCAGATGGAAGCGGCCATTGCGCAGCTTGAGTCGATTGGCGCGCCAATTCCAAAGGTCGATCCGCCTGCCGGTGGATTTGAGACTGCGGATGTGAAGCCTGCCTTCGTGAAGCGGATTGCAGAGCTGGTCGATCTCAAGGCGATTGCGAAGTCGGGCATCAAGATTGTTTACGATCCGTTCTGGGGCTCGGGGCGTGGGTATACGTCTGACCTGCTGCACGATGCGGGCGTGACCTGCGAGACGGTTCACGATTATCGCGATGTGTTGTTCGGCGGGCATGCACCGGAGCCGGATGATCATTTGCTGACGGACTGCAAAGCTAAGATGAAGGAGATCGGCGCGCATCTAGGCGTTGCTACGGATGGGGATGCGGATCGCTTTGGCATTGTGGATGAGGATGGTACGTTCATCCAGCCGAATTACATCATTGCACTGCTGTTTGATTACCTCGTCGAGACGCGTGGATGGAAGGTTGGCGTGGCGAAGAGTGTTGCCACTACCAACCTCATCAATGCTCTCGCGGCGTATCACAAGGTACCGTTGTATGAGACTCCGGTTGGCTTCAAGTACATCGGCGAGCTCATCCTTGAAGACAAGATCACGATTGGCGGCGAAGAGTCGGCGGGACTCACCATCCGCGGGCACGTGCCGGAGAAGGACGGCGTGATTGCCGACCTGCTGGTGGCCGAGATGGTTGCGACGCGCGGCAAGTCGCTTGGTGTGCAATTGCGGGAATTATTTGGCAAAGTTGGTTCCTATTATCCGGTTCGCGAGAACTTCCGATTGACCGAAGAGCAGAAGGCCAAGTTTACTGAGAAATTGAAGGCTGATCCTACGGAACTCAGCGGGCGCAAGGTTGCCAGCATTGTTCGGACGGACGGTCTGAAGTTGATTCTCGACGACGGTTCGTGGGTCTGCTATCGGCTTTCCGGAACGGAACCTGTTGTGCGTGCCTATACGGAAGCTCGCAGCGAGGCCGATATGGAATCCCTGAAGGCCGCCGCCGAGAAGTTTGTGCTTTCTTAGGAAGCACAGGGACGAGTGACGAAGAGCGGAGGACGAAAACTCCTTCTTTTTCGAGGAAACAGAACGATGCCGCATTTGCCGGAACAAGCCGAGATGTACGTCCCGATGCCGGAGCCTCCGGCGAAGGGGCCGGAGCCGTTGCCGGTGCGCGCGGTGAGTTGGGCGATGCGCGTCTGGCGGCCCGTAGGTTCGGGGCTGGCGGTTTGCCTGGCGCTGCTGATGGGCTGGGGCGTGGTGAACGGCAAGCATGGTCTTTCCACCTGGAACCAGATGCGGCTGCAGGACAAGCAACTCCAGAAGGAGATTGACGATCTCCAGACGGAGAATGCGCGGCTAAAGGTGCGCGTGGACCGGCTGCGCTCCAACCAGGATGAGATTGAGCACGAGGCCCGCGAGAAGCTCCACTATGCCAAGCAGGGTGAAGTGATCTATACGCTTCCAGCGCAGCAATCGTCGAAATAGCGCGCCGTCTCGCCCTTTGGGGCGGATTCCTCCTGCTTCTCATTCGGAGTAAAGAGCAAAATACGTTTTTCCTTCCGCCGTACGTTCATTTATGGACATGGGTTTTCATATCCGAACGCCGTTTTCCCTCTCCTGGATCTGTACGAGTCAGTAAGCGCTTGATTCTGTTCGCCGTAATTCCATTCTTCTTTGGAACCCAACATGCCCCTCATCGGTCAGCACGCTGATCTTGTGTGAGGAGGGCGGATAGATGAGGGTTCTGCTAAAGGGTCTAGCGTATGCGTTTCGCCAATTGCGAGAGGCGTCGGCATTCTTTCTTGGAATTGTTGTGGTGTTTCCACTTTATGTTTATGCACAAGTCTCGCCCACGGAGGAACTTGCCCGTGCCAGCAGCTTGAATGACGAGGGTAGATTCGCCGAGACAATTCAGACAATCGGCTCGTTCTTCGCGCAAGGACGGCCAAACGATGATGCTCTTATTGGAATCGCGTGGAATATTCGAGGTGTGGCACTCGAAAATCTGGGAGACTGGGAAGGTGCGCGACGGAGCTACGAGACGGCAGTCGCGATTCTGTGCGCCAAACCCGATCAGATCCTGCAATACGCGTCGGCACTCGACAACCTGGGATCGCTGAAGGCGGACATGGGCCAATTGCAGGAGTCGCGATCGCTTGGAATCCACGCACAACAGCTCAACCAATCTGCCGGCAATTATGCAGGCGCTGTACGCGCTTCTATCAAACTGGCCCTTGTTGCTCTAGCGCAGCGAGACCGAAAGAGTACCCGGCAATTCCTTGCCGAGGCATTGAAGGAGTTATCCCTGGTCCCGAGCCCGGAAGCGAGTGACCTTGCCGCCCTACATAATGCGCAGGCACTGGAATGTGTTCAGGACGGCCACCTGAATGACGCACGCAATGAGATTAACCACGCAATCGAATTGTGGACTGAACATTATGGGCCTCGCTATTACCTTCTCGCAACCGGTCTATCCCTTCGCGGACAAATCAATAACGCATTGCACAAAGGTGATGATGCTCGGGAGGATTTTAGACACTCTCTTGACCTTCTAAGGATGAACAATGAAATGGGCTCGAAGGTCTATTTCATCGTGGAGATGAATTATGCCAACGTTCTGCGAAATTCAGGAGAACGCTACGAGGCTGACAGGTTGGAATCCGCGGCAAAGGAGGGACTCCAGGAGTTAAGCCACCGACAGTGCAACGGATGCAGTGTCAGCGCGGCGAGCTTTCGCTAGTGAGCTGAGTAGTAACGCAAAAGGCCGCCCTCAAAAATCTACGTGGGCGCGGGCGGAGCCTACCCAGGCTGGGCCGCGGTCGCGGTTGTAGCCGGGGTTGTTGATGTGTTGCACGTCCACCGAGTAGAAGAGGCCGCGCCAGGCATGCCAGGTGTAATAGGCTTCCTCGATGTTTTCGCGGCCATAGTTTAGCGCACCGTCGCCGAGGATGAAGCCTGAACCGCCGTAGCGGAGGTAGTTCTGGTGGTCGCGCTTGATGGCGTTGCTGACTACGGCCAAGGCGACCTTGTCGTTGGTGCGGCCCCAGGCCTTGCCGGAGTAATCGGCGCCGAGTTCTACGGTCTGGTCGACTTCCGTGTAGGCGTAGGACTCTTGCTGACCTTCATTCCAGCCGAAGCGGGCGAAGAAACGGAGATTCTCCGTCAGCTCTTGCAGAGTGTTGATGCCGAAGCCGTACTTGAGTGCGCTGAAGTGTGCGTGGGCGTCGATATTGGGCACCTTATCAATGCCGGCAAGGTAGGCGTCGACGGCTTCGCGGTAGTTGCCCATGTGGGCGCGGTTGGCAAAGAAGAGAATCTTGGTGTTGTTATCGCGGCGGCTTTTACCTAATTTGATGGGGGACGTGCGCAGCTCCAGTTCGCCGTTCTGGCCGTGGGCGCGGCTGAAAGCCCAATCGATGTCGATGCCGTTGGCGACCGTGGGCATGCCGAAGATGCCATAGCGGATGGACCAGCTCTTGTCGTCGTACTCGGCGATGCCGCCCACGGTGTAGCCGCGGGTGTCAGCGGCGTAGTCCCAGGCGCCGTTGTTGTCGACGGTCCAGTTCATGAATTGCAGATGCGAGTCGGAGCCGGCTTCATTGATGTCGAAGAAGTCGGGCAGCGTCATTTTGCCGACGCGGAACTCGATACGGCGCTCAGGGACCTGGGGCGCGAGGGCGAAGAAGTTGGCGTCCTGATCGGTGGTCTTATCTGTCAGGCCAATGACCTGGTGGATCTCGTAGCGGGCGATGTAAGGCGTGCTGCCGAGATTGGGATTGCGGACGACGTCAAGGTTGGTGAAGCCGGCAAGGCCGAGCGCTTCACTGAGGCCGCGGCCGCCAGCGGCTTCCATATCGAAAATGAGGTCCGTGTTGTAGCGGACGGAGTGCGTGGGACGCACGGCTCCGTAGAGGGTGCCGATCATGGAGGTCTTGTACTCGGCGGAGTTGCGGAAACTGTTTACGCCTTGATAGGGCGAATGGAAGGGAAGGCGGCCCTGGAGGATGATGTTGGCCTGGCCGGAGAGCCACCAGCGCTGGCCGTCAGGGTGCGGGAAGATGGTGACCGAGGTCTCGTCCGCCTTCACGGGTTCCGGCGAAGGCTGCTTGTCAACGAAGGCCTCCTGCACAGCGAAGAACTTGAAGAGAGGTGCGGCGTGATTGGCCGCGATCTGCTGCACGGCGGTCTGAGTTGCAGGCTGGGTGGAGATTTGGGGCTCCGGCGCGGAAGGTAGGGAGCCGCTTTCCTGTGCCACTACGAGAGCGCAGGAGAAGGAAGACAAAGCAATTATCAGAGGAAGCCGCGCTGCGAGCATTCTTCTTACCTTAGAGGAGGTTCCGTGACATGAATGTGAATCCGGTTTCCGATATTGGCCGGTCATCCAGGTACGGGAACAGAATAAATCCGACCAAATAGGTCCGAGAGTGATGGCGATCACGCAAAGAGGACTGATTTGGTCTTCTTTTGTGTTTCTTTCCGACTCCGGCACGCGGGATGAATGCAGTGCGGGGTATATGATGAGGAAGCATGCCTATACCCCCGATGGGTATATAGTATACTGGGGATGGGTATAGTCAAGGAGAATCTCTGAATGTCTCACCAGGAACGCGAAACCATCAAAATGGTGCAGCGCGTGCGCAAGCTGCGCGGGCAGTTGGATGCCATTGAACGCTCGTTTACCGGGAAGGGCGAGTGCGGCGATCAGCTGATGTTATTGGCCGCGGTACGCGGAGGCGTGAACGCCCTGATGGGTGAGGTGCTGGAAACCCATATCCGCTTTCACCTGACGGATGGTTCGAAGGAGCAGATTGCGCCGGAGCTGGCGGAGGACCTGATCGACCTGGTACGGGCGTATTTGAAGTAGGGACGAAGGACGAAAAGGCAGGGAGTAGAAAACAGCAGGTGTTCCGCCTTTGTGCATCCCAATCACTTCCTCTCGTCACTCATCCCTATTTATGCATGCGTGGGCTGGCGCATAGCTTCGAGTGCTTCTATGAGATCGGCTGCCAGTACCTGCTGCTTTTCTTCAGTGAGCTTGGCGCCGTTGAAGGTGAGATAGAAGACGTCTATGGCGGTTTCGCCCTCCGTATCAATCAGCGCAGCTTCAATGTTGCATTGGTGCGCGGTGAGCGTGAGAGCTATCTGGCGGAGAAGGCCGGAGCCGTCCTGCGCTACCACCTGCAGAAGCGTGGATTGCGTGGAAGAGCTTGAGTCAAACTGCAGGCGCGTGGGAACTTCCACTTTGATGTTGCTGGCATTGCTCTGATGGCGGCGCGCACCAAGGAGCTGCTCGACGGGTGTTTTCTGCGCGACAACATCGTGCACATAGAGCAGGAAGCGGCTCTTCTCGCTTGGATTCAGTTCCAGAGTGCGGAAAACGTCAGAGAACTGGAAGCTATCAACAATCACACCGGCGTCGTTCGAGAAGGCTCCGGCCTTGACGATGTTCATGCCCCAGGCGGCGAGAGCTCCGGCGACGTCTGCGAAGAGGCGCGTGCGGTCGCGGGCAATGACGGTGAGGTCGAAGAGCTGGCGGAGGGGGCGGAGATCGAGCTGGACGGGATCCTGGTTGAGATTGAGCGCGAGCTGGAAGTGGTTGCGGATGTATTCAGGGAGGCGTGTTTGTAAATATCGCTGCGGCAGGCCTTCGAGAAATTGTCCGAGAGCCATGTACTGTGTGGGCGGGACCATGGAGCGGAGGCGGTTGAGGAGAGTGGGATCGATCGCCGCGTGGTAGCGGATTTCATCCACGCTGCGGTCCATGAAGTTGGCGGTGGCCATGTAGAGTTGCCAGAGATTTTCGGCCTTCCATGGCGTGAGTGCTTCCGGGTTGACCGCCTTGATGTCTGCATAGGTGAGCAGCGTCATCATCTTGAGTAGCATGGGGCTGCCGATTTTGTCGGAGAAGGTGCGGATGTTGTCGGTGTCAAAGATATCGCGGCGCAAGGCTTCCGACATGACGAGATGCTGGCGGATTAGCTTGAGAACCGTTTCGCGCTCCTCGTTGTCGAAGTCGAGGCGAGCGAGGAAGCTATCGGCCAGTTCGACGCTCTGCACGGTGTGCTCGCCGGTGCGGCGGCCTTTGCCAGTGTCATGCAGCAGCAGTGAGAGCAGGAAGAGGTCGAGTCGGTCGATTTCCGGAAGGATGGTGGCGAGGCGTTGTTCGTAGTCGTGCGCGGGCTGGCGCAGGCCGTGGACGTTATCGATGGTGAGGAAGGTATGCTCATCGACTGTGTAGCGGTGGTAGCTGTCGCGGATGACGAGCGCGTCGATGCCGTGGAACTCGGGGATGAGCATTTCGAGAACGCCGAGGGCATGCATGGTTCTCAAAGCATGAGCTGCGTGTGGTCCTAGCAATACTTCGCGCAACGCGTTCCAGAGATAGGGGCCTTCGGGGATGTGGATGGCCAGGGCAGGGAGTGAATCGGTGATGCCGTCTTCGGCAGCTTGCGAGAGCGTGTAGCCGTGGGTGGCCATAAGGGCGAAGATGCGGAGGATGGAGGCTGCGTCTTTAAACTGTGCGCCGGGCTGGATGTCGATGCGGCCGTGGTCGAGCAGGAATTCTGTGCCGGCGATGGCGGTTCGGCGGCGGCGGAACTGCTTGTAAAAGCTGGCCGGGGCGGGGAGGTTTTCCATGAGCAGCGCGGCGCGGCGGTAGATGACGCGTGCGTGACGGTAATAAGTGCGCATCCAGTAGGCGGGGTCGGCGGTGCCTCGGGTTTCCAGGCCAATGGATTGTGCGGCGGCATCGTCCTGCGATTGCCAGTCGAGCACGTTGTTGTCGCGGCCGTGGCGGAAGTGCAGGAAACATCGTGCGGCTGCGAGGAAATCGAAGGCCGCTTCGGCGTCGCCGCGGGCGGACTGGAAGACTGTGCCACGCTGCTTGGGCCACTCGCGGGTTTCCTTGAGATGGAAGAGCAGGGCGAACCACTGGGCGAGGTGGTAGTCGCGCAGGCCACCGGGGCCGTCTTTTACGTTGGGTTCGAGATGGAAGATGGTGTTGCCGGACTTGCCGTGGCGGGCGCGGGCGATTTCGCCGATTTTCTGGACGATCTGGTTCCACTCGCTGAGGATGAGGCCGGGGAGCACGGTTTGGTGAAGCTGCTGATAGAGAGGGAATTGACCGGCCAGGAAGCGGCGATCGAGCGTGGCGAGCGTGAATTCGAGGTTGTCGGGGTCGAAGCGGCCGGCTTCTTTGAGCGTGCGTGAGGCGGGGCTGGCTCGGAGGCCGATGTCCCACATGCCTTGAATAATGGCTCGCACTGGCTCCTTGGCCTGCTGCTCGGTTTTTTCGTCGGCGTAGGCAAAGAGAACGTCAATGTCAGAGAAGGGGAAGAGGTCTTTACGGCCGTATCCGCCGAGAGCGAGGAGCGAGACGTTGAAGCCGGGGTTGCCGGCGAAGGCCCGGCGCCACATTTCGATGAGGATGCGGTCAACGATGGCCGAGCGGCGGCGGATGGCCGCGGTGCCGTCTCCGGTGCGCTCCCAGGTCTGGCGGACGAGCGTCATTTCGCGAAGGTATAGCTCTCTTAGATCGTCAACGGCGATGGAAGCAGAATCCATGAGGTGAGTTAAAGATATTTTCCGAAGGCGTTGGAGAAGCGAAAGAATGTTTTAACAGGATACGCGAAAAATGTAGGGAACAGAGCAGTAGGTTAGTTTGAACCCATAGTTTCTGGGTTGCCGACAGTCCGGCCAAAACTCGGAAAGCTCTTTATCTCGTGGTGCAATGAGCGCTTTGGGCTGCTCTCGTCAACCAAACCGATCCAGCTTGCATCTCAGTCCACACCTTATTGCGGAGACGCAATTGCCTTTGGCTTGACCTCAGTTAAAGGTAGCTGAATTCGGAAATGGCGTCGTTAAGACAAGCGAACACCCGAAAATCGACGTCTATTCCTATGCGGAGCGGATTAGCAAGCAAATGGCCGCCTATACACAAGTTGGACCACCAGAATGAGATTCCACGTGGAGAAGATCCGTGGTGAACCAGGATGCCTCGGAACATAGGTCGATAGTTTGGTTAAGTGTATCGAAAAAGTGCACAAAATGAGATCGAAAACTTTTAGCAGAAGAAGGAGCCTGATTCTCCTTGCGGCGCTGCTGACGGCGTTAATGCTGACGGCTTCCGGCTGTTCCGGCTTCTGGGATCCGCTCGCTGGCACCACCACCAGCACGGTCACGCTAACCTCGTCGGCGACTTCGGTGGCTGTGGGTGCCAGCGTCACGCTGACAGCAACGATTTCCAGCACCAGCGCCACAGGAACAGTGGAGTTTCTTCAGGGAACCACATCTCTGGGTACTGCGACGCTCAGCGACGGGGTGGCGACACTGACCACCTCGTTTAGCACGGCCGGCACCTATTCGCTTACCGCCTACTATGAGGGCGATACGACCTACGCCACAAGCACGTCGAGCGCTGTTTCGCTCACCGTCACGTCCACAAGCACTGCCTCCACAATCACCAAGCTCACCGCATCTACCAACACGCCCACTACCGCGGAGAGCGTTACGCTGATGGCCACCGCTCCCACCGCGGCAACCGGCACAGTTACGTTTTATGACGGCAGCGCTCTGCTCGGAGCTGGAACGCTGAGTTCAGGTACGGCAACGCTGTCTGCAAAGTTCGCCGCCGGAACGCACTCGGTGACAGCTACCTACGGCGGCAACAGCAACTATGCCTCAAGCACGTCAAGCGCGGTCTCCATCGCTTCCACCACGGCTTCATCGAGTGTGGTACGGTACACGACCATTGCCGTCGATACCTCCAGCAGCACACTCACTGCCGGCCAGAGCGTGACTCTAACCGCCACGCTCTCCGACGCGGATGCTACGGGAAAAGTCCGGTTCTACGACGCCTCGACTTCTCCCGTCAGCCTGCTGGGAACGGCGACGCTCGATTCCGGCACGGCAAGCCTCCCGGTCACGTTCACCACCGCAGGTACGCACCAGATCATGGCCAGTTACACCGGGTCCAGCGGATACGCCGTCAGCACAACAAAGGACGCCTCGCCAATCATCATCGACAAGTGAGAATCCCGAGTTGACATGTACGCTCAAGCGTGTAGGCAATCGTATTCGGATACTCTTGCCTGCGCATATGAGTGGGTGCTACATCCTGAGCCAGTTCGATGAGCGATTGAAAGCTCCGGCCATTCCAAGTGCAGATACACTATCCCACGACCGGGAACAGGGAATAAAAAGCATAAAAAGGGCGCGATGCATCGCGCCCTTTTGCATTCATGCTGTTACGGATAGGGTTACAGCGCCGCTTCGCCGCGTTCATCGTTACGGATACGGATGGCGTCGTCGATCTTCGAGAGGAATATCTTGCCGTCGCCGATGCGTCCGGTGCGGGCTGCACCCGTGATGGCCGCGATGGCCTTTTCCTTGAGCTCGTCGGCGACGACCAACTCGATCTTCACCTTGGGGAGAAGATCAACCGTGTACTCGCGGCCGCGATAGAACTCGGTGTGGCCCTTCTGGCGGCCGTGGCCGCGGGCCTCAAGAATTGTCATTCCCTCGATGCCTGCTTCGAGCAAGGCATCCTTGACTGCATCCAGCTTAGACGGCTGGAGAATTGCTTCAATCTTCACCATGTTTGTAGTGCCTCTGTTCAGAAACTGCTAACTACTACGGCTTGTAAGCCTATCAGGCCGGGCTACCCTTATGGGTCAACCCGGCGTTGACAGATTGTGAACCTCTGACTGCCGTCTTACGAGTTGAAATCGTAGCCTTCTTCACCGTGCTGCGAAAGATCAAGGCCCTCGTTCTCTTCTTCGGCGGAAACGCGAAGACCAATTGTCTTATCGACGAGGAACAACAGAATCGGAGTACCAATGAGGGCAAGGAGCCACGCGATTCCCGCGCCGATGGCCTGGTTGCCGAGCTGCCCCCAGTGGCCGTCAAGGACGCCGGTGGGCAAGGGCTTACCAGAGGCGTCGTTGCCAAAGGCCGGATTGATGACGGCCACGGCGAAGACGCCGGTAAGCAATGCGCCGAGGGTTCCGCCCATGCCGTGCACGCCAAAGGCGTCGAGCGAGTCGTCATAGCCGAGCTTGCCCTTGATGATGAGCACCATGAAGGAACAGAAGAAGCCGGCGAGGAGGCCGATGGCGAGCGCCGAGAAGGGCTGCACATAGCCCGAAGCCGGGGTGATGGCGACGAGGCCCGCGACGGCTCCGGAGATGGCGCCGAGCGCAGTGGGCTTGCCGTTGTGGAACCACTCAAAGACGGTCCAGCCGATGGCGGCCGCTGCTGCGCCGAAGTGGGTGTTGATGAAGGCTGAGGTGGCGAGCGAGCTGGCGTTCAGAGCCGAGCCCGCGTTGAAGCCGAACCAGCCCACCCACAGCAGGCACGCGCCGATGAAGCTGAGCACCAGCGAGTGTGGCGGCATGGCGGTCTTGGGGTATCCAATGCGCTTGCCGAGATAGAGCGCGGTGATGAGTGCCGAGACGCCGGAGGTGATGTGAACGACGGTTCCGCCGGCGAAGTCGAGTGAGGGAATCTTGCCGCCGTTGGCATTGAGCAGGCCGCCTGCGCCCCAGACCATGTGCGCCATGGGGCAATAGACGACAATCAGCCAGAGCGAGAGAAAAACGGCCATGCCGCTGAACTTCATGCGCTCGGCAAACGCACCGGTGATGAGCGCCGGCGTGATGATGGCAAACATCAGCTGGTAGACCATGTAGGTCTGCTCTGGGATGGTCTGCGGATAGACCTTCTCAAGCGACGGCGTGAGCGGCACATTATTGAGGAAGAGATGCTCAAAGCCGCCGATGAAGGCGTTGCCGTGGCCGAAGGCCAGCGAGTAGCCGATGACAGCCCAGATGACGGTGACCAGGCCCATCATGGCAAAGCTCTGCATCATGGTGCCGAGGATGTTCTTCTTACGGACAAGGCCGCCATAGAAGAGTGCGAGCCCAGGACCGGTCATCATCAGCACAAGAGCCGCGGAGACAAGCATCCATGCGTTGTCGCCGGCAGACTGCGCGCTGGTGACGGCAGATTGCAGCGCGGTGATTTGGGCCTGCGTGACGGGAGCGGAACTCGACGCGGCGCCGGGCGCTTGCGCCAGGGCAATTGCCGGGGCCGCAGAAAGAAGAAACACTGCGAGGAATCGACGACAACGATGCATGGTTCTCGTTTCCTAATAAATAAAAGTGGAGAAACTGAAACAGGTTTGGACCGTATCATATCGCATGACAGCATGCACGACAGGACATAGGACACGCCGACGGCCAGCACCAGCTTTTTGCAATATATCCAGATTGCAGGACAAGAAATAAAGATGAAAGAGGGAATTGTATATCTGCATTCGATAGCGGCAAAATTCTTCACCTGCGGCTTATTCCTGTGGCTGTTGCCGGTATACGCGGCACCCGGTTCCTGTTCGAAGCTCACGATTGAGGGTGAGGATGTTTCCGGGCAGGAGTGGAGCGCACCGATGGGGCAGGGGTGGGTTTTTCGCGTAGTGCCTATTCAGCCGGCGGACAGGTACTCCGGCTGGGACCTAGTCGTGGACCGCGAGCAGCCAGTGGGGTTTCCGGATGCGCTCCTGCTGGCAACGCCGCCATATGGCTCGCTCAATGAGCGTGAAGTTGGCACTACGTATGGGCTTCGGGCACAGGATGCGATTGGATGGAATCCGCGCAGCTTTCGCTTTCTGACCAACATAGTGACTTTGCAACAGGCGCAGCAGGCGTACCGCATACTGCAACTTGGTTCGCAGCCAAATTCGCAACGACCAGCTCCGAAGGCCACTGACCGTCTGCTTGGATTGATCGGATCGGCTTCAAATGGTGAGTTCCGCATCCTGGATGCGCGCCTGGCGCCGGGTATGGCGGACCCGGCTCCCTATGCCCAGAAATGGGCTCTCTCAGCCTCTCGAACACCACATGAAGTGGTATCGCTACCACAAGGAGCGGGATCTCCGCGCGGCTCGCTGGTATGGATGAGGTTTTCGATTACGCTGTGGCTTCCGGCAGGCTGGCATGCTGCCGGTAAATGGGCCTCGGAATCTACACCCTGTCCGCGCTAGATTCGCACGGAAGTATTTCGCTTCCAAGCATCCCCACCTCAACACTTCGCATCGTACGAATAGTAGGAAGTGGGGTTGTATCCACTCGGTTTTCGTGTAGCTTAAATTTGGTCCTCTGTCTGCGGCGAGGGTATATTGGAAGATATGACTGCACCTGCAGATCGCGATCGTTACGTCTTCGGTAGCCTTGAAAGCAGCGCGTTTAACCGCGCCAAGCTTCGGGAAGTAAATTACGGCTTTGAGCAGCCGGAGGGAGTCTTCCTCACGACGCTCGATTTTGCTGTGAACTGGGTGCGCAAAAGCTCGGTATGGCCCATGACTTTTGGTCTTGCCTGCTGCGCCATCGAAATGATGTCGATGGGTGCCTCCCGTTTTGACGTAGCTCGCTTCGGTGCGGAAGTCTTCCGCCCATCCCCTCGCCAGGCGGACCTGATGGTAATTGCCGGCCGCGTGTCGCAGAAGATGGCGCCCGTCATTCGCCGGCTTTATGACCAGATGCCCGAGCCCAAGTGGGTCATCTCCATGGGAGCCTGTGCTACCTCCGGCGGCGTGTTTAACAACTACGCGCTTGTGCAGGGAGTGAACCAGGTCATCCCCGTAGATGTCTATGTTCCAGGCTGCCCGCCGCGGCCTGAGCAGTTGATGTATGCCATCACGCTGCTTCAGGAGAAAATTCAGCGGGAGCCACGCAGTTTGGTGAAGACGCTCAACCTGCAGTGAGCTGTTTACATTGCCTGTTGGGTAGCTAGGCAGGTGCCTCACCAGTTTTTGGTCGGCTTCGGCAGCCATTTTCATGACTGCCGGGGGTAGGTCGTGTGTGTTAACTGGGATGGGGCAGTTGCTGAATCATTGAAAAAATGTACCTTAGGCAATTTAAGCTGTGGTACGGTATCGTCTGGCAGCGCCCACCTGCCTGGTTGCTTGCTGTGTGGGGCAATCATAAGGTCAACAAGGGCAGGCCTAGACTTGGTTGATTAACATTTCAGTTCGATTGCGGAGGAGAAACGCATGTACTCTCGAGGAATGAGGCAGGTGAGCCGGGTTCTTGCGGCAGGCTTGCTGGCGATGTTGCCAGTGGGTTTGAGCGCACAGGCGAAGGCTGGGGACTATGACCCCGGAAATTCGAAGTGGGATATCTTTGCGGGCTATAGCTACCTGGCGCCGCACGGAACCACGACGACGGGTGTTCAGGCGGAGGCGATCAATTTTGGATCGATCGTGAGCATCTCGCGCTACTTCAACAAGTACGTGGGCGTGCAGCTGGAAGGCCAGGAGCACATCCCGAACCAGAACATCTGGTATCCGCAGTGTCCAAGCTGCGGACGCACGTGGGCTGACGATGATTTCTCGGGCGGTTCTGCGGGTCTGATCTTCCGCTTCCCGACCGAGGAAGTGACGCCGTTTGTTCACGGCCTGGTTGGCGCCGATTATGTGGGCATTGTGCCTGGCACCACCAGTGATGTGTGGGGCGTATTGCTGACGGCCGGCGGCGGCTTGGATTACGCGACGCCGCTGTTCCACCGTCATCTTTCGATTCGCTTGTTCCAGGCGGATTACCAATACAACCACATCAACTACCCAGGCGGCCGCGGCAACTTCAACATGGCGCAGCTGAGTGCGGGTTTTGTGTGGCACA